>Ga0207711_10000018_pt1 | contig 431036 bp, 299 predicted proteins | sample KBSS34metaG_FD_184401 | JGI IMG/M metagenome (GOLD analysis project Ga0207711, IMG submission 184401) | Switchgrass rhizosphere microbial communities from Kellogg Biological Station, Michigan, USA - KBS S3-4 metaG (SPAdes) (version 2) | ecosystem: Host-associated > Plants > Roots >...
TACGCTTGATCACTGCGGGCATGTCGATAGTGACCGCAGTCGCGCCACCCTCACCTGTGATCACTCCGAAATCACGCGCCCGCCGCGCCAGGTAGGCCACCCGCGCACTCGCTACCAGTGTTTTCGTCGGAGTGCACCCCACGTTTACGCACGTTCCGCCAACGTGCTCGCGCTCGATCACCGCCGTCTTCCATCCAGCCTCGGCCATCGCCGTCGCCAGCGGATTTCCACCCTGTCCCGAGCCAATCACAATTGCGTCGAATCCTTCACTCGCCATCTGGTTCTCCTGACATGTAATTCTCTCAATTCGTTCTGATGCGTCCCGCGCGCTTAGGGCATCTTATTTGCGCTCGATCATGCATTTCATTTCATGAATCAATGAGGACTGAAACACGGAGATGGAGTAGATCCCTGTTGCCGGGTGGCCGAGGAGGACTATTTCTACGGGCCCGTGGCGCGAATAATTCAAGAGAAAAGTTAATCACGAACGCTCAATTTCCGGTATAAGATGGTTCGCACTACCGGGGAGGGACTTATGCGAAAGCTACAACGCTGTTATCGGGTTCATCGCTGGCTCATGAATGGAGCTATTTTGGCCGTTTGTGGAGTATTAGCCGCAGTCTCGGGTTCGAGCCAGGCAACCGCGAAAAAATCCGCGAAGGGTGCTGACTCTACCCAGGATTACGGCAAGCTTCCTCTTGCCTTCGAGGCTAACCATGGGCAGACCGACCCAGGCGTGAAGTTTCTATCCAGGGGAAAGGGTTACTCGCTCTTCCTCACGGATTCTGAAGCCGTACTGGCGCTTTCCGCGGCCGGTTGCAGGGCCGGCGTGGACAAACACGAAACAATGTCCGATGCCTGCCAGCCAACACAAGATTTCGTCCGGATGAAACTCGCCGGCGCAACAGCACGCCACGCGGCACTCGTAACCGGCGAAGCTGAACTGCCCGGCAAGGTGAATTACTTCATCGGTAACGATCCAACCAAATGGCATTCCGATCTGCCCACCTTCGCTAAAGTCCGCTACAGCCGCGTTTATCCCGGGGTCGATCTGGTCTACTACGGCAAACAGGGCCAGCTTGAATATGACTTTGTGGTTGCGCCCGGAGCGAACGCGACGGCGATCCAGTTAAATTTCGCCGGAGAAAAGAGCCTCTCTATCGCAGCGAACGGCGACTTGGTGCTGCAGGGAGAACACGGCTCGGCCGCCTTCCATAAGCCGGTCGTTTATCAAGAGAAGGACGGATGGCGGCAGCCCGTAACCGGAAGTTTCCAACTGGCAGGCAACAACACCGTTGGATTTTCGTTGGGGACCTATGACCATACACGAGCGCTGGTCATCGACCCAGTGTTGGTCTACGCTACTTATCTCGGCGGTGGCGGAAATAATCAACAAACGGGGGATAGAGGCAATGCCATCGCGATAAACTCCGCCGGAGAAGCCTATGTGGTGGGAGCAACCCATGCCCCCGACTTTCCAGTAACCGCTGGAGCCTACCAAACAACAAACATGAAGGCGGGGCAGAGCGACACGGTCTTTGTCACCAAGATGAATTCCTCAGGGACAGGATTGGTATTTTCCACCTTCCTGGGCGGCTCGTATAAAGACCTGGGCTTCGGAATTGCGCTCGACTCGAACGGCAGTATATACGTTACAGGCGCAACTTACTCATCCGATTTTCCAGTGACTTGCGGCGCCTTTCAGACCGTCTTTCCGAGCACAACGTCCTATGCGCCCGTGGCCTTTGTCTCCAAGCTGAATCCTTCTGGAAACGAACTGGCGTATTCCACCTTCCTAGGCGGAAGCGGAAACAACATCACCGTTAATGGGCGTGGAGATGTAGCTCAGGCTATCGCCATCCAAGGGGGCAACGCTTATGTCACTGGCTATACCTACTCGGCTGACTTTCCCGTCACCGCCGGTGCTTTTCAAGAAACCTTCACGGGAACAGTCAATGCCTCAAATGCCTTCGTAACAGAATTGAACGGAAACGGGACTCAGTTGGTGTATTCGACCTATCTTGGTGGGCACGGCAGCAATGGCGCTGGCGATGCCGGGAATTCAATCGCTATTGATGCCGGCGGAGACGCTTTCGTCACAGGAATCACCTGGGCGACTGACTTTCCCGTCACCAGCGGATCTGCGGAAGCTGTGCCTCCGCTTGCGGGGAATTCTCTTGGCTTTGTTACCAAGTTGAATTCCACTGGAACCGAGGAAGTCTATTCGACTTTCCTGGCGGGCAGCCAAGGTGATACTGGGCAGGCTATTGTGGTCGATGGCAGCGGCAATGCCTATGTTGCTGGAAATACGAACTCTCCTGACTTTCCTACAACCTCACCCGTATTGCAGCCATCGAGCTTCGGGTCCGGCGGAATTACGGGATTTGTGACCAAGATCAATCCGGCCGGTTCAGCGTGGATTTATTCAACCCACCTGGAAGGAGCGGGAACATCGGTATCAGGCTTGGCCGTGGATAGCTCAGGCACGGCATATGTCACGGGAAGCGCGCCCGCGGCAAACACCGGCACCTACGGCAACTTCGTGACCACACCCGACGCGCTGGCCACCCCTTCTTCCACTACCACATCCGCTTTTGTGGTCAAGCTTGACCCGTCCGCCACAGTTTTGAACTACGCAACCCTCTTCGGTGGAAGCTCGACCGACGCGGGAGTTGCCATTGCCCTCGATGCTTCCGGCAGCGCGTATGTTACAGGCTTCTCCCAGTCCTCCGATTTCCCAGTGACCAGCGGAGCCTTCCAAACCACAAATAAAGCCTTATCCGGAGGCCGCAACGCGTTCATCGCCAAGTTCGCCCTGGCGGACGAAAACAACCAAACCATTTATCCTCCCCTCCCTGTAGATTCTCCACCGTACGACACGGAGACCGATTTGGGGATTGACGACTACGGCGTTACGAACCCTCTTCATTGCGGCGACTACGCCAATTACACGATGACACTGGAAGTGGATATTTATGCCCTGAGCTCGGCGGCGACTCTGCCGCTTACTGGAACGCTTGCACTTACGCTACCTGGATATGGCACAGGCACAGGGCCTATCGATGCTTCCGGCCCGTCTTATGGCTTCTATGAGGACGGCATCCAAGGTACTGTAGTTCCTGGTATTTATCCGGTCACAGCCAGCTATTCTGGGGATGCGAACTATAACCCGTCTTCTATTTCGTGGGATGTCGATCTTACCTGTAATCCTCCCACCGATCCTGGCGGTCTTACCTCGGGCAGTGAGCATAAGCCCGCGGCTGCAGGCAGGCACCTGAAACTTCCACTGACTCCGCGAACCAAGTCTGAGGCAAGCTCTGCTACGAAATTAGCCTTAGGCCTGAGCCTCGCCCGGCCTAAATTTCAACTGCCAACGATTGCACCAAACCAGAGTTCACAGCGTTCGATGAATGGGGCTTCGGCACGGAGCCTGGCAACATCATCCTGTGTCGCGCCTCTACCGACCCTCACCATCACGGTGCATTCCTACAGCCGTCCCTACGGCGCAGCCAATCCCCCGTTGAATGCCACCATCACCGGCCTGCTCAACGGAGACATCATCACCGTCACCAAATCCACCACCGCAACGGCAGCATCGCCCGTAGGCACTTATCCCATCACCGCCACGGTCTCCGGAGCGGCGCTGGCCAACTACAACATCACCCTGGTCGACGGCACGCTGACGGTCACGCCCGCGCCGCTGACAGTAACCCTGCGCAACGTCGGCCGCCTTTACGGCGCGCCTAACCCTGCCCTGGGATACTTCACCACCGGCCTGGTCAACGGCGATACCATTACCGTCGCCGAATCCACCACCGCCACCCCATCCTCACCCGTAGGCTCCTATCCCATCACCGCCAACGTAACCGGAGCAGCGCTCGCCAACTACACCTTGACCGTCGCCCCCGGCACCCTCACTGTCCGCCCGGCAACACTCCATATCGTGGCGGTCGCAGCCGTATCGCGCTACGGCCAGCCCCCGCCGCAGCTCACCGCCTACAAGCTCACCGGCTTCGTCAACGGAGATACCGCCAGCATCGTCACCGGCGCGCCCATTCTTTCAACCACCGTCACCTCCACCACCCCAGTCGGCTTCTACAAGATAGGGATTCAGACAGGTACGCTGGCTGCGCCAAACTATGTCTTCACCGGCGTATCCAACGGCGAAGGCTCCGTTCAAGTGCTGCGCGCTCCGCTGCAACTGAAAGCCAACAATCTCACCATGACCCAGGGCAGCACCGTGCCAACACTGACCTACACCCTCACCGGCTTCGTCAATGGCCAGAGCGCTGCAGGCACCGTCACCGGCACACCGGACCTCAGCACCACAGCCACCTCCGCCTCCAGCCCAGGACATTACCCCATCACCATCAAACCAGGCACCCTCAACTCAACCAACTACTACTTCCAGAATGTCAACGGAACCATCACCGTGACACCTTAGAAGTCGACGTGAGCGCGGACCGAGCCCACCCAGGCCGGTCCGCGATCACGGTTGTAACCCGGGTTCCAGATGTTTTGGACATCGAGCGAGTAAAAAAGACCGCGCCATGCATGCCAGGTGTAGTAGCTCTCCACAATCGTTTCGCGGCCGTAGTTGAGGTTGCCATCGCCCAGTAGAAATCCCTTTCCGCCCAGCTTCAGATAGAGTTGGTGATCGCGCTTGATGGCGTTGCTCACGAAAGCCAAAGCCACCTTGTCGGCCGGCCTGCCCCAGCGTTCCCCGGAATAATCCGCGCCTGCGGAAACAGTCTGGTCGACTTCTGTATACGCATAGGATTCGTGCTGGCCCTCATTCCACCCGAAGCGGCCAAAGACACGCAGATCGGCAGTGAGAGACTGCTCCGTGTTGTAGCCGAAACCGTACTTCAACGCACCCATGTGCTCATGCTTGAGAATGTCAGGCGTAGCATCGACGCCGGCGAGAAAAGCATTATTCGCTTCCCGGTACGTTCCCATATGGGCGCGATTGGCAAAGAAGAGCAGGCGTGAGACGCCCTTCAGGTGTGTGATCCAGCCATGACGCAGTTCGAACTCACCATTGTGTCCATGAGCACGGCTGAATGCCCAGTCAAGATCGATGCCGTTTGCCACCACCGGCATGGCGAAAAGGCCATAGCGGATCGACCAGTTGCGGTCGTCGTACTCGGCTATGCCGCCAAGCGTGTAACCGCGCGTATCGGCGGCGTAGTCCCATGCGCCATTGTTGTCCATCGTCCAGTTCATGAACTGCAGATGACTATCCGAACCGATCGCATTGATATCGAAGAAGTCGGGCAGAGTAAGCTTCCCGCCGCGCAATTCAATCCGCCTTACCGGAACGCTGGGCGCGAGCGAGAAGAAGCCCGCCTGCTGAGCGGTTGTCTCGCTGGTCAGGCCGATTGTCTGGTGTATCTGGTAACGCGCCAGATATGGCGTCGAACCCAGGTTCGGGTTGCGTACCACATCGAGATTCGTAAAACCGGCCAATCCGAGCGCTTCACTGAGTCCGCGTCCTCCAGCAGACTCTATATCCAGAATGAGGTCGGTGTTATAGCGGATGGATCGTGTCGGGCGAACCGCGCCGTAAAGAGTGCCTACCATCGACGTCTTGTATTCAGCCGAGTTGCGAAAGCTGTTCGTGCTCTCATACGCCGAGTGGAATGCTGGACGGCCCTGAAAGATGATGTTTGCCTGGCCGGAGAGCCACCAGCGTCGTCCGTCCGGATGTGGAGCCATGGTGAGCATCGGACCTGTGCTCTGTTGTGCTGTCTCGCTGGTCTGAGTCGCCTGAACGTTGGCCGCGGGAGCATCCGGAGCCGCCTGGCCGAGGCCGGTCAGATTCGCACCTGCCAGCAGCACGGCAAGAGCGAGGATTCGTTGTCGATCTAAAAGACGGATCAAAGAAAAGCTCCAAAATGAAGGCGGATTGGTTTAGGGTGTATCTATACCCTGGTTAGGTATATACCATACCCCCTATGGGTATATCAACCCAAAGCTCCCAAATTTACCGGAGATTCATATGTCGCATGACGAACGGGAAAAAGTGAAGCTGTTACAGCGTGTTCGCAAGCTGCGTGGTCAGTTGGATGCAGTTGAGCGAGCCCTCGATACTAAGGACGATTGCGGAGGCCAGCTCATGCTGCTGGCCGCAGTCCGAGGCGGTGTCAACAGCCTGATGGGCGAGGTGCTTGAAACCCATATTCGCTTTCACCTCACCGATGGAGCAAAGGAAAAGATCGCTCCTGAACTGGCAGAAGACCTGATCGACCTGGTACGGGCCTATCTGAAATAAGTGCGGCAAAACATCTCTCATCAGAATAGACCAGGCTGGCAATCCGAAAGGTGAATGCGAGATCGTCTTTCAACATTTGACTCATCGCAGCCAATGATCGAACCCTGCAGGCGCTCTTACGAAGCCTGTAGCGGTTCGATTACTGGCTGCGGCAGCAGAATGGCAGGCTCTGCGGATGATGAATTTTGTGGTACGCGAGCATCGGGCATCGGCCGTGGAGTTGCGGGCCAGGTACTTGCGCAATGCGCTACGCGCTCCAGCAACTCCGCCGCCTGGCTCGCTGCGGGTGCATCAGCCAGACCGAGGGTATGGCCGAAGCGCAAAATTTTGTCCAGCGCGCCAAAATCGCGGCAGGCAGCGCTGCGTTGCAGAGCGATGTTGAAGAGCATGCAGGCCAGGGCATCGGCCTGAGGCGAATTCAGCTTGTCGAAGGTATCGCGCCAATGCGGGACTTTTCCGTTGTCCTCCAGCAAAGGCAGCAGTTGTCGCGCGCTGCCCGGAGTACCGCGTCTGGTCGAGATACCAGCCGGCGGAGCGCATCCCGGCTGCAGAGACGCTGCGCACAGCAGCCCCATCACATAAGCCGTGTGATAGGCAGTCGCCAACAGATAGTTGGTCCGGTCGGAGCCCTGCCCGGCGTCGAGTTCAGCCAGACGGGTCGCGGGTGTCGGCAGAAATCCAGCCTTGTCTTCTACCTCAGCCAGCACCTGGAAGGCGAAGGTAGCAATTGGGCTCCAGTGTTTGCCGGTAAGGGGCCACGCTAACAATATCTCTCCGGCCAGGTCATAGTCCTGAGCGTCTAGGCAGCGCACCAGGACTGCTTCAGCCTCGGCCAGCAGCGTCACGCGACTGCGGGGCAGCAGCGCGGGATTGTGCTGAAAGCCGGTCACGTACATGATGGCGTGAGTAAAAGCATAGAGATCGTCGTCCGTGGCCGCGAATACATCCAACGGGTGGTTCAGGATCGAAAGGCGCGCGAGATGTTCCAAACGTCGATGTTCTGAAAAGCCGGACTCCTTCCAGAGCGAGTTGATCCACTCCTGTTCCAGCATGCGATGCGGCACGCGTTCCCGGCTCGCATGAGCTTGCGCGGCGCGGCATTGATTGAGCAACTTATCGAAGCCGGCATCTGGATAGCCCAGGCGGTTGAGCACGATATGTGCCAGCGAGTAGTCGAAAGCTAACGCCGGTGTGAGAGACAGGCCAAGCCGGATCTGCGCGCTGCGCGCATGAGGCTCAAGCTGCCGGGCAACGCGATGTACACGCGTGCTCACCTCGGGATGCTTGATCGCAAGAGTTGCGCCATGCAGCAGCATCGCGGTTTCAGCTATCGGCTTTTCAGGGCGAATTGTCGCGGATATGTTCTTGGGATCGGAAAAGCCGACCGGCACCAGATGTTCAACGGTCAGGCTGGCGATTTCGAGGGCATGGCAAAGGCGATGAATGAGGTTGTTTTGCTCCCATCCGCGATGGAGCTTTCCTGGGTCGTGCATCGGTTTGTCCATTGTTTTCGGCCTTGTCCATGTCCTCGTCTTCGTACTCGGCTTCGGTTGAGGTTAGTTGCCAAGCTCCCGCGTATTTGCGCCGAGCTCTCCAAGGTTTTCTATGGAGCCTCCAAACTCATTCGTGCCGGAGATGCCTGGGTTGAGGCGGAAGACACGAATGAAGTAGCGCATAGTACCGCAGATGCCATCGACTCCGTCAAAATCGGAGAGCGCGAGGCTCGGACCGATTTCGCTGATCACCTTGCCGATTGCGGTGAAATCGACTGCTTTTGCCTCCAGCAGCCGCTCCACCACAGCGCGATGCTGTTGAGAGTTGCTCATGGGATTTCTCCTTGCGTGAGATTGAGCGCGGGCATAGTCCTGGTTGGGGGCCAAGCGGGCGGACTGATGCAATGGTGAGCAGCGCAAAAGCTTCGTTTCAGCGGCAGGTGTAAATATTCCGTATGAAACAGCAAGTAACTGTAGCGTCTGAATAACGACTCGGGGTAGACTGCATGGGCCGCTCAGTACCGTTTGCGAGAATGGGGCAACGCATAGCCACGGCCTGTCCTGACGGCTATCCCGGACTCGCGAAACCAGACTAACCCGGATGAGAAAGACTGCCAGGTTTCCACGAAAGCCTCCGCTCTGAATCAGCTTCCTCGTCTTTCCCCTGTAATTCGAGGTTTCTTTCATGATGCCCTCAGCGTTTTCTTTGGCGATCCGTTCCGTTGCTCTCCGTTCCGGTCATCTGCTGAGTCGGTTGCCGGTACGGCTTTCAATATTCTTTGTTTCCTTGTTATGTCTGCTGCCGGCTGCGATGCCGGCCCAGGTTACATTTACCGGTTCGCAGCCGGTACTGGCCTCCTTTCCAACTTCAAGCTCAATCTCCCCGGTCGCCGTTGACGCAATCGGCGATGTGTTCTTCGTAGCCACCTCCGGATCTCACGACATCCTCTACGAAGTACCGCTGAATGGTACTCTCACTACCCTGAATAGTGCTCTTGGTTTTTTTCCGAGCGCTATCGTGGTAGACGCCAAGGGCGCAAATCTGTATTTCCTGTATTTTGGTTCCGCGCCGGCATGCAACGGCGGTTACGTGTATCTGGCCACGGCGGCCACTACCGCTGGAGCAGCACCGGTCAATCTGCCCTGCTCGTTCGCCTTCTCTGGCTTTCCGGTGTCATACTCCGATCCAACCGGCCTGGCGTTGGATGCAGCGGGAAATCTCTACGTAGCCGACTTTGGCGGCGGAGAAATATTCAAGCTCCCTGCGCCGCTTACTTCATCCAGCGTGCCCACGCAGTTCATGGCACTCTTTCAGCAGCCCTGGGACATCGCCGTCACTCCCGGCGGCGCCATCGATTACACCGCGCTGGATTACACCAACAACAGCGCCAACACGCTCTTTCAGGTTCCGGCCAGCTCCTTCACCAGCACGCTTCCGGCTAATGGAGTTACAGCGACAAATCTGGCCGACAATCTGCCCAGCATTCAGTCCGGCCTGGCCATCGATGGAGCAGGCAATATCTACGTCGGGGGCAGCAGTGCGCCCACCGTCAAGCAGATCGGCGGCCAGCAAGTGTCCATGTACAGTAAATTCGTCGACGGTACTTCAGGGACCGCCGTGGATTCTCTGGGCAATGTTTATCTCACCGGTGTTACGGGAACCGGAGTTCCGCAGCTGGTTGAATTGAATCTAAGTGGAGCCAGGGTAACTCCAAAGCCGGTCAACGTGACGCTGACCAGCGCTACGCTGGCATTAAACTTCGACGTTGCCGCTGGCGCGACCATTGGCAGCATCGCCATCCTCACCAACGGTGTGGCAGGCAAGGATTTCTCGGATGCGGGAGGAAGCACCTGCATGGCGCAAAGCTATGCAACTGAGACAGCCTGCATTGTGAACGTCCATGTCTCGCCGAAATTTCCAGGCCTGCGCTTGGGCGCAGTCGTGATCTCGGACCCTGGCGGCAATACTCTGGCGGCGGCAAGACTTTACGAGGTCGGCGCTTCTCCCCAGCTGATTTTCCGTGGCGGCACTCCGGCCACTCTGGCTACCGGGCTTAGCTCACCGCTGGGCGTCAAGGTGGACGGCGCCGGTAATGTGCTGATTGCGGATCCCTTCAATGCACGCGTGCTGAAAGTCGCACCGGGCGGAGCGCAGACGACCGTAGGCACTGGATTCACCGAACCCTCGGGAATCGCAATCGATGGAGCCGGCAATATATTCGTCGCAGACCTGAGCGCAGGCACTGTGTCCAGGATTACGCCAGGCGGCGTTCAAACCACCTATCTCACCGGACTTTCTCAGCCCTACGGTCTCTCCGTGGACGCGATGGGTACTCTCTACGTCTCTGAGCCCCAATCGAATACCGTGCTGAAGGAGACCCAGGCGGGCGTGCAAACGGCGATAGGAACCGGACTTAACCTGCCTTATGAAACCACTGTAGACATGGGCGGAAATCTCTACATCGGCGATTTCGGAAGCGGCAACGTCTTCAAGATAACTCCTGCCGGCATTCAAACTACGGCCGCCAGCGGAATCAACGAACCCACGGGCCTGACGATTGATGCCGCCGGCGATCTGTACGTTTCCGCCTTCGGAGAGGGAAGCATATATCAGATCACACCAACTGGGAGCGCTGCCCTTCTGATAAGCGGCCTGCCTGGGCCATACGGCCTGGCGCTCGATACCGCAGGCAATCTGTACTACACGGAAGTAAACGGAGCGGTCGCGGGCAAAATCTTGCAGGCCTCCCCGCAAACCATCAACTTCGCTACCACCGCTGGAGGTTCCATCAGCAGCGACAGTCCAAAAATAGTCGCTGTCCAGAATGTCGGCAACCAGGCTCTGCTGTTTACCCAGGTCGGCTATGCGTCCGACTTTCCTAAAGACACATCCGGCAACGCCACGCAATGTACAGCCACTCTGCAATTGGCCAGCGCAGCTTCATGCACGCTGACATTAAAGTTCAAGCCCGTCGCGCTGAGCGGCGCCAATACCTCATTGGCATTGTCTGAGCAGGAGCAGGTCGTGACCAATACCTTGAACGCCGGAGGCACTTTCAGCCGTGTCCTTGTTACAGGCACTGAAACCAAGCTGGTTCCAACCTTGGTCATGAGTCCGGCGATCGTGACATCCGGGGGTGTCTCATCCCTGCAGTTAACGGTGAAAGTTACAGGGACCGGACTAACGCCGACTGGAACGGTGAATATCTATTCGGGAGGCGTGCTGGTGGGCACGACCGGCCCGCTGAGTGTGAATGGCAACGTCATTTTTACGACCCCACGTCCTACGCAGAAGCATACCTACCAGGCAATCAGCAATGGAGACGCTGTCTATGCCAGCGGTAAGTCCAACAGCTTCATGATCAATCCCACCGTCGCCACGCCCACCGTGACACTGACCGTCGCACCCAGTCCAGCCACGGTTGGTCAACTAGTCACTCTCAAGGCGGTAGTGAGCACAGCCATTACAGGCATTCCTCCCACCGGAAGCGTAAAGTTCTCGGTGAGCAATACTGTGGTGGGCACCGCTGTCATCAGCGGCGGAGTGGCGACGTTTTCAATCAGCACGATGACATTGGGAACCCATACCGTTGTGGCAACTTACCTGGGTGACGGCAACTATCTTCCGGCGACCTCGAACTCCATCAAGGAGACAATTACAAATTAGGGGTGGTGAGCCCCAGCATTTGCGCCAGCACGTCCGTGTACTTATTGCCGCTGCCGGTGTTGAACAGCACGACTTTGTCGCTTGGCTTGAGGAAGCCGGTGGCCAGCAGATGATCGTACGCCGCCGTGGCTGCCGCGCCCTCGGGTGAAAGCAGGACGCCTTCGTTTGCGGCCCAGTCGCGCAGCGATGCAAATATCTGCCGATCGCTGAGAGCCACCACAGTACCCTGCGACTGGCGAACGATGTCCAGGATGAGGTAGTCACCATAGGGCTTGGGAACGCGCAGTCCGCTGGCGAACGTGTGTGCATCCTGCCACATCTGGCTGACTGATTCCTGCTGGTCGTAGGCGCGGGCTACGGGAGCGCATCCAGCCGCTTGAACGGCGATCATTTTCGGTCTCTTGCCCCTGACCCAGCCTAACTCCTCTAACTCTTCAAAGGCCTTCCACATGCCGATCAACCCGACACCGCCGCCGGTAGGATAGAAGACAGCATCGGGATAACTCCACCCCGATTGCTCCACTAACTCATAGCCCATCGTCTTCTTGCCTTCGATACGGTAAGGCTCCTTGAGCGTGGATAAGTCGAACCATCCCTCGGCCTGCTTGCCTTCCGCGACGATACGAGCACAGTCCGAAATAAGTCCATCCACCAGCGTCATTTTTGCGCCATAAGCCAGGCACTCCACCTGGTTGGCCAGGGGTACATCCTTGGGCATGAAAATATGCGCTTCAATGCCGGCCGCGGCAGCATAGGCCGCAGCCGCTCCGCCTGCATTGCCGGCCGAAGGAACTGCGATTTTCTTGATCCCGTAGTGGCGCGCCATGGTCATGGCCAGCGAAAGTCCGCGGGCCTTGAAAGTGCCGGTAGGGTTAGCGCCTTCTTCCTTCAAATACACATTGCCGAATCGCCGGCTGGGCATCATCGGTGTCCAGCCTTCACCCAGCGTAACCGGCGCGACATCCGGCATGACGGATTGATAACGCCACATGCCACTCCAGCTGCGATCCTTCGCCGTCGTGCCAACGGCGTCGCGGACCGCAACACCTTTGGCAGACGACAGATCGTATCGTACATAAAGCGCGCCCGCGCATTGTGCGCAGACCGTCTGCGGTATGGTGGCATCGTGAATCGAGTGGCAGCGGGAGCATTCCAGGTGGGCAATCTGTGGCATAGACCCTAGAATAACGAATGCCGTTCATTTGCCGGTTCACAAGGAAACTATGACTGCTGTTCGCGCCGGTTCCGGCCGCACTGTACTGGTCGCTACGATGGTTGGATTGCTGGTGTATGCGGCAGGTGCCGGTCTCGCCGGCTTCGGCATTGCAGCCACGACACTGCGCTTTGCCGCACTCGCAGCGCTTCTCGTCGCGACCGTCAAAAGGCGCTCCATCACTGCCTGGACCTTTTTCGCGATCCTCGCCGGAGCTGAGCTTGGCGTGGATCTGCCTTCCATCGCCGTGCATCTCCACGTGCTCGCGGAGATATTTCTGCGCCTGATCCGGGTTATCGTCGCGCCTCTCATTCTTGGCACGCTCATCACCGGCATCGCAGGCCATGGTCAACTGCGCAGCCTGGGCCGCGTAGCGCTGAAGACCCTGGTGCTTTTTGAAATCGTCACCACGCTCGCACTGCTGATCGGAGCCGTGGCCATCAATCTTACCCGCGCCGGCGAGGGCGTAGTTGTCCCGGCAGCTCTGCAAGCCCAGGAGGCGCCCGCAAATACAGCCGCTCATCCGGGCTTTGAATCGTTTCTGCTCAATGTCTTTCCCGAGAATCTCGCCTCAGCCATTGCACAAAATCGGATTCTGCAAGTCGCCGTCTTTTCGATCCTCTTTGGTGTTGCGCTCGCTCTGCTGCCTGAGGATAAACGCGCTCCGTTGCTCACCGTCCTCGATTCGTTTACCGCCGCCATGTTTCAATTCACCCGGCTCATCATGTACTTTGCGCCAGTTGCCGCGGGCGCAGCCTTGAGTTACACCGTCGCCAGTATGGGCATCGGCACTCTGCTGCCGCTGGCCAAGTTACTGGCGACATTTTACGGAGCAGCGTTCGCATTGGTGCTGCTGGTGTTTGTACCCGCGCTGCTTCTGGCGTGCATCCCGCTGCGAAGCTTTCTCGCAGCGGTAAGTGAACCGGCGGCCATCGGCTTCGCCACCAGCACCTCGGAAAGTGCATTGCCATTGGCCATGGAGCGCATGGAAGAGTTCGGTGTCCCGCGCTGGGTCGTCTCCTTCGTCATCCCTTCGGGATACAGCTTCAATATGACCGGTTCAAGTTTGTATGTATCCTGCGCCGCGATTTTCGCTGCTCAAGTGGCGGGAATTCATCTCACGGTCGGCCAGCAGGCAGTCATGCTCCTGACACTGATGCTGACCAGCAAAGGCATCGCCGGCGTGCCGCGCGCCACCCTCATGATCCTGATGGCTACGGCAGCTTCATTCCATCTGCCTAGCGCGCCCATACTGATGATTCTCGGCGTTGATGCCCTCATCGATATGGGCCGCACTGCGCTCAATGTCATTGGCAACTGCCTGGCAGCCGCAGTGGTGGGCAAGTGGGAGAAGACCGATCTACTCTCCGCCGGACACGATGCTCAGAGCAGCACTTAAGATCAGCTCGATGATGTCGCAGGCCCGGACAAACCTACATCTTTCGACGCGTTCTCGGCGATAATTTCCTGGCAGCCAGTGCGACCATCGCCCGGGCCTCTTCATCAATAATTTTCTGCAATGAAACCGGGTCCAGAACGCGAGCGCGAGCGCCAAATCCAAGTAGTACAAATCGTGCGTGCTCTGCGCTATCGAAGCTCGTGCGAAAGGTAACCCAGCCTTTTGCAGGTAAAGGTGCGCTGTCTTCGATCTCGGTTATCTCCAGCCAGGTGGCCAGGGAGCGCGCCGCCTTTGGCTCCATCGATAGAGTAACTTCGTAGCGGCGCCGTTGCGTCTGCAGCTCCTCTGTGGACTTCTTCCAGTAGTCCTCCAGGTTAAAGCCGGAGGGTCGCTTGAATCTGGCAGCAAGCGCGACTACTCCACTCATACGAGAGATACGATAGGTGCGCAGGCCCTTCGGTGCGCGCGCGGCGAGATACCATGATGTGCCCTTGGCGACAATGCCCAGCGGATCGACGATGCGCACATCCCGCGCCCCATCGGAGCGCGTGTATTCGAAGCTGAGCCGTCGATCCTGCGCCACTGCCTCCTGTACCACAGGCAGCATCGACAAATCCTCATTGGATAAATGCCATCCTGTTGCATCCACATGCAATCGCTCACGCATGGCCGTTGCCTGCTGCCGCATGTTTCTGGGCAGAGACGCGATCAGCTTGTTGTACGCCGTCTCTGCAGCGGCTACCAAGCGTGGATGACCGAGTGTACGTGGTTGAGCCATAAGCAGAGCTCGTAGTTCAGCCTCGCTCAGTCCTGGAATTTCAGTGCGCCAGTTTTCATCCAGTTGCCAGCCGCCCTGTGCCCCGCGAAGAGCGTAGATGGGCACGCCTGAAGCACTGAGCGATTCCATATCACGATGCACGGTTCGCGCTGAGACTTCAAGCTGTTCTGCAAGCTCCCGCCCAGTCAAACGGCCTCGTGCCTGGAGCAAAAGGAGCGCGGACATGAGCCGGTCAGCTTTCAATGTGGCAGTCCTCCTGCGGATACTCCTTTTGCTGTTTTTATGATTAGTTTTTAATTATGACAGAAGATGTCATATATAGATCTGTACCTTAAATTTGTGAGCTTGAGGCTCTCAAGGAGACATGGCGATGGAACTGAAAGAGTTCTTTCTAGCAAAGCTGGACAGGGAAGTGGGCGTTACGCGCAAGGCAATCGAACGCGTGCCCGAGGGTCGCAACGATTTTAAGCCACATGAAAAGTCAATGGAGCTCGGCTATCTGGCGGCCCTGGTTGCAGGCATGCCGGGATGGATTCATTTCATGATCGAGCGTGACGAATTGGATCTGAGCGATCCGTCCAGTGACGGATTCAAGACCAGGACAGTGGCCACGCGCGCAGAATTGCTGCAACTGCTGGAAGAGGGAGCAGCCAGGTCGCGCAAGGCCCTCGAAGGTACAACCGAAGAGCACCTGAAAACGCATTGGCAATTCAAGATGGGCGGGCAGACCCTCAGCGACTTACCCAGGCACATCATGCTGTCGGACGCAGTTTTCAGCCATCTCGCGCATCACCGCGGCCAGTTGACCGTATATCTGCGATTGACGGATGCCAAGGTGCCCGCCATCTACGGCCCATCCGCGGATGAATTTCACTGAGGCGCAAGTTTTGGCATCGGAGAAAGAAACTACAGAATTATTCAAATTGCGCAGATCGAAGCCACGCTGCCAGGTGGATTTTTCCTCAAGAAGAATTCACCTGTATGGTCCGGGAAAATTTACGGAACTCCGAAAAAACCTAACTCTGTGGCTGTGGAATAATTCGATCCAACGCGCTCTTTAGATCATCGGCAAGACTATTCTGCAGTTCCTCGCCAAGCTTTCTACCTTGTTTTGTCAGGTAGAAAACATCGATAGCCGTTTCGCCTTCCGTATCTACCAGCGCAACCTCAATATTGCAGTTATGCTCATGCAGCACCAGTGCAAGTTGCCGCAGCAGTCCGGGCGTATCCTGCGCTACAACTTGCAATAGAGTGCTGTGCGTGCTCGACTCGGAGTCAAACTCAAGCCGCGTCGGAATGTCTACCTTCACTGTTCCATTTCTGCTCGCCTGGCGGCGATTGGCAAGCAGTTGTTCCACTCGAAAGTTTTGCGCCAGAATCTCACCCACGTTGGTCAGGAAGCGATCTTTTTCGGTAGGGTTAAGTTCCAGAGTGCGAAAGGTATCGGTGAACTGGAAGCTATCCACGATAACTCCGGCATCATTCGAGAAAGCGTCGGCTTTTACAATGTTCATGCCCCAGGCCGCAAGGGCTCCTGCAACATCGGCGAAAAGGCGGCTTCGATCCTTCGCCACAACGGTAAGTTCCACTAACTGCCGGTTGGGCCTGAGTTCTAACTGGATAGGCTCTTTATCTAGCTTGGCTGCTAACAGAAACTGATTGCGAATCTGCTCCGGAAGCCGGGTTTGCAGATAGCGCTGCGGCAATCCTTCAAGAAACTTGCGGATCGCCGCTTCCTTGCCAGGGACCATCGCGCCAATGCGGTAGAGCAGCGTTGGATCAAGGTCGGCATGATAGCGTACCTCATCCACGCTGCGGTCCATGAAATTTGCGGTAGACATGTAAAGTTGCCAGAGATTCTCCGCCTTCCACGGCGTCAGCGCGTCGGGATGCACGGCTTTAATATCCGCATAGGTCATCAGCGTCAGCATCTTGAGCAGCATTGGGCTGCCGACTTTTTCGCTGAGCAGGCGAACGTTGTCCGTATCGAAGATATCGCGGCGCAGGGCGTTGGACATCTCAAGATGACTGCGAATGAGCTTGCGGACGACCTCCCGTTCTTCCATGTCGAAATCCAGGCGCGCCAGCAGGCTATCGGCCAGTTCGACACTGGACGTAGTATGTTCACCGGTGCGGCGGGCCTTTCCAGTGTCGTGCAGCAGCAATGAGAGCAGCAGCAGGTCAAGCCGGTCGAGCTCTGGCAGCAGCGTGCCCAGCCGCTGTTCGTAATCGTGCATAGGCCGGCGCAGGGCCTGCACGTTATCGATAGTAAGAAAGGTGTGCTCATCCACCGTGTAACGGTGGTAGCTATCGCGAATGACCAGCGCATCGATGCCGTGAAACTCTGGAATGAGCATCTCCAGAATGCCAAGAGCGTGCATTGTCCGCAGCGCGTGTGCCGCATGAGGGCCAAGCAGCACTTCGCGCAGGTGATTCCAGAGATACGGCCCTTCAGGAATGTTGATCGCCAGCACAGGCAGGGCATCGGTAATACGGTCTTCAGCGGCCTGGGTGAGGGTATAGCCGTGGTTGCTGATCAGCGCAAAGATGCGCAACATGCCGTCGGTGTCCACAAACTGCGCGGTGGGCGAAATATCGATGCGTCCCTGGTCGAGCGAAAAATCCGTGCCTTGAATCGGAATGCGGCGTTTGCGGAACTGCTTGTAGAAACTGACTGGCGCCGGAAGATGTTCCATCAACAGCACAGCGCGGCGGTAGACGGTGCGCGCGTGACGATAATAGGTGCGCATCCAGTAAGCCGGGTCGGCAGTGCCTCGCGTCTCCAGGCCGATGCTCTGCGCCGCCGCTTCATCCTGCGATTGCCAGTCCAGCGTATTGTCGTCGCGATTGTGGCGAAAGTGCAGAAAGCATCGAGCGGCAGCCAGAAAATCGAAAGCAGCTTCGGCATCGCCCTGCGGAGACTGCCAGCCCGAGATGCGCTGCTTCGGCCACTCCTTGCTCTCTTTAAGATGAAAGAGCAGGGCAAACCACGGTGCAAGGTTAAAGTCGCGCAACCCGCCCGGACACTCCTTCAGGTTGGGTTCAAGATGAAAGATGGTATTGCCGTACTTGGCATGGCGGGCGCGGGCCAGTTCGCCGAGTTTTTGCGCAATCGCATTCCACTCGCTGAGGATGAGTCCCGGAAAGATTTCGTTGTGTAATTTTTGATAGAGCAGGAAATTACCGGCCAGAAAGCGGTGGTCAAAGGTCGAAAGAGTAAATTCGAGATTGTCCGGATCGAAGCGATTACATTCCTTCACAGTACGGGTAGCGGGGCTGGCTCTCAGGCCAATGTCCCACATGGCCTGGATGATGCCGCGGATGGCCGGACGGGTCGATTTTTCAGTGTCCTCATCGGCGCATGCGAAAAGCACATCGATGTCGGAGCAGGGAAAGAGGTCTTTGCGGCCATATCCACCCAGGGCCAGCATGGACGCCTTGGCATTTGGGTCCAGGCCACTTGTGGTGACGGCCCTCCGCCAGAGTTCTACGAGAATGCGGTCGACGACCGAGGCCCGTCGCCGGATAGCAGCCGTGCCATCGCCGGTGCGCTCGTAGGTCTGGCGGACCTGCGCCATCTGCAGCGTATATTGCTCTCGTAAATCGTCAATGACGAGGACAGCAGTTTCCATGAATGTCGATTGAAGTCAGATTGTGGGACGTAGGATGAAGTTGATTTGGAATAGGAACACTTTGAGGATAAGCGATATTCGAGCGGGATTTTCACAAGAAAGCGGCGGCAGCCTTTTTTTGAAGGGCGAAAACCTGCCGGGCGTCCGCTCAGAGGCCGCAAGGCATCGCTGAAAGTCATCGATAGCTCATGGCGGGACAAGGTCGAGAATCCGATGAATCGGCAAGGTTGCTGTTCGGAAACGGACAGCACATTTCGAAAATGGACGCCTCCAGGTAAATCTCCGTCCTCGGAGATGCCTAAGGCTTGAAGTTTGAACAGCCTCTTTGGAGAACGAAATGCTGCAATCCTGCGTAAGACATGGAGAAGGGGAGAACTGGATGCAGACTCTGATCGGGAATCTTCGCTACGCGGTACGGCAACTTTGGCGGGCGCGCACATTTACTATCGTCACCATTTTGACGCTGGCGTTGGGCGTGGGCGCGAATACGGCGATCTTCAGCGTGGTGCAGGCCGTACTGCTGCAGCCGGCCGGTGTTAAAGATCCGGCACAAGTGGCCTCATTTCATGCCCGGTATACAGGGCTGAACCTGCCCATCATCGGTGTCTCCGCGACCGATTTTCGCGATGCAGAGTCGCTCAATTCGATCGTCGAGTCCGCTGCCATTGTCGCGCCCAACGCCTTCAACGCCACCTTCGACGGCCGTACGCAGCACCTCCGCGCCGGCATGGTCAGCTGGAAGTGGTTCCAGGTCTATGGCGCCGAGCCAATTGCCGGGCGCACATTCGTCCCGGAAGAAGATCAGAAAGGCGCCAATCAGGAAGTTGTGCTCAGCTACCGGCTTTGGCAGAGCCTTTTCGGCGGGCAACACGATGCCATCGGTAAATCACTCCTCCTGGATGGCAAATCGTACCGGGTCGTCGGTGTGATGCGCAGCGACTTCGAATGGCCTCGCAATGCCGAACTTTGGATTCCTCTGGGGTTGGCCTCCGATGAGTTTGGTCCCCAAAACCGCTTCAACGAGTCCTATGGCTCGGTGGTTCGGCTGAAACCAGGCGCAAGCGTGGCCCAGTTCAACGCGGCTCTGGAGCAGAAACGGCTGGAGGAGATTCGCCGCGAAGGTTCTGACAGCTTTGCGCAGAAGGCCGGTTGGGCTATGTTCGCGCAGCCCTGGACCCAGGATGCTGCTGGCGACCTGCGCAAGCCGCTCTTCGCGCTCTTTGCCGTCGTGGCCATGATTCTGCTGATTGCCTGTGCCAACATCTCCGGCCTGATGCTGGCCCGGGCCTCCACGCGTACCCGCGAACTGGCGATTCGCACCGCGCTCGGCGCATCGCTCCGCCAGATTGCCACCCAGTTTGCGGTAGAAACAGCGCTGCTGGCCGGCACGGCGACCCTGATCGCGGTGGCCGCCGGTCCTATATTAGGCCGTTTGCTGCTGCTGGCCATCCCACATGATCTCGCCACTGGCTTCGCCATCCATGGGAGCCTGAGCATGGTGCTGGTTGCCGCAGGTTTTGGCCTCGCCACCTCCGTACTGGCTGGGCTCGCCCCGGTCATCGAAGTAGCGCGGTCCTACAAGGCTCTCAACCTCTCCGAGCAGGGCAGGAGTTCAACCTCCGGCGCCTCTCGGCAACGGTTTCGCGGACTGCTGGTCTCAAGCGAAATCGCTCTGGCCTTCCTCCTCGTCGCCGGTGCGGGATTGTTCCTCTCCAGCCTGAAGCAACTCCAACACGTCGATCCCGGCTTCCGTAGCGAGGGAGTCCTGACCGGCAGCGTAACCCTCAACGACTCCAACTACAAAGACCAGCCGGTGAAGGAAGCGAATTTTCTGGAGAACGTCACCTCCAGACTGAGCCAGCAGCCCGGCGTAGCGGCGGCGGCCGCCGTCTACCCGCTGCCGTTCGGAAAAGGTCAGATGCCATCATCCAGCTTTGAGATCGAAGGCCGTCTCACCGAGCCGAATGATCCCGGACCCCACAGCGACGACCGTTGGGCCACCCCCGGTTATCTCAAGGCCATGCAGATTCCGCTCCTTCAAGGACGTTGGTTCACAGATCAGGACCGCGATGGTCACCCCAAGGTCGCTGTTATTGACGACCTGTTGGCGCGAGCCTACTGGCCGGGTCAGAACCCCGTGGGAAAGCGCATCCGCGGCGGATCAAAATCTCCCTGGGTCGAGATCGTCGGTGTGGTGAGCCACGTCCGCAAAGACACTCTGGAAGCCGATGAGAACAAGGGTGTCATCTACCTGCCGATGCTGCAAAGTCCGGTGAGTGAAGCGTCCTTCCTGGTGCGCACAAGCATTTCTCCCGACTCCATGCGAACCACCCTGGCCGAGGCAGTGCAGCAAGCCGATTCGTCTGAAGCCATCTACGATGTTCACACCCTCGACAGCCTGGTCAACGACTCGCTCGCCGCACGGCGCCTGCTGGTTGGCTTGTTGACGCTCTTCGGTGGGCTCGCTCTCCTTCTCGCAGCCATCGGCATCTACGGCCTGCTCAGCTTCACCGCCTCGCAGCGCATCACCGAGATTGGCATTCGCATGGCCCTCGGTGCCCAGCGCTGGCAGGTCATTGCCCTGGTTCTGCGGCAGTCGTTCATGCTCATCGGAGCAGGCATCATCGCTGGGCTGGGACTCACTTTCGCCGCTCAGCGCATTCTGACGCACAGCTTCACCGCAATGGACACCGGCATGTCCGGATCGCTGGTCATCGCCGCATTCAGCCTGATGCTGGTGGCTATTCTCGCGGCGGCTATTCCGGCCAATCGCTCAGCCAGCGTCGACCCTGTAGTGGCGCTGCGGAACGAATAAGGCAGCTTCTGGCAATGTAAATGAATGCGGGTCGGTCTCAGTCTGAGCCGACCCGCGTTGAGAGTAAATTGATCTGCGACGCGCTTAACTCAGGAAAAACGTCTCGCTACAGCGCCGACTCCCCATGCTCGTCATTGCGGATGCGGATGGCTTCATCGATTTTTGTTACGAAGATTTTGCCATCGCCGATCTTGCCCGTCCGTGCAGCTCCGATAATCGCGGCAATGGTCTTGTCCTTGAGCTCATCGGGAACAACGATCTCGATCTTCACCTTCGGCAACAGGTCGACCGTGTACTCGCGGCCGCGGTAGAACTCCGTGTGACCCTTCTGGCGGCCGTGTCCGCGGGCTTCGAGAATGGTCATGCCTTCAATGCCTGCTTCAAGCAAGGCGTCTTTTACGGCGTCCAGCTTGCTGGGCTGGAGGATAGCTTCGATCTTTTGCATAAATCTAAAAACCTCGCGCGATGGTTGCTCGCGATAACTGCGTTAGCGTAGCAGGTTGGTGGAGGTGTGAGGCAATCCCACGAACAAAGCAGAATCTGCCTCGGCACCTATACGCATTCTGGACTCTACGAACCCATGTCGTAGCCTTCTTCTCCGTGCTGCGAAAGGTCGAGCCCGGTGGCTTCATCATCGGCCGTGAGGCGCAGGCCAATCGTCTTGTCCACAACAAACAGAATCACCAGCGTCCCCACAATGGAGATCACCCACGCCACCGCAACCCCTACGGACTGGTTCAACAGCTGATGCCAGTTGCCATCCACTCCACCCGTCGGCAGCGCATTGCCGTTCGCGTCCTTGCCAAAGATCGGATTGATAAAGCCAGTCGCGAAGATGCCGGTCAGCAATGCTCCGAGCGTTCCACCGGCCCCATGCACGCCAAACGCGTCCAGGGAGTCGTCATAACCAAACCAGTTCTTGACCCGTGTCACCATCTGGAAGCAGAAAACGCCGGCAATGAATCCGATAATCAGCGCGGGCACAGGTGCAACAAAACCCGAAGCCGGCGTAATGGCCACCAGTCCCGCGACCGCGCCGGAGATAGCTCCCAGGGCAGTGGGCTTGCCGTTGTGAATCCACTCTGCGACCGTCCAGCTGACCGCAGCAGCAGCGGCAGCAAAATGCGTGGCCACAAAGGCGGAGGTTGCCAGGCCGCTGGCGTTAAGTGCGGAGCCGGCGTTGAAACCGAACCAGCCAACCCACAGCAGGCAGGCTCCAATAAAGCTCAATACCATCGAGTGCGGCGGCATTGCGACCTTTGGATAGCCGATGCGCTTGCCCAGATAAATCGCCGTCACCAGCGCCGAAACACCCGACGTAACGTGAACCACCGTGCCTCCGGCAAAATCCAGGCAAGGGAACTTGCCGCCTGCTGCATTCAAGAATCCGCCTACGCCCCACACCATATGCGCCATCGGGTCGTACACCACGATCGACCACAGAATCAGAAAGACGCACATCGCGCTGAACTTCATCCGTTCCGCGAAAGCTCCCGTAATCAGTGCCGGAGTAATGATGGCGAACATCAGCTGGTAGACCATGTAGGTCTGGTGAGGAATAGTCGCCGCATAATCGGCATTGGGGCTGAGGCCCACTCCCTGCAGAAGAAAGTGCTCAAAGCCCCCGATGAAGCTGTTCCCGTGTCCAAAGGCCAGCGAATAGCTCACCAGCGCCCACAGCACGGTGATGATTCCCATCATCGCGAAGCTCTGCATCATGGTGCCCAGAATATTTTTGCGGCGCACCAGACCGCCATAAAACAGCGCCAGGCCGGGGCCGGTCATCATCAGCACCAGAGCCGCTGAAGTCAGCATCCATGCGTTGTCCGCTGAACCTTGCGCGTCGGAGATGGACTTCTGAAGTGCAGCGACCTGGGCCTGCGTCGCGGGCGCGGAAGGCGATGTTGCGGGTTGGGCTAGGGCTGCAACCGGGGCCAGAAATGCGCCCGTAGTCACGAAAGACAACAGTAGTAGGGCTCGAATCGAAGAGATGAGTCTCATTTTGGATTTGCCTATTGTAAAGGTGAGCGGGACGAAACAGTGATTGGATTTTCGCATGAATACCCGCAAAGTGCATAAAGAATCCGTGGGGATGCCGGTTGACTGCCCTGCAGGGTCCAGCCACGATAGGATCGGAACCATGCGCCCGGACCCAATGAAACCAGGATACGCACGGTTGCGGGCTGGAGCTTTGCCCGTCCTTCTTGGCGTTTTTCTCGTGCCGCACGCATGCGCGGCAGCCCGCCCGAAAGCCAGCGGAAATAAGAACAGTGCCCACAGCGAACGCGTCTGCCAGCGCGTTCAATTCACCGGAGAAATCACGCAGGGAGAGGAATGGAAGGCGGCTCTTGGCCAGGGATGGATCTTTCGCCTTGTCCCCATCGCTACAGGCGGTTCCGTTTCCCAGGGTGCTGTTTCCGGATGGGATCTGGCCGTAAGTCCGGAGCGCGACGAGAATTATCCTGACGCCCTTTTGCTGGCGACCCCTCCCTATGCCTCATTGAATGAACGTGAGATCGGCACGACCTTTGGCCTGCGCGCCCAGGACGCAGTGGCCTGGGAGCCGAGGCGTTTTCATTTCCTCATTTCGGAGAACGATCTCCATCGGGCGCGTGCCCTCTTTCATACCGTCGCAGCCGCGCCGGCTAAGGAAAAAGCAGGTCCGGGAGAACCATCTGAAGCCACCGTTGAGCTGCTCAAGATGATCGCTGATCCCGCACGGACTGCAGCCGGAGAGTTTGCAATTACAGACGCGCAACTGACCGCCGGCATAGCCGATCCCCCGCCGTTTGCACGTCAATGGGCAGCGCGCTTCAGCACCGTGCCTCATACCCTGATTCCCGGTCCGGCTAATCCCCAAGGGGAGCTGCACCGGATTCGATTCGCGGTGACAATCTGGCTGCCGGAAACATGGCAGACGTCAAAAGGGAGCAAAAGTGAGCGCGCAAACTGTGCTGAATGACACACTTCGGGACGAATCCAGGCGGCAAATCACAAGGAAATTGTTTCGAAAGCAGCAGATGCATCGTATACTGAGCCCATGTCAGAGCAAGCTGGCCCTGAAACTCAAAAGGAAAATTTGGGCAAGGACCAATATTTTTTTGGTTCGCTTGAAAGTAGCGCTGCGAACCGCGCGAAGGTGCGCGAGGTTAGCTACGGATATGAGCAGCCCGAGGGTGTCTTTCTGACATCGCTCGATTTTGCCGTCAACTGGGTCCGAAAAAACTCGGTATGGCCAATGACCTTCGGCCTCGCCTGCTGCGCCATTGAGATGATGTCCATGGGCGCGTCGCGATTCGACCTCGCCCGTTTCGGCGCGGAGGTCTTTCGCCCCTCGCCCCGCCAATCGGACCTGATGGTCATCGCCGGGCGTGTCTCGCAGAAAATGGCTCCCGTCATTCAGCGTCTCTACGAACAGATGCCGGAGCCTAAATGGGTCATCTCCATGGGTGCCTGCGCGACTTCCGGGGGCGTCTTCAATAATTACGCGTTGGTGCAGGGCGTCAATCAGGTGATTCCTGTCGATGTCTATGTGCCCGGCTGCCCGCCACGCCCGGAGCAGTTGCTGTATGCCATTACCCTGTTGCAGGAAAAGATTCAAAGAGAGCGGGGCAGCCTGCGACGAACCTTGAATGCAGGCTGAACACTGGGAACGGCTAAAACCGTTTACCCCTGGAAAATAAGTTCAAATACAGGTAGTCGGATCCATGCGTCAGACAGTTACCGACGCGGCAACTCATTGAGAAATTTGTGTTCTGGGCTTTTTCAGCTATGGTAACTTTGTAATGTTGCATGTGGTACTGGCGTGTTCTAGCTCTACCAAAATATGGCTCGCGAAAACCGCGGGTGAACAATTCACGAGTTGAAATCTTGAAATGCGGGGATGCTTTTCAAGCATGATTGCGGAGGAAAATCTATGAATTTTCGTGTTACGAAGTCTGTGGTTCTGGCTGGAGCGGCAGCGGCGTTGATGATGTCCGCGGGCGCGTTTGCTCAGGACAAGCCGGCCGCCAAGCCCCCTGCGGACGCTTCCGCGTCTCGCTGGGACATCTTCCTGGGCTACAGCTACCTTGCCCCCAAAGACACGGTGTACTCGATCCAATCTGACGGAGTCGCCAAGCCGTTTGACTACTCTTCTGTCGATTACGGCGGAATCGCCAGCGGTGCGTACTACTTCAACAAGTATGTCGGTGGTCAGGTTGAAGTCGGAATTCACCCGGACGGCAACAATGACGGCTTCACCACTGCCCAGGCTGGTTTGATCTTCCGTTATCCAACTGCGGACATCACGCCTTTTGTCCACGCCCTTGCTGGCGGCGCCCGAATCGGCGGCCCCGATCACGAGCCCTATACCTGGGGTCCGGCGTTGACCGTAGGCGGCGGCATGGATTACAGCACTCCGCTCTTCAATCACCATCTGGCCATTCGTCTCTTCCAGGCGGACTATGAGTACATGCATGCGGACTTCGGCCCGCAAGAGTTTGGCGGCCGCGCAAATATCAATGCAGCCCGTCTAAGCGCTGGAATTGTTTTGCATGTCGGCTCCATTGCTCCTCCACCGCCAGTCACGTACGCCTGCTCGGCCAGCCCGGCCTCAGTCTTCCCGGGCGAGCCGATCACCATTACCGGCACGGCTGACATGCTGAACCCCAAGAAAAAAGCGGTCTACACCTGGAGCGGTGACGGCGTCACTGGCAACGGAGCAACCGCGACCGTGGCCACCGCCAACCTGGCTCCTGGCTCTTACACCGCGAAGGGCAACGTCAGCGAAGGTCCCAAGGCGGGTCAATCGGCCGACTGCTCGGCCGCCTTCACTGTGAAGGCCTTTGAGCCGCCGACAGTAAGCTGCTCGGCCAACCCGACCACCATCAAGCCGGGTGACACCAGCGCCATCACCGCCACCGGCCTCAGCCCGCAGAACCGTCCTCTGACCTACAGCTACTCGGCTTCCGCCGGTACGGTCAGCGGCACGGGTGCCTCAGCCACCTTCTCCTCGGCTGGTGCTCCGGCAGGCACGGCAACCGTAACTTGCACCGTCACCGATGACAAGGGCCAGACTGCAAGCGCGACCACGCCGGTCACGATTGAGGCTCCTTACGTTGCCCCGGCTCCGACCCAGTCGGCGCTCTGCTCCATCACCTTCGACAAGGACAAGAAGCGTCCCGCCCGCGTCGACAACGAAGCCAAGGCTTGCCTTGACGACATCGCCCTGACTCTGCAGAGCAAGTCGGATGCAACCGCCGCCATCGTCGGTTCCTCCACTGCCGAAGAGAAGGCTCCGCCGAAGCATCACAAGAAGGGTGCACCGGTTGAGGATCTCGCTGCTCAGCGCGCCGTCAACACCAAGGACTACCTGGTCACCGAGAAGGGCATTGATGCCTCGCGCATCACGGTCTACACCGGTACCGACGACGGCAAGAAGGTGGAAGACTACCTGATCCCTGCTGGCGCAACGTTCTCGGCTAACGGAGCCACCGCGGTCTCCGGCGACGTGAAGGCTCAGCCCCGCAAGGCGCTCCCGGCCAAGCACCACCACAAGAAGGCCGCCAAGTAACTCAACCGTCATCAGCCCCTGGTCCGCTAGCTCGGATCCGGGGCTGAATGAGATCGAACCGAGATCACGTACCAACGAAAACACCGGGGCTGACCGATTCATCCGGTCAGCCCCGTTTTCTTTGCCTATATCCTGTATTTGTATTCGGAGATTGTTTGCTCGGAATGAAGCCTGCCTCTCATTCTTGCCTCGTCCTGTCCCGCTTGCTGCTTTGCGCCTGCGCGCCTTTGTTTTGCCTCTATTCGTCGGCCCAGTCGTCCTACCAATGGAAATCCATCGGCCCATACGGCGGCGACGCACGCGCCTTTGCCGCCGTGCCCGGAGAGTCGCGGCATCTCTATCTCGGGGATACCAACAACTGGATCTTTGAATCTACCGATGGCGGGGCAAACTGGGCTCGCCTCAGCAAGATCGACGACTCCGACGACCTGATCGTCGACAGCATCGTCGTTGACTCCTCAGATCATCGCACCATCTTCGCCGGCGTATGGAAAACTTACGCCCCCGATGGCGGTCTCTACGTGAGCCACGACGGTGGCAGGAAATGGACCGTCATTCCCGCTCTCAAAGGTCAGTCCGTCCGCTCGCTGGCCCAGGCTCCCTCCGATCCCGCGATCCTGGTCTGCGGAACCCTCGAAGGCATCTTCCGCAGCAGCGACCGCGGCCAGAACTGGGAGCGCATTAGCCCCCCCGCCGACAATCCCTTGAGCCGTGAGATTCACGAGGTCGAGTCCCTGGCCATCGATCCCCGCAATCCGGAGATCATCTACGCTGGCACCTGGCATCTGCCCTGGAAGACCAGGGACGGCGGTAAAACCTGGCATAACATCAAGCAAGGCGTCATCGACGACTCCGATGTCTTTTCCATCATCGTTGACCCCGAACGTCCAGCCATCGTCTATGCCAGCGCCTGCTCCGGCATCTACAAGACTGAGAACGGCGGCGAGCTCTTCCATAAGATCCAGGGTATCCCCGCCACCGCGCGGCGCACCCGCGTCCTCATGCAGGACCCGCGCCACCGCGAAGTCGTCTACGCCGGTACCACTGAGGGGCTCTACCGCACGCGCGATGCAGGCCGCGAATGGCAGCGCCTCACTGGTGACAACGTCATCATCAATGACATCTACGTTGACCCTGAACGCACCGGGCACATTCTCCTTGCCACCGATCGCGGCGGCGTGCTCTCCAGTTCCGATGGTGGCGTAACCTTCGCCCAGTCCAACGAAGGCTTCTCCGCGCGCAAGGTCGAGGCCCTCGTAGTCGACTACAAAGATCCAAACCGGATTCTCGCCGGCGTCGTCAACGACAAGAGTTACGGCGGCGTCTTTCTCACCGCTGACGGCGGCTCAACCTGGGGTCAGATCTCTGAAGGCCTCGCCGGGCGCGACGTCTTCACCCTGGCCCAATCCAAAGATGGCACCATGCTCGCCGGCACCAGCCACGGCATCTTCGCTCTCGTGCCCGGCGATCCCGCCCCCCACTGGGAGATGCGCAGCAGCATCGTCAATACTGGCACGAAAATCGTCACAGCCACGGTGAATGGCAAGCGCGTCAACCGTCTTGAAAACATCACCATCCCCGCGCGCCAGATGAGCTCACGTGTGGCCGCCTTCGATCTCTCCAGCGATGTCTGGCTGGCCGCCACAGCGGAAGGCATCTTCACCAGCAAAGACCTGGGCGCCACCTGGCAAGGCGGCCTCGTTCTCGGCTCCGCGGCCTACTACTCCGTCGCCGTCTACGATGGGCACATGCTCGCCGCGCGCCGCGAAGGTGTCGTCTTCTCCACCGATAGCGGCGTTACCTGGACACCCATGCGGCTACCCTCCAAGGTCAAAGACATCCGCAAAGTAGCCTTCTCCAAAGAAGGCGAGCTCTGGGTCGGCGCCGGAGACGGCGTGTACTTCTCCCGCGACAAGGGCGAAACGTGGTTCTGGCTTGAAAAGATCCCTGTCCGAGACATCGGCGACCTGACCTTCGATCCCAAAACCGGCCGTATGCTGGTCAGTTCGCGCAGCAGCCAGGTACTCTACTCCATCGACCCGGCTACTCTTACTTTCACCGGCACCACTACCGGCTTCAAGTTGTTCCTGGCTCGCTCCGCTGGTGGAATACGCTTCGCTGCCTCCCTTCAGGATGGCGTGCTATTGGAGCCTGGTTTGATGACGGCGGCCGAACAAAAGTCCCTCGCCGCCAAATCCAAAAAAGAAATCCCCATCCAGACATCGACCGAGACAACCACGGAAGTCCATCCAGCATTGCCCCGCTAGCTGCACAGTACGCAGAAACCGCGTACTGTCTCAATTTGAAGAAACTGTCTCAGTTTGAGGAATTGTCATTCTGAGGAGCCGCAGGCGACGAAGAACCCAAATTCCCTTTACGAGAGCTGAGACACGGCCTGAAATCGTGAACCCTGGCGCCGATTCCAGTATCATCTCTATAAACGGGGTTAGATATGCAGCCAGAATCCAGCACAGCTCGGCACTCATTTCAAAGCTACGATCCTCACATCGTTGCCATTGCTGAAAAAGTCTTCGCCGAAGAGCGCCTGAGCTTTGAAGACGGTCTCGCACTCTACGGCACAGGCGATGTGCTGGCCGTGGGCTGGCTCGCCAATCATGTCCGCGAACGCCTGCACGGCGACATCACCTACTTCAACGTCAATCGCCACATCAACCCCACCAACGTCTGTGTAGCCCACTGCCGCCTCTGCGCCTTCGGCCGCACCAAAGGCGATGCCGCTGGGTACACCATGGCCCTCGAAGAAGCCTGGGAAACGGCAGCCTCCGGCTACACCGAAGCCGTCACCGAGTTCCACATCGTCGGCGGCCTCCATCCCGATCTGCCCTTCGAATATTTTCTCGATCTTGTCCGCGGCCTGAAAGTGCGTTTCCCCAAGGTACATATCAAGGCCTTCACCATGGTTGAAGTCGCGTACCTGGCCCGCCGTGCCAAGCTCTCCATCGACGAAACCCTGATCCGCATGCGCGAAGCGGGAGTCGATTCCATGCCCGGCGGCGGCGCCGAAATCTTCGCCTCCCGCGTGCGCTCTATCATCTGCGATCACAAGATCGACGGCAGCGAGTGGCTCAACACCGCGCGCCTGGCCCATAAACACGGCTTCCGCTCCAATGCCACCATGCTCTATGGCCACATCGAGAACGACGAAGACCGCGTCGACCATCTCCTCAAGCTGCGCGAGGTCCAGGACGAAACCGGCGGCTTCCAGACCTTCATCCCGCTGGCCTTTCACCCCGAGCACACCGCCCTCGATCATCTGCCCGTCACCACCGGCCTCACCGACATTCGCCAGATCGCCGTCAGCCGTCTGCTGCTCGACAACTTCGCCCACATCAAGGCCTATTGGCAGATGATGACCCCCAAAATCGCGCAGATCGCTCTCCGCTTCGGTGCCGACGATCTCGACGGCACCGTTATCGAAGAGAAGATCTACCATGACGCCGGAGCCACCACCCCGCAAGGCATGACCCGCAAACAGCTCTGCCATCTCATCGAAGCCGCAGGCCGCGTCCCCGTCGAGCGCGACACGCTGTATCATGCAGTCACGCGAACGGAAGACAGTTTCGTCGTGGCGGTATAGCAGCAAGCCTGAGGGGGATAACGTGGAAAACATCGTGGTCATCGTCGCGAAAATCAAAGCGAAACCGGGAAAAACGCAGGAGCTTCGCCGCGAGCTTCAGGAACTTGAACGCGGTACGCATCTAGAGCCTGGCGTATTGGTCTATGAAGTAAATCAATCCTCCACAAAGCCGGAGGATTTTCTCGTGTACGAAAAGTACGGTTCTCAGGAAGTCTTCGACGCTCATCTCGCCGGTCCCGCATTGCAACACTTCGTCACCCTTGCCCCGCAGCTTGTCGAGGGGGAAATCGAGATCTACCCATACAAGCCTGTGCCTGCCACAGACTGAAGATCGCCCATCGGCGAAAAATCCCAGCCTGAAAATCGAAAGAATGGAGGACCGGCATAATGGAAGTCTTTGGCATGGCCGCCCTCTTCGGTCTTATCCTCGGCTTCATGTTCGGTGTCGGCTGCGCCTTCGCTGTCCTCTATACCATCTACATGGGCGGTTACCGCAAAGCCATTCGCGAGTCGCTCGCCGCCGAGCAACCTGCGCGTTACCGCGAAAACCTCGCCAAAGTTGAGGAAAAACTCCACCGGCAGGGCTCCGCAGCCGGCCGCTAAGCCGACATCTTCGGCGTGGATGTGCGCCCGCGGATCGCCCTCTACGCTCGTCTGCACGATAAGCAGATGCCGCCTTCGTCAGCGTCCCATCCACCTCCATCAGGAAACAGCCTGATCCGGCGCGCCTGCTCGACACTTCAGGAGTGGCAGTCAAAGGTAATCCAGAATGACTTATACGCCGATGATAAATTGATCGGACCGAAACAGCTTAGAACGCCGGTATTCCCGTGACATGCTGCCCGATAATCAGCCCGTGAATATCGTGCGTTCCCTCATACGTAATCACCGATTCCAGGTTCATCATGTGCCGCATGATCGGGTAATCCTCGGTGATGCCGTTCGCTCCCAGGATCTGCCGCGCAATCCGCGCGCATTCCAGCGCCATCCACACGTTGTTGCGCTTGGCCAGCGAAATAATCTCATGGCTCAGATTGCCCGTATCCTTGAGCCTCCCGGCGTGTAGCGACAGCAATTGCGCCTTTGAAATCTCGCTGATCATCCAGGCCAGCTTCTCCTGAATCACCTGGTGGCTGGCAATCGGCTCGTTGCGGAACTGCTTGCGCATCTTCGCATACTGCAGCGCCGTGTCGTAGCAGCTCATCGCCGCGCCGATCGCGCCCCAGCTGATGCCGTAGCGCGCCTGGTTCAGGCACATCAGCGGACTCTTCAATCCGCCTGATCCTGGCAACAGGTTGCTCGCCGGAACATGCACCTCCTGCAGGCTCAATCCCGCCGTAACCGACGCGCGCAGGCTCCACTTGCCATGCACCTCATCGGCCCTGAAGCCCGGCCGGTCAGTCTCCACCAGGAAGCCGCGTACTTTGCCGTCCTCGTCATCCACCTTGGCCCAGATAATGGCCACATCCGCTATCGTGCCGGAGGTGATCCACATCTTCTCGCCGGAGATGACATACTCGTCGCCTACCTTGCGCGCATGGGTCGTCATGCCTCCCGGATTGGAGCCAAATCCCGGCTCCGTCAATCCAAAGCACCCCAGCTTGCGCCCTGACGCCAGCTCCGGCAGCCACTTCTGCTTCTGTTCTTCGGACCCAAAGGTGTAAATGGGATACATCACCAGCGCCGACTGCACGCTCACAAAGCTGCGAAAGCCGGAGTCGCCCCGCTCAAACTCCTGCATTACCAAGCCGTACTCCACGTTGGACATGCCAGCGCAGCCGTATCCATGCAGATTGGCGCCGAAGAAGCCCAACTCGCCCATCGTCGGCACCAACTCGCGCGGAAACCGGCCTTCGCGGAAGCAGTCTTCAATAATCGGGATCAGGTTATCTTCGACGAAGGCGCGCGCCGTATCGCGCACCATGCGCTCGTCTTCATTGAGCAGGGAATCGAACTTGATGAAATCTACATTCTGGAATTTGAAGCCCATTTGGATGACCTTTCGACGAGCTCTCTGCGGGTTTTGCGCAGTGGCCCAAACGATTGAGGGTACCAGAAGGCCTGCTGGCAGGGGAAGACGCGTCATCTTCCGAACTCAGTAGAAAATAACTTCCTTCATTGGGTAATGCTTGCGATTGCGCGTCCAGAGAGCTGACTCGGTGAGAACAACTGAAGCAGCGATCAACGCGTCTCCCAGCTTCAAATTGTGACTCTTGCCAAATGTTCTCATGAACGTGCCCGCTTGTTCCCCTATCGGATATTCGATAGGAATGCAATCGAGCGATTCAAAGAGCTCGGTGATGGAATCGAACTCGTTTGGACGCGCTTCGGCCCATAATTCCGCGGCGCTCACAGGAGAATAGAAGATGATCGTGTCAGATTCACACAAAGATTCCCAGATGGACCGAATAGTCAGATTGTGTCCTCTTGAGACCTCAATGAGAATGTCGGAGTCGACAAAAATAGTCACTCTTCCTTAAGCCTCTCCATTCGATCGTCTGTGCGCAGATTGCGAATGTAGGCCTCTACATCGTCAAACTCAGGACGGCCTTTGCGAATGCCTATAAATGCTTTCATGGCAGCCTTGCGGCGCTCGAGCTTATCCATATAGCGGTCTCGCGCAGCCGTACGAACCAGCTCCGAGATGGATGTCCCTTCCAGTCTGGCGCGAGTCTGAAGCGTCGTCCAGAGATCATCGTCGAGATAAAGCTGGGTCCGGTGCATGATGTATAGCATACATCACTGTTGAGAGCCCTGCTACGCCAGAAATTCCTTGATAAACGGATCCTCGCTAGCCACCAGTTCTTCCGTACTCCCGTCAAAAACCACCTTGCCCTGATACAACACCAGAAAGCTGGTCAGAGCATTGGTCTGCCCTTGCGGCAGCGGCACCATCTGATTTTGGTCCGTGGAATAGCGGTGCGTAGCAAGTGTAAAAGCATCCTGCAGCCGGTGCGTCACCAGCAAGGCCGGTGTACTGTAGACATCGCGTTCCTTGATCACCAACTCATCGATAGTCGTGCTTGTAACCGGATCGAGTCCCCCCGTAGGTGAGTCATAGAGCAGCAAATCGGGCTGGTCGATAATCGCGCGGGCAATCGCCACGCGCCGCCGCATGCCGCCCGAGAGCGAAGCAGGCAGCAGATCGTAGGTGTGCTCCAGCTCAACAAAACGCAGAGCCTCGCGAACCCTCCGGTCCACTTCGTCCACGGGCAGGTGCCGCTCCATCAGCTGGTAGCCGACGTTGTCGCGCACCGTCAGCGAATCGAAAAGCGCGCCTTCCTGGAAAACCATGCCGGTGCGAATGCGCAGCGCCAGCAACTGCTTCTCCGGCATGGAGGTAATTTCTTCGCCAAAGAGAAAGATCCGGCCTGTGTCCGGGCGCAGCAACCCGTTGGCCAGCTTCAGCAGTACGCTCTTACCCACGCCAGCCGGGCCAAGCAGAATGCGCGTCTCGCCCGGTGCAACGCTGAAGCTCACATCGTCCAGAACCGGCGGCCCATCGAACTTAAGGGACACGTTTTCGAAGACCACCACCGGGCCCGTCTCAACCGCTCTCGAAGCATCCGAACCAGCCTGGAGATGGAGTGAATCCGCCATAGCCCTCGATCCTAGAAGAGCCACAGCATGATGCGGCTGAGGATAAAATCCGAGAAGATGATGAGCACCGAGGAGACGACCACTGCCTGCGTGGTGGCCCGTCCAACGCCCTGTGTGCCGCCGGTCGTTTTCATGCCAAAAAAGCAGCCGACCGTTGCGATGATGAAACCGAAAACCAGTGGCTTGCTCAAGCCCTGGACAACATCGGAGTAGGCAAGCGACTGATACGCCGAGGTAAAGTACTGCGTCCCGTTCTGCCGGCTGATCAGTACGTCGACCACAGCGCCGCCCGCAGTTCCCACGGTGTCGGAAACGATCGTGAGCAGAAAAAGCATCACCACCGTCGACAACATGCGCGGCGTTACCAGCTTCTTCATCGGGTCGGTGCCCAGCGCGCGCATCGCGTCAATCTGTTCCGTTACCACCATCGATCCCAGTTCGCTGGCCATGCCGCTCGCATTGCGGCCTGAGACCATCAGCCCGGTGAGAACCGGGGCCAGTTCGCGAATCATCGAGAAGCTGACGAAACGGCCCGTATATGCCTGCGCTCCAAACTGGGCCAGTGAAGCGGCCGATTGCAAAGCCAGTACGCCGCCGGTGAAAAAACCGGTCAGAACCACGATGGGCAGGGAGCCGACGCCGATCAGATCGGCCTGGGTGATCACATCGCCCCAATAGTGTGGCGCCCTGAAGAGATTGGCTACTCCCTCCCAGCAGAACAAGAAATAGTCCTGCGCGGCAAGAATCAGGCGCTTGGCGAGACTATCGAGTTTTTCGAGCTCTAAAGGCATCCGTTCGCAAGTCTCGCCAGGAAAAAGAAAGTTGACCGCTCAGCCTGGTCGCGCCACACGACCCCTGCGCTCAGAATAGCCTATCCGAACGGCGTCGCCGACCCAAGCTTCACCGTCAATTGAAATAGCGCACGACAGTGAGACGAAAGCTGCATCTAAGAGACGATGACTGCAGGGATGAGTTGGATTCTCCAAACCGCGAAGAAAGCTGCGAGCCGCAAACGGCCTTCGCAGGCCGGTTCATCGCATCTGCTGCGCTGGCTGATGAGCCTCGGCGGCGTGGGTCTGTTTGTTGTGGCCATTGTCGACTCATCCGTCATTCCACTGCCGCTTCCCGGCAGTACAGATTTGCTGTTGCTGTTGCTGACGGCACATCGCGGCACGACTGTAATTACGGCGATCTGGCTGGCGTTTTGCGCTTTTGCGGGCTCCCTGGTAGGCGCCTATCTTACCTGGAGCACAGGGAGGAAGGGCGGCGAAGTCACCCTGGAGCGCTACGTTCCTGAGCGCATCCTCGGCAGGGTCAAACGTTGGGTTGAGAAATACGGCGCTTGGTCCGTGGCTCTCTCGGCTATCCTGCCGCCGCCGATTCCGCTTACCCCCTTTCTGCTCGCAGCCGGCGCGCTCAAGGTTGCGCGCGGACGCTTCATGCTGTCCTACGGCGCGGCACGGATCGTCCGCTACGGATTGCTGGCCTGGCTCGGCATCACCTACGGCAGACACATCGTACGCATCTGGGAACACTCCCTGGATGGATGGTCGGCGCGGATTCTCTGGATCTATGGCGGCTTGGTCGTCGCCGGAATTCTCTATGGACTGTGGAAGTTTAAACACCGTGCCCCGAACGGTCCCCGCGCCCCGGCACAGGAGATGGCCTGACTTCTCCGCACGCCGATTCATCCTGACCCGAAAACCAGATTGTCATCCTGAACGAAGTGAAGGACCCACCTCCCCAAGATCCATCCTGGCTCAATCTCCGCCCGCTTCATTCGTCTGCGGCACAAACTTGATCGGAATAATCCCCAGCTGCTCATAAATCGGCCGCATCGCCTTGCGAACTGTCTTCATCTGCGTGGTGAACCACCCCGCGCCAAGGATGCAACTGACGCCGCTGATAATCACCGTCCACGGAGCGCCGATAGCATGCGCCAGTGCGCCGGCCATGAGGCTCCCAAACGGCGCCATACCGACAAAGGCGACTGTGTAGTAGCTCATAACGCGGCCGCGCTTGTCCTCGGGAACGATTGTCTGGATGATGGTGTTGCTGGCCGTCAATCCCTGCATCATGCCGAAGCCCACCAGCAGCAACAGGATCATCGACAGCCAGAGCCAGTGCGACAGGCCGAAGAGCACTAAGCCGACGCCAAAGGATGCCGCGGCAATCGGGATCATCTTCAGCAGCCCGCGCACCGATTTCCGCAGCACCAGGGTCAAAGCCGAGACCAGCGAACCCACACCCATTGCGCCCATCAGAAATCCCAACGTGTGCGGACCGCCCCGGAGCACCTGCGCCGCGAAGATCGGCATCAGCACCGTGAACGGCATCCCCATCAGGCTCACCAGCGCAAAGAGCAGCAGAATGGTGCGAATGGGCGCAAACCCCCGCACAAAATCCCAACCCTCTTGTAGCTGCGTGAGCAATGAACTTTTCGTATGCAGTGCTGCCGCGAGAATAGTTTCTGGAAGACGCGCCGGCAGGCGCATCATCAGCAGCGAGGCGATGACGGCGACGTAGCTGACGCCATCGATCAGGAAGCACCAGCCTTCGCTGGTGACGGCGATCAGCATTCCAGCGAGCGACGGGCCAACGAGGCGGGCGAGATTGACCATCGACGAGTTGATGGCGATAGCATTCGACAGGTCTTCCCGCTCCTCGACCATCTCCATCAGGAAAGACTGCCGCCCCGGCATGTCGAAGGCATTGATGCAGCCCTGCATGGCGCTCAGCGCGAGCACTTCGGCGATGGTGATGCGATGCGTCAGCGTCAGCACGGCCAGCGCGAGCGACTGCACCATGGACAACATTTGTGTCACGACCAGCACCGTCCGGCGATTCCAGCGGTCGACCAGCACGCCGGCCAGCGGCGCCAGAATGAAGGTAGGAATTTGCCCGGCAAAACTGACCGTGCCCAGCAGCACGGCGGACTTGGTGAGTTTATAGACCAGCCAGGCAGTGGCGACGCGCGTCATCCAGGTGCCAATGAGAGAGACACTTTGCCCGGCGAAAAAAAGGCGGAAATTGCGGTGGCGTAGCGCCCGATAGGCGTGCGCATAGCTTGGAGGGGAAATCTGGGTCACTCTTCTATGATGCGGCAGCCAACAGTGGCGGCGCAGACCGCGCTGCGCAATAGGGAGTGATTGCTGGCGATCCGGCCCACGCACAAATTACAAAATAATGCGCTTGCGCGCGCTTCGCTGCCTCTCCCCATTCTAAGAATAGCAAATCTAAATCATTGAAAACAGCTAGTTTTCTCTTCAGCTTCCGCGTAGTTTCGACCCTCGGGGCTGCATCCGGAGCGTGCGGGAAAGTGGTTAATTTCCCGGCGACTGGTGTTGCCCAAGATGCAGAAGAGGAGAAATCAATCATGCCGGAAAACACAATCCATGGCTTTGTCGACGAGAAATTCAGCGCAGTGCGCGAGGCCTTCGAGGAGAACTTCGCGAGTGGCGCTGAGGTGGGCGCTTCGTGCTGCGTGACGGTTGGGGGCGAGACGGTTGTCGATCTCTGGGGAGGTTTCGCGGACGAAGCGAAGACGCGGCCGTGGAAAAGGGACACCATCGCCAACGTATTTTCGACCACCAAGACCATGACCGCCCTGACAGCACTGCTGCTTGCCGACCGCGGTGCGCTCGATTTTGACGCGCCGGTTGCCCTGTACTGGCCGGAGTTTGCGGCCAATGGAAAGGAAGGCGTGAAGGTGAGCCACCTGATGAGCCACTCCTCCGGGGTATCAGGTTCGCGAGTGCCGCTCAAAGTTGAGGACCTCTACGACTGGGAGAAGATAACGTCCATCCTCGCAGCCCAGGCGCCGCTATGGGAGCCCGGAACCGCCTCTGGATACCACGTTACGACCTTTGGATTCCTGATTGGCGAGGTGGTGCGGCGCATCACCGGGAAGACTCTGGGGACGGTCTTCCGCGAAGAGATTGCCGAGCCATTGGGCGCGGACTTTCACATCGGCCTCCCCGCCACAGAGGACTCCCGCGTGGCCGAGATTGTTCCCTGGACGCCGACAGTCGATGTGAACGCGGCGCGAGCGGCTTTTACTGAGGTGCAGGAGATCACGTTTATGAATATGCCTTTTGACGTTGCGACGGACCTCAAGACGCGGGCATGGCGCGGGGCGGAGATCCCGGCGGTGAATGGGCATGGCAACGCGCGGTCGGTTGCGGAGATTCATTGCCTGCTAGCCAACGGAGGCATAGCCAAGGGCAAGCGATTGATGTCAGAGGCAGGCAGCCGCAAAGTGCTGGAGCAGCAGATTGACGGGCCGGACCTCATCATGAAACATCTGCCGCCGGCGCGCTTTGGATTGGGATTTGCGCTGCCAGGCCCGCTGCTGGCGCTGGAGCTGCCGAATCCCAACACGATTCACTGGGGTGGCGGCGGCAGCTCGTGGATCTTTATCGACATGGATGCGCGGACGACGCTGGCGTATGTGACGAACAGAATGAACAAGTTCCCAATGAGCGATCCACGGCCGTTTCGCGCGATGAAGGCGATGTGGCGGTCGATGGGGATAGTTAGTAATTAGTGGCTGGCGAGGGCTGCAGTAGACCCTCCGTTTGGCGAAGGGTCTGCTGCAGAATCGCAATTTGGTTCTGCTACTGCTTGAACGCCGGATCGCTTTCCGCCCCCGGCCTCGGCTTCCAGGCCAGCGAGTAATACTGGCCACGGTCACGGGCCCAGGGATCGAAGGCATTGATAACCGGATCCAACTCCGATTTCAGCTCGGGAATATTACGCAGTAACACGCGCTTGAGCGGCAGGATGGGTTCGGTGTGGCCGTTGGGCTGGCCTTTCTCCATCTGCACGGGGCCGGGGCCGTTGTGGTTGACCCAGTCAACGCCCATCTGTGTGTAGAACTCAGGTCGGAAGCTCGATGTAAAGAAGCGGTCAGAGAAGAGGCGGCGCGAGGCGTTGAGGATGAAGACGACGAATTGCGTTTCGCTGATGGCGAAGCCGTGAGGCCGCGTGTATTCAGCCAGATAGCCGACGACGGTATCGACGTCTTCAATGTTGTCGACAACCGAGCCATTCGGATGGCCGAGGCAGTCGTTGATGGGCGTGCCGTCTTGGTTGCGCTGTGCGTCGGTGATGATCTTGCTGGCGTCGCAAACATGCGTTCCATAGACTTGGCGAAGCTGGCTGATGGCCTTCTGCTGCTCCTGGTGCGCGGGCGAGTCTGTGGGCAGGCTCTTATCCATGAAATCGTCATAGCTGGTGAGCTGGCGCAGGCCGTACTGGCGGCGGAATTCATTGAAGCGCGGCACGCCGTGTTCGCGATCGCGAATGATGTCGAGCGCGGCCAGATCGATCTGCTTGGTGGGCGAGTCGAGGCGCGGCAGGGTGATGTTTTGCATGAACTGCGGATGGTTGTGCAGTTGCAGAACGCCAAGCCGCTGGCGGCCCATCGAGAGAGCCCAGTTAGCCATGCCGCCGGTATGCATTGCGTCGGTAGATTTGCCCTCGAAGGTATTGATGACGGCGACTTTTTCGGCGATTTGGTTGGGATCTTTAGAGAGATCGCGGTACTCGATCAGGTCGGGAACGAGCGGATGCAGCCGGTAGACCGAGACGAATTCTTCAGGGAAGTTGAAGGGCGAGCCGAAATGATTGACGCCGCCATTGATGCTGTCGGGATTGGTGATGTCGTAATGGCGGTTCTGGCTCCCGATGCCGAAGATGCCAGGGCCTGATGCAAAGACGGAGTACCACTGCGTAGCCTTGGCCGCGTCTTTCGAAGTGCCGAAGCTCTTGGTGACGATCTGCGACAGCGCGCGCGATACATCAGGATCGCCGGTACCGAGCAGGCCGTTCCAGTTGGCGTTCATGCCTTTGTAGAGCGGCTCGTTGTAGAGCAGTTGCGGAGTCCACTCGGTGGTGTGGATCTTGGCGATTTCAGCGGCGACAACCAGGCGCGCGGCCGCGAAAAGCTCGTCTGGAGTAATGTCTTTGTAAAGGATGACTTTCTTCGGATTGGATGGATTGCGCAGGCCGCAGTCTTTGTTCGGAGTCAGCTTGGATTGCTTGCGAAACTCAGTTACGAAGGAGTTATGTTCGCGCACGAACAAGTTATGCAGGAAACTAAGTCCGATGGTGAAGTTATCGGGGAAGGCGACGGATTCCTGGCCGGCCCATTGCGGCGCCTGCGGATCTCCTGGCTGCAGGGTGGGCAGATAGCCGCCGTCATCTGCGTGGCCTGCGAGCGGCTCCACCAGCAGCTTGGCCGGATCGGCAGGATCATGCTTGACACGTTTGATTGAGGTGTCGTCGTAGCCGTAAATCTGCGATGCGTCCCACCAGGCAGTGTTGTTATTGTTGAAAGTTTTAGGCGCGCGCGCCATGTACTGCTTGCCATTGACGGTGAAGGTCTCAGGCGAGCTGGATTGCGCGATGTAAGTGTCGTCGACCTTGTCGCCGGGGCGGCAGCCTAACTCCGCAATGTCTTCCGGGGTGAGCGGGACTTCAACATTGTTGACCAGCTTGACCTTGCAGCCGACATCGATATACTGCGGCGCATTGTGCCCCTCTTCCATGTGCGAGAACCAGTCATGCGTCATGAACTGGATCCAGAATGCTGCGATGACATTGAAGAACGGAGCCTTCTGATAATCGCAGTTGGCGTCGGCAGAGTTGTTCGGCAGCCCAAAGCCGCCCTTGCAGGCGTCGGGATTGGTCTGCTGCCGTGTGAAGAGAACGCGGCTGATAACCTGCGGGTCCGGCTGCAGCAGGGAAAGCCGGCCGTTGTGGCGGTTCTGTGTAAGCTGGTTCAGGCCCAACTCGGGAAAAGATGTCTCGAACTCGACATTACGCGCGAAAGGCGTTCCGGCCGAACCCATAAGCGGGTTCTTAACATCGTTGCAGATGCCGCTCGTGGTACGTCCGCGAACCAGATCGCCTTTGCAAACTTGCGCACCGTCGCCGCCGACCGCGGCATAGTGAGGGTCGGTCGCGGGAAGGCGCATCTGCGGCCAGATCTTAAGCGCAGGGCCGTTAGTAGCACCGCGGCCTTCGATAAAGTCTTTGTACGTGCCGTTATTGTCGAAGAGATTGAACTTGATAAGCTCGACGCGCTCGTATTCCAAATCAATCAGCGCACCGTTGACGCCGCGAAATTCGGGCCCCTTATTGGTAAGAAAGCCGGTGGGCAGGGAACTCATATCGCCAGTGCCCCAGTACGACCCCCAATCAACCCAGGGCGTCAGCCGAAACTGTTCGGACTTATAACCACCGCGGCAGAGAGCATTCGCTTCAGAGACCTTGCCTTCGAAGCGCAAATCACGGGTGGCGGCGACCGGACGAATGCCGCCCAGCACAGCCTTGGCGCACGCCAGGAGAGCGTCCGCTTCTTCCTTTTTCGGGTCAGGCTTCGATGCCGTTTGTGCTGTGGCGGATGAGGGGAGAATGGTGAGAGCGCAAAAGGCCACGAAGAGCCAGAGGGGAGCTAGCATGAAAACTTTCTTCATGGAGAGCAAGATTGAACCTCCCGGTAGGGGTGCGTCAAGAGTTTCTTTATCACTGCAATGGTAAGTGTTCCGCGGGCTGAGAACGTAACACAAAGTCTCTCAGCCGTTGGCTTTGCGAAGGCAGAAAGGGGTAGCCGCGTGAGCCGGATTTTAAATCGGCTACAGCGGTGCGCTGAGACGGCCATCGATTCGTTGAGACAGGATATTTCCAAGTCGGAGCGCGCGCGAATTGGCCGTCTCATGCGTCTATCTGTGCAGGAGTAGAATTCTCCGCATGAAGCGTGCCGCCGCATTTGCGCTGATTCTGATAGGGACTGCACTCCCTGTGTGCGCACAGCACGGCGCGGCGCATGGCGGTGGGTTCCATGGTGGCGGCGGATTTTCCCCCCACTCCGCTCCGGCGTTTCATGGTGGGTTCGGCGCCCCTTCGCGCGGCGTCATGCCATCCAGGCCTGCTATGGGCGCACGACCGGTAGTTCCGGGCTCACTCAGGCCAGGATCCTTTGTGCGGCGTCCTTCAGGCCCGATTGGCGTACGCCCCGGCTCCGGGTTCCCAGCGAACCGCATGCGCAGTTTTTCCGGCTACGGCAACCGGGGGATTTCCCCGACCCACGGCAATCGGCCTGAGTACTCGCGTGACGGGCATCTTCGCCACCCTCATCGGCCACGCAGGCCCGTTTACGTGTCGGGATTCACCTATGGCTTTCCCTACTATGGCGGCCCTTATTACACAGGATGGCTCGGGCCAAACTACATCGGCTATCCAGACGACTACGGATACGATAACGGCTACGACAATTCGTATCAGGACAATTCCAACGGCTACGCCGATAACGGCAGTTACCCGCAGCCGGACGATCAAGGCCCGCCGCCCCCGTATGAGCCACCCGCTGAACCGGCGCAGCAACCGGCTGTGCCAACATCCATCCCTGAGAATCCAGAAACCGTTACGCTGGTCTTCAAAGATGGCCGGGCTTCCGAGCAGATTCACAACTACATACTGAGCCGGAGCACGCTCTCCGTTCTGGACGGGCATCACCGCGACATTCCTGTTGATCAGCTTGATCTCGCTGCGACGCAGAAGGCGAATCGCGACGCGGGCGTGGATTTTCGTCTCCCTGACACACTTCGATAAATTGCGGTACGATGAGCGCCTGACAGTTCTTGTCTGAAGAACGGCAGGAGGCGCGAACGTGGCCATCGCTCGGATCATCGCCTATTTGATTGCCGTATTCCTGAACGGAATCGGACTCATCCTCTTGATAAAACCCGAGCTCGCAACCGGCCTGCATGGTCCTCCGCTCTTACGCAACGAGTCCCGGCCCATGATGGCGGTCCTGGCGGCGCGTGAAATGGTGCTGGGTCTGCTGGCTGCAGCCCTCGCTTATACCGGCAACTTCCACGGCCTGCTGCTCGCATTTCTCATTGCGCTGCTGATCACCATCATCGACGCGGTCGCGCTTTGGAAAACGAAATCCATCATGGGATTTTTCGTGAACGACGCCGTGGGACTGTCGATTGCGTTCGCTGTCTATAAGCTTTGGAAAGAACTGGGTGGATTGTAAATTTCTCGCTCAGGCTGGCAAAGTCAACGGAGTAATTTGTCGTCTTACCCGCCGTATGAAGAATATGAGCAGGGCGAAGCCTGTTATTGGTACTGACAGCAGAACCGCACCTGCAACATAGTCAAACCATGTTGTCCTGTAGTCCCCGAAAACGGATGCGAACTCACGAAGCTTGAGTTGTACGCCCTCATTCGCAGCTTGCTGCTTCAGTTCGAGAAGTGTTTTGAACTCAGAGTGGGTTTGCTTGTTTGTGTCCAATTCAAAATAGGTATCAACAACTTTGGAATCTTGTCCTATTCGATCAAAATATCCGGTGTCACGAGCGCCAAAGATCAACCCTTTCGATACTTGCAGTTGTCGAACCCCAAATACGGCGTCATTCCTGCTCGCGATGCTTCCGTCACCGGATTGAGTTTTTGGGTTGTAAACAGTACCTTGATCGGTAGTATCTATCATGCTGAGTGCATAGCCATTCGGAAGCGGAGTGCTCCATGAATCGCCCAGGCCTGGGTCTCGATCAAAAACTGCGCTGTTGATAATTGCGTAGACGACAAACCATACAGCGGCGAATCCGACACACGCGAACGGAAATATTACCGACGCAACCACAGCCATCTTGCGCCCTGATTGTGCGCCTCTTGTGAGACCGTAACTCATTGCGCCAAAAACAGCCGCCCCGACACATGCGGCGATTGTCAGCACCACCGCATAGAAGAGCAGCACTATGCCTAGTCCCATCGCTCTGCCAGTCTATCTTAATTTGTATGTTGTGGCGTCTGTGCTAGACCATTCCTACTTACACCGCTATCCACAACTTAGTAATCGCTTGAGACGATCACATGTCCTGCCTTAATAAATCGATTCAAGTGATAGCGGAGCGATTTGTCAATTGTAGTAGAGCCCTTGTATTTGAAGAGATATTCATAGTTCGCGTCTCGGGCGTTCGCTACTAACGAGTCGAATGAATGAGATGAGCCGTAGGGTTCTAAAAAGCCATATACAGCGAAGGCTTGACGACCGGGTCGCAGTGATGGGCGGCTAGCTCTAGTGAGTGCGTAGGTTTTCATTGAGAGCGCTCTAATCCCGGCCCTTCTTCCGAATCTCAATATTCAGCCGCTTGATCTTCTGGTTCAGTGTGCTGAGCGGAATGCGGAACTGTTCGGCTGCATCGGTCTGGTTCCAGTTGCAGCGCTCTAATTTCTCCACGATGATGCGGCGTTCGATGTCTTCGAGAATGTCGAATAGGCTGGCGTTAGGGTTGTGTTCGAGCAGCGCATCCTGAAAAGTGCGGCCGGTGATGTGTCCCGGCAGCAGGCCGGAGCCGATGATCGGCGTGCTGGAGAGAACCACTCCGCGCTCGACGATGTTTTCAAGCTCGCGTACATTGCCCGGCCAGTCGTAATCGACAAGCGCGCGCATGGCATCGGCGGTGAGCTTGCGCGGTTCGAGATCGTTCTCGCGCGAGAAGTGTTCAAGGAAGCGGTTGACCAGCAGCGGGATGTCTTCGCGGCGGCTGCGCAGCGGCGGCAGGTCGATGGAGATGACGTTGAGACGATAGAAGAGATCGTCGCGGAACTTGCCTTCGCGAACTGCGGTGCGCAGGTCAACGTTGGTAGCAGCGACAATGCGGACATCGACCTGCGTTTCCTGCGTGCCGCCGAGCGGAGTGAAGCGCCGGTCCTGCAGAACACGCAGGATCTTGGCCTGCGTATCCATGCCCATGTTGCCGATCTCGTCCAGAAAAAGTGTCCCGCCGTTCGCGACTTCGAAAAGGCCTTTCTTAGTAGCGATGGCTGAAGTGAACGCCCCTTTGACGTGTCCGAAGAGCGTGGATTCAAGCAGCTCCGAAGGCATCGAGCCGGTATTGACAGGAACAAACGGCTTATCTTTGCGCGGCGAGTTGGCGTGCAACGCTTTGGCGATGAGCTCTTTGCCGGTGCCGCTTTCGCCTTGAATGAGCACGGTCGAGCGGCTGGGCGCGACCTGACTCACCAGGTCGAAAATGCGCAGCATCACGTCAGACTTCCCAATGATGTTGTGGAAGTTATAGCGCTGCTTGAGGGCGCGCTTGAGCTGGATGTTTTCAGCCTCGGCCTTGTGGCGTGCAATAGCCGAGCGTATGTCGGCGAGTAGCTTCTCGTTGTCCCATGGCTTCTGGACAAAGTTCTCAGCCCCGGCGCGCACGGCTTCCACCACGTTGTCGACGGTGCCATAGGCGGTGATCATGACCACCGGCAGTTCCGGATAGCGCTCATGAATCTGGGGCAGAAGTTCAAGTCCGGTCTGGCCGGGCAACGCCAGGTCGAGCAGCACCAGATCGTAGCTGCGCTTTTCCAGCAGAGCCAAACCTTCTTCGCCATCGAGAGCCATCTCAACGGTGTAGCCCTCCAGCGTGAGCAGGACTTCAAGTGACTCACGAATGCCGGCTTCGTCGTCGATGACGAGGATGCGCGCGCTGGTGGTGTTATCCAGATTGGCGATAAGGGCGGGCTGCGATAAAGATTCGTTCAATGGAGACAAAACCTCAGGCATGTACGGAATTCCTTAAAAGCGGAAACTCAAGATGAAAGGTTGTACCGACGCCGATAGTGCTTTCAACATTGATCTTTCCGGCATGCTCCTGAATGATGCCGTAGCTTACAGAAAGACCAAGTCCGGTACCGCGCCGCTCGCCGGGTTTGGGAGCGGATTTAGTCGTAAAGAATGGGTCATAAATGCGCTTGAGATTTTCAGGAGCAATGCCGGCGCCTGAATCTGCAATGGTGGCTTCGACATGTCCGTTGGCTACTGTAGCAATGCGCAGTTGGCCTCCCTGCGGCATGGCGTCTTTGGCATTGAGCAGCAGGTTGAGAAAGACCTGCTGCAGCTTGCCCGGGTTGCCGTGAATGCGCGGCAGTTCATCGGAAAGCTCCATGCCCACCGTGACGCGCGCGGTCTTGAACTGATGCTCGACGAGCGCAAGGGTGTCGCGGATGACCTGGTTGAGATCCGTGTCGCGGAACTCTGTCGTTGACGTGCGCGAGAAGTTCAGCAGGCCGTTGGCAATCTCGGATGCGCGGAAGGTCTGTTGCGTAATCCGTTCGAGTAGCGGAGTCAGCTTCTGGTCATCCCGCATCTGCTTGGTCAGCATCTGCGCGTAGCTGCTGATCACGGCTAGCGGTGTATTAATCTCATGCGCCACGCCCGCAGCCAGCAGGCCGATAGAGCTAAGCTTGTCAGCCTGCGAGAGCTGTGCTTCAAGCGAGACGCGCTCCGTGATGTCATCGACCAGCACGATCCGGCCCACGGCAACGAAGTCGCGCGAAAGCAGCGGAGCTACGGCGATGTTGGCCGTGCGTGCTTCGCCGGCCATGGTGGTCAGGCGGAACTTGTAGAGGTGATGAACACCCGACTCGTGACGGAACTGATTGAAGGATTCGATGAACTCAGCCGGAAATACAGTCGAGAGCGGCTGCCCGATAGCCTCCTTGCGGCTCAACGCGTACATGGCTTCCATCTGCGCGTTCCAGCTCTCGATGCGATCTTCAAGATCGACCGCGAGGATGCCGACGTTGATCGATTCCACGATGTTTTCGTTGAATTCCTTGAGGCGCTCGAACTCGCTTACCTGCTCTTCAAGCCGTGCATAGAGGCTGGCCGATTGCAGCGCGATGCCGATGTAGCTGGCCAGTGATTCGAGAAGCTCTACATCTTCGCTGGAGAGAAAGTCGCCCCCGATCGTCCGGCCCAGGCCGATCACGGCGATGGTGCGCGTTTTGCTGCTGGTCTGCGTTCCCTCCTGCACGCGGCAGGGAAGGTAGTAGTTGAGATCGAGCAGGGCAGCCGTACGCTGCTGCGGGTCCGGCAGGTGAAGTGCCTGCTGCGTGTTTTCCAGGAAGATATGCGGATGCGCGCCAGGGCCGTCGAAGTCGAGGAAGCCGAGATCATGCGGGGCAAATTCAGAATCGAAAGGAACTCCATGCGCGGCCGCCAGCCGATAGTGTCCATAGGGTTGCGCCGGATCGGCGAGGAAGACCGCGACCTTGGCGACCAGCAGCGTACTCGGCAGGCGATCGACGATCGAGCGCAGCAGCGCCTGCAGATCCGTTTCAGAGCTGAGCCCGCGGCCAAACTCGATCAGCGCTTTGCGGTAGTCGTATTTGTGACGGTCGAAAACTTGATCGACCCAGGTTTGAAACCGCCGTTTGAGCGGGTCGAAGAGCTGGGCGGTGATGAGAATCGTGATCACCAGCACCCATTCCCGCACCGCTTCAGGGAAAAGCGAGTGAACCTTCTCCGACACCAGGGCGATGGCTCCAAAGTAGACGCCCACCAGCGTGCCGGTGGCCAGGGTGTAAGCCACGCCGCGCTTGAAGATAAGGTCGGTGTCCATCAGCCGGTAACGCACAATGGCCCAGCTAAAGGTAAGCGGCAGAATGACCAGTGAAAGCCCGGCTACCTTCTGCCATGTGCTGGGCAGCGAATGTCCAAGCAGGAAGGGCACTGCGTAGAAGACGGTGAAGGGCAGCACCGCCAGCATGGTTCCGCGTGTCAGCCACTTGAGTTGCTGGCGCAGCAGAGGCGTGTTGGCGCGGGCATAGCTGCGCAGGAACAGGACTGCGGCCAGGATGAAGTAAGCGGCGACATACGCAGTCGCGATCTGGTCCAGCCGCAGCTTGAGCGTAAAGGTGGCCTGCCAGAAGACGAAAGCCGTAATGCGCAGAGCCACGACTGCCGCGGCCGGGACATAGACCAGCGGCAGCAACCAGCGGCGATGCCACGGTCGCAGGCGCTCTTCAGGGAATACGAGCGCGAAGTGCAGGAACAAGGCCGGCTGTAGCGCTTCGGCCAGCACGTTGCCCCAATAGATCGTCCAATCGAGCAGGTCGAATTTGCCCGTGTAGTGGAATGTGTTCAGCGCAAACGACACCAGGCAGAAGATATAGAAATGTGTCGCTCTGGGCGCGGTCCAGCGGCGGAAGAGGACATAGATGCCTATCGCCAGGTAGACCAGGCCTATCACGCGCGTGAAATCGGGCAGCGTTCGTTCGGCGGGAACGGGAATGACGATTACCGGGGTGTCGAGCGCGATGCCGCGGCGGATGATGCTGTACTCGGCCTTCCCGTAGACGTCGGTATGCTTAAGCTCGCGGTTGAGGTCGGCGCCAATCTCGATAGTGTGGTCATTGACCGCAGTGAGCAGGTCGCCGACCTCCACGCCTGCCTGCGCGCCTGGGCTGCCTGCCAGCACATGCTCCGCAATAAGGCCGGGCAGGACAGTGCTTTGCGTCTCCGTCCAGGTAACGCCATCATCCGGCTGTTGGTACTGGCCCTCCTGCTGCAGATTGAAGACAGCAAACAGACCGAGGGCCACTGTCGCGACCGCCAGCAGCGTGGCAACTACCCGGTTGTATAGATTTGTCTCCATCGGAAGGAGCCTTGAACTAAGTGCGATTGCACGTTGCTTGCCATGCCAGGCCGAAGCTGGCGCGCCTTCCTCGATTATCGTTCAAATCACTGAAAGGAATATAAATAAAGACTATCAGCCCAACCGAATGTCATCCAGCGCCGTGACAATTTGGAAGCAATCGTCCGAAAATGGGCGAAAAAATACAAAGAATGGAAGGCGGCTATGGGAAAACGTATGGGACAAGCGCTTAAAGTTGCCCCAGCTTTTACCTCGGGAGCAATCAGCGCTGGCCGTAAGTAGCTCTTGGACCATGCTTGCGCTGATAGTGGTGCTCGGCAACATAGTGAGCTAGTCCTTCCGCGGGAGCGCCCAAAACGACGGTACGCCAGGCCAGGCGGGCAATGTATTCCAGCAGGTCGGCATGTTCCACAGCCGACGCCGCATTCTTGCCCCAGGCAAACGGAGCATGACCCGCAACCAGAACGCCCGGGACAGCAACCGGGTCGAGATTCTGTTCTCGGAAGAGACGGGCGATCACCGCGCCGGTATTGAGCACGTAGGCCGCTTCTACCTCGGCCGCTGAGAGCGCCTCGGTGACCGGAACCGGACCGTGGAAGTAGTCTGCGTGTGTCGTGCCCAGGCAGGGAATAGGCTGGCAGGACTGCGCCCATGCGGTAGCGAATTCGGAGTGGGTATGAACCACACCGCCGATCTGCGGAAATTCCCGGTAGAGCAGCAGGTGGGTTTCAAGGTCGCTCGAGGGGTTGAGCTTGCCCTCCACGATAATGCCATGAATCGTGGTGAGCACCAGGTCTTCCGCTTTAAGCGTGGCATAAGAAACACCGCTGGGCTTGATGGCCACAATGGGCTCTTTGCCGGAACCATCAATGCCGCCGCGGTCGATGCCGCTGGCATTGCCAAAGGTATGCACAGCCAGGCCAAGGCGTGAAATCTCCTGATTGGCGTGAAGAACTTCTTCGCGAAGCGACGGAAGGAGCATGGGTTTTCCTTGAGCCGGTCTCCTGCCTGGAAACCGTTTACTGAGGACAGACTATCAGGAGTGACCGGCGACAGCGTGAGCCCCTGATCGTTTTCCAGTATCGCTCTCCGGTATCATGGGCTCCTGAAAACCAGTGTGTTGTTGAGGGAAAGATGAATCGTCGGAAATTCATGAAATCGGCTGCTCTGGCTCCGTTGGCGAGCGCCATCAGGCCTTCGTTGGCGTCCCACCTTCAGTCGGAACCATCGGCCAAGGCCGGCAAAGATTCGGCTGCGGCCGATTCAGAAACGCCGATCCGCGATCGCTATGAGGTCACCCTGAGACGTGTGCTTGCCGGCGATGCGCCGAAGTATACAAACGAATTTGTGCTGGAGGATGTGAAGGCCACTCCCGGCCGCCGGTTTACCGAGTTCAGCGGCGATGTTTCAGGCCGGTATATCGGCGCATTGGCCACGGCTTCGCGAGTCTACGGGACAAATTTTCCGGAGTTGGACGGCCTTGTAGCGAAGGCAATCGCCCTCCAGAAGCCGGATGGATACTTCGGCAACACTTTCCACTACGATCATCCGACGGACAACGATCTGGCGCTGCTCTGGGGCAATGGCCGCCTGTTGGTAGGATTGCTCGAATACTACCGCCTGAAGCCCTCGCCTCAACTCCTGGCTTCATGCAAACGGCTCGGAGACTTTCTCGTGCGCATCGGGCCGATGATGCTTTCGCAGCAGATTCGTAGCGAATTTGGCGCCCAGCACTTCGCATCCAGCTACATCTGTTGGACGCAGCAGACTGAGGGGCTTGCGAATCTATACGAGATCACCAAGGATGAGAAATATCGCAAGCTGACCGAGGATATCGTCGCTGTGACCGAGCGGCGCCCCAGCGACCATGTGCATGGCTACCTGAGCAGCCTGCGCGGTGCCATGGATCTATATCGGGTAACCGGCGATGCGAAGATTCTGGCAGCCTGCGAAGCAGCGTGGATGGATATTGCGCAGTCGCAGGATCTGCTGATCACCGGCGGCGTTCCAGAGGGCTGGAGCCCCAACAATCACCGCACCGAAGGCTGCGGCGAGGCCGACTGGCTGCGGTTGAATCTGATGTTGTGGAAGGCGACCGGCCACCAGAAGTATCTGGCCATGGCGGAAAAGACAACCTTCAATGAGTTCGCCTTCAACCAGTTTTCGACGGGTGATTTTGGCCATCATGTCTTCACTGAGACAGGTCTTCCCGCGGGCGGCGCGGTGCGGGCGTGGTGGTGCTGCACGTTGCATGGGCTGCGCTGCTTTCCAGATATCCAGGCCAGCGCCTTTCGCAGTGAGAAGAACGGATTGTGCTTCGACCTGCCAGTCGACGGGCGAATCGAGACAACGTCGCTCTCTGCGAGTTCTTCCTCTTCGCTGTCCCGCGATGGCACGGTGCGAATCACGGTTACTCCCGGCAAGTCGGCTGGTAACGTGGCTCAGACGCTGCGTATTCGCAAGCCCGAGTGGGCCGCCATCATGACGGTACGCGTCAACGGAGAAGTAAATCTGGCCCCGATCGAGGATGGGTACGCACGCATTCAGCGGGAGTGGCGCGATAGCGACGTGGTGGCCGTGCACTATGCAATGACCTTGCGATCCGAGCCCAGCGGTAAGGATCGTCTCGCATACTTCCTGGGGCCATGGCTGCTCGGCGCACCGGCTTCTGAAAACTCTGCCTACTTCAATGAGCTCACAGCGCAGAACAAGCTCATCGGAGCCGCCACGCCGGAACCACCATCCGCCACGCATACAAGTTTTGCCGTGCCGATTGCGGCCATGACCTTCAAATTTATTCCAGCGGAGTTTCCCGAGCAGCCCGCAACCGTAACGCTGCGGGCAATCGCCGAGCAGGCCGGCCAGCCTACCACCTCATGGGAGCTGCGATTCCTGGCCCAAGACCGGACATAGGAGCGTGTTTAGTCGAATTCGATTGACCTCTCGATATGCGATGTAAACTCGCATTCAGAAATGCCGTCTACCCTGGTGATGGCAACCATAACCACAGTATTGGAGAGTATGGGCAAGCCGTTGGCAACCGCTCCTGCGTTGGAGTTTGCGGAGGTTGCGGGACAGTACCGGCAGCAGATTTTCCGGTTTCTGCTGGCATCGCTTCGGGATCCCGATGCGGCGGAGACGCTGACCCAGGACTGTCTGCTCAAGGCACATCGCAACTGGGCCAGTTTTCGTGGCGAGTCCAGCGTAATGACCTGGCTGCTTAGGATCGCGATCAATCTGCAAAAGGACCACTGGCGCAGCCGCCGGATGCAGTTCTGGAAGCAGACCAGCAGCAATGCGGTCGACACCGAAGACGCAGCCCACTGGCTGCCTAGTGGAGAGTCTTCCCCGGAGCAGCAGACGGTAGCCAGGGATCAGGTGCGCCTGGTGTGGAAAGCCGTCAAGGGGCTGAGCGAGCGGCAGCGCACGGTGTTCATGCTGCGGCACGTGGAAGAGATGGAGATTCACGAGATCGCGAGCACGATTGGGTTGAGCGAGGGAACGGTGAAAGCGCATCTGTCCAGGGCAATGGGGCGGGTGCGGGCCGAGTTGGGAGGTACACGATGAGTTTGAAGAATGAAGATCGGGAAATCGAGGCGGCACTCAAAAATTTTCGCGCCAGTGTTCATGCGTGGAGCGAAGCTGAGTTCAGCCGGCCGCGGAGCGTGAAAACAGCGCGGCAGAGCGGTGTATGGCGCCTGATAGCCAATCCTGTACTGGGTTGGGGACTGGCGGCCGTGCTCGTAGTTGGCGGGGGAGCGGTTCCAGTGGCAGTGCATCATGAGCGCCAGGTTGCAGCGCAGCGGCTCGCGGCGATTCAGCAGCAACAGCATCAGGCAGCCGAGGCGGCGGCACGGCTGGCGCAGAACTCCATCGATGACGAGGAGCTGCTGAAGCATGTGGATAGCGATATTGCCCAGGCTGCTCCGGATGCAATGCAGCCGCTGGCCAGCCTGATGGGCGATTCCGCGAATTAAGAAGATGTGCGGATCGAGATGAGAGCAGCAGGAATGAGAGCAAGCGAGATCAAGAGGACTGCGATTTCGGGAGGGGCGATGAAGTTGAAAGCGACGCGGTTTGGATGGGGAAAAATGGCGGCAGCAGTGGCTGTCGTGTGTCTTGGAGCTTCAGCGATGTGGGCGCAGGGTCCAGGCGATGGTCCGGGCATGGGGCCGCACCGGCCTCCGATGGAGCGGGCCATGAGCCCCGGTGGCATGCACGGCGATCATGGCCGCTGGTGGAATGAACCCCGCCTGGTCGAGAAGTACAAGCTGACCGAGACCCAGCGCAAGGCCATGGACGACATCTATCAGCAGCACCGGCTGACCCTGGTCGATCTTCATGCCACGCTCGAAAAGCAGGAGCTGGAAATGGAGCCGCTGATCAAGGCCGATCAGCCCGATGAAGGCAAGATTCTCTCGCAGATTGACCGCGTGGCACAGGCCCGCGCCGAACTCGAAAAGGCCAATGCGCGGATGCTGCTGGGCATTCGCAAGGAGCTGACGCCCGAGCAGTGGAAGCAACTGGCAGCCGATCGAGCCGCGCGCCGTGAGGGACGTGGCCCTGGCGGTGATCGTCCCGACCGCCCGATGCACCGGCGGCCCGATGGTCCAGGCCAGCAGGGGCCGGGTCCCGATGGACAAGGTGCGCCCGCCGGACCGGGTGCGGATGGGACAGGCGAGATGGAGTAGCGGGAGCGTGGAATTTGACGCGCGGATGCATAGCAGGATCGTGCATGACGCGGCAAAGAGGAACTCAGCAGGCGAGGCCCAGACCTCGGCGGGTTCCGCATAGCAACACAGAGCAGAGAGCATTGCGGTGGCTTTATAGCCACCGCGTTTTTTTGGCCGCCTAAGCTGGCTCGGAAATCAGTAGCCGCAGATCGCGCAGGTTATGGCCGGTCGGTCCGGTAACAACGGAGTCCCCGAGTGCGGTAAAGAGTGGGCAGGCATTGAATGTAGCGAGAGCTTCGGCTGGCTGGTAGCCGAAGGCCAGGGCGCGCTGGACAGTTGTGGTGTCGGCGATAGCTCCGGCAGCCCGTGTATTGCCGTCAATACCGTCGGAGCCCGCGCTGAAGGCCACCAGGTTCTGGCCGGTGTACTGAGCCAGCTCAAGAGCGCACGCCAGTGCGAACTGCTGATTGCGTCCGCCCGCTCCTGGAGTGCGGTCGATCGCCACCGTGACTTCGCCGCCCGAGATCAGGCAACAGCGGGGGTGTTTGGCGCGGAGGGCATGAAAACGCTGCAGCAGATAGCGGGCGGCATCGGCGTAATCCCAGTCGTCGCAGGAGTTGTCGACGTCGGTATGATAGCCGGCCTGTTGGGCAATGGTGCGCGCATTTTCCACCAGGTCGTGGCTTGAGAGCAGCACTTCGAACATCGAATTGCGAAAGACCTCGTCCTCAGTCTTCATCGTTGTGGAAACCGGTTTTCGCAGCATCGCGGCCTGGCCATCGGCCCATGGCAGACGCGGCAGGAACGGCGCGCGGCGGCTCTTATTGCCGGGGGATTCGGGCAGGTCGGCGCGGTTGAAAAAAGCACTGACACGCGGCGGAAATTTAGCCAGCAGATGGTACTTGCCAAGAATGGCCCGCACTTCTTCAACAGTCGTGTGATCCGGCGAAGTAGGGCCTGAAGCCAGCGCGTCGAGGCTGCGCAGCGGCACATCCGGCAGCAGGATCGAGAGCTTGGCTGCCTCACCGGCGGCCTGGGCCAGCCGTCCTCCTTTGACAGCTGAGAAGTGCTTGCGGATCGTGTTGACCTCGGTGATCGGCGCGCCGCTTGAGATCAGCGTGTCATGCAGCCCCATCGTATCTTCCAACGTGATTTCAGGGTCCAGCGGCAGGTCGAAGAGAGCCGATGCGCCGCCGGAGATGAGAAAGATGACCAGAGTATTTTTAGTGGCCTTGCGCAGCAGAGCGAGAGCCGTCCGCGCCGCAGCAAAGGAGTCTTCATTGGGCAACGGATGGCCGCCCTGGAAGTATCGGATGCGCCAGTTGCGTTTGTCCGGAATCTCGCCCGAGCAGCAGACGCCTCGTACGCCAAGCCGGCGGCTCATGCGGCTGAGGAGAATATTCAACATCGGCACGGCAGCCTTGCCGATGGCGATGATGTAAATGTTGCGGTAATTTTTGAGATCGAGTTTGGAAAGATCGGGACCGGAAGAGTTCGTGCCTGCGGAGCCGCTGCCGTCGGGAACGAGGCGATGAAGCTGGGTTCCTTCAAAACGAATGCGGCGGTCGAATGCGGACTCGATGCTGCAGGCGTCCAGCGCCTGGCGAAATATGTCCGTGGCAGTATGGTGCAGGGAATCGAGAGCGATTTCGATGGTGGTCATGCGATATGGCTTTCTGGATCGGACGCGGCAGGAAAAGTGTTGTAGAGCCATCCGCTGAGCGCGGCCTGCATCGCGGCGAGATGGCCTGTAAAGAAATGATCCGCAGCAGGAATCAGAACGAATGTCTTGGGGTCGGGCGCGGAATCCACAACCGATCTCAGTTGCGCCGCAGGTGCATACTGATCCCGGTCGCCGCTCATAAAAAACTTTGGAAAAGTGCATGCGCCAAACCAGGGATAGGTATAGTCGCGGCCTTCAGCATGCGTAGGCAGACCCAGGGCAGCGAAGCCCTCAACGCCGTCGCGCCTTTCCGGATCGGTACAGCAGGCCTTGAGCCCCATTGCCGCGCCGAACGAAAACCCCGCTGCTACGACGGGCTTGCCAAATTCCTGTCTGAGCCAGTCAAGCCCGGCGCGCACGTCTTCTACCTCGGCGTGGCCGTCATGGCTGCCTTCACTGAGCCCAGTGCCGCGGAAATTGAAGCGCAACACCGGCCAGCCCAGTCCGCTGAAAACCTTTGCCGTGTGATAGACGACCTTGTTGTGCATTGTTCCGCCGCCCAGCGGGTGAGGATGGCAGATGAGCGTCGCGTACGGAGCATCCGCCCGGCCTTCATTGAGCAATGCTTCAAGACGGCCAGCCGCGCCCTGAAGATAAAAACTGCGAATGGCCGATGGTGCAACTGGAGTGGTTGGTTCCAGAAAAACCGATTTGTCGGGACCCACTGTCATGCCTGATTCCTATATAAGCATAGCGCGTGGGGTATTCTGGCTTCACGATGGCGACTCTGGACGCGGCAGACTCAGTTGGCAGGATGGAAGCAGTGGCTCATTCAACGTTAGACCCAATGTTGGACCCAATTCAATTTACGCGCCAACTGGTCGAGATCGAATCGACCACCTATCACGAGGGCGCAGCCGGCGATTTCCTTGAAGAGTTTCTCCGCGCACGCGGCTGGATGGTCGAAAAGACAGCCGTGCCGCAGCCCGTCGAAAGCGGCCGCACCGATCCGCGCTGGAATGTCTATGCCGGACCGGCGCAAGGCGCGCCCGATCTCGTCTTTTCAACTCACATCGACACCGTTCCGCCCTATATCCCTTTCAGTGAAGATGCGGAATTCATCTATGGCCGCGGTGTCTGTGACGCCAAGGGAATTCTCGCCGCCCAGCTTGCCGCCGCCGAAAGGCTGCGCACTCAGGGTTACTCCATCGGCCTGCTCTTTGTCTCCGGCGAAGAGCGCGATTCGGCAGGCGCCAAGGTCGCCAACGACGACGCCAAGGGCAGCCGCTTCCTGATCAATGGCGAACCCACCGACAATCGCCTCGCACTGGCCTCCAAGGGGGCCCTGAGAGCTGTCTTCACGGCCAAAGGCAAGATGGGGCATTCTGCCTATCCCGAGCTCGGCGAGAGCGCGATTCACAAGCTCGTCGAAGTGATGGGCCGCGTCCTGGCATTGGAGCTGCCGGTCGAGGAAGAGATCGGCCCCAGCACGTTGAATATCGGGCAGATCCAGGGCGGCCGCGCTCCCAACGTGATTGCCGATCATGCCGAATCGCAGGTGCTTATCCGTCTCGTCGGCGATTCAGCCAGTACACGCACAGCCATCCTGCAAGCTGCGGAAGGGCTTGCCGATGTCGACTTCACCCTGGAAATCCCCTTCGTACGACTGCGCTCTCTTGAAGGCTTTCCAACTATGGTCGCCAAGTTCACCACCGACATTCCGCAGTTGAGCAACTGGGGCGAACCATTGCTGCTGGGCCCGGGATCGATCCACGTAGCGCATACACCCTACGAAAAGCTGGCCAAGCGCGAGCTGCTGGACGCAGTGGATCTGTACGTCGAAGTAGCCAGGCGGTTGCTGGGGTAGTTTCGACAAGGAACCCACGCAAGAGTTAGCACGTACCTCCTTCGTGAATCAAAGAATTCTACTAACGCGGCTGGGGCGGTTTGTCGCGGCCATTGCAGCGCTGTACTTGTTTCTGTCCATAGCAGGTGGGGTGATGCTGATGGAGGCGGCGTTGCAGGTACCGCGACGGCCAGTTGCGCAGCGCGGCATGCTGCAGGCAACAGTCTCTCCGTGGGCAGAGCGTGGCGTCGAGGATGCAACGATTGAGGCGTCAGACGGAGCGATGCTCAAAGGCTGGTTCGTGCAGCCGCGTACGTGGAATGGCAATGCCGTTCTGCTATTGCATGGGGTGGCAGACAATCGGCAGGGCGTGATGCAGTATGCGCCGATGTTTCTGCGGGCTGGTTACGCGGTGCTCTTGCCGGATTCGCGGGAACATGGGGATAGCGGTGGCGATCATGCGACCTATGGGCTTCTGGAATTCGACGATGTGCATCGATGGCTGCATTGGGTGAAGGATCGCGAGAGCAGCCCTTCTGGATGCACATACCTGCTGGGTGAGTCGATGGGAGCGGGGATTGCATTGCAGGCGGCGACGATGCCGGAGGTTTGCGCGGTCGTAGCTGAAGCCCCTTTTGCGAGCTTTCGTGAGATTGGCTACGAGCGCATCGCGCAGGGTTCGAAAACCAGCGTTAAGTTCAGCCACGTGGCGGCCTTTCCGATGGTGAACGCTGCCTTTCTATATGCCCGGTTTCGTTATGGGCTGAACTTCAATGAGGCCAGTCCAGAGCGCAGGCTGGCGGTCTCGCATATGCCGGCGCTCTTGATCGCAGGGTTGGCGGACAACAATATTCCTCCACGCCACGCGGAGAGAATTCTCGAGCATGCCGGTAGCCGCTCCCAGCTGTGGTTGGTCGCAGGCGCTGGACACACAACGGCGGCCAACGCGGCGCCCGCGGAGTTTGAGCAAAGGGTGTTGGCGTGGTTTGCAGCTCATCGGCACTGAACCGTCGATTCTGTTTCGCTACCGCAGATTGCGAGTTAAGAGCCACTGACCCGATAAGGCCAGTGGAATGTCGATGGAGTGTCAGGGCGGGTTCCGCCCTTCCATTTGGTCTATTCGCGCCATCTTTATGGCTTGAAGCCGTTGTACACTCCTGAAACAGTTTCGGCGCACCAGCTGTTGCCGAAGACGGTTCCACCGGGTTCCTTAATCGAATCGCCAGAGTCCATAGCTGGGATAGGCTATAAGGTTCCACTTCGACTCCAGCGCTCGCCGCTGGTATCCCCCAGGAGGATTGGAATGAGATTGAAAGCTATTTTGAACGCCATTTCTGTGGCATGTTCCATCATGCTCGCCGTAGGTGCCCAGCAGGCGCACGCGCAGGTGGCGCCTGCGGCCAGGGTGGGAGGCATACCCATCACCTTCGGCGTTGGCTTGTCCGATTACAACCTGGACTACGGCCCGGGGCGGCGCATGCAGGGGCCCGTAGCCTGGGCTGCGGTCGACATCTTTCATGGGTTCGGCATCGACGCCAGTGCTCGCTCCATCTTCATCAATACGCCGCTTGATCTTACGCGCATGCAGCAGAGCACCTTCCTCGGCGGTGTCTACTACGAGAGGCCGCATTTCTGGATCATCAAGCCATTCGTCCGCGCTGCCGGTGGCCTTGGAGTCATTGAATTTCCCTCGCGCAACCCCGCCTACACCCGCGACTCATACAGCGTCTGGGCTCCCAGCGGCGGCCTCGACTTTCAGGTGTCGCAGCACGTGGCCGTCCGGACCCAGTATGAATATCAGTTCTGGCAGAATTTCCAGAGCCGCAACTACCTGACTCCGCAGGGAGTGACCCTCGGCGTAAGCTATTCCCTGTTGCGTACGCATGTGCGGCCTCATGAATTGAATTAAGACAGTCTCGTTCATTGAATCGGGACTGTTTCGTTGGGATCGGGTTGACTGGTCCCGCGCCCAGCCCGATGTATCCTCAGAACATGGCCGGTCACGAATCTTCGCATGCATCTGGGGTAAATCTAGGCTTAAATCTTCTTGATCGATCCGCGTCATCCTACCTGCGATCGGCCCGGCATCAGCCGGTCGAGTGGCATCCCTGGAGCGAGGAAGCCTTTGCCCGGGCACAGGCTGAAGACAAGCCGATCCTGCTGGACATTGGCGCCGTCTGGTGTCATTGGTGCCACGTCATGGATCGCGAATCCTACGAGAACGCCGAGCTGGCAGCTATTCTCAATGAGCATTTTGTAGCCATCAAGGTCGACCGCGATGAGCGTCCCGACGTGGATGCCCGCTACCAGGCCGCAGTCTCGGCCATCAGCGGGCAGGGTGGCTGGCCGTTGACCGCCTTTCTCACTCCAACCGGCCAACCCTACTTCGGTGGCACCTATTTTCCTGCCGATGACCGCTATGGCAGGCCCGGATTCAAGCGTGTGCTGTTGACCATGGCCCAGGTGTGGCGGGAGCGTCGCGAAGAGGCTCTGGAGTCGGCCGGAAGCGTCATGGCGGCAGTCGAGCAGAACGAAGGCTTCTCCGGGCGAGGCGGAGACCTGAACCTGGCACTGGTGGAAAAGATCGTCGCCTCCATACTGAAGCAGTTCGACGCGCGCAACGGAGGTTTTGGCTCGCAGCCCAAATTCCCTCATCCCGGCGCCATCGATCTGCTCATCGAAGCGGCGACGCGAACCGGAGATGAGAAAGCTCGCGAGGCCGTCATCACCACCCTGACCAAAATGAGCAAAGGTGGAGTCTACGACCAGCTAGCCGGAGGCTTCCATCGCTATTCGGTCGACGAACGCTGGGTGGTGCCGCACTTCGAGAAGATGCTCTACGACAACACGGAGCTGCTGCGTAACTACGTCCACGCCTACCAGAGCTTTGTTGAGCCCCAATTTGCCCATGTCGCAGGCGAGATCATCCGCTGGCTCGATTCGACCATGACCGACCGCGAACGCGGCGGCTTCTACGGCTCTCAGGACGCGGACATCGACCTTGACGATGACGGCGATTACTTCACCTGGACCAAGGCCGAAGCCCAGGCCGTGCTTTCGCCTGCCGAGTGGGCCGTCGCCGGTCGCTACTGGGATATTGGCGATCTTGGCGACATGCATCACAATCCCCAGAAGAATGTCTTGCATATCCGTTTCAACGTCGGCGACATAGCCAAAGAAGCGGGCATCACGCTCGAAGAAGCAGTCGTGCAGCTTTCGACGGCTCGCGTAAAGCTGCTCCAGGCGCGGCAGTTGCGTCCGACTCCCTTCATTGACCGGACCATGTACACCAGTTGGAACGCAATGGCAGTGACGGCATATCTCGAATCTGCCCGCGTGCTGCGTCTCGATGAGACGCGCGAGTTTGCCTTGAAAACCCTCGATCGCCTGCTCGTTCAGGCCTGGGACGGCGGCTCCGAGCTGGCGCATGTCATCGCCTATCCCGACGACCCCAGCGCAAACCGCCCGTATGAGCGAGTCGAAGGCAATCTGGACGACTACGCTTTCACCGTTCACGCCTGCGTGGATGCCTGGCTGGCGACAGGGAAGATTACCTATTACCGTTCCGCCCTGACGCTGGCCGAGGCTCTGGTCAAGCGATTCTTCGACCGCACCGCCGGAGCCTTCGTCGACACATCGCTGGACCGGAAGGAATCGCAAAAACTGGGAGCCCTGACAGCCCGGAGAAAGCCTCTGCAGGACGCTCCCACTCCGGCAGGCAATCCCACTGCCGCCTCGGCGCTGCTGCGGCTCGAATCGCTCTCCGGCAAACAGGAGTTTCGCGAGATCGCCGAGGATACCTTGGCAGCCTTCGCCGGCATCGTGGAGCACTTCGGCCTGTACGCCGGCTCCTACGCGCTCGCCCTGACCCGGCTCCTGCTGGAGCCGATGCAGATCGTGATCGTAGGGAGTGGCGCAAGGGCCCATGAGCTGGAAGCCCTGGCGACAGCCCGATTCGTAGTGAACAAAATGGTCATTCACCTCGACGCACAGCAGATCCAGGCCGCCAATCTGCCGGAAGCTCTGGCGGAAACTGTGGTGCATGTGCCGCATCCGGCCGAAGCCGAGGCATGGGCGCTGGTCTGCCGTGGAATGACCTGCCTGCCGCCGGTCAGCAGCCCGGACGAGCTGTTGAAAGCTATTCAAGAGAAGATTTAGACTTCACTTGTAAATAATTGAAACCGATAGAGAAAACCACTTGATCCGATGCGTCGTTTCAGGCGGTTTTCTCTTCCGGTGTCAGGACTCGCCGGTCAGGGGATTGATGGTGACGGCGGGAATCGTGGTTGGGTCGACGGGAGCCTTTTCGTGGGCTTCTTTGACTGTCGGCGTGTTTTCGTCAGCCGAGCCGCTGAGTTGTTTCTGGCCGGGAGCCGTCGTCGTGAATTCGCGGAAGATCCGGTTCGGATCGCCGGGCAGCATCGCCTGTTCTTCGAGCGCGATGCGGACGCGGCGGCGGAACTCGCGGATGGGGCCGTACTGCTTGGTGGCCAGGGTGCGGAAGACCACCGGGTAAACGACCTGCGAACCGGTGATGGCGTCGACGCCGAGGATCTCGGGGTCTTTCAGGAAAAGATCGGAAAAAGCCGGGTCCTTGCGGATGTCCATGGCGATCGAGGTGAGCAGGGGAATGACCTTGTCCGGAGGAGCCGAGAAGTCGACCGAAACATTCACAGTGGCCACGGAGAAGTCGCGGCTGAGATTGGCGACGGTAGTGATTTGCGAATTAGGCACAACATACAGCGTGCCGTCCCCGTCCCTGACCTCGGTGCGGCGCAAGGTCATTACCTCGACGGTGCCGGTCATGCCGGTGAGCCGGACGACATCGCCGACGTTGAACTGGTCTTCGACGATGATCAACATGCCGTTCAGCACATCTTTTACGATGGTCTGCGCGGCCAGGCCGATAGCCACGCCGGCAATCCCGGCGGAGGCCAGCAACGGTCCAAGATTGACCCCCAGAACTTCAAGTACTTGGAGCGCAGTGAGTCCCCAGACAATGCCGTTCAGGGTAGTGCGCAGCACGCTGGCGAAGGTCTGGACTTGCGAGTTTCTGTTGGGATTGGTGCCTTTTTTCTGGGCTATGCGGCTCATGCGGCTGGTGATGATGGCAATGATCCGGCTCAGAATGGTGGCGATAACTAACAGAACAATGAGATGAGGAAGCTTGGTGTGAACGAACTCCTGCGCGTCCCCAATCCATTCATCCAGAATCTTTCCCAGAAAACGTCCTTCCGCGAAGAGACCGGAGCGGATTATCAATGCAAAAAGATACATGCTCATTCCTCCATTTTCTCTCTATACTTGTGGCATGAGAATCGTGGCCGCTTACTTCGATGCAATTCGGAAGCGGACCTCGTTGTCTAAGTCCAAGCTTGGGGCGCGGGGCTTGTTTTGTCTGGCTGTGCTGGTTGCAGTTCCAGGCACTATGGGCAATTCTCAGCAAAATGCGGCTGCCGCCGGTGAAAATCCAATGCGCAGCCCTTCCGGGATTCCGCCGATCAGCCCCCTTGTCAATCGCACCGCCGACGCTAATCGCATCATGGAAGATTCGATGCGCACTCCGGAAATGCGGAAACGGCTGGAGCAGTTGAATGTGCTACGCCAAAAAGAAATGACCGACGAAACAGCCAAACTCGTCAAGCTGGCTGAGGAAGTCAAGGCAGAGACAAGCCTGGGGACTACGGATTCTCTTACGGTAGTCGAGTTGCGCAAGGTTGAGCTGATCGCAAAACTCGCCAAAAGCGTGCGTGAAAAAATGAAAACCACGGTTGGCAACTAGGCCTGAGGATGCAATGAACAAGAATCCGAATCATCTTCGATCATTTCGGGCCTCCAGCATGAGGATTGTTCTGAGCGCAGCCTTGCTCGGATCTGCATCGTTCTGCTTCGCCCAACAACCCGCCTCGACCGTCGCGGCTCAACAGGCTGCTAAAGTATCGCCGGCGACCACTGCTCTCGTAGATGCTGCAAAGCCGGTGAGCCCGAAGCAGAAGCAGCTCACCGACGATACCGCAAAGCTGCAGGCACTGGCCAACGAACTGAAGGCCGAAATGGATAAGAGCAGCAAGGACACATTGTCTTTAACGGTGATCAAGAAGGCCGAGGAAGTCGAAAAGCTGGCTCACAAGGTTGAGGCCGAGATGAAGGCCAACTTGATGAACTAAGCCGAATCGTTTGCGAACCCATGAAAGCGACATAGCCCGCCGGTCGGCGGGCTATGTCGCTTTCATGGTTGATTTTCCGAGTTAGACAAACAGCGGCGCCAGCACCAGCGTCACGGTAGCCAGCAGCTTGATGAGCACATGCAGGCTCGGGCCGGCAGTGTCCTTGAATGGATCTCCCACCGTATCGCCCACCACCGCCGCCTTGTGCGCGTCCGAACCCTTGCCGCCATAGTGGCCGGTTTCGATGAACTTCTTGGCGTTGTCCCACGCTCCGCCCCCGTTGTTCATCAGCATGGCGAGCAGGATGCCGCTGATTGTCCCGACCATCAGCAAGGCAGCCACTGCTTCCGCGCCGGATAGATTGACCAGACTGCCCATCGCACCAGGCAGGTCGATGCTGCTCTTCAGGTGAAATTTAGTACTGAGATGACGGAAGGTCACGCCGACCACCACCGGCATCAGCACAGCCAGCGCCCCCGGCATCACCATCTCCTTCAGCGCCGCGCCAGTGACGATATGCACGCAGCGGCCGTAGTCCGGCTTGCTGGTGCCATTCATAATGCCCGGGTTCTCTTTGAACTGAGCGCGAACATCTTCAATAACCTTTTCCGCGGCCCGGCCCACAGCGCTGATCGCCATGGACGAGAACAGGTAAGTCAGCATTCCGCCCAGCAGCGCTCCCACAAAGACGGGAATGCTGGCCAGGTTGACATTGGAGAAGGTCCAATCCGGCGGCAGGGTGAACCCCGCAGCTTCGACGCGATGCTTCACGATGTTATGAATCGTCTCCAGATACGCGGAGAAGAGCAGGAATGCGGCCAGCGAAGCCGACCCGATGGCATAGCCCTTAGTCAGCGCCTTGGTAGTATTGCCCGCCGCGTCCAGGCGATCGGTGCGGTCGCGGACTTCATGCGGCTGATTGCTCATTTCCACAATGCCGCCTGCGTTGTCCGTGATCGGTCCAAAGGTATCCATCGCCAGGATGTAAGCTGCGCTGGACAACATGCCCATGGTGGCGATCGCCGTGCCGTAGATGCCCTTGGCGTAATCGGCAATGCCCACGGCATCTTCCAGGCCCTTGACGCCGAAGTAGTAGCTGAGCAGCAGCGCCGCGCTGATCACGATGGCCGGTAGCGCAGGCGTCTGCATGCCTACCGCCAGACCGGTGATGATGTTCGTGGCGGGGCCGGTCTTGCAGGCCTCGGCGATGGATTGCACTGGCCGATAGCGCGTCTCCGTGTAGTACTCGGTGATCGAGACGAAAGCGAACGAGGTGATAATGCCCACCACGCCCGCCGCCAGTAGCCACCAGCGATCCTGCAGAAGGAAATGCACACCAGCCGCGAAGCCCACCAGCGCCAGGAAGCTCGTGATGTAGAAGCCGCGATTGAGCGAGTGCATCGGGTCATCTGTTTCCTTGCCGTGAACCGAGGAGACGCCGACGATCGACGAGACGATGTTGATGGCGTGCACGATCAGCGGAAAGAGAATCCCCTTGATGCCGAAGACCGGATAGAGCGCCGCGCCCAGGATCATCGCGCCCACGCTTTCAGCGGCAGAAGACTCAAACAGATCGGCTCCGCGGCCGGCGCAGTCGCCCACGTTGTCGCCCACCAGATCGGCGATGACTGCCGGGTTGCGCGGGTCGTCCTCGGGAATTCCGGCCTCCACCTTGCCTACCAGATCGGCTCCCACATCGGCGGCCTTGGTGTAGATGCCGCCGCCCAGTTGTGCAAACAGGGCCACCAGCGAAGCTCCGAAGCCAAAGCCGACCAGTTGATAGGGCACCGCCTCAGGATGAGCGCCGGTCCCTCCAAAGGCCAGGAACAATACGCTGATGCCCAGCAGTGCCAGTCCAACGACGATCAGGCCCGTCACGGCGCCGCCCCGCAAGGCGAGCTTGAGCGCTCCCGACATGCTGGTGCGTGCCGCCGCAGCTGTCCGCAGATTGGCGCGGATCGACACGAACATACCCGTGTAGCCCGAGATGCCCGAGCATGCCGCTCCGATCAGAAAGCTGATAACCACCTTCACAGCCAGCGGAGCGGTCAGCGGATAGACGGCATACCCGGCGTAGAGAACTGCGGCCAGGACAACGGCCATGATGGCGATGGTCTTGTACTGCCGGGCCATGAAGGCTTCCGCGCCCTCGCGGATGGCCGAGGCAATGTGCTGCATTTCGGCTGTTCCCGTGTCAGCGGAGAGGACGGAGCGCGCGAAAAGGAGCGCGGCGGCCAGTGCGAGCACTCCGGCTGCAAGGGCAATCCATAGATAAAGGGTGTCGCTGCTTGAGACGCTGCCGTCCAAAGGGGTGGCGAGCGATGCCAACAGTGCACCGGTTCCTGCAATAAATCCATGCATTCGGGGATCTTCCTCCTGGGTTTGAAGCCGGTCGCGCTGTTTTCTGACAACAAGGAAGTGAGAGCTCGAGACGGGTAAAACCTTCGCTCGGCTGCCCAAAATCCTGAGCATGATCCGGTCATCACGGTACGACGAATAGAAACACGGCGACAATTCAATCGTCAATACGTTGCAGACCATAACCGTCCCGCGATGTACGTCGTGGCGGCTTTTTCCACAGCGGCTCCGGTTGTTACAATCGTTTGGGTTAGTACCGCCGGTAGCTAGGGCGGGTTGCCGGGAGGTGCGCGATGGGTCGAGGAACTTCCAGTACCAGGGAGGTCGTTCTGCAGGAATCGCCGGCTCCATCGGTTCAGGACGTCACGGAGTCCGAGTCCAGCGACGGTCCACTGAGCGGCCACCAGCTCATCGAGTTCTACAAACTCATGTACGCCTCGCGCCGCATCGACGATCGCGAGATCATGCTCAAACGGCAGCAGAAGATATTTTTCCAGGTATCGGGAGCGGGACACGAGGCTTTGCAAGTAGCCGCGGCCAAGGCCATGCGGCCCGGTTATGACTGGTTCGTTCCTTACTATCGCGACCGCGCGCTGTGCCTGGCTCTCGGACTCACTGCGGAAGACATGCTGTTGCAGTCGGTCGGCGCGGAGGCTGATCCCTCCAGCGGCGGCCGCCAGATGCCCTCGCACTGGAGCAGCGCAAAACTCAACATCGTGAGCTCTTCTTCCTCGACAGCCACCCAGGTCTTGCACGCCGTCGGCATCGCAGAGGCTGGACGCTACTTCGCCCGTTTTCCTGAAGCCGCGGAGAAGGGAAATCAGGATGGTGGCGGAGACTACCGCGCCTTTCACGACGTGCACTTTCACAACGATGAAGTCGTGCTCACCTGCATCGGCGAGGGATCGACCTCGCAGGGCGAGTTCTGGGAGGCGTTGAGCTCGGCCTCCAACCTGAAGCTGCCGGTGATCTTCCTGGTCGAGGACAATGGCTACGCAATCTCCGTACCGGTCGAGGTCAATACGCCCGGCGGCAACATCTCAAAGCTGGTCGCGAATTTTCCCAATTTTCATTTTGCCGAGGTAGACGGCACCGACGTCGAAGCCAGTTACCAGGCCTTCGCGGAAGCAGTCGCCTACTGTCGCTCGGGCAAAGGACCGGCCTTTGTCCACGGCCACTGCGTACGCGTCTATTCGCACTCGTTCTCTGAAGACGACAAGTACTACCGCCTGCGCGCCGAGCGTGAGGCGGACGCCATGCGCGATCCGCTGCACAAGCTGCAGATGCGCCTGCTGCGCGAGGGCTTTCTAAGCCCCAGCGAGCTGAACGCCCTTGAGCAGCAGATTGACCAGCATGTGGCCGCGGCAGCTGAGCGGGCTGTTGCTGCGCCCGTTCCGCCGGTTGCGAGCATCACGCGGCATATTTATTCGCATGATTTCGATCCCACGCGAGCCAGTCTGGCGACTCAACCTCGCCCGATTGCCGAGGGTGGGCGCAAGCACGAACGCACGATGGCCGACTCCATCAATCTATGCCTGCGCGATGAGATGCGGCGCGACCCGCGCATTGTGGTCTACGGCGAAGATGTCGCCGACGCCTCACGCGAAGACGCATTGAAGGAAGTGAAGGGCAAGGGCGGCGTCTTCCAGCTGACAGCCGGCCTGCAGACGGAGTTCGGTTCAGCCCGGGTCTTCAATTCACCCCTCGCCGAAGCCAACATCGTAGGCCGCGCCGTCGGCTATGCGGTGCGCGGCATGAAGCCGGTTGTGGAAATCCAGTTCTTCGACTACATCTGGCCCGCATTCCACCAGATTCGCAACGAGCTGTCGCTCATGCGGTGGCGCTCCAATGGGGGCTTCCGGGCTCCGGTGGTGATTCGTGTGCCCATCGGCGGCTATCTCACCGGAGGGTCGATCTATCACTCGCAGAGCGGGGAATCGATCTTTACCCACATTCCAGGCCTGCGGGTCGTCTTCCCGTCGAACGCGCTGGACGCCAACGGCCTGCTGCGGACGGCGATCCGCTGCGACGATCCGGTGATGTTTCTGGAGCACAAGCGGCTCTATCGCGAGCCTTATGGCCGCGCGCCTTACCCCGGCCCAGAATACATGGTCCCCTTCGGCAAAGCCTCCATCACCCGCGCCGGAACGGATGTGTCGATCGTTACTTACGGCGCCTTGGTGCCGCGCGCCCTGCAGGCAGCGCAAAGGGCAGAGCGCGAGCACGGCATTCAGACTGAAGTGATCGACCTGCGCACCCTGAGCCCCTACGACTGGGAGGCGATTGCCACCTCGGTCAAAAAGACCAGCCGGGTGATCGTGGCCTACGAGGATACGAAGAGCTGGGGCTACGGCGCGGAGATTGCCGCGCGCATCGCCGATGAACTCTTCGAGGACTTGGATGCACCGGTCAAACGAGTAGCTGCGATGGACAGCTTCGTGGCTTATCAGCCAGTTCTGGAAGACGCGATCCTGCCTCAGCCTGAGGATCTTTTGCAGGCGATTGTCGCCTTGCGCAAGTTTTAATCTCTCGCTTCCAACGTTCATATTCCTCTATAAGAACCAACCTCTAACCGATTGAGGAGAAATATATTTGCCACAGCATCCAGCGGTGAAGCGCGTCCTTATCTACCGCCTTGGCAGTCTCGGCGATACGACAGTTGCCCTTCCTTGTTTTCATCTGATCGAGCGTACCTATCCCAACGCGGAACGTATTCTACTCACCAATTTTTCGATCCATGCCAAGGCGCCGGCCTCGGCGGCGGTTCTCGGCGACTCCGGCCTGGTGCACGGCTACATGCGCTATACGGTCGGAACGCGCAGCCCGCTAGAGCTTTTCCGGCTGGCACGCGAAATCCGGCGCTTCAAGCCGGACATCCTCGTTTACCTCATGCCGGTGCGGTCTCTGCAGGCGGTCCGCCGCGACAAATGGTTCTTCATGCTGGCCTGCGGAATCAGCCGCATTGTGGGCCTGCCGTTTGAAGCTCACCTGAGCCGGGATATCGATCCGGAAACCGGCCTGTATGAGGCCGAGGCTTCGCGTCTGGCGCGCACTATTGCGGCTCTCGGCGATGCTGCTCCCAATGAACTGGCCAACTGGGATCTGCGGCTGGATTCCGAAGAAAAGGCGGCAGCCCGGTCTGCATTGGGCGAACTGGCCGGCAAGCCGCTCGTGGTCTGCGGACCGGGAACCAAGATGCAGGCCAAAGACTGGGGGCAGGAAAATTGGCAGGCTCTCCTGAAGCAGCTTTCCGCACAGTATCCCAGCTATGGACTGGCGCTGATCGGAGCCAAAGAAGATACCGAGGTAAGCGCATATGCGGCGCTGGGCTGGTCCGGGCCGGTGGCGAACCTGTGCGGTAAGCTCACTCCGCGCCAGACGGCGGCGGTCTTTGAAGGGGCCAGCGTTTTTCTCGGTCCCGATTCCGGGCCGATGCACCTGGCTGCCACTGCCGGGGTTCCGTGCGTGATTGCCTTCTCGGCACGCGGGCTTCCCGGAGTGTGGTACCCGGCAGGGCAGAATCACCGGATCGTCTATCATCAGGTCAACTGCTTCGGCTGCAACCTTGAAACCTGCATCGCCGAAGGCAGGAAGTGCCTCACCTCGATTACCGTTGAGGAGATGGCGTCAGCGGTAGCTTCGGTGTTGCCTGTTTAAGCTTCGAATGATGCCTCGTTACTGCTGCGGCTCTGAGTATTAACTTTCTAATTCCTGATTTTTATTGTTGAGCGTGCACGTTTTTTCGCAATTTGTGTGCACGCCGCCCACATAACGCAAACGGCCGAGGAGGCTTATCGATGTACATCGTTACCGGCGGCGCGGGATTTATCGGCAGCAATATCGTCCATGAACTGAACGCGCACGGCATCACCGACATCCTGATCGTGGACAACTTCGCCAACGCCCGCAAGTTTCAGAACCTACACGGCGCGCGCTATGTGGACTACATGGACAAGCGCGAGTTCCGGCAGGCGATTCGCGAAGGCGGGCTGGGTGTCGGCGCGGTGGAGGCGATTCTGCACCAGGGCGCCTGCTCGAATACGCTCGAAGATGACGGCGTGTATATGATGGACAACAACTTCGAGTACACCAAAGAAGTGCTTCGTTTTGCGATACATAAAGCCGCTCCCTTAGTATTTGCTTCAACTGCCGCCGTGTATGGCTTGAGCGGGCCGGGCCGCTTTACGCTGACGCTTGAGAACGAGCGGCCGCTGAACATCTATGGCTATTCCAAACTCGTCTTCGATCACTACTTCCGCAATCAGCTAGAGCTAGGCAAGGTTCCAATCACCGCTGTGGGTCTGCGCTACTTCAACGTATACGGGCCGCGGGAGCAGCATAAAGGACGGATGGCTTCAGTGATCCACCACTTCACCAAGCAAATGAAGGAGATAGGCAAGGTAAAACTCTTCGGCGGTACGGGTGGATTCGGGGATGGTGAGCAGCGGCGTGACTTTGTCTATGTGCGCGATCTGGCCCTGCTGAATATGTTCTTCGCGCAGATTGGACCGTACGCCCCAAAAGCCGGCGAGCCGCGCAAGACCTATCGCGGACTGGCGAATGCCGGATCGGGTAAGAGCCGTACTTTCAATGACGTAGCCAAGGCACTCATGACTGTACATGGAGAATGCCCGATCGAGTACATTCCCTTTCCAGCCGATCTCGAAGGCCGGTATCAGCACTACACCGAGGCCGATCTGACCGCATTGCGGGAGCTGGGCTATGACGGGCCGATGACCGAGCTTGAAGCTGGAATTACCGAGACCTACGCGACGCTGGCGGCGATCGAGTCCTAAGTCTTATAAGTCCTGGGTCTCGTAAAGAGACCCAGGACACCCGGCTGGCTTAGTGGTTGAGTAGTTCTGGAATGGGTTCTGCGTCGGCAAAGACGGTGGAAAGAGTAAGATGGCGAAATTTTTCGGCTTCGCTGGCGCGGACAGCTTCTGCTCGCTGCACACGTTTTTCCGCGTCGACGCCCAGGACCAGCCGCATTGGTACTTCATCGCTATTGGCCAGTTGCAGGATGACTTCGGCAATTTTGCGTGGGTCGCCTTCCTGACGACCTTCAATAGTCCGCAGCAGCTTGTAGATGGCGCCGACCGAAGGCTCGTAGTCGGGCAACAGATCGACTGCATTCTGGCCCGCGCGCCGCGCCCAGTTGGTGCGAATGCCGCCCGGCTCTAAGGTGCAGACTTTTACGCCGAAGGGTGCAGCTTCCACAGCGAGGGAGTCGCTGAATCCGCCGACAGCCCACTTGGCCGCATGATACGGTGAGTTGCCAGGCATGGCCAGGCGCCCGCCAACTGAGGACACCTGAAAGATGTGGCCGTTCTTCTGCTTGCGCATCACCGGGATTGCGGCGCGCGTGGTGTAGACCACTCCCCAGAAGCAGGTGTCGACGACACCTTTGAAGTCTTCCGCACTCATCTGTTCGAAGGGTGCGAATTGTCCGTACCCGGCATTGTTGACCAGCACATCGAGCCGGCCGAAAATGTCCACTGCCAATTGAACTGCGGCTCTTGCAGCAGCCTCATCGCGCACTTCGAGGGTCACGGGCTTGATCCGTTCTCCGTATTGAGCCACGAGAGGCGCGAGCTCTTCAATGCGGCGCGCTCCGGCAACGACACTGTCTCCCGCGGCCAGTGCGGCTTCGGCAATGTCGCGTCCTAAACCATTTCCACTTCCTGTAATTAACCAGACCTTTGCCATGGCAAGATCCTCCTGCGCATAGGATTCATAAATGAGTGAGTAGTTGCTCATTTATTTGCGAAGAATATTGACCTTAAGAACCAGAAAGCAGATCCTTCGCTCTGCTCAGGATGACAAATCTGGGTGGGCGATCTTTGCGGAAGCGTAGATGAAGGGTCACTTCACGGCGCGCCAGAAGAGCTGGAAGGTCCGCTCGATGAGTTGTTCGCGTTGCGCAGGCTGCTTTCCGATAAAATCCATCGCCGCTTCCTGCATGGCGGACATGAACGCGGCAGCGAAGCCTGGCGGAAGGCTGTGCAGAGCGCCGTGGGTTGTCAGCTCGGTGAAGGTTGCGTCGATGGCGCCGCGATGCTCTTGCGTGCTGTCACGCGTGGCCTGGGTAATAAGATCGCAGAGGTTTAGCTGGATGGAAACCTTGCGCTTTTCCGGAAACTTGATGGCCCACTGGAGAAAGCTAGTCCACACATGATGCGCCCGGCGCTCCAGGCTGGCAGTGTGAGGAAAATCTGCGTTCAGCCTGGAGTAGAGCTCCAGCTTGAGCTCGAGATAGAGCTCGTTAAGCAGCTGTTCCTTGTTTGCGAAGTAGGTAAAGAGGGTGCCTTCGGCGACTCCGGCGCGTTTGGCGATCTTCGAGGTAGGCGCACCCAGGCCGGCCAGGGCGATCTCATGCACCGCCGCCTCGAGAATTGCGGCGCGCTTTTCGGGGCTGCGGAGGCGTGCCATCGTCAGGAATGAGAGTACAAGGTTTCCAATGCCTCGGGTAAGGATGAAACTACCGAATCGGCGAGTTCCGCGGCTTTTCGCGCTCCGGGCTTTTGGTGTTGCCGCGCGTGTTCGTCTCCCTGAATGAAGATGGTTTTCATGCCGAGGGCGCGGCCAAATTCAATGTCAGAGAGGCTGTCGCCGATGATCAGGCTGGTGGCCGGGGTGATTTCGGGGAAGTCGACCTGGGCTTGCTCAAAGAGACCGGGGAGCGGTTTGCGGCAATTGCATTCGCGCTTATCGTGCGGGCAGAAGTAGAAGCCGTCGATGTGGGCGCCGGATTGAGCGAGACGCTTATTCAGCTGGACATGGATGTGATCCACGTCGGAGGGAGCGTAGAGTCCGAGGGCGATGCCGCGCTGGTTGGTGACAACAAGGACTCGAAGACCGGCCTGATTGAGCTTGGCAATCGCTTCTGGAACGCCAGGGAGCAGGTGGAAATGCTGCCAGCCGGTGACGTATTGGCCTTCAGGCATTTTGCGGTTGATGACGCCGTCGCGGTCGAGGAAAACCGTGTGCAGGTTTTGGGGAGTTTCTTGCAAAGTGCTCACGCGGCTATGATAGCAATTAGTTGACGTTGAGCCGGATTACGGCAGGTGGATGGCTGGAGGAAAAGCAGATCCTTCGCTGTGCTCAGGATGACAACTTCTTTTCTTAGGATGACAACCTGTTTTATTAATCTTTCATTCATACGAACGACGCTTTTACCCCGAAGGAGCGCATGGCAAACTATCCCGATCGTGAGACTGTGTTCGGCAAGGCGATTGCCGAGCATCTGGACGTAATACAGAGCGTGCAAAGCCAGCAGGATGTTCTGGAGGCGATAGCGCAGGTCATGACCGAGGCTCTTCACGCCGGAAACCAGATTCTGTGGTGCGGCAACGGTGGCAGTGCGGGCGATTCGCAGCATCTGGCGGCGGAGATCGTAGGACGTTTCCGGCGTGAGCGGCGCGGGCTGGCTTCGATTGCCCTGACTACCGACACCTCAATTCTGACTGCCGTGGCCAACGATTACGGGTACGAGGCAGTATTCGCGCGACAGGTCGAGGCGCTGGGCCGGGCCGGGGATGTACTGGTGGGGATTTCGACCTCGGGCAACAGTCACAACGTGATCTGCGCCCTGGAAGCTGCGAAGACGCAGGGGCTCACCACGGTGGCTTTTACGGGTGAGGGTGGTGGGCGGATGGGCGCACTGACGGATCATCTGTTTGCGGTGGGCTCGCGGGATACGGCTCGGGTGCAGGAAGCGCATATTCTAGCCGGGCACATGATCTGCGACTGGGTCGAGCTGCAATGGATGGCTGCGCAGGGCAAGGAAGCAGGTGTTCTTTGATCGAACGGCTGCATGAAGTCATTCAAAAGATCGAGCAGGAATGGCCCTCAAAGCGTCTGCTGGTGCTGGGCGATGTGATGCTGGACAAGTACATCTGGGGCGAAGTGGGGCGTATTTCACCCGAGGCTCCAGTGCCAGTCGTGCGGGCAACGCATCAGAGCGAACAGCCGGGGGGCGCTGCCAACGTGGCGATGAACCTGGCCAAGCTGGGCGCAGGTGTGGTCCTGGTGGGCTTTACCGGCGGGGACGCTGATGAAGAGCTCCTGAAGGCAAGCCTCAAGTCGCATGGCATCGATCCAGCGTTTGTGGCGTGCGACGGTTTTCCTACGATTACCAAATTGCGCATTGTTGGCGGCAGGCAGCAGATGCTGCGGCTGGACAGCGAGAATCTCGGCAAGCGCGCCGATGCCGATCACGACGGTCTGCTTGCCAAAGTGAAGCAAGAGCTGCCTGGGTGCCATGCCGTCGTACTTTCCGACTACGCCAAGGGAGTGCTGGCTCCAGCGCTGTGCCAGGCGGTAATCGCAGAGGCGCGGAAACTGGGAATTCCGGTGCTGGTTGATCCCAAGACGGCGGATTTCAGCCGTTACAAGGGAGCAACCACGATTTGTCCCAACCTCTCGGAGCTTTCCGTGGCTTCGCGGGAGAGCATACAGGACCTGGACGCGATGCTCACCGCCGGCGAACGGATGGTTGCGGAATTCGATCTCGAGTACCTGACCGCAACGTTGAGCGAGAAGGGTATTGCCGTCATCCGGCCAGGGAATCGCTTTTTAGCTCCGGCAGTGGCGCGGCAGGTTTTTGATGTTTCGGGCGCCGGGGATACGGTGATTTCGGTACTGGCGCTCTGCCTGGCCTCGGGTCTGGCGATTGAGCCGGCCGTGCAGTTAGCCAATATTGCCGCCGGCATTGTCGTCGGCAAGGTAGGCACTGTGCCGGTAGAGCGGCATGAGCTGCTGGCGGCGCTGGCGCCGGACATTGCGCTCCACGCCGAGGACAAGGTGCTGACGCGCGATGAGCTGGTGCGGCGCGTAGCTACATGGCGGGCCAACGGCGAGCGGGTGGTGTTTACCAACGGCTGCTTTGACTTACTGCACGTGGGCCACATTACGGTGCTGGAGCAATCGCGGCGGCAGGGCGACCGGCTCATCGTCGCCATCAACAGCGACGCTTCCGTCTCGTGTTTGAAGGGCCCAAGCAGGCCAGTAGTGGATGAAGGATCGCGTGCCCGTGTCCTGGCGGCACTGGCCGCTGTGGATGCGGTGGTGGTTTTTGGCGAGGCTACGCCGCTGGAACTGATCCTGGCGTCGCGGCCCGACGTGATCGTGAAGGGCGGCGACTACAACGAAGATACGGTCGTTGGCGCGAAGGAAGTGAAGTCTTGGGGCGGCAAGGTGGCAATTGTGCCAATCGTGGAAGGGCATTCGACCACCCGGCTGATCGAGCGCTCACTTGCAGGTAAATCCTAAGTTAACATTCGCATAATCAATGCTTATTGGATGATTTCTAATCTAAATTAGAGGTCATCGAGCCAGCGCTGTATGCCTTCCTCGTAGTGCGGATCGGCCAGGATCGGAGCTTTGAACCAAACTTCTGCTTTCTGCCCTGGAGCTTGCGCGTAGGCTGAAGGCTTGGCGTCAGGATGTCCGGCGTCAAGCAGCCAGAGCGAAGGAATCTTCAAAGATTGAGCCACGGCGGTCAGGTCGTATCGATCTTTGACGAGCCAGTGGGCCGGGACGAGGCGGCTGCGGGAGTCGTCGAAAACCGCGGCCATGGCGTTTTGCTGAGGCTGGTCGAGTATCACGCCGGCGAACTCGCCATGGTCCGCCGCCAGCTCCGCAGCCACGGTCGCTCCGAGGCCGGATCCATAGATCACGATGCTTTTGGCTGGAATGTTGCGCGTGACCGTCAGCCAGGCGAGAGCCCATTCAGCGTCCTGGCGGAGCTGCCTTTCAGTAGGACGCGCGGGAACGCTTTGGCCGTAGCCGCGGTAGTCGATCGCGAAGACCGCTAAGCCAGCCGAATGGAGCGCGGCAAGGCTGTCGACCGTGTCGCTGAGATTGCCGTCAGCTCCATGCAGATAGAGGATGGTACGTGTGGCATTCGGATTGGGAAGCCACCAGCCGGTCAGCCGCGTCACACCGGTTTCAGTAACGGCGAAGTGAACAGGCTCGTAGGCCAAGCCCACGCTGGCTGGTGTGCGTGTAATGGCAGTAGCGGGATGGTAGAGTAACTGCCAGCTACCCTGCCAGTAGAGCAAACAGAGGGCCAGCCATCCCAGCACCACGGCAGCCACCAGCATGGCGAGGACGGCTTTAAGAAGCCAGCGCGGAGAAACATTGGGGAAGGCCGTAGGTGGCTGGTGCTTCAGCTCATGCATCGCCTTTTCGAAGGCCGATGGCGGCGTGGGTTGGCCGGTTTTGACGTTGGTTTTGGGCCGGGATGGTTTGGCGGAAGGCATGGGCAGGACTGACTTTATGGTAGCGCGTCCATTACGATGAAAGGGATCGTGAGAGCGGAGAGAGAAGATGCCTGATCTGGTGCGAATCTGTGCGGAGAACGAGTTGCCGCGAGAGGGTGAAGTCTGTGAAATGGCCGGAGGCCGGCTGTGCGTGGCCCGCGTAGGCGGTGTGATTTCCGTGCTCGACAACGAATGCCCCCACGAAGGGGGGCCGCTGGGGCAGGGCATGATCGAGAATGGTCGCGTGGTTTGTCCGTATCACGGGTGGGCTTTCGATGTGAAGACGGGAGCTGCCGAGCATGACGCCAGCGAACATGTGCGAATCTTCGAGTCGGTGATTCAAGATGGCGCGCTCATGGTGCGGCCGCCGGATTATTCAGCTTGAGTTTTTCGTTCCTGGTTGCCGCCACACTGTGCCGGAGATAGCATGCGTCCGGATGCTCTGACCGAGCGAGGCTCATGCGTTGAATTAGAACGCTTGGCCTTAGAACGTTTGGCAGGTTCCAGTTGCGATAGGGCAATCATGCGCTGCAGATGAATATGAAGCAGAGTGTGCGCCAGCTCTGAATCGCTATGGATGGCTGACTCATTCGTGATCATTAAAGGCTCTCCAGTTCTTCCGGGAATTAACCCGGTTGAAGCCTAGTAGAGTCCCAGATCTATGAGCGCGGCATAAAGATAGGGCTAGTCTTTATGCACTCTTGATGACTAAATTCCCACATAGACAAAAGCGTGTCCCGCGCGCGCCAGCTTCCAGCTAGACGATGCTTCGGATGCCGGGCAGGCGGACGATGGGGTCGGCGAGCAGCCAGGCGGTCACGCAGGTGAGCGTGCCGGTTACTGCGAATTTCTCCAGCGCCGGAGCGATCCACGTGTGCAGCAGCAAGGCGATGCCGACCAGCACCGGCGGATGGATGATGTACACCGCGTAAGCTCGCCGGTTGAGCCAGTTCCATAAGCCGGCGGGCTCGTTCATCTGTTTGCGGAAGAAAACCAGCCATAGGCAGATCATGCCCCAGGCCACGAAGGGCTCCCAGAGCGCGTAGAGAAAGGCTGTCCAGGAGAGTCCTCCGGAGAAGTTGGGCTTACCATGCGCTGCCATCGATTGAGCCACCGCAATGCCGACCGGCAGCAGCGGCCACGCGATGATCAGATTTATGATCCACGGGCGCGCGTTCTTCCACTCAAGCTGACGGAGCCAATCGTAGCGCCAGGCTGCGATCCCCATGGCAAACAGGAAGATGTAGCCGGCGAAATAGCCGAGCTGCAGACCAAAGACGTTCTCTCCGACGGGAACAAACTGGCGGATGGCCAAGGCTCCGAGAGCCGTCCCGAAAGCCCCGAGCAGCCACCAGCGATTGCCTGGGACAGGTGCGGGAGTGCGCTTTGCTGTCGCCAGCGGCGTTCCGAAGATGGCGCGCCACAGGCAGTAGCCGAGCGAGAAGATGAGCAGGGCCTGCGCGAACCAGAGTGGTCCGTTGATGATGCGCTGGTGCTGCCAGAGAAAGCGGATGGTAGGCCAGAAACCGTCGCCCTGGTAAGCGGTTACGAGGGCGGCAGTCAATGGGCCAAGAATGAGGATGAAGGCCAGCAGGGGAATGCCGAGTCGGAGAAAGCGGTCTTTCAGAAACGCCGCCAAGCCTTTGCGCTCCAGTGAGCGCGGGGTGAAGTAGCCCGCCAGCAGAAAGAAGAAGCCCATGAAGTAAGCCTGATTGGTAGCGCAGAAGAGGGTCAGCAACATGCTTGAGGGGTTGGCCGAGGTATCTAGTTCGCGCCAGAACCATCCGCCCGAGCCACCGTAGGTAATGGCGGTGTGATGGAAGAGCACAAGGGCAGTCATGACGCTGCGCAGGCGGTCTATGTAGAAATCGCGCTGTTGCATTTGCCGATTGTACGCAGTCCGCCGGCCGCCGGTTCCGGGAGCGCGGTGGGGCGGAGAGCGGGAACTCCCCGCCGTTTCGCACTGTTTCTCGGAAGCGACAGAATGTTAGTAGTGGACGATGGCCGCGAAGGAGTCCGGCTTCAGGCTGGCGCCGCCCACCAGGGCTCCGTCAATCTCAGTCTGGCAAAGCAAATCGCAGGCATTGTCCGGCTTGACTGAGCCGCCATAAAGAATGCGGATTGCTTCGGCAGAATCTGCGCCGAGAATGGCCGCGACCTCTTCACGGATAGTCCTGTGAGCTTCGACGGCCATCTCCGGGGTAGCGGTCTTACCGGTCCCGATAGCCCAGACAGGCTCATAGGCAATAACGACTGGCGCCGCCGCCTCGACTGTGATTCCGTGCAGGGCTATTTTAAGCTGGCTGCAGAGCACTTGGGCGGTGTGGCCGGCTTCCCGCTCATGCAGATGCTCTCCGATGCAGACGACCGGAATAATGCCGTGTTTAAGTGCGGTGTGCAGTTTCTTGTTCACCACCTCGTCCGTTTCATTGAAGTACTGGCGGCGCTCGGAGTGGCCGATGAGCGTGTGCGTCGCACCGACAGCTTTGAGCATGGCGGCCGACGTCTCGCCCGTATAGGCGCCTTCTTCTGCGAAGTGCATGTTCTGCAGGCCAACCGCAACGGCAGAGCCCTTCACTGCTTCAACCACGGTAGCCAGCGATGTCACGGAAGGGAACAGCGCGATTTCGTCGCGCGTGTATCCGGCTACGAGGGGAAGAAAGGCATCGGTGAAGGCCTTGGCTTCGGCAGGAGTTTTGTACATCTTCCAGTTGGCGGCGATAAGTGCTTTGCGAGACATGTGTGATGGGTTTCCTCAGCCTTATTTTAGAGGATGGAAGCGCGGTTCCCGCACTCGAACGCAGATTGGTTCATGACTGCATGAGCGTCAGTCGGTGGCAACTTCCTGCGTAGGGAAGAAGTCGAATGCACCGACTCCTGGCTGGGGTTCGTCGGGAACGGGGATGAATATTGGTTCTCCCTGCAGGTAGAGAAACTTGTCGATTTCTTTGAAGGTGAATTCGCTGAGCCCGTGCGAGTCGCGGAACGTGACTACGATGTTGTGGAATTTCGGGTAATCCCACAGATGAGGATGGTGGAAGGCTGCGGCAAAAGCCTTCTGCTGCTGCAGAGTCCATAGATATTGATCCACCCGCGAATCGTAGATGGGATATTTTTCAGGCTGATGCCAACTGCAGTACTTGGTGGCAAATGAAAAGAAGTTGTGGATCTTGCCCTGCACCCTGACCTTGGCGATTTTGTCTACAATCTCGTGCGAACCGGCTTCCAGCGCGGCGTCAATCTCTGGAGCATGGGCATGGATATGCCGGGCGACCGTGTCCAGTGCGTAAATGCAGGTGTGATAAAGCGAGTTCACCGCCACCACCTTGAGCAGAACATGGCGCAGGTCGTCGTTGCGCGGATACTGCTGAAAAAGCTCAGAGAGCGTCTGCTCGATCAGGTGGTTTTCGCGGTCGAACCGCTCACAGGCTGACCGTACCGTTTTTGCGTCCGGGATTTGCAACAGAGTGTTCATCGCCCTCATCCTTTAGCCGGTTATGCCAAGCGACTTTCCGGCTGGGCGCAATTTTACACCGCAATACGCGTCGAGACCGGGTTGAGTGCGTGCGGGTTCACCGCCATCGCCCTGCTTGCTGGCTGTAGCATCAACACCCACCCACCCGGAATGATATGTTCATGAGGGAATTCCACCTTGGCGGCAGGGCCGGATATGGGTATGGGAAACAATGTGGAAGCGCTGGCGAATCCGGATCATGCTGTTCCTGGCCGTGCTCGGGCCAGGATTCATCACCGCCAACGTCGATAACGATTCCGGCGGCATTCTTACCTATTCCCAGGCCGGCGCGCAATATGGCTACGCGCTGCTCTGGACCATGCTCCCCATTACTCTCGCCCTGATCGTTGTGCAGGAGATGTGTGCCCGCATGGGCGTTGTCACCGGCAAGGGCCTCAGCGACCTCATCCGAGAAGAGTTCGGCCTGCGCATCACTTTCATCTTGATGATCCTGCTGGTCATCGTCAACTTCACCAACGTCGTAACGGAATTCATCGGCATCGCCGGCAGCCTGCACCTCTTCCACGTCAGCAAATTCATCTCCGTGCCCATCTGCGCCGTGCTGGTCTGGTTTCTCGTCGTGCGCGGAGACTACAAGCAAGTCGAGAAGATATTCCTCATCGCTTCGGTCGTCTACATCGCCTACATCTTTGCCGGAGTGCTCTCACAACCCAGCTGGCATGACGCGCTGCTGGCCACCGTCCAGATGCCCAAACGCACCATGTGGACTAGCGACTACGTCTACATGGCCATCGCCGTCGTCGGCACCACCATCGCGCCCTGGATGCAGTTCTATCTCCAGGCCTCCATCGTGGAAAAAGGCATTCGCGTCAAGGACTACTCCGCCTCGCGCCTCGACGTCGTCGTCGGCAGCTTCTTCACTGACATCGTCGCCTGGTTTATCGTCGTCGCGTGCGCCGCCACACTCTTCGTCCACGGCATGGGAGCCATCCAGGTCCCCGCCGACGCCGCCGACGCCATGCGCCCGCTGGCAGGAAACTACGCCTTCGTCCTCTTCGCCTTCGGCCTCTTCAACGCCTCGCTCTTTGCGGCATCTATCCTGCCGCTCTCGACCGCGTACACAGTGTGCGAAGGCCTAGGCCTTGAATCCGGCGTGGACAAGGGCTTTAAGGAAGCGCCCTTCTTCTACTGGCTCTATACCCTGTTGATCGCCGGCGGAGCCATTGCCGTCCTCGCTCTGCCCGATAGCCAACTCGTCTCGATGGCCATCCTCTCGCAGGTCCTCAACGGCATTCTCCTCCCCGTGGTCATCGTCCTGATGCTCATCCTCATCAACCGCAAAGACCTCATGGGCGAGCACATCAATTCAAGGCTCTTCAACGTCATCGCCTGGATCACCTGCGTCATCGTGATCGGCCTGAACGTAGCGCTGATCTTCGCTCACCATTGAGACTTGATCGAATAACTCCCCAATAGCCACAAAAGCGGGTGCCCCACCTTCGCCACGCAGCAGTTTTGTGGCTAAGGTGGGATATTTATATCTATCGTCTTTTACAGCCTTTCCAAACTCGAACAGCCACAACTCATCCTTTTGATATCCGGACTCCACGCCAGGTTCTCAGACAGATTCTAAGAAAATATTGAAAATGTTCTGCAGTTATGCTATACAGTCGATGATCGATATATCGATCATCGACTGTATGCCAAAACGAAAACTAGACCCGCTCCCATCGGCAGCTTTCCAGATTCTGCTCTCATTGGCGGATGAAGATCTGCATGGCTATGCCATCATGCGCCAGGTTGAGGAACAGACCGGCGGCCGCATGCGTCTTGGCCCTGGAACCCTCTATAGCTCAATCCAGGTGTTATTGGAAGAAGGATGCATCGAAGAGCTCGATTCGTCCGGCGATCCAGCAGAGGAAAGGCGCCGCTATTACCGTCTGACCGCGAGCGGGCGTAAACTGGCCCGTGCCGAAGCTGAACGGCTCGCCGATCTTTTGCGCGTGGCACGCTCCAAAAAGATTTTGAGAGGTGATTATGTCTGAAAAGATATACGCCTGGCTGCTGAACCTGTATCCGCGTCGCTTTCGCGCAACCTATGGCGATGCGGCGTTGCAACTGGTGCGCGACCGCCTCCGCGAGGAGCGCGGATTCTTTCCCAAGCTGCGCCTCTGGTTTGATCTCCTATACGATCTTGTCGTTTCCATCCCTTACGAATATAGACATCGCCAGCCGGCGCTCGCGGCAGCCACCGTTCCGCTGCAATCCAGCGAGATCCTCTCGTTCCGCACTCTGGAAGGCAAAGCGCCTGGCCCGGCAGCGTTGCTTTTTGGATGTCTGCTGTCGCTTGCCGCAGTGGGTGTGTTTGCCACCGCCATCGGTCATGCCGGAGGCTACCATCCGTTCCGCCCTTTTGTATCTCATTCACCATCTTCGCCGCACCTACGTCCATCCACACCGGCTCGTTCGGCCTTATCAGCCTCGAGTGACGGAGACATAGAAGCCATCGGGCCGGGACAGCAGACAGCGTCGCCTGCTGAAGCGTCCAGCTACGCGAGTCCGCAGGATAATGCAAAACCATCGGCCGTGGCTGTCTCCGTCACGCCAGAGATCGACGCAGATGAACGGCAACGTGTAATTTACACTGTCGCTGCAAATCTGAAGCAGCACTATTTCGACATCGCCGCCGGGCAGGAAATGGCGAATGCGTTGCTGGCACATGCGAAGAATGGCGATGATGATGCGGCGCAAACCGGCGCGGCATTTGCTTCTCTGCTGACTACACAGTTGAGGGAGATAAGTCATGACCCGCATCTGGAAGTCGTCTACAGTCGCAGCGTATTGCCCTCTAACCCATCGATGACTCTGAGTTCTGAAGCTCTCGCGCGTTATCGGCAGGCAATGGAGCAATCGAACTGCACCTTCGAAAAAGTCGAAGTTCTCCCCCACAACATCGGCTATCTCAAACTTAATTCTTTCCCCGACCCTTCCGTTTGTGAATCGACGGCAAGGGCCGCGATGGCTCGCTTGAACAACGCGAATACAATCATCTTCGACCTTCGCGACAATCGCGGCGGATCGGGAGAAATGGTTACCCTGCTCGCTGCCTATCTCTTCGATCATCCCGAGTTGATGTACAGTCCTCGAAGCAGTCCGACAGAGCAGTCATGGACACGATCGCCAGTTCAGGGCAACAAACTGGCCGGCAAGCCTGTATACGTTCTGATCTCAACCACGACGATCTCGGCCGCGGAGCAGTTCAGTTACAACCTGAAGATGCTGAAGCGCGCTACTTTCGTTGGCGAGACGACGCGGGGAAGCGCCCACGCTGGTGTTTTCTATCGCATTGATGATCACTTTGGAATCGGCATTCCGGAAGTAAAGACAGTAAACCCCTTCGGTGAGACCGATTGGGAAGGGCGGGGTGTAGAGCCTGACGTAAAAGTGAAGGCTCCTGATGCGCTGCAGACAGCAGTCAGGCTTGCTGAGAACAAATTGCTAAAAAGGTAGATCGCTGATCGCCAGAATCGCCCTACAACAGCTTTCCCGCCGCCAAATCCCGGATCAGCCCCCGGTCGGCCGCCAGAAAGTCATACGTCGGCAGCTCTTCCAGCTTCACCCAGCGCACCTCTTTGAAGATGCGATTCTCAATCTCGCCCTTGAACTCGTAGACTGCAAAGAACTGCAGGTCCACCGCCCCGCCATGCCGGTAGTTGTGGCGAATATGTGTGACCCGTGAGCCAATAGCGGCTTGGATGCCCAGTTCTTCATCGAGTTCCCGCGCCAGTGCGGCTTCAGGGCTCTCCCCCGGCTCGATTTTCCCGCCCGGAAACTCCCATTGCAGCGCCATCGGCTGGTCCGCCCGGCGTTGACAGATCAGTACCTCATTGCCGCGCAACATCAGGGCTGCTACCACCATGCGCAGCGCTCCCGGCCTTGCCCCAGTCACAGGTGGTGAACCGGGTTCAACCGGCGTAGGTTCACTTGTCGGGGTCGAACTGACTCCAGATTCTGGCTGGTCTTCCGTCACAGAACCAGTGTAGCTGCTCCAGCAGCAAAGCCGGAACCTCTATCGGCTACTCCCCAGCCACGCCCGCATGAACACCTTCGGCGGACAGAGGCCTGAAGTAGCCCCATCCATGCCGCGCGCAAGCCTCAAGTAACGTCGGCGAAGGATTCACCGGAAACGCCTTGCGCGCAATCTCCAGCATCGCCAGATCATGCACCGAATTGCCGAAGACCGCATCCGGCTGCGCCAGACCGACACGCCGCAGCGAATTCGCCTTGCCTTCGTCGGTCGGCACGTCCACCAGCTCCGCCGTTACCAGGCCGCTCTCGACGCGCACCTCGGCCGCCAGCACCCGTTCTTCAGGGATGCCGAACCGCCGCACGCCTTCCGCGATCACCCACTTATTGGTGGAGCTCACCGCCCACAGTGTCACGCCGCGCGTTTTCAGTCCGGCCAGCAGTTGTGCAATCTCCTCGAAAATCCGGTGCTGCACATGCTTCTGCACAAACTCAGCAGCGGCTGTGCGCAGCTCCTGCTCGCGCAACCCGGCGTAGAGCTGCACCATCTCACCACAAATCGCCAGCTCTGAAATCGTGCCTGCCATGTAGGCCCGATGGCGCGTGTCGATCCAGTCGCTTGCGGCGCGTGAAACCAGCCCCTGCTCGATTGACCACACCATGAAACCGTATCCGGCGTCGCCACCCCAGATCGTGCCGTCGCAATCGAAAACCGCTACCTTCGGATTCAGTTCAAAAACCAGCCGCTCCAACTCCGCGGCCGACCAGCGGGGAACCTCAATCTGTGTCACTGTCACGCTTGTTCTTCCTTTTTCGAGCGCCGTTGCGCTCCTCGTATCCGTAGTCGATGGCTCTTCCCCTTATTTTCCTCCACAGATACCTGTTTTGCCTATTGCCGCTGGGTAAACCTTCGGCGAAATCTTAACCAGGCATCCGCCATTTCGATTCGTCCGATCGGAATGTGGTCCCGTCCCCCGCGCCCTTTCCTGAGGACCTGGCCACAAATCTCCCGCCACCGGAATGCATGAGCCGCGCGCTTATGCCAGCCATAAAAGGTTCTCATACACCCGATTCTTGTCACACCTGTTGGTAGATTGAACCCATACCCGTTGGGATTTTCCATCGCGCAGGTGGCCGCCACTTATCCGGCTTCCCCGCAGCGTCCGCATAACCGCGTGTTGGGCAGGTCCCGCTTCATGCAGCAATTGCATCTCTGCTTCCTTTTGTTGCGGCAGCTGAGAGTTGTTCAACCATGCACCGCGCAGCTCCCCGAGCACGCCGCTGCCGGAATTACTGCAACTATCCGCTCACGCGAAACGCGCCATCCCCGTGGCAGACAGTAACGCCGTCGATCCAAAAAAACAAAAAAGAGGATCGAAATTTGAGGTTTAAATTCCTGGAGGTACCCTTGAGAATTTCCCGTCTCGCCGCTCTATTTCTAGTTCTGATCTCATCATCCCTAGTGTTTGCTCAGTCCAATACGACTGCGCTCAGTGGCACCGTCGTCGACCCTACCGGCGCCGTCATTCCAGCCGCTACCGTCACCATCGTGGACGCTGCCAAGGGCACGACGAAATCCACCGCCAGTGGGTCGAAGGGCGAGTTCGAATTCCAGCAGATTTCTCCCGGTCACTATACCTTGACCGTCAGCGCGGCCGGCTTCTCCAATCAGCAGCAGGAGCTTGAATTGCTCGTAGCATCTCCCGCCGTGGTCAGCGTGAAGATGTCCGTGGGTGCCGGAGCTACCACCATCGATGTAGGGTCGACCGTTGAGACTCTCAACACCTCCGACGCCACGCTGGGCAAGGCCTTCAACAGCGCCCAGGTACAGAACCTGCCCTACCTCGCGAATAACGTCACCTACCTGCTTTCGCTTCAGCCCGGTGTTCTCGCGCTGGATAGCGGCGCGCAGACTGGCGGGTTGAATCAGGATCCCCGAACCGGCATCGTGAACGGCGCCCGCCAGGACCAGACCAACATCACCTTGGATGGTGTCGACAACAACGACCAGATCTTCGGCTACGCCTTTAACGGCGCACTGCGCTCCACCCGCGATTCAGTTGAAGAGTTCCGCGTCACCACCACCAACGCCAATGCGGACGCAGGACGCTCCTCCGGCGCTCAGGTTTCGCTCGTCACCAAGAGCGGCACCAATACCATACACGGCAGCGGCTACTGGTACTATCGCGATCCCGGCACAACCTCCAACAACTGGTTCAATAAGCAGGCGCAGTTGAATGCCGGAGAACCGAACATCGCGGCCAAGGTTCTGCAGCACACCTATGGAGCCTCGCTGGGACTACCCATCAAGAAAGACAAGCTCTTTTTCTTCGGTGCTTATGAGGGATTCCGTCAAGCCAGTGATATTCTGGTCAGCCGCACCGTTCCTTCTGTGTTTGTTCCAGGCGGCAATGATATCGGCTTGATCACCGGCAATGTCACCTACCAGGCTTGTCCCACCTCGGCCACGTGTCAGAACGGAACGACATACAAGACATTGACCCCGGCCGAGATCGCCCAGATGGATGGACGGTCCGTCGACAGCAACTGCGACCCTATCACCAACTGTTACGCTCCTGTCACCAACGCCGCCGCAGTCGCCTACTTCAACAGCTTCCCCAAGGCAAACTCCAACGCAACAGGAGACGGCTTCAACACCGGAACATACAACTTCACCTCACCTGCGCCTCTGCGTCAGTTCACCAACATCGCTCGCGTCGACTACAACATCAATTCAAAGCAGACTCTGTTCGTGCGCGGCAACCTGCAGAGCGACACCTCTGCGGCGGCTCTGCAGTTTGTATCGCCTGCTCCCTCCGTTGCCTACGGAAATGACAAAGGGATTGCCGCTGGTCACATCTGGTCCATCAATGACCACATGACCAATAACGCCCGCTACGGTTTTGTCCGCCTCGGCAACAACCCGCGCGGTACCGCGGACTTTAACAAGCCCTACGTCAAATTCAGCTCCTTCGATACGCTCAGCCCGGAAACAACCACCAGCATCTATCAGGTTGTCACCAACAACTTCAATGACGACCTCACCTATATCAAGGGAAGACACACCATCCAGACCGGCGCCAACCTCTACTTCATCTCGAATAGCCAGTACTTCGATTCACCCTTACTCTCCTACGCGAACGTGAGCCCTAACCTCCTGGCCACCGCGGCCATCGCCAATCAGGGCGGAAGCCTCGATCCTGGCGCGTTCAAGTGCCCCGACTGCGGCACCGTCTCATCTTCCTTCTCCAACTTCTACAACCAGGCCATCATCGCTAACGTAGGCGCTATTGAGACCTCGCAGTCTGGAACCGAGTTTCGCGTTCAAAACAACAGCCTGGTTCCCCAGGGCGCAGGCATAGTGCCAACCCATACCTTCCGCAATGTCGAACAGGAATACTACGTTCAAGACCAGTGGAAAGCCACTCCGCAACTCACCCTGACCTTCGGATTGCGCTATGTCTATCTCGGCGTGCCTTATGAAAAAGACGGCCAGCAGATCGCGCCGACAATTCCGCTGAATACCTTTCTCGACAATCGAGCCGCCGCAGCCGCGGCTGGCACCGGCTATGACGTCGATGTCTCGTTCCGCGCCTCCGGATCCCCCAATCATCAGCCCAACTTCTGGACTCCGCAGAAGCTCAACTTCGCGCCGCGCTTCGCCTTTGCCTACGCCACCAAAGACAGTAAGAACTCCATCCGCGGCGGCTTTTCCATTGCCTACGATCACTTCGGCGCAGGCGTGATCGATGCCTACCAGTCCAATCCGCAGTCTCTGCTCTCGCTGTCGCAGACCAATCTCGCCACCTTCACCGACATCAACTCCAACCCTCGCTTTACGGGATTCAACAGTGTTCCGCCAGTGCCCGGCGCCACGACTTCTCTACCCCTGCCATTCACTCCCGCCGAGAGCCCATTCACCTTCGACTACAGCATCAACGACAAGCAAAAAACTCCTTACGCCGAGACCTTCAACCTCTCCGTCCAGCATGAGTTCCCCAAGGGCCTCACTTTCACAGCATCCTACGTGGGACGCCTCGGCCGTCATCTCATCCAGAACCTAGATGTCGCCATGCCCACCAATCTCACCGATTCACACAGCGGACAAACCTACTTCCAGGCCGCCACGGCCTTTGACAAGATGGTCGACGCTGGCGTGGATCCCTCCGCGGTTCCCGACACAGGCTTCTTCCACAACGTCTTTCCCAACTTCACATTCCAAACGTCCGCGGACGGTCCTACCTACAAAGGTGCTCAGGCCTACTATGCCAACTTCGCCAACAATCGCGGCAACGAAACCAATACGCTCTTCGAAGCAGATACCGATCCAACTGCCTCGCCCAACGGCGAGAGCTTCCGCTTCTTTTTTCCGCAGACCTCTTCGATCTACACCCAATCCAGCACCGGAGGCAGCAACTATCATGCCCTGCAGGTGTCCGTCCGCCAGGCTTTGAAATACGGCCTGGAATATGACGTGAACTACACCTATGGCAAGTCGATGGATGAAGGCTCCGATCCGGAACGCAATGGAACGACCGGCAGTCCCATCATCAACTCCTTCTCTCCGCACCAATGGTATGGTGTCTCCGACTTCGATGTTCGTCATAACATCACTGCCAACTACACGGCCCCCCTGCCCATCGGCAGAGGCGCCATGTTGCATTCCGGCAATCGTCTTGTCGATTGGGCACTGGCCGGCTTCCAGTTGAACGGCCTCGTGCACTACAGCTCCGGATTCCCCTTTAGCGCTGTCGGCAACGGCGGCTGGGGAACCAACTTCGCCTTCAACAGCAACATGGTCGCCATCGGCAAAATCCCCACTGGCGGACATCACTATGATTCCGTCAATCAGGTCGAAACCGCGCTCAAGGGCATCACCTCGGAGCAGGCGCATGCCAACCTGCGCTTTGCCTACGTGGGCGAGTCCGGCGAGCGCAACAACTATCGTGCCGACGGATACTTCTCGCTCGATGACGGTTTGGCCAAATCCTTCCACACCATCCGCGAACAGCAGATCCGCCTCTCCGTTGAAGTCTTCAATGTGCTGAACACCAACCGCTTCAACTCCGAGGCTACGGGCACCGACTCCAATCCTCTGCAAACCGACGGCACCAGCGCCAATTTCGGTACCTACAAAGGCGGCGGAAGCGGCCTGCTGTTGCAGCCCCGCCAGATGCAATTCTCAGCCAAGTACGTCTTCTAGCACTTCTCGTTGCATCCCGACTATGGCGGCCCAGGTCTCGCTCGTGAGACCTGGGCCTTCTCTCTGTTGCTGAAGTAGATTCCGTGTTGAGTGTGGTTCTAACCACGCGTTGGCCGCTCCGTTCCATCCACCGCCAGCCCATAATCGGGAGAGTGGATATCGTCCGCAATCTCGACCTGTTGCCCGAATACCTCACCTATCTGCGCGTTGAAAAAGGTCTGCGCCCGCTCACCTGCGAAGCCTATGACAGTGACCTCAAAACCTTCACTGAATTTCTCGAAAGCCGCCACGGCATTCTTCTCACCGCAACCCAACAGGACGTTGCTGCCTTCCTCGAACACCTGCGCGCCCACGGCATCGATTCCCGCTCCGCCGCCCGCAAGCTCAGCTGTATTCGCGGCTTCTACAAGTGGCTTCTTCTCGACCGGCGCATCCATCACGATCCCACCGTTAATATCGAGTCACCCAAAGCCTGGAAGGTTCTGCCCAAATCTCTCGCCGAGTCTGAAATCAACACCATGCTTGAGGTCGCGGAACAGGCAGCCAATCATCCGCAATCACGCGCCACGCACCTCCGCGATCGCGCTATCCTCGAGTTGCTCTACGCCGGCGGCCTGCGCGTCTCAGAAGTCACCAGCCTCTCTACAAGCGATCTTGCCCTTGACTCCGGCCGCGTTCTCGTCCGTGGCAAAGGCGACAAGGAACGCATCGTTCCTCTCGGCGTCACCGCGCTCGAAGCGCTCTCCACCTATCTTCGCGAAGGCCGCCCGCACTTGGCTCGCGTGCGCGCCAGAGCCCACGCCGCAGACGGCGCAAAGCTCTTTCTCTCCCTGCGCGGAATGCCGCTTACCCGCCAATCTGTCTGGCTGCTCGTCAAGTCGCACAATAGCAACGCCAGCCCGCACACCATGCGCCATAGCTGCGCCACGCACATGGTTGAACACGGCGCCGATCTGCGCTCCGTGCAACTACTCCTCGGCCACGCCGACATCTCCACCACGCAGGTCTACACGCATCTCGCCCTGGGCAGGCTCAAAGCCGTGCATCGCAAGCATCATCCGCGTGGCCTGCGCCGCGATCCTGAAGCCGTCGCAACGCATGACACCCGCGAAGAGGAAGCGCCATGAGCGTTCTTCTCGAGCCCTCGTCCGCATTAGATAATGGCGGTGAAAGCTCGGTTCAGCCATCTTCCGAGCCGTCGCCCCTGGGCAAGCTCGCATCGGAATATCTTGCCGTCCTCGCCAACGAGCGGGGCAGCTCTCCCCACACGCTCCGCGCCTACGAACGTGAACTGCGCGCCTTCGTTGCCTACATCGTTGAGAGCCAGGGCCATGACACACAGCCCTCGGCCATCGAACACATCCGTATCCGCGCCTGGCTTGGCTCTCTCTACGAGCGCGGCCTCTCGAAGGCTTCCGCCGCGCGTGCACTCGCCGCGGTGCGCAGCTGGTTTCGCTGGCTCGCCCGCTTCAACCACGTCAGTCAAAATGTGGCCGCGCTGGTCGCTACACCCAAGCTGCCCAAGCACCTGCCGCGTGTGCCATCCATCGAGCAGATGAATCGCGTCATCGACTCCATCGATGCGACCGGCGGCAAAGAAGATGCCGCGGCTGCTTGGCCTTCCCGCGACGCCGTCATCTTTGAATTGCTCTACGGCTGCGGCATCCGCAATGCTGAGCTCACCGGCCTCAATCTCGCCGACATTCAATGGGCCAATGAAGCCATTCTCGTCCGCGGCAAAGGCCAGAAGCAGCGCTACGTTCCTCTCGGTGACACAGCGGCACAGGTCGTTCGCACCTATCTCGCAGAACGCCAGGCCCGGCTCGGCGCCGCCCAGCGCAACTCCGATGCGCTGCTGTTGAATCTGCATCTACGCGGCAGCGGGCGTCTCTCCACGCGCAGCGTCGCCCGCATAGTAAAGCGCATCGCCGTCCAGCGCGGCCTCTCATCAGACGTGCATCCACACACCCTGCGCCACGCCTTCGGGACCCACCTGCTCGAAGAAGGCGCAGACCTGCGCAGCATTCAAGAGCTGCTCGGCCACGAGCGCCTCTCTACCACGCAGCGCTATACACAGCTCACCGCCGCGCAGTTGACCGTGGTCTATGACAAAACCCATCCCCGCGCAAAATAAACGAGGGCTTGTCATCCTGAGCGTAGCGAAGGATCTGCTTTTCCGCCACCTGAGCCGAGTAGCCGAATCACCCCTTCGACACCAACCTATCCTTCACTGGTCGTAGGGTCGATGATGCCCCGAATCTCGAGCACCGCATCCGCGGGAAAACCGCCCTGCCGCGCATGCTCGCGAATCATCTCCGCATTCAGTGCAATGTAGACGCACGTCACCTTGTCGTCCGTCACATACGATTGAACCCACTGAATCTGCGGGCCCAGCTCGCGCAGCACACTGCACGACTTTTGCGAAATACCTTGCAACTGTTCAGGGCTAAGCTGCCCCGCACCGGGAATATTCCGTTCAACCAAAAACTTTGGCATGATGTACGCCTCGAACCATATTCAATTTGATTGTGAACATTGACGCAGGAGAATTATGCCAGATGCCAGCGCCAAAGGCCCGCCGTTATCCCAGCCCAGGTCATCGGCCTGGGCTACAAAGCCGTATCCAGACAGAGGGCTGAAAGCCCGATCTATTTTCTGTATTCAAGCGCTGGCCACAGGCGGCGCATATCGTCGGCGAACCCACTCATACAGCGGTAGCCCCAGCAAAATCAATCCAGTTCCAATCAACGATCCCTGCAGATTCCCAGCAAAGCTCGAGTACAAAACCACCGCCGCGCTCACCACAAATACTGCCGGTAGCACCGGATAGCCCCACACACGATAAGGCCGCGCCATCTCCGGGTGTCGCCGCCGATAGATGAACACAGTTGTCGCCGTCAGCATGTAAAACAGCCACTCCGCAAATACCGCCAGCTCGAAAAGCTGCTGAAATCGTCCCAGCGCCAGCAGCAACACGGTTGAAAGCAATCCCTGAATTACCAGTGATGTCGAAGGGCTTTTGAACCGCGGATGTACCTTGCCAAACTGCGGAAAGAACAGCCTGTCCCGCGCCGCCGCAAACGGTATGCGCGCTCCCGACATGATCGTTCCATTCAGCGTAACAAAAATGCTCAACGCCATTCCCGCCGCAACCAGTGCTGCACCCGCCGGTCCAGCGACGACACGCAGTGCGGCGACCGCGGGCCGCGGAGAGGCGGCGATTTCTGCGGCAGGCAAAATGAATTGGATCGCCGCATTGGTCGCCATGAACAGCGCGCCCACCACGAACAGTCCGCCGATCAATGCAAATGGCAGATTCTTCTCCGGCTGCTTCACCTCGCCCGCCACCATGGTCAGGTCGTTCCATCCGTCATACGCCCACAGCGTCGCAATCAAGGCGATCATGAAACCGTTCAAGCCACCGGTGGCATAGGGTAGGGAAGTCGCAAAGTTCCCCCACGATCCCAGCGCGGAGCTGAAGCAGAAGCCGACGACGACAAGAATCAATACTGCCTTCAGCACCGTAAACACCACCTGAAAATCGCCGGCCTTCTTGATGCCCAGATAGTTCAGGCCAGTGATCAGCCAGGTCATCGCGATCGCAAAAAGCTGCGACCACATGATCAGAATGTGTCCGCTCGTGCCCGCAATTCGTATGTCAAGGGCAGCCGTATCCAGCCAGTGAAACACCGCAAAGATTCCCAGCGTTCGCGCCAGTCCGCTGGTCACGGAAGCAATGGATGCAGGCTTGGCCACCGCAAACCATGTCCACATATACAGAAAGCCGGTGCGGTCGCCATACGCTCCGCGCAGGTACACATACTCGCCGCCTGCATAGGGCATCATCGAGCCTAACTCCGCGTAAGTCATTGCTCCAAACAGCGACAGCAGCCCGCCCACAATCCACGCCAGATACACCAGCCCCGAAGAGCCGACAGCATTCATCATCTCCGTTGGCACAAGAAAGATGCCGCTGCCAATAATGGTGCCGACAACAATCGCCATCGCATGGCTGCCACCCAGCACGCGCGGCAGATCGTGAGGTGCATCGGTATGGGCGGAGGTCGCAGCGGGCGTGGGCTGGCTCATGGTTGAAACGAAGTTATCACGCCAAGCCTTTGCGCAAGAAAGAAACATGAGCCTTTCGTACACACGCGGCTATACTCGTCTTCATCTGAATGAAAAAACATACCGCAATCTTCTGTCTGCTAACCCTTCTGCCACTCGCCGCCGCAGCGCAAACGCAACAGCCTGCGTGGTGCAAGGACCTTCCGCGTCCGCAGTACAAGACCCTCCATCGCATAGCACTTCCCGATGCGTGGTTTGAAGTCTACGAAGCCTCTCATGCCGTCTTCGCCATCTACGAGCCGCACCAATCGGAAGAGACTATCGGCTATCTCATCGTCGGCGAAAACCGCGCGCTTCTCTTCGACACCGGCATGGGCATTGGAGATGTGAAACATCTGGTCTCGCAACTGACAAAGTTACCGGTCATTGTCCTCAACTCCCACACCCATGGAGATCATGTGGGCGGCAACTGGCAGTTCGACACCATCTATGGCATGGATACCGCCTTCACGCGAACCAGTGCAAAGGGGTCGAGTGCCCAGGCGAAACAGGAAATCCAGCCCAGCGAAATCTGCGGAAGTCTGCCCCCGGGATTCGACCCCAAAACCTACGTCACCCGCCCCTGGAAGATCGCCAAAACGATCCACGATGGCGAGCACATTGACCTCGGCGGACGCACCATTGAAGTCATCGCCACCCCTGGCCACACCCCCGACGCCATCAGCCTCTACGACAAAGCCAACGGCCTGCTCTTTACTGGCGACACGTACTATCCCGGCACTATCTATCTCTTCGCGCCAGAGACTGACCTGCGCGCATACGATCTTTCAATTCACCGCCTCGCAGCGCTGGCCCCGCAGATAAAAACGGTTCTCGGCGCGCACAACTTTCCCGTCGAGCCGCCATCCGTGCTGCATGATTTGCTGGCAAATTTCGAGATAGTTCGTGCAGGTAAAATCCTTGCCGCCCCAGCAGGCCCGGGCAAGATCGTTTATAAAAGCGGAGGCATTTCATTCCTGATGAAGGCACATCAATGATGTGCGAGCGATGCGGCTGACTACATCCGCTCCAAATGCCGAAATCCGCCCGTCTGCCACAGCATCATCGCAAACAGCATGAAGTTATATGCCGAGTGCACCAGCGTGCTCGCCGCCAGCGATCGCGTCCACAACCGCACCACGCATAAAATCAGGCTCACGCAATAGAGCAGCAGAACCGGTCCCCAAGCTTTTCCCACCTGCTCGGCATGCATCAATGCAAACGGCGCACTCACCACCAGCGATGCAAAGACCATCGCGCCAAAGCTCCACATCGGATTTCCCTGTGCATCCAACGGCCGCGGCAGCACATGAGTCGTGCGTTCAACGCACCAGTCCCAAGCCGTGGCTGTAGCCGGCAGCAGAAACCCGCGAAAGATCATCTCCTCAAAGAACGGCGCAACCAGAACGCCAAAAAACATCAGCATCCATGCATCGTTGGCCGAGCCAAACATCTTGTCGATCGGCGCGTGCTCTGGAAACGGCAGCAGCCAGTTGCCCGCCATCGCAATCACATTACACAGAACGGCAGTCCACACCAGCCGGTAGCGCAGCCGGTACGCGGTAGCCCCATGCCAGTGAATGCCGGCGAAATATCCCTCACCCCAGACCGCGCGAAAGAAAGGAACCGCTCCGCAAAACGCAATCCCATACAACAGTAGTTGCGACCCAAGCGCCAACCTCGTGTCGCTCTGTGCCTGCGCCAGCGAACGCAGGCCAAACCAATGAAAGTGCAGCGCTGTGCCCAGGCCGCCAATCGTCACCAGCGAGCCGATCAACAGCATCAGCAAAAAGATCGCCGCATCGCCTGCATTCGGCGTGCGAAGAGCCAAGGCCACGGGCACTCGATACAGATCGCCGCGGTAGCCCTCCGGCTCAAGTCCCCCTCCAGCATCTGCATGCGTTTCCGCCACGCCTTCAAACTCAAATGCCTCTTGCGTCGCAGGATTTTCCAGGCGCGGCGCATCTTCCGCCATCGAAGGCTCAGGCGGCAATTCCGGCGACGGAACCTCGATCAGATCGTGCTTGTCCGTCATCATTCCATCGCTCATGGCTTGCCTGTTTTCTTCTGCCGAGGGCCTCGCGCGGCAGTTTTCTTCGGTGCGGCTTTCTTGGCATTTCGCGCAAGGACTGCAGGGTCGGTTTCTACGATCGGCGCCGCCAACTCCGTAGGCGCCTCAGCCGGAGCGCCATGCTCGGCATAGTACTTCGCCAGGAACTCCCCTGTATACGAGCCAGCCACAGCCGCCACCTGCGCCGGCCGTCCTTCCGCAATTACGCGCCCGCCATCTTCGCCGCCCTCCGGCCCCATATCGATCAGCCAATCTGCATTGCGAATCACATCCAGATTGTGCTCGATGATCACCACCGAATTGCCCAGATCCGCCAGCCGATGCAGCACCTCCAGCAGTTTGCGCACATCGTCAAAGTGCAGCCCTGTCGTCGGCTCATCTAGCAGATAAAGCGTGCGCCCCGTCTGCCTCTTCGAAAGCTCGCGCGCCAGCTTCATCCGCTGCGCCTCGCCGCCGGACAAAGTCGTGGCGCTCTGGCCCAAGTGAATATATCCCAGCCCCACATCTACCAGCGTCTGCAGCTTCACGCGCAGCAGCGGAACATCGGCGAAGACCTCCAGCGCATCTTCAATCGTCAGATCCAGAATCCCTGCAATCGAATGGCCCTTGAACTTGACCGCCAGCGTCTCCTGGTTATACCGCTTGCCGTTGCAAACCTCGCACTGCACATAGACATCGGGCAGAAAGTTCATTTCAATGCGCCGCTGCCCATCGCCCTCGCACGCCTCACAGCGTCCGCCGGCCACATTGAAGCTGAAGCGTCCAGGCTTGTACCCGCGCTCACGCGACTCCGGCAGCATGGCAAATAAATCTCGCAGCGGTGAAAACAATTGCGTATATGTGGCTGGATTCGACCGCGGCGTCCGCCCAATCGGCGACTGGTCGATGCGAATGACTTTGTCGATCTGCTCCGCGCCCGTCAGCGTGTCGTGATTCCCAGGCTCCTCGCGCGATCCATACAAAGTCTGTGCCAGCGAGCGATACAAAATGTCGTTGACCAGCGTGCTCTTGCCGCTGCCGCTCACGCCCGTCACCACCGTCATCACGCCCAGCGGAACCCGCACCGTCACATCCTGCAGGTTATGCTCGCGCCCACCCTCGACCGTCACCCACTTGCCGGTCAGCGCTCGCGGCTGCGCGCGGTGCATGATGCTCGTCTCGCCCGAGAGATAGCGTCCCGTCAGCGATTCCGGCACCGCCATGATCTCCGCCGGAGTGCCCTCGGCCACCACAACGCCGCCCAGCCGTCCCGCGCCCGGCCCGAGATCCAGCACATAATCCGCCGCGCGAATGGTGTCCTCATCGTGCTCCACCACCAGCACCGTATTGCCCAGATCGCGCAGCCGCGTCAGCGCATCGATAAGCCGCATGTTGTCGCGTTGATGAAGCCCAATCGAGGGCTCATCTAGCACATACAACACGCCGCGCAGCCGCGAACCAATCTGCGTCGCCAGACGAATTCGTTGTCCCTCGCCGCCCGACAGAGTCGCAGCATTGCGATCCAGCGAAAGATAACTCAGCCCAACGCCGGCAAGAAACTCCAGTCGCTCCACGACCTCTTTTCGAATGCGTTCGGCAATCAAAGCCTCGCGTGCAGTAAAGCTCAACGCACGCGCCGCAGCTAACGCCCGGTTCAACGAAAGCGCAGTAAAGTCGCTGATCGATAGGCCACCCACCTTCACCGCCAGCGACTCCGGACGCAGCCGCTGGCCGCGGCACACCGGGCACTGCGACGCCGACATGAAGTTCATCATGTACTCGCGATACCCATCGCTCTTCGCATCCTCCAGCCCATCGCGCAAAAAGGAAAGGATGCCATGGAAACCAGTCTTCGGAGCCTCCGTGCGCGGCGGCCCATACACCAGGATGTGTTGCTGCTTATTCGGCAGCTGCTCAAACGGCACCTTCAAATCGATCTCATAGCGCGCCGCTGCCACATGAATCAGCTTGATCAGATACTGCGAAGCCGACCCCGGCCCCAGCCCTCCATCAAGCAGCGGCTTCGACCAATCGGTGATCACCTTCGCCGGGTCAAAGTCATACAGCGAGCCCAGCCCGTGGCACTCCGGGCACGCTCCAAACGCTGAATTAAAGCTGAAGCTCCTCGGCTCCAGCTTCGGCACATCCAGGCCGCAATCCGGGCAGGCCATCGACGAAGAAAAAAGCTGTTCCTCCTTCTCCGCGCTCGCACTCGTTGACGCCGCCACCAGCACCAGCCCGTTGGCCATCTGTAGCGCCTTGGCCACAGCCGCTTCCAGCCGCTTCTCCACGCCAGTCTTCAGCACGATCCGGTCAATCACCGCCTCGATCGTATGATTCTTGCGCCGGTCCAATACAACGGTCTCAGCCAGGTCACGCAACTCTCCATCGATGCGTGCCCGGAAACCTTGCTGCTCCAGCTGATCCAGCAACTCGCGAAACTCACCCTTGCGCCCCCGCACCACCGGAGCCATGATGACCACCCGTTGCCCCTCACCCATCTGATGAATGCGCTGTACGATCTGCTCCGCTGTTTGCCGCGAAATCGCCTTGCCGCAATTGGGGCAATGCGGCGTCCCCACCGACGCATACAGCAGCCGCAGATAGTCGTAAATCTCAGTGATCGTCCCCACCGTCGAGCGCGGACTGCGGCTGGTCGTCTTCTGCTCAATCGAGATGGCCGGGCTCAGCCCCTCGATCGAGTCCACATCCGGCCGCTCGATCTGGTCCAGAAACTGCCGCGCGTACGCCGAGAGCGTCTCCACATACCGCCGCTGGCCCTCGGCATAGATGGTGTCAAAAGCCAGCGAGCTCTTGCCCGAGCCCGACAGCCCCGTCACCACGGTGAGCGTATTGCGCGGAATGCGCACGTTGATATCGCGCAGGTTATGCTGCCGCGCGCCACGGACCGAGATGTGCGTAATTGTCATGAATTGAACGGGAAAGAGGCGGGACGGCGGCACTTTGACGCGTCAGAAGACTCAACATCCAATCGCAACCAGATTGTCACAATCGGCGGAACCCTCTCCAGGTATTCTAGTTGCCAACACCAGAGGGGTCAACGCAGCTGGATTCTCGGCAAATATCTGAGAGAATCCTTATTCAGGACAGGAGAACGGCATGCGCCTGTCGTCATTCCCCCGCAGCCGGCGCCTCAGGCGCGCAGTGGAGATGTATGCAAGACTTTCTCAACGCGACCATGCTGGTATTGGCGGCCATCGCCTCCATGTGCCTGGGCGTACTCGCAGCCTACGCGCTCTTCAAAGGTGGCTTCGCCCTCATGCGCTGGCACACCCAGCAGCAACTCCCCATCGCAAAGCCCAGCACCGAAGTTGCCCGCGTCTCGTAATCGAAGTCCCTCGAATCCGCGCTTGCTGCGCCTAGATGTACTTCCCCGAGCTGCATTAATCTATATGCGTTTCACTATCTCGTTGCGAAGAATCATTCGCACCGAAGCTATAGGTTTCGTCGATTCTGTCGACAAAAGATTGAGGAGCGTGAAAGACCATGCTGACCCCAATCTCGTTAAACCAAGCCTTGGCGACGACGCCATCCCCAATCGAGACCGCTTCAATTAACCCGCAAGCAATCAGTGTTGCGTCTGCTAGTTCGTCGACAGAAGCTGCCGGACCCTCTACGGCCGCCACCAAGTCGACCGCATCCGTGGACACAGCCACGATCAGCAATGCTGGAAAGCAAGCTCTGCAGGAGTCACTCGAAACCAACGCTCAGACAACCAAAGAAGCGTCCCATGGCGATCTTCAAGCCAAAAGGCTCCTCGCGAAAGAAGCCGCCGCGAAGGCAGCAAGGGAAGCTTGACGGCAATGACTCACGAGAATGACCCACGAGGTTGACGCCGAACAGTAAGCGCCAACCTCTTCATCTCACGCGACAGCGCATTCCAACCGCGGCGCAAAGCACTCCACAAACCCCTGCACACACGAAATCACCCGGACCTGGGAATAAATTCCTGATCGGGCGATTTACACCCATGTGTGAATACTCAAGACCAGTTTGAGCCGTCCGGCACAAAGAAGATCTCCCCACTCACTTCCTTGCGTTTCTTTGCCGCGCTGCTGGTGCTCTATCACCATTCCGTGCGGGTGTTTTTGCCAGTCTTCGCGGCCCGGAGCGTGAGCCATGGCGCGCCTCAGGGATTCATAGGCGCAATCTCATTGACATTCTCGGTCTCCGTCAGCTTCTTTTTTCTGCTCTCCGGCTACGTATTGAGCCAGGTCTACTTGCGCAAGGGACCACCCTTGGATGTCAGGAAGTTCTTTGTTGCCCGGTTGGCGCGCCTTTACCCTCTCTATTTTGTCGTCCAATCACTAGCTTCGTGCGAGTTCCTGTTTGCACAGAGTCAACGATGGGGTCTGAAAATCGGGATCGAGAAAACGGCTGAAGTGCTGGCCGGAAATCTGCTCATGCTGCAAGTGTGGAATCACCGGCTGCTGCGAATCGACGCTCCCAGCTGGTCGCTGTGCTGTGAAGCCTTCTTCTATCTCTGTTTCCCGCTGCTCGGCACTCTCTTGTGGAGGCTTCGCGGAGTTTCCCTATGGACGGCTGCCTTCACTTTGTACGTCGGTGGGCAGGTGTTGGTCATGGCCGTCAGGCCTTACGTGCCGGTTATCGTGGCGCTGACCTTGCCGCCGCTGCATCTCTCAACCTTTGCTTTGGGAATCCTGCTCGCCCGGGGACAATCGCTTCAACAAGAACGCCCCGGCAAATCGCCTGTACATACATGGCACATATATGCGGTGCTCGCAGTCTCCGTCGCCGGACTGCTCTTCAGCATTCCCCTCCAGCCCCTCTTCAAGGTGCCCAACCCTTACAACGACGGTATGCTGATGCCTCTTTTCGCGGGGCTCATCTGGGCTCTGTCCGCAACACCCACCGCTTTGTCGCGTTGGCTATCCTGCCGATGGCTCTTTGCCCTGGGCAACGCCAGCTATGCGCTTTATCTGATCCATTCCCCAATCCTTGACGTATTTCAGTACCTGCACTGGGTGAGCCTGAGCTTCTACGCGGTCTACGTTGTGCTCTGTGTTGGGCTAAGCCTATTGAGCTTCCACTACTTCGAGACGCCTATCCGCCTCTGGTTGGTGGATCGCTTCTCTCAGAAGCATCCCGCGCCGCAGAACTCGATAGCGAGTAACGTAAGCCTTGGCCGGATTCGGCGCTGGTAGTCAAACCTGCCGCTCCTCCAACCGCGGCGCAAACCGCGCCCCAAAGAACAGCAGCATCCCTGAAACCACCAATGTCACCAGTGTCAGCCCCAGCCCAATGCGCAACGTCGAGTGCGGCATGTCCGCGATGTGCCCGATAATCTGCGGCGAAAATGCATCGCCCAGTGCATGAATCAGGAACAGGTTCAGCGCAATCGCGCTCGACCGTACCTCCGCGCCCACCGCGTTGCAGATCGCTGCATTCAATGGTCCGGTATTCAAAAATAGAAAAAACTCCGCCACAAACAGCGCCGGAATCGACCACTGTCCCGGCCCAAAGAAGACAATCGCGGCCGCCGGCAGCGTCAAAATCATGCTCCACGCAGAAAGCAGGTAGAGCGCGCGATGGTCTGTGCGCAGCCAGCGCTGAGCCAGCCATCCGCCAACGGCGGTTCCGGCCAGCCCGTCGACCACGGTAATCGCCCCCAGGATCGTGCCCGCCTTGCCCACGCTCATGCCCGCAAATCGATGCAGAAAGGTCGGCATCCAAGTCGAAATTCCGCCCATCGCGAACACCATCATCGCCATCCCCAGCGTCGCGCACAGATAGGCCGGATTGCGAAACAGCCCCAGCCCATTGCCGAACATCTCCCCCGGCGTCAATCTCTTGACCAGCTCAGCATCGCTCTGTCCGCGTGCCGGTTCGCTGGCAAACAGAGCATAAGCTCCAGCAATCAGCAACCCCGGAATCGCTCCGATAAAAAACGGCGCGCGCCACCCAAATCGCTCCCCGACTTGCCCGCCAAGCAGGTACCCCAGCGCCGCCCCTACCGGAATCGCCAGGTAGAAGATCGAAAGAATCCGGTTCCGCTCCCGCGCCGGGAAAAAATCCGACAACACCGCAGGCGCAAAGATGCTGAAAGTAGCCTCGCCCACTCCAACCAGAGCATGGCGAAAATACAGCGACCAGTAATCATGTACCCAATACGTCGCCAATGTGGCAAGGCTCCACAAGACTGCGCCGGTCACAATCAGTGGTTTGCGCCGGAAACGGTCGCCCAGCCAGCCGGTAAACGGCGCGGTCAGCATGTAGGTGACGAAAAGCGCCGTCGTCAGCGCGCCCATACGCTCGTCGCTGGCATGAAACTCGTTTTGAATCAGCGGCTGAGCGCCGGGCAGAATGTACCGGTCGATGAAGTTCAGCAGGTTCAGCCCGAAGAGCAGCAGTAACGCCACCAGCGCCGGACGGGCGATTCCAGACCTGTTTCCGGGCTTTCGCAAAGGCATGCCTCGTAGCCGGTTTCGTCGGAGGAATACTGTAGCGTTTCTGAGATTTATCAATAAATCTCAGTCAGATACTCTTCGGCCTGTCCCTGAAAACTCTTCGGGTCGCCGACAAACAAGGTTGAACGTCAGTATACGCAACGAAAATCTACGCACGTCGCAGCACTAAGCCTGTGGTCGCGGCCAGCGCGCTTCGATGGTGGTCGAAATCCCACCTCTGGGCCGGAAATCCCCCTTCACCACCGCCCACACCGGATCGCAAGCCTTCACCAGGTCATTCAGCACCTGATTCACCACATTTTCCTGAAAAATTCCCAGGTTGCGGTAACAGAAGAGGTACTCCTTCCAGGACTTCAATTCAGCGCAGCGATGGCGCGGCATGTAGCGCACCGTCAGCACCCCGAAATCCGGCAGCCCGGTCTTTGGACACACCGAAGTAAACTCCGGATCGTCGATCACAATCTCATATCCCTGAAACTGGTTTGGCCACGTCTCAATGGCCGGAAAAGCGAAATCAAGCCCGGCTTTCGCATGTTCATCCGTGTAGCGTTGTTCTAAAGCCATATCCGTATTGTAAATCGCTTCGCGTCTGAACGATGACCCTCGCCAACCTGCCTTCAGAATCGCCGCCAGGGTCTCATTTCAGTCATTTTTGCCGCCTCTAAAGCAGTTAACTGAGTCCAATCTGCAACTTGCGAGTCCTATATACTGACCTTCGGCTGAACCTTTTGGCGCAGTAAAAGTTAGGACGCATCGTTCGCATGGCAGAGGCAACAAAGCAGACAAGCCGCGTTTGGTTGTGGTTCGGCGCTTGCGTCGTGCTGGTGATCGTATTCTTTGTGGCCCGTGCGTTGACCCGCGACCGCATTCCGATTCATGCCGCCAAGGCCGTTCGTGCGGAGCTGGTGAACACAACTCCCACGAATGGCCTGGTCGAACCGGTGCAAAGAATCGAATTTCACAGCCCTCTGGCCGCCACCGTGCGCTCAATCAATGTTCAACAGGGCGACAAGGTCAAGACAGGTCAGCTTCTGATGCAACTGGATGACGTGACGGCGCGAGCCCGGGTTGCAACGGCTGAAAGCGGCCTACGCAATGCTCAGGCCACATATGAGGCCATCCACCAGGGCGGGACGTTGGAAGAGCGTCAGTCGCTATCGTCCACCGTGTCGCGCGATCAGCTCGATGTGACCCAGAAACAGAACGAGCTTGCGGCCCTGCAGAAGCTCCAGGCCACAGGCGCGGCATCGGCCAGTGAAGTCGAGGCCAGCCGTCAACGCCTGACCCTCGCGCAGGATACGCTGCACACGGACCAGAGCCGCCAGCAGACGCGTTATTCGGCTGCCGAGCAGCAGCGAGCCAGCGCGGCGGTAGCCGACGCCGAGGCAAACCTGCTGGCTGCCCGCTCTGTTCTCAATCAGACTTCGGTTCGCGCCCCCAGCGATGGCACCGTTTACTCAATTCTTGTCGGCAGATCGGATTTCGTCGAAGAAGGCAAGCTTCTTCTGCAGATGGCCGATCTAAAGAAAGTTCGCGTGCGCGCCTATTTCGACGAGCCGGAGATTGGCCGCCTTGCGGTTGGGCAAAAGATACGTATCGTATGGGATGCGCGGCCGACCAAGGAGTGGCATGGGCATATCGTGCTCGTTCCCTCCACGGTGGTGAACTACGGCACGCGAAACGTAGGCGAGGTTCTGGTGGCCATCGACGATCCGGATGACGGACTGCTTCCGGAGACCCACGTTACGGTTACTGTGACCACTTCAAGCGAGCCCAATACGCTCACGATTCCGCGAGAAGCTCTGCACAGCGAAAACGGCAAGCCTTACGTATACCGCGTGGTGAGCGACAGCCTGGTGCGGACGCAGATCGTCATTGGCACTCCCAATCTGACCCAGGTGCCCGTCATCTCAGGTCTGAATGATGGAGATGTGGTCGCCATCGGCAGCCTGAACGGCCTGGCTCTCGAAGACGGAGCGCCGGTAAAGGTTGTCCGGTGAAGTGCGCGCGCAAATCCCGGGTTTCTACCTTTCTAGCGTTCTGTTTTTCGGTGGGAATGACTCTGAACGCTTCTTCAGTCTTTGCCGCAGGATCACTGGCCGCAGCCAATGCCGATTTACAGGCGGGCAAGGCCGACGAAGCGGCGTCGCTGTTGAATCAGGCACTCCAGGCCAGTCCCAACGATGCTGAAGCGAACAACTTGCTTTGCCGGGTTGAATATGCAAAGCAACACTTCGATCAGGCGGCGGGGCATTGCGAAAAGGCTGTCAGCCTCAACCCGCAGAATGCCCGCTATCATCTGTGGCTGGCTCGGGCTTTGGGTGAACGCGCCGACCGGGCATCGTTCATGAACGCCTTTTCGCTGGCCAAAAAGAGCCGGGACCAGTTTGAAACCGCCATCAGACTGGATCCTCGCGATGTTGAGGCACTCAGCGACCTGGGCGAATTCTATAAGGAAGCTCCAGGCGTTGTCGGCGGCGGCATGGACAAAGCCGAAGAGATTGCGAAGAGGCTTGATGCTCTGGATGCTTCACGCGCGCACCAACTGCGGGCCCAGATGGCCGAAAAACAAAAGGATCTTGGAACTGCCGAGAAGGAGTTGAAGGCCGCTTGCACCGGTAACCGCGCTGCGATCCAATGGATGCAACTGGCCAGTTTTTACCGTCGCCAGGAACGCTGGGCCGACATGGAAGCGGCCATCAAGAGCGGAGAAGCCGCTGCGGCGCACGATCGGCACGCGGCGATCGCGTTCTTCAATGGAGCCTCGGTTTTGGCTCGTGCCAACCGTCAGCCGCAGGAAGCAATCAAACTGTATGAAAGATACATCGACTCTGCGGATAAGACAGAAGAGGCTCCGGTGTTCGATGTTCTCACAAGGTTGGCCAAACTACGGATGCAGACCGGGGATCGGGCCGGGGCACAACGCGACCGTGCCGCAGCACTGGCCTTGGCCCATGATTACAAGCCCGCGCAGGAGCTGAAATCTTGATAGTCCATAGCTTGATTGGAACTCAGTTCATGAACAAGCGAAGGCGTTCGCGCAAGTATGCTTCGTTTGCCTGTTGTGTGTTGGCCACAGGTATATTGGCAGCCGTAACGCCGATGGCGACGCAGGCGCAGATTTCGCTGGGAACTGCGGTGTACCTGGCGCAGCGGCACAGCACGGCGGTGCGGATTGCGGAAGCCGACGTATTGAAATCGCAGGCCGCTTTGTCGGAGACGCGGGACGTGTACATACCGTCTGTCAACTTTACTTCGGGCTTACCTGCTGTGCCCTCGGTTGGATTTCTCGGAGGCTTGCCGTCGATCTTCGGTGGGTCGATGCAAGCGCTAGTCTTCAACCCTTCGCAGAGGCACTACATTAACGCAGCGCGTGCGGGTCTGAGAGCAGCGAGCCTAAGCCTGAAGGATGCCCAGGAACAGGCAGCCCTCGATGCTTCGACGAACTATATCGAAATGGATACTGTAAATCGGGAGCTGGCCGCGGCGCGCGAGCAGCAGGATTATGCGGATCGTGCCGTGACGATCGAGCAAGAGCGGGCTGAGTCCGGGGTGGATCCGCTGAGTGATCTGTTGCAGGCGAGACTGACTGTGGCGGAGATCAAGCTCCGTCGAATTCATCTCGAAAGCCGGTTGGGTGTGCTTGCCAAGCAGCTCTCGGAGCTGACCGATCTGCCGGTTTCGGCGATTGTGCCGGATCATGGTAGCATTCCGGAGATTCCACAGGTGCATGCGGAGTCCTTGGCTGGGGAGCCGCCGGGCGTCGAGTCAGCGCGGCTGCTGGCGGAGTCGAAACAGAAAATCGCGAAGGCCGATTCTTTGTATACACTCTGGCCGCAGGTCAGTTTCAGTGCGCAATATGCCAGGTATACGAAGCTGCTGAATAATGCCGACTCGTACTACAGGCATGATCTGAAGCCAGACAACTTCGGATCGGGATTCAATATCCAGGTGCCGCTTTTCGACATCGGCCATCACGCCAAGGCCAAAGGGTCCGCTGCGGATGCTTTGCGGGCGACGGTGGAGGCAGAACAGGCGCAGCGCCAGAACGAGGTGCAGATCGCGATGTTAAACGGAAATATTCGCGAGCTGGATGCGATGGCGGAAGTCTCGAGTTTGAAGCAACAGATTGCCGCAGAGCAGCTCAAAGCGGTGCAGTCTCAGTTGCAGTACGGTAACGGTGACAACAGCAGGCAGCAGCTATCTCCCAAGGCGGAACAATCGGCCCGGATTGACGAGCGGCAGAAGATGATTGACGCGCTGGACGCGGGTTTTGATCTGAGCAAGGCCAGGTTGGGCCTGTTACGCGCTCTCGGCCATATGGGCGACTGGCTGCGCCTATTGCCGAGTGAAGAGCCAGGCCAAGCTGCGGGTAAAGCGAGCAAAGGAACACCGCAGCTTCCGAGCGAGTTGCTGAAGCAGGAACCTGCCACGGGTGTGAATTGAAGACAGACGCGGCGCCTTAACCGGCCGAATGTTAGAATAAGAAGGATGTCTATGTCATTGAGTACTGTGCAATCAGAATCAACGGAAGTGAAAAAGATGCCGTTAAAGACGCTTTTCCTCAATCCCCCATCGTTTGAAAACTTCGATGGAGGCGCCAGTTCGCGCTGGCCCGCTACCCGCGAGATTGAGTCGTACTGGTACCCGGTCTGGCTGGCCTATCCTGCCGGCCTGCTTGAGGGTTCGCGCCTGCTGGACGCTCCGCCGCATCACGTCACTGCCGCCGAAACCATCGAGATCTGCAAGGAGTACGAGTTCCTCGTCCTCTTTACCTCGACCGTAGGCTGGGAAGGGGATCAGCGCCTCGCCGAAGCGATCAAGGCCGCTAACCCTGCCATCAAGGTCGCCTTTGTCGGCCCGCCGGTGACCACCTCCCCGGACAAGGCACTGAACGAGTGCAGCGCTCTCGACTTCATCTGCCGCCGTGAGTTTGATTACTCGGTCGTCGAGTTCGCCCAGGGCAAGCCGCTCAATGAAATCCTCGGCATCAGCTACAAGGTCGACGGCAAGGTCGTGCACAATCCCGACCGTCCGCAGATTGAAGATCTCGACGCTATGCCCTGGGCCACCAAGATCTACAAGCGCGATATGGACGTCACGCGTTACAACGTCCCCTTTCTGCTTCATCCGTATATCGCGCTTTACTCCACCCGCGGCTGCCCGGCGCAGTGCACCTTCTGCCTCTGGCCGCAGACGCTCTCCGGTCACGCATGGCGTAAGCGCTCCACCGATGACGTAGCTGCCGAACTGGCCTGGGCGCAAAAGAACTTTCCAGAGGTTAAGGAATTCTTCTTCGACGACGACACCTTCAATATCCAGAAGGCCCGTACAATCGAGCTCTGTGAAAAGCTCAAGCCGCTTAAGCTCACCTGGTCCTGCACCTCGCGCGTCACAACGGACCGCGAGACCCTCAAGGCCATGAAGGACGCCGGCTGCCGCCTGCTCATCGTTGGCTTTGAGTCCGGCGATCCGCAGATTCTCAAAAACATCAAGAAGGGCGCCACCGTCGAACGCGCGCGTGCCTTCGCCAAGGATTGCAACGACCTTGGCCTGGTGGTGCACGGCGACTTCATTCTCGGTCTCCCTGGTGAGACTAAAGAGTCGATCCAGAACACGATCAACTTCGCCAAGTCGCTGGATGTTGAAACCATCCAGGTCTCGATCGCCCACGCCTATCCGGGAACCGAATTTTTTGATTACGCGGAAAAGAATGGCTTCATTACCAACGAAGATGCCATGAGCGATGCAGGCGGCCACCAGATGGCTCACATCGAGTATCCGGGCCTGCCCAAGGAATACGTGCTCGAAATGGTGCACAAGTTCTACGACGCTTACTACTTCCGTCCCAAAGCAGCGTTCCGTGTCATCTGGAAAGCCATCGTCAATCGCGATGTGCCGCGGCTTTATGTCGAGGCCAAGGCCTTCCTCAAGTTGCGCGGCGAGCGTATGAAGATGGTCAAGGACGCCAAAAAGCTCCAGGGCAAAACTCCGGACACGGTTGGCGCCGGCGCCTAGTCTAATCCCGGTGCGTCATCGAGTGGCGGCAAGGCCAACCGGCCTGCCGCCATCTTCTTTTCGAATCGACCCTGTCGATGTGGAATCAAAATCAGGGTAAGCAGACTCTGGAGATCGCTCTCGAACGATGGCTCATCACAAGCTCAAACTGAGCCAGGTCGCAATTCTTGGCCTGGTCGCGATCAGCGCGCCTCTCGGCGATAGCTGCCTGGCGCGGGGCATGCGCGAGCTTCCTGCTATCTCGCTCGCTCATCCGCTAGCCCTCATCGCGGCCGTCTTCCATCCCTGGACTGCCGCCGGCATTGCGCTGCTCATCTGCTTTTTCGCCTGCTATCTCACCGCGCTCTCCTGGGCGGACCTTACCTACGTTCTGCCGACAACCGCCTTCGGCTATGTCATCATTGCCCTGCTTGGCCACTTCTGGCTGCAGGAGTACATCTCTCCTTATCGCTGGGCGGGCATTCTGCTCATCACTCTGGGCGTCGGGTTCGTCGCCCAGGGGCCATCTCTGACCGAAAAGGAAATCGCCGAAGTGGCCGCGGAGAGCAAGTCATGATCCTTGCCTCGACCGCATTCGGAGCGATTAATCCCTGGCTGGCGGCAGGCATGATCGCCACCGTGGCGATTACATCCACCACAGGCGAAGTGCTCACCGCCGCCGCCATGAAATCCATTGGTGATCTCGATGAGATTCGCGCCCATTCCGGGCTCAAAGGCGCAATCCGCGCTGTCCTCACCTGCCCGCTTTTCTTCGCGGGCGTGAGCTTCCTGGCTCTCGCCTTCTTTGCTTTGCTCTTCGCCCTCAATCACCTCAATCTGAGCCTCGCCGCGCCCGCCTCAGCCTCGCTCACGCTGGTCACCAACGCCATCGCCGCCAAGCTTTTCCTGAAAGAAAACGTCGACCGCCGCCGTTGGACTGCTGCTCTGCTGGTCTGCGTTGGTGTTTATCTATTGGCGCACTGAACGTTCTTTCTGAGAAGGACACTGGCAGATCAGGGTGATAGAATCCCACCGAATTGTCCGGATAGGGCGATTCGTTTACAGCAAGGCCACCCTCCACGTGAGGTTTCACAGCACGGTCATCGTGGTTTTGCTAGAAAAGGTGGAATGATGCGTTTTCGCTCTACGCTCTTCGCAGCGCTGTTTCTGTCAATCACGGCTCTGCCCGCTCTTGCCCAGCATGAATGGGGCAGGCCAAGACCCCCGCAAACCGGTGCCTGCTTCTACAAGGACCCAAACTTCATGGGCGAGTACTTCTGCCTCCGCCGAGGCGAGAACTGGTCCTCCATGCCCCCAGGATTCAACGACCGAATCACTTCCATCCGATTGTTCCGCGGAGCGCAGGTACGAGTCTTCAACGACCCCGATTTCAGGGGAGTGAACAGCCGCATTCGCCACGACGTGAATGACCTGAGACGCTTGAGGCTTCCTACGGACCCATCCAGGACATGGAACGATCGTATTTCTTCGATCGCTGTCTACCGTGAGAACGATGAATGGGACCGCGGCCATCCAGACAGGGGCTATCCGGGCAGAGACCGCCCATAAGCAGAAGTTCTAATCCGCCCGTTGCGGGTGTGAACGGAGATTGTCGCACTCTGTTCCGGCCAGGAAAGTTAACTTCGTTTCCGAACCGCGTTCACAGGCACTTCCCGGTTACACTCGCAACATGGCTCTGCGTCTCTTCGTCGCGACAACTAGCGCCGGTAAACTCGCGGACTTCCGCGAGGCCGCGGAAGAGTACGAAATCGCCCTCGATCCTGTTCCTGGCCTGCGGACCATTCCCGCGCCTCGTGAAGACGGCGACACTTTCGAAGCCAACGCCATCACCAAAGCCATCTACTACAGCAGTTTCGCGCCGGGCGACATCGTTATCGCGGACGATTCCGGGCTCGAAGTCGACGCCCTCAACGGGGCTCCCGGTGTCCGCTCTGCACGTTTTGCCGCAGATACGGGCCTGGTCGATTCGCCGGACGCCAACGACAATACCGATGTCTGGAACAATATCGTCCTGCTGCAGAAGCTCGAAGGCGTACCGGCGGACAAGCGCACTGCCCGTTATCGCTGCGTGCTCGCCGCGGCTCGCGATGGCGAAGTTCTGCTTACCTCAGAGGGTTCCGTGGAGGGCCTGATCCTCGAAGCGCCGCACGGCACGGGTGGTTTCGGCTACGATCCGCTCTTCTATCTAGCCAACCTCGACCAGACCATGGCCGACCTCGATTCTAGCGTCAAGTTCGCGCTAAGCCACCGTGGCCTCGCCTTCGCAGAGCTCCTGCCCAGGCTCATGCGCAGCTTCTAAAGCTGCCTCGGAAATACTGAGAGCCGAGTCAATCCGAAAACCGCAAATTCAGCTTACAATCAAGTGGCAACGCACACCTTAATCCAGCCGCGATGATGCTGATCTGACATAGTTTTGCTTATAAGATCTGAGAACACCGTGACGGGTTGCGCTGATTAATTTTGGATCGGGAGTAGGAAGATCAATGGTTCAGGCTCAGATTGGCAAACGCGCCCCTTTCAGCATCGAACGCCAGGAAGGGAAAGCCCCAGGCGCGGTGATCTTCCATCTTTCCGGACCTTTCACCGCGCGCGACATGTTCGAGTCTCTGCCGCCCGCCGCACTGCGCAATATGCTCGAATTCCAATCCACGCCGAACGAAGAGCCACCGGTCCTGAACATCATGGACTTGACCGATGTTCCATATGTCGACTCAAGCGGGCTTGGCATGATCGTCAGTCACTACGTTCATTGCCGCAATCGGGGTATTCAGTTGCGCATTGCTGGATCGAGCGCGCGCGTCCTCGAACTTTTCAGGATCACCAAGGTCGACGGATTTCTTCCCCTTGTTGCCACACGCGAGGAAGCGGAGATACAGTAAGGGCTCGCGATCGGCGGTGAGCGCCCATATACATCCCCGAGACCGCCAATTCAAGTGTTAACACCTCAGTGGTCCGGATGTGTCCCTGTTTCCGGGAAGGGGCGCAGCCGATCCGATCTTTTCGCAATGCGGCAAAGCATGGCCTCGCTTCCTTGACGGTCCTAATCTCAGCCACCAATAATGCACTATAGATTCGACATCTCAGGACCACCCACCCGCCGAGTCGCCTTATCTGTTTCAAGGAGTTCCAATTCATGGCCACCGCCACTCATCCTGCCGGCAGCAAGCATTCTCTGGCCAAAGGCGTAGAACCGCTCCGCGCTGGCAAGGGATACTCCTTCTTGCTGCGCAAGCTTCATAGTCTGTCCGGAATCGTACCCATCGGCGCCTTCCTCATCGAGCACATCCTGTCGAACTTCGAAGCGCTCAAAGGCCCCATCGCCTATACCGCCCAGGTCAGGTTCCTCAATAGCCTGCCTCTGGTGCGCGTCCTTGAGTGGGGTGGCATCTTTATTCCGCTGGCCTTCCACGCCCTCTATGGCGTCTATATCGCCCTGCGCGGCAAGAGCAACGTCATCTACTACCCCTGGGCAGGGAACTGGATGTACTATGCCCAGCGCATCACCGGCTACATCGCTTTCGTCTACATCATTCAGCACGTTCTGCACCAGCGCTTCATGGGCGTCAACCTGCCGGAAAACCCCGGCGCCGCCTTCCACAAAGTACAGATGGAGCTGCAAAATCCCTGGATGCTCGCCGTCTACGCCATCGCCATGATCGCCGTCTGCTGGCACTTCTCCTACGGCATCTGGCTCTTTTGCGCTAAGTGGGGCATCACCCCCGGCGAAAAAGCTCGCAAGCGCTTCGGATACGTCTGCGCCGCGGTCGGCCTCATCCTTTGCGGCCTCGGTCTCGCCAGCCTCTACGCCTTCGTCGGACCCAACTACCAGAACGCTCCCGAAGACACCGACCACCCCACCTCCAGCCTCGTCCTCCATCTGAACCAACCGGCAGCCTGAGGAGAAGCACGATGCCCCGCATGACTAGTCAGGAATTTCAAAAGTACGCCGGCGCGGCCAATGCCGCTATCTCTGAAGTAAGCAAGGCCGTCTCTGCCTCAAGCCTCGACCCTGAGCTGCAGCAGCTCGTCAAGCTGCGCGCTTCGCAGATCAACGGCTGTGCCTTCTGCACTCAGCTTCATCTCAACGAGGCGCGCTACCTCGGTATGAGCGCGGCAAGGCTCGACCTGCTCGTCGTCTGGCGCGAAGCCGGTGTCTTCTCCGAGCGAGAAAAAGCCGCGCTCCAGTGGACCGAGCTTCTTACCCGCCTTAGCGAACATCACGTCAGCGACGAAGATTACGCCGCCGTCTCCGCGCACTTCGAGCCCGTCGAACTAGCCTGGCTCAGCGCTGCCGTCGCTGTTATCAACACATGGAATCGCATCGCCGCACCCTTCCAGTACGCGCCTCCGATACCGCGGCACGAGATTCACGCAAAGCAGGAAGAACCGCAGCACGCATAAGCCAAGCCCGTAGTACTTGAAAGGAACCACCCCGATCATGGCAGCACCCAAAATCATCGTCGTTGGCGGAGGGCTCGCCGGACTCGCAGCCGTCATCAAGATCGCCGAGCAAGGCGGCGTCGTGGACCTGTTCTCCATCGTCCCCGTCAAGCGTTCGCACTCGGTCTGCGCCCAGGGCGGCATCAACGCGGCCAAGAACCTCAAGGGCGAGGGCGACACCACCGACAAGCACTTTGACGACACCATCTATGGCGGCGACTTCCTCGCCAACCAGACGCCCGTCAAAGCCATGTGCGAAGCTGCTCCGGGCATCATCGACCTGCTCGACCGCATGGGCGTGCCTTTCAATCGCACCCCCGAAGGCCTGCTCGATTTTCGCCGCTTCGGTGGCACCCTCTACCACCGCACCGCCTTCGCCGGAGCCACCACCGGCCAGCAGCTTCTCTACGCGCTCGACGAGCAGGTCCGCCGCTACGAGTCCGAAGGCAAAGTCCGCAAGTTTGAAGGCTGGGAGTTCCTCTCCGCCGTTCTCGACAGCAACGGAGTCGCCCGCGGCATCTGCGCCATGGATCTGCGCTCGATGGAGCTGCGCACCTTCGCCGCCGCCGCCATCATCATCGCCACCGGCGGCAACGGCGCCATCTTCGGCAAGAGCACCAACTCTGTCGTCTGCACCGGCTCAGCGCAATCGGCTCTCTACCAGCAGGGCGCGTACTACGGCAATGGCGAGTTCATCCAGGTGCATCCCACCTGCATCCCCGGCGAAGATAAACTCCGCCTCATGTCTGAGTCCGCCCGTGGCGAAGGCGGCCGTGTCTGGGTCCCGAAGACAGCCGGCGACAAGCGCCTGGGCCAGTCCATCCCCGAGTCCGACCGCTGGTACTTCCTCGAAGAGTGGTACCCGAAGTACGGCAACCTCGTCCCGCGCGACGTGGCCACCCGCGCCATTCACAAGGTTGTCTATGAGCATGGCCTCGGCATCGATGGCCAGCCGATGGTCTACCTGGACCTCACCCACATCGACCGGGCTACTCTGAACCGCAAGCTCGAAGGCATCCTCGAAATCTACGAGAAGTTCGTCGGCGACGACCCGCGTGACGTGCCCATGAAGATCTTCCCCGGCATGCACTACACCATGGGCGGCCTCTGGGTTGACTTCAACCAGATGACCAACATCCCCGGCATCTTCGCCGCCGGTGAAGCCGAGTATCAATACCACGGCGCCAACCGCCTCGGCGCCAACTCGCTCGTCAGCTGCATCTTCGGCGGATTCGTATCCGGCCCCAATGCCCTCGCCTACGCCAAGTCCCTCACCGCCGCTCCCGGCGACGGCGGAGCCGCCCAGGAGCTAGCTCGTCAGGAGCAGATCAACAAGAGCCTCATCACCTCGTCGGGCACTGAAAATCCCTTCCGCATCTGGCGCGAGCTCGGCGAGACCATGACCAAAAACGTCACCGTCATCCGCTACAACAAAAACATTCAGCAGACCGATGAAAAGATCGTCGAACTGCTGGCGCGCTACAAAAACATCAACCTCAGCGACAAGAGCCAGTGGGCCAATACCAGCTTCGCCTTCACTCGCCAGCTCTACAACATGCTGCAGATTTCACGCGTAGTGGCGCAAGGCGCATTGCTCCGCAATGAATCGCGCGGCGCGCATTACAAGCCCGACTTCCCCGAGCGCGACGACGAGAACTTCCTCAAGACCACCAAGGCCACATGGGATGCCGCCGCCGACGAACCGCGCTTTGAATACGAAGCCGTCGATACGCAGTACATCAAGCCACGGCCGAGGAAATACTGAGTATTCGAAGTAACGGGTTATTCGCGGAGTCATTTTTGTACCGTTGGGTGGTACAATGGTTCACGATGTTGGAAAGACAAAATGATCGCAAGTTTCCGGGACGACTGGCTGCGCGAGTTTTTTCTAAATGACGTGCGCCCCAGGCAACTCCCGGCAGATTTGGAAAAGGTGTTATTTCGCAAATTGCAACTGATCGACGATGCGCAAGAGGATAGCGATCTTCGTGTTCCACCAGGCAATCACTTTGAGAAATTGCGAGGCAAGCTCGAAGGTTATTGTTCGATTCGAGTGAATAAGAGATGGCGCGTAGTTTTCATGTGGAGCGCTTCACGCGGCGAGGCGTCGGGCCTCTATCTGGACGATCATAGTTACCAATGAGGTAAGCGATGTTGATGACCAAGCGCAAACCGGCAACCGTAGGCGAAATTCTCGCGGAAGAGTTCCTCGCGCCCATGGAAATTACTCAGGGGCAACTTGCCGAGGCCATGGCCGTCCCGCGCAAGCATGTGAATGAGCTTTGCAACGATCGCCGTGCCGTGACTGCGCCCACTGCTCTGATTCTCGCCCGTGTCTTCGGCAATAGCCCGGAGTTCTGGCTAAACGTTCAGCGTCGCACTGATTTGTGGAACGCGATGCACTCGCCTTCTGAACAAGAACGCATCAACCGTGCGCGGCCGCTGACTGACGCCGCCTAAGCCCAATGAATCGCATCGTCCCATCCCGGAGAAAACCATGGCAGTGAAGACCATCCAGATCGAGATCAAGCGCCAGTCGAACCCCGACAGCGAAGCCACCTGGGAAAAATTTGAGCTTCCCTGGAAGCCGGGCATGAACGTCATCTCCGCCATGATGGATATCGCGGCCAACCCGGTGAACTCGTCGGGCCAGGAAACGACGCCCATTGCCTACGACTCCAACTGCCTTGAAGAGATCTGCGGCTCCTGCGCCATGGTCATCAACGGCAAGGCCCGCATGGCCTGTACCGCGCTCATCGACAAACTGGAGCAGCCCATCCGCCTCCAGCCCCTCACCAAGTTTCCCGTGGTGCGTGACCTCGCCGTAGACCGCAGCGTGCTCTTTGAAAACCTTAAAGCCGTCAAAGCCTGGGTGCCAGTCGACGGCACCTATGACCTCGGCTCCGGTCCGCGCATTTTCCCGCAGGCCCAGGAAGCGGCGTACCCGCTCTCGAATTGCATTTCCTGCACCATCTGCATGGAAGTTTGTCCTCAGTTCAACGACGCCACCGGCTTCGTGGGAGCAGCCACCATCGCGCAAGTGAAGCTCTTCAACAGCCATCCCAGTGGCAAGGTTCTCAAGGAAGAGCGCCTTCGTGCTTTGGCCGGTGACGGCGGCGTCCAGGAGTGCGGCTTCGCGCAGAACTGCGTTCAGGCCTGCCCCAAGCAGCTTCCGCTCACCGAGGCCATCAGCGACGTGAGCCGCGATGTAATCATCCAGACAGTTAAGGATTTTGTCAGGGCGTAAGCACTGCTTCGCCTGACGAGCTTCGTCTCATAACAAAGGCCATTCACTTAAGGTGAATGGCCTTTGTTTATAGGGTCTCTTTAGCGGCCGGCGATAAGACCATAGAACCTAGAAAGGGCACGGCGAAAACGTCAAAAAGTGTGCTTCATGAGCGAAAGTGGCAAGTGTAACCAAATTGAAGCCGTCTTTCGGGCGAGTCCAAAGGCTCATCACTTGAACGCTTGACATCCAATCATCGCTGGCTTTCCAACCGACGCACATCGTCACATGAAACTCGGCATCCACAAATACAATATCTCCTGGCTGCGGCATTAACCCGATCTCTGGAATCAGCGGGAAATTGCCGTGGATTTTCAGTATGCCAAGCAACTTGTCATAGTAAGTCTTTCCAACGTTCGTTTTGCTCGCGGATTGAGAGGCGTTAGTGTGTATCTTGCGAATCATATCCAATGAGAACCCGGCCTTGTAGGCACTGAAGAAAATGGCTTCCCAGCAATTCATAAAGGATTGGGGTCCGGGCTCAGTGCCGCCTTCAGTAATCCAGATCGCGAAGTCATTTCTTTTCTCTGGGTGATGCTTCGAGCCTTCGTTGTCGGTATGCGTGATTGACCAACGCGTCTGGGGCATGAAGTTCTTTTCCGGACCCTCCGGGCCGCCGGAGACCCAGTGAAAATATCCTCTTAGGTTAATGGCGCTCTTTGCATACCAAATCCCTCGGATCCTATCCTCTGGTCTTCTCAGTTGCTCCAGCCGTTCCAGATCTCCGCCATGTTTTTGAAGCAGCAACTCACTTTTCATTACAAGCGAATCAGAGGCTTGCGTCAGGCCATTGGGGCGCTCCGGGAATGGAATACTTGTGACCTCTAACGGGCTCTCCACATTGCTGCAGCACTCAGTCTCGATGAAGTGGAAAAGGATATTCTTGAGCTCATTCTCTTCGGGGCACCCTCCCAGTCTCTTGAACCGAGCGATCGCTACTTGAACGCCCTTTTGCAGCCCCTCCGGAAAACAGGCGTGACTGCGGTACGCCTCGGCAACCGCCGCGATGTACCCGGCCAGCCATTCGAATCCGAACAACCCCTCCTCGAGCATCCAGATTTTCACCAAGTAAGCGGTCATTCACTACTCCCTTTCAATAAAGCGCAGATTGTACCCACGGAGAAGTGGCAATAGTAACAAAACCACAGACCGCAGGCAGGCGTACTCTTGTTAACCTGAAAGGTATGTGCTGGGAAATGAATCCAGCGATAAGAGCAGAAGCAAAGGAAATTCAAGCTACCGTAAAGATCAAAAGCAGGAATGATGCCATGGAGAGACCGGAGTTGTTCCGATTAGATGGCGGTGTCGAGCGCGACCCAGCCGTCGACGCATGGTTGAAAGCGCATCCACATGAATTGGGAATCATAGCGCAACAATGGTTTGAGGTCATGCGCAACTGCGGAGACGAAGTGCGCGAGCTGATGCATGACGGCTGTCCGACAGCATGCCTGGGAGACGCCGCCTTTGGCTACGTCAACGTATTCACTGCGCACGTAAACGTGGGGTTCTACCAAGGCTCGGCGCTGCCCGATCCAGCCCGCTTGTTGCAGGGCACAGGCAAGTTCATGCGCCATGTAAAGCTGAAACCAGGAACCCCGATTAACACGGCAGCCCTGAGCAAAATCATCGAAGCAGCGTACCAGGATATAAAGTCCCGCGTAGAAAACGGCTAGTTCAGCATCACACCCTGGTTCGGACTATCCAGCGAGAACGTCGGTATCTCAATATCGAACCGCTCGCCGCTCTCACTCTCCATCTGATAGCTCCCGCCCATCATTCCCCACGGTGTGTTGAGCGGCGCGCCGCTGGTGTACTCAAAGCTTTCGCCCGGCCTCAGGACCGGTTGCTCGCCCACGACTCCCGGCCCCTTCACCTCATTCAGTTCGCCGCGCGCATTGGTGATCATCCAGTGCCGAGTCAGCAGTTGCACCGTCTCCTGCCCCTGGTTTTCTATCGTTACGCGATAGGCCCAGACATACTGCGATTGACCCGGCGATGAATTCGCCTCAAGGTAAGCTGGTTCAACGCTGACCGCGATGCCTCGTGTGGTTGCCAAATACTGTGTCCGATCTGCCATAAACAAAGATTAGACCCTAGTTCAGAGCCAATCGCAAAACCAGGCGTCGAAGTGATTTCCGGAACAATCTCCCCGTCCCGCCCGTAAGGTCTTTCATGGCAATTCGAAAGTGGCGTGTATCCATTCCCGGAGATGCCGCTACACTTAGAGTGCGCATGAAGACGCGGGCAAAACCGGCGGCAATTTTCCTGGGGCTGATGCTCTCCTGCATCCTGGCTCAGGCTGAGCCTGTCATGCTTCCTGTTCTGCCCGAGCCCGAGCAGAGCCAGCCGGCGGCTGCCCCGGTTCCTGTTGCCAAGCCCGACAACGCCAAGCCAGACAATACGACCGCCGGCACCAGCGCCGATAATGCCGCCCCGGCGCCAACAGCCTCGACACAAAACTCCCTGATGTCGCAGGGGCGGGAGCAGATCGTCGTTCCCTCCGGCATCCACGGCACCATCAAGCTGGACAGCAATTGGCGCTTTCACACCGGTGACGACCCAGCCTGGGCAAATCCCGCCTTCGATGACTCCTCCTGGGACAAGATCAATCTCAGAGTCCCATTGGCCGAACAGGGCCTCGATAGCTACTCCGGCTATGCCTGGTACCGTCTGCGAATTCATCCCGTCCCCATCCCGGACAATGGCCAGCTTGCGCTCTCACTCCTGATCGCTCCCCACTCTGTGGGCCAGTTGCAGGTCTTCGCCAATAATGTCGAGCTGGCTCGGACCCAGGGCATGAACGACGCCCGGCCCACCATGTACCAGTCGCGCCCCTTCGCCGTGCAAATCACCCAGGCCGCCCCCGACGGGACCGTCGTCATCGCCATCCGCAGCTGGGCAGACGCATCGATCGGCCGCGGTCTGGTTGACCACGCTACACTCGGAGACGCCGAAAGCATTGAAGAGAAGCTCGCACTTGAAAAAGCGCGCCAGTGGGATCAGCACGTGATCGGAGAGATGATCGTCAGCTTCTTCTTTCTCTGTGTCACGGTCCTTGGAGCCACGCTCTATCTGGCACAACGCACTCACTTTGAATACCTGTGGCTGTCCCTGCTTTGCCTTTCCGTGTGCCTGCGCGCCGCTGTCGAAACCGCTTACGCGCTCGCTACGATGCCGTTCTCGGTCTTCGCGATTCTCAGTCCGTGGGCGACCTGGATCTTTATTGCCGTGACACTTGAATTCGTCCTTCACTTCACCGGCAATCACTGGCGGCTTGGCGTACGCGTGATGCAGGGCGCCGCGTTGCTGCTGCCCATCACTTCCATGCTGCATTTCGAACAGGTATTCAAGTACCTCGCGCTTGCCTCGCAATTCATCTTCTGCGGACTGATCGTCGTCATGCTCTTCCGTGCCTGGCGCCGTGGGCGTCCGGAAGCCGGCGTCATGCTGCTGCCGTTCTTTCTCGCCGCTACGGCTGACTCCAGCAATATCCTCCTCGACTTCGCCGCCAACCGCCAATGGATATCACAATCCTTCGCCAGTCATCGCTTCCACTTCGGGTCCATTGAATACGACACCAGCATGATCACCTATCTGGTCTTCCTCGGCAGCCTCATCGCGGTCATTCTGTACCGCTTTGTGCACGTCAGCCAGGAAGAGCAACGCTCTGCAGCCGAAATCGATGCGGCGCGCAGCGTGCAGGCCATGCTCATTCCTACGCAGCTGCCATCCAATAAAACCTTCTCGCTCGACAGCGCGTACCTGCCCATCAACGGCGTCGGCGGAGACTTCTTTCAGGCTCTGCCGCTCAAAGATGAATCCATGCTCATCGTCGTCGGCGATGTCAGCGGCAAAGGCCTGCAGGCCGCCATGAACGCAAGCAGTCTCGTTGGAGCGCTGCGCAACGAGCTCTCGCACGATCCGGCCACCGTCCTCGCTCATCTCAATCAGGTGATGCTGGGAGTCTCCAGCGGCCCTACCGCCAGCTTCGCCACCTGCCTCTGTGCGCGCATCTATCCCAACGGTCAAATGACCATCGCCAACGCCGGTCATCTCAGCCCTTATCGCGACGGACGTGAGATGGAGCTGGCTCCCGACCTGCCTCTCGGCGTCATTCCCAACATCAACTATGAGCAGGCTACCTTTCAGTTGAAGCATGGCGACCGCCTGATTTTTCTCTCTGACGGCGTAGTCGAGGCTGCCAATCCCAAAGGCGAGCTTTTCGGATTCGAGCGCACCCAGCAGGTCAGCCACGAGCCGGCGCGCTACATCGCCCAAACCGCACAGCGCTTCGGCCAAACCGACGACATCACAGTCGTTAGTCTCTACTTTGTACCGGCGTAGAAGATTCCATTCCTGAACGCGTTGATTGGTTCGTCATAAAGGCTGATATCGAGTCACTGCTCGCGTGAAATAGAGCCCGCCAGTCAGGCGATTGCCCGCTGCGGGGTTTCAAATCTGTAACGTTTCTTTCTCGATTTCATCGTGAACTGTGTCGAAAATTGGGTTGGCGGAAATTTGATAACAAAAGTACAGCGCAAAAGTCTGTAGGACTGTGGTAAGGTGCTGTGCATGATGCATTCGACTGCATTTCTCGTGTCCAGTAACTACTCCAAGCCTGGCTTGCGCGGTGCACACTCGTATCTTCTTCCCGGCATTCTGGAGTGCTGCTCCGATCTTCCGCCTCGCTCTCGCATTCTCGACATTGGTTGTGGTAACGGCTCTGTTGCCTCCGAGTTTGCGCGGCGAGGCCACTGTGTCGTGGGGATCGACCTTGCGGAAGAGGGCGTTAAAATAGCTCGGCAATACTGTCCAGAGGGAAGATTCGAGGTCTTGCCCGCGGATAAAAGGATTGTCGAGAATCTGGGTGAAGAGCCTTTTGATCTTGTCTACAGTGCCGAAGTTATAGAGCATCTCTATGATCCGCGGAGTTTTATGGCCGGCTGCTACGCCGCAACGAAGCCGCTGGGTAAGTTCATTTGTACGACTCCCTATCACGGATATTGGAAGAACTTAGCAATTTCGCTAGCGGACGGTTGGGATAAACATGCGGACCCTCTATTTGACGGCGGACATATAAAACTATTCAGCCGAAAAACGTTATCTGCACTGCTGGTCGAAGCCGGCTTTCAAGAGTTAGAGTTCCATGGCTCAGGACGCTTGCCGTATCTATGGAAAAGTATGATTATGGCTTGCATAAAACCGAACGTGCATTGAGTCGGCCGACCTTCAAGACACAAGCTCTGTCGGCTCGCGGTTTGGGATCGTTGTCACAGCCTCTGCCGGTGATGTGATCGAGATATCTTCTGGCGACGGTCCACGGAGTGAACTCGATGACCGTGCGAGGCGATTCCAAATCGATAAATTGCGTCCTGCCCCTGCTACAATCCCACCATTAGCCACGCAATACCGACTCCTATGAAAACAGCTTTTCTTTTCCCTGCGATTGCCGCGCTCTTCCCGATCATGACCCTTGCCCAGACCGCCCCCGCGCCCAAGACTGCCAAGCTCACACCCGCGCAGGTTCATCGCAACGCGCTGGTCATCGACACACATGAAGACACCCCGCAGCGTTTCGTCGACGAGCACTTTGACCTCGCTGATCCGCTTAATGGCGGCCAACTCAATCTCGATGCCATCCACAAGGGCAATCTCGGCGCATCATTCATGTCCATATGGGTTGAGCCCGATCTCTTCAAAGACCATTACGCGCGCCGAACCCTGGAGCTGATTGATGCCTCGCGCCAGCAGGCCGCGAAACATCCTAAGGAGATCAAGTTCGCAGCCTCGACCGCCGATATTGAAACCGCTCGCCGCGAGCACAAGTACGCCATGCTCATGGGCATTGAAGGCGGCCACTCCATTGAAGATTCGCTCGGCCTGCTGCGCAGCTATTACGATCTTGGCGTGCGTTATATGACCCTCACCTGGTCCAACTCCAACAACTGGGCTGATTCATCCGGAGACGACCAAGACACCTCCGTCAAGCACACTGAGAACGGTCTCACCGAATTTGGCAAAGACGTTGTCTACGAGATGAACCGCCTCGGCATGTTGGTCGATATCTCGCACGTCAGCGATAAGACCTTCTATCGCACGCTGGTCATCACGCGCGCTCCGGTCATCGCCTCGCACTCTGCCGCGCGCGCCCTTTGCGACGCCCCGCGCAACATGACCGATGACATGCTGCGTGCCGTCACGATTAACGGTGGCGTGGTCATGGTCAATTTCTACTCGGGCTTTATCTCGCAGGCGTATCGCGACGCCCAGAAAGCCCAGAAGCCGGAAGTCGATAAAGCCACCGCCGAGCTCAAAGCTAAATTCAAGGCCGAGGGGAGGGAAGTCACCTATGGCGATCTTGAAAAGCTTCAACGTGAACTGGCCGATCGCATCCCGCGCCCGCCGCTCTCGGCTCTCATTGACAATATCGACCACATTGCTAAAGTAGCCGGCATCGACCACGTCGGCCTCGGTTCAGATTTCGACGGCGTCAGTGGCCAGCTTCCTCAAGGCATCGACTCTGCCGCGGACCTGCCCAAAATCACCGCGGCCCTGATGGCCCGCGGCTATACCGCAGCCGACTGCGACAAGATCCTCGGTGGCAACTTCATGCGCGTCTTCAAGCAAGTCGAACAGATCTCTAAACAGCTCCAGGCCGAATCCCGCCCCAAAATCACAGACAAACAACCTTTCGATAAACCGCAAAAGTAATCGCGGTTTTGAAACGTGTTGTCGGAAGAAGATAAGCGGTTGGACGTCTGTCTCAGGTTCGAAATGCTTTGTATCCTCGCGACTTGGCGCGCATGATCGATTCGCAGTTGGGCGGCATCGGTTCATTGCAGCCCGTCCATTTGTCAGGCGGCAACGCGAATTCCATCCCCCAGGCGTAGTTGACGGCTTGGTGCGATAACCGCTTTGGTTTCTACCAACCGGTTGCCGATACGGCAGGACGCCCCTACGGCGTCGCCTGGCTGGTGCTGGATTCAAGCAAGGGACTTAGCGAACACGGTGGCAGTCGAAGTCTCAGCTTCGAGGGCAACACGGCAACACATTGGCAACCTCTCCATGCGGTTATAAACTGCAGTGGCAAGGACGCGGTGAACAGTGAAAAAACTACTCGTTACAGGCTCATCTGGATTGATCGGTTCTGAGGTGTGTCTGTATTTCGCGCAGAGCGGATGGCAGATTCACGGCATCGACAACAACCAGCGCGCAACCTTTTTCGGATCGAAAGGCGATACGCGTTGGAATCAACACAAGCTGGCCGGCAAGATCGCAGACTTTCATCATCACGAACACGACATCCGCGACCGCCAGGCGATGCTTGATGTGCTCAAAGAGGTCAAGCCCGACGCGGTCGTTCACGCCGCTGCGCAGCCCAGCCACGATCTAGCCGCCTCCATCCCATTCACTGATTTTGACACCAACGCCGTAGGCACCTTGAATCTTCTCGAGGCCACGCGTCAGGCCGTTCCTGAGTCGCCTTTCGTCGCTCTTTCCACCAACAAAGTCTACGGTGATGCACCCAATGAACTGCCTCTTGTAGAGCTCGAAACCCGTTGGGATTACGCCGATCCGGCCGATTACACCGGCATCCCCGAGACCTTCCGCATCGACCAATCCAAGCACTCGATCTTCGGCGCATCTAAGGTAGCTGCCGATGTTATGGTTCAGGAATATGGGCGCTATTTCGGTTTGCCCACCTGCACGCTGCGCGGTGGCTGCCTTACAGGTCCGAGCCATTCTGGCGTTGAACTGCACGGCTTCCTGAGTTACCTGATCAAGTGCAATCTTACCGAGACGCAGTACCACGTCTTCGGCTACAAAGGCAAACAGGTCCGCGATAACATTCACTCCTACGACGTTGCTCGCTTCATCGCCACCTTCATCGAGTCTCCCCGAGCAGGCGAGGTCTACAACATTGGCGGAGGCCGCGACAATAGCTGTTCCATCCTCGAAGCCTTCAGCAGAATCGAAACGCTCTCAGGCAAGAAGATGCTGTACGAGTATGTCGACCAGAATCGCGCCGGAGATCACATTTGCTATATCAGCGATCTGCGCAAGATGAAGACTCACTATCCTTCATGGGATATCACCAGGTCTCTCGATGATATCTTCCAGGAGATCTATGCTTCCTGGAGCAACCGCATCGAAGTATCGGCTTAGTCGAGTTCTTCTTTTCTCTTCCTAGCTTCTTGCAAAGCCGGACAACGGCCTGGATGAACGGAGGCCACTGGCACCTGTGCGAATCACACTGTTTACCCTTATAGCCCTACGACCGGCGGGGCTGGGACAAACTATTGAAACCTCACTTACTTGGGTTCGCTTACCGGGTCTGCGGCGTGAAAGTGAGCCCAGATCGCATCTGCTGTCTTGCGATTGACCACCGCCGCCAGCGATTCAGCCGTCGCTTTCTGCACCTCGCGCAGGCTGCCGAAATGTGTCAGCAGCCGCTGCCGCGTTCCTGAGCCAACGCCCGGGATTTGCAGCAGCTCTGAGTCGCGGTCACGCATCTCGCGGCGCTTGCGATGATAGCCAATCGCAAACCGGTGGCTCTCATCGCGAATCACTTGTACCATGTGCAGCACAGGGGAGCGCCGGTCCAGCACCACCGGCTCATCTTCATTGCCGTAGACGTAAATCACTTCCTCGCGCTTGGCAATTGAAGCCAGCGGCTGGCTGGTAAATCCCAGTTCCTCCAACGCTTGAAATGCGGAGTGCAGTTGACCCAGGCCGCCATCGATCAGGATTAGCGAAGGCATCGTTCCATTCTCGTCCTTGATGCGCTTGTAACGCCGAAAAACCACCTCGCGCATCGAGGCAAAATCATCCACGCCGCTCACAGTCTTCACCTGAAATTTGCGGTAAGCGGACTTCTTCATCGCGCCGTCTTCCCACACCACCATCGAGGCTACAGTCTCCGCGCCCTGGATGTGTGAGATGTCGAAGCACTCGATCCGCTTCGGCAATTCAGGCAGCATCAGCGCATCGGCTAATGACTCCTGGATAGCCTTCCGCGACGGCTCCAGCACGCGGAAACGCTGTGTGTAGGACTGCTTTGCATTCTGCCCCGCCAGGTCGATCAGCGACCGCTTATCGCCCCGTTGCGGAGCCGCCAGCTCTACCCGATGCCCACTCTTCTCCGCCAGCAGTGTGCACAGCGCATCGCGATCTTCAAAGTCCACCGGCACCAGGATCGTACGCGGCACATACTGCTGATCGATATAGAGCTGTTTCAACAAGGCAGAAAAGAATTGACCAGGATCGAAAGCAGGAGCATCCATCGAGCTATTCACAGGAACCTCGATCACCTGCGGCGCCACGGGGTCGCTGTGATCCTCCGCTGCCAGCTCATCCTCAATCGTTCCGGCCATCAAGAAATCCGGCAGCTCTTCCCAGAAAAACTCCCGCCGGTCGACGATCTTGCCGGAGCGGATATGGAAGAGATTTACTGCCAGGCACTCAGCCTCATAGTGATATCCAAATACATCGGCGTCGTCCGATTCGGCGGTAGCGATTCGCTGCTTCTCGCCAATCTGGTGCACCGTAGAAATCAGATCACGATAGCGCGCTGCGAGTTCAAACTGTTCGGCCTCTGCCGCCTCAGCCATGCGTCCATGCAGGCTGCGTTCCAGCTCGCTGTGCCGCCCCTCAAGAAAGAGCTGTGCGTCTTTCACCGCTTGTCCGTAGATCTCGGGCGTGGTCAACTCCTTCACGCACGGCCCCAGGCAGCGATGAATGTAGTACTGCAAACACGCCCGGGGATGATAACGCGACAAATCCACTTTGCAGCTTGGAATCAAAAAGCTGCGATGAATCACCTCTGCGACGCGATAGGCGAGATTGCCCGGAAAGTACGGCCCGTAGTATGCCGATCCATCTTTGCGCAATCGGCGCGTCACAAACACCTTGGGAAAGCGGTCAGCCAGCGTCAGCTTCACATAGGGATAGGTCTTGTCGTCCCTCAGCAGAATATTGAACCGCGGCTTCCTCTGCTTGATCAGGTTGTTCTCGAGCGCCAGCGCCTCCATCTCGTTGGCCACGAGAATGTAGTCGACATCCACCGCCTCGCGCATCAGCGTGCCAGTCTTGGCATTAGCCTGGCTCGCCGCCAGCAGGTAGCTCCGCACCCGCGAGCGCAGGTTGCGTGCCTTGCCGACATAGATCACTTCGCCCTCGGCGTTTTTGTAGAGATACACCCCTGGCTGGGTCGGCAGCGTCCGAATTTTCTCGTAGAAATCCATCGATGAAGCGGGTTTCGTCTACAGTGCTTTCACTCGACGGCCCAACTTCTAGTGTAGCCACAAATGGCAGTCCATGAGCTTAGCGCGGCTGCGTGTGTTGCTCGCGAAGCTCAAAAACAAGATCGCGTATAGAGTGGGCAACTTCATCGGGAACAGCATTCTGCACTTCGTGATCGGCGGTTGGAATGAGGTGAACCTGGCAGTTCCTTGAGAGTTCGCAGATGCGGGCTTGTAAGCTCTCCCATCGCTTTCTGCCTGCCCGCGCGGTGGCAATCGCCTCATGGTCCGTTGCGGTCAGCCCGTAGAGCGCCGCCGAATGCGCATCATCAAGAGCCGCGACACTCGCCGTAAAGACCTGGATTGGGAGTTTTTCCCAATGATGCGGCAGCAGTGAAGCCTGCCATGTTGGATCGTCAAAGAGATAGTGCTGCTCTGCTTCGGAGAGAAAGGCGCGCCAATTGTCAGGCCGCGCGGCCATCACGGCCAGCGCATCCGCCATGCGGCGCGGCAGCTTCGCAGCCTCATCACTGTCGAGGCAGTAATCGCCGGGATGATGGGCGACAAGAGGGCCGGTGGCTGTTTCAGCTCGCCTGAGGCAGGTGCGAATCTTCGCAAGTTGATCGTCGTAATACTTCTGTAAATCCGCCGAGGGCTTCTCCACTGGCTCGCTCAATTGGCCTTTGTCGACCAAAACCGCAGCATCGAGGAATACAAGCCCGGCAACCTCGTTGGGGTAGGCGTCTGAAAATGCTCCGATGATATGTCCGCCGTCGGAGTGGCCTACGAGAATGTATGGCCCGTGCTCCTTTGCAGCCTTCAGCAGAGAGTGAAGATCCTCGACATCATGGCGGATATCTCTAGGCAGGTCATTCCCGAGCTCGCTGAATCCGTATCCTGCACGGTCGTAGGAGCAGGTTCGCGTGGTTTGCTCAACTCGCGGTTGCAGTTGATGCCACTCAGCGTATGCACCGCCGCCGAAGCCCGCTTCCAGCACGACGATGGGATAGCCGTTGCCCGCGCAGTACAGGCTTAGTCGATTTCCCTGAGGCAGACGAATCATGCGGCCCGGCTTCTCGAACCGAGCGTACGAGTCCTCGGGACCGTTCCCTGAGGATTGAGCTGCAAGAAGAGAACTAAACGCAATAGCAGCAAAGCCAAGGCATGCGAATACTCGCAACATCACATCACCTGCATTTCATCCTACGAAATCACAGTCAAGGCTGCGTAACGCTTACCTGTATCGTGTAAAAATTACACGGAGAATTGGAGTTTTCAGTTCATGGCGAAAATGGATAAGTTCAATCACTAGAGATAGTTATAAGGTATGAGCACTTTGGCCCCTGCCGTGCCATATCTAGTGCGAAAGTCAAAACGGGTACTCTGCCCTGAAAGCATCGTGTAGAGACCTTAAGGAAGGAAAAATTCCATGCTGACGCACAAAATGCACGCTCTGAACGCCTCCATCCTCGCAGTCGCGGTCGCGGCCCTTTCTGGTTGCGCCACCAAAAACTACGTAAAGACCCAGACTGCTCCCTTGATCGACCAGACCAACGAGCTGAACGACAAGACTGCTGCCAACAACCGCGCTATCCATGACACCGACGAACGCGCGCAAGCCGGTATCACCAAAGCCCAGGGCGCAGCCGATACCGCTACAACGAATGCGCAAGGCGCCAAGACAGCAGCAGGCGAGGCAGAAACTGCAGCCAACGACGCTGTGCATCGCGCCGACTCACTGGCCAGCGTTGTCGCCGGACTGGACAACTATCAGCCAATCGGCAACGTTTCCGTCACCTTCGGATTCGACAAGTCGACACTGACAAAGGATGACAAAGCGCAGCTCGACACTTTCGCCGAGACACTGGCCAATGCGAAGAGCTACATCGTTGAAGTTACCGGCGGCACTGATTCCACCGGCAACGCAGATTACAACTATGCTCTTAGCCAGCGCCGCGCAGACGCCGTGGTACAGTACATCGCCTCCAAGTACAACATTCCTGCCCACCGCTTCTACCTCATCGGCATTGGCAAGGACAAGGAAGTTGCCGACAACAAGACCCGCGAAGGCCGCGCCAAGAATCGCCGCGTTGATATACGCCTGCTCTCCAACACCGGCCAGAGCAATGCCACTCCAGCGGCCACACCAGCCGCCGGTAACTAAGCGGTCCAAAAAGCTGACGTATTTGGAGGGCGTATGAACAGAGAGACCAGCAGAGCCAATCGAAATATTTTCAGAGAGGTGTCAGGCTGGCGGTCAGCCCTCAATTTCCTCCCCTGGCTTAACTTCTTTTCCTGGTTTGGACAGATTCGCGGAGACGAATCACTGGCCAGACTCAGAGACCCACTTTCACTCGGTTTCAGCGTGGAATAACAAACTTGAGCCGGCTCCCAGAGCCGGCTTTCTTTTTTTGCAATGACAGTTTCAGAGTTGTAAAGATGTATCGATCTATTCGCTATTGCCCAACTGACGAACATGTTCTGCCCGCACATCGTTCGCGGTAAACAAAGCAAAGAACGGCGCATCCCCAGCAGCTTCTTCCACCGCAGGCCGTCCATGGGCCTCTTGCCGCTCCACCAGGCACACCACTGCAGCTACGGTCATTCCTGCTTCGCGCGCCGCATGAATGGCGTTGATTGTCGAAGCTCCCGTCGTGCATACATCGTCTACGATGACGACACGCGCGCCCTCGCGGCAAAATCCCTCGATCCGTCGCCCGGTCCCGTGGGCCTTTTCTGCCTTCCGCACGAGGAAGCCATGCAGGAGCCCCGGCTCATGGAAGCCAAGCTTGCGGTACTCGATGGCACGCCAAGCGCTGGCAGTGGCCACGTTGCACACAAGCGGATCAGCTCCCATTGTCAGCCCGCCTACAGCCTCTGCTTCAATCGCATGTGTTTTCAGCAGATCGAGCACAGCGTGACCAGTCAGGCGTCCGCCCTCGGCGTGGAGCGTGGTTGTGCGGCAGTCGATGTAGTAATCGCTTGTCCCGCCCGAGGATAAGGTAAATGTCCCCAGTTTGAAGCTGATGCGCGCCAGCAATCCCAGCAGTTGTTGTTTGTTTGAAGGGTTTGTCGCCGTTGTTGTCATGGCCCTCAGTTTACCAAGTACGATCCGAAGCCGTGAGAACGCGGTTCAGAACTAAGAAAAACCGCCGGCGAATCAGAATCATTCACCGGCGGTCTTTCGTCTCCCAGGGGAGGGAACTCAGGTCTAGTTCGAAGCAGGCATCAGGTTCATCGGCTCGGTGAGCGTAAACAAGAGAATCGCACCCGGCTCAAGCGACGCCTGCGGGTGATCCACCAGCAGATGTGTCGTTACCACGCCCGCGCCAATCAGGCTGCCCGTAAGAGCACCGACTGGGCCGCCGAGCACTGCGCCGGTGACAGCGCCGGTGCCCACAACCGCGCCGTATTCAATGCCATCCTTCTTGGCGCGCGAACCAGGATTGATGGTGCCTTCACCGCCAATTCGCGTCTTTGAACCGGGCGTGCCGGTGGTCTCGGCATGAAGCTGGAAACGCGACCCATCCGGCAAAATTACGGCTTCCGGTTTCAACCGGAAACTTCCGTGCCCGCCAAAATGCCCGGACGTGACTGAGCTGACGCGGCCCTCAATTCCCGAGCCTGCAGGAATCAGCACCTTGCCGTCCTGCAACACGTCCGAAGCGACCTGTCCACGGAACTGCTCGCCCTTTTCGCTTTCTGTCGAAGAAAGCCGGTTCATCAGCTTGACGCGAATCGTCACTCCTTCCAGCAGTTCACCAGGCCGCGCCGGGCGAGGATGCACGATGTCCCCATCCGGGTCGACGAAGGCGGCAGGCCGCGTGCTCAACGCCTCCTGCTGCGGCGCAACCGGCTGATAGCCATCCTGCGCTGCAGGCGCCACGTAACTTGAACTTGCAGCAGGAGCCTGCGTCGCCGCCGGTGCAGCAAGCACTCCTGCCGAAGGCTTGGCAATTACTGGAGCAGGTTCCTGCGAAGTCTGAATCTGGTCCTGCGGTGGCCGCGAAACACCAGAATATGCGTCGCTCGTCGACTGCTGCGCTCCTGCCGCTGCGGCCGAGCTTAACGTTGCCATCATGAATAATGAAAGAATTCGCCCATTAATTTTGGCTGGACCCATAGCAGAATCTCCTTCAACCCTTGGTTTCAATCACTTCAATCGTGCCGGGTGAAAATACCCACAGAATCCCTTACAGACTTAGACCCTGTGTAAGCGCGGAAGTTGTACAGCTCTTTCCGCGGAAAGCACGTCACCGGCAGCTTTCCCAGATACCACACTAGTCCTTTGATTCTCCGCATGTTCGTGGAATCATGCATTTCGCCACAATCGGGAATCCCGCCCGGCAAGAATCAGATTAGGCACCCCGCCCCTTCGATCCTCGGAGGCCACGCCGCTCCGGCCAGCCGTTCACCCTCGTTTGTTAGACTACCCATGGAATTCTCTTACAGATCTGAGGGGGATCACGCACCAATGGCCGAGCTTCTCACCAGCATTCAAAGCACTGCTGGCAGAGCTGTGGCCGTAGATCGCCGCCCTAAATTGAATGACCGGCTGCACCACCGCATTGCGAGGACTGACATGACTGAGATTGTTGCAATTCGCGCCCGCGAAATTCTTGATTCGCGCGGCAACCCCACCGTAGAAGCAGACGTAATCCTGGAAAGCGGCGCACGCGGCCGCGCAGCCGTTCCCTCGGGAGCCTCGACCGGCGAGCATGAAGCCGTTGAGCTGCGTGATGGCGATAAGAGCCACTACCTCGGCAAGGGCGTGCTGCAGGCCGTTGAAAACGTAGAGACCATCATCGCTCCTGAGCTTGAAGGCTTCGATGCCAGCAACCAGCGCCTGCTCGACCAGACCATGATCGATCTCGACGGCACCAGCAACAAATCCAAGCTCGGTGCAAACGCGATTCTCGCTGTCTCCATGGCCGCCGCCCGCGCCTCGGCGCAGACCCTCGAAATTCCTCTCTATCGTTACCTCGGCGGATCCAATGCCTGCATTCTGCCCACGCCCATGATGAACATCCTCAATGGCGGCGCACACGCTGACAGCAATGTCGACTTCCAGGAGTTCATGGTCATGCCCGTCGGCGCCGAGCGCTTTTCCGACGCGCTGCGCTGGGGCACTGAAGTCTTCCACACCCTCAAGGGCGTGCTTAAGAAGAAGGGCTACAACACAGCCGTCGGTGACGAAGGTGGATTCGCACCCTCGCTCACCTCTAACTCTGAAGCCATCGAGCTCATTCTCGAAGCCATCACTCTCGCCGGCTACAAGCCAGGCAAAGACATCTGCATCGCGCTCGATCCCGCGGCCAGTGAGTTCTACGACAAAGAAAAGCAGAAGTACGTCTTCAAGAAGAGCGACAAGCGCGAACTCTCCAGCGAAGAGATGGCCCACTTCTGGGATAACTGGACACGGCAATACCCCATCATCAGCATTGAAGACGGTCTCGCCGAAGACGATTGGGAAGGCTGGCGCTTGCTCACTGAAAAGGCCGGAGGTCGCATTCAGCTTGTCGGCGACGACCTCTTCGTCACCAACGTACAGCGCCTGCAGCGTGGCATTGAAGAGGGCGTAGCTAACTCGATCCTCATCAAGGTCAACCAGATTGGCACGGTAACCGAAACCTTCGAAGCCATCGAACTGGGCCGCCGCTACGGCTATACCTCGATCATTTCTCATCGCAGCGGCGAAACCGAAGACACCTTCATCGCCGACCTCGCGGTAGCCACCGGCGCTGGCCAGATCAAGACCGGCTCGGCTTCGCGCACCGACCGCATCGCCAAGTACAACCAGCTTCTGCGCATTGAAGAAGAGCTGGGCCAGGGAGCGAATTTCCTCGGCATCGAAAGCATCAATTACAACGAATAGGCATTCCATGCCATCGAACCGGTGCGGCTCCGGCCGCACCCAACATATCCTTCCACTGCATTGTCATCCTGAGCGCAGCGAAGGATCTGCTTTTCACAATGCAAGTTCAGCACAGATATGGGTGCCCCATCCTTCGCGCACTTTGCGAAGGGTGGGATTACTTAAATCTTTAACCGAATAACTCGCTGCACTTAGAGGCTCCGTGTCCAATCGCCGCCCACTCGTCCTAACCATCCTCGACGGATGGGGCTACAGCCCCAAGACGGAAGCCAACGCCATCGCCCTCGCGCGCAAGCCCACCTACGACAAGCTCCTCGCCGAATACCCCAACACCCTCATTCGCGCCGCCGAGCACTTCGTCGGCCTGCCAGATGGACAGATGGGCAACAGCGAAGTGGGCCATCTCAATCTCGGCGCCGGGCGCGTCGTCACCATGGACATCACACGCATTGACCTGCTCATTGCGAACGATCAATTCACCAGCTTTCCAGCCATCGCCAAGGCCATGCAGCGCGCGCGTGAAGGCGATCGCAGCCTGCACCTCATCGGCCTCGTCTCAGACGGCGGAGTTCATGCGCACCAGGAGCATCTTTACGCTCTGCTGCGCGCCGCCAAAGCGCACGGAGTTCAGCGCGTCTTCGTGCATGCTTTTCTGGATGGCCGCGACACGCTGCCCACATCAGGCGCAGGCTACATTGAAAAGCTCCTGCACAAGATGAGCGAGTACGGCATCGGCAAGCTCGCCTCCGTCAGCGGCCGCTACTACGCCATGGACCGCGACAAGAAGTGGGACCGCGAGCGCAAAGCATTCGAGGCCATGTGCCTCGGCCGTGCAGAGGGCGGCAGCTATGCCGATGCGCCTGCGCGCATTCGTGAGTGTTACAACAACGGCATCACCGACGAGTTCACCATCCCCTTTGTCGTTACCGATGCGCATGGCTACCCCAACGGCATCATCCGCGATGAAGATGTGGTCATCAACTTCAACTACCGCGCCGACCGTGCCCGCCAGATCACCCGCGTGCTCACCCGCGAAAGCGGCCTCAACCAGGCCGGTGGACGCAACCTCGACGCCTGGGAATCGCTGGACGAAATCATTCCCCGCGCGGAGCTTCCCAAGAAGCTCTACTACCTATGCATGACTCAGTACGACAAGTCGTACAGCCTGCCCATGATCATCCTGCCGGAGTCGATGGATAACCTGCTGGCCAATGTTTTGACCGTGGCTCAACTGCGCAATCTGCGCGTCGCCGAAACGGAGAAATACGCCCACGTCACGTACTTCTTCAACGGCGGCATCGAAACCCCATTCCCCGGCGAGGATAGAACACTCATCCAATCGAAGAAAGTTGCCACCTACGATTTGGCTCCCGAGATGTCCGCCGAAGGCATCGGCGACACCATCGTCAGCGCCATCAACGACACAGCCTTTGATCTGATCATCGCCAACTTCGCCAACGCCGATATGGTCGGCCACAGCGGCCAGTTGCTGCCCACCATTAAGGCTGTTGAAGTCGTCGACACACAACTTGCGCGTATCTACAAAGCGTTGCGTGAAAGAAACGGAAGCTGGCTTATTACTGCCGACCACGGCAACGCCGAACAGATGATCGATCCGGTAACTGGCGGCCCGCACACGGCACACACCACCAACCCGGTCCCGATGATTTATGTCGGTGAAGAGGCCAGCAAATACACCCTTCGATCAGACGGCAGCCTGCGCGACATCAGCCCCACGCTGTTGAATCTCCTCGGCTTGAACCTGCCCAAGGAGATGACGGGGGGGGACTTGCGCGTGCCGATTAGCTCGTAGGAAGTAGGCCCGACAATGCTGCGTAGAATGATCGAAAACTGGCAGCAAAAGGCCAAACTCATTGTGCCGCCCGAGAATACCGGCATACTAGCAAGTCGTGGAGGACTTCTAGGCCCGGCATTTTTCCCGGAAGGACTAGGACTCCAGAACCCTTGTCAGATTGAGTTTCCTGACATCGTAGCTATCGGTCACAATTTTGGTTGCGAGGATTATCGCAATGAAATAGAAGCTGCGGGTCGTGAAGATGATAAGGCCACGTGGCGCAATCTAATAAAAACGCTCTCGGACGCGCATGTCAAGGTTGATTCTTGTTATATGACTAATTGGTTTGTAGGTCTACAGCCGGGCGACAAACAAATTGGCGAGTTTCTCCTTCATCCACACCCGCGTTTCGAGGCGGATTGCCAGCGGCTGCTAATGGCACAACTTGAGGGAATCAGACCGGCAGCGATTTTGTTATTGGGTTTGCCGATAGTTAACCTTGTGCACAAGATCATGCCTGCATTGAGGCCTTGGTCCACATGTTCAAATTGGAGGGAAGTAGATAGAAGCGTGATCGGACCCGTCGCCTATGGAGTGAAAATCCCAGGAACAGAAGTAAAAGTCAACGTTGTAGCTCTCTTGCATCCATCGTTCTCCCCTTCTAATCAGCGACACCGTCGCAGCCTCTATTCAGTGCCGAAACCTGAAGTTGAGATGATCTGCAAGGCTATCGAAGGTTTGCCAATATCTGCCAAGTAGTCTTTTCAGCAGTTTATTGACAGCAGTGCTAAATCTTTAAAGGGCTTTCTACTTTAGCAAGGTGAAGCGCCTATTGGCGATTTACTTGAGATGGGTAAGACCGCACATTTTCTGCATCCTCTTCAATTTCACTCCCATCTCATAGCCAGTCGAAAAAGGCATTGGCCGGATTGGTAAGCCCAGCCTCCTGTGCTCAAGGCGCAGGTTCTGTCATCCCGCATACGGGAAGAGACCCACGGCGATCGGCGGCAGTGCGTGTGCGCTGCCTCACCAGTCGTGCAGGTCAGACCAGCCGTTTTCGCGCCTCTACCTGTGCGACTCCATCTACCTTAAGGAGATCGCATCATGACTCAGCCAAAAACAGCACTCAATCACATCAACATTCCAGTCTTCGACGTACCGGAGTTCACCCGCTTCTTTCAGCAGGCATTTGGATTTCGCCTTACCGACCAGCGCGGCGCTGGCACCTTCTCCGTCCTGCAAGGCGAAGATGGCTTTATCCTCGTGCTCTCGCATGACAAGCACGTCGACTCCAAAACCTATCCCGGCCTCTTTCACGTCGGCTTTCTCCAGGAATCCACGGAGGCAGTGCGCCAACTGCACCAACGCCTTCTCGACGCCGGCTTTGAAGCGCCAAACCCTGCAAAGCTTGAGCGCGGCGGTCCGCGGGCCTACGGCTTCTACTACCCCGCCCCCGGCGGAGTCGTCGTCGAAGTCAGCACCTTCGCTGAAGAACCTGCGACAGCGTAGCTGGAGCGTTCCACGCGTGGAAAATGTTTTGGCATAGGCCGCGGCATATGCCAAACATAGGCTGATGCACAAATGGGCGTAATTGTACGCAAGTGCAAAAATCTCATTTTATATGGGGTTACAACAAAAACATGAGGACGCAGCCGGCATAGGCTGCGCCCTCAAAATTGTTCCACGAGGAACAATCGCGTGTCTCACACGATCTAGTTCAAAGAAATGGCTTGAGTCAAAGGCAAATCAGCCGACGATCCGCCCACCATGAAGCTATAACTTCCCGGCACCAGCTTCCACTTGTCTGAAGGCTCATCGAAGACCGAAAGATACTTCGGATCGACTGCTACCGAGACCGTCTTGCTTTCGCCCGCAGCCAGCTTTACGCGCGTAAAGCCTACCAGCCGCTTAGGCGGCTCGTCTGTGCTCGCCGGCAGTGCTGCATAAACTTCGGCAATTTCCGTGCCTTCACGGCTGCCGGTGTTGGTCACGGTGAATGTGACAGCAGTCGATGTTCCTGGCGTCACCTGCAGGTCTTTGTATGCGAAGGTCGTGTACGAGAGGCCAAAGCCGAAGGGGAAGAGAACAGGCTTCTTCTCCGCGTCGTACCACTTATAACCAACCTTCAACCCCTCGTCGTAGTGAACGCTGAAGCTGGCATGGGCATTCTCTTTACGCATCACCGGCGATGCACCTTCGGAGTGCGGCGGAGGCTGTGCCACTGTCGGATGTGGCACGTCGGCCTCACTCTTGGGGAAGGTCATCGGCAGCTTGGCGCTGGGGTTCACATCGCCGAAGAGCACATTGGCCACGGCGTCCGAACCCTTGCTGCCGGCGTACCACGCCTCAGCTACTGCGCCCACCTGTTCAAGCCACGGCATGGTCACGGCTGTGCCTGATTCAAGCACGACGATGGTTTTCGGATTTGCAGCGGCGACGGCGGCGATGATCGCGTCCTGATTGTCGGGCAGTGAGAGGTTCTTCAAGTCTTCGCCTTCGCTGGTCCACTGCTGCACGAAGACGATGGCAACATCGGATTTGGCTGCCACGGCTGCTGCAGCGGCTGTGTCCTTTCCGGATTCGAATAGGACCTTCGCGGTCGGTGCTTTGGCGATGACCGACTTGAGCGGAGAGGTTGGGAACCAGACGTGCTCGAGCCACTGCGGCTGGCCTTGGCCAGGCGGGTCGACCTGCGCCGAGCCGCCACCGGAGATCATGCCCACGTCGGCATGGTCTCCGATAATGGCGATCGACTTGATGCTGTTCTTATCGAGCGGCAGCAGGTTGTTCGCATTTTTGAGTAGAACGATGCTGTGCTCTTCAATTCGCTGCGCTGTTTCGAAGCCGCCCTCCACATCCACAACGCTCTTCTTGATCGGGTTATCGACAAGGCCTGCCTCAAATTCGGCGCGCAACATGCGATGAACATGCTCATCGAGTTCGGCCTTTGAAATGGTTCCTGCTTCCACGGCTTTCTTGTAGAAGTCACCAAAGAAGTTTTCACCGGGTTCCTCGTTATCGAGCCCAGCAGCCGAGGCTTTTACAGTCGAGTGCGTGCCGCCCCAGTCGGAGAGGACGAAGCCTTTGAACTTCCAATCCTTCCTCAGTATATCGGTCAGCGTGTACTTGTTTTCGCAGGCGTAATCGCCGTTGATCGAGTTATACGAGCACATGACAGCCTGCGGGTTGCCGATTGTTATGCCGATCTCGAAGGCCAGCAGATCGGTCTCACGCATGGCGCGCTTGCTGATGATGGAGTCGACTTCGTTGCGGCCGCTTTCCTGATCGTTGACGGCATAGTGTTTGATGTCGCCGATGACATGCTGGGCCTGTTCGCACTTGATGCGGTTGCCAACGAGCGTTCCGGCGAGAACCGGGTCTTCACCCTGATACTCGAAGGTACGTCCGTTGCGCGGCTCACGTGTAATGTTCACGCCGCCGCCGAGGGTCATGTTGTAGCCCTGCGCGCGCAGCTCGCGGCCGATGAGCGCGCCGTAATCACAGGCGGCTTCTGTATCCCAACTGGCGGCTGCGCCTACGTTTGAAGGCAGTGCCGTCGAGTAGCGGCCATTCATCGCGCTGGAACGTACACCGTAAGCGGCATCGCTCATCTGGATGAACGGAATGCCGAGGCGAGGAATGCCGAGCACGAAGCCGGCGCCCCCATTGCCAAGGTAGTAGTTGGCTTTGGGCGGTCCCCATCCGGGCATGCCCTGGCCGTGGAGCAGGTCGATCTTTTCGTCGAGCGTGAGCTCCTTGAGTACCAAGTCGGCGCGTTCATCGGCGGAGAGACTCTTGTTCATCCACGCAGCGTGAGCCCATGCGGGCTCAGCCGGTTTGCGGCGCGGAGATTGGGCCAGCGTAGTGAGGGCGAATGTGGCGAGGACTCCTGTGGCGAGTGCGATGCGCCAGGACGAGGCTGCTTTCATCATGAACCTATGATTCATCGATTCCATCCGAGAGGCTTTAAGTTGAATGCAACGGTATCGCGCAAGTGTACAGCTAAAACGTGTGAGCAGTCATTCGCCGCGGACTTTTATCTTCTCCGATCAATCGATTGCGCTCCAGCCGGGAACCGGATAGGGTGTTGACTGCGTAGTGGTCAGTAATTTTGGGCGAATTGGAGGAAAAGACATGACAGCTTTGTTGGGCGGGCGATTCTTGTTGCGGTCGAATCCGGCGGCTGCGATCTTCTGGGGCGGGTTCATCGCCGGAACTTTGGATATCGCTTCGGCGGCCATCACCACAGTCACGAATGGCGGATCGCCAATGCGTATGTTGCAGGGCATTGCCTATGCGCTGATTGGCACGGGCGCGTTCAAGGGCGGCCTGGGGACAGCCTTACTGGGGCTGGCGTGCCACTTCTCGATAACGTTCGGAGCCGCTGCTGCGTACTGGGCAGTGAGTCGGGCGATGCCGGTGCTGGTCAAGAAGGCGGTGATCTGCGGTTTGCTTTACGGCATTGTGGTGTTCGTCATCACAAACTATGTGATTGTACCGTTGTCGAGGATCGGGCGTGTGCTGACCCATGACCCGAAGCAGATTGCCCTCGGCCTGGTGATTTTGATGTTATTCGTGGGTTTGCCGATTTCACTCATGGCGCGCCGGTATTCAGGCGTAGCTGCGAAGTTAGGAAGTTAGTTTGGGCTGCACCGCTTCTAAGTCAAATTGATTGCACCGCGAATATTCATTTGCACGTTGTTTCATGCCATGGTACGGTTCTGGTCGGATTTCGGGGAGCTTGTGCGGCCCTGCGGATTGGTGCGCTTGCCTTCGGACCAGATAGAGGATCGACCGACATGAGCAAATGGAAATTGTTAATCGTCATGCTGGCATTGGGAGTTAGTTTGCCGGCGTTTACGGAACAGAACCACGACGATCAGGATGTGTCGTCGGCATGTAAAAGCCTCCCCACGCATAGTCAGTTGAAGTCAGCACTGATAGCCGCACGCGGACAGATGAATGGCGGATTCAACCTGGATATGTGGGGCACGGTGGTCAATCGTGACGGCGTGGTGTGCGCAGTTGCTTTCACGGGCGGTAACCGCGGATCGCAGTGGCCGGGCAGCCGGGTTATCTCCGCGCAGAAGGCCAACACCGCCAACGCATTCAGCCTGCCGCAACTGGCCCTTTCTACGGCGAATCTTTACAGTGCAGTGCAGCCCGGCGGAAGTCTCTATGGATTGCAGGCAAGCAACCCTGTCAACACGCGCGTGGCCTATCGCGGAGATCCGAGCGACTATGGCCAGTCGAACGATCCGATGGTAGGCGGTCGTATTGGTGGCGTGAATGTATTCGGCGGCGGCCTGGCGCTCTATAACTCCAAGGGCCAGTTGATCGGCGCGGTGGGCGTGAGTGGAGATTCGTCCTGCGCGGACCACAACATTGCATGGCGGACAAGGCACACGCTCAAGCTGGATTTCGTTCCAGCGGGCGTGAGCGGCGATACTGCCCGGCCCGACAATATCGTATACGACATTACGACTCCGGCAGGGCTTGCGATTGGCGTGAGTCTGAACGGCTGGGGACATCCAGCCTGCAGCGCAACAGCGACGACAATTGCTGCCGGCTTGCCGGCAATTCCTTAAGAGGCTACAACTAACAACGAATTCCCAGATAGAACAACGGCTTGTGTTTGGATTCATGGGCCGTTGTTTGCTGGGTTGTTGGGATTGGCACACGGCAGATGGATGCAGGGACAGGCTCGCCAGGTGCGGGCCTGCCCCTTCTTAACGGCCCTCAACCGCGAGATACTTGCGGAGAAGATGCAATAACTCGTGCTCTTCCTGACGCAGCGCCGTTGATCCTTCTTTCATCTTCTTTGTGGCCTGCCCCGTAAAGATTTTCAACATTGTGCCCTCTAAATACGATTCCAGCACCGCAGGATGGATGTAACACTTTCTGCAAACGGATGGCGTGTTGCCCAACTGCGCAGCGACCGCCTGCACAGCCTGCACGATGTTTTTCTTGGCCTGGGCTTCCGATTCAAAGGCCTCAAAGTTGCGCAGAGAAGCGCAGGCCAGTACGGTACCGGCCCAGGTGCGAAAATCCTTCGCAGTGAAGTGCTGATTGGTAATCTCACGCAGATATTCATTGACGTCAACAGAGTCGATGGAGTGGAGCTCTCCATCTTCGTCAAGATACTGAAAGAGCTCATAGCCGGGAAGATCCAGACAACGTTTGACAATGCGCGCCAGGCGGCGATCTTCAAGGTCGATGGCATGGTGAACTCCGCTCTTGCCCTTGAAGTCGAAGGTGACGGTAGCGCCTTTGACCGCCACATGGCGGTTGCGTAGGGTGGTGAGGCCGTACGAGCGATTGGTGCGTGCATACTCGGTGTTGCCGATGCGGATATAGGTGGTCTCCATCAGGCGGACGATAGCGGCGAGAATCTTTTCGCGGGGCAGGTTGGGCCGGGCGAGATCATGCTCCACCTGTTGGCGGATAAGCGGCAGAGCGTCGGCGAAGAGGAGCATCCGTTCGTACTTGGTCTCATCGCGTGTCTGGCGCCATCGAGGGTGATAGCGGCTCTGCTTGCGGCCACGAGCGTCGCGGCCGGTAGCCTGCAGATGGCCGTTGGCGATGGGGCAGATCCACACATCGTTCCAGGCAGGCGGAATGACGAGCGACTTGATGCGTGCCAAAGTTTCCTTATCGTGAACCGGCGCCCCATCGGAGTGGACGTAGCGGAAGTATTTGCCATGGCGCTTGCGTTTAATGCCGGGACGAGTATCGGAGACATAGCGCAGGCCAGCCGCCTTGGCCGATTGAACTGCGTCCTGCTGAACTTCAACTGCCGAGGGTTGCGTTGACATGTCGACCGCTGCGTCTCGATTTAAACAGTCGCCTGACTGCGTATGAATGCTTCGATGCTCCGCGGCAGAGATCGGACAAAATTTCACATCAATCGTGTTCATCCGGTGATACTGCGGCGGGCATTTCTGGAGTAGGGAGAAACAATCAACTCCAGACGCAAGAACGGCCTGTGCATTGGTATGCGCAGGCCGTTGTTGGGTGAACTGTTGGGATTGGCGGTCTTGACTAAGGCACTCGCGCTTGGCGAAGGCCAGTGGCCCAACGGTGAACCTCACCGTCAGGACTTACTCTGGGGCTGGGCGCGATGCCCTAGGCCTCAGTCACCTCACGTTGATCGGTACTGTGATACGAACAACTGTCAGATTTCATAGGCTGGATCATCCTCCTTTCCCGTGTAGCTAAAAATTAACGCCGAGGGCAGGTGTACGTCAAGCGCCTGTATGGCATACGTGTATCGATGTTGTGTCTGGATATTCTCTGCCCGATACTGGAACTCCTCTATACTTGAGACTGTTCAACATTTTGTTGCACGTGCTCGATCGATAATGAGTCTTCGGCGCCGCCGCGGGCACTTCGAAGACTGCCCAATCTAAAGCAGCCACGATCACTTTGTCTGTATCGCTATGCCAACTCAAAGACCGAAGGTGAGAATGGCGCGCCAGGCCGTTCTCAGAGCGTGCGAGGTGTATCGGTCTCTGAAGAGTGTTTCAGAGCATTCAATTGTTCGATTTTTGTAGAAATTGAAGATAAGTAAATCTAAGGAGAAGCAGACTACGAATGCGCATTAAGGAATTGGATGGACTGCGTGGAATCGCGGTGTTGGCTGTTATCAGCGAGCACTATATGTCTTGGCTTCCGGGCGTTGGTTCTCAGTTTGGCTGGCTGGGCGTTGACCTGTTCTTCATTCTTTCGGGATTCCTCATCACCAGCATTCTGCTTGAGCTTCGAAATAAAGAGCATTACTTCAAGGTTTTCTATTCCCGCCGGGCCTTGCGCATCTTTCCTCCTTATTTCCTTGGTATTTTTGTCTATCTCGGTGTTTCGTTTGCGCTCGGCATGCCGGGAACCTGGGGATTGTGGTTGCAGTACATTTTCTATTACACGAGCTTGTTTGTAGGTCAGCCATCGGTTTTGCACGCCGTTCCTCCAGTCATTCCACCTGTTGTCGTTCTGGGGCTGGCGGTACTGTGGTCGCTTTCTGTGGAGGAGATTTATTACACCCTCTGGGCGCCGGTTGTGCGCTACACCTCGCAGAAGGGGTTTACGGCGATCCTGGTTGGGATGATCGTGGCCGCTCCATTGCTGCGCTGGTGGCTGCACACGCCGGATTATCCAGAGTTATATACGTTCTATTGCAGAATGGATGGACTGGCTTACGGTTCGGCGATCGCGCTGCTGCTCAGGGAGCGGCGCCTGGCACCTGGCAGATGGATGATATTGGACAAATGGTTTGATCGCACCGCATGGGTCGTGCTGCCGTTGACGGTGGCTTTCTGGCTGATCACTCATGGAGAACGGAGCAGCCGGCTGGTAACTACTGTGGGGTTGGTGCTGGCCGATTTGAGTTTTGCGCTTATAGCCCACATATTGATTCGGAGGTCGGGTGGAAACCAGCTATGGGTACGGATCTTTCGCGCCAAGTGGTTGCGTTCTATTGGCATGGTCAGCTATAGCCTTTACCTGTTTCACTATCCGCTGCGGAAGATCAGTATCGACCTGGTAATGCAGCTTCATTTGTCGCGTCATGCTGAGGCCATCGCCTCAGTGCTGCTGGGTCTGGTGCTGAGCTTTGGCGTTGCCTATGGTCTGTGGTACGGCATGGAATCGGGCATTCTGCGCTGGAAGGATCGCAAGGTTCCCAGCCCGGTGCATCCTGAGATTCCCGCTTAAGGGGAGATGCAGATTCTTCGGTGTGCTTCCGTTTGCGCTGGAGGAGGGTGATTTTCAATAACGCCCTTGTTCCAACGCAAATGTCATTTGAATGTCAGAGTTTCGCGTATCGGGCTTGAAGCAGCTATAGCTTTCCATACTCTGAAGCAGGAATGGAAATCAAGAACGCACGCGAAGATGGTCGCGCCCTTGCGCTGAGCTTCGACTCCACCTTTAGCAGGACTGGTACGCAGTTCTCGCGCTGGTTTTACCTTGCCGAGTGGGTCGCTCTGATTCTGCTTACGGCGCAATTTGCTATGCGCACTTTGCCGGATGCGTGGAAGACGCTGAATACCGACTTTCCGAATTACTTCACCACAGCAACTCTGGTGCGTGCGCGTGCGGATACGTCGCGGGTCTACGAGTGGGTGTGGATCGAGCGGCAGAAGGATCATCTGCAACTTGATCAGCGCATTATCGGGATGGTTCCGATTACGCCGTTTTCGACGCTGGCTGTTTATCCGCTGACGCGGTTGCCCGCGCTTACCGCCAAGCATTGGTGGAACATCTTCAATCTTGGTTTACTCGCGGTGATGGTGATGCTCATTCGCGGCATGACTGGAATTCCATGGCGGCGCATCTTGCTTGTCGTTGTGTTGAATTTTGCCCTGCGATTGAATTTCATGTACGGGCAATATTATGTTTTGCTGCTGTTTCTGCTGACCCTCGCCTGCTATCTCTATCTTCGCCAGCGGCGGTTTTTATCTGGAGTCATGATTGGCATCGCAGCAGGATTGAAAATCTTTCCGGTGATTTTTCTGTTGTACTTTCTTCGCAAGCGAGACTGGAGAGCTCTGGCTGGAGGAGTGTTGAGCGGCGCCATCGCCGCGCTGGTCTCGATTGTGGTGTTTGGCTGGGAGCTCCATCGTGTGTATCTGACGCAGGTGTTACCGGCGTCGCTGCGGGGCGAGGGGCTTGATCCGTTCAATCTGAGCGCGGCTTCGCTTTCGTCGCTGCTGCATCGGCTCTTTATCTATGAGCCGCAGTTGAATCCGCATCCCGCGATCCATGTTGCGTGGCTGTTTGCGATCTTCCATCCGGTGCTGCAGATGCTGGTGATGGCTCCGGCTCTGTTGCTTGCGGAGCGAGGTAGTACGGATGCGCGGCGCGTGCGGCTGGAGTGGGCGGCGCTGGTGGCGGCGAGTCTGGCGATCTCTACTTCACCGGGGACGTATCTGTTTACACTGCTTATTCTTCCTGTCTGCCTGATGCTTGAGGTTTTGCCGCAGGGGAAGCATTACGTCTTCAAGGCGGTGCTGGTGGGGGCGTATGCGGTGGCCACGTTTATGAGTGGGGCGGGACAGGGATATGAGGGATGGCTTGCGCTGTTGGCGGTGCCACGGCTTCATGCGTTGATGGTGTTGTGCGTGCTGGCCTATGTGCTGCTGGTGCGGCAGCGGTCGCTTCCACTCGTAAGCCGGGATCAGATGATCTGGACTGGGGCGCTGGGCGTTCTGATGATCGTCAGTATCGTGGGGAATCTGCGGCATCAGCGCGGGTTGTATGAGGACTATCAGTATCGTGTGGTTGCGCCGGAGGGATCGTATATGACGGTGCATCCGGCGGTGCAGGGGGATGGTGTGTCGTTTATCTCGATGCGCGGGGATGGGTATCACTCGGGGCTGGATGCTAAGGGTGCTGTCAGCTTCAGTCCGAGCAGTGCTGACGATACGCTTGCGGTGACTGCTTCGGAGCGGGAGCGGTGGGTGGAGCGGGTGGGCAGGGAATCTAGCGTGGTTTCAAACGACGCTGCGGGGCCGGTGATAGAGCGGGCGGAGTCGCCGGTGGTGTCTGCGGATGGGCGGCGGCTGGCTTTTCTTCGCGTGGAGCGGGGGCGTGGGCGGGTGTGGGTTCGTGCGCTTGAGGCTGCTGAGATGCCTGTTACTCCCATGGAGATGAATGTGATGGAGATGAGTTTTTTGCCGGGGGGTGGGATGGTGTTTGCTGCTTCGGTGGATGGGCCGCCGGGGTTGTTTATGGCTGGGCAGGATGGCCGGGTCCAGCCGCTGGGGCTGACGGATGCGCGGTATCCTGCGGTGTCACCGGATGGGCAGTGGCTGGCTTACAGCCGGATGGAGCGGGGAAGCTGGCATTTGTGGCTGCGCAACCTGGCGACTGGGACGCAGCAGCTGATTACTCACGCCGCGTGCAATGCGATGGAGCCGGCCTGGGGGAGCGATTCGAAGACGCTGTATTATGCGAGCGATTGCGGGCGGGCGCAGTGGTTTTCGGTGATCTGCATGCGGCGGGTTGTGCCTTGAGGAATCTTCGTGCTTTGCACGAATATGACTCACATTTCAGAAGTGAAATGTGGGGCACCTGGCATTTGTGAGACCCACCCTTTCGCAAGTGCGCGAAAGGATGGGGCACCCGGATTTGTGGTGGCGCTGACAGTTGGAAGCGATGGGCGGACCAGCCGACAGAAATACCGTCCTGAAACTGTGTTGAGCCGGTTCAGAACACTTTTGCGACAGACAGGAGACTGGTGAGTATCATGCGACTCCAGAACCGCGGGAACAATCCCGGAGGGAGTTCATGATGAAACGTAATTTCATTCTCATGCGTAGGGCTTTCGTTCTCGTTCTTACTTTCGCGGTGCTGAGTGCCACTGCGCATGCGGCGCCAGCCGATTCGATCGCACCTTTTTTGGGCAAGTGGAAGCTGGATCCGGCGTATAGTCGGCTTACCGATCAGATGAAGGTGGGGACGGCAGGGCCGAACACGTACACGCTCAACTTTTCTGGCGATGATGTCGAGACGATTGTGGCGGATGGGAAGGACCATCCTGGTCTGTATGGATCGACCTTTTCGATTACCGTGCAGGACGACCGCCATTGGAAGGGTGTTCGCAAAACGAACGGTCGCATCACGATCATCGGTCTGTGGGAACTCTCGCCGGATGGCAAGACGCTTACAGACAACTTTACCGGTTATCGCGAAAACGGCACGACCTCAAACCTGCATTACATCTATCAGCGCATTGCGGGTCCAGCGCCGGATGGCAAAACTTCCGGTTTTGTGGGTACGTGGGAGAGCACGACGGAAGATGTCAACTCCACGCAGGAGGTGGAGGTGAAGGCTTTTGAGGGGGACGGTCTCTCTTTTGTGAATGCCGGGGGGCAGGTGGTGCAGAGTCTCCATTTTGATGGGAAGGATTACCCTGGCTCGGGGCCGGGCGCGCCGAAGGGTTATGTCTCCTCTGGCCATCGCATCAGCGACCGTGTTGTAGACCGCGTGGATAAGATCGATGGGAAGACGCTTTATCGCCAGGAGATTGAGGTCTCTGCGGATGGCAAGACGCTCACGATGACGGTGCACATCCCGGGGCGGGAGAAGCCGGACTTGATGGTGTTTGATCGGGAGTGAGAATAGGGCGTGGCGTGGGCTTACGTCGTGCGTGGTCAGTACACCGGTCGATCTGGGGCACCCGGCTCAAAAACGCGAAGGATGGGACACTCCGTTCTGGAGAAACTCCGAACTATTTACCCACATCATCTACGTAAGATATCAAAACCCGCCTACAGATAATTCTCCCTCTGATTCTCGATGTGATTGATGGCTGAGCATGGTGAGTAGATATTCTTCATTTATGCGTCCAATCCGCCAAAATACTTCGTTCAGTGGGTAGTCGTCGGGGACGGAACCATCCTTCAGATGGGATCGATACACCCGGTTCACAGAACTAGCGATCATATCGGATGCTTGGAGTCCATAGTTCTCTTTGTCGTCTTCATGACTGATCTCAAGCATAGATTTGGCGGTCTTTGGATTTGCCTTCTTCCAGTTTTCATAAACAAGTTCATAGACTGATGATCGATTGGATTTATCAGAAATGTAAGAGACTTTTATATCCATGCCGTATTCAATAATCGTTTTCGCTGTTCGATAGATAAGTTCCTGAAGGATGTATTCATATGCATCTGAGGCCATGAATGTCTTGCCTCGGGGATGCTCCTCTCGAATTCGATTGTATTCCGGAACGAGAACTCCAACACCGAATGCAACGAGGGAAGAATCCTTAATCACTTGCTGGAGTAGCTCGCGCTTGGCAACGGCTGCGTCCATCCCTTTTTGATCAGGATAGAGATCTTTGTTTCTGAATTGAGCGAATTGGCCAGTGAGCTTGGGAATCTCTTTACCGTGAAAATAGTTAATCGCTGGATGAGCTTTCAATGCCTTACGCCATTCTTTGTTGAACTTGCTCCAGCCTTCTCTGTTTCCGATTAGTGACCCCGCGCAAATATAGTCCTGGCGCTTTTCGTCGCAGGTGTCGTCGATGCAGACTTTCCAGAAACTAGTCATAGTTTATTTAAAGATATCAAGCAGATGGACGATCTTAACTGGGATGGTTCGAGTGATTTTTCCAATAGGGATGTTTGTGGTGGCCTGCTCTGGAACGCATACTGAGTGGGATAAATCCCCCTTTCGAGGTTGCTGGTTTGATTGCCGGGGATGAATCCCCGGCCTACCTATTAAAGGCCTAGCTGATTGGAAGCCTTTGCTGATTAAAAGCCTTTGTTGAGATTTTTGGATTTGGCTGAGTTGCTGTTGCTTGTTTGCAGGTGTGCTGGAACTGGGTCGATTTGGTCTGCGAAGTTTGTGTGGACGTAGGGGTGGTTTTGCAGGTGGCGGCGATTGGGGTTTTCTGCGATGTAGTTGAGTTGGTTCTGAAAATCGGCTGCGTTGCGGATTCCGTGTTCGTGGTAGCCGGGTTGCCAGATTTCTCCTGCGAATTGTTTGCGCATGGCGTGGGAGTAGCCGCCTTTGATGCATTGGATGCAGCGTTCAATGGTTTGCCCTGGGCTGGGAGTAATCAGGACGTGCAGATGTTCGGGCATGATGGCGAAGCCGTGGAGTTGGTAGCGGGATTGAGAGCGGTAGTGGAAGAGGGTTTGAAGGAGAAGTTCGGCGTTGTCGGTGCGGACGAAGATGGTTTTGCGTTGGTGCGCGACGAATGTCAGGGCGTAGGTATAAGACGTTGGTGGCATGGAGAGTTGGAGACAGCATACCGCAGGGGCTTTGGTCGGGGTCAAAACCCCGACTTACCATCTCTTCAGAGGGCGTGCACTGATTGCCTACATGTTTTTGGTGTTGCTGCCTGGGACAGGGCGATTTTGACGGGCGGAAGTGGCGGTGACAGGCTGCCGTTGAGGCATACTGCAGGGGATAAATCCCCTGGATGTGTCTCGGTTATATTGCCGGGGATGAATCCCCGGCCTACCTGTTTTGGACATACGTGCCAGATTGTCGGTGCCGGGATGTTCCGTGTTGGATTGATCTGCGGAGTTAGGCCAACCGAGTTACCAGCTGTGGAGCCAGCCGTCTTGCTGACCGATTCTTACTTCTGTGCCGAAGAGGTTTGAGAGGACGGGGGCGGTTAGTAACTTCTTTCGGGTGCCGTCGTCGAGGATTTTGCCGTTGCGCATGAGGATGACTCTTTCTATCTCCGGGGGGATGTCGCCTAAGTGGTGAGTTACGAGGAGCAGGCCTACTCCCTGCTGCATGAGGCTGCGCATGCTTTCGCGGAGGTTGCGCTGGGCGGCTAGGTCGAGGGCGTTGGAGGGCTCGTCGAGGAGGAGCTGGCGGGGGCGGTGGACGAGGGCGCGGGCGATCTGGATGCGGCGTTTTTCTCCGGCGGACATTTCTCCGACGGGCTGTTTGGCGAGGTGGGTGGCTTCGATTCGTTCGAGGGCTTCGGCGGCGCGGTGGCGCATCTCTTCAGTGACGACGAGGTTGGGCCAGAGGCTGGTGGCGGAGAAGAAGCCGGCGATGACGGAATCGAGGCCGGTGGTGCGTCCGGTGGTGCTGCCGGCGGAGTCAGGGGCGCGGTTGGAGATGCCCTGGAGGCCGCCGAGGGAGTCGGAGACGGTGCCGAAGTGCTGGCGGAGTTCGGTGACGTTCCAACGGGAGCGGCCGAAGATGCTGACTTGTGGAGTGGGATGGCCGGGGCCGGGGATGAGGGGGTAGATTTCGCAGTTCATGGTGCGGATGAGGGTGGATTTGCCGCAGCCGTTGGGTCCGAGGATGGCGACGTGTTCGCCGGTGCGGATGGTGAGGTTGATGTCGTGAAGGACGATGGTGTCGCCGAGGGCTACGTTGACGTTGGACATTGCGAGAAAGGGATGGTGGGCGGCTTCGGAAGTCATGTCATTTGTTAGAGTAAACGGGTTGGGTGGTATTTCCTCGGGGCGCTAAAGCCCCTTTGATTTTTGCCGGGAATGTACGGGCTGAAGCCCGTACCCTTCATTAGAACGGCGCGGCTAGGATTCGTGGTATCCCACCCTAGCCACAAAAACAAAGGCGTGGCGAGGGTGGGGCACCCGGATTTGTGCGAATAAAGCGGGTCCTTCGCTTCCTCACTCCACGGACGAGAGACCTGTCCGCGGGGGCCCCGGTCGCTCAGGATGACAATTCTGTGGGATTAGAAGCAGGTTCCCTTCGGGAATGACAACAAGAAAAGCAAAGGCAAGAGCAAAGGCAGCGGCAACGGCAAGGGCAAGAGCTGGGTGGAGCAGATTGATTTGGGAATGACAGACAGAAGTGCAAAGGCTGGTTGGGGAGAGACTGAGTTGATGAGTGATGTTTCTGGGTTTTTGATTCCGGCGGGGTTTCGGTTTGCGGCTGTGAAGGCTGGGCTGAAGGCTAGCGGGCGGACGGATTTTGCGGTGATTGTGGCGGACGGACTGGAAGGCGGGGTCGCGAGTGCCGCGGCTTTGTTTACGGCGAATCGGGTTACGGCTGCTCCGCTGCAGGTGGATAAGGAGCATCTGGCGGCTACCGGCGGGAAGGTGCGGGTGGTGGCGGTGAATGCCGGGAATGCCAACTGTGCTGCGGGGCAGGCGGGGCTGGATGCTGCTTATGCTACGTGCGCGGCGGCGGCGGTGGAGTTTGGGTGCCGGGCGGAGGAGGTTTTTCCTTCGTCGACGGGGATTATCGGGGTTCCGCTGCCGGTGGAGAAGCTGGTGGCGGCGCTGCCGGCGGTGAAGGCTGGGCTGGGTAGCGAGTCGGATCACTTTCAGCAGGTGGCGCAGGCGATTTTGACGACGGACCTGGTGGAGAAGACGGCCTTTGCGCGGATTGTGATCGAGGGCAAGGAGGTGCGGATTGCGGCGGTGGGAAAGGGGTCGGGGATGATTCATCCGCGGCTGGTTCCGGCCGCACCGCACGCGGCATTACACGCAACCATGCTGGTCTACATCCTGACGGATGCGGAGGCTGATCCCGCGGCGTTGCAGCGGATTCTGGGGCGGGCGGTGGAGGTGAGCTTTAACCGGATTTCGGTGGATGGGGATACTTCTACGAACGATACCGTGCTGTTGCTGGCTTCAGGGGCGAGTGGCGTGCGGGTGCTGGATGGGGATGCGGAGTTTGAGGAGGCGCTGACGCAGGTGGCGACTTCGCTGGCGCGGCAGATTGTGGCCGATGGCGAGGGCGTGGGGCATGTGGTGGAGCTGCGGGTGAAGGGCGCTGTTTCGGATGCGGAGGCGGTGCGGGTGGCGAAGGCGATTGCGCATTCTCCGCTGGTGAAGACGGCGTGGGCGGGGTGCGATCCCAATTGGGGACGGCTGATGGCGGCGATTGGGAATTCGGGGGCTGAGATTGATCCTTCGCGCATTGATATTTGGTTTGGTGAGTTGCCGATCTGCAAGGATGGTGGCCGGGCGGTCGATATGAATATGGCTGCCGCGCATGATTATCTGAAGCAGCCGGAGTTTTCGATCGCGATTGAGTTACATCAGGGCGAGGGTTCGTGCGTTTTCTGGACGACGGACTTGACGGCGGAGTATGTGCGGATCAATGCGGATTATTCAACGTAAGTGATTGATTCCGTTCCGGTGGCACGGGTATGTGGTTGAAGCCGATTGTTCTTCCGTGTCCATAAAGGGGGATTGCTTTTCATCGTTGTTTCCAGTATTCGAGTGGGGAAGGTTCCGCGAAGAATTGGTCGTTGGCAAATAGGGCGGTGAAGGCGATATGGCGACAGGGGACGGGCGCTGGCGGGAAGGTATTGCGATTGTCGGCATGAGTGCACGCTTTCCCGGCTGCAGGTCGGTGGGCGAGTACTGGACGAGGATCGCGGCGGGCGAGAGTCTGCTCTCGACTGCGAGCGATGCGGAGCTGACGGCTGCGGGTGTCGACCCGGCGATGGCCGAGGCGATGCACTTTGTGCGCTCCGGTACGGTGCTTGAGGATGCGGAGAGCTTTGACGCCAAGTTCTTCGAGATGAGCCGGCGCGAGGCGGAGATGATGGATCCGCAACAGCGGATTCTGCTGGAGTGCGCGTACGAGGCTCTCGAAGACGCAGGGATGACCGGAGATGGGGCGCGTGTAGGGGTGTTTGCCGGGGTGGGCATGAACACCTACATGATGCAGTTGCTGGGGAATCCGGAACTGCTGGCGGCGGCCGGCGGATACCAGCTGATGCTGGGCAATGATAAAGACTTTCTGGCTTCAAGGGTGGCGTACAAGTTGAATCTGCGCGGGCCTGCGGTGGTGGTGCAGACGGCTTGCTCGACTTCGCTGGCGGCGGTGCATTTGGCTTGCCAGAGTTTGTTGTTCGGGGAGTGCGACGGCGCGCTGGCGGGTGGGGTTTCGGTACCGTTTCCGCAGGTGGCGGGTTATGCGTATATTCCGGGGATGATTTTGTCGCCGGATGGGCTTTGCCGGCCGTTCGATGAGAAGGCGCATGGGACTGTACCGGGGCGCGGGGCGGGGCTGGTTGTGCTGAAGCGTGTCTCGGATGCGGTTGCGGATGGGGACACGATCTATGCGGTGATTGCCGGGTCGGCGTGGAACAACGATGGCTCGGACAAGGTGGGATATACGGCGCCGAGCGTGGCGGGCCAGGCTGAGGTGATTCGCGGTGCGTATGCGGCGGCGGGGATTGGGCCGGAGCGGATTGGGTATGTGGAAGCGCATGGGACGGGGACGGAGCTGGGCGATCCGATCGAGGTGGCGGCACTGGCTGAGGTTTTCGGCACGCGTGATACAGACGCCGCAAAGTGCGTGCTGGGGGCGGTGAAGGCCAATATGGGCCATGCCGATGTGGCGGCTGGGGTGGCTGGGCTGATCAAGGCGGCGCTGGCTGTGCATCATGGGGTGATTCCGCCGACGCTGCATTTTGAGCGGGCGAATCCAGCGCTGGGGTTGGAGAGGACGCCGTTCAGGGTGAGCGCGGAGCGGGTGGAGTGGCCTGAGGGTGAACGTTGGGCTGGGGTGAGTTCGTTTGGCATTGGCGGGACGAATGTTCATGTTTGTTTGCGGAACTCTCCTTCGATCGCTATCCCACCCTTGACGCAAAGTACGCGCCAAGGATGGGGCACCCGGAGTTCTGGGATTGAAGAGACGAACGCGGCACAGGGCCCATTTGTGTTTCCGGTTTCGGCGAAGACGGAACGGGGGTTGGAAGCGAGCGTGACGCGGCTGGCTGGGTTTGTCACGGATTCGCCTGAGTTGGAGCTACCGGCTGTGTCGGCTACGTTGCAGAGTGGGCGGCGGCGATACGGTTTTCGGCGTGCGGTTGTGGCTCGGAGCGGCGAGGAGTTGGCTGCGGAGCTGGAGAAGCCTTTCAAGACGGCCACGGGGGATTCGCTTTCCGGTGATGTGGCTTTTCTGTTTCCGGGGCAGGGGTTGCAGTTTGCGGGTATGGCCAAGGGGCTTTATGCGCGCGATGAGCGGTTCCGCGAGCGGATTGTCCGCGGGCTTGCTTGCTTGCGGCACGAGCTGGCGGAGCGGATTCTGGCGGCGATTCGCGGGGATGAGCCGGTTCAAAGCGTGATGGATACGGCTGTTGCGCAGCCGCTGCTGTTTCTGGTGGAGTATGCGCTGGCGATGCGCTGGATGGAGCTGGGGGTGCGTCCGGCGGTGCTGCTGGGGCACAGCCTGGGCGAATTGACTGCAGCTGCTGTGGCTGGAGTTTTTTCGTTTGAGGATGGGCTGCGGCTGGCTGCTGAGCGCGGACGGTTGATGCAGGAGACGGCTGACGGCGCGATGCTGGCGGTGAGTCTTTCGGCTGAGGATGTGGGGGTTCATCTCACGCCTGAATTGTGGATTGCGGCGGAGAATGGGCCGAAGCTGACGGTGGTTTCAGGTTCGGTTGAGGCGATTGAGGATCTGGTAACGCGACTGGCAGCGGCTCGCGTGGCTGCGGTGCGGCTGGCTACGGATCGTGCCTTTCATACTCCGCATGTGGCGGAGGCGGCGCGGCTGTTTCATGAAGCAGTGGCGAAGGTGGAGCGGAATGCGCCGAAGCTGCGCTGGCTCTCGAATGTGACGGGGACGTGGATCACAGCGGAAGAGGCAATGAGTCCGCAGTATTGGGCGGACCAGATGACGGCGCGGGTTCGGTTTGCCGAGAATGCGGCGATGCTGGCAGCAACGAAGGCGGGGGGGTATTTTCTGCTGGAGGTTGGGCCGGGGGATGCGTTGATTGCGCTGGGGAAGCAGCATGAGCGCAAGGCTGCGGGTACTTCCTGCCTGGGGACTAAACCTGGAACGGGGAAGCGGCGCGGGGACGATTACCGGGCTTTTTTGGAGGCTGCGGCTCGGCTTTGGGAGCAGGGAACGAATCTGCGGTGGGAGTTGATGCCGGGATTTGTGGCTTCGGGCAGGCGTCGGGTTGCGCTGCCGACGTACCCGTTTGAGCGGGAACGATTCTTTGTGGAAGCTACGCAGTTGCCGGGTGGGGCGAAGCAGGAAAAAGCTCTGCATCTGGACGAGAAACGGAGCGACATCAGTTCGTGGTTCTATGTGCCGACGTGGCAGAAGGCTCCACCTGCTGCGTTGATGCTTTCGAAACGCGCGGAACCTATTTCGACCTGGATCGTTCTGGCTAACGATTCAGCTGGCGATGGTGGATTTGTAGACCGGGTGGCAGAAGGGCTGGAGCGGGCGGGTGCTCGTGTGCTGAGGTTGTTGGCCGAGCAGAATGATGAGAATGTTGCGGCGGTTTCGCGGGTGAGCCTGGAGCGTTTCTGGAGAGAACATCGCGAGGGATTTGCGGCGGGTCCGGTTGGGTTGATCGATTGCTGGACTTTAGGTGGAGCTGGGCGGGGCTTTGTCTCGAATCCGTACGGCAGCTTGCTGTTGGTCTTGCAGACTGCGCAAATCGCACGGGTGCGGTTTGCGCAGATCGAAATAGCGATCGATGAACTGATGGAGGTAAACGGGGAGACCGTCGCCGATGCAAGGAGGGCTGTTGCCGAGGGATTGGCGCGGGTGATTCCGGCGGAGTTCGCGGGCGTCACGGTGCGCATTGTCGATCCTGGCGTGTTGGATCCGGGTGTGCTGGATGAGGAGGGTCAAGGGCGTTCCGCGGCATTGATGCTGGAGGAGATCGACAGAGTAGGTACGCTGGGGCTCACGATCGCTTTTCGTGGTGGGAGCAGATGGCAACGGGTTTGGCAGCCGATAAGGCTGGAGCCGGCTGCGCAATCGAAGTTCCGCGTGGGCGGCACGTATGTGATTACGGGTGGCGTGGGGGGTATCGGATTTACGTCGGCCAAGTATTTATTGCAACGCCACAAGGCCAAGGTTGCGATTCTGGGACGGACAGTATTGCCGCCCAGGGAACGGTGGGAAGAGTGGCTGACGGAGCATGGCCAGGCGGATTCGGTGTCAAGGCGTATACGCCGGGTGAAGGAGCTTGAAGAATTGGCTGGCGTTGAGGGCAGGCTCCTGCTGCTCTCGGCCGATGTGGCTGAGCGGGAATCGATGGAACGGGCCTGGGCGGCGGTGGAGGAGCGATTTGGCGCCATTCATGGCGTGATTCATGCGGCGGGTGTTCCGGGTGGCGAACGAATTGCGGCGCAGACGGTGGAGTCGGCGGGGGCGGTATTGCGGCCCAAGGTGAGGGGCAGCGAGGTGTTGGCCGGGCTGGCGGCAGGAAAGGGGATTGACTTTTTGTTGTTCTGTTCCTCCATCAATTCCGTGGCTCCGGGGGTGGGGGCTGCGGCGTACACGGCGGCAAATGGATTCCAGGACCGTTATGCAAGCTGGTGCCGACAGCATCTTGGGCTGCTGGCGTATGCGATCAACTTCGATGCGTGGCAAGAAGTAGGAATGGCTGCGGAGATGATGCTGGCGGCGGAGTTCGAGCGGGAGAAACAAGAGCGGCTGCGGACGGGGATGAGTCCGGAGGAAGGCCTGGACGTGATGGAGCGAATCCTGGCCTCGGATCAGGTGCAGGTGCTGGTCTCGACGCGGGAGATTTCTGCGATGTTCCGGGAAGTGGAACCGGCTCACTCGACGGGGAGTAGCAGAGGGAAGGACGAATCAAATGCGCTGGGTGATGAAGCGGCGCGGCATGGGTCAGCCGAGACTACACCCGAGACGCTGGCGGTGATGGCGTTCTGGAGGGAGCTGCTGGGGGCGGACGTAATCGAACCGGGGGATAACTTCTTTGAATTGGGCGGACATTCGTTATTGGGGACGATGGTTTTAGCGCGAATCCGGGAGCAATTTGGAGTAGATTTAAGCATTCGCGCAATTTTCGAAGCGCCGACGCCGGAAAGTCTGGGAAGCCGGATTCGAGAGACAGAAGTTACGGCGCAAGCCGGGGGCCAAACGGTCGCCGCGGGGGGCGAGCGGGAAGAATTTGAAATCTGACGACTACACGGAAGGTGTATTGACCCTTCATGGGTAGTCGCGAGGAAATGGAAAGAGTGACCGAGGATTGGATCTCGGCAATGGTAGTGTGTCGATCTTCAGGAGAAGAAGCTTGAGCGCGAGGGGAAGTTTGGCATGGCGGTAAGGCCAGGCGAACAGGGTAGCGAAGAGCGCATGCGGGGCGAGATCGCTGCCCGGCTGGGTGCGATATGGTCTCGCGCATTGGAACGGCCGTCGGTGGATGAGCACAGCGATTTCTACTTCGATGGAGGAAATCATTTCCTAGCTCCGGTAATGATGAACACGATCAACGAGGAGTTTGGGCTAGGTCTGACGGTGCGCGACCTGGAGCAGGGCCGGACGATCGCCAAGATGACGGATCTGATCTACTTTGAGCAGACGCGCATCGACCGCTCTACGGTGGTGCCGCTGCGGAGCGTTCAGAGCTCGCGACCGCCGCTTTTCATTGTGCATGGGGTCGGCGGGAATGTACTGGGGTTCTATTCGCTGGCCAAGTGCATGGAAGAGGATCAGCCGGTTTATGGTATCCAGGCGCAGGCGCTGTTGCCAGACCAGGAAGCGCAATTGCGGCTGGAAGATATGGCTGTGCAGTATGTGAAGGATATTCGCGCGGTGTGCCCGGAGGGTCCGTATCATTTGCTGGGTTTCTCGTTTGGCGGCCTGGTGGCGTATGAGATTGCGCAGCAATTGACCGCGGCAGGGCTGAAGGTTGGCTTGGTGGGGATGTTGGATACGCGGCAACCGGAGTGGATGCGCGGGGTTCCGGCGCTGGGGCCGCTGCACCGGCGGATTTATCTGCGTATGCGGCTACTGTATTTGCGCACGCATCGGCGCAAGGGACGTTTGCGGTACCTGTGGCGGAGGTTGAGCGAACGGATGCAGCGATTCAGCTACATGTATGCGGCCAACAAGGGCGCGGGCAAGGTGGCGAGTGCAGCACGCAATGTGCGCGAGATTAACTTTGTGGCGGGGATTTCTTATACGGTGCGTCCGTATCCGGGGAAAGTGACGATCTTCAAGGCGGAGAGTGATCCGTTGGAGCAGCCGCTGCCGGAGGATTTGAACTGGGGCCTGTATGCAAACGGCGGGCTGGTGATCAAGCAATTGCCGGGGGATCATGGGCGCATTCTTTTTGAACCTGGATTGAGCGCTTTGGCCTCGGAGCTGACGGAACGTCTGCGGGAGGATAAGGATTGCCGGGTAGCGGCGCCGTCTTTCATGGGATTTCCAAGCCTGGAGAGGACCAGGGTTAATCTTGAGTTTTAGCTTGAGTTTCAGGCTGTCAATCCCCCAAAGCGGACATGCCAGCGCCTCTTCTGATTCGTTGACACCCTCCAGGTGCGTGGTTAGACTCAGCCTGAGTGCCGGGTCGAAGGGCGCGGCATGGGCCTGCCCGCATTGTCTTCAAATTATCTCAAGTTACTGAAAAGGAAACGCTTGTTTTCTCCGATGCTGACCTCGAAATTCGCTCGACAGGTGGCTCTTGCCGAGCCGCGCGGGCGGTTGTTCTGCTTCCCGTTTGCGGGGGGCTCAGCCGCGGTTTTTGCCGGATGGGGGGCGCGGATGAAGCCCGATGTGGAGGTATGGACTGCGCTGCCTCGGGGACGCGGAATGCGCTTTCGGGAGACTCCCTTCAAAACCGTGCAGGCGATGGTGGACGAGTACTTTACTGCGCTGCGGGCCGGGCTTGAGGCGGGTACGGAAAGCGGCCTGGATTTGCCCTATGCGTTTTATGGGCACAGCCTGGGCGGTTTGATGGCCTTTGAGTTGACACGGCGGCTGCAGGCGGAGGGATTGCCGATGCCGGAGCGGGTGTTTGTGGGGGCAACGGCGCCGCCGCATCTGGGATTGATTCATGAGGCGATTCATCATTTGCCGGATGGAGAGTTTGTAACGGCGATTCAGGAGCGGTATGCGGGGATTCCGGCTGACGTGCTGAATGAGCCGGAGCTTTTGGAGATTTTTCTGCCTGCGTTGAAGGCGGATTTTGCTGCGTATGAGCGGTATCACTTTGAAGAGACGTGTCCGCTGGGCTGCGGATTGACGGCCTTTGCCGGGGCGGACGATCCGGGGATTACACGGGAGCTGATCGGGGAGTGGAGCCGGCATACGGAAGGGGAATTCCGTTTAGAGGCGGTGGATGGAGACCACTTCTTTTTGACTCGTTCTGCTGCGATTGTGCAGGGTGCGATTGGCGAGAGTTTGACTCCTAATCGGGCAGCTTGCAATGGGGCATTGATCTCTTCCGGAGTTCGGTAGAGGACGCAGGTACTGCAGGCTCGCGAAGACGGGCCGGCAGCGAAGCGAGAGTGTACAGGCACTGAAGCCTGGAAAACGAAATGGGAGTTGAAGTGATGAGCGAACCGATTGCCATTCTGGGCATGGGCTGCCGTTATCCGCAGGCTGAGGGGCTCGGTGCGTTCTGGAAGCTGCTGGTGGAGGGCCGGGATGCGATTGCTCCTTATCCGGGAGGGCGTATTCGCGCGCTGGACGCGGAGTATGCTCGGGCGGCTGAGGGCAAGGGAAAGATCGCGACGCATCTGGGTGGATTTTTGCCAGAGATCGACAAGTTCGATGCGGCATTTTTTGGGATTTCGCCACGCGAGGCGGCGTTCATCGATCCGCAACAGAGGCTGTTGCTGGAGGTGAGCTGGGATGCCCTGGAGGATGCGGGGCAGACCCGGGAGGGCTACCAAGGTTCGCGGACAGGCGTCTTTACCGGGCTTTGGGCTACGGATTACGAACAATTGATGTACCGGGTGTCGAAGAAGCCTGAGTTCTACATGCTGATTGGCGGGGGGCGTTCGACCTCCTGCGGACGGGTATCGTTTGCATTTGGGTTTGAGGGGCCGAGTATATCGGTGGATACGGCATGTTCGTCGTCGATGGTGGCGATTCACATGGCGTGCCAGGCCTTGCGACTGCGTGAGTGCGATATGGCGCTGGCTGGCGGCGCGAATGCGATTTTGAGCTCGGATGTGACGCGGCTGTTTACCAACGCGGGGATGCTTTCTCCGGATGGGCATTGCAAGTTTGGTGATAGCAGCGGCAATGGGTTTGTGCGCAGCGAAGGCGCAGGGATGGTGGTGCTGAAGCGGCTCTCGGATGCCGTGGCGGCGGGCGATCCGATCTATGCGGTGATTCGCGGTAGCTCGGTGAATAACGATGGCCGCACTAGTGGATTGATGGTGACGCCGAGTCGCGCTGGGCAGCAGAAGATGATGCTGGATGCGTGGCGGGAGGCGGGCGTAACTGGCTCGGACATTGCTTACATCGAGGCGCATGGAACGGGTACGAGCGTTGGCGATCCGGTGGAGATTGGGGCGATTGCGGATGCGCTGCGTACGGCTGGTGCGACGGGGCGGGTGCCGATTGGGTCGGTGAAGACGAACATCGGGCATACGGAGTCGGCGGCCGGTGTTGCGGGGGTGATCAAGGCTGCGCTGGTGCTGCATGAGAGGGTGATTCCGCCGAGCCTGCATCATGTCAATCCGAATCCGGCTATCGACTGGGAGGGTGGCCCGGTCGAGGTGGTGACGGAGAAGCGTTCGCTGCCGTTAAGCGCGAATGGGAAGATGCGCTCGGTTGGGGCGAGTTCGTTTGGGATTACTGGAACGAATTCGCACATGCTGCTGGGTGAGTTTGTTTCTGAAAGGCGCGCGACGAGCGAGAGCGAAGTGCCTGCAAGTTTTCTGCTACCGCTGACTGCGTATACGGTTGAGGGTTTGCAAGGAAATGCTCGGCGCTGGATTGAGTTTTTGGAGAGTGGGCTGAGTGCCGGCGATCTGGCCGAGGTTTGCTATCGGGCAGGCGCACGGCGCACGCATCTGGATCACCGGTTTGCGGCGATTGGAAGCGATGCCGTTGAGTTGCGCGGGCAGTTAGACGCTTTTCTGGCTGGGGAGAGTTCGATTTCACCTGAGGCAGGGGTGGTTGGCGTTGCTGCGATGAAGGTGGTGTTTGTTGCGCCCGGGCAGGGTTCGCAGTGGGATGGAATGGCGCGTGAGCTGTTTGCGGAGAGCACTGCTTTTCGGGAGAGCTTTACGGCTTGCGACAAGGCGATTGCAGCAGAGACGGGATGGTCGCTGCTTGAACGGCTTGAGTCTGCCGAGGCGGCGAAGTACCTGACTGAGATTGATTTTGTGCAGCCTGCACTATTTGCGATGAGTGTGGCGCTGGCTGCAGTTTGGCGTGCGGCTGGTGTTGTTCCGGGCGCGGTGGTTGGGCATAGCATGGGCGAGGTGGCGGCTGCGTATCTGGCAGGGATCCTTTCACTAGAAGATGCGGCGGCGGTGATCTGCCGCAGAAGCCGGTTGATGCGGCGGCTGAGCGGATCGGGCGCGATGGCCAGTGTTGAGTTGCCTTCAGCGGAGATGGAGCAGTGGCTGGAGCAGTTCGATGGCCGGATATCGATTGCTGCTGAGAACTCGCCGGGGACTACGGTGATTTCGGGCGAATCGGAGGCGGTGGATCAACTGCTTGAGTGGCTGGAGTTGAAGGAGATTTTCTGCCGCCGGGTGAAGGTGGATGTGGCTTCGCACAGCGTGCTGGTGGATCCGATTCTGGCGGAGTTGGAAGTGGAACTTGGCCATTTGAAGCCGATGAGCGGGGAGGTTCCGCTGTTCTCTACGGTGAATGCGGCGCTCACGGATGGAAGCAAACTGGATGCCGGTTATTGGGTGCGGAATCTGCGTGCGCCGGTGCGCTTGGCTTCGGCAACAGCGGCACTGCTGAGTGATGGGTATACGTGTTTTGTGGAGTTGAGTCCGCATCCGATTGTGGTGCCGGCTCTGGAGGCTACACTGCGTGGCGGAAATGTGAGTGGTGCACTAGCGCTGCCTTCGTTGCTGCGCGGGAATGCTGCTTGGCCTTCGTTGCTGCGCTCGATGGGACGATTCTGGATTGGCGGCGGAAAGCTGAATTGGGGCGCGTTGACGGGGCGCGGCGATGGGCCTATCGATCATCGGCTGCGGCTGCCGGACTATGCGTTTGAGGGCGAGCGGTTCTGGCAGGAAGAGGGCGAGGAGACGGAGGCACTAAGTGCTGCCCGGTTGAGCCCGCTGCTGTTGAACAGGACGGAGCCGGCGAATGAGCCGGGGACGAGTTTGTTTTCCGTGCTGATCGATTTGAAGGCGCAGCCTTACCTTGCGGATCATCGGGTTGGTGGTGCGATTGTGTTCCCGGCTTCGGCACATCTGGAGGTGGCGCTCGAGGCGGCGCATGTTCTCTGGCCAGAACGAACGGTGCGGCTGGGCGAGATTGCTTTCCAGCAGGCGTTGTATCTCTCAGAGAACGAGCGGCCGGAGGTGCAGCTTGTGGTGCGGCGCGTTGCAGGCTCATATGCGGTGTATAGCTTTGCGTTGCTGGGCCGCGACAATGGCGAAGGCGCGTGGACAGAGCATTCCAGCGGCATGATGTGGCCAGAGATTGCCGGTACTACTGCACTTGATACACCCGAGACTGATCCTGATTTCAGTGTGCATGATCCTGCTCAGTTGAGCGGCAAGGGCGAGGAGATGTATCGCAAGGCCAAGCAGGCGGGATTGGACTACGGTCCAGCTTTCCAACTGGTGAAGAGCTACACGACCAAACGCCTGGCGGGGACTTTGATTGCGCAATCGAAGCTGCTGCCTGCGAGTGACGCAGAGGGATATCTGCTGCATCCGGCGATGCTGGATGCGTGCTTTCAGACGATTGTGTTGATGCGTCCGCGTATTCCTGGGTTGATGGCGGAGGATGTGTATCTGCCTGCGGCGCTGCGGGAGTTGCGGGTTGCGGAACCATTGCCTAAGGTTGGCGAGGATTTGCTGGCGGAGGCGATCTTTCGCGGAGCGAATGCCTCCCTGGGCGAGCTGGAGTTCGATCTGAAGTTGAGCAATTCCGATGGCGTGTTGCTGGCGGAAGCGCGCGGTATGACGGTGAAGCGAGTTGATTCGCAGAGCACGGAGCATCTGGCGGATCATGTGTTCGAGCTGAATTGGAAGCCCATGCAACTGCCGGTTGCTGGTGCTCCCGATGGCGCGATGGGAAAGCATTGGCTGATCTTTGCCGATCCGGCGACGGGGAGTACGGTTTCGCGCGCGGCGGATGCGGCGCGACGGCTGACTGCGCTGGGTGGACGGTGCACGCTGGTGTGGCCGGGCGAGACATTCGCGGCACTCAAGGGAGAAGAGCAGAAGCTGAACTTGCTGGGGGCGGATGAGTACGTTTTGCCTCTTGAAGATCAGGCGGGGCTGGATCAGTTGCTGGCACTGGTGGTGGCGGAGACGGGTGGCAAGCGCATCGACGATGTGCTGGATTTGTGGACGCTGGACGATGGGGAGCTGGAAGTTACTGTCGAGGCCGATGTGCTGGATGCGGTGATGCGGGCGCAGGGGCGCGGAGTGAGGTTGATTCCGACGCTGGTGCAGGCGATTACGCGCGCGGCGTGGACGCAGCCACCTCGGCTTTGGCTGCTGACCGAGGGTGCGCAAAATGTGCCGGATATGCCCGGGGCGGTGCGGCTTGCTGGATCGACGGTTTGGGGCATGGGCGCGGTGCTGATTCGTGAGCATCCGGAGTTGCAGCCGAGGGTGATCGATCTGAGTGCGCAGGGGCAGACGACGGAGATTGGCGCGCTGGTGCGGCTGGTGCTCGAAGGTACGGGTACTGCCGAGGATCGCATTGCTTTGCGTGGGGAGCGGGCGTTTGCGCAGCGCATTGTGCCTTGCGTGCTAAAGGCAAAGGCGCTGGAGACGCGTGCTCTTGGCGAAGGCGAGGTTTACCGGCTGGAGTCGGACAGACCGGGGTCGCTGGACCATCTGCATTTGTATGCCTTTGATCCGGGGCCGGTGGGCGCGGGCCAGGTGGGGATGGAGATTGCCTATTGCGCCCTGAATTTTGTGGATGTGACTACTGCGCTGGGGATGTATCCGGGGCTCGATCCTACGCTTGCTCTCAAGTTGGGCGGCGAGTGCTGCGGGCGCATTGTGGCGGTGGGCGCGGGCGTTGAGGATTTCAAAGTTGGCGACAGGGTTGTGGCCATTACGCCGGGCTTTATGCGGGTGGCGATGCTGGCTTCATACGCGGTGTTGCCAGCGGGAATGGTGCTGCGCGCGCCTGCCAATCTGACGGATGCGCAGGCTGCGTCGCAGCCGCTGGCTTATCTGACTTCGCATCTGGGACTGAATGAACGGGCGCAGCTGCAGAAGGATGAGTGGGTGCTGATTCACGCAGCGGCCGGCGGGGTTGGTCTCTCGGCGATCAAGATCGCGCAGGAGATCGGCGCAAGGGTGATTGCGACGGCGAGTTCGCCGGAGAAACATGCGTTTCTGCGGAACTGGGGCGTGGAGCACATTCTGAATTCAAGGACGCTCGATTTTGCCGACGGGGTGATGGAGATTACCGGGGGGAAGGGCGTGGATGTGGTGCTCAATTCCCTGGCCGGTGACTTCTTCCAGAAGAGCCTGGATGTGCTGGCTCCGTATGGGCGGTTTATCGAGCTGGGCAAGCGCGATATTTATGCCGACAGGCCGGTGGGGTTGAAGGCTTTCCGCAAGAATCTTTCGTATTCGGTGGTGGATGTTGCGGGCATGGTGGAGGAGAAGCCGGTGTATGCGGCGAAGCTCTTCCGCGAAGTGATGGATGCGATCAAAGAGGGCCGCTGGGAACCACTGCCGGTGACGTTGTTCAAATCGGAGGAGATTGCCGAGGCCTTCCGCTTTATGGTGGAGGCGAAGCATATTGGCAAGCTGGCGATCCGATTTGAGGGCATGAAGGACGAGGTGCGCGTGCTGCCGGCGAAGGCGGTTACGCCGACGCTGGTACAGTCGCGCTTTGACGGCGAGGCGAGCTACATTCTGACTGGTGGTTTGGGCGGAGTGGGCCTGACCGTGGCGGAGTGGATGGCGGCCAAGGGTGCTGGATGTTTGGTGCTGGTTTCGCGACGTGAGCCGGGCGTGGAAGAGAACGCGGCGATGGAGAGGATGCGTGGGTTGGGAGCACGCGTGGAGCATCGGCGCACTGATTTGACTGACAGGAAAGCGGTGGTGGATCTGATTGCGGAGATTGGGAGCACGATGCCTCCTCTCAGGGGAATTCTTCATGCGGCGGCGGTGATTGACGATGCGCTGGTGATGGATCTGCGGCCGGAGCGTTTCGATGCTGTGCTGGCGCCCAAGGTGCAGGGGGCGTGGCATTTGCATGAGGCTACGCACGGGGTGCCGCTGGAGTTCTTTGTGCTGTTCTCGTCGGTGGCTTCGATTTTTCCGCAGCCCGGTCATGGCAGCTATGCAGCGGCGAACTCGTTCCTGGATGGGTTTGCGGCGTATCGGCGCAGTCTGGGATTGCCTGCTTGCTCGATCAACTGGGCGGGATGGGTCGGCATGGGGCTGGCGCGCAACTCGGGCACCAGCAAAACGATGGAGGCATGTGCGGCGGAGGGGTTGGGCAGCTTCGATGCGTCGGAGGCGGTTGCGGCGCTGTGGCAGGCGTTGTGGGCCAATCCGGTGCAGGCGACGGCGGTGCGGATCGATGAGGAGATTGTTGTCGAGCAGGATACGATTCCGACGCTGCTGCGCGAAATTGTGGGCGACGGCGCACATGCGGGCGCGGCGGTTGGTGGGGCGGCGGAGCATCCGTTACTGCTGGAACTGGCGGGCGCGGCTTCGTATGGCGAACGGATGAGCTTGCTGGAGGCGCTGCTAAGGACGGAAACGAGCCGGGTGCTGAAGCTGGCTCCGGAGAAGATTGGGACTAACCAGGCGTTTGGACAGATGGGCATCGATTCGCTGATGGCGCTGGAGTTGATTCGGCGGGTGAATGCTGCGCTTGGACTGGCGCTGCCGGCGACGGCGGTCTTCAACTATCCGACGCTGACGGCGCTTTCAGGGCAGATTCTGAAGCGGCTGGGGATGGATGCGAGTGCTGCTGTCGCTGCGTCGCCGGTGGTTGAAGGGCGGCGGGCTGAGACAGAGGAGTTATCTGAGGATGAGGCTCTGCGTGCGCTGATGGAGCCGGGAGATTCATCCGGTGGCGACTGAGCGCACTGAGCCGGGCCAGAACGTTGCTTCTAATTCAACGCAGAGTGCGGCGCGGCTGGCGGTGGCGGCACGCAAGGCACGGGCGGAGGTTGGCGCTTCGGCTGCGCTGCTGTTGTCTGAGCCGATTGCTATTGTGGGCATGGGGTGCCGCTTTCCTGGCGGTGCTGTCAATCCAGAAGAATATTGGCGGTTGTTGGAAGAGGGTCGCAGCGGGATTCGGGAGATTCCTGTGGGCCGGTGGGCGGACGCTCGGGAGACGCTTGCGCCGTATATGCTGCTGGGCGGATATCTGGACGAGGTTGACCTGTTCGATCCGGAGTTCTTTGGGATCTCTCCGCGCGAGGCGCATTCGATCGATCCGCAGCAACGATTGTTGCTGGAGGTTTGCTGGGAGGGCTTGTCGGATGCTGGTATTGCTCCGAGTGCGTTGAGCGGGTCGGATACGGGCGTGTTTGTGGCGGTGTATTCGAGCGACTATGCGCGGCTGCAGATGGATGCGGACGCTGCTGCCCAGCCTGATGATGCTACGCAGATGGGCGTTGGGGCGGCGCATAGCGTGGCGGCGGGGCGGGTTTCGTTTCTGTTGAATCTGCGCGGGCCGTGCATGACGGTGGATACGGCTTGCTCGTCTTCGCTGGTGGCGACGCAACTGGCTTGCCAGTCCCTGCGGCAGCGGGAGTGTTCGGTGGCGCTGGTGGGGAGTTCGAGTTTGAAGCTGCTGCCGGATGAGGTGCGGGCATTCGCGCAATGGGGCATGCTGGCCAGCGACGGGCAGGCGAAGACATTCGACGCGAAGGCAGATGGATTTGTGCCGGGCGAGGGCGCGGCGGTGCTGGTGCTGAAACGGCTCTCGGATGCGGTGGCGCAGGGAGACCGGATACGGGCGGTGATTCGCGGGGCGGCGGTGGGGCACGATGGGCGGTCGAGCGTGCTGACGGCTCCCAATGGTCCGGCGCAGGAGGCGGTGATGCGTGCCGCGCTGAAGGATGCTCAGGTAATGCCTGGGGATGTTTCGTTTGTGGAGACGCATGGGACGGGGACTTCGCTGGGCGATCCGATCGAGGTGGAGGCGCTGGATGCTGTGTATGGCGCGGGCTCGGTGGGGGACGGCGTGTGTTTGCTGGGAGCGGTGAAGACGAATTTTGGGCATCTGGAGGCTTCGGCGGGACTGGCTGGGGTGATCAAGACGGTGCTGGCGCTTGAGCGGCAGACGATTCCGCGGAATTTGAATTTTGAGAGGTTGAATCCGCAGATACGGCTGAATGATGGAAGCCGGTTGCGGCTGGCTATGGAGGCTCATGCGTGGCCTCGGGCAGGGCAGGCTGGAGGACGGGCTCGGTTTGCGGCGGTGAGTTCGTTTGGGCTGGGCGGGACCAATGCGCATGTGATTTTGGAGGAAGCGCCCGTGATGCCGCGGGTGGGCCAGACAGAGCCGGTGGAAGAGCGCGCGTTCTGCCTCCCAATTTCTGCGCACACGGCTGAGGGCTTGATTGCGATTGCGCGGGATTACGTGCGATTGCTGCGTGAGACCGGCGCGGATTTAGCGCAGATTGCGAGGGCGACGGCCCGGGGACGCGATCATGGAGCCTTTCGCATTGCTGTGACTGGGGTGAACGCTGAAGAGGTTGCCGAGAAGCTGGAAGAGCGGATCGCGACGTTTGATGTAGGTGCGGCGAAGAGGCAGGTGGAAGCGGGGACGGGATGGGGCAAGCTGGCGTTTGTCTTTACCGGGCAGGGGTCGTTGTGGCTGGGGATGCTGAAGGGGCTGTTGCGGGAGTTTCCTGCGGCGAAGAAGGTTTTTGAGGAGTGCGAGCGGCTGGCGGTTGAGCTGGCCGGGTGGCCTCTGCAGGCTGCGGCGGACGATATGGCCGCACTTGAGAATACGGCCAAGGCGCAGCCGCTGCAGTTTGCGATGCAGATGGCGCTGGTACGGGTGCTGGAAGGCTGGGGCGTAAAGCCGGATGCGGTGGCAGGACACAGCGTGGGCGAGGTAACTGCTGCGGTGTGCGCTGGGGTGCTGACACTGGAGCAGGGAATGCGGCTGGCGATCAAGCGGGGCCGGCATATGGGCAGTGCCGGCGCAGGCCGGATGCTGGCTGCGGAGATGGATGAGGCTGCTGCTTTAGACGTGCTGAAGAAATTGGATGGTCCGGAGCTGGCGGCGGTGAATGGGCCTCGTTCTGTTGTGTTTGCCGGGCCGGCCGGGGAGATGGAAGCGCTGGCGGCGCTGCTGCATGAGGAGAAGGTGGCGACGCGATGGCTGGATGTGCAATATGCCTTTCACAGCATGTCGATGGATCGGGCGCGGTTTGCGTTAGAAGTGGATTTGAAGACGGAGTTCGGCGGGACGATGCCCAGACCGGCGATGGCGCTGGTTTCGACGATAACGGGTGGATTGTGGCGTAGCGGCAATGGCGATGCTACGTATTGGGGGCGAGGAGTTCGTGAGCGGGTGCGGTTTGGCGCGGCGGTGGATGAACTGCTGGGGCTGGGATGCCGGACGGTGGTGGAGATTGGTCCTCATCCAGCGCTGCTGCGATCGGTGAAGGCGTGTGCGGAGGCGGCGGGAGCTGAGATCACAACGCTGGCGGCGATGCGACGTGGACATACGGCGCGTGGGACGCTGATGGCGGCGCTGGGTGCGTTGTATGAACTGGGCGGGGATTTGAAGTGGAATGCGATATATGCGAAAGCTACCGCGCATGTGGCGTTGCCCGCTTATCCGTGGAATCGGCAGCGGTATTGGCTGGCGGAGGCGCACCGGCCTGCTTCTCGTGTGTCCGGTGGAGTGGCTAGCGGAAGTCTTATTGGTCGCGTGGTTGATTCGGCATTTGTGGATGGGCAGTTGTGGGAGACCTCACTGGGTACTGCGGCGATGCCGTGGCTTGCTGAGCATTGCTTTGAAGGCCGGCCGATTTTGCCTTTTACGGCGTGGCTGGAGATGGCACGGCGGGCTGCAGTTGCAGCGGCTTCTTCGGACCGAGTGACGGTGGCGGAGTTTGCTGTTTCTCAGCGGCTGGAGGTAGGTGCAGAGCCGGTTGCGGTGCAGACGCTGGTGGAAGCGAGTGGGTCGATTAGGCTGGCCGCGCGGGTAGATGGGCAATGGCGGCAGGTTGCTGCTGGATTCTCGGAGATGGATGAGGGTTCTGCGGCTTCGGTTTTGGATGTTGAGGGATGGAAAAGCCGGGCTGGGGAGACGGTTGAGGCTGAGACTATCTATGCGGGGTTGGAGGCGCATGGGCTTACGTATGGGCCTGCTTTCCGGCTGCTGCGGAAGATTCATGCTGGGGCGGGGTTTGCGCTGGGTGAAATTGCGAATGGTGTGATTGACGGCGGAGGTTTGCATCCGGCGGTGCTGGATGCCTGCTTGCAGACACTGCAGGCTGCGCAGGCGGAGGAGCATCGCGGCGTTGCTGTGTTGCCGGTGGGTGTGCGCGGCTATCGCGTGTATTCGCGCTTGTACTCGGCGAGTGGTGTGGCTTACGCGTTGGCGGAGATGAAGTCTGCCGATGAGGCGGATGTGACGATTGCGGATGAGTGCGGCGCGGTGGTTGCGGAGATTCGCGGGCTGCGGGTGCGGCGCGTGGATACTGTGCGGCGGGCGCCTATGTGGCGGACGGTTTGGACGGAGACTGAGCCTACGGTGGTCGGTGCTTCGCGGGGTGATGGCATTGTGCTGCTAGAAGGTAGTCTGCGTGAGGTTGCCGCTGGATTGATGCGGGTGGTGCAGAGGGAGACGACTGCGCCGGGTTCGACGCAACGAGTTTGTGTGGCGACGCACGGGGCCGGAACTGTGTTTGACGGCGAGATTGTTGATCCGGAGCAGACTGCGGTGTTGGCGCTGGGGCGGAGTTTTCGGGCCGAGTATCCGGGGATTGCGGTGCAGATTGTGGATTCTCTGGTGCGGCTTGATGCGTGGCCCGGTGCGGGGCTGGAGTCGTGCGAGATTGCGGTGCGGAGTGGCCGAGTTTTTCGGCTGCTGCTAGAGCGAGCTGAGACGAACGCTATTGTTCCTGAAGAACGCGTGCTGAAGATTGGGACGCCCGGACTGCTGGAGACTTTGCGTGAAGAGTCTTGGACAGCGCCCGATCCCGAACCGGGCGAGGTGCAGATTACGATTGCGGCGCATGGGTTGAATTTTCGCGATGTACTGACGGCGATGGGGGCTTACCAGGGGGCTTCTGCGCCGTTTGGTGCGGAGTGCGCTGGGGTGGTGGTGAAGGCTGGAGCCGGTGCTGGAATTGCTGTAGGGACTGCTGTGGTTGCGTTTGCGCCGGGGAGTCTGCGGTCGGTCACAAATGTAGACGCGCGTTTTGTGATTGCCAAGCCGGTAGGGATGAGCTTTGCCGAGGCGGCTACTGTTCCGGTGGCTTTTTTGACGGCGCATTATGGGTTTTCGCGGCTAGCTGAATTGACTGCGGGGCAGACGGTGCTGGTGCACTCGGCGGCTGGTGGGCTCGGGCAAGCCGCGGTGCAATTGGCACAGCGGGCTGGGGCGACGGTGATTGCTACCGCCGGTACAGCGGAGAAGCGGGAACTGCTGAAGGCGCAGGGTGTGGAGCATGTTTTCGATTCGCGGTCGGATGTTTTTGCCGATGATGTGCTGCGTGTGACGGGCGGGCGCGGCGTGGACGTTGTTTTGAATGCTCTTTCCGGGGAGAAGATTGCGGCGGGGTTCAGGGCGTTGAAGCAAGGCGGGGCCTTTCTTGAGGTTGGCAAGCGGGATATCTGGAGTGCGGAACGGGTGGCTTTGCTGAGGCCGGATACGCTGTACTGGGCCTTCGATCTGGGCGAGGTGGCGGTTGCGGAGCCGGGGCTGATTCAGACTATGTTGCGCGAGATTTTTGATGGGATTAAGTCGGGTGCGCTTCGACCGCTGCCGTTGCAGATCTTTCCGATTGGTGATGCCGAGCATGTTTTCCGGCGGATGGCGGGTGGCAAGCATGTGGGCAAGCTGGTGCTTTCGCGTCCGACGCTGGGCTTGACGCAGGAGGAATGGCGTGCGGCGTTGCAGGATGGCTCGGTGTTGATTACGGGCGGAACCGGGGCGCTGGGTTTGGCTACTGCACGGTGGCTGCTGGCGCAGGATGCGAAGAAGATTGTGCTGGTCAGCCGTGGTGGTTCAGAGGAAGCGGCGCAGCTTGCCGCGGAGTCGGGTGGACGTGTGGTTGTGGAACGGGCGGATGCTGCGGATCGTGAGCAGCTTGCGACGGTGCTGAAGCGAGTGCGCGGCGACGGGCCTTTGCGGGTGGTGATCCATGCTGCTGGTGATGTGGATGACAGGTTGCTGGGGGATCATTCTACGGAGAGTTTTGAGCAGGGATTGCGGACCAAGGTGGAGGGCGCGCAGCTGCTGGCTGAGTTAACGATGGGGGATCAGTTGGCGGCGACGATTTACTACAGTTCGATTGCTGCTCTGCTGGGTTCGGCTGGGCAGGCGAGTTATGCGGCGGCGAATGGGTATCTGGATGGGATGGCGGAGGAGCGGAGTGGGCGTGGGTTACGCACGCTGAGCGTGAACTGGGGCGCTTGGGCCGACGGCGGAATGGTGGCGGGTCTTTCGGCTGCTGGTACGGCACGGATGGCGCGGCAGGGCGTGAGGCCGATGGCTCCGGCGGCGGCGCTGGCGGCGCTGGGTGAGGCGATTTTTACGGGTGGTTCGCGGGCGGTGATTGGCGATGCGGACTGGGATGCGCTGAGGCGACAGTATCCGCAGGGGTCGGCAGCGCGGGGATTTTTGGATGGGTTCTTGCCTGCAGGTATTGTGACACAAGAAGCAGAAGTGAAGGCTGTAGCTGGGAATCGCGATGCTGAGGAGATTGCTGCGATTTCTGCAGCGGCTCGAACGGAGCGATTGCCGCGTATGGAGAGTTTTGTGCGCGGCGCGGCGCGTAGGGTTTTGGGGCTTTCTTCTGGAAGGCCGATGCCTGCGGATTTGCCTTTGCAGGAGTTGGGGCTGGATTCGCTGATGGCGCTGGAGCTGAGGAATGTGCTGGCGGCGGCGATGGGGCGTCCGTTGAGCGCTACTTTGTTGTTCGATTACCCGACGATTCGTGGGCTGGCGGAATATTTGCTGAGATTGCTTGCGGAGGATGGGACGGAGAAGCAGGTCCTTCGCTCCCCCACCCCACGGACGAAAGACCTGTCCGTGGGAACCCCGGTCGCTCAGGATGACAAGGTTGTGGGGGTGGAGACAGAGGTAGGGGTGGAGAAAGAGCAGGTTCGCGCGGCTATGGAGGCGGAGTTGGCGGCGATGAGCGACGCTGAGGCGGAAGAGTTGTTGCTGGCTGAGTTGGATGGGAAGGGGTCTGCTTGAGCGACATGCCAGATCAGATATCGGGTCAGCGCGCAGTGGACACTTCTGAAAGAGAAGGTGGTGCTGCGCTTTCGCCGGTGAAGCGGGCTTTGCAGGAGATTCGTGAGCTGCGAGTCCGGTTGGCAGATGCGAAGAAAGCTGCTGATGAGCAGAGTGGACCGATAGCGATTGTGGGTGCGGGGATGCGCTTTCCGGGTGGGGTGCGGGATGCGGATTCGTTCTGGGATCTGCTGGAGTCGGGACGGGATGCGATCACCGATATACCGCGCGACCGGTGGGATTGGCGGCAGTATTTCGATCGCAATCCTGAGACGCGCGGGGCGATGTATGCGGTGCGTGGCGGGTTTCTGGAGGATGTTGACTGCTTCGATGCGGATTTCTTTGGGATTGCGCCGCGCGAGGCGGCGATGCTCGATCCGCAGCAGAGGCTGGTGCATGAGGTAGCGTGGCATGCGTTGGAAGATGCCGGAATTGCTGCTGATTCATTGCGTGAATCGCGAGCCGGAATTTTTCTTGGGCTGAGCAATCTGGATTACAGCCGCGCAGCGCTTGAGGATGATCTGCGCATCGATGCGTATGTGGGGTCGGGGAATTCGCCGAGCATGGCGGCGGGGCGGCTGGCGTATACGCTGGGGGTGCGCGGGCCGGCGATGACTGTGGATACTTCGTGCTCTTCTTCGCTGACGGCGGTGCATCTGGCGGTGCAGAGTTTACGGGCGGGTGAGAGCGATGTAGCGCTGGCGGGCGGGGTGAATGTGATTCTGGCGCCGCAGATGCATATTGGATTTTCGCGGGCGCGGATGCTGGCTCCGGATGGGAAGTGCAAGACCTTTGACGCGGCGGCGGATGGGTATGTGCGTTCGGAAGGCTGCGGGGTGGTGGTGCTGAAGCGGTTGGCCGATGCTGAGCGCGATGGGGATCGGGTGCTGGCGGTGATTCGTGGCTCGGCGGTGAATCACGATGGGCGCAGCGGGGGATTGACGGCGCCGAGCAGCCGGGCGCAGGTGGCGCTGTTGCGGGAGGCGTATACGCGGGCTGGCGTGGCGCTGGATGCGGTGGGAATGGGCGCGATTGGAATGATCGAGGCGCATGGGACGGGGACTTCGCTGGGCGATCCGATTGAGATGGAGGCGCTTGGAGAGGTATTTCGTGGATGTGCGTCTGGGTCGATTGCGGTGGGTTCGGTGAAGACGAATTTTGGTCATACCGAGGCGGCTAGCGGGATTGCGGGACTGCTGAAGGTGGTGCTTGCGCTCAAGAGGAAGAGGATCCCTGCACATCTGCATTTGACACAGCCGAGTGCTTATATTCCGTGGGCCGAGTTGCCGTTTCATGTGCCGACACAGAGTGCCGATTGGGCATTGCGCCAGGGGCAGGCGCGGCGGGTTGCCGGGGTTAGTTCGTTTGGGTTCAGCGGAAGCAATGCGCATGTGGTTTTGGAGGAGTTTGTCGCTCATAGCCCCGAGATTGGTGCGGATGACGGGATGCAGATCGCGGTTATTTCTGCGCGGAGTGAACGCGCATTGATGTCTGCTAAGGAGCGATTGGCGGCGGGGCTTGAGGCTCATCCGGAGTATGCGCTGGGAGATGTTTGCTGGACGCTTACGCGAGGGCGAGTGCACTTTGCACATCGGGCTGCTTGGGTGGTTGGAAGCCGCGCAGAGTTGATGGAGCAGACCGCAGAAAAGCATACCTCAGGGGCTAAAGCCCCGGTTGCTTTTGCTGAGTTAATTGCCGGGGTTGAAACCCCGGCCTACCTGTCCCGAAGTTCAACTGCCGATTTTCAACGGTGCTTTCTGTTCACCGGACAAGGTAGTGAGCATAGTGGCATGGGGCTGGAACTGCTGAAGCGGAGTGTGGTTTTTCGCGTGGCGGTGGAGCTGCTTGAGGCTGTGTTGGATGGTGGTCTTGGAACGAGCATTGCTGCGATCTGGGCGAATGCTAACGGGGAACTAGAGCGGGCGAGTTTAGTGCAGCCGGCGCTCTATGCGTATAGTTGGGCTCTTAGTGAGCTTTGGCGGAGTTGGGGTGTTGAGCCAACGGTGGTGCTGGGGCATAGTTTGGGTGAGTATGTGGCGGCTACTGTGGCTGGGGTGATGACGCCCGAAGAAGGCATCCGACTGGTGGCAGCGCGGGGACGGCTTACGGAGGCGCTGGGTGAGCCTGGTGGGATGGTGGCTGTGGCCTGTTCTCTTGAAGCTGTGAAGGGCTTGCTCGCTGGGTTTGATGAGTTGAGTGTGGCGGCTGTGAATGGACCTTCTAGCGTTGTGGTAAGTGGGGTGTTGATTGCTATCGAGAGATTTGAAATCCGGCTCAAGGCTGATGGGCTGAGGCATAAGCGTTTGCGGACTACGCATGGATTTCATTCGGCGGCGCTGGGTGGGATGCTTGGGGTTTTCGAGGCTGAGGCTGCGAAGGTTGATTTCAAAGTGCCTGAGGTGCGGTGGATTTCGAATCTGACTGGCTTGGCCGTGGGCCGGGAGCGGCCTGTGGATGCACGGTATTGGCGGCGGCATTTGCGGGAGACGGTGCGTTTCTCGGATGGATTGGCTGCGGTTGGAGATGCGGTTTTTGTGGAACTTGGGGCAGAGCCGCAGTTGCTGGGTTTGGCCGATGGTATTGAAGCGGGCCGTCTTGTTCCTTCGGTGCGCAAGGGTGGTGGTGAGTGGCATGGATTGCTGACGGCTGCGGCGCGGCTTTACACGCTTGGGTTCGATCTGGATTGGAAGGGTGTTGGCGCAGGGCGGGCGTTTCGCAAGGTGGCGTTGCCGGGTTATCCGTTTGAGCGAAAGCGGTATCGGCTTGAGCAGGCTGGACCGGGCGCTGATCGCGTTGCCGAGGTGATGAACTCTGCTGCGGTGGATCAGGCGGCGATGGTACCGATGGGTCTGGATGTGGCGCGGATTGCCGAGCGGCAGGCGGGAATTAATCGCTGGGCTGTGGGGCTGATTTTCTCCACGCTGCAGAAGCTGGGATGTTTTGAGGCAGGGACTGTCTCTGGAGAGATTCTGATTGACCGCTTTGGCGTTGCCCCTGCGCACTTGCGGTTGATGGAGCGATGGCTGGAGCGACTGGTTGAGTCTGAGATTTTGCGAGCTTCAGGATCGGGATTTGAGTTGAGGGCGGATGCGGTTGTGGCCGATCCTGCGGAGCTTTGGGTGGGGCTTGAAGCGCTGCTGGTGGGCGATGAGCCGCTGCGGGATTATCTGGCCAATTGCGCGGCTGGGCTATTGCGGGTGGTGCGTGGGGAGATGAGTGCGCTGGAGACGCTGTTTCCTGGTGGCGATGGGAAGTTGGCCAAGGCTCTTTATGAAGATTCGCCGGGGGCGGCGTATGCCAATCGGATTGCGGCGGCGGCGATTGCGGCGCGGGCGCGACTTGGGGCTCGCACGGCGATGGGATTTACGCGGCGGCTGCGGGTGTTGGAGATTGGCGCGGGGACGGGGGCGACGACGGCGGCGGTGCTGCGCGGGTTGGCGCCGGACAAAATTCTGTACAGTTTCAGCGATGTTTCCGAGGTTTTTCTGGGGCGGGCGCGGCAGCGGTTTCGCGGTGAGTTTCCGGATCATGCTGTGGAGTTTTTGCTCTTCGATCTGGATCGGGAGGAGGATGCGGCTGCGCATGAGGGGCGCTATGACGTGGTGCTGATTGCCAATGCGCTTCATGCTGCGAAAGACTTGCGCGCGAGCTTGGAGCGGGTACGGCGGGTGTTGCAGCCGGGCGGCGCGCTGGTGCTGCTGGAAACGACAAGTGCGCAGGCCTGGCACGATGTTTCGACGGGGTTGATCGAGGGGTGGCAGCACTTTGAGGACGACCGGAAGAACGGGTCGCCGCTGATGTCACCGTTGATCTCAGTGGAGCGGTGGGCGGAGGAGTTGGGCCGGGCTGGGTTTGGACGTTTTGCTGCTGCTCCTGGGGCGGGAATGCCGACGGAGGCGCTCGGGCTACATGTGCTGGTGGCGCAGAGGCCGGTTGAAGAGATTGGCGAAGAGCGGACTGCTTCTTCGGCGCTGGTGCGGCGGGGCTCAGAAGCTTTGGCGGCGGTGGCCGAACTGGATGGTGACTCTGCCAGACTGCGCGAGGCGATTGCGGCGGCTCCGGTGCGGGAGCGGCTGGAGTTGGTGATCGAGGCTACGGTGAAGGCGGTGGCGCAGGTGTTGGGGCGGCCTGCTTCGCAGTTGCCGGAGCGGGATGCGCGGCTGATGGATCTGGGGCTGGATTCGCTGATGGCGATTGAGTTGAGAAACCGATTGCAGGTTGTCTTTGGCGTTGAGGAGTTGCCTTCAACTTTGATCTTCGACTATCCGAGTTCGGAGGCGATAGCGCGCTTAGTGTTGAGTTCGCTTGGGTATGCGGAAGACGGACGGGAATCAGCGTTGCCTTCCGGGGCTAAAGCCCACCGTGATTCGGCCGGCTCAATGCGGGGGTTAAAACCCCCGCCTCCCTCCGAACGCGATCTCTCTGCTGGTGAGGTGCAGCCTCCGGACCCGTCGACGGAGGCTCTGGATGGGAGCGGCCACAGTAACGAAGAATTGGATGCTATGTCGGATGATGAGATTGCTGAGCTGTTGCGGGTGAGGCTGGGAGAATAGCGTATGGCTGAGAATCCTATCCCCGCGCGGACTTCGGACCACAGTGCATTGCTGCGGCAGGCGCTGCGGGCTGTGGAACAGATGCAGAAGAAGCTGGATGCGGCGGAGCAGCGCGCGCGGCAGCCGATTGCTATTGTGGGGATGGGTTGCCGGTTTCCGGGTGGGGCTGACGATGTGGCTTCGTTCTGGGAGCTGCTGCGTGAGGGGCGCGAGGCGATCTCCGAGGTTCCGGCGGAGCGCTGGAATATTGATGAGTATTACGATCCCGATCCTGCGAAGCCGGGGAAGATGGTTTCGCGGTTTGGCGGATTTCTAACTGACATCGATAAGTTCGACGCAGCGTTTTTTGGGATCGCTCCGCGCGAGGCGGCGATGATGGATCCGCAGCAGAGAATGCTGCTGGAGGTGACGTGGCAGGCGTTGGAGTCGGGGGCGATTGTGCCACGTTCGCTGAGCGGAAGCAGTACGGGAGTTTATCTCGGCATTGCCAGTGGGGATTATGGTCAGATGCAGTTGCATGCAGGCGATGCGCGGCTGCTGGATGTGCATTATGCGTCGGGAAATGGGCACAGCATTGCTTCGGGGAGATTGTCATATCTGCTGGGATTGAAGGGACCGAGCGTATCGATCGATACGGCTTGCTCTTCTTCGCTGGTGGCGGTGCATCTGGCGTGCCAGGCGCTAAGGGCGGGCGAGTGTTCGCTGGCCATCGCCGGAGGGGTGAATGCGATTCTGGCGCCGGAGACTACGGTGGCGCTTTCGCAGGCGCACATGCTGGCTCCGGACGGGCGGTCGAAGGCCTTCGATGTGCGGGCGGATGGGTTTGCGCGGGCTGAGGGTTGCGGTGTCATTGTGCTGAAGCCGCTGGCGCAGGCTGTGGAGGATGGAGATCGCGTGATTGCGATCATTCGCGGGACTGCAGTGAATCAGGATGGGGCGAGCAGCAGTTTGACGGCTCCCAATGGGCCGGCGCAGGAAGAGTTGATGCGCCGGGCGCTGGCTGATGCGGGCAAGACGGCGGACGAGATTGGGTATGTGGAGGCGCATGGGACGGGGACTTCGCTGGGTGATCCGATTGAGCTACGGGCGCTGGGTGGGGTGTATGGGGCGGCTCGCCGTGACGGCGACTCTCTGCATGTTGGTTCATTGAAGACGAATTTTGGACACATGGAGGCGGCGGCGGGAATTGGCGGGCTGATCAAGCTGGTGCTGGCGCTGGAGCACGGGGAGATTCCGGCGCATGTGGGGTTTGAGGCGCCGACACCGCATGTGCCTTGGGACCGGCTGCGGCTTACTGTTGCTCGTACTACGACGGTATGGCCTGCTCAGGAGAAGCCTCGGGTTGGTGCGGTGAGCTCGTTTGGGTTTAGCGGGACGAATGCGCATTTGATTGTGGAGCAGGGGCCGGGTGTCGATGCGCCAAAACAGGATGAAGAGATTCTTCGAGTGCTGCCGCTTTCGGCAAAGAGTTCGCGGGCTCTGCAGGAAGTGATTGCGCGTTATGCGGATTGGATGGAGAGCGGCGAGGCTGGTTCGTGGGCCGATGTTACCGCGACTGCGGGGATGGGGCGGGATCACTTCCGGCACCGGGCGGCGGTGGTGGCTTCGAACCGAGCTGAGGCTGCTGCTGCGCTTCGAGCGCAGGGTGAGGCTGGTTCGGCCGTTCAGACTCAGTCGCTTGGCTTTTTGTTTACCGGGCAGGGGAGTGAGCGCGCAGGGATGGGACTTGAGCTGCTGGAGCGGAGTGTCGTATTTCGCACTGCGATAGGGCGGCTGGAGACTGGGCTTGGTAATTCGCTGGGCGCAGGTATTGCGGCGATCTGGGCGAATGTGAATGGAGAGCTGGAGCGTGCCAGTTTCGTTCAGCCTGCACTGTATGCATATGGGTGGGCTCTGAGCGAGTTGTGGCGAAGCTGGGGGGAACCGCGCGTGGTGGTTTTGGGGCACAGCCTGGGTGAATATGTGGCGGCGACGGTGGCCGGGGTGATGACGCCGGAAGAGGGGATTCGCCTTGTGGCGGCTCGGGGACGGCTGACGGAGAGGCTGGGTGAACCGGGTGGGATGGTGGCGGTTGTTGCTTCGGAAGAGGCTGTGCGAGAACTGCTGGTTGAATTTGGCGAGTTAAGTGTGGCGGCTGTGAATGGGCCTTCCAGCGTTGTGGTCAGCGGAGTGCTCCGCGCTCTTGATCTTTTGGAGGAGCGGCTGCGGCATACCGGGCTTCGGCACAAGCGGTTGCGGACTACGCATGGGTTTCATTCGGCGGCGCTGGATGGAATGCTGGACGCTTTTGAGGCTGAGGCAGCGAAGATTCCATTCAAGATTCCGGAGATTTGGTGGATCTCGAATCTTACCGGGCAGGCCGTGGAACGGAAGCAACCTGTGAATGCAGGGTATTGGCGGCGGCATTTGCGGGAGACGGTGCTATTTGGCGATGGGTTGGCGGCGATAGAAACAGCCGGTGCTGACGTGTTGCTGGAAGTGGGCGCGGAGCCGCAGTTGCTGGCTCTGGCTGAGGGGAACGGGGTTGCCAGTGGGCGGCTGGTGGCTTCGATTCGCAAGGGCGGCGGTGAGGGTGAGTGGCGGAAGCTGCTGACTGCTGCGGGACGGCTTTATTCGCTGGGTGCGGACCTAGATTGGAAGGGTGTCTGTGAGGGCAAGCCTTTTTGCAAGGTCGTCCTGCCGGGATATCCCTTTGAGCGGCGGCGGTTCTGGTTTACGGATGCGGTACGTGCGGCGAAGAGTCATGCGCGATTGGAATTGACGGGGGATCGCACGGCCAATGGACATCCCTTGCTTGGGGCGCGGTTGCGCAGCCGTTCTGAGGCTGTAACTTTTCATGCGGAATTGAGTGGGGAGTGGCCGGAGCACCTGGGCGATCATGTCGTGACCGTTAGACGGATTCTGCCCGGCGCGGCTTATCTGGAGATGGCCCTGGCAGCCGGATACGCGGTGGAGGCTGAAGGTTCCTGGAGTGCGGTTGAGGTGGAGTTTCGCGAGCCGTGTGTTTTTGATGAGGCTCGGCTGCTGGAGACGGTGCTGCATCCGGCGGACGCGGGGCGGCGAAGATTTGAGATTGCGAGTGCGGGGTTGGATGCAGCGGAGGGTGATTGGACGCTGCATGTGACGGGTTTCATTGAAGCTGCTGCGGATGCCGTTGAAGGTACGCGCGAGGATATTGGCTCGTTGCAGGAGAGGGCTGCGACGGTGTGGAGCGGAGAGGACTTCTATGCTCGCATGCGTGTGGCTGGATTGGAGTTTGGGCCTGCCTTCTGTCCGGTGATTCGTGCGTGGGGCGGAGCTAGCGAGAGCGTAGTTGAGTTGAAGTTGCTGCCGGAGGTGCTGGCTGAGGCTGGGCGTTATGGAGTGCATCCGGTGGCGCTGGATGCTTGCCTGCAGGCGGCGGCTGCGCTGATGGATACGGACGAACCAACTGCTCCTGCGTTGCCTGCGGGGGTGGAGCGATATCAGGTGTGGGGCGATGTGGCTGCGCTACGGTATGCGCGGGCCACGGTTCGCAAACGGCAGGGCCGCGGGCTTACGGTCGATGTGTATGGGCTGGATGGCGATGGGCGTCGAGTGCTTGAGGTAGTTGGGCTGACGCTGGTCGAGGCTGCTGCGCACTCTGCCGCGGAAGAATTCCGGGGATGGTTATATGAGGTGGTTTGGGAGAAGCTGAGCGCTGCTATCACAGGGGAAGACAAACAGGCTTCGCTTGAAATGAGCAGGCTGGCTGAGAGAGATGAACTGAGAGAGTTCGAGCGCTGGATGGTGGAGTTTGACGCGCTGTGTGCGGCTTGGATCGCCGAGGGATTTGAGCGGGGCGGTTTTGCGCCTGGGGCGGGGCGTGTATTCGATATTGATGAGTTGATTGGGATCGTTGGAGTGACGCCTGAACATCGGCGGTTGGTGGGGCGGTTCGTTGAGATTCTGGTTGAGTTTGGGTATGTGGAGCGGTTGGAGGCTGGACGCTATCGCGCGCTTGGAAAAACAGCGGATGAAGGACTAAGGGTTGCCTCAGGACTGGCTGGGGCGGGACATCCGGAGATGGATTGGGCGGCGCGAACGGTAGGACAACTGCTGCCTCTTTTACGCGGCGAAGTGCGTGCTGTTGACGCGCTATTCGCTGACGGAGGACAGGACGTTGCGACGCGGCTCTATCGCGAGTCGGTGATGGCACGGACGCTGAACCCGGTGCTGGTTTCACTGGCGGCGATGGCCGTGGCGCTACGGGGCAGAGCGACGCGGGTACTGGAGGTAGGTGGCGGGACTGCAGCCACGACGAGCTACTTGGTTCCGGCGCTGCGCGGGAAGATCGCGGAGTATGTCTGGACGGATATTGGGACGGGGTTTGTGAGCGCGGCGCGGCGGGAGTTTGGCGGCGTGGAGGGAATGCGCTTTCAGACGTTGGACCTGGAGCGTGATCCTGCGGAACAGGGGTTGGCGGGGGAGTTGTTCGATGTCGTGGTGGCTTCAAATGTAGTCCATGCGACGGCTGATATTCGAGAAACGCTGAGGCATCTGCGTTCGCTGCTGAGACCCGGCGGAGTGTTGTTGCTGGCAGAGACAGTGGGGCGGCAGCCTTGGGTCGATCTGACGGTCGGATTTACCGATGGCTGGTGGCGATTTACGGATCATGATTTGCGTCCGGAGTACACGCTGATCGGTCGTGAGGCATGGATTGAGGTGCTGCGCGAGACCGGCTTTGGCGATGTGGCTTTATTGCCGGGACAAGCGACCGGCGACGGAGCGTTGGATAAGCAGTGCTTGATCTCAGCAGTTGCCGATGAGACGGAAAGGGCACCTTCAAAGATTGTGATTGTTGGCGCAGGAGAGCTGGCGCACTCGTTGGAGAAGCTGGTGCAACGGGATGGCGCGCAGGTGACTATAGCTGCTGTGCAGGATGACATCAGCGATGCAACTGAGATCTTCTATTTGCTCGGGACCGAGGTTACGGCTGAAGAGCCGGGTGACGCGGCGCTGACATGGCAGGAGCGGGTTTTGGGTGGGGCTCTGGGTCTGGTGCAGGGCCTGCTGGCTTCGGAAAAACTTGCTGATTGCCGCTTATGGCTGGTGAGCCGTGGGGCGTACAGACCGGGGATGATTGCGGCGGATGGCGCTTCGCTTGCAGGCTTTGCGCGCAGCGTGCGGGCGGAGTATCCCGAGGCGCGGGTGATGGCGGTGGATTTGCCTGCTAAGGGAGAGGTTGGCGAGGGGCTGTGGCGGCTTGCGCGGAGGAGTTCGACCCAGGCAGTGCAATACGTTGTGCGCGGGGAGGAGATTTTGGTTCCGCGACTGATGCTGCGCGGGTTGAGGCAGGCTGCGGAGTTTTCCGGATTCCGCGGGGATGGTGCGTATGTGGTCACGGGCGGCTTCAATGGCCTTGGGCTGGCAACGGTTGAATGGCTGGCGGGGCAGGACGCGGGATGCGTGCTGGCCCTGGGACGCAGTGAGCCGGGGATTGAGGCACGCGCATCGTTCGATCGGCTGCGGGGGCAGGGAACTGTGGTGATATCGGTTCGCTGCGATGTGAGCGACGAGCGGCAGCTTGCGGATGCGCTGAGTTTAGTCCCGGAGGGATTTGCGTTGCGGGGTGTGTTCCATGCGGCGGGCGTGCTGGACAATGCGGCGTTGCCGAACCAGAGCGCAGAGCGCTTCCGTGCGGTGTTGAAGGCGAAGGTGGGCGGGGCGTGGAATCTGCATCGGCTGACCAGGGGCGCCGAGCTGGATTGCTTTGTCCTGTTTTCTTCGGTTGCAGGTGTGCTGGGAGCACGCGGGCAGGCGAACCATGCGGCGGCGAATGCGTATATGGATGCGCTGGCGCACTTCAGGCGCGAGCGTTGCGGCCTGACTGCGTTGAGCGTGAACTGGGGTGTGTGGAGCGGAACGGGAGCAGCGGTGCGACATGGCGCAGTGGAGCGGAGCGAGCGGCTGGGCGCAGCTTCGATTGCACCGGAGGCTGGGCTGCGACTGCTGGGACGATTGCTGGAAGATGGCTGCACGCAGGTATTGGCGTCTCCGGTGAACTGGCGGAAGTGGGCGGAGGGTTCAAGGAGCGAAGCGGGAGCGAATGCCGATCTTGTGGGCCATCTGATCGCCGATTTGCGTGATGGCGCGCCGGTGCGTGCGAATACGGTTTCGAAAGGTGCCTTGCGCGTGCGATTGGTGGAGGCTCCAGAAACGCGTCGCAGGGGGCTGCTTGAGGCGCGGGTGGAAGAGCAGATACGGGCTGTGCTTTCGTTCCCGGCCAGCGAGGCGATCGATCCCGCGCGGCCGCTGCAGGAGTATGGGCTGGATTCGTTATTGTCGATTGAGCTGCGCAATGCCCTTTCGGCGGATCTTGAGACGAAGCTTTCGGCGACGGCGCTGTTCGACTATCCAACGATGGGGGGATTGACGGATTGGCTGTTTGACGATGTTCTGAAGTTGACGACCGAACCAACAGAACAGGCTGCGTCGAAGCAGATTCGACCTGCGGAAGAGAATGCTTCGTGGTCTACGCAACGGAATGAATCGGATGTGCTGAGCGGGGTTTCTGAGCTTACGGACGAGGAAGTAGAGAGGCTGTTTCAGTTGAAGATGGCAGGAATCGAGAAGTGAGTGAGTTTCTCAAGCGGATTGCGGAGTTTTCTCCCAAGCGGCTGCTGCTGCTGGCAGCAGAGCTGGAGGAGCGCGTGCGTTCGCTGGAAGATGAACTTGCCGCGCGCACGCATGGTCCGATTGCCATTGTGGGGATGGGCTGCCGATTCCCTGGCGGAGTGTGCGACGCGGACAGCTTTTGGGATTTGCTGATCGAGGGACGCGACGCGATTACAGAGGTGCCGGGCTGGCGGTATGACGTCCAGAGGCTGTATGACCTGGATCCTCATGCGAAGGGAAAAGTTGCGACGCGATGGGGCGGATTTCTCGAATCTCCGGAGATGTTTGACCCCGCGTTTTTTGGAATTGCGCCGGTCGAAGCCGTGGGGATGGATCCGCAGCAGCGCATGTTGCTGGAGGTGAGCTGGGAGGCCTTGGAGGATGCAGGGATTGTGCCTGCGACGCTGAATGGCAGCCGGACGGGCGTGTATGTGGGTATGTGCAATGGAGACTATGCGCAGTTGTCGTTGAGCAGGCCTGCGGAGGATCTGGATGCCTATTTCGCGCAGGGTGTTTCACATGCCGTGGCGGCGGGACGCATTTCCTATTTTCTGGGATTGCGGGGGCCGAGCCTGGCGATCGATACAGCGTGCTCTGCTTCTCTCGTGGCTGTGCATGAGGCGTGCCAGAGTTTGCGATTGGGCGAGACGGAACTGGCGCTGGCTGGCGGCGTGAACCTGGTGCTGAGTCCGGAAGTGACGATGGGATTGTCGCGGGCGCAGATGATGTCTCCGGAGGGACGTTGCAAGGCGTTCTCTGCGGATGCGCGCGGGTTTGTGCGCAGTGAGGGCTGTGGCATCGTGGTGCTGAAGCGGCTGGCCGATGCAGAGCGCGATGGGGATCGTGTGCTGGGCGTGATTCGCGGGACGGCTGTGAATCAGGATGGACGCAGCAGCGGATTGACGGCGCCGAATGGGCCTTCGCAGGTGGAGGTGATTCGCGCGGCGCTCAAGGATGCTGGGGTTGCGCCTGAGGCGGTGTCGTATGTCGAGGCACACGGAACCGGAACGAGCCTGGGCGACACGATTGAAATGCAGGCGCTGGGCGAGACGCTGGGGAAGGGCCGAACCAGCGAGGCGCGACTGCCGGTGGGATCGGTGAAGAGTAACTTTGGCCATGCGGAGTCGGCGGCGGGTGTGGCTGGGTTGATCAAGCTGTTGCTGGCGATGGAGCATGGGACGATTCCTGCAAGCCTGCATTGTGCGCAGCCAAATCCGGCGATTGATTGGGAGAGTGCCGGAACGCGCGTGCCAGTGGCTGCTGAAGTTTGGATGTCTGCGGCGGAAGAGACGACACGGGTCGGTGCACTGAGCTCGTTTGGCTTCAGCGGAACGAATGCACACATCGTGGTGAGCGAGCCTTCGCGAGTGCCGCGCGGGCTGCGAGATGAGGATGCGCCGTGTGTGATTGCTCTCTCTGCGCGGAGCGAAGGTGCGTTGAAGACAATGGCGGGGCGGCTTGCGGAGATTCTACGGAAGAAGCCGGAGCTTCGGCTTGTGGATGTGGCGTACACGCTCGGCGCAGGGCGTACAGCGTTCGCACACCGTGCTGCGCTGCGGCCCCGGTCGAAGGCTCATTTGATTGAAGAGCTGGATGTGCTGGCGCGCGGCGATGGAGATAGTGAATTTGCGCGTGGGGTGATGGATGCTCGTGCTCCTCGTGTTGCGTTTCTGTTCGCGGGGCAGGGTGGCGAGCATGCCGGCATGGGGCTTTCACTGTTCAAACGCAGCGAGCTTTTTCGAGCTGCCGTGGCAGAGGTGGATGCTGCGCTCGAGGGCGTGATTGGGTGCTCGATTGAAGAGATCTTTCGCAATGAACGAAATGAATTGGCGCAGTCCGCGCTGGTGCAGCCGGCGCTTTTCGCGTTTCAGTATGGACTAGCGATGGTGTGGCAAAGCTGGGGCGCGAAGCCGCATATCGTGCTCGGCCACAGCATGGGCGAACTGGTAGCGGCGACGATTGCAGGCGTGATGACTGTGCAGGATGCGGCGCGGCTGGTGGCGGCGCGCGGGCGCCTTACGGGGGAGCTTGGGGATCGGGGCGGGATGGTGGCTGTGGCTGCTCCAGAAGTACAAGTACGAACGGTGCTAGAGCCTTATGCCGCGGATGTGAGCATTGCAGCTATCAACGGGCCGTCGAGCCTGGTGATCAGCGGCCGCAGAGAGGCCGTGGAGAAGGCTACGCAGGAGTTTGAGCGCGACGGGGTGCGCGTGAAGCGATTGAATATTACGTATGGATCGCATTCACCGGCGATGGATCGGGTGTTGCCGGCGTTTTATGAAGAGGCCGCGAAGATTGAATATCGAAGTCCGCGACTGCCGATTATCGCGGATATGACAGGCGCGAAGGTTGATGGAGGGTTGGTATTCGATGCGCGCTATTGGACCGATCATTTGAGTCAGCCGGTACAGTTTGCACGTTGTCTCGATCAGTTGGCGGAAGAAGAGTGCGGGGTGTGCATTGAGATGGGGCCGCGTGCCGTATTGACGACGCTGGGTCAGGAGCGGGGACAGAAGAGAACCAGCTGGGTGGCTTCATCGAATGGACGCGAGGATGATTTCGATGTGCTTCAGTCGGCATTGGCGGAGGCATTTGCAGCAGGCATGACGGTGGATTGGAAGGCCGTGTTCGATGGGAAGGATGCGCACAGGATTGCGCTGCCTACCTATCCCTTTGAGCGGGAACGCTACTGGGTTACGGATCAATATGAGGGCGCTGCGGAAAGACTCGACCGAAGCTCGCGGCTTGCGAAGCCTTTGACTTCGACGGTGGGGGAACGCTCCACATCGGAGACTGAGGAGACAGTTGTTGAGACGGCGCAGGGGTGGAGCGTTGAACCGGGCGAGAGCCGTTTGCAATCACTGGAACGCGCAGTACGGAAAGAGGCTGCGCGCGTGCTTGGATTGCGGCGCGGAGAGTTGCCAGAGGGCAGTGCGCGGCTCTCCGATCTGGGACTCGACTCGCTGATGGCGGTAACTTTGCGCAATCGCTTACAAGCCATGGTGGGGCGCGGACTGCCGCCTACATTTGCCTTCGAGTTTCCAACGTCTACGGAGATGGCCGTAGCTCTCGATCTATTGCTATGGAGTACTGGCGCGGCGGAAGATCACGCAACAGCAACGGAGCGCGACGAGATCCGGATATGAGCAATGCGGCAGAGTTGCTGAAGCAGCTGCGCGCGCTGGGCGTCCAATTGAATTTGGAAGGCGAAACGCTACGTCTCAACGCTCCCAAGGGTGCGTTGACGCCCGAACTGCAGACGCAACTGAAGGCAGCCAAGCCAGAAATTCTGGCGCTGCTTCGGACCATACAGCAGAACGGCTGCAACGCGGGCACGGCCCCGATGGCGCGGGTGGAGCGGCGTGACTTGATGCCTCTTTCGTATGCGCAGCAGCGTCTCTGGTTCTTGAACCAGATGCAGCCGGACAGCAGCGCTTACGCTCTGTTGTATTTGTTCCGGATTGAGGGCGAACTGGATGAGGCAGCGTTGGAACAGTCGCTCAAGCTGATTGTTCTGCGACACGAAGCGGTGCGCACAAACTTCGTGCAGCATGAAGGCACTCCGTATACCGTCATTCGCGATGGAAGCGATTGGCAATTGACGCGGGGATCACTGGGCCGCGCCGAGGATGAGAGCGTTGAGCAGGCAGCGGCACGCTTTGCGCAGGATGTAATCGACGACCCGTTTCAACTGGAGACGGGACACATGTTTCGCGCTTATCTGCTCAAGGACAGAGAGAGCGCTCATGTATTAGCGCTTTCCATTCATCACATTGTTTCCGATGGCTGGTCAATGGGCGTGCTGGTGCGCGAATGGATTGAGAATTATCGCGCGCTGCATCTGGGAGAAACTTCGCACCGGCAGGAACTGCCAGTGCAGTATGCGGACTATGCCGAATGGCAGCGTGCATGGCTTGAAGGTGGAGTGCTGGAACGGCAGATGCAGTACTGGCGGAAGCAACTGGACGGCGCGCCGGCGGTAGCGATTTTTCCGCCGGATCATCTGCGATTGCTGGATGGGCGGACGCCGGGACGACGTGCCAAGCGAATTCTGTCGGCGGAGATGGCGGCGCAGCTTGGCGCTTTCAGCCGTGCCCATGATTCGACGCTGTTTATGACTATGCTTGCGGCTTTCACACTGCTGCTTTCGCGATACAGCGGGCAGAGGGATGTAGTGGTTGGAACGCCTTCGGCCAACCGCAGCCGCACTGAGTTGAGCGAGTTGATTGGGTTCTTCGTGAACAACCTGGTATTGCGCGTGGATGTTGGGGAAGGCATCAGCTTTCTCGAACTGCTGGCGCGGGTACGCGAGACGACGCTGGGGGCTTACGAGCACCAGGATGCTCCGTTCGACCACCTGGTACGCGCATCCCAGAGCGACCGCAATCCCGAGTATTCGCCGCTGTTTCAGACAATGTTCATTTTGCAGAATTTTCCGCTGGAAGAAGTGCGGCTTCCTGACGTGCATGTATCTCACTTGGAACTGGACAGTTCAATTGCGCGGTTCGATCTGACCGTGGAGGTTTACCCGTTCCACAACGAGCTGCATGTGTATTTCGACTATCGGACGGATATCTATGATGCGGTCACGATCGACGGCTTGCTGGAGAGCTTCGAGCATGTGCTGCAGGCGGTGATGCGCGCTCCGGATACGCTGGTCGAGGCTGTGCCGTTGATGTCCGGGGCGGCGAAGAAGGAACTGATTCGATGGGGTAATCCGCTGCCGGTCGATACCTCAGAAGATGTTCTGGTGACCGAAGCGCTGGAACGGTTTGCAGTTGAGACGCCGGACAAGATTGCAGTACGCGCGGGGACAGAAGCACTGAGCTACGCAGAACTGAATGCACGAGCGAATGCGCTGGCGGCGCAATTGAGGCTGGCCGGGGCCGGACGAGGTGCGCTGGTGCCGGTGTGCCTGCATCGTTCGCCTGAACTGCTGGTGGCTCTGCTTGCTGTGCTCAAGACAGGCGCGGCGTATGTGCCTCTCGATCCGATTTATCCAGCGAATCGTATCGCGGGAATTCTGGAGGATGTGAAGCCTGCGGTGCTGGTGACGGAGCGGAGCCAGCTTTCGCTCGTAGGCGGGTATGAACGGCAATGCGTTTTTGTCGATGAGTTGGATTTGGTGTCGGCGGGCAACGCGGAGAAACGAGGCGAAGGCTCAGGCGGCCCAGCGTCGCGGGACGACCTGGCGTATGTGATTTTTACTTCGGGGTCGACGGGTAAGCCGAAGGGCGTTGAGGTTTCTCATGGTGCGCTGACGAATTTTCTGGAGAGCATGCGGGCTGCTCCGGGTTTCACAAGCTCAGACCGCATTCTCGCGGTGACGACGGTTTCATTCGATATTGCGGGATTGGAGATGTTCCTTCCGATCTACGTGGGAGGCGAAGTGATTGTTGCGCTTGCGCCGGGTGATTTACCCACGCTGCTGGAGGATATTGAGAGAGAGAAGCCGACGGTGATGCAAGCGACTCCCGCCCTGTGGCAACTGCTGGTGAGTGCGGGCTGGGAGGGCGATGAGGCGCTGACGATTTTGTGTGGCGGAGAGGCGTTGGCGCCGCAGCTTGCTTCGTCCCTGGTGATGCGGTCGAAGGCGGTCTGGAATATGTATGGTCCGACGGAGACTACGATCTGGTCCTCTGCGTTGCAAGTAGAGGCAGCAGATGGAGCGAGCGTGCCCATAGGCGGGCCTATCCGGAATACGACGTTCTACGTGCTGGACACGTTGCGAGAGCCGGTGCCGATTGGGGTTGCCGGTGAGCTGTATATCGGCGGCACTGGCCTGGCGCGCGGATATCTGCATCGAGATGAGCTTACGACGGAACGATTTGTGAAGGCGTCCTTTGGCGATGGAGAGCGGCTTTACCGGACTGGCGATCTTGTCCGGAGGCGGCGAGACGGGACACTTGATTTTCTGGGACGCGCCGACTTCCAGGTAAAGCTGCGCGGCTTTCGCATTGAACTCGGAGAGATCGAGCATGCACTCAGGCAACAGCCTGAGATTGCGGAAAGCGTAGTGCTGCTGCGCGAGGTGGGTGGAGTCAGGGAACTGGTGGCTTACCTGGTGCTTCATGCGGATGAGCTACTGCCGTATGCGCGGTTACGAGAGCGGTTGCGGGAGCGGCTTCCGGAGTATATGGTTCCGGCGAAGTCGGTGGTGTTGAAGCAATTTCCGCGGTTGCCGAATGGGAAGCTGGATCGAAGTAAATTACCTGCTCCGGTGGCCGATGAGGCAGTGCTTGCGGAGATGACGAACGAAGGACCTATCGCCGGACTCAACCCTACGGAGTCAACGATCGCGGAGGTCTTTCGGGAGTTGCTGCATGTAGATAAGATCGGAGTGGAGCAGCGGTTCTTTGACCTGGGAGCGCATTCGCTGATGCTGGTGAAGGCGCATGACAAGCTTCGGCGCGAGCTTGACCCTGAGTTGCTGCTGGTGAGCTTCTTTCAATACCCGAGTGTATCTGCGCTGGCGCGGCATATCGACCAGCGGCGGATGAGCGCGGGAGAGATGGTACATGCCGGGCGGACATGAGAAGCTGGATTTGTCCTATTGCGAGGCGGTAGATTCTCAAGGGTGCGGTGACTTCGATGACAGCTCAGGAGTTTGTGCGGCATCTTCGCCGGCTCGGCGTGGAGATTCGGGCAAACGAGGGCAAGCTGCTGGTTGCGGCGCCGGCGGGCGCTGTAACGTCCGCATTGCAGGATGAGATTCGAGGCCGCAAGGCCGAATTGCTGGAGCTGCTGCGGGCGCATGACAGTTCGCAGGAAGAGCGATGCTCGCCGCTTACGTATGCCCAGCAGCGTTTGTGGCTGATCGACCGTTTTGCACCGGATACGGCTGCATACAACATTCCCCAGTCATGGCTGATCGATGGAGCTGTCGATGTCGAGGCTTTCGAACGTGCACTCGAACGGCTGGCGGAGCGGCACCAAGCCCTGCGGACTCGCATCGAGATTCGTGAAGGCGAGCCGGTGCAGGTGGTGATGAAGCAGGTGAAGATTCCCTTGCAGTTCACCGATCTGACGAATGTTTCAGAGGGAGCGCGAGAAGAGCAGATGAGGGCACGGCTGGTGCGGGAAGGCCGCGAGGTTTTTGCATTAGACCATGCTCCGCTGATTCGCTTTCATATCTTTCGCCTTGCAGCGAGCAGGTTTGTGATTGCGTATGACGTGCATCACATTGTTGCGGACCAGTGGTCTCTCAATACGCTTAAACGCGATCTTGCCGCTTTGTACATGGAAGCGGTCTCCGGCGCCCACGCGGAACTACCTGCTCTCACGCTGCAATATTCGGATGTGGCCGAGCGCGAGAGAAGCGCGGCTATGGCAGAGCGCCACGCACGGCAACTGGAGTACTGGCGTGAACGATTGAATGGGATGCCTACCCTACTGGAACTTCCGTTCAGCAAAGCGAGGCCGGCGGATCAATCGTATGAGGGCGCGACACTAACGGTGACGCTTAACCAGGAGTTGACAGGTGAGCTGCGCCAGCTTGCGACGCGCGGTCAGACCTCATTGTATCTGTTGATGCTGGCTGCGTTTGCCACGCTTCTGTATCGATACACGGGGCAGCAGGATCTATGCGTTGGCACGCCCATAACCGGACGTAAGCTGCGGGAAGAAGAAGACCTGATCGGACTCTTTCTGAATATGGTTCCGTTGCGCTGCACGATAGAACCGACAGAGCTATTCGATCAATTCCTGAAACGGCTCAGTCGTGTTGTGCCTTCCGATTTCGAGCACGGAGAGATCCCGTTCCAGAAGCTGGTGACGGAGTTGCACCCGCAACGGTCTCCTGCTCATTCTCCGCTGTTTCAGGTGATGTTTGCGCTTAATCCAAAGGCAACCGGCGCGGAGGAAGAGCAGCAAGAAACGTTTATCGGAGTTTCGAAATTCGATCTAACTTTGCAGGTCAGTGAACGCGCCAAGACGTTGGATGCTTACTTCGAATATCGGACGGATCTTTTTGAGAGCGCCGATATAGAGCTGTTCAGCAGGCACTTTTCCAAGCTGCTTAAATCGCTTGTCGCAAGGCCGCAGGCGGCGATCGATGAGCTTGAATTGTTGAGCGAAGAAGACATTGAGCGGTTTCAATTGTGGAACTCCACGGAGCTTGTTTTCGATCGCAATGCCACGCTGGTCGACCTGCTGCAAGAGCAAGTATCGGTACACCCGGATGCGCTTGCTTTGTGCCGTGGAGAGACGCAGTACTCATACCGCGAGCTGCACGGCCGTGCTGATTTTCTTGCTTTCGAACTGAAAGCTCATGGGGCGGGTCCAGGGTGTTTTGTGGCGATCTGCCTGGAGCGAACCGCGGAGTTAATTGTTGCTATGCTGGCAGTGCTCAAGACGGGCTCGGCTTATCTTCCGCTGGATCCGAAGTATCCGCATGACCGGCTTAAGTACATGTTGGCGGATAGCGAAGCGAAGCTACTGATTACGCAACGCGGCGTTGTGGAGAGGGATATATCGGCCGGCGGTTCTGGATTGACGGTGCTGTTTGCAGATGAACTGCTCTCTGAGTTCGGCAACTCAGAGAGGATCGTTGCGAAAGAGACGGACTCGGCGATTACGGCACAGAGCCTGGCTTATCTCATCTATACTTCGGGATCGACGGGTATGCCTAAGGGAGTGGCTATCAGCCATGGCAATGCTGCGGCTCTCATTGCATGGGCGAGGAGTTACTTCGACCCGTCTTCACTGCGCGGAGTGCTAGCGTCTACGTCAGTATGTTTCGACCTTTCGATTTTTGAGATTTTTCTTCCTCTCTGTACGGGCAACACGGTGATTCTGGTCAACGATGTGTTGGAACTGCCGACATCGGCAAATGCAGATCGAGTGACGCTGATCAACACCGTTCCCAGTGCGATGAGCACGCTGCTGGAGGTGAGTCTTCCATCTTCAGTGCGCACTGTTTGCATGGCTGGAGAGTTTTTACCGACGGAGTTAGTGGACAGAGTGTATGCGGCTGGGGTGGAGCAGGTCTTCGATCTCTATGGCCCCACTGAGACTACGACTTACTCCACATATGTGTTGCGAGGGCGAGCCGCTGCAGCGACGATCGGCAAGCCAATCGGCAATACGCGCATCTATTTGCTGGATGACAATTTGAGACTGGTTCCACCAGGAGCCATGGGGGAGATATTCATTGGCGGAAGCGGAGTAGCGCAGGGATATTTGAACAGGCCGGAGCTTACGCAGGAGCGATTTCTGACTCTGCCGGAGATTGAACCGCGAGGGCGGCTCTATCGCACAGGCGATCTGGCGCGACAGCTTCAAGATGGCTCGCTGGTCTATATGGGACGGCGTGATCAGCAGATAAAGCTGCGCGGCCACCGGATTGAACTGGGTGAGATTGAGGCGGCGATGCGGGATGTGAGCGGAATTTCACAAGCTGCCGTCGTTGTGCAGGAGATTGCAGGCGGAGACGCGCTGGTCGCCTTTGTTGCTGAAACAGGCGTTGGGCAAGAGCAGGTGAAGGAATGGGCGCAGCAGCTCAGAAAGCGGTTGCCCGCGTACATGATTCCTGCACACATTGTTCCGCTCGCGAAGATGCCGCTCACGCCGAATGGAAAGACAGACCGCAAGGCGCTGGCTATGATGCGGGGGCTAAATATTGTGCGTCAAGCGGGGAGTGAGCCCCCCAGGGATATTTTGGAACAATGGCTGGCAAATATCTGGGCTCATCGGCTGGGTGTGAGGCGCGTGGCGCGTGATGCGCATTTCTTCGAGGACCTGGGAGGCCATTCGCTAGTGGCGTTCGAGATTTTCGCAGAGATTGAAGCACGGCTTGGCGAGGCGATGATGCTGGCCACGCTCTTTCAGGCACCCACTGTTGCGCAACTAGCATCGGTGATTCGCCGCAAAGGTTGGAAGGAGCCGAAGCACATTATTTGGCTTGCTCCGGCAACTGGATCGGATGACACGAGCAACGTGGTCTACTACTTCAACTCAATGCAAACAGCCCTGAGTGAGCCGTCACGAATGTCTGGCAGACGGGTCATGGCGATTGGATGGAATGAATCTGCACATGGAATGAACGATGTAGATTCATGGGCTAATATGCGAGCGAGGGAGATTGCTGCATTTGAAGCTGAAAGGCCAGCGCTGATACTGATTCCAAATGGCGCGAATCGAGAAGCTTGCGAGCGGTTGGCTTCGAGCCTGGCGAAGGCAGGGTTGGTGGACGTCATGGTGCAACCGGTCTAGAGCGCGATTCTATCCGCGCGGTCAGTTGGCGAATTTCCGCTTGCAGACAGGCGCAACCGTGCTACTCTACGTTCATGATCCTGCGCCGGACACAACGCCGTATTTCAATCAAGGTCCAGCTGCGCATGATTTTCATGGATGTTTGCTGCGGCCCGCCGTCTCCCCTGAAGTAAGCCCCTCGTCGATGCGCACGTCTCGTGTGACATTGATCCCATCAGCAGTTCGATCCGGTATGCGCTGTCGTTTTTGCGATGAGCGTATGGGGGAGTCGTCTATGCAGTCATCTGTGCTATGCAGTGAAATGCTCCCTGGTGGAGCTACGTGGTCTCATGTTCTGAAGCGGGGAACCGCTCTTCGCATTACTGACCTGGAGGGAAATGCCAATGTTGCTGCGTATTTCCTGAATTTTGAGAATCCTTCAGAACGATTTAATCTGCCTGATACTCTGAAAGCCCAACATACTGCCCGTTTGTGCGCAGGGCATGTGCTGTTCTCGGACATGGGCCGTGTGCTTTGTTCGATTACCGAGGATTCGGTGGGCTGGCACGATCCAATTGCGGGGATTTCAAACGCGTCGTCAGTTGAAAAGAAATATGGAAAGCTGACCTATCAGCAGGCACGAAACGGATGGCATCAAAACGCGCGCGACGGATTTCTTGTGGAGCTTGGCAAGTACGGGATGGGGCCGCGCGATTTGCATGCGACGGTGAATTTTTTCAGTAAAGTTGCCGTGGATGACGGCGGCAATATGCAGTATGTTAGCAATAACTCACAGCCTGGGAGTTACATCGAGCTGCGCGCGGAAATGAACGTTCTGGTATTGCTGAATACGTCGCCGCACCCGCTGAACAATGATGCGGAATATACGCCGAGGCCGGTGGAACTCAGCATCAGCCGTGTTCCGACGCCTATGCGGGACGATCGCTGTCGAACGCTTTGTCCGGAGAATACCCGGGGATTTGTACTGACCGAGCTTTATTTTTTGTAGTCCCAGCGAGGAAGATGTGCTCACAACGAATCTAAAGCCCAGCACCCTCACTCCCGAGGCAGCACTGCATAGCTTTGTGGTGGAGGCGGGCGACCCTTTTGTCTTCGAAATCATGCAAGGCCAGATTGTGCGCATTGTCGACCTGGAGGGCAATCAGGCTGTCGATACGATTTTCTATAACGCGCATGACTATGCCGATCGATACAGTGCTCAAGATACGATACGCGAGCAAGGCAATATCTACCTGACCACCGGCAGCGCCTTGTTATCTACGGGCGGAAATGTCTTGTTGAGAGTGATTGCCGATACATGCGGGCGCCATGACACTCTGGGTGGCGCATGTGCTGCGGAGAGCAACATGGTTCGCTACGACCTCACCAAAAGGTCAATGCATGCATGCCGCAACAGCTTCCTGAAGGGTCTGCAGCTGTGGAATCGCGGGATGGACAAGCGCGATATCACCAGCAACATCAATTTCTTTATGAATGTGCCGGTAACTCCGGATGGACAACTTACCTTTGAGGATGGCGTGTCGGGCGCCGGTAAGTATGTCGAGTTATGCGCGGAGATGGATGTGCTGATGGTGATCAGCAATTGTCCCCAACTCAATAATCCTTGCAATGGGTACAATCCGACTCCGGTCCAGATACTGATCTGGGAGAAGAATGTTCGATAAAGTATTAATCGCCAATCGAGGTGCAATCGCATGCCGCATTCTTCGCACATTGAAGAAAATGAGGATCGCCTCGGTGTGCGTCTATTCAGAAGCCGACGCCAATTCTCGGCATGTGCTGGACGCGGACGAGGCATATTGCATTGGGCCTGCGGCGGCGGCTGAGAGCTATCTTTCGATCGAGAAGATTCTCAAGGTGGCCAAGGACTCGGGCGCGGAAGCGATCCATCCTGGATATGGATTTTTGAGTGAGAGCATCGAGTTTGCGCAGGCGTGCGCTGGCGCAGGAATTACATTCATTGGACCGGCAATTGAGCAGATTGAAGCCTTCGCTCTGAAACATACGGCGAGGGCGATTGCGCAGGAGTGTGGTGTTCCGTTGCTGCCGGGCACAGGATTGTTGCGCGATGGTGCGAAGGCGCTCACGGCGGCCGCAGAGCTGACTTATCCGGTGATGTTGAAGAGCTCGGCGGGTGGCGGCGGAATTGGGATGCGCGTCTGTGCTACGCCAGAGCAGCTGGAAGACGCATTCGACTCGGTTGTACGGCTTAGCTCAAACAGCTTTGGGGACGGACGCGTTTACCTGGAAAAGTATATCGCTCGGGCAAAACACATTGAGGTGCAGATCTTCGGTGATGGCAGCGGTGAAATTCTAACGCTGGGAGCACGCGATTGCTCGGCGCAGCGACGCCACCAGAAGGTGATCGAAGAGACTCCAGTGCCGGGGCTGGATGCAGAGACGCAGGAGGAGCTTTTCCGTTCAGCAAGGTTGCTTGGCGAGGCGGTGAAATATCGATCCGCGGGGACGGTCGAATTTCTTTTCGACACTGAGTCGCAGAAGTTCTATTTCCTTGAGGTCAACACGCGGCTTCAGGTTGAGCATGGAGTGACCGAGCAGGTCACTGGCGTGGATCTTGTGGAGATGATGACCCAGGAGGCGGCCGGCGAGCTGCCAGCGCTCAGTACATTTCGTACCGAACCGCAGGGGCATTCAATTGAAGCGCGCGTTTATGCGGAAGATCCGGCGAAGGGGTTTATGCCGGCGCCGGGGCGGCTTTCTGAAGTTATCTTCCCTTCGTTGGAGTTAGCCAGGATCGAGACATGGGTGGAGAGCGGCACGGAGATCACTCCGTACTACGATCCGATGATTGCAAAGGTCATTGTTACGGGGAAAGATAGACGGGATGCGGTGCAGCGGATGAAGGATGCGCTCGATGCCTGCTCGATCCAAGGGACCGAGACCAATCTTGCTTATCTGCGGGCTATCGTCGATCACCCGGTCTTTGCGGAAGGCCAGATAACTACTTCATTCCTGAGCGAGTTTTCTATCCAGCGTCGCGCGTTTGAAGTTTTGGAAGGTGGCACTCAGACGACGATTCAGGATTTTCCGGGTCGGTTGGGGTACTGGCATGTGGGGGTGCCGCCGTCAGGCCCGATGGACTCGCTTTCGCTTAGGCTGGCCAATCGTCTGGTGAGTAATCCGGAGGGTGCGCCGGCGCTGGAGATGACGGGCATTGGCGCGAAACTTCGCTTCGATACAGATGCGGTGATTGCGATTTGTGGGGCCGATATGGGGGCGGCGGTGGATGGCGAAGCTGCGCCGATGTGGCAGACGGTCAGAGTGAATGCGGGTGCTGTGCTTCAATTCTCTGCTGCGAAGGGCACAGGTTGCCGAACTTATCTGGCGGTGCTGGGGGGCATCAAAGCTCCGGTGTTTCTAGGGAGCGCGAGTACGTTTATGCTGGGCGGTTTCGGCGGCCACGCTGGACGAGCGTTGCGTGCTGGCGATGTCGTTCATTTTTCAGAGGCGAAGTCTGAAGTTACGCATAAATTGTTGTCTTCTGGAGTTATCCCAAGTTATACGCGCAACTGGGAGGTTGCTGTACTGTATGGACCGCATGGCTCGCCGGAGTTCTTTACTGAAGGCGATATTGAGATGGTCTTCGGTACGGAATGGCGGGTGCATTATCAGTCGGATCGGACGGGAATCCGGCTGGTCGGGCCGAAGCCGGAATGGGCGCGCAAAGATGGCGGTGAAGCGGGTCTGCACCCATCGAATATTCACGACAATGCGTATGCAATCGGCTCTGTCGATTTCACCGGAGATATGCCGATTCTGTTAGGTTCTGACGGGCCGAGCCTTGGCGGCTTTGTGTGTCCTGCTGTCGTGGCATCGGCTGAGTTATGGAAGATGGGCCAGATGAAGGCCGGGGATACCGTCCGCTTTAGACGCGTGACCGAAGAGCAGGCGCGTGCATTGGAGTCAGAGACTGAAAGAGCTATCGGATCTTTAAGTGGAAGTTTGCCGCAAATTCCGACAAGCGACTATCTGGAAGAGGCTGTACTAAGCACCTCCACAACTCGACGACCCGGCACGGTGTTTCGCGCTGACGGAGACAAGTATCTCCTGGTCGAGTATGGGGATCGGGTTCTAGATCTGGCACTGAGGTTTCGCGTGCATCTGCTGGAGCAGAGGCTTCGTGAACTGAAGCTTCCGGGGATTATGGATATAACTCCGGGTGTGCGATCGCTGCAGATTCACTATGACAATCGCAGGTTGCCGCGTGAGGCATTGCTGGAAGCCCTTGATTCGGTGGACAGGGAACTACCGGAGAATCCTGATGTTACTGTGCCTTCGCGCACGGTGTATATGCCGTTGTCGTGGAATGATCCGGCGACCCAGTTGGCGCAAGCGAAATATATGCACTCGGTGAGGCCGGATGCTCCATGGTGCCCGGACAATATTGAGTTCATCCGGCGTATTAATGGACTTGATTCTGTCGAGGATGTATATCGGATCGTGCACGCGGCGAGTTACCTGGTGTTGGGATTGGGCGACGTGTATTTAGGCGCGCCCGTCGCAACGCCGACCGACCCGCGGCACCGGCTCGTAACGACCAAGTACAACCCGGCGCGTACATGGACTCCGGAGAATGCTGTGGGCATTGGCGGGGCCTATATGTGCGTGTATGGGATGGAGGGTCCGGGAGGATACCAGTTAGTGGGGCGAACGGTGCAGGTGTGGAACACCCATCGCTCGACAAAGACGTTTCCCCGCGGCACTCCGTGGTCGCTGCGATTCTTTGACCAGATACGTTTCTATCCTGTTTCCGGTGAAGAGCTGCTCGATTTGAGGAGCAGGATTTTGCATGGCGGCTTCGATCTGAAGACCGAGGAAAGTACGTTCAATCTGCGCGAGTATCAGGATTTTCTTCGTTCGATTGAGTCAGAGGCGAGGGCATTTCGGGAGAAGCAGCAAAAGGCATTTCGCGAAGAGCGTGAGCGTTGGCGGATCGATGGTCTGCTGGAGGTAAGCGCTCCTGAAGAGATGCCGGAACTGGATCAGGGCGATGCGCAGGTGGGTGAGGATTGTGAGGTCGTTGCATCTCCGATGACGGCGAGCATTTTTCAGGTTGCTGTGGAGGTGGGTCAGAGCGTGACGGCTGGAATGAAGCTGGTTGTGCTGGACGCGATGAAGACAGAGATTGTGATTGCGGCTCCCACGCCTGGCATCGTGCAAGAGATTCGCTGCGCGCCGGGGAAGCTGGTTCATGCAGGACAAGCGCTGGTGGTGTTGCGCATCGAATAAGCGAGGAGAATGCGTGGATATTGGTTCGCTAGTTGAGAGTTACAAGCGGAAGACGGCTTCTCCGACTGAGGTTGTGCGGGATATCTACGCGCGCATCCGGGAGATGGGCGAGAGGCCTGTCTGGATCACGCTGGTGAGTGAAGAAGCCAGTCTTGCGCGGGCTCACGAGCTTGAGACGAGTAGTAATTCTGCAGCGCTGCCTCTTTATGGTGTGCCTTTCGCGGTGAAGGATAACTTTGATGTGGCAGGGCTACCAACGACTGCCGCCTGCCCGGCGTTTTCTCATGAGGCCACCTCTACTGCTGAGGCTGTGCAGCGTTTGCTGGATGCTGGCGCGATCTTGATCGGCAAGACGAACATGGATCAGTTTGCCACCGGACTGGTGGGGACACGCACGCCGTATGGCATCTGTTCGAGTGTGTTTGGCGCTGAATATGTCTCGGGTGGTTCGAGCTCAGGCTCTGCGGTTGCGGTGGCGAGCGGGTTGGTGAGCTTTGCGTTGGGTACGGATACCGCAGGGTCTGGACGGGTACCGGCGGCCTTCAATCAGTTAGTGGGACTAAAGCCTACGCGCGGACTGGTGAGCGCGCATGGGCTGCTGCCGGCATGCCGCACGCTGGATTGCGTATCGGTGTTTGCCGAGACGTGCGCAGATGCGTCGCGAGTGCTGCGTGTGGTGGAGGGATTCGATGCGAAGGATGCATATTCGCGAAGTGCCACACCTGGAGAGGGTGCAACACCTTGGATCGCTTCGACGTTCAAATTTGGCGTGCCTACGGAAGAGAGCCTCGAGTTTTTTGGCGATGATGAAGCGCGAGCGGCTTATGCGCATGCCGCGGATGCTTTGGCTGCGCTGGGTGGTGAGGCCGTTCGCTTCGATTATGAAGTGTTTCGCTCGGCGGCGAGCCTGCTTTACAGCGGTCCGTGGGTTGCGGAGCGAACTGCTGCGGTGAAGGAGTTTGCGGCGCAGCACCCGGATGCTTTCGATCCTACGGTGGGGGCGATTATTCGAGGTGGGGAACGGTATAGCGCCGTGGATGCTTATGAAGGTGCGTACAAGCTGCGGGAGATTCAGAGGAAGACGGACGTTGTATGGAAGGAGGTTGATTTTCTTCTGCTGCCGACGGCGCCGACGACGTACAAGATCAGTGAAGTGGTGGCGGAGCCGGTGGAGTCGAACAGCCGGCTTGGGTATTACACGAACTTTGTGAATTTGCTGGATCTGGCGGCGGTTGCGATTCCCGCAGGCATGATGGGCAATGGGTTGCCCTTTGGGGTTTCGCTGATCGGCAAGGCATTTACGGATGATGGCTTGCTGGAGATGGCAGACCGGCTGCATCGAAAGTTGGCGAAGACACTCGGTGGATCGGATCGTTTGCTGGCTGAGACGCCGACGATTGCGGATGCGGCGCCGCACGGTTGCGTGCTCATGGCGGTAGTAGGTGCGCATCTTACCGGACAGCCGCTGAACTGGCAACTTACACAGCGCAAAGCGCGGCTGGTGCGTACAGTACGAACTCATGCTGATTACAGGCTCTATGTATTGCCCAACTCAACACCGCCAAAGCCCGGGCTGGTGTACGTTCCAGGCTTTACCGGTCAGGGAATTGAACTGGAAATATGGGCAATGCCGGAGGACACAGTAGGTACGTTCCTGATGGGCATTCCGCCGCCGCTCTCGCTGGGTACGGTTCTGCTGGAGGATGGAACGCGGGTGAAGGGATTTCTTTGCGAACCGGCCGGAATTGCGGGCGCGGAAGAGATTACGCATTTGGGAGGATGGCGGGCTTATCTGCAGACGCTGAAATAAGGCCGGGGACATTTTGACCTGTGTCTATTAACGATTACATGCCATCGTCATCGTCGTCACCGCTCGCGGGTGCGCCACCGTCTTTAGGCGCGTCCTTCTTTTTGAAGGTGCCGTCGAGAACCTGCTCCAATTGAACACGAAACTCCGGGTCGGCCGGGTCGCTGTCTGCTTCGAAACGCAGAACAGGTTTGCCTTCGCGATTGACGAGGAATTTAGTGAAGTTCCAATGAATGTCGCCGCCAGCTGCGCCTTCCTTGGGGTCGGTAAGGAAGTGAACGAGCGGGATGGCGGTATTGCCGCGCAGGGATGCCTTGGAGAAGACAGGGAAATTGACATGCTCCGCGTCTTGATAGAACTTCTGGATGGCGGAGTTATCGGGCAATTCTTCGGAGCCGAAGTCGCTGGACGGAATGCCAACGAGTACCAGTCCCTTGTCTGCGTAGGTCTTTTGGAGGTCTTCAAGAGCGGGAAGCTGATTTTTGTAGATGGACTTGCTGGCCAGATTCACAATGAGAAGGACTTTGCCTTTGTACGTGGAGAGAGAAACTACCTTGCCATCGAGCGCGACGAGGGAATAGTCGTAGACGGATTTATGTTTGGCTGGCGGCGTGACAGCCAAGACCAACTGAGAGCAAAGCAAGATGCCGAGAAGGGCGTGACCTCTGATTTTCATTGTTCTCTCTCACCATATTCTTGCACCAGCCGAGGATGGGCTGCAAAGCGATTTATTGTGTGGGAGATAAGAATGGTTTATTCTGAGCTTCAGAATAACGCCCTCCATTGCACAGTCCGCATATCCTCATGCGGAGATTCACAGGATTATTCTTATGGATTTTGAGCAACTCAAGACTTTCCAACTCGTGAGCCGGTTGAAGAGTTTTTCGCGGGCGGCGGATAAGCTGGGCGTGACACAACCGGCGATTTCGGCACAGGTTCGTTCGCTTGAAAACGAAGTGGGGGCGCGGCTGTTTGATCGCGAAGGCGGCAAGGTGACGTTTACCGCGGCCGGGCGGTTATTTGAGCCTTTTGCGGAACATTGCCTGCAGTGCCACAGCCACATACTGGCAGGCGTGAGCGAGTTGTATCAATCGCCGCGCGGGGAGATTTCGGTAAGCACGAGCGAGGCGACGAGCCTCTACGTATTGCCGTCGGTATTCGCCCAGTTCAAGAAGCTCTACAGCCGCGTTCATCTCAGCATTGTGAGGGCTGAACGATCGCGCGTGCTGGAGTCGGTGTTCAGCCGCGAAGTCGATTTTGGGATCGTTTCACTGCCGATCAAGGACAGCCGCTTGCTGGTTCACAGCATCCACAAAGACGAAGTTGTTTTGGTGACTCCGCCACTTCATCCACTGGCTGAACGAGGCACAGTGAAGCTGGACGAGATACTGCAATATCAACTGTTGATGATGAAGCACGGGCGGCAAAGAGAGAGGATCAATCATTTCTTTCATAGCAGAGACGTACAGCCGCGCGTGGCGATGGAATTGGAATCCAGTGAATTATTGAAACGCCTGATTGGCGCGGGAATCGGCATGGGTTTCCTGCCGTATACCAACGTGCAGGCAGACGAAGCTGCGGGATCGCTGAAGACATTGAAGGTAGAAGGAATGCGGGTCCAGCGCGAGTTAGGTTTGGTATTTCGCAAAGATAAGACGCTGACGCGCGCGGCTCATGCTTTTCTGGAAGTGGCGACGAACGGAGCGAGGGTAGAGCCGCTGAAGACGAAGAGCCGGGCTCGATAGCGCGCATTGAATATTTTTATATTCAGGGTTTTGAATGTGCGCATAGAGTAAAGCTCAATCATGCATATTCTCAATTCTCGAATTTTGATTACAGATAATGGCGCCACAGCCAAGAGATTCTGGATTGCGGCGCTTGGCCTGTTTGCTTTCACGCATTCGATCGCAACCGTCGCGCAGACGGAAGACGGGTTTCCCAAGAAGACTGGCGTAGTCGAGCCTGGCGTTCAGCGTCCGATGACGGAGCTGAAGCCGGCTGCGGAATTTCCGGTGGAGGGGCATCCGGACTGGCTTGGGGTAACGGACGACGCGGTGTGGGTGGCGAGTTCGAATGTGAACCATGTTGTCCGCCTGGATGCGAAGACCAACAAGCCGGACATTGTGATTACGGTCGAGAAGCCGTGTTCGGGGCTGGCTGTGGCCTTCGATAGTTTGTGGATTCCGAGTTGCGGCATACATGCGCTGTTGCGCACAGACGTGCATTCGGGCGCGATTCAGGCGACGATTGCCGTGGGACCGGCAGATTCAGAAGGCGGAATTGCCGTGGGCGCAGGCAGTGTATGGCTGGTGACTGCGGGGACGAGTGAGTTGGACCGGGTCGATGCCAAGTCAAACACGGTTGTGGCGAAGATTCAGCTGCCCAAGGGCTCTTTCAACCCGATCTTTGCGGGAGATTCGGTTTGGGTGACGTGCAATGAGTGCGGCAGTCTGGTGCGGGTTGATCCCAAGACGAACAAAGTTTCCGGCATTACCAAGATCGGTCCCAAGCCGCGCTTCGTAACAGTGGGGGAAGGATCGGTTTGGGTGCTGAATCAAGGGGACGGAACGGTTTCGCGCGTTGATGAGAAGACGGGGAAGCTGGTGGCGACGATTCCGGCTGGCATACCGGGATTAGGTGGAGAGATTGCTTATGGCGGGGGGTCGATTTGGGCAACGGTCTTTGGGTTTCCCATTACGCGCATCGATCCTGCGACGAATAAGGTGGTACAGCAGTGGACGGGCAAGGGCGGAGACAGTATTCGCTATGCACACGGGTCAGTGTGGCTTACGTTTTTGACCGGAGCCAAGGTGTGGAGACTGAAACCGCCGCCGCTGTGATTGAGGTGTTACAAAGGGGGCCAAAGTGACCTGGACAATGGCTGAAATGGAGAGTGCGGCGGGCTGTGTTTATGGGGCACATAAATGAAATCGATGTGCCTCCCGGGTTGCAGAGGCGTTGCGATACTTTAGTTGTATGTATTGTCCAAACCGCCAAAAACGCGCTGTGAAACCTCAAAATACTGTTATTTCAGGCCTGATCGCGCGGGCGCGGGGGCATCTCAAGACACTACTTTTCGCAGCTTCCGCGATGGCGATTCTGGCCGGCATGGGATTGGCGATACCTGCGCAGGCGGCGGCTCCGACATTTACGGTGGGCTGGTCTGTCTATGCGGGCTGGAATCCCTACTTCTACATGGCGAAGTCTGGGATTCTGAAGAAGTGGGCGGACAAGTACGGCGTCGTCATCAAGGTGCAGCGATTTGACTATGCGGCTTCGCTGGACGCATTTGTGGGCAAGAACATCGATGCCTGCACGATGACCAACATGGAAGCGCTGGATATGCCGGCGGCGGCAGGAGTCGATTCGACAGCCGTTATCGTGGGCGACTACTCGAACGGGAACGACGCGGTGCTGGCGCGCAACAATCTGACTTTGGCACAGCTGCCTGGCAAGCGCATCATGCTGGTGCAGAAGACGGTATCAGAGTATCTGCTGGAACGGGCGATGGATGTGAATGGGCTCGGCGGAGAAATTCCGAAGCTACGCCTGCTGAATACCAGCGACTCGGATCTGGTGGGGGCTTTTCTCGGCAATCAGGGAAATCAGGTGGCGGTGACGTGGAAGCCGCTGGTTTCGCAGATTCTGGCGCAGGGCGGGAACGTAAAACCGTTGTTCGATTCATCGAAGATTCCGGGAGAGATTCTGGATCTGCTGGTAGTGCGGACGGAAGTGCTACAGCGGCCTGACGGGTCAGGTGCGCGCTTTGCTAAAGCAATTACCGGCGCCTGGTATGAAACCGTGGCGCAGCTTGCGAGTGGAGCAGTCCCGGCGATTACAGGGAGTGCAGCGGCCTCTGGCGATAGCGTCGCTTCCTACAAGGAACAACTGAAGACCACGTATCTTTTCTCTACGCCGAAAGCGGCTGCGCAGTTTGCAGAGAGCCCGACGATCAAGCAGAAGATGGACCTGGTGCGGCTGTTCTGCTTCCGCCATCAACTGCTGGGGCAGAATGTGGGCTCTGCGGATGAGGTGGCGATTCGCTACCCGGATGGGGCAGTCCAAGGTAAACAGGATCGGGTGCGGCTCCGCTTCGACTCGTCTTACATGCATATGGCCGAACAGGGGAAGCTCTAGCGATGGCTACGCTGCCTGTGGTGGGACAACTCGTCGATATCCAGACGAAACCGAGCCGGTTGTGGACGCAGTCGCTTTCGTGGGTTCTGTTTCTGGCAGGCATCTTTGTGTACACGCAGTTTTCGATCGCGCGGCATAAGGAGAATCCCGAAGATCGCGTGATTCCATCGGGCACACAACTGGTGCAGGGAATCAAGGCCTCGGTGCTGGAACCGGCGGAAGAGGACGATGCGCTGGACCCGAGTGCTACAACCTTTCAGCGCGTTACGCATAGCATGGTTTGGAAAGATACGATATCGAGTTCGCGACGCTTCTTCATCGCCATTGCTCTGTTGATACCCGCCATTCTGATTGGTTTGCACATGGCGGTGTTTCCATATGCGGAGGCGTTATTGCTTCGGTTTGTACTTTTCTTCGACAAGATTGTTGCGCTGTCTTTGCTGCCGATTCTGTTCATCGTTTTCGGAATCGATGAGTGGTCGAAGATCATGCTGATGGTGATTGGCGTGGGTCCGACGCTGATGCTGGATACGTACAACATTGCGAAGGTTGTGCCGCGTGAGCAGGTGGTAAAGGCATTCACGTTGAAATCATCGAATCTGGATGTGGCCTATCGCGTGATTCTGAAACAAATATTGCCGCAGGTGATCAACAGCGTCCGATTGAATCTGAAACCGCTGGCTCTATTTCTGTTTGCGGGCGAGATGATTGCTTCAACGGATGGATTGGCCTATCGCATCGCGATCATGCGGCGGCATATGGGCATGGATGTGATCATCCCGTATCTGCTGTGGGTGGCAGTGCTGCTGTTTGGAATGGATGCGCTGCTACGCGTGGCGAACCGGAGGCTGCATCCATGGTACTAGCGGCCAAAGTCAAGATAATCGAGATGCGCAAAGAGGTTGAAGCGCGGCCAGCAATGGTTGAGATCGCGCTGCGCGATGTCTCGGTTTCGTATCCGGTAGGGTCGGCGGGGCAGAAGACTGTGCTGTCGCATCTGAACCTTGAAATACGCGCAGGCGAATTTGTAGCGGTGTTGGGGGAGACGGGCTGCGGCAAGAGCACACTCTTGCGGCTGGTACTGGGACAGGAATTTCCGACCGCTGGATCGATTTGCGTCGACGGAAAGAATGTGACGCGGATCGATGCGCGTTGCGGGTATGTGCCGCAGAAATACTCGTTGTTTCCCGATCGCACCATGATCGACAACGTGATGTACGGGCCGGAAAATGCGTATTGCGGGTGGCTGGGGCGATTGCTGCCCTCGTACCGGCGGTTCAAGCACAGGCTGCGCGGAGAGGCAGAAGCGCAACTGCTGCGGATGGGATTGCGCGCCGGAGATCTGAACAAGTATCCCCACCAGCTTTCGGGTGGAATGCAGCAGCGTGTGGCGATTGCTCAGGCACTGATGATGAAACCGCCAGTTTTGTTGATGGACGAGGCGTTCAGCGCGCTGGATCCGGCAACCCGGGCGAGTCTGCAGCAGCAGTTGCGGGAGATATGGCAGGAGACGCGGCCGACGGTGCTTTTTGTCACGCATAACACGTCTGAAGCACTGTTATTAGCGAGCCGGCTCATCGTTCTCGGGCCGCATCGGGAAGAGAGCGGCGAGAGCAACGTACTTCTGGATATGCCATTGCCTCAATGTAGCGATAAAATCTCGGTGAGGAAACAGAGCCGGGAGTTTCAGGAGTTGCGCGAGTTTGTGAAGCGCCGGGCATATAGTACCTCGTCTCGAGATGACGAAGATCAACCTGTGGCGGAAGGTGTTGCACGGGGAGATTTGCAATGATGCGGGATAAGTCGACGCAAGATCTTACGCGAGCCTTGCTGGGCGCAACTGCGGCCGTGATTGCTGTTGGCTTGACTGTGTCTGTGACCGGCGGAGTGTCTGCGCAGGAAGCGGCATCGCCTGCAGGATTAAAGCCGGGGACGCCGGAGTTCTTCACGCAGAAGGTTGTGCCGATTCTGGACGACAACTGCTATACGTGCCACCAGGATGACAAGAAGGGCGGATTGCGACTGGATAGCTATGACGCGATTCGCAAGGGTGGCAAGTCCGGTGCGATCATCGTCCCGGGCGATCTTGAGGCGAGCCTGATTATCAAGATGATTCGCCGACAGGGAAAGTTGAAGATGCCGCCGAAGGTAGCACTGGAGCCTGCTGAAGTTGCGGTGCTAGAGGCGTGGGTTAAGGCGGGTGCGGTTGGCGCCAATGCTGGTGAGAGCATGTCGATGCCGGCTGCTTCGACTGCAGCGGCTGCTGCGCCGTCCGCACCGACTGCGACGGCTACGGATGTCGCGAAAGCAGCTCCTGCAGAGATGGACAAACAGAAACCGGCTGAGGGTGCGTCGGTTGTCAAGGCTTCCGTTGCGACTACGGCTCATGCGCAGGGGGCGATGTCCAACGAGGATTTCTTCGAGAATAATATTCGCCCTATTTTTGCGAACAACTGTTCGAGCTGTCATATCGAGAGCACTTCGGGTGGTTTGAAACTCGATTCGCGCGAGAGCATGTTGAAGGGTGGCGATCTGGGTCCGGTACTGGTGCCTGGCGATCCGGAGAAGAGCCTTTTCATTACGGCGGTTCGCCAAACAACGAAACTGAAGATGCCCAAGGGCGGGAAGCTGACGCCGCAGGAAGTCGCGGACCTGACGCAATGGGTCAAGAATGGCGCCGTATGGCCGAAGAGTGCGCCAGGCACGGTGTTCTCCGCTTCCCTGAAGACGGGCGTTATTACGGACAAGCAGCGGGCGTTCTGGTCCTTCCAGCCGCTCAAGGTAGTTCCCGTACCCGAGGCGAAGGATTCTCATTGGGCGAAGACGCCGATCGACAAGTTTGTGCTGGCCAAGATGCAGGAAGCGGGCATCAAGCCTTCCGTCCAGGCTGATAAGCGGACGCTGATTCGGCGCGCCACCTATGACCTGACAGGGTTGCCGCCGACGCCGGAAGAAGTGGATGCCTTCGTCAAGGACAAGTCTCCTCATGCATGGGAAAGCCTGATCGACCGTCTGCTGGCTTCACCGAAGTATGGCGAACGCTGGGGACGGCACTGGCTGGATGTAGCGCGCTACGCGGAGGACGATGTGCGCGGGCTGGATCCGAAGGGGCGCGGTTATATGCCGTTCTCAGGCGCCTATCGATATCGCGACTGGGTGATTAAGGCATTTAACCAGGACATGCCGTATGACCAGTTTATTCGTCTGCAGATCGCAGGCGACAAAATTCCTGCGAAGACCAAGCAGGAGCAGGAAGACTATCTGACGGCGACCAGCTATCTGGGGGCGGGACCGTGGGTATGGGATCAGGCGGAGCCGATTCAGGGTCGCGCTGACGAGCGCAATGAGCGCGTGGATGCGGTTACGCGCGGAACCCTGGGACTTACAGTTGCATGCGCGCGCTGCCATAACCATAAGTACGACCCGATCACGCAGAAGGATTACTACGCGCTAGTGGGTATCTTCGCTAACTCTACTTACAAGGAGTATCCGACGGTTTCGGAGGCGCAGGCCAAGGCTTACGAGAGCAATGAGGCCAAGCTGGAGAAACTGCAGATCGACATGCGTGAGTACACGCAGACTGAATCGCGGCAGCTTTCGGATGCATTAGCTCATCAGACGTCGAGTTACATGGTTGCGGCCTGGAATGTGCTCGGCAAGCCGAAGAGCACTGTGGAAGAGGCTGCTGCGCAGGCCAAGCTCGACCCTGTTTTATTGCGTCGGTGGGTTGATTATCTGACGCCGGGCAAGCCCTTGCAGTATGACTATTTGAATGACTGGCATGCGATGGTGGCAGCCGATGGCGGTACGGAAGACGAGGCCAAGGCATTGGCAGATAGCTTCCAGCGGCTGGTACTGCGTGTGCGGCAACATGCGCGCGATACCGAGGAGCAGAACGAGATCATTCGCGACAAGAACGATGTGCCTCGCCATCGCGTGCACGATGCCAAGCCGAGCGAATTTGAGACCGACGACCAGTTTTGTCCAGGCTGCGCGCTGGAGCTGAAGACAATTCCGATCGATCAAGCCAAGCTCTACTCCGACTTGTTTGTATCGCGCTCGGGGGATCAGGAGCAGAAATTCGTGCCCGGTGTGCTGGTGTTTGTAGGGTGGGAGCTGACCAGCCGGCTTGGAGCTCCATTGCAGGCGTATATCGATGCGCAGCAGAAGGAGATGGCCGAGCTCAAGAAGAAGATTGCGCCGGAGAATTATCCCTATGTGCATGGCATGGCGGACAAGCCGGAAGTGCATGACATCAAGCTCAACGTGCGCGGCAATCCTCACTCGCTGGGCGATGCCGTGCCAAGGCGATTCCTGACCGTGCTCACCTCACCGACGACTAAGCCGTACAGCGAGGGAAGTGGAAGGCTGGAACTGGCCAACGACATTGTCGCGAGCCCGTTGTCTGCTCGGGTGATAGTCAATCGCGTCTGGAAGTGGCACTTTGGCTCAGGCATTGTGAACACTCCGGATAACTTCGGCATCGTAGGCGAAGAGCCGACCAATCCGGAGTTACTCGAGTATCTAGCGCATGAGTTTGTCGCGAACGGCCACTCGATCAAGAAGCTGCAACGCGAGATCATGCTATCGGCGGTGTATCAGTCGAGTGTGGAGGAGTCGCCCGAAGCGCATGAGAAAGACGGCGCCAATCGGCTGTATTCGCACTTTAACCGGCAGCGGCTGGATGCAGAAGAGATTCGCGACACGATGCTGTTTGTTGCGGGCGATTTAGACACCAAGAAAACCTCGGGGCCTTCGGAAGATTTCTCAGAGGACAACACGAAGCCGACGGTCTTCTGCAAAGTGAGCCGTTACCGCCTGAATAACTATCTGCAGATTTTTGATTTTGCCAATCCCAGCTTTACATCGGAGCAGAGATTCTCAAGCAACGTGCCGTTGCAACAGCTCTACTTCATGAACAATCCGTTTGTGTATAAGCAGGCGGGGATTCTTGCCGAACGCGTTAGCTCAGAGTCCACTGACAAGGATCGCATCGTGAAGCTTTACCGGTATGTATTCCAGCGCGAGCCGAGCGCTGAAGAGCTGGACCTGGGATTGAAGTTTCTTAGTACAACTCCGGAGAAGGCCGGGTACGCGGTGGCCGGTGAGCCGATCACGGCGTGGCGGCAGTATGCACGGATCATGCTCAGTTCGAACGAATTTCAGTTTTTGGACTAAGATTCATAACGCGAGTTTCAACCGCAGCTTTGCTGCATGTAACGGAGAATTGAATGCGACATAGACCAGCGAATCAGCCAATGACCCGCCGCGAGGCCTTGTGCAAGATGGGTGCTGGATTCGGCATGCTTTCACTGGCAAGCCTCTTGGGCGACACAATTGCGCGCGCCGATGCTCCTGCGAACAAGGCTTCGTGGATGATCGATGAGCCGGGGTTCAAGCCGCGTGCCAAGCATGTGATCTTTCTCTTCATGAATGGCGGGCTTTCGCAGATCGATAGCTTTGATCATAAGCCGACGCTTGCGAAGTATAACGGCAAGCCAATGCCGGGCGGCGATCTCGCCCACGAGCGTAAGACTGGGACTCTGATGCAGTCGCCTTTTACATTCAAGAAATACGGGCAGAGCGGCAAAGAAGTGAGCGAGATCTTCCCGCACCTGGGCGAGTGTGTAGACGACATGTGCTTTGTGAACTCGGTCTATACGGAAATTCCAAACCACGAGCCGGCGCTGCTGATGATGAACACGGGTGCCAATTTCGCGGGACGTCCTTCCATGGGTTCATGGATGACATACGGTTTGGGCACGGAGAATAAAAACCTGCCGGGCTTTGTGGTGCTTTGTCCTGAAGTACCGACGACGGTGGGTCCGCCGCTATGGGGATCCGCATTTCTTTCCGCCGTACATCAAGGAACGTATGTTTCAGACAAGGTAGAGAAGACGGATTTCGACCCGAAGAAGCTGATCGCGAATATTCACAACGAGAGCTTCGACCTGGGGCAGCAGCGCAAGGAGCTTGACCTGCTGGAGAAGCTCGACCAGGTGAATATGAAGACTGCTCCAGGCGCTGCGCATGATGGACAGTTGGAGGCGACGATCGGCGCGATGGAGACTGCATATCGTATGCAGACCGAGGCGCCGGATGTCTTCGATGTGCGCAAGGAGAGTGAGGCCACGCTGAAGATGTATGGCGAAGGCAGTACGGCGCGCGGATGTCTGACTGCGGCTCGATTGATTGAGAAAGGGGTGCGCGTAGTGCAGATTTACTACGCGAAGGGCGATCCGTGGGACCATCACTTCGATATTGAGATGCACCGCAAGACGGCCAAAGATTCAGACCAGCCTTTTGCCGCGCTGATCAAGGACCTGAAGGCGCGGGGTCTCTTTGAAGACACGATCATTGTGGCCGGGTCTGAGTTTGGTCGCACGCCGGTAGTCGAGATGAGCAGCGGTTTCAACGGTGGCCAGACGCATAACGGGCGCGACCACAATCCGCATGGATTTACCATGTGGCTTGCGGGCGGCGGCATCAAGAAGGGTTTTACTTATGGGTCGACGGACGAGTTTGGCTGGAAGGCCGTGGAAAATCCGGTGCATGTGCATGATATTCACGCGACCATTTTGTATCTGCTGGGCATCGACCATACCAAGCTGACGTATCGTTACAGCGGCCGCGATTACCGGCTTACCGATGTCTCGGGCAATGTGATTCACGACATCATCGCTTAAACATCTTGGAGCAAAGGGCTCGCCGTATGTTAGGTGAGCCCTTTCTATTTATAGACTCTCTTTCGCATTTGGACGCAGGTAGAAGGGATCATCGATGAAGCTTCGGCTCTTGGTTACACTTGGTTTGTCTCTCTCTGCTGCTTCCGCTACAGCGCAGTTTTCTGATCCGAACGGGGGCGATCTGGAGCGGGGCGTGTTGCCGGCGCAATGGATGACCGGCGGCCCGAAGTGCATGGAGATTCCGGAGTGGCAGGTGCACGAATATAACCCCGATCTCTACATCCTGCGCCAGTCAGGGTGCACAGATGCGGAGATGCCGTTTCTGTATCTTTTCTTCGGCAAAGATCGCGGGTTGTTGTGGGATACCGGCTCGCGCAACGGCAATCTTGCGCCGGCGTTTCAGCACGTGGTTCACAACTGGCTGGAGCGCAATCATCGGAAGAGCATTCCGGTGATCGTGACGCATTCGCATTCGCATGACGACCATACGTGGGGCGATGGCGCATTGCAGGCGTTGAATGACCCGGCGATTCCGATCACCTTTGTGCCGGCAAAGGTTGCGGATACGCAGTCTTTTTTTCACATTGCTTCGTGGCCAACGGATCTGGGAGATGTGGATCTGGGGGGACGGTTGCTGAATATTATTCCGATTCCCGGACACGACGTGGTGAGCATTGCCTTGTACGACCGGCGAACGGGCATCCTTTTAACCGGCGATAGCTTGTATCCGGGACGGTTGTATGTTCGGGACTTGGCGGGGTTTCAGATGAGTACGGAAAGGCTGATCGCTTTTGTCGCCGGCAAGCCGGTGGCACACGTTCTGGGCAATCACATTGAACAGGCGCGCACGCCGTTTCTCGATTTTCCGATTGGATCGATCTATCACCCCGACGAGCATGGGCTCGATCTGACGTATGGAACGTTGCTGGAGCTCGAAGATGGATTGAAATCCATGCAGGGTAAGCCGCGCCGCATGGCAATGCGCGACTTTACGATCTGGCCTACCGAGCCTGGGGGGCATGGACTGGGCGCCAAAATGGACGAAATTTATAAGCAAACGCAGGAAAAGCAGCTTAAAGATAAATGGAATCAGCCTCAATAATGTTGTTTAGCAAGATAGAAAATCGCTCTTCAGCACTGCACGGTTCAGGAGTGCCAGGGTGCTCCATTGGGCGCGCCCGAACGAAAGATGTATCGCGGCTGCTTGACGACTCTCCGCTCATGGTGCCACAATCCTTGCCGAATACATCGTGGAAGATTGTTCCCGGTGTAGGTATCGGCACGACTGAGGCCTCCGAACCGACGATCCGCAGATATTTTGTGGAGACGGAGAGGAGTTTAAGCTATGTCAAAAGCAACAGCTTTCGGTTTTTACGGTTCGAGACGCAAGGCACATCTCCCGGCGATCGTAGCTTTTGCCGGCCTTATCTGCAGTTTTCCAGCGAGTTTCCAGGGTCAGGATGTGGTCCGCGCCCAGGATTTGGCTGCTTCGGCTACCGCTGACGGAGCAAAGCTCTCTCCAGGTTCCCCGCCCCACCTGACTGCGATAGAACTTGGCGATCTGCATATGGCGCGACGGCGTTATCAAGCGGCGCTGGAAGCCTATCGTCAGGCTGACCTCGATAATCCCGAGATATGGAACAAGATCGGTATCGCGAGCCAGCAGTTGTTTCTGTTGCCGGAGGCGAAGAAGAGCTACGAGATGTCTCTAAAGATGAATCCCAAGAATGCGGATGTTCTGAACAATCTCGGGACCGTCTATTATTCGATGCAACAGTACGGCAATGCCGAAAAACTGTATCGCAAGGCGCTGAAGGTTCGGCCTAAATCGGCCTTGATTTATAAGAACCTGGGTACCGACCTGTTGGCAGCGAACAAATTCAAAAAAGGCTGGGATTGCTACCAGGCGGCATTGGCAATCGATCCTGACGTCTTTGAGCGGATGAACATACTGCGCATTGGAGAACCAACTCCGGCTCAGCAGCGCGGCGCAATGAGTTACTACCTGGCCAAGAGCTACGTGTTGGCGGGTATGCCCGATCTGGCGGTGAACTATCTGCGGATGGCGATTGACGAGGGATTTGCGGACCGCAAGAAGATTATGGCGGACAAGGAGTTGGCCAGCCTGCATGGGGTGACGTCCTTTGAGCAACTTCTGTCAGAGCAGCGCATGCAGTCGAGTTCGTCTGGCTCAGGTACATCTGGCCCGGGTTCATCCGGAGCGGCGCCGGTTGTATCGCGTTAATAAACAAGATCAACGCTCAGATCAAGACTTCAAAAGGTGGTAATGAGGCGAACCGCTTTCGCCGCGAAGTCTCCGCTTCTCACGCAAGGAAATGCCACTGGCACGATTCCGATTGAGTTGAATTTCGGCAAGGATTGACAGGGCGATTTCGGCGGGGGTATCTCCGCCCAGGTCCAGTCCCATGGGGCCGTGCAACCGGGCCATCCAGGTCTCGATGTACCGATCGATCTGTGCAACCGGCACGTTGAGATTGGCGGCGAGTGTGAGCAGGATTTCGCTGGTTCTGTGCGGAGGTCCTAGGATACCAAGATAAGCGAGATCTTTTCTTAAGAGATGACCGAGGACTTGCGTGTCCTGCTGAAGACTGTGAGTCATGAGGACAGCAGCATCGGTAGAGAGAATCTCCGCCGGAAAATCTCCGGACTGGAAAGCTTCGGGCGACAGGACGAAGAGATCATCTGCTTCAGGGAAACGTGTGCGCGTTGCGAGATGGGTGCGGCCGTCGGCGACCGCGATGTACCAACCAAGCTGACGGGCTTGGCGAACAAGGGGAATCGCGTCGTCTCCCGCGCCGAAGATGAAAAGACCGGGGCGTGGAGCGATCCATTCGGCGCGGACAGTCGCGATCTGCAGGTCAGTCTGAATCTGTTGCGAAAAAGAGCTACCGCTATCAAAAGATTGCTGAACCGCGTGGCTTAATCCTGCGGCGATAGGGGACTGAATGTTGTCGAGAGATTTGCTGGGCCAGAAAGCTCGCTGGCCTATCCATTCGCCTTCGAGAATGGTTGCAACGGCGGACGGTAGGCGTTGAGCAAAGTTTGCGGCGAGCCATCGCAGGAGCGGATCGGCGGTGTCGCTTCGCTCTAGAAGAAGATGGATGATGCCGCCGCAGCCCATACCGAAGGGAACTTCGCCATCTTCGGAGGCGGTTGAATAACGGCGAAGCGTGGGGCCATTTTCCGTGTGCCAGAAGGCTTTGCGGGCTACTTCGCCTTCCAGGCAACCTCCGCTGACGGTGCCTGCACGGCGCCCGTCCGCGGAGATGATCATGCGCGCTCCCGGCTTGCGGTAGCCGGAGCCTTCAACTGCGACCACGGTGGCCAATACGTACTCTGTACCGGCCTTGCGAAGGTCTTCCCATAACGGCAGTAGGTGGACGAGGTCGCTCATGATTTATCAGGCTTCGCGAATCTCCGATTTGAGCAGGTCTTCAATGCGCACGGGCAGTTCTCGGACGCGGACGCCGGTGGCGTGATAGACGGCTGCGGTAATGGCTGGAGCCACGCCAGCGAGGCCGATTTCACCGATGCCGCGAGCTCCGTATTCGCCCATTGCGGGATCGGGATAGTCGAGGAAGGTTACATCGATCTTCGGCGAATCGGGACAGGTGGCGACGAGATAGTCGGCCATGCTGCCGTTGATGGGCTGGCCGGTGCGCTGATCGTAGATGGTCTGTTCCAGCAAGCCCATGCCGACACCCATGACAACAGCGCCGAGGACCTGGTTCGTGGCGGCTTTGCGGTTGATAATGCGTCCGCCGTCGATGACGGTAACGACACGGCTGACGCGAAGGCGGGCGATTTCGGGATCCCATTCAACTTCAACGAATTGCGCGCCGTAGGAGTGAAGGGAAACACCTTTGGATTTTGGGTCTTCAAAAGAGGCCACGGTCTTGCCTTCGGCGCTCAGGCCGTTGAGGCGCGCCATGCGAAGGAAGTCCGCGAAGGATTTGCCGGATGTTGGGGACTGGTCTTTGTGGTGGATGAGGCCATCGGTGAAGGCAATATTCTTGACTTCGGTGCCTTCGAATGGAGAGCCTGCGGTGCCCGCGGCCAGCTCCAATATGCGGGTTTTGACGTTGGTGGAAGCTGCGGCGATGGCGTTGAGCACGGAGCCGGTGACCATGGAGCCGCCGGACATGGGGCCGTCGGGCAGTGCGCTGTCGCCGATGATTACGTCAATGCGGTCGAGGGAAATGCCGGTCTTTTCGTGGACCACCTGGGCGAAGACAGTGTAGGTGCCGGTGCCGATGTCCTGAGTAGCGCTACGGACGCAGATGCGTCCGTTGGCGCAGAGCTCAACGGTGGCGGTGCAGGGAAGGCGCATCGCGACCCAGCTTGCGCCGGCCAAGCCCCAGCCGAGGATTTTGCCATCGCGCCTCATGGAGCCGATGCCCGCGGTGCGCTTCTCCCAACCGAATTTCTTCGCGCCAGTTTCGTAGCACTCGCGCAGATGGCGGGAGGAGAACGGCATGCCGTTGCTCTCGTCTTTAGCGGCCTCGTTGAGGACGCGCAGTTGGAGGGGATCGATCTTAAGCTCGTCGGCGAGTTCGTTCATGGCCGCTTCAAGGGCGTAAAGACCGGGAACAGCGCCGGGGCCGCGCATGTACATCGGCGCACCCATGTGGCGGCGGACGAGGCCACTGGTGATTTCGAGATTGGCTACGCTGTAGAGATAGGGCGTGGCTTCTCCGCAGCCCTCGTCGAAGTCGTCCAGCTGCGAGGTCACATTGAGATAGTCATGGCGCAGGGCGAGCAGCTTGCCTTCTTTGGTTGCGCCGAGTTTGATGTGCTGCTCGGTGCGCGGGCGATAGCCGACATTCGAGAACATCATACGGCGCGTAACGCTGAGCTTGACCGGCCTGTTCAGCTTGCGCGATGCTACTGCGGCCATCGCGGTATGAGGCCAGGGGAAGAGTTTTCCGCCAAAGCCGGAGCCGAGAAAACGCGTGACCACGCGCACATTTTCGACGGGAAGGCCGAGGACCTGAGCCATGACCACGCGATGATTGACGACTCCTTGCGAGGTTTCGTAGAGGGTGACATTGTCGCCATCCCATATGGCTACGGAGGCATGCAACTCGATGGGGTTATGGGTTTCGACAGGCGTGATGTAGGTGGCGTCGATCTTGACGGGTGCAGATGCGAAGGCTGCGTCCGGGTCGCCTCGTTTGGAGACGGATTTGCGCTTGCCGGAGTAATCATCGAGGCTGGTGCGCAGGCTGGAGGGAGTTGGATCGTATTCTATTTCGACGGCTGCCGCGGCGGCTGTGGCCTGCTCGAAGGTTTCGGCTACGACAACAGCGACGTACTGGCCCCAGTGGCGGATGGTTTCGTCCTCGAAGGCGGAGCGAACCTCACTGTTGGTGGCGTTTCCGTCGTTGGGGACCGTGCGATAGAGCTGGCCAATGTTGCCATTGTGCAGTACCAGCAGAACGCCGGGCATTTTCTCAGCTTTTAAGGTGTTGAGGGCGCTGATGGTTCCGCTGGCGATGGTGCTTTGGACGGGCACGGCGTGGGCCGGATTTGTGAAATGGAAGTCGGCTGCGTACTGCGCTGTGCCAGTGGTCTTGAGTGGGCCGTCAATACGTGGAACCGAGGCACCAATGATCGCTGTGCCGGTTACGACTTTGCCCATTTCGTCGATTGCGTCGAATGTTCTTGCCATCGGATTCTCTTTCTCTGCGCCAATAGCTCAGGCGGTAGCCATCTTGAGGGTGCGAACGATGCAACGCCGGGATAGCTCGACCTTGAAGGCGTTTTCTGGATGAGGCTTGGCGTTTTTGAGCGCAGCTTCGGCGGCGAGCTTGAAGTTTGCAGGGGTTGCCGCTTTTCCGGTGAGTACTGCTTCGGCTTCGTGCGAACGCCAGGGGCGTGTGCCAACGCCTCCGAGCGCGATGCGGACGGAGCGAATGTGACCGCCTTCGACGCGGGCTACGACTGCGGCCGAGGCCAGCGCGAATTCGTACGAAGCACGATCGCGGAGCTTGAGATACATCTGCCTGGTGTTGGGGGCGGGCGGCAGCTCTACGTGCGTGATGAGGTCGCCCGATTCGAGTGCATTCTCGATATGAGGTGTGTCGCCGGGGAGTTTGTAGAAGTCGGAGATGGGTACGGCACGCTGGCCTTTTGCGCCCTGGACGTGGATGACGGCTTCGAGCGCGGTCATGGCCACACACATGTCTGAAGGGTGAGTGGCAATGCAGTGTTCGCTGGCGCCGAGTACGGCCATCATGCGGTGATGGCCTTCGATGGCTGCGCAGCCGGAGCCGGGATTGCGTTTGTTGCAGGGGCCTGCGGTTAGATCGCGGAAGTAGGGACAACGGGTACGCTGCAGCAGATTGCCTCCTGTAGTGGCCATGTTGCGCAATTGCGGCGATGCGCCGGAAAGCAGGGCCAGCGAGAGGACGGCGTAGTTCTTCACGACCTCGGGATGGTTGGCGAGGTCGCTGTTGCGGACAAGGGCTCCAATACGCAGGCCGCCATTGGGCAGGGCTTCGACCGCCGTCAACGGAAGACCGGTGACGTCGACGAGCGCGGGTGGCGTTTCGACGCCGAGCTTCATCAGGTCGACGAGGGTAGTGCCACCGCCGATGAAGCGTCCGCCGGAAGCTGCTGCCTTGTCGATCGAAAGGGGCTTTTCGTAGGTGAAGGTATGCATCGATTCCTCGATTCGTGGGAGGACTTCTAGGCGTTGACGGGAGCAGCTGCGTGGCCGCGAACCTGCTGTACGGCGGCGATGATATTGGGATAGGCTCCGCAGCGGCATATATTGCCGGCCATGCCATGCTGCACATCTTCGTCGGTAGGGCCGATTGGTTCTTTGAGCAGGGCGACGGCAGACATGATCTGGCCGGAGGTGCAGTAGCCACACTGGTAGCCGTCATGTTCGATGAAGGCGGCCTGCATGGGATGAAGATTGTCCGGCTGGCCGATGCCTTCGATGGTGGTTACTTCCTTGCCTGCGAGCATCACTGCGAGTGTGAGGCAGGAGTTGACGCGGCGGCCATCGACGTGGACTGTGCAGGCTCCGCATTGGCCGTGGTCGCAGCCCTTCTTGGTGCCGGTAAGGTAGAGGCGCTCACGGAGAAGATCGAGCAGCGTTACGCGGGTTTCCAATCCTGCGAGATCGTACTTCTTGCCATTGATGAGAACCGAGGCTGCGGCAGTGGGGGCATCCTGCGCGGCAGACGCGGGTGCCGGAGCGGCGGTCATCGAAAGCGGCGATGCGCCGGCTATGACGCTGGCGGCACCCAATCCGGAGAGAAAGCTACGGCGGCTGACGCGTTGTCCGATAGCCGATTCGGGCTTGTTTTCAGAGTCTCTGAGTGGCTCCAAGTCCAGCAAATGCTGATCGTCTTTCAGGCTAATTCGCGTTTTCGGTTTATCTGCCATCGGGATCTCCACAACAACTCTATCCGCTCATCGTAACCGATGTTTCCCCACGGTGGTAGAGGCAGATTCGACGACAGTGGATATCACGAAAATTAGATGCTGACGTGACTCCGAATTCAGAGAGTCAGGGCTGCGTACAGTTGTTGATGAGCTTTTGCAGTTTTTGTGCATCGTAAGGTGCACGAACCTTGATGTCGTTGTCGAAATAAACAAAGACATCGCGTGTATTGCGTTTAGGCCCGCTTTTGACGCTGGCTTTCCGCCCATCTTCAACTTCTTCACCGTGCGACCAAGCGAGAACACGTTTTGCCCAGATGTCGAGGGTCTCATCATCATAGCCGCTGGCATACAGCTCTTCATTGCCGTGAAGACGACAATAGACTATATCGCTGGTCAGGTCCATGAGGAGCGGCCATTCTACGGTGTCGGCTTTTACCAACTCCACGCGCCACTGCCGGAGGAGTGCTATGAATTCGTCGTTGACGAAGCTCTCATTGCGAATCTCGACAGCGTGATGAAGCTTTCGATTTTTCTCGACTTGTAGCCAGGTGCGGCCGTTCAGGCGTTTATCATGCTGCCTTCCGAGATCGGCAGCGGCCTGGTGGGATCGAGGGAGCATCGCAAAGAAAGATTCCATGCGTTGTGAATCGAATTTGAAGTTGGGCGGAAACTGCCAGAGAATTGGTCCGAGCTTTGGGCCGAACTGTAGCAGGCCTTGAGCGAAGAAGTTGGCCAGGGGGACCTCTACATCCTTGAGCTTCTTTAGGTGGGTGATGAAACGAGTGCCCTTGATGGAGAATTGAAAATCGGCGGGTGTACTGTCAAACCATGCGGCGAAACTCTGCGGGCGTTGGAGCGAGTAGAACGTTCCATTGATTTCAATGGAATTGAGTTTACGGGAGGCAAATTCGAGCTCTTTACGCTGTACCAAGCCTTCAGGGTAGAAGGTTCCTCGCCACGGCTTATAGCACCATCCGGAGATGCCGATGCGAATGTCGCCCATTTTGGACACGAAGTCATACCTCGATTCGATTGGATGCTGAATTCGTGTGGTTTACGGATAGCTTATTCTCAATAGAATGACGATGCCCGCGGAGCAGTTTCAATTCGATGATTCACAAGAGAGCTTGTATCGGCAGATGCTGGCGGTTGCGCTGGACGAGGCCCGGCTGGGCCATGCCGAGGGCGGCATTCCGGTAGGCGCCGCGCTGTTCACACAGGATGGAACCCTGATTAGCCGAGGGCATAATCGCCGCGTGCAGGAGGGTGATCCGTCGATTCATGGTGAGACGGATGCGTTCCGCCGGGCGGGGCGGCAGAGTTCTTATCGCGACCTGGTCATGGTGACGACTCTTGCTCCGTGCTGGTATTGCAGCGGACTAGTGCGGCAGTTCCGCATAGGAACGCTGGTGGTGGGGGAGAGCCGGAATTTTCAGGGTGGTGTGGAGTGGCTACGAGAGAATGGTGTGCTGGTGATCGATCTCGACAGCCAGGAGTGCGTCGATTTGCTGGCTGGGTATGTTGGCGAACATCCTGAGGTTTGGAACGAAGATATTGGCGAACTGCCCTCCTGACAAATCCGCAAAGAAATAATTCTGGCATTTCGATAAATACCTCTTGACTTTTTCTCATAGGCATAGAAAAACTATGCCTATGAGTTCTATGCCTAAACCGGGTATGCCTTCCGGCGCACTGGCCATGCTGATCCTGCGGGTGCTTAATTCTGGCCCTCTACACGGCTATGCCATTGCCCAGCGCATTCATGTGCTCTCCAGCGAAGTGTTGGAGGTGGAAGAAGGTTCGCTCTACCCCGCTTTGCAGAAGATTCTGCTGAAGGGCTGGGCCTCGGCAGAGTGGGGTATCTCGGAAACCAATCGCAAGGTCCGCTTTTACCGCTTAACCGCAGACGGCAAGAAGCAGCTGGATGCCGAACTGAAAGATTATGACCGCGTGACGCAAGCCATCCAGGACGTGTTGCGCACCGCCTAGAGGGTCAGGTAAGAAGAGGGCTTGATGATGGGCACGATCAAAGAGATTCTGCGTACGCTTCGTTACCTGCTGGATCGCAACCGCCGCAGCAGGGAACTAGAAGACGAGATGGCCTTTCATCGCGAGATGGCGGAGCGCGCTGGCCGCCCAGAAGCACGACGCAAGTTTGGCAGCACGGTGCGGTTACAGGAGCAGGCGCGCGAAGCCTGGGGCTGGACGTGGATTGACCGGTTGATTCAGGACTTGCGCTACGCAATGCGGATGCTGGCGCGATCACCTGGATTTACGCTGGCGGCGGTATCGATATTGGCTTTGGGGATTGGAACCAATATTTTCATGTTCACCGCAATGGACTGGGCTTTTTTTAAGTATCTTCCGGTGCGAGATCCGGGTTCGCTGGTGCGGCTGGTGCGGCAAACTACGGATAACTACGCAGGTGTGATGTCCTACCCTAGGGCGACCTACTATCGCGATCATGCCAAGACGTTGTCGGCAGTAATGGTCTTGACGAATGAAAGGCTGGAACTTGGCCCGGACGCCAAGGCTGTAAGTGCGAATTTTGTGAGCGCAAACTACTTCAAAGAGCTTGGTGCATCGGCAGCGTATGGTCGTTTGCTGGACCCCGCACTGGATGAGGCTCAGAGTGAATCTCCCGCGGTGGTGGTGGGTCATGAGTTTTGGCGGCGGTACCTCAATGCCGATCCCGCCGTGGTTGGAAGGCGGATTCTCCTCAATCGTCAGCCTGCCACAATCGTTGGCGTGGAACCGTACGGTTTTCCAGGGTTGGGCGGTCAGGGAGCTTTCGCGGACGTATGGCTCTCAGCTACACAGCAGCCTTACTTCGTAGCCGGTAGCAAGGCGCTGACAGACACGGTTGCAGGGACCTTTGTTGTTTGGGCGCGGCTGGTACCTGATATTACTGCGAAGGCAGCGGAAGAGGAATTGTTGGCGCTGACTGATGCGCGCCGCACGCTCTATCCCAAGGAGATCTGGAAGGCAGAGATCATTCGCGCTGAGCCTGCTGGACACGAAAATGTGCTGGACTCAGGGACGCTCCGGGGAGTGTCAATCCTAAGCGCTCTGGGACTGCTGATCCTGTTGATGACTTGCGCCAACCTCGGTGGATTGCTGCTGGCGCGCGGCGTGGCGCGAGAGTATGAAGTGGCGATACGCATTGCGATTGGGGCTAATCGCAGGCGCATCTTTCGCCAGCTATTTACAGAGAGTTTGTTGTTGGCGTTGTTGGGCTCCGCGGTGGGGCTGGCGCTGGGGTGCACTGCGTTGAAGGCCTGTCTGCTTTACTTTGGACGTCCTACGTGGGTGAGTGCTGCGCCGGACTGGCGGGTGTCCGTGTTTCTGCTGGTAATGACGATCGTGGCGGCTATCTTCTTTGGTCTAGCGCCCGCGTTGCAACTGGCACGCCAGCAGCAAAAGAGGACGCGGGCGCGACAGGTATTGATTGCGGTGCAGGTGGCTGCGAGTTGCCTGCTGGTCATCGTCTCAAGTCTGCTGGTGCGGTCGGCGCAGCATGTGCTCTACACCGATCCTGGATTTGGTTACGAGCAGGTGCTCTCCATCAATCCTGGATTGAACGAGCATGGCTACACTTCTGCGGCGGCGCAGGCGTATCTGGACAAGGTTGAGCGCCGCCTGCGTGCGACGGCTGGATTGGCTTCGGTGTCGCTGGTCAAGTATCCACCGTTCGACAGTGGCTGGATCGAGAATACAGAGATCAACGGCCAGCGGCTGCACACGTATCGCAACTGGGTGGATTCGGAGTTCTTCAGGACGATGGATATTCCAGTGCTGCTGGGCCGCAGCTTTGCTCCCGGCGACAAGGATGCGGTCATTGTCTGCGAGTCCCTAGCGCACAAGTTATGGCCGGGAGAGAATCCACTGGGCAAGATGTATGGAGAGAAGTGGATTGTCGTGGGAGTGGTGGGCAATGCTTCGATCAACGCAACACGGGATGTCGATGCGCTCGAACTTTATTCTCCTGCACAGCTGGAAGATATGAGCGCGATGAGTATAGTGCTCAAGAGCAACGGCGCGCCGGACGGCCTTGTTCCGATGCTCAAGTCGACGGTGCAGAGCCTCGATTCAAAACTCTTTCCGGAGATTAGGCTGCTCAAGTCTACTTTTCACGCGAATGCTCTCGAACTGGAACAGACAGCACTCCTGATGAGTCTGATTGGAGTGGCTGCGATGTTGCTGGCGGGTCTCGGCATCCTTGGGTTGGTCGCATATTCCGTGTCGCAGCGCACCAAGGAGATTGCCATCCGGCTGGCGCTTGGAGCGCCGAGGACGCAGATTGTCGTGTCTGTCCTGAGGCAGTTTGCATGGCCGGTCTTTCTGGGATTGACTATGGGCGCGGCTGCGACGGCCGCGGCGTCACAGGTACTCCGCCTCATGCTGTTCGGGATCAGTGCTCTTGATCCGCTTAGCTATGCAATTGCGATTGGTACGCTGCTGGGCGTTTTCATTCTGGCGGCGCTCGTGCCGGCGCGGCGAGTGCTTCGGCTGGATGTTGCACGGGCGCTGCATCAGGAATAGTGGTTGAGACGTATTACAGGAAGAGGTTTGCAATGAAGGAATTGCTGCGCCGTTTTAGTTATTTGCTGAGCCGCAACCGTCGCGGGCGTGAATTGGAAGACGAGATGGCTTTTCATCGCGAAATGACGGAACGGGTGGGTGGGCCGGACGCGAAGCGTACCTTTGGCAGTACCGTTCGACTGCGGGAACAGGCGCGGGAAGCCTGGGGCTGGACGTGGATCGATAGACTGGGACAGGATTTGCGCTATGGTGCGCGGATCCTGCTGCGGTCGCCGGGATTTACGCTACTGGCTGTCCTGGTGCTGGCGGTTGGCATCGGCGTGAATGTGGCGGCTTTCAGCTTATTCGACATGATTGCTCTCAAGCCACTGCCGGTGCGCGATCCGGCTTCGCTGGTACGGCTCGAGAGACGCTCGCCGACCTCTAGTACAGATACGATGCCGTACACGTCGATGGTCTTCTACGGAGAACACGCGAAGACGTTGTCTGCAGTGATGGGAGTGCTGGGTCTTCCACCAATGCAGCTGGACGAAGATGTGCAACCGGCGAGCGTTTCATTTGTGACACCGAACTATTTCACTGAACTGGGAACGCCCGCAGGGGCAGGAAGATTGCTCGATCCGGTGCGTGAGGCGGACCGGAGTGCCGCTCCTGTTGTGGTGTTGAGTTATGGCTTCTGGCAGCGACGTTTTGGTGGCGATCCTTCTGTCATTGGAAAAACAATTCACCTGAACCGCAAAGCGGTGACGATTATCGGCACGACGCCTTATGCGTTTGCGAGCCTCGGCGGGCAGGGTCCGGATCTTTGGCTGCCGATGGCGCAGCAGCCTTATTTCATTGAAGGTAGTCATGCGCTGACTGACTCAGGGGATTCAAGCGTAAAGATGTGGGGCAGGCTCGCGCCGGGTGTTACCGCAAAGATGGCCGAGCAGGAGTTGCGCACGCTAACCGATGAGCTGCGCAAACAGCATCCGAAGGAAATATGGGACAAGGAGTTCATTCACAGCGACCCGGGTGGACACCTGCAGGTGATGAAGCCGGAGATGTATCGGGTGGCGGCGATGGTTGCTATGCTCACGCTGCTGATTCTGGCCGTGGCGTGTGCGAATCTGGGCGGGCTGCTTCTGGCGCGGGCGGTGGCGCGTGAGCACGAGATGGGAATTCGTGTGGCCATCGGAGCGAGCCGGAAGCGTATCTTCCGGCAACTGTGCACGGAGAGTCTCATGCTCGCGGTCCTGGGCGCGGCGACAGGGCTTGGGCTGGGCTGCGTGGTGTTGCGGATTGCATTGAACAGGCTGGACGCTCCGAAGTGGTTGAGCGCGACGCCGGATTGGCGGGTACTCTCGTTCACCATTGGCGTAACTGTGGCGGCGGCTGTGTTGTTTGGGCTTGCTCCTGCACTCCAGATAGCACGGCAACGACACCGGAAGACGCTGGCAAGGCAGATTCTGATGGGTGCTCAGGTGGCAGCGAGCTGCGTGTTGCTGATCGTGTCGGGACTGTTGGTGCGCGCGACGCAGAAGGCGCTCTATAGCGATCCTGGATTTGGCTATGAGCAGTTGCTTTCGGTGGATTCACAGCTGGGCAGGTATGGGTACACGCCAGAGGCTGCCAAGGCGTATCTGGAGCAGATGCAGAGCAGGCTGAGAGCGGTCCCGGGCGTGCGATCGGTGGCGCTGGTGAACCTGCCGCCGATGGGGCACGCGGTTTCGCGATATACGACCGTGACCGATGGCCATACGCTGCTGATCTATCCGAATTCCGTGACGCCGGGATACTTCGAGACGATGGGTATACCGATATTACTGGGGCGCACGTTTTATCCCGGTGAGAAGAACGCGGTGATCATCAGCGAATCGATGGCGCGCGTGCAATGGCCGGGGCAGAATCCGATTAGCAAGCAGATGGAAGACAGCAAGGACATAGTGGTGGGCGTTGCGGGCAATGCGCCGATCAATGCGCTCAGCAATGACGACGCGCTGGAAGAGTACTGGGCGGCGAAGACGGAAGAGATGGCGGGGATGGTGGTGATGGTGAGGACTGCTGGCGCCCCGGAGGATCTGCCGGCGGCTGCGAAGTCCATCAGCGAGAGCCTCGATCCGAAGCTGTTTCCTGAAATTCGCCAGATGAAGGTGCTGTATCACGATAGTGTTTCGGGTGCGGAAAAGACGGCGATGGTGGTGAGCCTGATCGGCTTGGTTGCGGTCTTTGTTGCGGGTGTGGGCATTCTGGGTATGGTGGCGTACACGGTTTCGCAACGGACGAAGGAGATTGCTATTCGCATGGCGCTTGGCGCTCCGCCGGTGCAGGTGCTGGTCTCGGTGCTGCGCCAGTTTTCCTGGCCGGTGCTGATTGGCCTTATTGCTGGCGTAGGTGGAACCGCGGCTGTGTCGCAGATTTTGCGTCAGGTGTTGTATGGGGTCAGCAATCTTGATCCGCTGAGCTACGTGGCTGCGGTTGCGCTTCTGCTGATGATCTTTGCGGTGGCGGCTTTGCTGCCGGCGCGGCGCGCGTTGAAGCTGGATCTTGCGCGGGCATTGCACCAGGAATAGCTGGACGAAGGAATGTTGGACGGGAATGGCTGCCATACCGCGGTGGTAGCTATGCCTCTCTTGAGATTGCCTGCCTTGATTCTCGCCGCTACCTTTGCGTGCGCCTCTCCGATGTATGCGCAGGTTCCTGCTGCTGTAACTGCCCAATGCGCATGTTGAGGAGAAGCACTTCGCGACGGGCCGCAGCTATTCAGACCAGCGGATCGCGCTCGAAACTATCGTGCTGAACTGGTTGGCGACTTTGAACTAGAGCCGCCAACCTACATCAGAACCGGTAAGCGACGCCTACCGTGGCTCGCGGATTGACGCGGGCGTGCGGGGAAAAGCCCTGGTTGGTCGGATCCTGCACGAAGGAGGAGACGATGCCGTCGCCGCTGATGCGCGCAGCCAGCTTTTTGGAGAAGGCGTATTCGAAGCCGCCTCCGATTGCGTAGGCGAAGGAGATGTTCGGCTTTTCGCCGGCGTTGCCAGTATGCGCTCCGCCGAAGAGAACGTGGAAGAAGCCGGTCAGGTTGTCTGCGGGAACGTAGACCTCGGGACCTGCGAGGAAGGTGGTGACGGTCGGCTTCACCAGACCGTTGGAGGAGATGGAGGCGAAGTAGTCGCCGAAATCAACATTGCCGCCAAACCATTTCTTGAGCTTGGCCTGGGCGCCGATGTTGACGCCGACGAGGGCCGAGGAGGACTGGACCTGATTGGCGCCGGAGTAGGCGAATGCGCCGTAGACCTCATAGCGATCAAAAGTGGTAGCGTCTGCCGCGGCGGGCTTGGCAACCTGAGCGCCTGCAAACGATGCTGAAAATGCGAATACAGCTACGGACAGCAAAAACTTACCCTTCACCAAATATCTCCTCAACACCATCAATTCAACCGGCACAGATTCCGTGATCTCTTCTATAGACGGTCCAAACATCAAACTGGCAGTTCCTATCCAGCTTATCAGTCCGAAGCAGGGGAAATATCGGGCACGGGGTGGCTCAGGGGTGGTTGATTCCCACTCCCTTGGGGAATCCGGCTTCACTATCCAGGTACCAGGGAATGTTGATGACGACGATATTGCGGTTGCCGCGCATGAGTAGGACAACTTTAAGCAGGTCGGCGCGGCGATTGTGCATGATGTTTTCCCACCAATGGCGGACGACGAGCTCGGGGACCAGAACACAGAGCCTCTGGGTATTGCTGGTGGGGCAGACGGCCTGGATGTAGTCCAGCAACGGCTGCAGGATATAGCGAAAGGGAGATTTCACAACGATGAGTTTGGGGAGAGGCTTGCCGGCGGTCTTGAGGGGCTCGATCACCAGCTTCTCCCAGTCGTGGCTGATCTGATCGGGCTCTTCGCCGCTCTGGACATGGACGCAGCGCACGTCGGAGGAGAGCGAGAGGGCGAAGGTGATGGCTTTTTCTGAGATTCGGCTCCAGCGGTCGATGGGCATGACGACGATGGGCTCCTCGACCAGCGAGGTGGCCATGGGCGTTTCGAGGCGCGTGGCCTGTTCCACATTGTCGTAGTGGCGCCGGACGGAGCGCATGATGAGGATCATGAGGGGAATCAGCAGAGCAGTGATCCATGCGCCGGAGATGAATTTGGTGACCAGGACGACGAGTGCGGTGATTCCGGTTGCGAAGGCTCCGACGCCGTTGACGGTGGCGCGCAGATGCGAGTTGCCTTTGCGCCGCCAGTGCACGACCATGCCTGCCTGGGAGAGGGTGAAGGCCATGAAGGCTCCGATGGCGTAGAGCGGGATGAGGCGGTCGGTGACACCTTCGAAAATGATGAGCAGGATGGCGGTGAGGGCGACGAGGACGTAAATTCCCCAGGAATAAAGCAGGCGGCGGCCGCGCAGCATGAAGACGTGCGGAAGATAGTTTTTGTAGGCGATGGCGCGGGTGAGGCGAGGGAAATCGGCAAAGGCAGTGTTGGCGGAGAGGGCCAGTACTAATAGGATGGAGCCGATGGTGAGGTAGTAGAACCAACACTGGCCCATGACTGCCCGTGTCAGCATGGAGAGGACACTCTCGTAATGCGCTCCGTTGGGATCGGTGGCAGCCACGCCATAGGCTCGGCAAAGGAGCGCGATGCCCAGCAGCAGAATGAAAAGAAGGGCGATGATGATGGTGAGGGTCTTTTTGGCGTTGCCGCAGGCCGGGTCACGAAAGGCCATCACTCCGTTGCTCACAGCCTCGACGCCGGTCATTGCAGCGCAGCCGGAGGAAAAGACCTTCAATACCAACCAGAGGGTGAGCATTTCTGTTGCCGGTCCAGGTGCGGGAAGCGATGTCAACGGGACAGGATGGCCTCCGCTGGCGACGGTATGGGCCAGGCCGACGCCGATGATGACCAGCAGGGTAATCAGGAAGAGATAGGTAGGAATCATGAAGACGACGCCGGTATCATGCACTCCGCGCATGTTGACCAGTGTGAGGATGGCGAGGATTCCAAGACAGATACTGAGTGTGTGTGGGTGCAGCGCCGGAAAGGCCGAGACGAGAGCGCCGACTCCGGCGGAGATGCCCACGGCGGCTGTAAGAACGTAGTCGATCATCAGGGCTGCGGCGGCCAGCAGGCCAGCGCCGTCGCCAAGATTCTCGCTGGCGACAGTAAACGATCCGCCGCCGTGCGGATAGGCATCGATGGTCTGGCGATAGCTGAAGTAGACGATGATGAGCAGGATGAGAATCGCCGCGCTGATAGGGACGATTTCTTTGACTCCCATCAGTCCGAGTGGGATGAGCAGGGTCAGGGCTGCTTCAGGGCCGTACGCAGCAGAACTCAGTGCGTCGAGGCCGAAGATGGGAATACCGGCGACAGGGCCGATGGATTCGCCACGTTCTTCGGAGGTGGCCAACGGACGGCCAAGCAGCAGATTGAGAATGTTGGGGCCCGAGGCCATGCGATGATTCCCTCGCCAGGCCGGTGAAATTCAGGCCTGCCGAGGGAATTCTCTCATGCGAGGTGAGGCGGGTCTGCATCGAGAGCAAAAATCCGGTCTCCGTGTTTCGGAATTGTATCTACCTCTACCTGCTCTGATCACAGGCCCAGTGATTTGAAAAATTGGTCGTATAGCTTCACGGTGGCATGGCGGCCATGCTGTTGGCAATAGGCTGACAGGGTAGTGCTTGCATTTGGAGGGAAAGGACCTGTGATAATTGTTGCCGTGCGTCTTGGGGGTGAGGAGCCTGCAGCGGGGTGCGATGTTAGCTCTTGTTTTAGCTCTATTTTTTGATCCAAATATGAGTTTGAAAGCTTTCCATCGCTCTCGATCAGTAAATAGAGCAGGTACACGGCTTCACCGGGTTTGCATTTAACTTCATTGCGATCCACGGATAAAAGCGCAGGAAATGCCCTAACATCAGCTACATGGGAACGAAACTCACGCACGGCAGTCTCATCTACCGCGACTGACTTGGGCGCGCCGATTCGCAGCATCAAATCGTTATAAGCACGCACAACGTCTGTTTCCGGGACGAGATGCCCTTTTCCTCCGCGGACTGCCTCCTCTTTCTTCGATAGGCGTTTAGAAAGAGAATTGATATAGTCCAATCCCGTTTCATCTTGAACGACCAAGTGGATGATATCGTTGCTATACGCATGGATTCCGGCTGAATCCGAAGATGAGGCTTCATTATTCAAAGTTATCTCGATGGAATTGTAGGGACGCCTATAGGAAAATGGAATCCATCGGGTTTGCGAATGGCACATGAGAGGCTCAGCCATCAACCAGCAAAGAATTACCAACCACGGAACCTTTGTTTGGCTCATGGCGCTCCTTCAAGCAGAAAATTAAATCGTCTTCTATGGTCATGAGTATGGTCTGGTATATAGGCGAGGTCAAGCTAAGTTTTTCGCACCGAAGGTCATAGTATGCGATTTATTAAGATATTTATGAGTTAGTTGTGAGCTATGCACAAGGAGTTCAATCAGGCTTGAGTTGAATTGATCCTCGGCGGCGCTCTTTAGGCGAGTTCCACCGAGGGAATTCTCTCATGCGGATATGCTGGATTCTGTTTTCTCTTCGATCTTGCCGAGTGGAACGGTAAACAGGAAGCGGCTGCCTTTACCTGGTTCGCTTTCGACCCAGATTTGACCGCCATGCTGCTGCACGATGCGGCGGCAGATGGCCAGGCCCAATCCGGTGCCGCCAAGAGCGCGGGAGTCGGAGGCGTCGCCTTGCTGGAAACGCTCGAAGATCATGTCCAGCTTTTCTTGCGCGATGCCGCGGCCCTGATCTTCAACGACGATGCAGACCTGGTCGTTCTCGACAGGTTGCGCAGCCAGCTTGATGATGGTCTGAGGCGGAGAGAACTTGATGGCGTTGGAGACCAGCTCGGCGAGCACCTGCAGGATGCGATCCTGATCGACATCGACGAGAACCTTTGAGGACGCGTCGAAGCGGAAGGTGATCTGGGCTTTGAGAGCGGCCTCGTTCTCCACATCTGCTGCGCGGCGCAAGAGGTCTCCGGCAGGCATGACTTCGCGATGGAGCGGCATGCTGCCTCTTTCGACGCGGTCAAAGTCCAGGATGTCATTGACCAGACGCACGAGACGATCGCAGTTGCCGATGGCGACTTCAAGCATCTGTTTCTGTTTTTCCGGGCGCTTATCGAGCGAGCCGGAAGAGATCAGCCCGAGAGAGGCGCGCAGCGACGTCAACGGCGTGCGCAGTTCGTGGCTGACGGTGGAGATGAATTCGTCCTTCATCCGTTCAAGCCTGCGTCGTTCGGAGACATCCTGGAAAGCTACTACCATACCGGCGATTTCCCCTTCATCAATCAATGGACTTGCAATGTATTCGACGGGGATCGTGGTCTTGTCCTTGCGCCAGAAAACATCGTCGCGAATACGGACTCCTTCGCAACGGCGCATGGCCATAAGAATGGGACAATTGGCCTTGGAATGCAGTGTGCCATCTGGGTGGCTGTGATGAATCAATTCGTGTATATCCTTGCCAAGCAGTTCTTCAGCGGTGTATCCCAGCATCTTGGCTGCTGCGGGATTAATAAAACCAAGTTTGCCATCCAGGTCCATGCCATAGATGCCATCACCGACGGCACCCAGGATTAACTCGCGCTGGCGGCGAACGAGATGGAGCTCATCTTCGGCTTCCTCTTGTTCGGTCACATCCATGCCGTGGGCGAGGATGAAGGAAGGGCTTCCGGGTAGATCCATGCGGCGGCTGCGAAATGCGATGCTGCGTTCGGTGCGGTCTTTGCGGAGGAAGGGAACGGTTCCGTGGAACTCACCCGTCTTGACCACAGCTCTGAGACTTTCGGCAAAGGTTTGCAGACCATCCCTGCTGATGAAATCGAAGAGCGGCTTGCCGGTCATTTCTTCGATCCGGTAGCCGAGGCTCTCGGCGGTAAAGGAGTTCAAAGAGGTCAGGCTGCCTTCGAGCGTACAGGTCAGCACGAATCCGAGACTGTTTTCGACGACCTGTTTGTAGCGGGCTTCGCTGGTGAGCAGAGCCTGCTCGGCCTGGCGCTGGCCTGTGACGTCACGTCCGGTGACGATAAGATACTGCACGTCGCTGCCGGAATCGGCGTTGGTGCTTCCTATGCCGACGCCAGTGAGTGGGCGGACTGTCCAGCTAACGCGGCGCGGCGCTCCCTGCGCGGTGCGCCAGAGGTTTTCGTAGGGGCCGGCTACCTGCCCGCCAACTGCGGCGCGCACCTTATTCTGTGCCCAGCCGCGGGCTTCGCGCTCGATGAGGATCTCGTCGACAAAGGGCCGACCGACGATTTCTCCCAGTTGAAGACCGGTGAGCTCTTCGCAGGGGCGATTGAAGCGGACCATACGGCCTGCGGTGTCGAGAACGGCAACGAGGGCGGGAATCGAATCCAGAGTCGCCGAGACGAAGTTGCGCTCAACGGCCAGGGCTCGCTCCAGCCTCTGGCGGGAGCGTTGGGCCTGCTCCTGGGCTGCAGTGCGGTTGTATAACTCCATGCGCGTGACAACCTGCCGGCCGAGGATGCCGATCAGTCCCACGTGCTGTTGGCTGAAGCGGTTAGGCTCAATGGCGAGAGCTGCAAGCGTGCCGACCACCCGGTTTCCGGAAGCTAGTAGTGGAATTCCGAGATAGGACTGGCAGGGAATGGCGTTTTCCAGCGCGAAGCCCTCGGCCGGAATGCGCCGGTCGGTGAGGGATTCCGTGGCTGCATCGCGAATCAGCAGAGGCGCAGCCTGGGCCGCGACCCAGCTGCAGGCGCCAGTTTTGCAATATGGGTCGCGCGCCATGAAACCGTAGGTCGATTTGAAGGAGAGCCGGTTGGAATCCATCCAGCTGATATAGGCATAATCAGCCCCGGAAAGGACGGCCGCCAGGCGAACCAGTTCCTCGAGAGCCGGGTCGGGGGTGCGATCGGTGGCCTCGGGCTCAAATGGAGCGGGCATGATCGGCATTACTCGACTTTCGGAACGAGTTTCGGAACGGCTTGTGTCCTGAATCAAAGACATGTCGGCGTGTTAGCAACTCATCTGAGTATGGAGGAAGAGCAACGAATATGCTCTCGCACAAACGGGTCAACAGGGGGGACTCAGGGCTTGCAACGGAAGTAATGACCGAGAGCCGCGTTTTGCTGCTAGGCATACAGTACTCCGTGAAACCGTTGTACCCGGAGGATTTAAATTTTTATTACCCTGGGGGCAGTTTGCAGCAGTCCCCAGCACCGGCCGGCTCGTCGCTGCTTGAGTCCAGGAGGACTTTCCAGCTGCCATCGGCCTCTTTTCGCCAGATTGTAAGGTAACGTCCTGTGGTTACTTTAGTGTTACCGTCCGTATCGCGGCTATGGCCTTCATAATGTCCCCAGGTGTAGCCCATATCGCCGCCCGGACTCATCACGGCATCGGTTGGAGTCCACAACAGCTGGTAATCTTTGGGCGACCAGGTAGCTTGTTTGGCGATAGCATCGCGACCGTGTACGGGAGCCTGTCCGTTACTCAGGGTGACACCGTCTTCGGCAAACCACGTGGCGAAGACTTTGCCTCCACCCTCGGCGGTCGCTTTGGCGAACCGGGCTTCGAGGTCGAGCAAAAGGGCTTTTCCCGGCTTCATTGAGGTGTCGGCGAGGGGATTGGGAGTGTCGAGGGAGGCACCTGCTCCGAGTACTCCTGGGGACAGGACCTGCGCCCGCGATACAGGAACGGCCAGGAAGAGGCTCGCCAGCACTCCAAAAACAACCCCTGCCGCATGAGAGCTTTGCATTGAAATTCCTCCGGGATAGAAGCCGGTTTGTGCTGGACCAGCTGTGCATCCATAATCCTATCGCAGGCGAAAACCGAGGCAGCGTCCGTTCGTTCTGTAAAAGGTGGAAGGGAAATTTCGTCACCAATTTTTAATCAACTGCGTCGAATATTCGAGTGATCTGAAGCGGCCGAGGGCTGCGCGGCTGATCGTAACTCCGGAGCAGTCCGGAGCAATTCACAGGATTGCTATAATCGGGGAGGCGCAGGTTGCCGCGAGGCGTGGTTCAGAACTCAGCCAAGACCCTGGCAGGATGGGGTCTTTTTCTTTCGCTCCGCGACTCCATCATTGCACTTGAAGCAGGCACTCAAGGCGGATGGCGCAGCCTCAGCCGCAAGGCCCCGCGCGGGGAAGGAAGCTGAATGGCACGATATCTGGACACCATCCAATCGGCACAGGATTTGAGAGCGCTCTCTCCTGCCGAGCAAGAGCTGCTGGCAGCCGAGATTCGCGAGTTCCTGGTTCAGACGCTTTCGAGGACCGGCGGGCATCTTGGGCCGAATCTGGGCGTGGTCGAGCTGACGATGGCGCTGCACATCGCCTTCAATACTCCTGAAGACAAGATCACCATGGATGTGAGCCATCAGGCTTACATTCACAAGCTGCTGACAGGCCGGCGGGAACAGATGGCGACGATCCGGCAGCCGGGGGGCCTGAATGGCTTTATGCTGCGGACCGAGAGCGAGCACGATGCGTATGGCGCAGGCCATGCCGGCACCGCGCTGTCAGCGGCGCTGGGCATGGCGGTTGCCCGCGACCTGAGTGGCGGCAAGAATCATGTGATTGCGTTGGCCGGCGATGCTGCCTTCACCAATGGGATTTCATACGAAGCGCTGAACAATATTGCCGAGCAGACCAAGCGGCTGATTGTGGTTTTGAATGACAACGAGTGGTCCATCGACCGGAATGTTGGAGCGATCGCCGGGTATTTCCATCGCATCGTGACCAATGAGCGATACAAGCACCTGCATGACTCGGCGGAGCGGTTGCTGGAGCGGTTTGGCGGCAAGCGTGTGGTCAAGGTGGCGCGTAAAGCGGAAGAAGCCGCGAAGGGCATTCTGTGGCCTTCGATGATGTTCGAGGAGTTCGGGCTGAAGTACTACGGGCCGATCGACGGACATAATCTTCCGCTGCTGATCGAGACATTCAATTTTCTCAAGTCAGAAAATAGGCCGGTGCTGCTGCATGTTCTGACGCAAAAGGGCAAAGGCTACCAGCCTGCGCTTGAGAAGCAGAAGAAGTTTCACGGCCTTGGGCCCTACGATCCCGAGACGGGCGAGACTAAGCCAGCGGGGTTGCAGACATACTCCGAGGTCTTCGCGAATACGCTGGTGGAGTTGGCGAACGAGGATGAAAAAGTTGTTGCCATCACGGCGGCGATGCCCAACGGTACCGCACTCGATCTCTTCCGTCCGCATCATCCCAAGCGCTACTTCGACGTGGGCATCGCGGAAGAACATGCGGTGATCTTTGCGGCAGGTCTGGCTACGCAGGGATACAAACCGGTGTGCGCGATTTATTCGACCTTCCTGCAGCGGGCCTTCGATCCGATCGTGCACGATGTGTGCCTGCAGAAGCTGCCGGTAGTCTTCTGCATGGACCGCGCGGGGCTCTCAGGCGACGATGGCCCGACGCATCACGGGCTTTTCGATATCGGCTATCTGCGCGACATTCCAGAGATAGTGGTGATGGCGCCCAAGGATGAGGATGAGCTGGCGGATATGATGCTGACCGCTTTGCAGATCCCGGGGCCGAGCGCGATTCGTTATCCGCGTGGGATTGTGGCCGGCGTGGCGCGCAAGCCGAAGCCTGTGCTGCTACCGGTTGGTAAGGCCGAAGTGCTGACCAAAGGCTCCGACGTGGCCATCTTTGGCCTGGGTCCGATGATCGAGTTGGCGCGTGAACTCGGTTCGCAACTGGAGGACGAAGGCTACTCGGCTGCATTGATCAATCCGCGGTTCGTCAAGCCGCTGGACATGGATGTGGTGGAGCACTATGCGCGTCGTGCGGCCGCTTTTGTCACATTTGAAGATCACGTGAAGTCAGGTGGATTTGGCTCTGCGATGCTGGAGGCTCTGGGGCAGATCGGTATCAGTCTGCCGGTGGTACGCATTGGCTGGCCTGATCAGTTCATCGAGCATGGCAAGGTCGATCAATTGCGTGTTCTCCATGGCCTTACAGCGGAAGCCGCGTATGAGCAGTTGCGGCCGCATCTTGCCGCGATTCGCCGCCGGACGCGCGTCGCCATTTGAAGCCCGATCAGGTGAGAAGGCATTGCGACGAACTCTTCGTGGGGGTCCGTGTATCAAATGCGGCAGCGACGCCAGCCTCTCGTCCGGTTACATTGGAGCGTATGTTTCATGGCGAGCAACCCGCCGTGCAACAATAATGAGGAAATTCCTCACCATGCTCCAGCGATTGTTGCCGCGAAACCGGTTGCGAATTCATTGCCTTGCCGCTGTGGCGGCGATCGTGGCATGGACCGGTGCAACTGCTCAGAATCCTCCATTGAAGCCGAATCCGGCCCCTCCGTTGGTGCTGACCGGTGGTACGATCATTGACGTTACCGCCTGGGGTCACTCGGCAAACGATCTGACGGATGCCGTGGTTTATATCCGCGACGGCCGCATCACCGCAGTGGGTCCGCGGGCGGCATTGCCGATTCCCAAGGGTTCGCGCGTGATCGATTGCACAGGGAAATACCTGATCCCTGGGCTGATCGACGGATTCGCCGGCATGAACAGCCAGGGCCAGGCCAACGCCGACCTGTACATGGGTGTGACAACTGTTGTTGCTATCGGAGACTACCGGCGCGGTCCCATCGATCAGCACGCCAATCCCAGCCCTCATCTTTACCTTGTGGACAGTATCGGCTCGACTGACGACTGGAGCTTGCTCATCAATCACCCGGAGTGGGCTGCGAAGCTGAAGAACCCGCCGGGGCGTTCGGTGGAGTTAAGTCTCGAGGACACGGCGCGCCAACTGACGGCAACTGCACGGATTGGAACCCGGGTTCTTTGGCTTGGGCATGACCTTACCGCAGCCAACACGCAATGGATCATCGAACACGCTCATCAGATGGGCATGATCACTTATGGGGAGTTCATATCGACGCCTTATCGCGTGGGGATTCAAGAAGGGGTGGATGTTCTGCTGCATATGGGCCGGTACGAGCTTGGTGTGGTCCCGGACGAGTTGCAGCAACCCCTGGTGGATGATCCCGAGGGAGCGGCCAGCCGCACCGCATACGGATATTCCCAGCGTCTGCCGCCAACGGATTGGCATCTGCGCGACTACGCACGATTTCTAGCCTCCCATCGGGCGGCACTGATGCCAACATTGAGTCTCTACTATCTGCGTCTGCCCGATCATCGCAACTTGTGGAAAGAGCCTGCGGCGGAGCTTCTTTCTCCATCGGGGCTGGATTCTCCTCCCGATCCGAAAACCGGAGAAGCTGTGTATCCGCTGGCTGTATGGACGCGTCACATGCCTACCGCAACGACACGCTGGATGGAGGAGAGCGCGCGTAAAAAGGCCGACCAGGAAGCGAGCAAGCTGTGGGCGATCAACAGGGCTATCTTCGAGGCATATCCGCACTATCTGGCGGCCAGCGGTGCTTCAGCGTTTGGCACCATGCCGGGCATCTCGATGCACACCGAACTGGAGATGCTGGTGCGGCTGGGGCTGTCTCCGCGCGAGGCGATTGCAGCTGCGACCAACAACTACGCGGAGCAGTTTCACTGGAATGAACTGGGACAGATAGCGGCTGGCCGCAGGGCGGATATCCTCATACTCGATGGCGATCCAACGGTGAACATCTGGAATGCGCGGCGGATCAGTTCATTGGTTCTGGATGGAAACCCAATCGACCGCGAAGGCCTGCTGAAGAAGTAGCGTTACTTCTTCATGCTAGCTTTCCTGTTCTCAGCGTCCAGAAAGCGGCGCATCCGGTCGATCGTACGCGCCTTGCCGAAGACGAGGAGGCTTTCAATCAGCGGAGGGCTCATGGTGCTGCCGGTAACCAAGGCGCGCAGCAGCATGAAGTTTTCTTTCACCGACCACTGTTTTTCTTCGCCCAGCTTTTTCAACGCGGCTTCTATGGCTTCACGCTCCCACGCTGTCGCTTCGAGAAGCGTGAGCTGATCGGCGGCGAAGGCGAGAGTTTCTTCCAGGGTACGCTTTTTGGGAAGGAAGACTTCCGGCGCGGGATGAATGTTGTCGGCGAAGAAGAAGTTGGTCAGATCACCGAACTGGCTAAGCAACTCAATGCGCGTCTGCACAAGAGCGGCGATCTGAGCCAGGTAGTTGTCGGCAAGGATCGTTGAACGCAGAGCGCTGTAAAAGTCAGAAGGTGCAAGGGCGCGGATGTACTCGCCATTGAGCCATTTGAGCTTGGTGAGGTCAAAGACTGGACCGCCGGTGCGGATATTACGGACGTTGAAATGCTCGCGCATTTCAGGAAGAGTGAAAATCTCTTTGCCATCGTTGAAGTCCGCGGGCATGCCACCGCCCATGAGGCCAAGAAAGTTGAGCATGGCCTGGGGCAGAAAGCCGGCCTGGCGATAGTAGATGAGCGAGACGGGATTTTTGCGCTTGGAGATCTTAGACTTGTCGAGATTGCGCAGTAGCGGCATGTGCCAGAAGCGCGGCAACGTCCAGCTGAAGGCTTGATAGAGCAGAACGTGCTTGGGGGTGGAGGAGATCCATTCCTCGGCGCGGATGACGTCGGTGATGCGCATCAGGTGGTCGTCGACGACATTGGCCAGGTGATAGGTGGGGAAGCCATCGGACTTGAGCAGCACCTGATCATCGACGTTGAAGTGGTCAAAGGTGATGGCTCCGCGCAGCTCGTCGGTAAAGGTGGTTGAGCCTTCTGTCGGAACCTTGAGGCGGACGACGAAAGGCTTGCCTGCGGCGAGGTTCTCTTCAATCTCAACAGCGCTGAGATTGCGGCAGGTACCGGGATAGCGCGGCGGCTGTTTGGCGGCCATCTGCTGCTTGCGGTCAGCCTCGAGCTTCTCAGCGGTGCAGAAGCAGCGGTAGGCGGTGTGATTGGCGATGAGCAGATCGGCGTGCTGGCGATAGATATCGGTGCGCTCCGACTGGCGATAGGGGCCGTAGGGGCCGCCGACGTCTGGACCTTCGTCCCATTGAAGACCGAGCCAGTGGAGGGCGTCGAAGATCATCTGCTCGCTGGTGGGAACGAAGCGTGTGCGGTCGGTATCTTCGATGCGAAGCACGAATTGGCCGCCCTGCTGACGGACGTAAAGGAAGTTAATAAGACCGATATAGGCAGTGCCGACGTGCGGGTCTCCGGTTGGGGAGGGTGCAATGCGAACGCGTACAGCTGGGGGAGCAATGGAATCAGGCATCGGGATCAGTGCTTTCTATGGCAAACGGCCGCGCACATGGAACAGGACAGCGGACTCGCTTGCGGGAAACTCTCTTCTCGATGCTATCGCATTCGCGCCGGACCAGTTCGCGTTCTAGACCTGCGGTGGATACGGAGGCGGCTGCCAGGCCGGCTGCGGAAGGGGCACTACCTTCCACTGCGAAAAGGCGAGAACGTAGAGCAGAATCAGATTGCCGAGAGGAACCGCGCAGAGAAGCGAGAGCCAGGGCGAAAATCCGGCCTTTTTGCAGATGAACCAAACGGGAATAATGACGACGGCAAGGCCAACCAGAAGCAGGATAGGCATGATGGCCATAAAGGCCAGGACCATCCTCTGGATGGTTTCGGCGTCTGGTTGGTTCTGCAGCAAAATCATAGCGAAGTGCATTCAGATTGCTCCAAAAGTGGAATGAAAACTCTCAGAACGGTACGACTGGAGCGGCAAATATGTAAAGTAAAAATCGAAGACTCGCTGGTCCTCATCGACGGAAGTTGAAACGGGTCTCCGATCTGCGCTGGCTATTCCATGATGCTGGCATCGCCAGACTCCTTCGCTGAAAAGAAGTCGAGGAGCCGGGTCCGAAGACAGAAGCTTCGGATCCAAGTCACCGTGAGCGCTTTTAGGTGATGTCGTCGGTGTCGAAGGCCGGAACGATTTCACGCCGTTTGGGAACGCCGTGGACCTGGCTGAGCAGGTCTTCGACGACATCTTCCAATTGACGCTGGCTTTCAATCACGGCCGACATGCTCTTAAGATCCTCAGGATCGCGGACGCGCTCAAGCAGAACAACGGCGTGGGCCTGGGCGACGTGATCGAGGCCGAGACCTTCCGGGGTCTTGGCCTTGATGCTGACATGATCCAATTCAATGCCAAGCAGATCGGCAACTTTGGCGCGCATCTCGCCAGCGATGGGCGAGATTTTAGGAGCGGCGAGGACCAGCGTAGTGTCCACGTTGACGATGCCGTAACCAGCGTGCTGAATCTCCTCGAGAGCAAGATTAAGAAAGATTGCGGAGTCTGCGTCTTTCCAGCGCGGGTCACCGGGAGGGAAGAAGCTGCCAATATCGCCCGCTGCAACCGCGCCGAGAAGCGCATCTGTGATGGCGTGCAGGAGCACGTCTCCATCTGAGTGGCCGGCGAGGCCCCGGTCATGCTCAAGCGTCATGCCGCCGATGCGCAGCGGTACGCCTGGCTTGAATGCGTGTGAATCCCAACCAAAGCCAATGCGTGAATCCATAGTGTCTCGTCCGTATTCCTAAACTAGCTGCGCTGGCGCAGGTAAAACTCTGCCAATGCCAGATCGCCCGGTTGCGTGATCTTCAGATTAACCTGTGAGCCAGAGACCACGGCGATGGGATGTCCCGCGCGCTCCACGACGGAGGCCTCATCGGTACCTACAAAGCCATCTTCAGTGGCTTCGGCGAAGGCGCGGCGAAGCAGACCACAGCGAAAGCCTTGCGGGGTTTGCGCCAGCACGACGAATTCGCGGGGGATGGTGGAGGTGACGAGCGCACCATGCGCGGTTCGTTCCACCTGCTTCACGGTATCGATTGCGGGTAGCCCTACGATGGCTGCGCCGTGCTTTGCAACAGCGTCAATGGTTCGCTCAATGGTCGCGACATCGATGAGCGGGCGTACTGCATCATGCACCAGCACAATGTCGTCCTCTCCGCAGTCGAGCGCGCCGAGGGCATGAGCCACGGATTCCTGCCGGCTGTCACCTCCTTCGACGACGCAAACCCGGCCAGTGAGGCCGTATTCCGCAGCGTGATCTTCAATCTGGCTCTCAACGCGCTCGATCTCATTGGCGCGAACGGCCACGTAAATTCTGGTGATTCGAGGCACAGCGGCAAAAGCGCGCAGAGAGTGAATCAGGATTGGCAAGCCGTTCAGTTCGAGAAACTGCTTGGGTTGGGACGCGGCCATGCGCGTACCTAGTCCAGCGGCGGGAAGTATGGCAAATACCTGCATGACCAATGGAGTATACACGCCCAGGGTTCGGGAGCCGGCGTGAGCATCCCGGTTTACCATCAGACGGTGACAATGTCTGCTTTGGTTGTAAAGATGAAGATCGACCTAGCTCTGCTTAAGCCGGGGATGCGTGTGGCTGTGGGGCTTTCTGGCGGGGCAGACTCGGTGGCGCTGCTGCTCGCACTGGCCAGGCGAGTTGCCGAATCAGGACTGGTGATTTCGGCGGCGCACCTGCATCACGGTCTGCGTGGCGCAGAGGCGGACCGCGACCGGCAGTTTTGCCATGATCTGGCTGTATCTCTGGGAGTTGCTTTCCATACTCGCCAGGTTGATGTGGCAGCGGAGGCCGCCCGTCATCACGAGTCGATCGAGGAAGCAGCGCGTCGCTTGCGGTATGCGTGGTTCCGAGAATTGATGGGGTCGGGCCATGCCGAGGCGGTGGCCACGGCGCATACGCTGGACGACCAGGCGGAGACCGTTCTGGGGAAATTTCTCCGCGGCGCGTGGACCGAGGGCCTTTCGGGGATTCACCCGATAGTCCAATTTCCCGAGGGCCGGATCGTTCGTCCGCTGCTGGGTTCGACCCGGGCCCAGATAGAAGCGTATCTGGCGGAGGCGGGGCAGAGGTGGTGCGAAGACAGTTCGAACCTGGACTCTGCTTATACCCGCAACCGGCTTCGCCATCAGCTACTTCCGGAGCTTGAGCGGTGGAATCCGCGCATCCGGGAGCATCTGGCTCAGATGGCTGAACTGGCGCGTGATGAGGAGGCCTGGTGGCAGGAGGAGTTGGCTCGTCTCGGGTCCCAAATGCTGCTGACCGGGCGTCCGGTACGGGGCGGAGGGCGGGCCGCGTCGGAGGGCGGCTCCGTCGCACTGGATGTTGTGCGGTTAGGCGCACAACCGGCAGCCGTGCAGCGACGCCTACTGCGATACGCTGCCTTCCGGCTTGGCGTTTCTCTCGATTTCGGGGGAGTGGAAGGGCTGATTCGCCTGGTTGCGCAGGGCAGGGCGGGGCAGCAGGCTACTGTTTGTGGTGCTCTGGTCGCGGAACGCACTCCACGCGAATTGCGGCTTTCGAAAAATATACGCAATCCAGACAGCGTTGAGACGAGCCAAGTTGAGCTGCCGGTCCCTGGCATGGCGGAGGGATTTGGCTGGCGCTTCCAGACGCAGGCGGCCGCCAAGGCCGTCTCGGCAACGATTCGCAACTGGCGGCCTGGTGACCGGGTGACACTGCGCTACTCCAGCGGTCCGCGCAAGATCAAGGAAGTGCTGGAACGGCTCAAGGTAACCGGGACCAGCCGTGCTCAATGGCCGGTCGTCGAGTGGCAGGGGCAAATTGTGTGGATGCAGGGAATCGAAGTTCAGTCAATTTCCGAACTCATCATTTCGGCCGAAAAACTTTGAGGGAAACGGAAGCTTTTAATGGGAATTCTCGACGCCCCGCGGAGAGTGCCTCCTTTGGGCCATGCCAGATTTACCTCTCTGAGAGTACAATCAGTCAATTGTGGATTGGTACCATTTCGCGCTGTTGCGCAGGATGAGAGTCTCAACTATCTTCCTGACGCTTTTGGCACGATCCGGTGTCTAATAGTAGTAGGCGCTCTGGGGAGCCCCCGTTACTTCTCCCTATCGCACAAAGGAGTCCTGGTGAACTCGACCGTTAAGACAATCATGTTCTGGGCCTTTATCGTGATCTGCCTCGTACTACTGTTTTCAGTAGTGCAGCGAAGCGCAGTCATGAGCGGCAAAGAACAGGACATTCCCTTCTCGACGTACATGGAGAGGGTGCAGCAGGGGCAGGTGAACGACGTATCCGTGCAGGGCATGGAAGTTCACGGGCATCTGAAGGGCGATGGGAAGGAACAGACGTCGTTTCATACCACCGTTCCCACCAACTATCCCGACATGTATACCCAGTTGAATGCCGCCAAGGTTCAGACGACAGTCAAGAATGAACAGGGCAATATCATCTGGCCGATTCTGATGAATATCGGTCCCCTGGTTCTGATTCTGGGTATCTGGTTTTTCATCATGCGGCAGATGCAGTCCGGCGGCAACAAGGCAATGTCTTTTGGCAAGAGCCGTGCGCGACTGCTCTCGATGCAGCAGAAAAAAATTACGTTCAAGGACGTGGCCGGGGTCGATGAAGCCAAGGAAGAGCTCAAGGAGATCATTGAATACCTGCGTGAACCTCAGCGCTTCCAGAAGTTGGGTGGGCGCATTCCCAAGGGCGTGCTGCTAGTCGGGCCCCCGGGAACCGGTAAGACGTTGCTCGCCCGAGCTGTGGCTGGCGAGGCCAATGTTCCGTTCTTCTCGATCTCTGGATCGGACTTTGTTGAGATGTTCGTTGGCGTCGGTGCAAGCCGCGTGCGCGATCTCTTCGAGCAGGGCAAGAAGAATGCTCCCTGCATCATCTTCATCGATGAAATCGACGCTGTCGGCCGCCATCGCGGCGCCGGTCTAGGCGGTGGGCACGATGAGCGTGAACAGACGCTGAACCAGCTGCTTGTCGAAATGGACGGCTTTGAATCCAATGACGGTGTAATTCTGGTAGCGGCGACAAATCGTCCCGATGTGCTTGATCCAGCGCTGCTGCGCCCCGGTCGTTTTGATCGCCGGGTTGTGGTTGGCCTGCCCGATGTGCGTGGACGCGAAGAGGTGCTGCGCGTTCATGTGAAGAAGGTCCCCGTCGCCGATGATGTTGTGCTTAACGTGCTGGCGCGCGGAACACCGGGTTTCTCAGGTGCGGACTTGGCCAACATGGTCAACGAAGCTGCCCTGAATGCTGCCCGTGTGAATCGCAAGCAGGTTACCATGTACGACTTCGAGTTGGCCAAGGACAAGGTCCTGATGGGTGCCGAGCGCAAGTCTATGTTGCTGACAGACGAGGAGAAGAAGGTTACGGCGTATCACGAGGCTGGCCACGCGCTGGTGTCCGTGCTGCGCGATCATACCGACCCGATCCACAAGGTCACCATCATTCCTCGCGGCATGGCTTTGGGCGTTACGGTGTATCTGCCGGGCGATCGCCACAACTACACGCGCGAATATCTTGAAACCCGTTTGGCAACAGCCTACGGTGGACGTGTAGCTGAGGAGATTTTCCTCAGCCAGATGTCAACCGGTGCCGGCAGCGATATTGAACATGCCACCGATCTTGCCCGCCGCATGGTGTGCGAATACGGCATGAGCCGTCTGGGTCCGCTGACTTTTGGCAAGAAGGAAGAGCAGATATTCCTGGGACGCGAGATTGCACAACATCGCGACTTTTCCGAAGAGACGGCTCGCCAGATCGACCAGGAAGTTCGCCGCCTGATCGACGAAGCTTATCAGTCGGCCTATTCGCTGGTTCAGGCCAACAGTGACGCCATGCATCGCATTGCCGCGGCCCTGCTGGAACGCGAGACGATCGACGCAGAAGAGGTTCGCCTGCTGATCGAAGGCAAGGAATTGCCGGAGGTTCGCTCGTCGCTGGCTTCGCCCAACGATCAGGGTGGTGGTGGTGTGCAGCAGATTCTCAAGCCTGAAACCGGACGCGGAGGTCCTGGTTTCCCGGAAGGGTCACCTTCGCCGGCATAACTCAGCGAGTACTTTCTCTGGCTTCAAACAAGCTGATCCAAACTTCAGGCTCTCGTCTTCAGGACGGGGGCCTTTTGTTTGCCTGGGATGGCAAATGTCTCAGCGGGTCAGTGTCGCTTCTTTAGTTATTTTCGGCTATTACGATTGGTGTCGAGCAAAAAGATTTAGCTATCCGCCGTCGTTATAGCTATGGCAGAATTCTGAAACCGTCCTATTCAGTGCGACACTGGTTTCGAATTGCATCGAGAAATTGCCAATCTGTTGACCCTTGCGCTCCCGGTATTTCTCCGCATTCAGGGATCGGATGAGATGAGCAGTAACGGAGCACCGAGACGGATCACTGTTCCTTCGTTGAAGTTTTTCAAATCCCGATCTTCAGGAGCCCGAAACCATGCAATGCCCATCGTGCCATGCCGAAATTGCAAGCACCGCAACCTTTTGCCCGCTCTGCGGCGCCAGTGTCACCGCTGGCGGAGCTGTCCCGATCGCTGCTCCCTCAACCGGCCTGTCCGAGCCAGCGGCCGGCGCTATCGCGTACATCACCATCATCCCAGCGATCATCTTTCTGGCCATGGAACCTTACAACCGCAGCTCATTTGTGCGCTTCCATGCCTGGCAGTCGATTTTTCTGGGAATCGCGGCGATTGCCATTGATATCGTCCTCACCTTTATCCCGATCGTGGGCTGGATTCTTCTGCCGATCATTGGCCTGGGATTCCTGATCCTTTGGATCATTGTGGTGATCAAGGCCAGTAAAGGGGAGCGCTTCAAGGTGCCGTTCATCGGAAATTTTGCGGAACAACAGGCCAAATAGACAAGCTCAAACTTACGGTTGCTGAAATCGTCGAGGCCAATGTGGAAAATAATATTGAAATACCTATGTTAAGAATAGGTATTTCAATATTAAATTCATCTGCGTGGCAAAGAATCTCGAACACTGTCATCTTTTTTCAGGCGCACTCGAAATCATGGTCCTGCAATCGCTTCGGTTGCGACCTATGCGTGGCTATACCGGCGCTTAAGCATTCAGGTTTCCAGGCTGGCGCGGCTCTCTCCGGCGCTGGGAGAACAGCGAGCACAGGACGTGAGCCGAGTAGTTGGCGCAAACATTAAGGGACGGCGCCGAAGCGCCGTCCCTCGGTGTGTATTGTGTTCAGCTACTGGATTGTTACCGGCAGGCTGACGGAGTGCGTGAGCGTACCGGCAGTTGCGTTGATGGTGAGTGTTGAGCTGCCCGTAATCACCTGCGTGAGGGCGATGGATTTACTGCTGCCGTTGTGTTTGTCTCCGCTATAGGTTGCTGAAATAGTATGCGCGCCGACTGAGAGCGTTGATATCTGCATGGAGGCAGTAGCTTGCGTTACCGTGACCGGCGAACCAAGCGCAGTGGCACCGTCATAGAAGGTAACTGTGCCGGTGGGATTGCTACCAAGTGCGCTCAGTGTGGCTGTCAGCGTGACGCTTGTTCCCGAGGCAGCCTTCGTATTGCTGGAGGAGATCGCGAGCAGCGTGTTTTTGGGTGTGCCTGAGCTTCCGCCGCAGCCGATGGAAACCAGAGATGCAAACAGGATGACGCCCATCATCGGCCACAGCGTGCTGCGCCGATATCTACGTGGAACGAAGAGACAGAGCAGGCCCGCCAAGGTCACTCCACCAATCATGCGCAGCGCCGCCGTCGATCCGGCAGCCGGCGCTGGAGAGGGAGCTGGAGTTGCGATGGTGATTGTCGCGGTCTGTGCTGTGGCAAGAGTCACGTTCGCAGGCGAGATCGTGCAGGTAGAGCCGGCTGGAACCGCGCCTCCGCATGTGAGCAAGACGCTGCCGGTGTATCCCAACTCTGGTGTCAGCGCGAGTGTAGTGGATGCGGAAGAGCCTGCCGGGATCGTCAGGTCGGTTTGGCCACTGGTGAAGATAAAGTCCGGAGCGCCGACCACTACAGTCGTTGCCAGGCTTGACGGGTTAAAGTTGTCGTTGCCGGAGTAGGCCGCGGTGATCAGATTCGTTCCGGCAGGGAGGTTGAAGCGGCCACTATAGCCGCCGACCATTCCGTTGATGAAGTTGATGGCATATGTCCCGAGAGAAGTGGGAGCCGCTCCATTGATCGAGTCGGTGAAGGTCACGGTTCCAATGGGATCCTGCTCTACATAGGCGTTCACTTTAACGCCTTGAGCGGTGAAGTTGAGGCTTACCTGCGAACCAGGCAGGGTATAGGCTGCGCTGCTGGCAAAGCTGGTGACAGGTGTGAGCTTGGGCACAGTTAAAGTTGTCTTGGCGGCGCTTGTGCTGGGTGCGAATGTGTCGTCACCCTGATACTGCGCCGTGATGGTGTAGTTGGCTGCGCTATCGGCATAGAAGATGCCCGTTGCCTTGCCATTGACCAGATTGCCGCCGGTAATTACGTCGTTGTTGCCATAGATCCATACCGTGCCGGTCGGCACTTTGCCATTGGGTGTCTTTGGCGCTACGGAATATACGAAGGTTGCAATCTGACCCATTTGTAGGGTGGTCCCGGAGGTCATCGTGAACGATGTGGTGGTAGGTGTTGTGCCGGTGGGCGATGAGACCTGGATCGTCTTGACGAATGCGTTGTCCGAACCGAGAGCGACGCCGTCATAGTTCGAGTCGCCGCTGTATACCGCCGAGAGTACATGCTGCCCTGCCGAGAAGGAATGCGAGATGACGATCTGCGCATAGCCTTCCCCCACTGGCCCGGTGAAGACGATAGGCAGTACGGCGGAGATGGGCTGTCCGTTGTCATAGATCTGCAGAGTGCCGGTAGCCTTGGTCATGCCCGAGTAGGAAACAAATGCGGCCAGCAGATTGTTTGGGCCGCCGATGGTGTCGATCAATGTAACCGACTGGCCTTTGGCAACATTGAATTGCATCGGTGTCGAAGTGCTTGGGTTAAAGCTTGAGTCCCCGGAGTATTGCAATGCCAGTGTGTGCTGCCCTACGGCAAGGTCGCCTGAATTAAGCAGAATCCCTCCATCGGGCGTAAGAGTGGTTGATGTGAGTGTCATGGTTCCATCCACCAACACGCTTGCGGTTCCCGTTGGCGTACCCTGCCCGGAGACGCCGGCAACCTGGCCTTTGAAGTAGAGCGGGTAGCCATAGTATTGCGAACTGGTTACCGGCTTCAGCGTATTGGTGGTGAAGTCGACGATTTCTACTGCCAGCGAGGCTTTGCTGTCTTCGGGTGAAATCGTGAGAGACGTGCCTGCCGAAGTGCTGTTGGCGTAGATGCCGTCTCCGCCGTAGCGCGCCGTCAGGATGTAAGTGCCGCCGGGTAGATCGCTTACCTGGCCGGACCATGTACCGTTTGCGTCGAGAGTGTACTGGTCTCCCGCCCCGTACTTATCGGTGAGCAGAACCACATCACCCTCGGGTGTTCCCGCAGGCGATGCGACGGACACGCTTACCGGAATGGCTGTGCCATGCTTCGCCGTCTGTGCGTCTACGGTGAGGCTCGTGGTGGTTGAGTTGGAGGCGGTTGCACTCTTCCATGCGGCGACGAGATTCGCCACGTTGACAGAGCCCAATCCGGTGGCGAGATCGTATCCTGCCCCTGCTGTAAAGTCGGCGTTGTCGCCACCGTAGTTGGGAAGCCCCGGAACGCTATTGTTGCCGTCGACGACATCGTTGAAGACGCAGGCTGCGGACTGAGTGGGATCGGTGCGGTTGCTGGAAGTGCAGCTGGCGTTTTTTTGCGCCGCTAGTTGGTAGAGCACAGGATTGGGGAGACCCAGGTAGGTCCCGTTCTGTTGCTCAACCAATGCCATGATCGAGGCCATCACCGGCGTCGAAATTGAAGTACCTCCAGCGAGGTTGGACGACTGTAGGACATTCTGGCCCGAATCACTCACTGTGTAGGCGCATCCGGCAAGGAAACAGAACATATAAGGGTCGTCGACTGAAGAAGCATTCAACGACACGTCAGGAACATCGCGCACGCCGTCCGCAGGGACTCCGGCACCTGTCTGCCAGGTGGGTTTTGCGTAGCCCGCGGTGCAGGTTACGTTGCCGTTGTTGTCTTCAGTGCCCTCAGCGCAGTTGCTGCGGCCACCGCCGCCGCCCGCAGCCATGTCATACGTCTGGCCATAAGCGCAGTTGTAGCCCGCAACGGGCAGGGTGGGATCACAGCTTTCATTCCATGCCGCTTCCGGAATGTATCCCAGCGCGGAGGTGTAATCGTTGGCGGTATTCGAGTCCCAATACGCCATTGCCAATGCGCCTTCAGCAAACTGCGTTCCGCCCACCGAAACGTTGTACGGTGTGGAGGAAAGGCCGCTAACTGAATCACCCTCGATGGCCGGACTGTGGTGATCGTCGGAATCACACATGCCAGCTCCACCATCGCCGCTGGAAACAAAGGCGCTCATGCCTTCCGCAGCAGCCTGCTCCCAGACCAGCCTCCAGAACAGGTTGCCGGCCGGACCAAGATGCTTCTCGCATCCTCCATAGCTCAACGTCAGGATCGGCGCGGAAACATTCTCAACCGCATACACGGCGGCGAGAGCGATGCCGTCGGTGGTGTCTGTGCTGGCAGCCGTAATGAAGTTGACTGTTGCCTTCGGAGCAAGTGCGGCAACCCATTCCAGATCGAGCGTAGACTCGCCGGCATCGCCGTAGGATTGCATCCCAGGGTCTGGACCGCTGGTGATTACGTTGGGATCTCTGCCGGGCAGAGCGAAAATCTTGCGGAAGGTCTGTAGATCGGTAAGCTGCACATTGGACCGGCCGATCACCGCGATTGACACGCCCGTGCCATCAACGTTCGCGGGAAGGGCTGTGGCGCCGTAGATCTTGCGAATGTCGCCGGGGGCCACGTAATACGCAAAGTTGCCATTGCCGTCCGTGAAGCTGGCGTCGCCCTTCACGTGCACCAGTTTCCCATCGGAGTCCCTCTTGAGCGAGCCTGAGTCGATGAAGGAAGACTTGAGCCGGAAGTCGTTGAGCGAGAGAACGCCTGCAACCACCGGAGACAATGCCGCCGGGATCGATACCTCCGTGGCATTTGCCAAGTGCGTTTCCACGCCCGATTTAGTATTGACTCGATACTGGTGCATCGAAGTGCGGAAGGCAGTTTCAACCGAGGAGACTGACCCGGAGAACTCGATTCTGAGTCCGCTCACGGCAGGCTTGACATCGGTGAATCCCCGCGATTGCAGCCAGCCGGTCACTTTCGCTACGTCCGACGCGGATGGCGAGAAGCGCGCGCTGAACTGCTGGGGTGTCAGCCATTTGTGGAATTGCGGCGAGCCGTTGCTCAATTGAGCTGCGGTGAGAGACTGCAGATCTTTCTCTTGCGCGTCTGACGGCTTCAGAACCAGTACCATCCTCTTCATACTTCTTGCCGGCGACGTGGTTCCCAAATCGGATGCAGCCTTCAACAGTGGCGAGACCGATCCGTGGAGAACAACGCGCTGTTGCTCGTCAATCTCAGAGTTCACGAGGTTTGGAATTGCAACAGACTTTTTCGTCTGCGCCAGAGAGGTCATTGCTAGTACCGCGAGAACGAGAGTGCAGAAGGAACGGCGGATTCGGGAAATCATGAGGCTCTCCAAAGAGGGTGTTTGCGTGGATTTTGATTGGCAGAATTGCACGGGTCTGTGCCTTCTCTCAAGATGTGGCTTGACTATACGAGCCGCTTCCGTAGATGCGGCGCCTCTAAAACCTCGTTTATTTGTCCGAATCTAAGCGATTTATTATCTGTACTTTAATATCGACTACCAAGCCTCTGTTTTGATATGCGGAGAAGCGGAAGTCATGAATGTGTAAAGTTAAGCTATGCTCCATGACTCACCGAAGCGCTACCGCTTCGATGTTTATGAGTTCGTAAGCTCGACGGGCGAGCTCTACCGAAACGCGTATCGGCAACGCCTGTCCGAGCAGCAGGCGCGACTCTTGCTCGTGCTTCTGGAGCGCCGTGGAGAGGTCATCTCCCGGGAAGAGATGCGCTCCCAGCTCTGGCCGGGTGGGGAGCATCTGGATCACGATCATGCCATTCGGAATGGAATCAATCAGCTTCGCGCAGTCTTCCGGGACAAGCCTCAGGAGCCTCGATTTATTGAAACCCTTCCCAAGCGTGGCTACCGCTTCCTGGCAAGAGTACAAGTCGTTGCCGAATCCGAGTCTGATCCTGAGGAGCCAAGGACTGCTCGACCGGAGCAAGAAGCGCCCGAGCGGGTTTCCGGTGAACCGTCGGCTGCGATTGCCGCACGGTTGGCCCCGGTCACGTTCGCCGACGAAAATTCACGACTGGCCCCTTCTCCTACGCTGCTCTTACGCCTTGGCAGATATCGGGCCATCGCGATTGCGGTCCTGGCAGCGGTCGTCCTTCTTTACGGGGGATTTCGCCTCATGCGCAGGCAGGCGGCGAGTCTTCGTGCCGTTCCCGGTGCGATTATTCTGGGCGTTGCGCCTATCGAAGCGACCGGCGCAGCGGCACAGCAGCTAGCCGAGCCCTTCCGTCTGGAATTGATGGATGCCGTTTCACAGCTACCGGGAATCGAGGTTCGCGCCACCCATTCCTTTCCAGAGGCAGCTGGAATGAGCGATTTGCGCAGTGTCGCCCAGAAACTGCAGCTCGATGCCCTTCTGCTGGGCAAGATTGAAGCGGTCGATGAAAGCCATTTCAACTTTGTCTTCGAACTGGTTCGTGGAAGCGATGCCGTCTATCTTGCATCGTTTCGCTACAGCGGTACGCGAGATCAGGTAGGAACGGCCCGCAATCAGATTCAAAGCGAGCTTTTCCTGCGCCTCAGCAGCGTGGCAGGACAGCAGTTGAAGCCTGTTCGCAGCACCGAGAATCCCGCTGCCTATAACGACTATCTTGCCGGCCGCGCTCAACTGATCCGCCATGACGATGTGGCGATTCACCAGGCAGTCAACGATTTTCAGCAGGCAATCGACAAGGACCGTGCTTTTGCCCAGGCCTACGCCGGCCTTGGCAGCGCCTACCTGCTGCAGGCGGAGCACGCATCATCAGATCGAGAAAAGTCATATGAAACTGCGCGCGCAACATCGCTTAAGGCGATCAGTCTCAATCCCAACCTTGGCGAGGCACATGCCACGCTTGGCTTCCTCGACTTTCGTCATGATTGGAATGCGGCAGCCTCTGAAGTCGAGTTCAAACGGGCCATTGAGCTTGAACCGGACCAGGCGATGCACCGCATCATGTATGCTCTGCTGCTGTGCAATACCGGCCGCTCACAGGAGGCCCTCGATCAGATTGATCGCGCGCATGCCGCCGATCCGCTCTGGCCGCCTATCTACATCACTGAGATGTACGTGGCCAGCGCTGCTCACCTGAACGACCGCGCGCTCGACTCAGCCAAAAGGCTCATCGAGCTGATGCCGAACTGGGCTTTGGCCTACGACCAGAGTGCATGGGCGTACTGGTACTCAGGCAAATATGAGCAGGCCGTTCAGCAGTGGATCCGCATGGCGGAACTCGAACAGGATCAGCCGCGCCTGGCGTTGGAGCGGCACGGTCTGAAGCTACTGCAGCAGCATGGGGCGATTACCTATTCGCGGTACAAGCTGCGTGCAATCGAGCATGGCACAAAGTGGATGCATCCCAACGACTTTCAATTAGCGGAGTGGCAGATCAATGCCGGCAAAGACGGGGATGCACTCGCATCTCTGCAGCAGATGGTTCGGGAACACGACCCGGAGGTGCTTCAATTGGCTGCAAGTCCCGCATACACCCATCTGCGCGACAATCCTGCCTTCCGCGATCTGCTTAAACAAGCTGGTTTACCACAGCTCTGAGCGATGTATGCGACGTGGTTCGCCACTGGCGTGAGTCGCACTAAAGTCCAAGAAAAGCGGTGAGATAAATTAGACTCGTGTAGTCACGCAATCCTCAAGTGAGATTGCGCACTATTTTGAGGCTCCGAGCAGTAGCGGTCGTCCTTTGTTTCAAACAGCGCAGATCACGCTGATGTCACCCGGGCTGCCGCGAATGAAATGTTCAATGTGCGTGTCTCTTACGCGTCATGTCTGGGATTTTTTGATCTGTAATTGGAAGCGAACCCTAAATGGCACTGGCAGATCTACAAGAACGGCTCGGCGAAGTTTTAGGAAACAAGTATCAGATTCTCTGCCGTCTGGGCGGCGGAGGAATGTCGCAGGTCTACCTTGCCCGGCACAGGTTCCATGGCGGCCTTGTCGCGATTAAGGTGCTGGCCGAACATCTGGCGGAAGATCCTAGTATTGTCAGCCGCTTCCAACGTGAGGCGCGCATGACCGCCTCGCTTGGCAATCATCCCAACATCGTTCCAGTATTCGACATTGGCGAGGGAAACGGACTCTATTTCCTGGTCATGCAGTTTATTCCAGGGGAAGATCTTGCTCATTTTCTGAAACGCGAGGGACGTTTAACCCTGCCGCAGGCTGCGAATGTTATTGCCCAGGTTGCCGAGGCTCTCTCTTGCGCTGAAGCCAAACGTATCGTGCATCGCGATCTGAAGCCGGGTAATATGCTGCTGGATGAGAACGGACGCATCAAGCTGCTCGACTTTGGAATCTCGCGCATTACCGATCTTTCTGATGGACTGACGCGGCCTGGCGAGAGTATGGGCACCCCTTATTACATGAGTCCGGAGCAGATACGGGGAGAGACCTGCGATATTCGCAGCGACCTCTACTCGCTCGGGGTCGTTTTCTTTGAATTGCTCACCGGGAAACGGCCTTTCGAAATGGAAAGCACGGTCGGCATTCAGATGGCGCACCTGAATACCGCGCCGCCTTCCTTGTTGATTTACGATCCGGAATTGCCCGCCGAGTGCGACACGATCGTGCAGAAGCTCATTGCGAAGGAGCCTGAAGACAGGTATCAGAACACGGCGGAGTTGTTGTCTGTATTGATCGCCCGTGGAGCAAGTCCTAATGCCGGTGAACTGCGGCCCGCGGTCGACTCCGGGCTTGGCGAGGTGATCACACGAGCCGAAGAAATGCCTCTCGATCTTCCCGCCACGTCTTCACCTTCGCTGGCTTCGCTAAGTGGCGCCCCAGAACCGGCAGGCAATTCCTCCGGAGCGTTTACCGCCGTACCCGTCGAGGTCATTCCAACGCCCGCTGCGGAACCGCCCGTTCTCGAACCGATGCCACCGGCGTCGGGATCGAAGAGCTGGCTGGCTATCGGAATTGGGATCGTAGTGTTGCTGGCAATTGGGGTAGGTGCGTTCTGGCTCATGCGCTCGAAAGACACCAGTGCACCTGGCTCACAGCCGGTTGCGCACACGGTTGCACTTGCCCCGCTGTACTCCGACGCTCATGGCCGCATGGTTCTCGTGCCCGAAGGCTCATTCCAGTACAACGCCGGACCTGAACTTCCAGCAGAAACGGTCAGCCTTCCCGCGTTCTATATGGATGAAACCGAAGTGTCGAACGCGGAATATCGCCGCTTCTGTGAAGCCACCGGGCACACGGCTCCGACCGCGCCAGAGTATGCGGCGCATCCGGACTATCCGGTGAGCAATATCTCCTATGAGGACGCCGCCGCGTACGCAGCCTGGGCGGGCCGAAGGCTGCCGACCGAACAGGAGTGGGAGAAAGCAGCACGGGGTACGGATGGGCGCATCTATCCATGGGGGAATTCGCCGTGGACGGACAAGGTTCCTGACCGGATGCAACCAGCTATGTCAGAACCATCGCGCAAGAGTCCTTACGGCGCATTTAACATGGCTGGTAACGTTTGGGAGTGGACTGCTACGTCCTATACCGCGACTCCGGCAGATATTGCCGGGATGAAGCGGCTTCTGAAAGGACAGAGTTTTTCAGCCGACTGGCGAACGATTAAAGGCGGTAGCTTTGCCTCCGGATCTCAGGAAGGATTCAATGTCACGTCCCATCGAGGCTTGCCGACGGATGCGCGCTCCCTGTGGATCGGATTTCGCTGTGTTCGGAGCGCTCCTTAACCCGCGATAGGTATGCGGGGAACAAGGTAAAAGTGCTTTACGGTTCCGCTCCACGATAAGGAGAATCGATGATCTTTCGAAACGGTGTTTTACCGGTCGCAGCCTTCGCGATGGTATTTTCCAGTGTACTTTCAGCGCAGCAACTCACCGCGCGCGATGCATTCTGGTCTGCCAACGATCTCATCACGGTGGCTCCCAATCCGGCGGCTCACAAACTGATTGAGCCGCACCAGCAGATGCGGCAAAGTGGCGAAGCACCCGGCAAGACCGACACAGGTCACTCCGGAAGGTTGCCACGAAAAAACACGGAAATGGCGCAGCTGGTGATGACCAACGGCTATGGAGTGGCGCCGAAGCTGGTGCGCAGCGCCGAAAATCGCATTGGACTGCGCTGCTCCGTGATGCTACGCAATGCCAACAATGAATACACAGAGGTGACGCCGGGGAGCGTGTTTCACAGTGGCGATCACATCCGCTTGAGCTTCCTGGCAAATGAGCCTGGATACTTCTATGTGATTCAGCAAGGCTCTACGGGATCCTGGTCGCCGATTTTCCCTCCGCCAAAAGCAGCACCCGATGCAAACAAAGTAGCGGCAGGGCAGCCGCAGGTTGTACCAAGCGGAACACGAGCTTTCGCATTCGACCAGAATCCTGGGGACGAGAAGCTTTACATCATTCTGAGCCGGACGCCGATCGCGGATATCGATCGCGTCATCGAGAATCTGAGAAGCAATAAGCCCGCTCAGCCTCAAGAGCCTGCAGGCGACAACAGTGCCGGTCCGATGATGGAAGCGCAAAATCGCATCCCAGATGCGTTTGTGCAGCGTCTGGCAAGCCGTGATCTAACTCTGGTGGAAGAACAGAAAGTGGATGAATCATCCAAGGCTGATGTTCAGGGTGAAAAGGCGATTTATGTCGTGGCCAAAGTCGGAGGCTCCGAATCAAGTTCACGAGTGGTGATGAACCTGGACCTTCGCCACGAATAAATGGCTTCGGAAGATGATTCAGGGATGCGAAGCGAGAGCGGCATCAATGCGAGCGATGTACTGCCGGGCGCGGCCGGCCTCGTCCGTATCCGGATTCACGGTTACTACATTTGCGAATCTGGTCCTGGCAGCCTTCAGAAGATCGGTTACGCCTCCTGATGCGGCTGACGCGGTGTTGACAGCTTGTGCATGAGCGTTCGCCTGCTCAATGTAGATCACACCAAGACGATAATTTGCCCAGAGATCCGATGGCATGAGAGCCAACGCCTTTTCGCAAAAAGGAATTGCCGCATCATAGCGTTTCTGCATCCACTCGCAATCGCAGATGCCAAGATTGGCCTGTCCCTGCTGCTCTTTCCAGATATCCTGCTCCGCGGCATGATGTTTCTTTCCCATGCCAAGCAAAAAACCGACTACATAGTAGTTGGCGTTGCCGAGAATTCCTGAGTTGAAATTCGTTAGCTTCAGATATTGCTGGTACTCGGCTTCAGCCTCCACGGCTTCGTTGAGGTGCCTCTCACACTCTGCAAGCCAGAAATGTCCCTCGCCGTTGCCGGGCGCGACTGAGGTAGCGTGAAGAGCCGCTTTTTTTCCTGCGGCGAAATCACCCTCGCGCGCGTAGGCCTGTGACAGAAGATAAAGGGCGGTACCATCATTCGTTTTTTTTTCAAGCGCTGCGTTCAATTGCCGCACCGCTTCATCCAGGCCACCCTGATCGAGAAGAGCGGCGGCATAACTAACCCGCGCTTCTTCATAATCCGGGTCAATGGCGATGGCGCGCTTGAAAGCTGCGGTTGATTTGTCATCCTGCCAGAGTGCGTTTTCGACGCGGCCCAGGTACATGTAGGCTTCGCTGTAATTTGCGTCAATCGCGATCGCCTGATTGAGCTTTTCTTCCGCCTTCTCGTAGTTCGCCTTGAATCCCTTTTTATAGAACTCGACGCCTTCATCGAGAAGATCGACGGCGGCCTGGCTACGCCGACGGGGAATCAGAATCCGCACGCTCACCGATGTCTCCTGGCCTGGATAAATCATCTCTTCCCGCGGACCGTCCGGTTCATAGCCTAAATGCACAGCCTTGATGGTGTGAGAGCCAGGGGTAAGTCCCGGCAGACGAAGCGCGGCCGTTTTGTTCACCACACCGGCCTGCTTTCCGTCTAGCCAGAACTCCGTGTTATCCATATTGGTTTGCACGATGAGAGTTCCGTAATTCAGCGAGGCGGCGCTTACGCTTTTTGAGCGATCGGGATTGAAAGCCAGCAGCATATTCGGATCGAAGCTGCCACGCTCGGAAGTTGGATTTTGCCGCGAGCCGGTGGCTTGGCGCACATTGGTGTGGACATATTCGGCAAGTTCGTCGGCGGTGACAACGCCATCGCTATTGGCATCCGCCGAACCTTGAAGTCCCTGCACCACGTAGTACGTAAAGATGCCGTGGCCGCCTCCCCACTCCGCGCTTTCAAAACTCTGTTCGCGGTCGCGGCTGGCAGTGAGCGAAAAGATGGATTGATGTACGTCGAGGAGAAGCTGATTGAGTTGCTTCGGATCTGTTTCCGGCGTGATCGCGCCGCTATGGCAGGCATCGGTGATCAGTACCTTCCACTTGCCTTTGATCGTGGTGCCAACCAGCCTTCCCAGTGTCTCCATTGGAATTGCCGTGGCAGCAATGTTATGCGTGTCGATGTCATACGGAGCAAGATAGCCCTTGCCGCCGGAGATAAATCCGTGGCCTGCGAAGTAGATCAGAACACGGTCGTCCGGAGCCGTGACTGAAGGCAGCCACGTATCGAGCTCATGCAAAACATTGGCCAATGTCGCCTGTGAATCTGTAAGCATGTGAACGTGGCTGGCGGGGAACTCGCCGCCCTGTTGGCTGATCAACGTAGTGTAGATGGACTGAGCATCGCGGCCGGGGTATTGCAGTTGCGCGGTTGCGGGAAGATTTTCGTAATGCGCGATTCCAACAACCAGCGCATAACTTTGTGGCACAACACCGGGCACGATAGGCTTTGTCTTGTCGTCTGGATGGATGGGTTTCAGGTCGCGTGCGGCATCAGGCGAGCTTTGTGGCGTCGGCGGATTCGATGGAGGCGCCTGCGCCTGTACTACAGGCGCAGCTAGAAGGAGGAGCGCGATCCATGCGACCAAAAATGTGCAATGGGCTGGACGAAGACGCATGAAGAACATCCCTTCGGATTACTGCAGATGCGCCAGGCGAAACGTGTAGATGAGAGGTAGTTTCGCGGAAGGGGCAGCTTTCACGGTGACGCCATCACCGTCGTCGGTAAGGATAATATCTCTCGCGGCAGACTTGGCAAATGGAATCAGCTCACGCGGCACTGGCGCGCCCGGAGGTAGAGGAGCAACTCCCGCGGAGGCATCGATACACTCGCCCCGCGCCTTGAACACCTCATCGTTACAGCGGGGCAGAAGGTTTGGCGGGATCGCGTTCTGCGGAGTTTCCTTTGTTTCCGGCACGGACGCCTGAGGAATCAGAATCGGGCTCGAACTCACCAGGAGGTAGATCGTATCGAATCCCGAAGGCCCGGAGACTTCAAACCAGCCATCGCTCATCGCCGGTACGACCATTGTCTGATCCGGTTCGATACGGTTCTGGCTGCTTGTTCCATTCGAGACAGGAAATAGAGTGGTGGTCTCTCCGCTGGTCCCTTTGTCTACGACGTAAAGATAACCGGCAATGCGGCTGGTAAGACGGAATCGTAGAACATCTCCGGTATGAAAGACGGTGTTTTGAGGTACTGTCTTTGTTTCGTCTCCATGCTTCTGTTCGAGGCGAATCGATATCAGGCCGGCGGAGTTAGCATTCTGCGGCGAGGCATACCGGGCCGATCCAGCCAAAAGCAATGTTGGTAGCGCTAGAAGCAGGGCGCATTGCTTGAATGACAACATTTGCGACTTTTGATTCATCGGTTGCTTCTCATCATTGCCAATCCTTGTCCTTAATGGGAATGAAAGCGCAATGGGATGCGAATGCCTGACGTGGCGGCTCCGGGTCCCCCCACTGTGGGCGGGCCTGCGGTGATCACCGTAGAGTTGCCTCCCTCGGTTGCCAGAACGGTCGCTACCGTGGCCGCAGCTGCGGCGGCAGTGAGGACGATCGCGAGGGTTTTAGCCGAAATGGCATGAGTTGCGTGATGCGTTACCGAAGACTGGCCAGAGATATTCTGCTGATGTATGTCTGTCTCGCTCGTAGAGCCGTTGAAGCTCACACGGACATGAATGTTATAGGAGCCGGAGACATTGTTGGGCTGCAGTCCATGGGCTACTGCGCGGCCGGCGCTGTCCGTCACCGTCGAGAAAGTTTGAGCACCCCCGGCGAACGATCCGCCGGGACCTGAGCCGGGCAGGGAGAACAATACTGCTGCTCCGGCCACCGGCCTATGATTTTCATCCTGCACCTCGACGATAGGCTCGCGTGCAGTACGCTGGCGAATGTCATTCAGTGCGCCTTCTCCATCCAGGATCGTAATCAGCAGGCCAGGTGTTTGCTGGCTCGATTGGGCACGCGCTCTCGGAGTATATCCAACTACCAGCAGGCCCATTGCTGCCACCACCACAAGTTTCGCCACCGTTTTCAAAGCGATCATTTGAGATCCCCCTACGCGCTATTGGGCGTTGCCCGGCTGTGACGCGCCTTGTGAATTTGTCAGTGTTACGGTCACGCCGCCGACATGAGTGGCATCGGAATTCAGCGTGAAAGGCTGAGTGTACAAAAACGTTGTGCCAAAGTTGTCGGAAGCTGCCGATTGATACCAGGTTGTGAAGGCCCCGGTAAGATCGACCGTCAGGTCAGTCGTTTTCAGGCTGGCTCCCGAGGCAGGCGTAAAGTGGAACATTGCCTTGGTCATATCTCGCGTTGAAGACAAACCGAGAATTGAAAGAGTGATGTTGTTGCCACTCCTGTCGATTGTCACCGAGTTGATCACCGGCGCCGACGGTGGAATTGTGACGGTGACAGGAACGAGGCTTGCCGGCGTAATGTCAACGCCGTCAGCGGTGAGACTAATGGTTAAGGTGATGGTTCCCGCCGTGGAACCTGTCGAAAAATCGATTGCGGGAATAGGTGTGTTGTTGTTGGCCGGAATCTGAATGACGTCAGTCGTGGTGTTGTTGGGGAAAAGTACGGCCGGGTCTGCAACCGTGTTGGGTGGGTCTGGCGTAAACTCCAATGTCAGGGTCGCGGTGATCGGTGCCGGATAGGGGCTGACGGTGAGGGTCAATGATGCATTCTGGCCCGCTTCGACGGTTGCTTGAGCAGAAGCTGTAGCAGTAGCTGGGCTGGCTGAGACGGTGAAGCGCTGAGATCCGCCTACAGCTACGTTGTTTGGATCGATCACGGTGATCGTGCTCGTTCCCACATTGGCCAGAAGCGATGCGGGAATGACCGCTGTTAATTGATTCAGGCTGACCCATGTTGTGGTCAACGCGGTGGAATTCCATTTCACCACGGCCCCTCTTACCAAGCCTTGACCCGTGACTGTGATTGTTGTGGCGGCGTCGCCAAGCTTGCCGCTGGAGGGTGTGATGCTTGTGAAAGTCGGAGCGGTCACGGTGATCGTATTACTTGCTGTAGCGCTTGTGTAGTCGAAAGCATCAGCAGGTACGAATGCTGCGGTTACGATCGTCGGACCGGGCGGCAGCACGGTACCGGCATTGGGGGCATACGTGATAACGCCAGCCACACTTGAGTCGGCGTTCAATTGCGTCGCGCTCAACGGAATTCCGTACTCCATCGCAGCTGGTTGAGCCCAGGTCAAGATAGATGGTGTTTGAGTAACAGTGATGGGCAGGCCTTCCGATGTGCTTGCATTGAAATTGCTATCGGAAGGGAACTCTGCGGTGATGGTGTCCGTTCCGGCGGGCAGCGTCTTCTGGGCGGTAACCAGGACTGCCTGCGAGGAGGCCGAGTTGAGAAAGACACTCGCAACGGACGAAGACGATTCGCCCGGCGAGAAGGTAGTAAGTTCGGCGATATCGATCAGTCCATCTCCATTGAAGTCTCCGACAACATTCAGGGAATTCGCGAGTGCGCCAGTTACCGTTTTGGAGGAACTAAAATGGCCAGTCTTGTCATTGAGAAGAAGATACAGTGAGCCATCGTAGCCCACCGCGAGAATGTCTGGATATCCGTCGTTGTTGAAGTCTGCAACCGATACAGAGGCGAGTTCCACACCGATAGCAACAGTGGAAGAGGTCTTCAGGCCGCCTTTGCCATTGCCAAACAAGACTTGAACCGAGCCCGTCTGGGTGGTTCCAACGATGTTCGCTACTACAACATCAGTGGTTCCATTCGCACGGAAGTCTGCCGTAGCAATTGAATTCGGCTGGAGTCCGACATCGAACAGGACAGGATCCGCAAAGGTAATTGTTCCTTTGCCTGGCCCCTGATTGAGATAGAGGGCAACATACCCCGTCGAACTGGTTGAGGATGACCCAACCACAGCAATATCCGGGTATCCGCTGGAGGTGAAATGCCCTGAAGCAATGGCCGCGGATTGAAAGGTTTCGCCACTCACCGTCGGCGTGATCGCAGGCAGAGTAACGAAGGTTGTGAAGCTTCCGGGAGTCGCAGCGCCGGCATTGACCGCAATGCCTGTCTGGCCGCCAGAGCCGAATGAAGTTGCCGTGTACGCGACATCCGCGTAGCCGTCGCCATCGAAATCATCGACGGTGATGGCTTCTGTGGGGCTGCTGCACTCGCAGGTGATGCCTGAACCGTCAGCAGAGATCACGCTTTTCGCTGGATCAAAGGCATCTCCTGCCTGACCGGGCAACACATAGTACACATTTCCGGAAGCCGCTGTATTGCCGCTTCTAAATCCATGAATCAGTACATCGGAAATACCATCATGGTTGAAGTCTCCGATGGCAGAAGCGTCAATCCCCGGAAAGAATCCCGTGATGCCACTGTTGGTCAACTGATAAACGAGGGGAGTTTGAAAAAGATCACCGTTCTTATCCGGATAGATGGTGAGTTGTGGATAGCTGATTCCCGAAGCAGGATTCGTCGGACCATGATCCAACATAGCCAGCGCCGAATATTTCGATGTGCCTGAAGAAAGAGTGAAGAGACCATACGGGTCACTGCCGAAGTTGGCTTGAATCGCAGGTGTCGAAAAATTCTGGGTACCTGGGATAGTTTTGAGCGAAGCAGAGCCGAGAGAATGCGTGCCGTTATTGAAAAATTGCACGGTTCCGCTGGGCATGCCCGGTGCTCCTTGCGGAGGAGCGACCGTGGCAGTGAGAGTGAGACTGCCGGGTAACTGGAGAGTCTGACTGTTGCTTTTGAGGGTGGTCACGCTGTCGAGCTTCTGAGTCTGGGCCAAGCCCGATGCCGGAGGTAATAGAAGCAGCAAGGAAAGAGATCGGAGCCAAGCGCGTCTCATCGGCTACCTCCACGTTGAGTGCTCGCGACCTGATCTGTGGGTATAAAGAACATCCGCGGTTGCAGGCCGTCGCCATCAAAGGCCCAGACCGTTCCAGAATCGGGCTCATTCACCCGGAAGATGAAGTTGCCAGCGAGCGGCTCAAGCTTGGTTGGCGAACAATGACAGACCGTTTTTATGGGAGGCGATTGCCGGGACAAATCCAGACGAAGCACGCTGGCGCCGTTGTTATTGGCAATGGCAGCCAAGCGTCCGTCTGCGGAAATCGCGACCGACGCCGGACTTCCGACGCCATCTGCCTCAGTCGCAAGAGATGTGAGACTCACGCTGCCGCCAAGACGTGATGCTTCGACGACCGTATTCGCAGATGCATCCGCGAGAACTGCCGTATCTGCGCCCGGCAGAAAAGCCATGCCCCCGTATTTGGCCAGAACTGTAACGGGCTGAAAAGAGCTTGTTCCACTGGCGAGAAACCGAATCGAGGTGGCTCCATTGGAGCCAGGCGCGGCGATGAGAATCGCGCCGGAGTCCGCAACGGCTGCCGCCGAACCGCCAGCAGGGAGAGTCATCGGGGTGCCAACCGGAGTGGAAAGCAACCCCTGCACTAAAACTGCCGTGGTACTGCTAGGTGCGTAGAGGAGAGATGATGTGCACGAGGGGCTGAATGCGATCGATGCCTTGGAGATGGCCATACTAGAAACGGCAACAGGCTCACCATGCGGAAGGGATACGGAGTAGATGGATCCGGATGGCGTGGTGAGCAAAGCGAGGTTCTTTCGCATGCAGGTCGCCGCGCTGCTATACGAGCCATCACTGAATGTTGGCGCGCCCTGATGTGCCGCTCCGGCAACTCCGTACACGGTGCGCAGGCTTTTATTACTTGCATCCCACCAGGCGCCGAGTAGGGGACCGGAAGCAGCATTGGTGCCGACCGTTACTGGGCTGCCTGCCGGAGGTGTGGAAGTTGACGTGCGGCTCGATCCGCACGCCACTAGATGAAGAACCGCAGCCGAGAATACGATGGCTCGAAGCTGGCGATAAATCTTTTGCCTCATGGCGACAGCCTCATGTTCAAAATTTCCGCATGTGGGAGCGGTGAAAAACTTCAGAGGCCTGATGTTTACCGATGGTCGCAGCGTTGTCAAATAAAAAATGACACATTGGGCTACTGAGCCGTCACGCTCTTACTGATGACCTTGCCTATAATCGATGCGATGACATCAGTATTACGCCGCCAAACCTCACGACTACCACGCCGTTCTCGTAAGAGAGCTCCTGCGAATGCCCACGTGGATGCGGCAATTCATCGTGATCTGATGCCAAAGTTATCGATGCGATGGAAGATCTTTGCAGCCGCAATGTTGGTTGCGCTCTTGTCTGTATGGGCCTGGTCTCCAGCTCTTCACTTCAGCTTTGTTTACGATGACCATCTTCAGGTCGAATCAAATCCACAGCTGCGATCTTGGAGCGGTTTGGTAAATGCGCTTCACCAACCTCTCTGGACCCAACTGGGCTCTGAAAGAGCTTCTCCGTACTACCGGCCGCTTTTCCTGCTTGTGCTCTTCGCACAGCATTCTCTTTTTGGGTCGAATCCCTTCCCGTGGCACCTTGTCAGCATTTGTCTACACGCACTTGTTGCGCTCGTTCTGTTCCTGTTTCTATTTCTGCAGCTTGGCCAACTGCTGCCAGCGTGGGTTGGAAGCTGTATCTTTGCCTGTTCTCCTCTGGTGGCCGAGGTGGCCAGTTGGATCTCGGCCTGCAGTGAGTCTGTTTATACGCTGCTCTTTTTCTGCACTCTTTGCGGACTGGTGCTAAGTGATCGAGCAAAAACACCAGCCAGTGCATTTGCGCTCCGTCTGTGCTCTGCATGCGCACTTGCGTTAGCAGTATTTGCGAAAGAAACCGCGGTGGTCGCAGTTGTGCTTGCATTGGCTTATGAATATCTTTTTCTCGCTCGCAAGCCGCGTTTCAGGTCGATCCTGATCTATGCGCCCCTTCTGCTTCCACTTGTGGTCTATCTATGGATTCATCCGTCGCTGCATCGCGCAGACAGCCGAGTAGTAACCCAGGTACTTTCCACCTCACCTTACGTTGGGTGGTTTGCTTTTCGAAAACTCGTTTTGCCGCTGCCCGTCAGTGAATTCTACGACCTGTGGATCGGCCAGGCACATTCGCTCACCTCTTTGGTCTTGCACATCGGTCTGTTGATTTGCATCGCCGGTGCGGTCCTGTGGATTGGATCGCGTTCAAAGTTTGCAGCCTGGGTGGTCGCGGTGGTTGTGCTTCCTCTAATCGTCGTTGTCGCCGGCAGCTTGTTTTTTCGCGACTATGATCTGTTCCATGATCGATATCTTTATTTATCCGCGACCGGAGTTGCCATGTTGCTTGCCACCCTTATCGCCAGGGTAGAGATTCGGCCGCAACTGCGCCTCGTTATAGCGGCTATGGCCGTAGTTGTCCTCTGTGCTGAGGTCTGGCAATCGCGCCTCGCTTCGCAGCAGTTTCGAGATGACGCTTCGATGTTCTCAAATGCTGTTGAGGTAGCGCCTCATAACGTCGTTGCGCTGCAACTCCTTGCGGAGACAGCCATTGCACGGAGCGACTGTCCGACGGGGATCGAAGCGTATCAACGAGCGCAACAGTTGCGTCCTGACATGTGGAAAACGTCATTCTTCCTGGGAATAGGCTATCTTCACTGCGGAAGGTCTATCCCGGCAGCGGGAGCCTTCGGCCGTGCGGCCAACATTCCCGGCATCACCGCAGATCAAGCTGCGCTCGCCTGGTATGAGTTGGGCCGGGTAGATCTAGCTCAACGAAACATCGCGGATGCACTGATTTCGCTGCGCAGAGCCGCAGCGCTCGATCCTGCTTCGCATAAAATACAAATACTTTTGACGCAGATCCTCTCTGAGAATCAACATCGATAGTCAGAAGCTTTGCCCTTGAAGTACTCGCGCAAATTCTTCTCTCAAGAACGGTTACACTACCTGATGCGGAAGGGGAGCGGTGTGTAAGTGAATCGGTTCATGACAACAACCAGGCGCAAATTCCTATATGCAATCCCCGCGCTTCTCGCCACGATGTCTGAAAAGACATGCTGGCCGGAAGCAGCGGCGGAGACTTCTGCTTCCGGGTTGCGCTTCATGAATGGCGCTCACGCCGCGGGTCTAGACTTTGTGTTGCGCAATGGCGCCACTGGGCGCAAATACCAAGTGGAGACTGTGACTGGCGGGCTGGGTGTGATCGACTTCGATGGAGATGGCTGGCCGGATCTTTTCTGCGTGAATGGTGCGTCACTGCCGGGTCTTACCAAGACCGGTCCGGAGTACTGGAATCGTCTTTACCGCAACAACCGCGATGGTACGTTTAGCGATGTTACGGTGAAGGCGGGGCTGCAGGGCGAAGGCTATGGAATGGGCACGGCTGTTGGCGACTACAACAACGACGGCCACGAGGATATCTTTGTTGCCGGCGTGCATGGAAACCATCTCTATCGCAACAACGGCAATGGAACATTTACCGATGTGACGCGCGAGGCAGGGCTGGACGGTCCTGGTTCTCTGGGCAGGCCAGTATGGTCGGTAGCTGCTTGCTGGATTGACTACGATCAAGATGGCCGGCTCGATCTTTTCGTTTCGAACTACTGCGACTGGACGCCTGGGAGCGACCCGATTTGTGGCGGCCTCGATCAGCAGTCGCATACGTATTGTCATCCTGATCGATATCGCGCGGAGCCAATGCAGCTTTATCACAACAACGGCGACGGTACGTTCACGGAGATTACCGCCAAGCAGGGGCTGCCCGATTTGCTGGGCAAGGGGATGGGATTGACGATCGCCGATTTTGCCGATGATGGCCGTCCGGGAATCTTTGTGGCCAACGACAACGCACGGAACCTGCTGCTGAGGAATCGTGGCAAGGGCTTTGAGGAGATTGGCATCGAGGCAGGCGTGGCTTTCAACGGCGATGGACGCAATATCTCAGGAATGGGCGCTGATTTTGGGGATATCGACGGAGACGGGCGGCCTGACATTGTGATGACCGGGCTGAAGAATGAGACCTACGATGTTTTCATGAACCAGGGGAAAGGCCTCTTCGACGATGGAAGTGCGAAGACGGAATTACTGACGCTGAGCCGTCCATTGAGCGGATGGGGATGCGGGCTGGTAGACCTGGACAACGATGGTTGGCTTGACCTGTTTGTTGCGGGTGGAGGCCTCGATGTGCAGGATGCTCAGCCGAATCGTGTCTTCAGAAATATGAACGGGCATTTTGTCGATGCTTCACCTGATATGGGCGCTGACTTCGCGCATGCTGCGCTGCATCGCGGTGCTGTGTTTGCCGACTTCGATCGAGATGGCCGCATCGATGTTGCGGTGACTGCGTTGAACGGCCCGATTGAACTGTGGTGGAATCGCGTCGCGCAGCAAGGACCTGTCCCTCACTGGCTTCAGCTACGGCTGACGGGTACGCGCAGCAATCGATCTGCGATTGGTGCGGTTGTTCACTGCAAGGCTGGTGGGCGCATGCAACAGCGTACTGTGTCGAGCAGCGTAGGATATGCTTCATCGAGTGATTTGACGGTGCATTTTGGATTAGGAGATGCGGCGCGTGCGTGGATAGAGATTCGCTGGCCTTCTGGTACAGTGCAAACGCTGGGAGAGATTGCAGTGAACCAGCGTATGAACGTGACTGAGCCGGAGCCCAAGTAGGCAATTGTTGCGCAGGATTGGCGATCGTCGCGGAGTGCTATTCAGCGCAGCGAAATCGATCGACTGGCAGGCCGGGAACGTCGGCCTGCAATGCGAAGAGACTGCCTGATAGCCGGTGTTCAGACCTAGCGCTGGTGATGAAAAGCGTTCGCATGTCTTCGCCACCGAAGGCGCAGGTGGTGGGCTTTGAAACCGGCAATGGCACCGTACGGTCGACACTTCCATCGGGACGGATGCGAATGAGGCAGCTTGCGTATGGTCTTGTGTTCCACAAGCATCCTTCGGCGTCCATTGCAGAACCGTCGGGTAGGCCATGCGGATACTGATCGAGAAATGGCCGGCGATTGGATATCGCGCCGGTTCCCTGGTCGAAGTCAAACGCATAAATCGTGTTTGCGATGGTATCGCCGAAGTAGAAGGTTGATCGGTCGGGGGTCCATGCCAGCGTATTCGAGATTCCGATACCGTCCATCCATTCAGTGACGCTGCCGTCCGGGTCGATTCGATATAGGACACCATCCGTGAATTGGACGTCGAGATTTTCACCTTCAGGGCCTACATTGTTACGCATGGTGCCGACCCAGAGCGAGCCACGAGGGTCGATCTTTGCATCGTTGAAGCGCATGCATGGCGCTGTTGGAAGTTGATGGAGAGTTTTGGTTTTGGGATGATCCATTGGAGACCAGAGCGCAACCCTGGTGGCAAAGACCAACAAAAGGAATTCCGGATTGACTGTTAGATTGACGGAGACGACGGGCTCATTGAAGATCCATGATTCGGTTGCGTCGATATAGATCGAGTATTTGTGAACGATGAAGCGATTGATATCGACCCAATAGAGAGCGCCTCGCTCGGGATGCCATACGGCTCCTTCACCGCAGATATCTCCTGATGGAGAAAGACATTGAATCTCCGAAGCCATTGAGCCCTCCCAATGATTGTGCAATATCGAGCGCACGACCAATTTACCGATGTCGATTCAGATCGAAGCGAGTTTTGCGATTCAGTTCAGCTCCACCATGTTTCGCCAGGGGCGAGGTGACTGCGAAGATAGTCCGCATTGGGCTCGACGCCCAGGCCAGGCTTATCGGGGATGAGAATTCTGCCGTCTTTCACCAGCGGGCCATCGTGGACGACCAGGTCGGACCAGCCTTTGACTGGATCGCCCTCAATATGTCCCCAGGGCAGATCGGAGGATTTTGCATCGAAGCGTCCAACGCTCAGTTCATGCCCTTTGAAGTCTCGTATGGATGCGGCGGCGTGGGCGGAGGCGATTGCTCCCAGAGGGCCGGAGGCATTGTGGGAGGTAACTGCCATGTCGAAGATGTCGGCCAGGTCGGCGATCTTTTTGGCCTCAAGCAGGCCGCCGGCTTTGGGTATATCGATCTGCACGATGTGGCAGCCTTGATGGATGATGAAGGGTGCAAAGCCGCGCCGTGTATAGAGATTTTCACCGGTGAGGATGGGAACTGGAGACTCTTCTGTGAGCTTGACCCACGAGTCGCAGAATTCCGGAGACAAGGCGTCTTCGAGCCACATGGGCCGTATGGGAGCGACTGCGCGTGCGAGGTTGAGGGCATCGTTCCAGTCCAGTTCCCAGTGGGTATGCACGGCGATGCCGAAGTCCGGTCCAAGCGCTTCGCGCACGTTGGCAAAGCCCTTTGCATTGTTGTCGAGGTCGTTGTTGGTCAATTGCCGGTTGTAGCCGCGCGGATTTTCGAGAAGCGTGTCGTATAACTCTTCTTTGGGATATCCGCGGCGAAGGATGTCTGTCTTCACAGCGGTGAAACCGAAGGGATGTTCCTTGATTTGTGCGGCCCATTCGCGACAGGATGCAGGGTCAAGAAAGTTCTTCGGGCTGTTGGTGGAATAGACGCGAACACCGGTGCGGTATTGGCCGCCGAGGAGTTTGCAAACCGGTTGGCCGAGTAGTTTACCTGCAAGATCCCAGAGAGCAATCTCCACGCCACTAATCGCGGTCACGGTGGCGCCGGCGATGGCGCCTGCTCCGCCGGTGTGGAGAATCATCTTAGTGTAGAGCGGCTCTATATCCAGCGGATCCGCCCCGATGACAGCATCGCGCAGATAGCCCATGATGATGTCTTTGACCCCGAATCCCCAGTAGGCTTCGCCGTAACCGACGATACCTGCATCGGTATCGATTCGCACGAGCGTGTTGCCGCCGGGCCTGCCCATGACGACGGCTTTGAGGTCAGTAATCTTGACCTTCTTCTTAAGCGGTTCGGCTGCGACAGTATAGTGTCCCAGTGTTGCGGCGGCTGGCACCATGGCAGCTAGTCCCTGCAGTAAGTTTCTTCTCTTCATGAAGCACCTCTATCGCGGACAAAGACGTGAGTAAAGACGATTACCAGAGCCATGTATAGATGGCAATCGTGGCCAGGGCAAGTATGCTCCAATGGAGCCGCCAATCAGAGAGACCTTCAAAGGGAGCGGCTCGTGTCTGCCAGTCGACGGTGAGTCCCTTCACCTTTGCGAGCTCGGGAGCCTTGGTCATATAGGAGACGAGGAAAAGCATTGCGATGGTCAGCAGACCTCCCCAGAGCCCGCGATAGGTGTAGTTCAATGTGAGCTTCCAATGGAGAAAGGGAAAGAGCTGCGTTCCATGATTGCCCATGAGCTGGTCGGTCACAAAAAGTGAGGCGAGCAAGGTGCCGGTGAGAGCGGAAGCGACCGCTCCCTGGAAGGTCATGCGCCTGCTGACAATGCCGAAGAAGATTGCCGGTGTGACAGGCATGACGAGATAGATCGAGACGGCCTGAAGGTATTTGTAGAGACCTTCGGGAGTTGTGTAGATCAGGTATGCAGCGGCGACGGCGAGAGGCATGCTGACGAGAATCGTTATGCGGCCCATGGTGACCTGCATTCGTTCACTGGCATTCTTTTTGAAGCCGAGGAGAAAATCTCGAACGACGAGTGTGGAAAGGGAGTTCATCACGGACAGTGATGATCCAATGAGAGCACAAATGAGTGCCGCGAGTACCAGGCCGCGGATACCAGTTGGAAGCAGGTCGTTGAGCAGGGTGACGAAGGTGGTCTTTGGATCGCGGCCGGGAAAGAGTGCGGCAGCGATGACGCCGGGCAGAGCAAAGATGAAGATCGGGCTGAGCTTGAGCAGGGTGGCGAACATGGCTCCCTTACGAGCTTCGCGGAGATCCTTCGCGCCCAGGACTCGCTGCACGTTGACCTGATCCATGCCCCAGTAAAAGACGCCAGAGTAAAGGGCACTCAGCAGGATGCCGAGGAAGGGATAATTCGGATCATCATAAGCTTTGGCCACGTGCATTGACATGGGCATTTTTTCGATGAGCGCATGCCAGCCGCCGACCCGGCCTAGGCCGATGATAAGCACCAGGCTGCATCCTGCGATCATGATGGCGGTTTGAATCGAGTCGGTGTAGGCCACGGCGGTGAAGCCACCAATGATGGTGATAATCGCAACCCCTGCTCCCATCAATAAAACCATGGGCATCACATCCCATCCGAGCAGACTGTGAAGAACGAGAGCTCCTGCATAAAGATGAAAGGCCAGCTTGGTCATGATGCAGATAGTCAGCATCAATCCTGAGAAGAAGAGCCGGGCGGTGCGGTTATAGCGGAGTTCGAGGAATTCAGGAATGGTGTAAACCTTGGCTCGAATGTAATAAGGAAACAGGAGCGCGCATGCGATTCCGAGACAAAGGACTGTGGTGAGTTCAACGGCACCGGCGGAGATGCCGTAGCGGTATGAGTCTCCGGAGAGGCCGACCAGATGCTCTGCTCCGATATTTGTGGCGAAAAGAGAGGCTCCAACCAAAGGCCAGCCAAGCTTTCTCCCCGCGAGGAAAAATTGCGAGCTGGTTTCGCTTGCTCCCTTTCGTATTGCGATGATGAGACCGACTGCGACGCTGAGGGTGACTGCGACACAGCAGATCACAATATCAAGCGAGGTGAGAGAGATAGACAAGCGTCTTAACCTTCTTTCCAATCAGCGATAGTAAACGGTGCAAAGTACAGCAATGAATTGGGATCGCAGCGGCGGGGTGGCGGACGGATCAACTGCCACGATGGATTTGGAAGAGGACTTGACGCGATTGAAATTGGAACAGCCAGGGTTGAGGATCGAGGCTCTCAGGAGGTAAAAGCTGGAAGTTACGCCGGGCAAAATCAGGACGCTTTCGAAGAGCAGCGTAATTTCCCGGTGGAAGGTTCTGAAAGTCATGATATAAAGTATACATATTGAGCGCCCAAGCGCTTAAGATGAAAATTCAATCGGTCAAAGAAGTTCTTTCTGGACTTACGGCCGGGCAGCTACGTTTGCTGGATTGCTAGTTTTCGGTTTCGTGGAGAATTGATGGCCGGTAGAAAGTCAGGCATCGAACCCTGGAGGCTGCATGGCGGGGGAATCGTAACCGCAGCAGCGGCTGCGTTTGCGCTGGGACTCGTCCTCGTGCCCTCAATAGCGAGGAGCGGGACCAAACCCGGTACGAGCGAAGGTGCTGAAGGCAACTGGCCGGCTTATGGTGGCCAGCCGGCCCAGGATCACTATTCGAGTCTTTCTCAGGTCAATCGTGAAAACGTGAACAAACTGAAGGTTGCGTGGACTTTCGACACGGGAGAAAAAGGAAATATCGAGGTGACGCCCGTGATTGTAGGAGGGGTTCTCTATGCGTACACTCCCTCTCTCAAGGTAGTCGCTCTCGAAGCTGCCACAGGCAAATTACTTTGGACATTTGACTCCGGTGTGCATGATCCAGACGCCAGCCGCGGCGTTTCGTATTGGAATAGCGGCAAGGAGAGCCGCATCTTCGCCGGGATGCGGAATCTCCTGTACGCACTGGACCCCTCAACGGGCAAGCCGATCGAGAGCTTTGGCGAAAAAGGATCGATCGACCTCAGGAAAGGTCTTGGCGGTGACTACAGGCTGCAGTCGATCGGACTGACCAGTCCCGGTGCTATTTATAAAGACCTGATTATTGTAGGCGGGCGAACGCCGGAGGGTCCGCCCGCTCCGGCAGGTGATATCCGCGCATTCGATGTGCGGACGGGTGTGCTGCGGTGGCAGTTTCATACGATTCCGCGGCCGGGTGAGCCGGGATATGAGACATGGCCGAAAGAGGCTTGGAAGACGGCCGGTGCCGCGAATAACTGGGCTGGGATGGCGCTCGATGAGAAGCGTGGCATTGTCTACGTGCCGACCGGGTCTGCGGTTTTTGACTTTTACGGCGGCGACCGCGTTGGAAACAACCTGTACTCTGACTCGCTGCTTGCCCTCGACGCCGAGACCGGGAAGCTCCTCTGGCATTTTCAAGGTGTGCATCACGATATATGGGACCGGGATTTTCCCGCTCCCCCGACGCTGGTTACTGTGAAGAGAAACGGCAAGAGTGTAGATGCGGTTGCGCAGACGACAAAGCAGGGCTGGATGTTTCTCTTCGACCGTATTACCGGCAAGCCACTGTTTCCGATCGAAGAGCGCATGTTTCCGCAAAGCACGGTGGCAGGCGAGGTGACATCGCCGACGCAGCCTATTCCGCTGCTGCCAGAACCGTTTACCCGGCAGTTTGTCGATGAAACTACGCTGACCAACCGCACTCCAGAAGCACATGAAGCGGCGCTGCGGCAGTTTCGGACATTTGTCGGAGGAACGCAGTATGTTCCTGGCACTCTGGACAAACCGACGCTTGAGTTTCCTGGAGTTGGAGGGGGAGCGGAGTGGGGCGGCTCGGCGGTTGATCCCAATGCCGGTGTTATTTACATCAATGCCAATCAGGTGGCCTTCACTACCACGCTGGTGCGCAATGACCCTAATTCAGGTCTTGGTTTGCGCACCTATCGCACGCAATGCGCGGTATGTCATGGAGCGAACCGCACCGGCGCGCCACCCGCATATCCTTCGCTGGTCGGAATTCTCGATCGCCAGACGGCGGCGCAGGTTGCGGAGATCGTCCATCAGGGGCGCGGAAGGATGTCTTCCTTTCCTGCGATTCAAGGGGCGAAGCTGGATGCTCTGCTGGAGTTTATTCGCACCGGCAAGGACACAGGCAACGTGAGCGATACAGCCAATGATGCTGGGGCTGGCGCGGCTGAGCCTGCGGATGAGGAATCCTCCGATCCAGCAGTGATTGCCGGCAGTAACGTGTTCCTGGCGCGCTGCGCAGATTGTCATGGAGTTGCTAAAGAAGGCAAGCCGGATGCGCCCGCGCTTATCGGAGCGGGCAAGCGGCTGACGGTAGCGCAGGCTACCGATCTGGTGCATAAAGGCAAAGGGAAGATGCCGGCTTTTCCTTTGATACCGGATCACGATCTGGACACGCTGCTGCGTTTTCTCGGAATCACAAACCAGAGTCTCGCAACGGATCCGGAAGATGCTGTATTGACGATGCCGTATACGATCACCGGCTACACGCGGTTTGATGATGCCGAGGGTTATCCCGCGGTGGCGCCGCCGTGGGGAACATTGAGCGCGATCGATTTGAATACGGGCAAATATCTATGGAAGCTGCCATTTGGCGAGTATCCAGAACTGGCTGCCAAAGGGCTGAAGAATACGGGAACCGAGAACTATGGCGGCCCTATCGTGACCGCGGGCGGTCTAGTCATCATCGGGGCGACGGACTTCGACCATAAGATCAGAGCGTTTAACAGCCGGACGGGTGAGTTGCTGTGGGAGGCGACGCTGCCATTTTCCGGCGTAGCGACTCCGGCGACTTACATGGTGGATGGCAAGCAGTACATCGTGATTGCAGCCTGTGGGGCGCGGGATCCTAAATCGCCGCAGGGCGCTGTGTATGTGGCGTTTGCCCTTCCATAGGTTTTGAGATGAGGCAGGGAAGAGCAATTCGCTGACCTTTTTGTTGACGAAGAACGAACGATTTTATTCAGAGGGAATCATGAGCGTTGATGTCGCCCAAAAGCCGAAGTTGAGTGGAGTGTTTGCTCCAACCGTCACGGCCTTTAACAACGATGAGAGTCTCAGCACCGAAGGCACGCGGGCATTTGTGCGTTTTCTGCTGGAAGCAGGTGTGCATGGCCTGACGCCGCTTGGCAGCGCAGGCGAGCCGATTGCACTTACAACCGCGGAGAGGATGAAAGCTCTTGAAGCCATCGTGGACGAAACTGCGGGCCGCGTGCCGATCTACGCAGGCACGAGTGACTACAGCACCGCGACGACGATTGAGCTCAGCAAGCATGCGCGGTCGATTGGCTGCGATGGGCTGATGCTGATGGCTCCCTATGTGCTGAAGCCGCCGAAGCAGGATGTGCTGAATCATTTCCGGAGGGTCCGCGAAGCGTCGGGCCTGCCCATTATGGTCTACAACGTGCCGGTGCTGACGGGTGTGGAAATTACTCCGGAAGAGATCCAGATGCTGGCAAAGGAGGATGTGGTCCATGCGGTGAAATGGTCTCACCTGGAGATAGGACGTGTGCAGGACACGCGGCTGCTTTGTGGCGAGGATTTTGCGATCTTTGCGGGCATCGATATCACTGCGTTTTCCGCCTTGGCTCTGGGAGCAGACGGCTGGATCGGCGGTATGCCGATGATTGCCCCAGCCATAGCAGTTGAACTTTGCCGGCTTCTGACGCAGGAGAAGAATCTGAAGGCCGCGCGCGCTCTCTGGCTACGGGTTCTGCCAATTATCCGCCTTGAATACCGAGCCATGGGAACGAATGAAGCGAGTCCACACTGGTTGGCCGTGTGCAGGGAGAGTGCTGCCCTGCGCGGCATTCCCGTGGGCATTTCACGCGCACCTCTGACCGCGCTGGATGCCGGGGCGCGCGAAGAGCTTCGAGTTCTGATGGAAGGGCTTGGACAGCTCAAGTAAACAACGGCCTTTGCTGGAGCGGCCTGAACGTAAGACAGCCTGTGCATCGGGAGCAGAGAGTCAATGAAGATCACGAACGTAGAAGTATTTTTGACGGGGACGGCGTGGCGAAACTTTCTCTTCGTCAAGTTGACAACAGACGAAGGCCTGATTGGTTGGGGCGACGGAACGCTTGAATGGAAAGAATCGGCGGTTCGCGACATGATTCTCGACTTTGGCCGACGCTATGTTATCGGCATGAGTCCTTTCAATATTGAAGACCTATGGTTCAAGCTTTACCAGGTTGAACACAATACGGGCCCGATCATGTTTGCCGCCATGGCGGGGATCGAAACGGCGATGTGGGACTTGGTAGGGAAGGCCCTTGGGCAGCCGGTTTACAACCTTGTGGGTGGCGCGGTCAGGAAGAGAATCGAAGTCTATGCCAACGGTTGGTATGCCTTCCAGGGAGATCTAGGAAAGCTTACGGATCGAGCTCAGGAGGCGGTGGGAAGAGGCTACAGAGCGATGAAGTTCGATCCCTTCGGCCCAGGAGGCAGGGAGCTTTCAAGCGAACAGTTGAGAGAGGCATGTCGCATTGTCGAGGCAGTGCGCAAAGCGGTGGGCGAGAACATCGACCTGATGCTGGAATTTCATGGACGCTTTAGCCCAATTATGGCTTTGGAGGCGATTCGCGCGATGGTACCGTATCGACCGCGTTGGTGCGAAGAACCGATCCCGGCACACAATCATGATTCGATGGCCCAGGTTGTGGCGGCGTCTCCTCTACGCGTTGCTACCGGCGAGCATACGTACAGCCGGTTTGGATTTCTCGATCTGCTTTCACGCAAAGGCGCACATTTGATTCAGCCGGACATTGTCTACAGCGGTGGGTTTCTGGAAACGAAAAAGATTGCTGCTATAGCAGAAGCATTTTACGTGAGTGTTGCGCCTCACAACTGTCGCGGGCCACTGGGGACAGTGATTGCAATGCATCTATGTGCAAATATTCCGAACTTCGATGTGCTTGAGACATTTGAAGACTATGATGTTCCGTGGCGATGCGACCTGACGCCGGGAACGCCGCGCGTGGTGCAGGGATACTACACCATTCCCGAAAAGCCGGGATGGGGTATTGAGGTAGATGAAGAAGTCATTCGAGCACATCCTGAAAACCCCGACGCCAAGCTGAATATGTTTACTGGTGAGTGGGAAGAGATCATGTGCAAGTAGTAACACCACGCGTGGGCTTTTGCGTACGTCGCAAACATGGAACCAGGGAAAAGGTAATCGAGATCACGCATGAGCTTTAACCATTCAAATCGCAGAATTCTGGTGACCGGAGCCGCGAATGGGCTTGGTCTCGGTATTGCGAGAACTCTTGCCACTGCAGGCGCGCATCTGATTTTGACCGATGTTGATGTCAAGGTGGAGGAGAGGGCTCGAGAACCAGAGTTTGGCGGCCGCGCTATTGCGCTTGTCCAGGATCTGGCAGAGGCTGACGCTGCGGATCGGTTGGTCGCAGAGAGTGTCAGGTTGGTTGGTTCACTCAATGGGTTAGTAAACTGCGCCGCGTGGAGCTTTCACAAGCCGGCATCGGAAACGACTGTGCAGGAATTTGATCGCGTTGTGGCGATCAATCAGCGGACGCCCTACTTTCTCGCCTGCAGATTCGCGGCGCAGTTGAACCTTGCTGATGATGATGCCTGCATCGTGAACATTGCTTCAGTGAACGCATTGGTGGGCAATCCAAACCTGATTGCTTATGCCGGTACCAAGGGTGCGCTAGCTGCGATGACGCGTGCTATGGCAGTGGAGTTAGCGCCCCATGTCCGTGTGGTGGCGATTTCTCCGGGTAGCGTAAAGACGCATGTCACCAACCAACTGATCGCATCAGGCCAGATCGATCCTCAGGCTTTACTGGACACCGCTCTCATCAAGCGCTTCATCACGGTTGAAGAAATTGGAGAGCTGGTCTCGTTTCTCTTCAGCCCAGCTGCCCGATCGGTTACGGGCGCAAATTGGGTCTTTGACGGTGGATATACGACGAAGTAGACGATTGGGTTGAGGAGCAAGATCATCGTGCCTAGCGAAATCTCGCGCGCGTCAAAGACAGACAGGCGAACTTTTCTCAAGATGGCTGGCATTGGCGCGGGAGAGATTGCGCTGTTCAATGGCCTGGCCGCAGCGCAGGCGTATAGCGGGTTTCCTGACCTGGATCAGCTGAAAGCCGCGCATCGGCAGGCGGGCGTGGTGTCTCCGATGCGAACGTATCGGGCAATGGAGTGGGAGTTTCATACGCCGGCCCTGCAGACATTCGATATCAATCTAGAGGGAGCCATAGCGGCTTCGCGCGACGCGGGGGCAGAGGCGCTGATGTTTTACACGCAGGACCACTGGGGCTATGCCTTTTATCCCAGCGATTCAGCGGTGCGCCATCCGCACCTGAAGTTTGATCTTTTCGGAAGTGAATGTGGGTTGGCGCGCAAGGCGGGTATTTCTGTCTTGGCATATTACAGCCTCCAATTCAACAATCAGTGCGCGGTGGCCCATAAAGATTGGGTCTGGAAGAACGAGCAAGGGTTAGAGCAAAGGTTTTATGGCCGCTGGCATGTGATGTGTCTTGACTCACCCTATCGACAGTACGTGCTGGCAATGATGGATGAGATTTTTGCCCGCTATGAGGTAGATGAGCTGTTTCTGGACATTTTTGGGATGCAGTTCTTTATGTATAACCAGAACGGCCAGAATCCATTTTGCTTTTGTGAGCATACACAGGCGGCGTGGAAGAAGGAGTTTCCAGAGGACCCTTATGTGGAGGGCTTCAAGACACGCGAAGGGTGGGAACGCCGGTTCCGCTGGCATCAGCGAAGAACTATGATCGACATGCTGGACGAGATCATCGCGGTAGCTCGCAAGCATCGGCCCAATCTGCTGGTCTCGCTTAACGGCGGCCCTGAAGCGTTTCCGGATGCGATCATGCAGCGCGTGAGCTACATCTACGCGGAGCCGCTGGAGTGCCCAACAGGCATCGCGCTTGGATCGATCCTCATGCGGGGATTTGGGCGACCGTACTACCAGGCCGGCATCTTCACCGAGTACGGTTATTCAGATATCTATCCAGGCGAACTGGCCCGTGTACAGGCAAATGCGTTGATTGTGCAGAATGCGCGCAGTTTTTTTGCGGGCAATGCCGGGGTGGTGAGCGGCGTCGATGGGCAGGGATTCTCAAATCGATGGTTCAACGTTGCGAAGGAAGCATGGGCGGATGTTCGCAACGTGGACTGTCTGCTGGGGCCCGATCTCAAGCCGCTGTTGAGCACAGCGATGCTGTACAGCGACGCGACGCGGAAAGAATTTGAAGCGAATAAAAGGCCCTATGATTTCAGGCGGTCCACTTTGGGTGCTCTCGAGACATTGACGTTTGCGGGGCGGCCAGTGGAGAGCCTGCCTGACTTCAAGCTGAAACAAGAGATTCTGAAACAGTTTGAAGTGCTGGTTCTCCCGGAAGTTTCTGCACTGTCGGATGAACAGGCGGAGACAATTCGCCAGTGGGTCAAGCAAGGAGGCACGCTGATTGCAAGCTATCGTTGCGGGATGCTGGATGAGCATCTGCAGCCACGGAGGAATTTTGCCCTGGCTGATGTTTTAGGAGTCGACTATCTCTCTGAGGAAACAAAGTACGCTTACGACGAAAATGGGAAGCAGCGGGAAGGGAACGCCATCTCGACGTATCTGGAGTCGGCTGGCCATCCGCTGGCGGAGATGCTGTCAAAGGGCAGCGTGGGGTTGCCGGGACCATTTATCAATGTCAGGGAGACGTCCGCTCAGAGAGTGATGCGCTATCGGCTCCCGCTTCTGGCTGAAGACGCTTCCCGCGACCTCTGGGTTGGATGGGGCCCTCCCCCACCGGGCCCTGAGACAGCAGGAACTGCTGTCGCTTTCAACAAATTTGGCAAAGGGCAATCGCTATACTTGGGAGTTCCTATCTTCTGGGCGATGCATTTTCGCGCGGCCTGGATTCAAAGCTGGATACCGGAGTTGATACGGCGGCTGGTGCCGAATCCGCTGGTGGAATTGCGAGCGAATCCCTTTTCTGAATATGTACACTGCACCTTTTTCTATGACGAGGGAAAGGGACAGATTTTGGTTCAGATTCTGGACGCGGTGCAGCTTGCGACCAAAGGCGAATTGCGTCCGACGCCGAATGTCGAGATCGTTTTCGATTCGGCCAGATTGAGGGTGCGGGGAGCCCAGGTGGTTTGGCCGAAGAAGAGGGATTTTGCGATCAAAATGGACGGGGAACGAGGGCGGATCTTGCTGGACAGGCCGGATCACTACACGGCTCTGTATCTGAATCTGGGCTAATTGTCGCACCGGAAGGGTCTATCGAATCGCGGCATGGCATACGCCTCCAGGCTGCAAATTTCTCCACAATAGCGAGCCAGATTTAGAAGTTGACAGTCGGAATTTCGAAGGTTAGTGTTGTTTCGTTCCGATTACTCGCTTAAGCGCTTAATAAAATTAAGCCGAAAGAGGTACAGTGCTTCACTGGAAGTCTTCCCAAGAGGGGTTGAGGACGATCAGCCGCCGAGACGCATTGAAGGGCATTAGCGTACTTGGGGCGCTCCCATTGATTTCCGGGCAATCGGTTGAGGGGCAAGGCGGCTCGGGTTCGGCAACTGGCAATCGTCCCGAAGCAACAGTCTTTTCAAGTCGGCAACGTGAACAGCTATTTGATGCCGGATGGAGCTTTTTCCGCGGCGATGTGCCTGACGCAACAAAGCCGGAATTCAACGACTCAGGATGGCGGAGTGTCGATCTTCCTCACGACTGGAGTATCGAGGATCTGACCCCTGGCGCGGAGGCAAGGGGTGAAGGCGCGATCTGGGCAGGCGGCAATGCACCGACGCGTGTTGGCCCTTTCGATGTGGCTCTGAGCGCTGGACAGGAGGCGACAGGGTGGGTTGTGGGCGGTACTGGATGGTACCGCAAACGATTCCGGCTCGCGAAGGCTGAGGGACGATTCACAGAGATTTGCTTTGACGGCGTTTACATGAACTCCGAGGTTTGGATCAATGGCCATTCACTCGGAATCCATCCTTATGGCTACACTTCGTTTGCATATGACCTGACACCGTTCCTCAGTTCGGATAGTGAGAATGTTTTGGCTGTTCGCGTGAGAAATGAGGGGGCAAACAGCCGGTGGTACTCGGGCTCAGGAATCTACCGGCACGTGTGGCTGATCTTGACGGACTATGTACGAATACCGCTGTGGGGTGTGAGTGTAACTACACCAAAGGCAGCGAATGAGTTATCGAATGTCGAAGTATCTGTTGCAGTGGAGAACCGGAGCGATGCGCAGCACAATACGAACGTTCGCGTGCGGATCGTTGGAGCAAACAACGTAGCAGTTGGCGGTGCAGAAAAGATACTTGACCTTCCTTCGAGTGGCCGGGCGACTGCTTCTTTGGCGGTTGATGTGAAGGATGCGCAGCTATGGTCGCCTGCTGTTCCGCATCTTTATCGTGCGGAAGCTGAAGTGTTGATCGATGGAAAACCGGTGGATCATTGCACAGTGCCGTTTGGTATTCGCAGCATCGATGTCGATATCGAGCATGGCCTGCGCATCAACGGTGAGCCGATCAAGCTCAAGGGCGGATGCGTGCATCATGACAATGGCATTCTTGGTGCGGCGGCGTTCGATCGTGCGGAAGAACGCCGCGTAGAGATTTTAAAAACGAATGGTTTCAATGCGATTCGCACCAGCCACAACCCACCGTCGCCGGCTTTTCTGGACGCGTGCGACCGGCTCGGAATGGTGGTGATCGATGAGGCATTTGATTGCTGGAATATCGGCAAGAATGTTGATGATTATCACGTTTACTTCGACGAGTGGTGGGAACGCGACATCAAGAGTATGGTGCTCAGAGACAGGAACCATCCCAGCATTGTCTTCTGGAGCATTGGCAACGAGATCGATGGGCGCCGTGAGCCGACGGGTGTAGCGATTGCCAAGCAGCTTCGCGATGCGGTGAAGAGCATCGATACAACGCGGCCTGTCATTATGGCTGTTCCCGGCCCATACGACCATAATCTGCCTGAGTGGCAGGCGAACGATCCTGCATTTTTGCATCTGGATGTTGGTGGCTACAACTATCAATGGCAGCAGTATGAGATCGACCACGTACGGTTTCCGAACCGCATCATGATGGGGACGGAATCGTTTCCGATTGAGGCATACGACAGCTGGCGCAGTGCGGAGCGACTGAGCTATGTGCTGGGTGATTTCGTCTGGACGGGCATCGACTACATAGGTGAGTCTGCCCTTGGTCACACGATCTTATCGCAGACTCCGGGCTGGTGGCGCCAGCAGTATCCGTGGTTCAACTCATACTGCGGAGATATCGACCTGATCGGGGATAAGAAGCCGCAATCCTACTATCGCGATGTGCTCTGGGGGCAGAGCAAGCTTGAGATCGCCGTTCAGCGTCCTCTGCCGCGAGGGAGGACAGAAGAACTTGCCAACTGGGGATGGTTGGATGAGCTTCGCAGTTGGACGTGGACGGGCTACGAGGAGTTTCCGATGAAGGTTCGCGTGTACACCTCCGGCGACCAGGTCAGGCTAATGCTGAATGCCACTGTGATTGATACGAAACAAGTGCAGGAGCAGGACAAGCTGATTGCGCAGTTCGATGTGCCATATGCGGCAGGAGAGTTGCGTGCTGTGGCCTACAAGGCGGGGCAGGAGATCGCTTCGCAAGTACTGAAGACCGTTTCGAAGCCGGCAAAACTTAGCTTGAAGTCTGATCGGAAGATTGTTCACGCAAGCCGTGGCGAGCTGATTTTTATTGCAGTGCAGATCAGCGATGCGGCGGGAGCGCCGATTCCGGATATTGTGCGCAGGATTGATTTTCATGTCGAGGGCGCTGCGGAACTGGCTGGGGTGGGAAATGCGAACCCAAAGGATGTAGCCAGTTTCAGACAGCACACATGCCGGACTTTTCATGGAAGGTGTCTGGCGATCCTGCGTCCGTTGGGACGTGAGGGAACGGCGATGCTGCGTGTGACATCAGAGGGGTTGTTAGCGGCGACTGAAGTGGTGAAGTGCTCGTTGGCGTAAGGAAAGAGTCTTGAGCATGGCTGTTCATCCCGTTCGTAACAGCTGATGAATGCGTTTTTGAAACATATACCGATGTTCGTTGAAAGGACGGAAGTCTGATGAGTAAGTTGAGTTTGAAGAAGTGCCTTGGGATGATTGTTCTTTTTTTGCTGCTTGGAGCAGGGAGCTCATGTCTTTATGCCAGCAGTCCGTCTACGTTCCACATGCTGACGGTCTATAACATCAAAGATTACGGTGCGACGGGAAAGAAGGCCGACAATGCGTTGCCGGCGATTCAGAAAGCCATCGATACTGCATCCGCTGCCGGTGGCGGGCTGGTTTACCTTCCTCCGGGGAGTTATACGTCGGGCACCATCAACCTGCGCAGCCACGTAAATATTTATCTCGAGTCAGGTGCAACGCTCTATGCGTCGGAGAATGCAGCGGACTTTGATAAGCAAAAGGTTAAATCGAAAGACGCGCTTTTCTTTGGTGAAGACCTGGAAGATATCGCCATTGAAGGCCGGGGGACTGTTGACGGCCAAGCCAAGTATTTCTGGGCGCCCGATACGATCGAACGTTCGTTTCTCCACAAGAAGCTGATTGTGGCTTCAGGAGCTTCGCAGATGCGCTCCTATCCTGTGGGACATCCTGACCGCACTGTTTATCCGCATCTGTTGTGGCTGGGACGATGCAAGAATGTGACTGTCACTGGCGTCTCGTTCGTTAAATCATCTAGCTGGACTTTTGCTCTGTACGATTGTTCCAGGGTGGTTATCGACAAGATCTATATCTATACCAGCTTGCATGAAGCTGTATGGGCTGATGGTATTGATATGGTCGACTGCAAGGATGTCAGCATCTCCAACAGCACAATTGAGACCGGTGACGACTGCATCGTGTTTGTGTGCGGAATTCCGGAATGGGGTCCTGCCTCGCCGTGCGAGCATATCACCGTCACCAACTGCCGGCTCTCTTCGGCATCAGCGGCGATCAAGTTCAGTGAAGGCAACAGCCTGGCAATCCGGGATATCCTCATCGACAACTGCGCGATCTTCGACAGCAATCGCGGTCTAACGTTGCAGATTGCTACGGGCGGCGACATCAGCAATGTCGTCCTATCAAACATCACCATGGATCTGCACCGGTTCGACTGGTTCTGGGCCGGAGATGGCAACGCATTCAACTTTGAACTGAGGCGGACAAGCGAATGGAACGATGAGCCTCGCAAAGCGGATGAGCCAGGGCCTGGATCGATTCACAACGTAATCATTCACGATGTGATCGTGCATTCGCAGGGAGCCTCTACGATTTATGGCCACCCTGAAAGCTGGCTGAACGGAGTGACGTTTGAGAACATCAAGTTCTTCATCTCAAGTAACCCAGCTTCGCCGTACGACACGACAGTGCATGCTATGGAGTTTCGGTGGGTGAAGAATCTCAAGCTCAGGAATATCGAAGTGACATGGGAGAAGCCTTCGTATGACAAGTGGGAGAGTGCGCTTGCTCTGCAGGATATCGACCGCTTGCAACTTGATGGCTTCGACGGAAACAGCGGGTTTCCTGAACGCAACACGCCTTCAGTTCTTTTGAACCGAGTCAGCAACGCAACGCTGCGCAACATGGACGCGCCGCCTGGCACGAATGTCTTCCTGAAGTTTGCCGGAGCCGGCACACACGACGTCCACTTGATTGGCAACGATTTTCACGAAGCCAAGGTGCCATATCAACTGGACACTGATGTAAAGCCCGAAAGCGTCACGGCGATCGATAACTTTCTGCCAGGGAAATAAGGCAGAGATTCGCGGCAGGCAAGCAACGAAAGGGAAGCTGGATCATGGCAAGTGGAATGTCCAGGCGCGGCTTTATGCAACTTTCCGCCGCTGTGAGTACTCTGAGGTGGTCCTCCATCAAGGGTTTTGCGTTTGGCGCGAAGAACTCTGCCGCATCAGAACGTAAGAGAGAGCCAGGCCGGTTGTTTTCTTCCGGCCTGGAAGGCTCACAATGGAATACATTCAAGGCTGCAGGATACGCGCAGAGTGTATCCGGCATTTGCTATCGCACTAAGTCCGCTGGATATTTTACTTGTTATGTGGACAAGCTCTATCCCTGCTCCGGAATGCCATTGGGAGGCATTGATACGGGGGCACTTTACCTGGAGCCGTCTGGGGTACTTGGTTACACGTCCATTTTCAATCACCTTACGCCCATCGGAGGTCCGATCAACGTACCCTACATGGGTCTTGCGAGCGGCGGAAGGTCGTGGGTTTTTGGGACTGCTCAGACGAAGAATTATGCAGGGAATAATCGCGCCACGATGGGTGTCAAAGTCCTGGGCTCGATGCAAGAGAGTGAATACTGGGGACACTACCCTATTGCGGATATCGAGTATAAGTCCGATGCGCCGGTGCAGGTTGGAATGCGCTGCTGGTCTCCTTTTATACCGGGAGACTCGAAAGCATCGAATACACCAGGCGCTGTCTTCGAAGCGCATCTCCGCAATACAAGTTCGTCGGTGCAGACAGGCAGTCTGATTTTTAACTTTCCTGGGTTTGCCGATCATTGTTCGAGAGATGTCTCAATCGGCTGGCCTGATCTGCCTATGAAACCGATGATGCTTCCTGCTCAAATATCGCGCAGTGCGGCGCCTCGGGGCCTGTCAGGAACCTGGGTTGAAGACAAAGCATGGGGCATGAGCTATGTGCTTGCCGCTATAGGTGAGAGCACAGTGCGCTGCGGCGGCGGACTAGGCGTGGATGGAAGGCATTGGGATATTGCGGGTAGCAAGCTTCCGTCGACGGAACCCCAAGATGACGGAAGCTCGTCAATCGCAGTTGAGTACACCATGGCCGCCGGTGAGGAAAAGATCGTTCACATCATCCTTGCCTGGTATGCACCGGAATGGGAGGGTAACGGAAATCCCGGCACAGGCGGAGAGCGCATTATGACCTATGCGCCCGAAGGGGAAACGCTTTCGACCACCGGGAAGCGCTTCACCCATATGTACGCCTCGCGCTTTGCCGATGCGGGCGAAGTGGCAAGCTATCTCGCGCAGAATCATGAGCAGTTGCTCCGGCGGATTATTGCGTGGCAGTCGGAGATTTATGAAGACACGACTCTGCCGGGATGGCTGGCCGACTCGTTGATCAACTCTCTGTATTATTTTGCGCCTTGCAGCATGTGGGCGCAGGCTAAGGACCCCATCGGAGAATGGTGCAGGGCGGAGGATGGACTCTTTGCGTTGGAAGAGTCACCGCGAGCCTGTCCACATATGAGCACGCTGTCTAACGTTGCGATGCAGGGACCGACGCTCTCGTTCTTCTTTCCAGATTGCGCGTTGTCGCTGTTGCGTGCTTTCCGCGCGACACAGAAAGAGAATGGCGACGTTGCGCAACTGATGGGACGCTGGGCCGATCCGGCGAACCCAATGTCGTATGGATATCAGGAGGTAATGTCTGGATTCTGCTATGTTTCATCGGCTTACCTGCATTGGAAGATCACAGGTGATGAAGAATTTATGCGAGAGTTCTATCCATCCGTGAAGAAGGCTCTTGAATATTCCTTTACGCAACGTCCTGATCTTGGAGCGTCACAGATTATTGCAATGCCGCCAAAGCGGCCGCATGCATGGAACGATATTGAGTGGTTTGAAGATCGCTCGATGTATGGCTATGTAACTCATCCGGGCGGACTGCGTTTGGCAGGGGCCGAGATGCTCAAGGCATGGGCGCAGGCGATGGGTGATGGCGAAGAGGTGCGTCGCATGGATGAACTGCTGACTGCAGGAAAAGAAGCTATGCAGAAGTATCTTTGGAGAGAGGATCACTACCTGATCTACAACGATCCAAAGAATGGCAAGACCCTGGATGCTTTCTTCTCGCCGCAGCTTAACGGGCAATACTGGGCGCGATTCTGCGGGCTGCCAGAGGTGTTCCCAAAAGAGAATGTACGCCGCGTGCTATCGACGCTGCGCGAGAAGGTCTGTGATCTTAGCAAGTTGGGTATGCCGCCGATTTATTCAAGAGCCGATGGCACTTTGTGGACAGCGGACAGCACCGGATATCTGAGTGGAGCGTATATCTACACCAACCATCAGGTGATGTGGAATGCACTGACCTTTATCTACGAAGGGCAAAAGAAATTTGGTATGGAGCTACTGCGTAAGAATCTGGCACTCACAAATCTAACTTGGGGGTATATGTGGGATGGGCCAAATTGTTGCAGCGCGGGTGGCGATACCGGTGAGGTTAACTACGGTTGGGACTACTGGTTTAACTGGTCGCTCTGGAACGCACCGGCAGCCTTGTTGAATAAGGACATTACTGTACTGACTCAGCCGGGTGGGCTGGTGCATCGCGTGCTTCAAGCAGGGAAGACAGGCACGCTTGGGTGATGCGGAGTGAATCAACATCGAGAGGAGAAGTTGTGATGAAGAAGATGATTGTGGGCATCCTTGGGATGTGCTCCGCATTGAGCGCGATTCCTGTTTGCGCCCAGGTAAAGACAACAAAAGAGGCGATCCATTTTTACACGTCAGAGTGGAAAGGCGAACGATTTGCGGATGGGCGTCCAAAGATACCGGATGATCTACTCAAACGCGCTGTCGATCTTTCGCTAGAGGATATCTGGGGCTTTCTCTGGGATCACGGGTACAAGGATCAGTTTGACGGAAGCTGGCAGGCATTGCATCCAGAGAAGCCCTTCGCTGGCCGCGCATTGACGGCACGGTACATGCCTTCGCGGCCGGATATGGCAAAGGCGATCGAGGCCGAAGGTAAAACAGAAGGTCGTGTGAGTGGAACCAATAGTTGGCCTATTGCGGAGCTGAAGTCCGATGATGTCTACGTCGCCGATGGATTCGGAAAGATTGTTGAGGGAACGTTGATTGGTTCAAATCTGGGGAATGGGATCGCAGCTCATACGCATGCCGGTTTCGTCTTTGATGGCGGCATACGCGATCAAGAGGAGAACCGCGAGATCCCAAATTTCAACGGGCTTTACCGAGGATATGATCCCTCGGCATGGGCGCGGATGGTGCTTACGGGAATCAATATTCCTGTACGTATTGGGCGTGCGATCGTGCTGCCTGGAGACCTGGTATTGGCCAAGAAGGATGGCGTGCTCTTTATACCGGCGATCCTGGCTGAAGAAGCGATCAGTTCTGCAGAGTTTACCAATCTGCAGGATGTATATAACTTCGAGCTCAATCGCGACGGCAAGAATGGTGCCGACTTTGAGGGATGGTCAACGGCCAAGTTCGAAAACTTTGCTAAATGGATCGGCGCGCATCCAGAAAAAGTGAAGATGTCTCACGCTGAGTTTGAGAAGCTGCTGGCGGACGCTGAGAAGCGTCAATAACGCAATCAACCTTGTGACCACGACGTGATTTTACGGATGATCTTCTGGTTTATTTTCAGTCTGCTGCTGGAAAGAATCAGCCATCTTGACTGCCTCATGAGACGCTTCATTCGCTTCCTGCTCGCGGCCAAGCTTGCGCAGTTGCGCAGCGAGCAGAGCGTGCAATGCACCTCTCTCGTCAGGATAGCCAGCGGCAAGTGCTGCCGTCAGACGATTGACTGCATCTTCTGTCCGACCAGTCTGTGCATACGCTGTTGCCTGCTGAACGAGAGTCCAACCATCGCGCGGCTGCATTTGCCTGAGCTGATCAAGGAACGTTAGAGCGATTGAGTAGTCTCGTTCACTCATGGCTATGTTAGCCATCAGGCGCAACAACTGTCTGCGATGAGGATTCTGTTGTAGAGCCTCCTGCGCGTTTTGACGAGCCGTGGCCATCTCCCCAAGGCTGAAGTAGGTCTCGGCCAATTTTTCTAGAAGAGCTGGGTCCTTTGGCTTGAGCTTCAACGCTTCTTTGTATTCGAGAGCAGCACGGGTAGGATCAAGATGAATTGAAAGCAGGATGTCGCCGCGAATCTGGTGGACGGAGCTGTCTTTTCCTAATGTCTTCAACCTGTCCGCGGTATGCAGAGCCCCCGCTTCATAGCACGTTGTAAGCGAAGCGGCTGCCGCTTGTGCACCGAAGCTCAGTCCGCGTTCAAGAGCCGGAATGGCTCGTGAACAATCGTCGAGTTCCGCAAATGCGACTCCGCGCCAAAACCACTCTTGCGAATTTTGAAAAGGTGGAGAGGGCATTGCCGCCAATTGTTCCCAGCGGGCTTCTTCAAAGAGATCCGCAGCGGGTGACATGTTTGTTTGAAGCGATATCACCGGCTTGAGAATGCATGGCTGTGATCCGATGCGTAGACACTGCCATAATGCACCGTTTGTTTGAAAATCGGGAAGCAGGGTATGCGGCCATGCTGCGAGAAATCTACTTACTGCGACCGCAGAGCGCTCACTGAGTGTGATGAGCTTCTTCTCTGCATCGGACCAATGTCCATGCGCTGCATCGACGAGAGCCTCCAATTCCAGGGTCGACGAGGCAGTTGGATTTTGTTGTTGAGCTGCCTTGAGGCTGATCTCCGCTTCGGCTTGCTTGCCGAGTTCTGCCTGCGCTATGCCCAGTTCGCCCCAGACTCCCCCCAGCCCAGGATTCAGTGCGACTGCTTGCTTCAAGAGAGATTCTCTAGTTGTCAATGTAGTTGTGGGGGCGGAAGCCGCGACTAACAGCAGTGCGGCTCTCCCTTTTGCCGAAGCTCGCAGTGAAAACGTCAGTGTTCGATAGCGTTCCAGGCTGAAACCTGTCCACCAGACTAGGACCTGCTCTGAGTCTGGCGAGCGTGTAACAGCGGATTGAAATGCTTCGGCGGCAGAAGCAAAATCTTTTAGTTCCATCTCAGCATCGCCCAGAGTGCCTTCTGCTGCCTCATTCACTGGATCGGCATTGGCAGCGATACGCAGGGGGCCAATTGCATCAGATATATGACCGCTCTGCAGAAGTACAACACCGAGGAAATAGTTAGCGGAAGGATCGTGCGGTGCAAGATGGATCGCTTCGGTCAGCAAGGGAATTGCGTGCTGATAATCTCCCTGCTGGCTGAATTGTGAGCCTGTGTTCAGGAGCTTTTCAAGCTCGGATGAAGGTGTTGTCTGTGCCCCGGCACACAAGGCGATGAAAACGATCCAGCAATGAAATTCAGGACGCGCTTTCATGCGCGGATTCTAGCAGAAGTATAGACATTGCTGGAAAGTCCGATGACGGTTATTGAGTGCCTCTCAGGCTTTTAAGAGGAGGTGCTGCAGCAAGTAGCGTGAGGTAGTTGTCTACGAGCAAGCCTTCGTAGCCATTGGGATTGCCTTTCCAATCTGTCCAGTCATAGGTTTGGCCGTTTGCACCGCGTCCTTGGAAGCCTCCATCTTTGAAGCTCTTCAAAATCGGAAACAGGATCGCATCCGCTTGCTGGTCGCGCCCGAGAATTCGCAGCGCCTGGATTGTAAAGTAGGCATAACAGGCGGATGCGCCTCCGTTTTCGAAGGTCTGAAAGCCATCGGATCCGTCAGCCTTTGATGGGCCGCCGTAGCGAGGATTCAGGTCGACATAATCTTCTCGTCGAATAGGGATCAGATTGCCCGGCAGCCCGAGGTCGAAGCGGTTGTAGCCTACGTCCTTCATCTTGAGGAGAAGCTTGTCCCATATCTGATTGCCTTGTTCGTTAGAGACTAGTCCGTATGTGACGGCCATCCCATTGATGAAGAGAAAGTAGTAGTCATGCAGTTTTCCGTCAGCGCTTTTCCAGCCGGCAAGCACGCCCGTTTCGGAGTTGTAGAAGGTTCGGTAGTAGATCGCCTTGACCATTTCTGCGCGTCGCTGGTAGGCCTCTGCTTCCTGATTGCGTCGTGCCGCGAGGGCCAGCGCCGACATGCCCTGGTACGCGGGGTAGGCCAGGGCATTGGCGTAAGCGTCTTTATGGCCGAAGCCTATCGTGTCCCACCAATTTGAAGGACGTATTTTAAGTTCGATCGGCCACGACCCGGAGTTTCCGCTCAAGGGGTATTCCATGAGACCATCGCCATCGCTGTCGAACTCGATTATCTTGTCGGCCCAGTACTTGATCGCGGAATAGTTCCGGATCAACCATGCGGCATCACCCGTTGCGCGGACGTAATCCGCAGTGGCTATGACCAATGAGGGGTAGACATCGAGAAAGTCATAGTCCACGCGTGGAGGAAGCATATAGCCCGTCATACCATAGCCGGTCATACCCCCGATATATCGTTCGAGGGTCTGCCGTACCAGATCGAGGGCCGTCAAACCTTCTGCAAGCGGAGGCATGCGCTCTGCCATCATTGAATATTCGAAAACGGTGATGGGCGTGGCATCGCTGGCGGAGTTGTTCGAGAGTGCGCGTCTGCGCGGGTTGAGTTGAAAGATGCTGAGGAAGTCGCGGCGGTATCCGTCGTAGCGTGGATCGGCATCGATGCTATCGCCATGCGGATATATCGCAGTAACTTCGAATCGATATTCAATCTCCGAATGCCATGTCCATGTGGATGGCGGAAGAGAGACGCGCACAAAGTTATCTCCGTGATCGCGGGATGCGTCGTACTCGACGACAGCATCTTTCAGCGTGCTTGTGATGCGAAGAGTGCCATGGGCAGGAAAGTGCAGGAGAGCAGGCAGGTGAATCGTTCCATCATCATTAACCAGGCCGAGGAGTGTTGAGTGCGTGTTGGTTGGATCGAACACCAAGACCACCGGTTCAGCCAGATTGCCCAGAGTGGTTGCGGAACGGATCACAATGGCTGAGTCACTAAAGGTAAAACTCCATGCCGGCTTCAGATCGATTGTGTTGAGTCGATACTCGACGATGTTTTCATTGTGTATAACATGGTAATGCAAACCAGTTACAGGCAAGGGAAGCATGACGTTCGTATCAAGCTTGTTCTGACCCAGGGAGTCGACGGAGAAAGTTAGAAAGTGCGGTTGGTCGGAAGCTAGTTGCAGGCTGAGGAAACGCGAACGGTAGGTAAGATTCGATGCGCTTCGATCGGAAGCGAAACTCGATTGCCCTGGCGTGGTGCGGATACCGTCCGCAACTGCAATGGCTCCAGCGGCAAGTTTGATGAAAGTTCGTCTGGTAGTTCCCAAAATTCTCCCGCTTCACACCGTCAAAAAATCGAATGAGTTAGTTCAGATTGATCCAAATGAAAAACCCTTAGCTTCTGTGCTTGTTGAGAAGCTTTTTAAATATGATCAGGTCTTGTTTTGCTTCGTCAGGGTAGCCGAGTTTTCTGCAAAGACGAGCAGCCTTGTAATAAGCACTGCCGATCCCGGGTTGTGGACTTGCTTGGGCGCTCCGGATCGATGCGCGGTATTTGTCCAATGCACTTTTGAGGTCGCCGGCTTCTTCCAGAACGATTCCCATTTGCAATAATGCTTCGTTGTTGTTGGGATTGATTTCGAGAGCCTGAGTTAGATAGGGCTTTGCTTCAGCAAAACGATTCTCGGCAATAAACATGGTCGCCAGATCAATCATTGGCCATTCAGTTTTGTTTTCGCTCGTTGCCTGCTGGTCTATTGCTTTGATATACCAATGCTCTGCCTCATTCACTTCATGTTTGCCGTCGTAACACAGACCCAGATTTTCATATGCGCGAACAAAGCCGGGCGCAAGCTCAACAGTTTTTTGGCTTTCAGCAATGGACTCATCAAATCGGTTGAGGGTGTAAAGGAGCCGTGCGAAAAAATAGTGTGCTGTCGCGTTGTTGGGTTCAAGTTGGATAGCGGTGCGAATTGGTGGCTCGGCCCGGTCCATGTGTCCTGCCTGGCTTTCCGCCAGACTGATAAGCATGGCTCTAGTCGCAGTGATTCCGCTCATCTGGTTGGCATCATCGAGCAATTTCAATGCTTCGCGCGTACGATTCTGGCCTAGTCTGACTTCTGCAAGCAGGGTGATCCAATCGCCATCACGCGGAGCAGTCATCATTTCGGCTACGACAATCTTTTCTGCGGAATCGATCTGCCTAGAGTCGATGAGGTGTTGCGCTTCAGATTTCTTATCCAGCATTTGGGCTGGGCAGCAAAGGGAAGCGCTCAGCATGGCAATTGCTGCCAAATAGCTCAATTGTCCAGTTCGCCACATTCCCTTCAGCAGCACGAGAGCCTCTATTCTCATTCAAAACTTTGCACTTCTGAAAGAGCCCAGCGGGCTCGTAAATTGATGTCGGTTTACTTAGTTGACGTTGCTTTCTGCGAGCCGGATGCGCCACCCTGTGGAGGCATCGTGCGCTCTGATACCTTCGTCGCAGTTGGCCCATAGTATAGCGCCGAAGGAATGGATACATGCGAAGATCCTGTTTGCTCCTTCAGCTCTGTCTCAGAGCTTGAGTATCGTCTTGATTGTTTTTGCATCATCGCGTAAGACTTCATAAAACCCGGCATCCGCTTCGTCCAACGGATAGAGGGTCGCCCAACTCATGTCAAAATCTTCCACGGCTAAGAGCTGAGCCGCTTGCCTGAGATCGTCCATGGATCCGGAGTATGAACCTGCTACGCACTTCTGGTCTAGTGTCAAGGCATAGCTGTCTAGTTCGATTCGATTTTCATGCAGGCCAACCCAGACAACCATCCCCCCTGGCTCGACAATTTCAAGCGAAATGCGTTTGGTTTCAGCGCTGCCAGCCGCATCAATGACGTATTCTGCACGTTCTCCACCCCAATGCCGTTTGCATTCGGATGCGAGGTTCTGCAGGAAGACATTGACTGTGAGATCAGCTCCCAGGAGATGGGCAACTTGCAGGCGTTCCGGAATCAAGTCCGAGATGATGACGTTCGATTGATACAGGCGTTTTGCCGCAAAGAGACACATAAGGCCGATAGGGCCTGCTCCGATGACTACAACTCGGGACTTGCGTTCCGTTCTGCCCTGACGCATAGCGTTGATGCCGTTTGCAAGGGGTTCGGCAAAGATGGCTTTTTCGCCAGGAAGGTTTTCCGGCCATGGAATCAAGACTCGTTCCGGCACCGCCAGATATTCTGCAAAGGCGCCCGGACGATGCATTCCGAAGACTTGGCGATGTACGCAAAGATTAGTGTCTCCTCGGTGGCAGGCTGGGCAGGTGCCGCAGTGAACAGTGGCGTGAGAAATGACACGGCGGCCTTTCAGATGCTGCTGGTCAGCGTCACAAACCTTTTCTACCCTGCCGCAGAACTCATGCCCCATGATCAGCGGCGGGGTGCGGCGCGGGCTTGCTGTCCTAAAGGTTTCCAATTCTGAACCGCAGATACCGCAGTGGGAGACGCGCAGCAAAACCTCTCCACGGGCGAGCGGAGGCGTGTGTACGGTTCGAATGTCCAGTTCACCCCAAGCTGGGTAGAAGAGCGCCTTCACGAAAAACCCCTCCCCTGTAATAACGTTCATCTTAGCATTTATAAGCGCTTAAGCGTTATTAATCATAATAAAGATGGAAAGTTCGCCAGAAATAGAACTTTTCAGCGCGGTTCAAAATCGGACGTAAATAGCAGATTCTAATCATTAATTGAGCACTTATTACAGCTTATGCAAGGTTTTTTAATTTCTATGTTGACAAGCGAATAAGCGATCACATATGGTTTGCGCAATTCGTAATGAGCATCGCTTAAACGATCAAACTGAAGAGAGTGCCAGCTTGCGCGAGAGATCTGCCATATGGAGCGCACATTTGGCTGCCAAAGAGTGTTTGAGCGGACTTGATCGAGGAGCAGCTGATCTTTGTGGGTTGAATCCGTGTTCGACAAAAGAGATTTGAAAAATATGAGGAATCGAACGCGGGCCGAAGTGATCGTGAAGCATTTTTGGAGAAAGAGGAGAGACAAATGAAGCTGTATCGAATACTTATTCTTGGAGTGCTTGCTGTCGCAAGTTTTGGCGGATCCTTTCTGGCTGCGCAAGTTGGAGGAGGCTCGGTGGTTGGTTCCGTCCACGATTCCTCCGGTGCAGTGATTCCGAAGGCCAATGTCACTATCACCGACAAAGAAACAGGCACAACGCTCACGACCAAGGGTTCCTCTTCAGGGCAGTATGTCTTTCCCCTGGTCCCGGTAGGAACCTACACACTGACGATCTCTGCTCCCGGCTTTGAGCAAGTGGAGCAGCCAGGCATCATCGTAGGCCTCAATAAGACGGTCAACCTTGATGAACAACTGAAAGTTGGGTCTGCAACCTCCACTGTGCAAGTTGAAGCATTGACCAGCCAATTAGAGACGGTGACATCGCAGGCTGCGACGACGATTGATCAGCAAACTTTTGACGACCTGCCTATTGCCATGACAGGAGCGGCCCGTAGCGTAACCAGCATTGCCGACTTGATGCCGGGAGTAGCCGATACAGCAGCGATTGGATACGGCTCAACCGGTGCTCAAGGCCAGGAGTTTTCGACATCCATCAACGGAGGCCAGGCATGGGGTGGCGCGGTGATGTATGACGGTATTCCCTTCATCTCCGCCAACCAAAGTGGCGACTACCGCATTCAGCCGGTTCCGGTTGAAGCGTTGCAGGAGTTCTCGCTGGTGCAGAACAATTTCTCGGCGGAATACAGCCGTACTCCGGGCGGTAACTTGACCTACACCACACGCGTAGGAACCAACAAGTTCCATGGACAGGCTTACGAGTACCTGAGGAACACGGACCTGGATGCGGCTGGATACTTTGCTGCCAGCACTCCGATTACACACCAGAATGAATTTGGTGTAAACATTGGCGGACCGATCATCATTCCGCATCTACTTCATGGAAAAGACAAGCTTTTCTTCTTCGCCTTCTACAGCGGATTCCGGCTTGCAGGCGGCGTCACAAATAGTCTTACGACGATTCCCACGCTTGCCGAACGACAAGGGGATTTCTCTGCGCTGGGACGAAACATCTACGATCCCCGGACAACCCAATGCGATGAAGGAGGGCACTGTACACGGCAACAATACAGCTACAACGGGCGCCCGAATGTCATGGACCCCACCCTGATTTCGTCTGTTGGGCAGGAATACATCAAGTATCTTCCCGATCCGATCAATGACGGCATCATCAACAACTTCCGCACCACGGGAGTCAATAACCTCATTGAAGATCGCTGGGGTGGCAGGGTTGATTACAACATCACTGAGAGAGATCTGCTTCATGGGTTCTTTTCACTTGGCCCTATCAATAATGCGTCTTACAGCACAATCTTTAAAGCTCCGATTGCTACCTACGGAGCCGGTGTCGGCAACAATCGCCTTGCTTTAGCCCGCCTGGGTTACGATCACACCTTTGGTCCTTCTTTGCTGCTACATCTAGGCTACGGGTATAACTATGACACTCAAAACGGGACTTCGCCCTATACGAATATAGTTAATACCTTCGGCATTCCGAATGCTCTGCCGATCACTCCGCAATTTTATTGCAACCTGGCTCTCTGCCCCTACGCCAGCACGGGCGGTGGCGGCGGTTCGACAAATGCGGAGAACACATACATTGGCAGCGGATTTGTTTCGTGGTTGAAGGGCAAGCATCAGTTCAAATTCGGCGGCGAGATCGACAAGATCGAAGGTAATCTGAAGCAGTCCGACAGTATTGTGGACGCAATGAACTCGACGGAAACCGGTCAACCTGGGGATGGATCAACAGGTGATGGTTTCGCGAGCTTGATGGCAGGCGCCTTCGATACCGTGCAGCAGGTAGACAACCCCTTTGGCGTCGAGAATCGCTTCCAATATCTGGCCACCTACGTTGAAGACGACTACAAAGTTTCGCATCGATTGACCCTCAATCTCGGACTACGCTACGACATTCCATGGACTCTTACCGTTCGCAACGGGATCAATGGCGTGCACGTAGCTTCTACCTTCAGCCCGACGACGCCGAATCCCGGCGCAAACAATATTCTGGGAGCGCTGGTCTATCAGGGGCACGGCAACTTCACATGCAATTGCGACCGGCTGGCGGATACCCGTTATATTCTCGCGCAGCCCAGACTTGGTCTTGCTTACAAGCTCAATGATAAGACCGTGCTTCATGCCGGTTATGGCATGTACATCAGCATCGATGGATCGAGCAATGGCAACGGGTTTGGTAGCCTGGCGGATGGTTTCAACGCCAATGTCGTCACGAACACAGTGAACAACGGAATCACACCGGCAATGTTGGTGGAAAACGGTTATCCAACCTTCACGCCGCCACCCTTTATCAGCTCTACGTTCGACAATTTCTCCGGAACCACGTGGACACAAAAATCAAGCGGGTTGCCGGGACATATCAACGACTGGACGTTGAGCGTGCAGCGTGAACTTCCATCTGGTTTCTTGCTTGACTTGTCTTACGTCGGCAATGTGGGCGATCATCTCGGATCGCGTTTGCAGAATCCGAAACAATTGCCTCTCGCATATGTTGCTAAGTACGGAGCCAGCACTTTGCAATCGTTGCTCAATTCACCCGCAGGAATTGCAAGCGGCGTTCCTGAGCCATTCCCAAATTTCAGTGAGCTGATGGGGAGCAACGCCACAGTGGCGCAGGCGTTGAGAATGTATCCGCAGTACACGGGCATTACGGTGGTCAAGGAGAACCTGGGCCACTCAACCTATAACTCACTTCAGGCAAGGTTACAGCGTCAATTCAGAAATGGATTCTCGATGCTGACCAGCTTTACTTATGCAAAGCAGAGGACCAACGCCGAGGATGAAATCGGTCAGTTCAACGACGGTCCTCAGGACACGTATAGTCGTCAAGGCGAATACTCGAATGCGTTGACGCAACCACCGCTGACGCTGGCAGTGAGCTACAACTATGATCTGCCGTTTGGCTACAAACGAAAGTATCTGAATCACGGCATCGCGGCATCGTTGCTGGGGGGATGGGGCGTTTCAGGTGTCCACCACTACCAGAGCGGCACATCGATGTTTGAAACTTCAATCACGAATACTCTGCCGATCGGCAGTTCGATTCTTCGTCCGAACTACGTGCCGGGACAATCGCTCAAGGCCCACTGGTCCGGGAAGTTTAATCCCCACAAGGATCTCTACATCAACCCTCAGGCCTTCAGCGTTCCAGATCCGGGCACGTTTGGAAATGTACCGCGCAATCTGCCGCTCCGCAGCTTCGGGTATTACAACGAAGATCTGAGCGCGCGGAAGAACTTCCATCTCTGGGAATCGATGAATCTGCAGTTTCGCAGCGACTGGTTTAATGCATTCAACCGCACGATCTTCGAGACCATCTTCACGGGAGTGAACAATCCAACGGTGCCTAACTCTGGTTTCGGTTCGATTGGTAACCAGGGAAATCAGCCGCGAACGATTCAGTTCTCACTGAAGCTGATCTATTGACCACCCGCGCCGGAGGGGAGGAAAAAGGAAAACCTTTCCGTTCTCCTCCGGTGCGTTTTTGTAATAAAACGAGAACTCCGAATAGCGATGTAGTTTAATCATCCTGACGGAGCCAAGAGAGTCATCTTCTGAATCTCAAGTCCCTCTTCTGCAGCAGTACAGCCACAACCAAGCATTCCTGATTCGTAACGTTCAATTTGAAGATATTTTTTCAATATGCCGAGGAGGCGCATTTCGTTTGCCTGAAGAAAAAGGAGAAAATAGGGCTCTAAGTCGAAGAGCCTTTTTAGGAAGTTCTGTCACCGCTACAGTGGCGTCGATGATCACGCCGGTCACCACGGCATTTCCGGCAGTCGCCGGCGAGCATAGTAGAGAACAAGCCTCGCCATCGCAGCCTAAAGTTGCGTTTCGATCCGCCAAGCCTATATGGCCGCGAGGACGAGAGACGGAGATGAATCTCTTCGTTGGGTTTCGCGCATTGTTTGAAGCTTCCCCGGGTCGTCAGGTATATCTTCGTGTCGCAGGGGCCACTCTTCTTCGGATTTATATCAACGGTAAATTCTTATCGAGCGGACCAGCCCGTGGTCCTCATGGGTTTTTCCGCGTCGATCTGCTGGATATAACACCCCTATTGGTTGCCGGAAAAAATAGCGCTTGCATAGAAGTTGCTGGCTACAACGTCAATAGCTATTACGTTTTGAATCAGCCATCGTTCTTGCAGGCGGAAATCACTGACGATGCCAATGTAATAGCATCGACTGCCGGAAAGGGCAAACCCTTCGAGGCGAAGATCCTCTCGCAACGAGTCCAGAAAGTTCAACGCTACACGTTTCAGCGGGGATTTTCCGAGGTATATCGCATCGACCAGAAGTCTGACGAATGGCGTGAACATGCAGACGCGGCGTTCGCAGCAGTTCCGTGTGTCACATCCGAATCGCGATCGCTTGTGCCGCGGCGAGTTCCTTATCCCCAGTACACAAAACGCCAGCCGGAACAAACAGTGTCTGCGGGAACGTTTCACTGGATTGCAAAAGGGCCCAAGAGCCTGGCAGAAGATAACACCGTGCCGTTCCGCGGCAAGATAAGCTCAACGCTGCTTGGGTTTACAGAGCAGGAGATGGAAGTAGTACCGTACCTGGAATTACAACGGGCTGAGAATGCCGTGAACGACCGCGTTGATATGCCATACGTGTCCAGTCAGGGTATGCAATTACAGTCCAAGCAGTTCAAGATTCTTGACTTTGGCACGAACCTGACTGGATTTATCGGCGTCACCGTTGAAGTTAAAACACCGACTAAATTGTACGTGGCATTTGATGAGGCCCTGACGGATGGAGACGTAGACTTTACGCGGCTGAACTGCGTGAACATCATCGCATACACCTTGGCCCCGGGTTCCTACAATCTGGAGTCATTCGAGCCCTATGTGTTGCGCTTTCTGAAGCCGATGGTTCTCGAGGGGGAGTGCGAGATTCGTAATCTCTATCTTCGGGAATTTACCGCGCCGGATGTCTGGACCGCTCACTTTAGTTCAAGTGATGAGGGGCTTAATGAGCTTTTTGCCGCCGCCCGAGAAGGCTATCGTGCGAATGCCGTAGACCTTTTTACCGATACCCCGTCCCGTGAACGCAGCGGATGGCTTTGTGACAGCTCGTTCACAGCACCGGTCGCTCCATTATTGAGTGGCCACACCCTCGTGGAAAAATGTTTCTTTGAGAATTACTTATTGCCGGAAAAGTTCTTGTACATCCCCAACGGTATGTTGCCCATGTGTTATCCGGCGGACCACTACAACGAAAATTTCACTCCCAATTGGTCGCTGTGGTTCTTGATCCAACTGGAAGATTATCTGTCGCGAAGTGGAGATGAGGAAATGGTCGAGGCGTTTAGGCCTCGTGTTCTTAAGCTACTTGAATACTTCAAACCATTTCAGAATGAATATGGCCTGCTTGAGAAATTGAAGGGATGGGTGTTCGTCGAATGGTCAAAATCGAATGACTACGTACAGGATGTAAACTATCCGACCAACATGCTGTATGCGGCCGCACTTAAGGCGGTTGCCCGCATGTATAGCCTTTCGCAATATGACAATCAGGCAGAGTCACTTCTTGCCGCCATTCGTACCCAATCCTATGACGGCGAATTCTTCGTGGACAATGCCATTCGCCGGGGCGGACAACTTGTACCTACCAAAAACCGAACGGAAACCTGTCAATACTATGCGTTTTATTTCGGGGCAGCATCGCGAGAAAAATATCCAGAGCTATGGGAGAAATTGCATACGCACTTCGGTCCACAGCGAAGGGAGACCAAGGCTTTCCCCGACATCCCCCCATCAAATGCCTTTACAGGCAATGTGATTCGGCTCGAACTCTTGTCTCGCGCTGGACTTGCAGAGCAGTTGATTCAGGATGCCAAGGCGTATTTTCTACCGATGGCGGAGCTGACCGGCACATTCTGGGAAAACATGGGCAACGAGGCAAGCATGAATCATGCATTCGGCTCGCACATTATCGTAGCTCTCTATCGCGACGTGCTGGGAATATACCGACTGGACACGGTTCACAAATCGGTTCATGTGCGCTTTACTTCATCTTCCATTCAGATGTGTGAAGGACGTATTCCTACGCCGGATGGATTCGTATTCATGCGCTGGACGAAGACCTCAGGCGTCCTCACGTATCAACTAGATATTCCTGCCGGGTACAGCGTTGAAGTGGAGAATCAGGGAGAGACAACCATTGCTCCAAAGAAGTTTCCTCATGGGAAAGTCACTTATGGATACAAGATCGAAGGGGGTTATAAGTAAAGGTTTGAGACACAGCTGTCAGTGAGCATGCTGCGTTGCGTGTGACGAGCAAATGAACGATACAGAAAGGCGGAGATGCATCTGACAGCTACAGCGTTGATTATTCTTGGCGGGGTTATGGAGGGATTGTTTTCTCTTCCAGTGAAGCTTACCTCCAGGTGGTCATGGGAGAACATATGGGGTCTCGGCTCGCTGGCTGCCTTGGTTCTGGTCCCGGTCCCTCTACTTTTGTTCACAGTGCCGGAATTCTCCAGTGTATATGCGTCAGCGCCAACCCGGACGATCTGCCTCGTTGCATTTTTCGGACTAGGCTGGGGATTCGGCGGCATATTTTTTGGACTCGGGGTAGCTGAACTTGGATTGTCACTGGGAACCTCTTCGATCATGGGCCTGATTGCAATTGGTGGCTCGATCGTACCTCTGATTATGAGGCGCCAAGGAGAATTGATCGGTAGAAGCAATGTTGCACTGATGCTCGGAATAGTCGTCATGCTTGCCGGGTTAGCAGTATGCTCACGGGCCGGCAGACTGAAATTCGCGAGAAACAATGAAGTGAAGATATCGGGCGAGAAACGATCATTCAGGCGCGGCATTTTCTATTGCGTCGCAGCGGGGCTTCTATCCGCTCTCGTAAACTTCGCGCTGATTTTTGGCGATCGTATAACCCAGGCAGCGAAGAATCAGGGTGTCTCGAACGCAGCTGCCACAAATGCAATCTGGGCGATTGTCTTTGCGGCGAACTATCTGGTGAATGTTGTCTATTGCGTACATCTGATGCGCAGGCGTGGGACGTTCTGGAAGTTTTCGATACCAGCTACTGGTCGTTATTGGCTGCTCGCTATAGCGATGGGTCTGCTGTGGGCCGGTGGCATTGTGATCTATGGGATTGGAGCCGCGATGGAGGGGTCATATGGTCCGTTTTTTGCGTTCCCCCTGATGCTTATCGTCTCGATTCTCACAGGCAACGTGGTGGGTGTTTTTCTAGGCGAGTGGCGCGGAGCAGCGAAGGGCGCAAAACACACGATGCAACTCGGCGTGATGGTGATGATGGTCGCAATTGTCGTCTTGGGTTATGCCAATTGGTGGTCGCAGTAGAGTGCACGTCGATTCTGGATCGTGAATTTGACGGTCTATTGCTGAGTTCGTTGCATGGCTGAAGCACTCGGGAGGTAATTTGAAAGTGGTTGGCAATTGCGAAGTACGATGCATGAGAAGAGCGACTGCAACCGCCCTTCTGTTCATGGCCCTGTTGTTCGCGTATGATATGCAACCCGCTCATGGTGCAGGGTTCGCCGCAGAAAATGAAGCACCAAAGCCACCCGCTTATTCGCGTGTTTATGATGTGCTGCCTGTTGCTCAACGTGGCGAAGATGAAATCAGTCTGGATGGGCAATGGGACCTCGCGGAGGACAAGCGGGATCTCGACGAAAAGACAATCGATATCGATGGCCTGCAATGGAAACAGGTGCAGATGCCAGCGACAATCCAATATGCGCTCTTTCACGCAGGCGCAATTGAAAATCCCTGGTATGCCGATAACTGGAAGAAGCTTCAGTGGATTCAGGATCGTGACTGGTATCTTCGCCGGCGCTTTCAGATTCCCGCCGCGTGGAGCGGCCGTCACGTCCGATTGCGATTCGACGGTATGGACTATACCGGGGCAGTATGGCTCGACGGAAGATTATTAGGCATTCACGAAGGAATGTTTGGCGGCCCTACTTTTGACATAAGTCAGACTGTAGCAGCCGGTTCCGAGCACGAGCTTATCGTGCGGCTGATTCACGAGACACCTACTACACCTACGCAAAGCATGACGCCTCAACCCGGTATCAAGCCGATGAAGTCCTGGGCGATCGACGGGCGCAGTTATGTGTGGGGCAATCGATATCGTTCGATCGGATTATGGCGCTCGATTCGATTGGTCAGCTCTGGCCAGACCTACATGGAAGCTCCGTGGGTTAGAACCGAAAAACTCAATTCCGACTCGGCATTGTTGTGGGCGCAGACTACCATCATCAATGCCGGGCGGCCGTTCAACGGTGCTGTACGAGCCAGAATCGTGAATAGCCAAAGTGGGAAGGTGGTGTGGCAGCAGGAGGCAAAGCAACACATACCATCTGGAACATCCTACTGGGAACGCTCGATCGAAGTGCGAAGCCCACAACTGTGGTGGCCCATTGGATTGGGCGACCAGCATTTTCATCGTCTCGAACTATCATTGCTTAAAAATGGAGCAAAAGAGGATTCGATAAGCTCGCGCTTCGGAATTCGAACAATTGAGCTGCGCCGTAATCCTTACTTGCCGAGCAAACCGCGTTCGAATCCCGGCCTGCCATCCTGGCTGACAGACCAGACGAAGATGGCGGATAGACACACCGACCATCTTTGGCAGCGCAAAGACTTGTGGCAAAGTGACAATCTGTTGGAGGAAGAAGGCGAATACAACTCGGATGCAGGCGCGCGTTATTTATTTATCGTTAACGGTCGCTCTATGTATGGCAAGGGTGTGAACTGGATGACTTCAGATGCGCTCCTCACTCAGACACCAGAACGCGAAGGCTGGCTTGTGAAAGCGGCACGCCTCGCAGGCATCAATCTCTTCCGCCTCAATGGCGGTAACGATATTTTTGAAACCGAACAGTTTTACAATCTCTGCGATGAAGCCGGAATCCTCGTGTGGCAGGAGCTACCACTCACATGGACGCACGATAACGGGACACCTCTCACGACATGGCGTGAGCAGATCAAACAGTCCGTGCTGCGAATCCGCCAGCATCCGTCGTTGGCTTTGTATGCAGGAGGAAATGAACTCAATCCATATCTCGAAGCGACGGCAGCATATTTTGGAACCGGCAGGGAGATCATAGCGGAATATGATGACCGCCCTTTCCGGATGGCCTCTCCAATGGGAACTGACTACCATGCGTATGCCTCTCAAGAGGCGGACTTCAACGATCTTTGGAATGGCGATCCAAACTGGTATGTGCGAGACTTTGCGGAGAGCGCGAATTTCATCTCTGAATGGTCGTATGCAGTCTTTCCCGACCTGTCTACGTTGAGACGTGTGGCGCCTCCTGAAGAATTAAAAGGTGGCCCGATTGGCTACGACATGGATAAGTTTCTTGCTACTCGTCCAGCCATTCAGGAACATGTCGCCGAGCCGGGCGATACAGCAATGGCTCAGAAGAAAGCTTCCTGGTATGGCGATATGGCCAAGGCCGATCTGGCTCAATACATTGAATACTCGCAGATGGCGCAAGCAGATATCTATGGCTATGTGTTTGAGCAGTGGCGCGCGCAGTTTCCATACAAGGGAGGCCAGGCGGTATGGATGTATAACCCGGTCAGTCCGTCTTCAGGATGGAATCTGATCGATTGGTTTGGCCAGCCGCAAATGTCTTACTACTCAACCAAACGCGCTGATGAGCCTGTGCATGTGATGGCGGACACGAACTATTTTAGCTGGGGGCCGGGTAGCATGTTTCACGCTTCAGTCTTCGCAGTGAACGACGGACTAAAACCACTTATCGGAAATAAAGTAACTGTGAGAATTCTGGATCAGAAGATGAATCCGGCTTTAAGCCAACACTGGACATTGACGGTTCCGGCAGGTGGCACAAAGAGCGATAGCCACGAAGTGACCTGGCGTATTCCTGCGGATATGCCGGAGGGCTATTTCTTCTTGGAGGTAACGATGAAAGACGCGCAGGGGCGTCGTGTTTCCAGTCGTGCCTATTGGCTCCGAGTGTTGGCATCCCTCGCCAGCCCAGACGCGCTTGCGAAGTGGCAGGCAAAGGCGTCCGCGGAAACTATGTCGACAAATGGACCTTGGCTGAAGCCGCAAATTGAAGAGATTCAGACGAACCTCTCCAGCACGATTCTGAGTTCCAAGGTGGTTGGCTCAGAATTACAATTGACTGTGATGATTAAGAACATCGGTACGAAGCCTGCTTATCCAGTTCAGTTGTCAGTGGAGTCGGATGTTTACTCGTCGCTCTGGGATGATAACTACTTTTGGCTCCCGCCTGGGGAGAGTAGGCCTGTAGAGGGGACGGTGCGTTTGGATATGAATGGCTTGGATCCGGTCACAAATCCTGCAGTCGTCAAACCTTCTGATATAAGCCTGTCCATTTCTGCATGGAACGCAAGTGCTTCTAAGTTGAAAATAAATAAAGCGACTGCATTGACGGCCAAATCTCTCGGCAATCTCAGTAAGGCGACAGAAACGTCGCTCTCTGTTACTCCGGAACGGGTAAATCAGGCGAAGTAGGAGAGACCATGAGTTTGGTCTGATCGTGAAAAGTGCCGATAGTTTGGGTCACGAGGCGTTCGGCGAAAACAGGATCATGGGTGTTCAGGGCATCGATGATACGTTGGTGTCGCTCGATGCTCTGGACCCACTGACCCTTTTGAGTGCGCACTGTATGCATGACTACGAATGCGAAGAGCGGCACAATGATCCGTTTAAGGGCCTGTACCAGCATTCCGTTGCCTGTCTTCTCTGCGAGCAGGAGATGAAATTGCAGATCGCGCTCGTAGAATGCGTTTATGTTGTTACAGTCGGCGGCGGAACGCATGTCCGAAAGCGTCTGCTCCAACTCGCTGAGGTCAACCTTCTTCTGGGCAACAATGCGGGCGCCATAACCCTCGAGCAAGGCTCGAAGCTCATAACAATGAGCTACGTCTTCTTCTGTAAGACGGGTTACCTGGGCTGTACGTCCTGGTCCCTTCTGAACAAAACCCTCGCCAACGAGAATATTGATCGCTTCCCGGACAGAACTCTGAGAGAGCTTCAGAAGCTTGGCGTACTTCACCTCAACGATTTTTTCTCCAGGCGCCAATCGCCCGCTGACAATTTCCTGTCGAAAGTACGCGGCCAGATTGTCCTTGACCAACAGGAGATCTGTCTGCGCATTTTTTATCGCGATCGGAGACGAACTCATGCCCCATGTTATCATGCAGATGCTCTCACGGCTGTGTCGCAAAGAAGAGATCATCTCCTCCCTTTGCAATTGGCATTTCCCCGTCTCGTATTTGTCTTATCTCCTGGGATCTTCCCCCGCCTTATCGAAGTATCGAGTGGCTTCATATTTCAGGCGATCCTTCGAATGCACGCTGACCACTTCAAGCACTTTATATTGGGTATGAAAATGCTCTTCAATCGTTGTGGTGTGCCGGCCTGTCGCACCGGTATCTTCAGGGGGTTACCCGTCGGCGCGTCCTAAAGTTGTTAGATCGTAACTGCGTGTGTATGTGAAGGAGGATAACAGTGAACTATAGAAAAGCAATACCCAACAGATTTGCAAACAAGGTCGCGGTTGTTACTGGAGGGTCAGCCGGAATAGGACGGGCGACTGTTGAAGAACTGTGCCGTGAAGGCGCCTCTGTCATTTTTACGGGGCTTGAGCCACAAGAGTGTGAAGAAACAGAAGTGGCATTACAGGACGCAGGTTACAAGGCTTTTTGTCTTAGCGGAGATATGGCTGAGGAGGGGTTTGCAGCAAGCACAGTTGAGGAAGCCATCCTTAAATTTGGGCGCGTCGATTATTTGGTAAACAACGCTTTTTCGTTTATTTCAAAAGGTCAGGATGCAAGTATCCAGGATTGGCAGCGCGTATTCAGCGTTGGCCCGACGGCATATGCGCTAATGGGAACCTTGGCCGCTCGTGAGATGCGGAAAGTTGGTGGGGGCGCGATCGTCAATATCTCAAGTATTTCAGCATTTATTGCGCAAAAGGAACGATGGACCTATAACAGCGCTAAAGGTGCGGTCCATATCTTGACTAAATGTATGGCTTTGGATCTGGCTTCAGACCGAATTCGCGTGAACAGTGTGAGTCCTGGATGGATATGGACGCGGGAAGTACTTAAGGCTGCTGGTGGAGATCGAGAAAAGTGGGATCCGATATGGGGGCAATTCCACATGCTCGAGCGTTGTGGCAATCCGGTAGAAGTCGCGGCGGCAATTTTGTTTCTACTAAGTGACGATGCATCGTTTATTACCGCTGCAGATCTGCCTGTCGATGGTGGATATCAGGGGCTTGGCTGCGAGGGACTTGGAATGAACAGCAAATTCGCTGGTTCTCAATAATCGCATTCCATGCGATGTGAAGTATGGGAAAACGCGAGTAAGTAAGAATCAAATGCATCTTTGCTTCGGATTTGTTCAAAAGTTGTTGACGAAGGATCTTTCGATGATGGTTTTTCTGCAAATATCGAAAATCTTGCCGGTCACACTGCTCTTATCAGCTTTAGCGTTTATAGCTGTCTCGGGTGTCTTAAGTAGGTTAGTGGCGGAGAGTGAGGGATTCGAACCCCCGGTACCCTTTCGAGTACGTCTGATTTCGAGTCAGGTGCATTCAACCGGGCTCTGCCAACTCTCCGCGTTTTAACTTCCTTATTCTCTTTTATTTGATAGCTTTTGTTTCTTGCTAGTTTCCGATTCAGAAGCCTCGGTGTCCGATTTGGTGTCCCTTTGATTTTTGCTCTTGACCAGACAGTCAACTGCCGATGCCTGGTGTTCGGGAGCAAGATGGGAGTACCGCATGACCATCTGAAGCGTTGTGTGCCTGAGCAGTTCTGCGACGGTACGCAAATCCACTCCGGCCATAACAAGTCTACCGGCAAAGGTATGGAGGTTGCAATGCCAGCTTGGGCCTTGATCTTCAAGCGCGGTCGGAAACCAGCCGCGTGAGCCCTAAATAGTCCCCCTTCCGCGGAGCGAGGGAAAAACGAGAGGCTTTGGCTTGGCACAATACCGATCTGCTTTTAAATCAGGTAGATCGGCGGTGCATCCATTTTACCTGCATTTGTGCAAAACTGATTTCACGTTAAGGTAGCTGAGACTTCTATTGACCTTGCCTGTCCGCTTCTTTTGTTCTCACCGCGACCTCCTCTTGGAGAATTTAGCGTTCTGAGCAATCATCAAGATGCCATTGCGGCGATGGACTTCATTACTGTGCCGACGCTGACGTTTGGTGCGCTGTACTGCTTCTTCGTCGTTGCGCATGCCCGGCGGCACATCTTGCATTTGGAAGTTACTCGGCATCCTACCAGTGCCTGGGTTGTGCAGCAGTTGCGGGAAGCATTCCCCTGCGATTCCTCTCCGAAGTTCCTGATCTTTGACAGAGCCACGAATTTCAATGCAGAGGTAGTCGAGACAATCAAGACGCTGGACATCGAGCCCAAACATACCAGCTTTCGAGGTCCTTGGCAGAACGGTGTTGCGGAGTGTTGGGTTCGCAGTTGTAGAAGAGATTTGCTTGATTATCTCATAGTGCTGAACGAGCGGCATCTCAAGGGCTAATGCGTGAGTACGTCCGCTACTATCACGAAGACCGGGCGCATCTTGCGTTGACTACTAAAGGAACGCCTGTTGGACGAATCGTGGTTGGGCTTTCAGAGCTCTCTCGAACGGTCATATCCATGCCAAGACGCGGTGGCTTGCATCATCGTTACGACCGAGTTGCATGAGTAGTTGCGTCAAAAATAATTCCTAGCCATCGCCCTCAGTTTGTGGAAGACGTGTGCCTCTCCACCTTTAACGTTCCATTCGGCACTCTCCTCGCGACGCCATCTGAGCATCAAACACCGCTTTCCGAACGATAAATCGCGGCCAAACTTATCCTCAATCCCAAAACCTTTCCCGCTTTACGTCCGGATGGTATTTGGGCGAGGCACAGGTCAAGATTGGATGCCGATAACCTAAGCTGGTTGATATTCGCGGGTGGCTATCGAGGATTAAGCTGTTCTCCAAACCATCGGACAATACCGTTTGTGCCCAAGGCTTTCGCTTCGGCCGTCCTGTCCGGGTAGCGGCCTACCTGGTTTGCGCGGGGAACGGCGTTGGCTATCTTGCTGCTTGCAATAGGTGGTGTAACAGGGTCGCTCATAACCTGCTGAATGCGGAGACTCCTGTCCTTCAACTGGGGCAGGTAAATCAGTGGATCGAGGTTCGAGACGCGCTGCATAAACTCCGGTGTGAGGTACATAGGCCTTTCGTCTTCGGGTATCTGCTTTGACTCCTTGAGCCAGTCTGGCCAGTCGCCCCATGGGTTCATGAGGTCGAGGGTATGGATGCGTGCATCGGCAGCCGCTGCAAGAATGGCGATAGCTCCTCCTGACCCTTCTCCGAAGATACCGACATGCTGGATGTCGAGGTCGCCGCGCGTGTCCAGATAATTCAAGATCATCTGTACATCATGTGTAGACGACGCGAGTGCTTCCTGCAGTTCGCTCACGAACCATTCCTTCATGGGGCGGGGGGCGTGAAATCGCTGCATGGAGAGGGCGGATCCGAAACCAGCCACAGCGAACCCGTTCTCTTTGGCCAGATTGCACCAGCGCTCTTCCCGGAAAAGATTCGAGTCGTAGGTGTAGTTGTACAGGAATAAAACGACGGGTAGTTTTTCAGATCGTTGGGGTCGAATGACATAGAGGTCTATGGGATCGAGGGGGCGCCACTGCATACGCAGGAGCTCGCGTGTGCAGCCGCCTTGCAGCTCGACCTTGCTCAGGAGCATGCCGCCGGTGGCTTCCAGCGGAAGCCCGCTCTTGGCGAGGGAGAGCGTTGACCAGTCTTCAGCGGCGGGCGCATTGGTGGTGACCGTGTCCGGAGATGCTGTCTGCGCGTGCAAAATCGTGGGCGCCAATGCGATCGAGATGAACAGTACGATGAGACCGCGATACATTCTCAGCTCCAGGTTAGTATTTCGGTTGGATTCGTATCAGGTGAGGTTCCCTACGGCGTTTTCACAATTTCCGACATGGGGCGGTGTGGAGCTTTCTTGAGGAAAACGCCACTCAAGCGTACCGCCTTCGCTACACATCCATTGTGAAAACTCTCTAGCAAGAAATCGGCAGATCCGGCGATGAGGCCGGGTCTGCCGTGTTGACGTTGAAAGAGTGGTGCTGTTGGGCTAGCGGCGCTGTCCGGTCTGGCCGGTTGTGACGCCATGCGCGGTGCAGTAAGCAGAATCCGCGGTCAGGGTATAGACCACGCCGCCTACGTCGCCACCGGCTTCAGCCGCAGTGCAGGCGCTGCTGGCAAGTCCAACATGGCCATTGGCGGCAGTGGTGGGCTGGATCGTTCCGGCTGGCGGAATGAAGTGCGAGCGGACGACCTTCAGAGTGGACGGGGTGATGAAGTCGGGGCGGGAGGTTGTAGTGCCGAAGCTTACGAAGGCCTGCGCTGAGCTCGCGAGGCTGGTAACAGCGGCCAGCGGCGACGAACCGAAATTCACCAGGCGAAGCAAAGACCAGACGGGATAGGTGCCCTGCGCGGTGGTGTGGAGGTCGACGTTGGCCAGGTTGGTGCTGCCGGTGAGAGGGATCGTTCCGTTGTAGGTTGCGGTGCTCTTCAGAAGGGGATCGATACCGTCAACCTTGAGATACTTGGCGAAGGGCGCTGCAGTGTTGGTGAAGCCGGCGAAGTTGGCGACGCTCCAGAAGCTGTAGCCCAGGCTGTTGGGGTTGGCGATCACTTGGGCCAGTTCCTGGCCGGTGCCGATCGCGCGCTGACGGGCGCCTCCGCTGAGCGTGGCGATGTTCATCGGGTTGGAGAGAGGAACGGTACCGCTGCAGTTCTTCTGGGCAGCAAGCTGATTTACGCCCACGTCCTGTGAAGTCTTCGCTGTAGTCGTGTTGGTTACGTTGTACTCCACGGTGTTGTAGGTTCCGGAGAGGGGTTCGCGGATGAGCACTTTCGCCGAATCGCCCATGCCCGTAGCAGAGAGGACCTGCTGCGTATAGGAGTAGGTTCCGTCCAGGAAGTTGGCCAGCGTCTGGCTGGTGATGTTGGTGATGGAGGGGTTGCTAAAGCCAGTCGTATCGCCGTTTCCGTTCACGACGAATACCACCGGGGTGGCTCCCACGGGAGTGACCGAGAAGCTGGCCGGAAGGGTGAAGTTGATTACGTTGAATACGCTTGAGCTGAATTCGCTATCGATCTGGCCGCCGTTGGTGTAGCCGAGGCCGAGATACTGAGAACCGGTTGCTACCGGCGTACCGCAGCTGGTCAGCGCACGTGCGATGGCAAATTCAGCGTCTTCCGGACGGATGTCGGTTCCGGCTGCATTCACTTTCGCTGCGTTCAGCTTGTTGGCAACGGCTACGGGCAGCGCGACTTCTCCCGCGGTTCCGAGGATCAAGCCAGCAGAAGCCGGATTGGTGGTGGGATAGGCAATGCTGCACTTCGCCGTGGTGAGGTTGGCATTGAACAGGCACCGGTTGCCGACCACGGAGTCAGTCTGCAGGTAGCCATAGATGGTGGAGGTAGAGGTAGGCGCTGCGCAGGTTCCGCCGGTTCCCGTCGTCCACGCTGCCCAGGCGCTGCCTTTGTCCTGCAGTGAAGGGGTTACGCTGCTGTCAGTGGCGATGACGGAGTTGGTGTTCTCGCTCCAGACACAGGTTGCCTTGATGGAGCCGAGGGAGGACGATGCGCCCAGGCCGAGTTCGAGGAAGAGGCCGGAAGAACCGAGGCCGTCTACAGCTACGGTCTGCGCGTTGGAGTGAGCCGACATCGAGACGGCCGCGACGGCAACCGCTAACGCTGCTTTCAGGAGATGCTTCATAGTGTCGCTCCTTGGTGCTGTTCTGTTTCGGGGGATAGCCTGGCTTGTGTATCCGCGCCTGCATGTCCGCGAGGGATCTTAAGCCTGAGCCGCTTACTCAGCTTGTGCTCGAACGAGAATCATGGAGTGACAGCCGAGTCCTTCTCCAAAGTCTGGGAACAGGATTTAATCAAGTGCTGGATGCTGGAGCGCCGCGTTGCTGATGGCGCTTCTATCCGGGTAGACAAGGAGAGACGCTCAATCTCAACAGCCCAGTGGCAAATTCACCGTGATGCAACTAGGGGTTCACTGCAGATCAACAGGCGGTTGGCGTGGATAGAATTTGTTAACGCCGGTCAGTGTTTCAGCACCAAAAGAGCGCCTCGGACATTAAGTCGTAGCATAGGGTGAAGATAACTCATGTTTTATCCAGGCGATCGAGAGCTATTCATGATCATATGTATTGTTTTGACGATGCTAGCGCGCAACGTTAAGTTGAGGATCAGGCTAGGGCGAAAATCGAGTTAAGAGCTACAGGGAAGACTGCACACATCAATTTATCGGTCTTTAACGTTGCAATGCCGATCCGTATGTGAGGATGAAGGCTCCTGACAGGGCTGCTTTATGCAGCTCTTTGCGTACTTGTTTTTTTGTTTCTTAATGCAGGGCGAACGTTGCACCTCTTTCCGGAATATTCCTAAAAAAAGTGTAAAGACACCGTTGAGAACGGATGTGCTTGAAAGTCATTCAATTGGGATGACTCTTGCGCCTGCCCGCCGAGACGTCTGACTTGTGCGCCGATTCGGAAGGGCTGAAGGCTAACTGCGTGGTTGTGGAGGCTGTGGGAAGTATGTTGAGAAAGGTTGGGCAATGGAGGGCATCGGTCGGCCTGGTTTTAGTGGCGATACTGATTGGATGTGGGGGCAGTTCATCATCAAAGTCGGGAAATGTAACTGCGACTCCGACCTTTAGTCCAGGCGGAGGAGCCTACAACACATCGAAGACCGTCACGATAGCAGACGCCACCAGCGGTGCAGTGCTCTATTGCACGACCGATGGCACGACACCGACGACCTCCTCTCCTGTTTGTGCCGAGCCCACTACGGTCTACAAGACAGAATTCCTTCAAGCTATCGCCGTGGCGCCCGGAAAGAGCGCAAGCGCAGTCGCTTCGGCGGCCTACACGATTGACCTGAGCGCTGCAGCTACGCCAACCTTCTCGCCGGCCGGCGGCAGCTACACCGGAAGCCAGCAAGTGACAATCGCGGATGCAACCACGGGCGCGAACATTTACTACACTGTCGATGGTAGCGTGCCCAGCGCATCTTCTGCGCTCTACACGGGCCCGGTGACCGTCTCCAGCAGCGAGACGCTCAGCGCGATCGCCGTAGCGTCCGGCTACTCCAACAGCGGAATAGCCAGCGCAACCTACACCATCAATCAAGCGATTGCCGCGCCGGTCTTTTCAGTTGCTTCGGGAAATTACACTTCGGCACAAACGGTGACCATCACGGACGCCACTCCAGGTGCGACGATCTACTACGCTATCAACGCTACGGCCTCCGCGTCTTCGACGCCTTACGCTGGGCCGATCACCGTTTCTCAAACAGAGGTTGTGAGCGCGATTGCAGTGCTCGCGGGCAATAGCAGTCCCGTCGCAACCGCCGCGTATTCGATTACCCTCCCCCAGCCTGTTCCCGCACCAACCTTCTCTCCGGCGAGTGGCGGCACGCTTACTGCAGGGCAAACCGTGACGATAGCAGATGGAGACGCAAACGCCTCCGTCTACTACACGAGCGATGGGAGTACGCCAACGGCCTCGTCCACGCAATACACCGCGCCTGTCGCGCTGTCGACCGCGGGGACTGTGACGATCAAGGCAATCGCTATCGACGCCGGAACCAGCAGTGCAGTAGCAACCGCAACGTATACGGTCACTGCGTCGACTGTTCCCGCGCCTACGTTCTCTCCAGCAAGCGGCACGGTTGCTGTCGGACAGACAGTGACGATCGCCGACGGAGATGCAGGCGCTTCCATTTACTACACGATCGACGGCAGTACGCCCACAGCTTCTTCTACGCATTACTCTGCGCCCATCGCGCTGTCGACCACGGGAAGCGTGACCATCAAAGCTATCGCTATCGATTCCGGAACGAGCAGTTCAGTAGCTACCGCGATCTACACCGTTTCGGCAGCCGGCGCCTCTTTGAGCGGCACTGTCCTGAGCGGGACTAAGCCGGTCAGCGGCGCGCAGGTTCAGCTGTATGCAGCCGGGCAGTCTGGCTACGGATCGAACGCCACCACGCTGGATGCGGCGGTTACGACGGACAGCAGCGGCGCCTTTACCGTGTCCGGCTATAGCTGCCCGGCCTCGCCCGGCGATCTGGTCTATCTGGTCGCAACTGGAGGCGATACCGGCAGCGGAGCTAACTCCGGTCTGGAACTGATGACGGCGTTGGGGCCATGCGGCAGCCTGTCTTCGACCGCAACGATCACGGTCAACGAGGTCACCACCGTTGCCTCGGCGTATGCGCTGTCGCCATTCATGACCGCTGCTCCGAATGTCGGTTCTTCTTCGACCAACTATCAGGGACTGGCCAATGCCTTCGCCACGGTGAGCAGTCTAGTGGATACCGCTACCGGAACGGCGCTCAGCATTACGCCGGCTTATGCGGCCAGTCCGGTTGCCTATCTCAACAGCAGTACTGCTCCGCAGGCGCGCGTCGATACGCTGGCCAACATCCTGAATGCATGCGCGGATTCGAATGGAGGCGGCGGGGGCTGCTCCAATTTGTTCAGCGCGGCAACGCCGGCCTCCGGGACAGCACCTGCGAACACCTTGCAGGCCATTCTGAACATCGCCCTCAATCCTGGAGCGCATGCTTCGTCGCTCTTCAGCCTTGCCTCACCGACAGGTCCATTCCAGCCTGAGTTGTCGGCTGCGCCGGGTGACTGGACGCTGGCTCTCACCTTCACCGGAGGAGGACTGGGGTTGCCGCCGGGCACATCGGCGAACGTCACGGTTGACGGCACAACCTTGGGCGGAGCTGGTCCCACCGCGAACACGTCGCTGGCAATCGACGCCAAAGGCAATATCTGGGTTACCGCATACGGCGCGGATGGATTCTTTAATCCGTTCGCTCCGATGCTCGCGGGGTTCGATAGTCAAGGCGCACCACTGACGCCTGCGACCACTCTGAGTCCAGACGGGACGGAAGCAACGTATGGCGGATTCAACCCCGAGCCAGCGAACATTGGCGCGACGCTAAACTCAATTGCCATTGATCCTGCGGGGAATCTCTGGGTTGGGGATGGTCCCAGTGCAGGCAATCTGATCGAAGTGAAGCAAGACCTGACGGAGCCCCTGTCGCCCATCAGCTTAGGCAACCAGATCGGCACGATCGCTATCGACAACAACGGGAATGTCTGGGTGGGCGCGCAGACACACTTGTCTGAGTTCAAGAGCGACGGGACGCCGATCATATCGAACGCGGGCGGCGATAGCGCCTCTCATTCCAATAGCTATGGGGCTCTGTCAGGTCTGACCTTCGATTCCAACGGTGGACTATGGAGTACCGACGCGAGCGGAAACGCTGGTGCTGGCCCCGATGTCTATCAGATCAGCACCTCGGATGGAAGCATCATCTTCGATGCATTCCCGTCGGGGGGTGCGATTGCAACTCTGGCCGCCGACAGTGCTGGCAATATCTACGGCTGTGGAGATCCGGGCGGTCAATCGCTCGATGTGTTCATCGCGGCTGCTCTGGCACATACGTACTCGATCACCAGCGGAAGAGGGTGCGCCAACCAGTTGGTGCTGGATGGGCAGGGACACATCTTTGCAGTGCTGAACGCGGCTGGTGGTTTGCCTTCAGGCACGAGTGTCGATGAGTTTACTTCGGCCGGCGTTGCGATCTCCCCCGCCGCAGGCTATACCGGCACCAGCAGCGGTGAAGCGCCTACTCTCAACCCTGACCCCAATTTCTTTGTACCGGTTCCCGGAGTTAGCGCGGCCGTCGATGGCTCGGGCAACCTGTGGATTCTGAATAACGACACAAACGGCATCTCCGCCGGCGGCAACGTGCTGGTGAAGTTTGTGGGAATCGCTGCGCCGGTGGCTACACCCACATCGCTTGCGCTCAAGAATGGCCAATTGGGAGTGCGTCCGTGACAGGCGCGAGAGTTTATCGGAAATATCGGGAGACCTAGCGTGCGTGCCGCAGCCGCTTCAAGCACATACACAACTCGATTCTGCTTTCGTTCGCCTCTGCCCGCATTTCACATGGCGGGCATGGGGAGGGGACGGCATCTGTCTGCGCTCACGCGAGCGCAGACTCAAGCTCAAGTCGTACCCCATGGTGGGGGAGGAGCAGCGAGCATGGGGATCTGTTACAGCACGCAGCCGAATATCCGGGGGGAACTCAATCCAAACACTCCTGCAGAACGGGAGTTGTTGGAGAAAGATTCGGCTGATCAAGTATTGAATTTGGCTTGGGATCGCGCTTTATCGGGCAGCAAAGAGTGGGTAAGCGGGCAACGAAGGCTCAGTGGCGATCTGCGGGAGAATATCCTCGCGCTTTTTGACGAGTATCGGCCAAGGCTCTTCCGGTATATGCGCAGCATGAATCTGGGACGCGATCAAGCCGAAGACGTGATCCAGGAGACGTTCATGCGCCTGGCAACCGAGCTGCTCAAGAGAGATGACATCGAGAATGTGCAGGGTTGGATTGTCCGCGTTGCTCATAACCTCGCGGCAGATCTGCTGAGGAAGGAGCGCGGCCCGGTCATGACGGCAGAGAACGCTTCTTTCGTGATTGAAAATCGCGCCGATCCAGGGTTGAGTCCCGAAGAGGCTTATTCGAAGAAAGAACAATCACGGCGAATGAAGATCGTGCTGTCAACCTTGAAACCGCAACACCGCCAGTGCTTCCAGATGCGGACTCAGGGTTTTCGCTACAAGGACATTGGTCTCGCTCTCGGAATCAGCGAGCAGCGGGCGGCCTTTGTGGTGAAGGAAGTGGCAGTGCGCCTGGCGGTGATTTTTAGGTAACGAGATGGTGGGTAATTTAGTGGACAGGCTTTTGCGGCGTTTCGTTTCAAGCTCCAACGATCATCTCTCAGATGAGCGGATGGCGGAGCTGTTTTGCCGCGAGATGCCGATCACCAAGAGATGGATTGCGCGGAGCCATCTGGCGACGTGTCAGGAGTGCCGCATACGTCAGGAGGATCTGGAGGGCTCACGCGCGGAGCGTATGCTGCGCCTCTATCGCGAGTCGATAGGCAACATGGAAATGAAGCTGCCGGAAAAGCCTCGGGCTGCGTTCGCTCAATGGCTGGAGCTTCAGTTGCGGTATGCAGCGGTGCGTGAAGAACGCTTCTTTCCGTTCAGGATCCCGGTGCGGCTTTCCGTTGCGATACCCGTGGCTTCGATTGGAATGGCCGTGAGCGTTGGCTTAGGAATTTATCTCTTCTCCTTGTGGCGCTTGCCCAACATTAGTGCCAACTCGCTGCTTGTGCATGCAGAAAAGTGGGATACAAGCAGTACAGCGAGCCCGGGAGTTGCACGCCAGACGGTTCGAATCAAGACTCCGAAACAGACGATGGAGCGGTCGATTTATTGGGACCTGAATGGAAAGCGGCGGCCCAGACATGTAGCACTACCTGCCTCGGAAGAACAGCTTAAATCGTCGCTTGGGCAAGCGGGAATCGATTGGGACCAGCCGATCTCTGCCTCGGCTTATCAAGACTGGCATGACCACCAGCATGTGCGGACTGACCGCATCTCACGTAGCGGATCTCATCTGCTAACGCTCACGACGACAGTGCCCGAAGGTCCGGTATCTCAACAATCGCTCACAGTGCGCGACACGGATTTCCATCCTATAGACCGGATCGTCGGCTTTCGTGATAGCGAGACGGTAGAGATCGCCGAATTAGATTTCAAGATACTGCCATGGAGCGCTGTCGATGCGAATGCTTTCGACCCTATTGGGGGTGTATCGAGCGCCGCTGTGCCGATCCTGCCACATCTAGTTCCGTCTCTCCACCTTCCGCAGATCCCGGGTCCTGAACAACTCGATGAAACCGAACTAGCCGCACGGCTTATTTTGAATCAGCTTCATGCGGATATCGACGAGCAGATCGAGATCCATCGATCTCCGCAGGGAATCGAAGTGGCTGGTCTGGTCGAGACCAATGAGCGCAAGCATGAGTTGAGCGCCCAGTTAATGTCCGTGCCGCGGCTGAAGGTATCCATCCAGAGTCTTGCAGACTTGAAGAAAAATCCAATATCGAGCGGTGAAGCAGTCAGGGTTGAGACGGCCTCATTGCCGGACCAGCCATCGGCGTTGGAACTATTTCTGCGTGCACGCGGCAGCGGTGTCAACGACGTCAATGCTCTGGCAGAACAGCTCTTCGATGGCGCGCTGACGATCAGCCAGGAGAGTAAGGCCATCGTGGACTTGAAGACGCGCTTTGTTCCCACAGAACAGATGCCTGTCGTCGCGTCCGCCACTCTGCAAGAATTGCTCTACAGCCATCATGAGCGTCTCGAACAGGCACTGCGGAAGCAGCGCCTGCTGCTGCTAACGGAGACCCAAAATGTATCTCGCGATTCAGACGGAGAAACCTCTTCGCCTGGGAAGCTTTCGTTGATCGAGGCAGCGGCGCGAAATCTGGCGCTGGTGAAGGAGCTTACCCAAACCAACGTTCCAGCGACACGCAATGCAGAATCGATCTTTGCGGATATGTCCGCAGCAGCCGGAGATATTGCAGCCATCGCTCACGAAGCATATAGGAACCCGCAAGTGAACCCCGCCCTGAATACAAAGAAGTAGGAAGCATTTGATCATGCCGCCCATATCCACGCAGAAATTGTCGCTGAGGTCCGTTTTCTTATGGCAGGCTTCGGCACGATTTAGCTGGCCCCGAGCCGGCGGCTTCTTCTGGGCCTTCTGTGCGGTTGTACTGGGTATGGCAGCCACCGGCTGCGGCAGCGGTACCAGTACACAAGCAAAAGCAGGTTCGATTGTGGTTGCCGGTTCGAGTGGGACAACCGGAAGCGTCAGCACGCTTGCCCTGGTTTCTACCGTGAAGCTCAGCATGATGCCGATCGGAGACCGAAACAACGCAGGCGTTGACTGGACGGTGACTTGCAGCGGCAACCCAATCACAGGGAGCGTCGGCAACGGAGCATGCGGCACGCTGACCCCAGCTCATACACAGGATGGAGCGCAGACCCTTTACACGGCGCCATCAGCGGTTCCCATCGGCGCGACGATCACCGTTGTAGCGACAGTGACCAGCAATCCGGCGCAAAGCAGCAGCGTGAGCTTCACGATCATTGCATTGCCGATCAGTGTTTCATTCGTGACTCAGCCGCCAAACTCACTTCAGCCCAACGCGAGCATCGATCTCCTAGCTCAGGTGACCAATGATCCGACCGGGGCAGGTGTTATCTGGACTGCAGCCTGCGGCCCAACTGCATGCGGTTCGTTCAATCCGACGACGACTTCGTCGCAAATCTCCACAGCATATACGGCGCCCTCCATCGTGCCGGATGGGGGCACGGTAACGATTTCTGCTACCTCGTTAACAGACACCACCAAATCCGCTAGCGCTATAGTGACGATTGCGCCGCCCGCGACGAATACCATCGCTGTTGTCGTATCGCCGGCCATGGCCTATGTTCAGACTTCGGGCTCCGCACACTCGGTTCAATTCACCGCGCTTGTAGCCAATGACACCGCTGCGGCCGGCGTCGATTGGTCGGTAAACTGCGGGGCTTCGAATTGCGGAGGCATCACGCCTCATACAGCCAGCGGTGTTGCGGCGACCTTACTGGGTCCTTCCAGTGTTCCTCCTGGCGGAAGCGTGACGGTCACGGCGAAGTCCACCACGGATCCAACCAAATCGGGATCGGCCACGGCGACAGTCGTGACGACAACGCCGATCGTTGTGACCATGTCTTCCGCGCCTCCAGCTGTGCTCACAACAGGAACGCAAGCGACCCTCGCAGCGAATGTCGCATCCGACGCCAACAGCTTCGGCGTGGACTGGACGGCGACGTGCGGAAGCGCAGGCGCATGTGGCAGCTTCAATCTATCTCCGGCACATACGGCAAGTGGTGGGCAGATCGTTTACACCGCACCAGAGGCAGTTCCAGCCGGTGCAGCGGTGACGATCACCGCTTCTTCTTCGGCGTCCGCGCCATCGAACTCCGCGATTGCAATAACGACCATCGTCTCTCCCTCACCGTCGCTTTCCTTCAAGCAGACACCGCCTGCCACCTTGACTTCGGCAGCGCCGACTTCAGTGAGCGCCACAGTTGCAAACGACGTTTCACCCGGTGGAGTTTCCTGGTCGGTGCAATGCAACAGCACTATCGCAGGTGGCTGCGGCTGGATTGCTCCGACACAAACGGCAAGTGGCGCGGCAGCCGTCTATACCGCGCCCCCTGTCACATCGACGGGCACCTCGGTGACGATCGTGGCAACATCCGTTGCCAACCCCACGGTAAACATCAGCTCAAATCCGATCGTGATTGTTCCATCAACAACTCTCTCAGTGAATTTCGTGCCTTCGCTTCCGTCACAGATCGAAACCAATGCGACGATCAATCTAACTGCCGCTGTGGCAAACGATGCGGCTGGCGCAGGCGTAGACTGGCAGGTCTGCGCGAGCGGCTGCGGCTTCTTTACCATCACGCCGGCGATTCCGGCGATTCCCGCCACGGCGACAACGCCGTACTATCCTCCGGTTCCAGCGGTTACGGCAACCACTGTCTTGGGCTGGTCCAATGGCTTGCCCATTCCATACACAGCGCCGTCCCAGCCCACCTCATCCGGCGTTGTTACGGTTGTGGCATCCGCTCACACGGATGCGACGAGAGCGACCTCGGGCACGATCGCTATCAGCGCTACATCACGCGGTCCAGTGCTGAATGGCGTGGTTCAGGTTGGATCTCTACCCGTCACGGGAGCTTCCGTCTCGTTGCTTGCAGCAGGGAGCGGCGGATATGCGTCCGCCTCTTCGCAAGTGGCGGCATCGACGACCGATCAGAAGGGCGAATTTACTGTGCCTGCCGGCTATGCCTGCCCGTCGCCTACCAGTCAGATGTATCTGGTGGCGACCGGCGGCAAGGCCGGATCTAGTGCCGGAAATCCCAATCGCACTCTAATGACCGCACTCGGCAGCTGCAGCAATCTGTCCTCGGCCTCGGTTGTAGTGAATGAAGTGACCACCGTGGCATCTGCATTTGCAACAGCGCCCTTCGCCGCTAACGATGCGCTCAGCGGTAATAAAAGCTATCTCTATCTAGGCACTAGCAGCGGCAATGTTTCGGGTTTGGCCAATGCTTTTGCAACGGTCAACAATCTGGTGGATATCACTACCGGCCAGGCGAGATTCATAGTTCCCGCGGGCAATGCGACCGTGCCCTACGTGAAGATCAATACACTGGCCGACGTTCTGAATGCCTGCACGATAACTTCAGGCGGCGTGGAAGGAGATGGAAGCGTCTGCGGCGACTTGTTTACAGCGACAGACGTGCTCGCACAACATTCTCTCTACAACTCCGTCGCCCCGACGGACACGCTGCAAGCAGTCTTCAACATCGCGCAGCATCCGACCAACAACTACGGATATCAACTGGATCAGAACAACATACTGATTACTCTTGCGACCACGGCCTCGCCGTTCCAGCCCATCCTCACCGAGCGGCAGAATGACTGGTCGATCTCGTTGAACTATACCGGTGGCGGCGGTCTCTCTTCAGCGAGCACGGTGGGCTCGTTTGCCGTCGATGCCACTGGCAACCTCTGGATCACGGACAGCAAGGCGGGCAGTGTCATTGAGTTCAATGCTATCGGCGCTGCGCGTTCGCCTTCGACGGGCTTTCCCGCAGGCGGTGGTCCCATTGCGATCGATGCAAACGGCTATGTGTGGGTGTCCGGCGACGGCGCTTTGACGGAACTGACGAGTCTCGGTTCTGCCGCACCAGGAAGTCCTTTTGGCGGTGTACAGGGCGGTGGCAGTGACTTAGCCATTGATGCACAGAGCAATCTCTGGATCGCCAATGACGGAGGCGTAAACGAGTTCAGCAATCTTGGCGTGGCGCTCTCGCCTGTCGAGGGATTCACCAATAGCGGGATCAACGGAATTGCCGCTGTCGGTATCGATAGCTCCAACAATGTGTGGGCGGGTAATGGAACCTCTTCGAACTTCGCCGAACTGACCAACCCCGGCGGCCAGTTGATCGTCAACAGCACGCAAACCCCCGCTGGCACGATTTTGCCAGGGCTAGCCGCCAGCAGCGCAGGCAGGATCTGGGGAGTTTCCAGCGGTGGGCTAGTTTTCAATGTGCCGCCTTACGGTGGAGAGGGAAGCGAGCTGATACCGACGTACTACACAGAAAACCTGAATGACCCAAACCCGATATTGAGTTCAGCTCCGCAGGGCCTTGCGTTGGACGGGGCAGGTACAGTCTGGGTCGCCAGCCAAGGCGGGGGCACGACTTCTGGCGGCCAGACGATCGCCCCGAGCATTCTACCCATCGCTCCCGCCATGATAGCGAATAACACGGCCAACTATCTGGCCTCTTCCACGCTTGCCGCTGGACCGTTGCGTGTTGCCGTGGATGGCTCGGGAAACGTCTGGGTGTTGCTTGCTAATAACACGATTACTGAATACGTCGGCGTCGCCGTTCCGGTGGTTACGCCTATCGCACTGGGTGTGAAGAACAAGAAGCTGGGGGCAAAGCCATGACTAAAGCGATGAAGGTTTCGATCTGTACCCGCGTGCCTCGAATGACTTCTGTTTCGCGCCGACTCCATGCCGCCGGATGGGCGGGACTCGCCCTTTGGACAGCAGGTTTGCTCGTTGTCTCGGGCTGCTCGTCGGGCGGCTCCTTTTCAAAGCTCAAGGTTGGCCCGATCACGTTCACCGACGCCAATGGAACGGCAAAGGCTCCTATCAAGTCCATCACTGCCGGCCAGAGCGCCTATGTAGACGTTACGCTGACCGGCGATCCACAGCTGCTGGGGGCGGACTGGAGCGTCTACTGCGGTAGCGCATTGCCTGCGGGTACTCCGTTGCCCCCTGGACAGCCCCAGGACCAGTCCTGCGGCACTTTTACGCCGGCGCATACTATCAGCGGCCCAGTGCCTAGCTACGCGACCAGTGGAGCCGGATACGTCACGCTTTACACCGCGCCCGCTACGCCTCCAAAGGAAGGCACGGTGACGCTCTACACTGCCGCAACCAGCGACCATAGCCGGTGGACAAGTGTGACCCTCACTATTGAAGGCCTTCCAATCTCTGTCGGATTTGCCCCGGCTCCGCCATCCACATTGGAAGCGGGAGCGGGTACGCAGGTCAGAGCTGTGCTGAACAACGATACGACCAACGCAGGAGTGAGCTGGAGCGTCATCTGCTCATCGAGCGATTGCGGTTCCTTTAGTCCAATAAGCACTACGAGTGGGGTTGCGACAACGTATACCGCACCCGCCTCTGTGCCCACCGGAGGAGTGGTCAAGATTACTGCGACCTCGGTCGCCGACCCAACCAAGGCGTTCAGTTCTTCCATCGCGATTACCGCTGCCGCGAGCAGCACTCTGATGGGTAGGGTCCAGGCCGCGCAACAGCCGGTCGGCGGTGCGCGGATCTCGCTCTATGCGGCTATGACGGGTGAGGGGTCTCCGAACGAGGCTATGAGCGGTATGAACGCTTCTCCCGAATTCACTGGAACAACGGATGAACAGGGTGATTTCTTAATCCCTTATGGCTACCAGTGCCCAGCGCCGGACGCGCAAATGTATCTGGTTTCGGCAGGGGGCAACGCAGGTGGAGGCACCAATCCCGATTTAGCTTTGATCGCGGCTCTCGGGCCGTGCCGCAAGCTTGGGTCTTCGCATGTGATCGTCAACGAGGCCACCACGGTGGCGGCTGTCTATGCGTTGAGCGCATTCATTACAGATGCGCAGCATATTGGTTCAGTGCGAACATCGCATGCCGCCTTGGCCACAGCTTTCGCCACTGCCAACGATCTTGTCGATAGTGCGACCGGCCTTGCTCGTTCGCGAACAGTCTCCGGCGTGGGAGTTGTTCCGCAGGCAAAGATCAATCTGCTTGCAAATCTTCTGAGCGCCTGCGCACGAACTGCAGGTTCAGCGCAAGGGGACGGCAGTCCGTGCGATCAATTGTTCCAGCAAACGAATTCGAAGGCCAGCTCTGCAGAAAGTGAGCGCAATACGCTGCAGGCGTTGCTCGATCTGGCCCGAAACGCTACTGGCTCGTCCGATCGTCAGAGCTTCTTCGCAACGCTTAATCATCTGGCGGCCTCGAGTGAGGCTTTCGGACCTGCGCTTGCGACGGAGCCAGCGGATTGGACTCTAGCGATCCAGTTCTCCTTACTACCCGCAAGCAAAGAGAGTGCCGGCTTAGAGGCGCAATCGTTGGAGAATGCTCGTTTCTCCACGGATGTTGCGGGCAATGTCTGGATCACGACCAACGGTAAGACGATAACCGAGTTTGTTGGAGGAGCATCATGCGCGGGAGCCCCGAAGGGGTTGTTGCCAATCGCTTTCGATTCCGGAAATACGCCATGAACACCATTCTCACTGGCAAAGAGTTTTTCGTTCAAAGTACTGACCCCAAGGAGAGCCGATGCATTCGCTGACAAAAATATTCGCTGGAGCCCTTCTGGCGACATGCGCCGTCACGCTGGCGCAGAGCCCCGCGCATGCGCCTGAGAGAAAGCCGGCAAAGGCGGGTAAGACCAAGGCCAAGACACAGGAACGCATTCTGCTGGAGCAGTTGAACGATAAGTTCCAGAAGCTGGATGAGCTAAATCGGAAATACGACGATCTGCAACAGAAGTTCGATGTGCTGCAGAAACACGTGACCAGCAGCGACGCGGAGTTGGAGCAGGCCCGGAAGAATGCGGCAGCCGCGCAGGCCGATGCGGCGGACGCGAAGCAGAAGCTGGAGGCGACACAGCTGATCTTGGGTACGAATGGGTCGGCGGTGACGACGCTGCAAAGTGAAGTTGAGACGTTGAAGACCGGCTCGACAACGCTTTCCTTGAAGGTCGATAAGGCAGAGCTGGAGACCAGCAAACTGCAGCACCCGGAAGCGATCTATTTCAAAGGCGTGAGTCTGATGCCGGGCGGCTTCCTCGCGGCTGAAACAGTCAATCGGCAGAGAGCTATCAGCGGCGATATCAATACCCAGTTTTCTGGGATTCCGTTCGCTGGCCAAACGGCAGGCGTGTTGTCCGAGTTCAATGGCAGCGGCCGCCAGTCGCGCGTTTCCCTGTTGGCGGAGGGCAAGCTGCCTTCGGCCACGCTGCGCGGATATTGGGAGGCAGACTTTCTCTCTGCCGGAACGACCTCGAACGACAACCAGAGCAACAGTTACACACTGCGTCAGCGCCAGGCATGGGCGCAGGCCGAGTTGCATAACGGATGGACGTTGACTGGTGGGCAGATGTGGTCGCTGGCTACCGAATACAATCACGGCCTGAACAATCGCTCTGAAGCAATTCCGCAGACTATCGATGCACAGTACAACGTCGGCTTTACCTGGGAGCGGCAGTACGGTTTTCGCGCAGTCAAGCAATTTGGCAGCAAGCTCTGGATCGGCGGCGCGGTCGAAGAAGCGCAGACGCTCAACATCGGCGGCCACAATCTTCCTACCATTGCTTATCAGCAGACAGGAAACTCCGGCGGCCTGTATAACCCGACTGCAAATTACAGCTTCAACTACGCGCCCGATCTGATCGCCAAGGCAGCGTATGAAACCGGCTGGGGCCACTTCGAAGTCTTTGGCGTAGGACGCTTCTTTCGCGATCGGGTCTTCCCCAATGGCCCCCCCCCGCCCGGCGCTCCGCAGCCGCCGACCACCTCCGCGCTCGGAGCTTTCACAGCCAAGACCGCGGGCGGCGGTGCCGGTGCGAATGCCAGGGTATCGCTCCTCGCAAAGAGTCTTACGGTCGGCGCTCATGCGTTGGTTGGCAATGGCGTAGGCCGGTACGGCAGCAGTACGCTGCCGGATGCGACGGCGCATCCCGATGGTTCGCTGGAGCTGCTTACGGGAGGTTCGGCATTGGGTTCAGTGGAGTGGAAGGTGGGACCGCGTTTCGATCTCTACGCTTATTACGGTGGCGAGTATGCCAAGCGCGCCTGGTATGCGACTCAATACACCGTCACCACTCCCGGACCTACGCAGGGTCAGCCGATTCTTGCGGGTTACGGCGCTCCGACCAATATTGTCTCCGGATGCTACGTAGAGGTGCTGCCGGTCTCTTCGCCCAATGGCGGCGGCAATGTACCAGGGACAGCCTCCAACTGCAACGCGGATACCCGCAACGTCCAAGAAGGAACCTTCGGCTATTGGTATCGCTTCTACAAGGGCACTCATGGCACCTTGCAGCAGGGCATTCAGTATTCCTATGTCGAGCGCCGCACATGGCCCGGCATTGGCGATCCAGCGGCCGGCCTGACTAACTCGCCCAAGGCGATCGAAAACATGTGGTTTACCTCTCTGCGTTTCTACCTGCCGCAGTAAAGAGCAGGCACAAAGAATTGCGAAGTGGGAACCAGAATCGGGAGTGTCTCTGAAGATGTTGCGATCGTTTTCACGGCTGCTGTTCGCGATGATGCTTATCTCGCCGCTATGCGTGCTGCCTCTCTTTGGGCAGGGCGATACCGGACGTCTTTCGGGCCAAGTCACTGATCCGGACGGCAACGCCATTCCGGGCGCCTCTATCCAGATCGTGAATCAGGAGACGCTGGTGAAGCGCGAGGCCAAGACGGACAAGTCGGGGACGTACAGCGTTCTTGCTCTTCCTCCAGGACGCTATCAGGTCATTGTCGAGGCCGATGGATTTAGTCGGAGATCAAGCGACGTCATCACGCTCACTGCAGGGCAGGCCGTTGTCTTCAACACGCAGATTTCCATCAACGTTGTCAATCAGGAGGTTGCCGTCAATGCAGGCGCTCCCACTACAGTAGAGACTGATACTGCGTCGATCTCCACGACCTTGGATAGCCGCGAAGTTCAGGGCTATGGGTTGAATGGCCGCAACTTCTCTCAACTTGCCACGCTCTCAGCCGGTGTGAGCAATCAGACTGGCCAGGATGAAGCAAAGGTCGGCGTAGCCGGAAGCGCGAAGTTTAGCGTGAACGGCGGCCGCGTAGAGTACAACACCTTTGAAGTGGATGGTAGCGATGTACTCAACACCAGCATCAACGCCAGCCGCGGACAGGGCGAGCCTCTCATGGTTTATCCGAGCATCAACGCGATTCTCGACATGAAGGTTCTTACCGCCGACTACAGCGCCTTGTACGGCAAGAGCGCTTCGGGAAGCGTTCTGGTCAGCACCAAATCCGGCACCGACAAGTTTCATGGGGAAGCTTATGGCTTCCTGCGCAATGAAGTCTTCAATGCGCGAAACTACTTCGATCAGCCTGATCCGATTCCGCAGGGCTACCAGGGTAAGCCAACTTACCGGACGCCTCTCTATCGACGGCTTGATTTTGGCGGCACCATTGGTGGACCGCTCTATGTTCCTCATCTCTATAACACTGGAAAGACCAAGACATTCTTCTTTTTCTCTGAAGAGATTCGGCGCGAAAAAACGCCTGTCGATTACAACCAGGCGGTGCCAACAATGGCCGAACGATCCGGGGACTTTTCCGACGTCTGCCCGACACTCGTTCCAGGTGGCTCGCCGACATTCAACCCCGCCGATTATCCGGATTGCCCGCAGGGCGCCGGATCACTGCCGGCGTTTACCGTCGGACGTACTGTTGCTGTCGATTACACCAGCGCGGCCCTCCTTAACTCGGGGCTTATCCCGCAACCTAACTCCTCTAGCGGCTGCAACTCGACCAACCCTTCGGCTTTGCCGCATTGTTATGTCGCTTCAGTGTCACCGGCGACCCATTGGCGCGAAGAATTGTTTCGCATCGACCACAACCTCACGAACTCCCAGCGCATTTCATTTCGCTATGTTCACGATGCGTGGGATACGACAACGCTTGCGCCGCAATGGGGCATTGTCCAGAATAGCTTTCCTACTGTCGAGAATCGACTCAACGGGCCTGGTCTGGATATGGCGCTCATCCTGGCGCAGACCTTGCCGCATGGATTTATCAACCTGTTCACTGCCGGCTATGCTGTCGAGCACATCACGCTGGCTCCGCAACCAGGAGTCGGAGTCGCATCCCTCGATCGGCCCGCGGCTCTCGACGATCCGGCGCTGTCCGGTGGCGTGCCTGTTTCTGGTGCTCCCGATTGTGCACAGTTCGCCGCACCGAGCGCCAATGATGTACCTGCATCGCTCACCGAGTGCCCCATGGGCTACATCTTCAACAACGGCTTCGGGGGCGGCAAGCTCCCCGGGCTGCTATTTCAAGGAAACAATGGAGCCTATGGCGGGCACGGCTTTGCCGCGGATACCGGCTACGCGCCCTGGAACCAGGCCAATCCAACCTTTACCCTGCGCGATGACGCCAGCAAGGTTTTTGGGAAACACACGTTGCAATGGGGCTTCTGGGGATCGTTCGTGCAGCAGAATGAGTTGAGCGCTGTCTCGGGCGCAAACTCAGGCGATCTGCAAGGCCTGGTCACCTTCAGCAACCAGCAGTCCATTCACACCACCGGCAACGCTTTCGCGGATTTTCTTGCCGGCTCCGGTTTCACCAATCAGGACTTCCAGGGCGCTGCGCAGGGGGGAATCAAGAGCTTCACGCAGGATAGCGGGCAGGTGAAGTACTACACGCGCTACAAGGTAGTGGATCTGTATCTGCAGGATGATTGGCGAGTCCTCCCTCATCTGACTATCAACGTCGGTCTTCGTGCCAGCTTCCTCGGCGCATGGTACAACTCGAGAGGTACAGCCTATAACTGGCGTCCGGAGACCTTCAATCCTTCTCTCGGCGCGGGTATCTATATTGACCCGAATTTTGGCTACCTGGTGGGGAAGAATAATGGCGTTCCAATTTCTTTGAGCCGAAACGGACCCTACAGTCTTAGCTCTCTCGATCCTGTCATTACCAATGGACTGACCCGGTGCGGCGCCAACGGCGTACCTAACTCGTGCATGTCGAACGATCTGTTCCATCCTTCGCCACGAATCGGTTTTTCCTGGGATCCCTGGGGTGACGGCAAGACCGCCATTCGTGCCGGCTACGGTCTCTTCTGGGAACATGGAACAGGCTATGAGGCCAATGTCGGCTCACTCATCGGGAGCGCACCGCTGGTGCTGAGCGAAACACAGTCGAATCTTCAAGGCGACAACTCCAATCCTCCCTCCAACAATGCGTACAACCTGATTGGACTCTCCTGCCAGGATGGCGCGGCGCAGTGCGGCAGCGCGGCCGTTCCACCTGGGGGCGCAACCTTTCCCTTGAATGTCACCTCGATTCCCAAGAAGGCGATCTACTCCTACGTCCAGCAGTGGAGTTTCGCCGCGCAGCGTGAGTTACGCAAAGGGTTGGTGGCACAGCTCGCCTACGTTGGCACCAAGGGCACGCATCTGACGGCGGTGCGCGATCTCAACCAGCTGCAGCCGCTCAGCAACGGTCTCAACCCCTTTGTAAAGGGACAGCCGATTACCTCCAGCGTCTGCCAGAGCGGGGCGCTGAATAACGTCTTCTCTACGGCCGGCTTGAACAGTAGTGATCCCGGTTCGGGGACGACGATCCCCAGTTCACCCGGCATCGGTCCCACCGACCCGGGCTACATCAACATGTTCGTTGCCTGCACCGGCAATGCGGGATTCGTGAGTACTACCGGTAACCATACGAAGCTCGGAGTGAGTGCCGATACCGTACGTCCGTATCTGGGCTTCAGCAACGTCATCTCGGTTGAAAATGTGGCCGACTCCGAATACAACGCCCTTCAGGCGACGCTCCGTCAGACTACGGGACCTCTGACCATCGGCATTGCCTACACCTTCAGCCACTCTCTCGACGATGCTTCCGACCGATCTTCGGCCAATTTTGCAAACTCGCTCGACATCCACTCCAACCATGCCAGCTCGGACTTCGATCAACGACATCTCCTGAACGTCAACTACATCTACGATCTTCCCCTGTTGCGGCTGCTTGGCGGCTTCACCCATCTGGTGGGCAACGGCGGTGACGATGACGCCGCACCCAGTCCAGCCGCGGCAACTCCGGCGCATTTCGGGCCGGTGATCACGAACCTGCTCGGCAAATGGCAGCTCAGCGGAATCACCACGTATCAGACCGGAACGCCCTTCAGCGTGATTAACGGCGGTGGCTCCGACGGCACCGGCGCGGCTGATAACGCAGGAGTGGGCGATGGGCTCGGTATCGGTTCGTATGCGGATGTTATCGGCAAGGTGCATGTCGGCAAGCCTTTTGTCGCACAGGGCGGAAACAACATAGGACCGCTGCTTCTAAACCCGGGAGCCTTTGCCGCACCCCGCGGACTTACCTTCGGCGATTCAGGCCGCAATTATCTCAGAAACCCCTCGCGGGTCAATTTCAACATGTCGCTCTTTAAGCACTTCAAGCCCTTCCACGAGCGTCTCGATATTGAGTTTCGCGCCGAAGCCTACAACGTCTTCAATCACACCCAGTTCCGTATCACCGACCCCTCGAATCCGGGCAACACCGGCAACAACGTGATCAACTGCTACGGCACGCAGACCGAACTCTATTCCGCCGGAGGGTCGGGTTGCCTGACTGGCAACTCTTTCCTGCACCCGGTCGACGCGCATGATCCACGCATCCTGCAGTTTGGTCTCAGCGGCAGCTTCTGATATGGAGAGCTTTATGGGCAATGCAAAATCGAAGGTCGATCTCTTCCAGAGACTTGTCCGGAAAACCAGCCTTGGGTATGGCCTTCTGCTCATGTTCTGGATTATGGGCTGCGGAGGAAAAACTACCGCCAACACCGCAACGCCGCCGCCGGGTCCGCAAACCTACTTCGCACCGTATGTTATCGGAACCAGCTATGGAACCACCGACGGAATCAGCAACAGAACGAGTGATCTTACAGCCCCGGTGACGTATACGGTCGACGATGTGGCGGGAAAATTCTCACAGACGACGTATCAGCTCCAGCCACCTCAACAGGTGGGTCCCCAAGTCATGAATGCCGGCGTTCTCTCGGTTGCCGCCAACGGTCTGCGCAGCCTGGGAATCACCACCACCTACCTCTCCGACAGCAACAATGGAAGGTACGATGCTGTCCCCTACCCTACACCCAAGACCGGCAGCTTCGCCGTGGAGCTTGATGGTCAAGCCGGAGGACTGATGCAACTAGTTGGACAGCCGGTTGCGCCTCTGGTAGCGGCGACACAGTGTCCGAGCTTCACCACTCCCAAGACCTATCAGTTCATCACCATCCCGGCATCGCAGGCCTCTTTGGGTACAACTCAGATACAGTTCACTTGGGACCCGATGGCAGAAACCGCCTACGGAAGCGTTGATATCAGCTCCAGCAGCAGCACTGTAACCTTTCAGAACATTCACCAGTACACATTGCCTTCGTCCGGCGGATCGGGATCGCCGGCTCAACCTGCTCCCTCTTCTGAGACAGGAATCTGCGGCACCACTTTCTTTGGCAACGTAACGAATATCCCAGGACAGCTGGTTATTACCGATCCTGGTAATAGCAGCCAGCCTCCGCCACAGGCGACCATCGGAATCGATCCAACTGGAGAATTTCTGGTGGAATATAACGGGACATCCACCCAGGTCGGTACGCTTTCGGGCACCTCCCCAGCTCTTTACTACGAGAATGTCCTTGGCGCGGGCACGGGAGCGGTGGGGCTATCGAAGCCAGCGAGTGCGCTCGACAGCGGCGCAGTAGTCGGTGCGCATTATCTTGGCTTTATCTACAGCCCTGGTACGCACGCAAACATTAACAATGGACCCTTGCCTATGAACTGGGGTTGGTCCTCACATCTGGCATCGTTTGGCTTTTCCAGCGTGCCATCCAGTTGCGCGTCCGTTGCTGCAGGCTCCAGCACGCTGATCTATGGGGGAGACTTCCCGAACGATGATCCCTCCGGCTCCGGCAACTGCGACTTCGCCATTGATCTTGGGACCCAGGACGCCGCGAACAACGGCCTATACCCTCACGCGACCGTGTGGATCGGTGCCGGTTATGCTGCCAATTCCACAGGCGCGACGTATTCCTTTCCGGCTGTCGCCATCGCCGGGCAAATCAAAGGCAAATACGCCATCTTCCTGATCGGAGCAGACTCTACACAGCCCTGGTCAATTTATCTGCTGCAATCCAATTAGAACGACCCCCTTGCCGCGACAGATTCACCAACAGTTAACCGCTGCCGCGTTGAGAGTGGAAGGATTGAACGGTCATTTCCAGTAGATAAACAATGGCGGGAGCTATAGCCTCTGACATGCTTCTTTTTGAGATTCCTCCGCTCCATCTCATGTGTGCAGAGTTATAGCGCGAAGCGCTGGATAGAACAGACGTGCCACGTTCCCTGGAAATGATTGCAAGTTCAGGCAACAGGCGATAGTGCTCCCCGAGACCTCCACAACATATTTTCGCCGACTGCAACGAACGGATCACAGAGTCGCCAGTTGGCCTCAACCGAACAAAGGGGATCTCAATGCAAAATCAAGTGTGCAAAGTTCTGGCGATGGCCGTGCTGACCACCGGTCTTTCCGTGGCTGCCGATGCGCAGTCTGTTAAAACACTCATCAGCCTTCCTAATGCTCCCTTGGCTCTCTCGGCAAATCCGGTGACCAACAAGATTTATGTTGTCGTTCCCACCAACGGCGCCGAGACGACCGACAATCTGACAGTGATCGACGGAAAGAGCGATACGACGCTCCAGGACATTGCCGTCCCCGCGGGCGCATCGTACGTTGCTGTCGACTATCTGGCCAATCGCATCTACGTGGCAGGCTGCAATTTCTTCGAGGTTCCCGCGCCCTGCACGGTGACTACCATCAATGGCAAGACCAATGCCGTGGTCAATACGATTGCCGTTACGTCCAAGCCGGGCTTCGGCCTGACGGGCATCGCCGTGAGCCCGCTGACCGGTCTCGTTTATGTTGCGAATGGCAGCGACAACGTCATCAACATTATTGACGGTTGCAAGGGCAAACTCGCCGGCACCATCAGCCTGAATGGAAATTCGCCTTTCGCGATCACCATTAATCCTATTCTGAACCGGCTCTATGTTCCTTACGGAATCAACCTGACTGCGGTTATCGACGCGGGCAAGAAGAAGATCCTGTCTACGACGGACTTTGGAACCACGACTGTCGGAGCGGCAGCCAATATCGTGTCCGGACACGTATTTGTAAACGATGCCGAGTTTGGTCCTTCGGCGACCGGCGTGCTCGATCAGAACGGTAAGCTGCTGGCCACTATCCCGGTCGACGATTCTCCGCTGGGTGTGGATGTTGACCCGGTTACCAACTTGGCTTTCGTGGCCAGTTCTGCGCTTGATGATGTTACGGTGATCGACGGCAAGACCAACACCGTGAAAACGACCGTCTTCAACGTTCCGGCCAACTATGTTGCCGTGAACTTTGTCAGCCAGAAGGTCTATGTATCGGGCCGAACCGGCGTAACTGTTCTGACCGAGAAGTAGTCCGACAGAAAATATCATGAGGGTACAGCAGGCGAATTGCATAATTAGAAGCGATAGAAAATAGACGCTACTCTACCAAGAGGCTGGTGCATTATGCAGATGCACCAGCCTCTTGCGGCCTCGATCAATTGAAAACCAAACCCAAAGGCCGACGCCGGGAAAATACTTTTCCCAGTGGCATGATGGTTTAGACATCCCTGGACACCCTATAGTCGAAGCATTCTTCGTCGACTTGTCGAAGAACGTCAAATGACTCCAGTCTTCGCTATTGGGGTGTAGCTTTAGACCACGTGTGAAGCCAAATTCGTGGGCCTTGAGTATCAGACTGATCGGCTCAAAGCCGGGCATCATGGTTTACCGGTGTTCACAGGCTGAAGGTATCGTTGAGGCCAGCCACCGGCTAGCGATTTGTAAAGTCTGACGGCATCGGCTGCGCTCTCGAGGTGACTCGTAGCATAAGCATCTTCCGCTTGGAGTTCCACTCGCTCCGCGTCCAGAAGATCGAGAAGCGCCGCGGCTCCTTCTTTGTATCGAAGATTCGCCAGATCCGCCGCTCGCTTGCTGTCGAGAGCAGCCTGTTGAAGTTGAACGTCCTGCTCACGAGAGCGTTCATATCTCACTAGAGCGTTGTCGACGTCTTCCAGCGCCGACAACACTGTCTGCTGGTACTGAGCAAGCTGAGCATCGCCATCTGCACGGCTGGCCGCGATGCGCGCCTTCACCCTGCCTCGATCAAGGAAGGACCAATCAATGTTGAGCGCAGCAAGGTTCGCGGGGCTAACGCCATCGAAAGGAGAGTCGGCATGATACTCCATCATTCCGAGCAGACCCCCGAAGTTCACGCGTGGGAAAAGGTCGGCGGTATTGACGCCGATTTGCTCTGTAGCTGCATGAAGTCGCTGCTCTGAAGCAGAGATATCTGGGCGGCGCCGAACTAGATCTGCCGGCGTTCCGGGGTCGATGCTTCCCGGCAGGTCAGGAAGTGCCTTCGGAGCGTCGAGCTCACTCACGAGTGCATCGGGCCACTGTCCGCAAAGCACCGCGAGGCGATGTTCGTCGAGAGTGATCGCAGCCTGCAGTGCGGGAATGCGCGAGGTTGTACTTTCGTACAACGCGCGAGCTCTGGCTGTATCGAACTGCGTTCCCCGGCCCGCTGCGTAGGTAGCCTCTACCAGCTTGACGGTTCGCTGCTCGTTGTTCGCGTTTTGCTGAGCAACACGAAGGCGCTCCTGCTGCCCGCGAAGGTCGATGTAGGTCGACGCTGTCTCTCCCACGATGGCAACTTGCATCGCCGCTAGATCATTGCCACTGGCAAGAAGTTGCTGGTGCTGGGCCTCGACATTGTGACGGATACGTCCGTAAAAGTCGAGTTCCCAACTGGCATTGATCGTCGAAGTAGAGTACCGATAGTTCCGTGGATAACCGAACGCCTGGTTGGCTGCGAGCTTCTGTCGGCCGGTGTCTTCGCTCGCGGTTACGGTTGGGTACTTATCAAACTTGCTCAAGCGCCACAGAGCAGACGCGGCGTCGTAGTGCGCGAGTGCTGAATGGAGATCATTGTTTGCTGACAGTGCCCGTTCTACGAGGCTGGTCAGTTCTGCATCATGGAAGCTGCGCCAGAACTCCGGATCGGAGGGTTCGGCCTTTGCGTCTGTCGAGCCGCTCGCCTGCGGAGCAGTAAACTGAACGGGAAGAGGCATCTCCGGCCGCTTGTAGCGAGGGCCAACTGAACAACCTACGCTACCCAAGAGCACAATCGTTGCAAGCACGACATTAGACAAGCTGCGCATCGCCAACCTCCACTTCTTCATTGGCGTACTGTTCGTTATGACCGTGAAGTGTCGCTCCGCTCAGCTTCCGCAGTACCACGTAGAACACTGGCGTCAGGAACAATCCAAACAACGTGACTCCGAGCATCCCCGAGAACACGGTAATGCCTGTCACCTTTCTGACCTCGCTTCCTGCCCCGTGGCTGAGAAGCAGCGGGACAGAGCCCGCAATGAAAGCGATCGAGGTCATTACGATGGGACGGAGACGAAGGTGGCACGCTTCGAGAGCGGCCTCTATTGTGCTCTTGCCCTGTATTTCAAGTTCGCGAGCGAACTCGACGATCAGAATCGCATTTTTGCAGGCAAGTCCCATCAACACCACCAGCCCAACCTGGACGAAGATGTTGTTGTCACCGCTAGTAAGCCAGACACCAAACAGTGCGGCGAAGATACATACAGGAACGATAAGAATGACAGCAAGCGGCAGAGTCCAGCTCTCGTAGAGCGAAGCCAGCACGAGAAATACGAGAAGGATCGCCAGCGGAAAAACGATCGCAGCAGAATGACTCTGCGTCGTTTGCTGGTAACTCAGGTCCGTGTATTCCAGCACCATGCCCGGCGGCAACGTCTTCTTCGCAATCTCGTTGAGCTTATCGATAACCTGCCCGGATGACAGAACGCGAGGATCAGCATCTCCAATGAGATCCGCGGCCGGATAGCCGTTGTAGCGCATCACCGGGTCTGGGCCAAATGTCTGCGTAACCGTCGCGATGGAGCCGATCGGAACCATCTCTCCGCTTCCATTTCGTACCCTAAGATTTGTAATGTCCTCAGGATGCTGGCGATATTGCGCGTCCGCCTGCACCATCACACGATAGACGCGACCGAATGTATTGAAGTCGTTCACGTAAATTGAGCCGAGGTAAGCCTGCAGTGTGTCGAAGATTTCGGTGAGTGAAATGCCTTGAGCTTTCGCCTTCTCTCGATCCACCTGAACTTCCAGTTGCGGAATGTTCGATTGATACGAGGAGACCGGATATGTCATGCCGGGAGTTTGAGCGACCGTCGCCTGGAACGCGGCCAGCCCGTTCTGCAGCGCGCCATAGCCCAAACCTCCACGGTCTTCAATATAGAGTGAATAGCCCGATCCATTACCAAGGCCTTGGATCGGTGGCGGCATCAGCGCAAACGCTATCGCGCCAGGGATGTGCGAGTATTTCTGATTCAGCGCAACCAGGATCTGCTGCGCCGTTTCATGACGGTCTTTGAAATCCTTCAAACGGATGTAGGAAGTCGCAAGATTCGGTGTGTTTGCGGTTTGCAGAGCGTTGTAACCGGACATAGCCGGGAGATTATCCACGCCGTCAACTTCGTGAGCGGCCTGCACCATCTGTTTCAGGACGGCGTCAGTACGCGCCAGCGATGCTCCTTCCGGAAGTTTGGCTCCGCCGAAGAGATAAAGCTCATCCTGCGTTGGAATGAAGCCGCCAGGTACGTGATTGAAGAGGACGTAGATTGATGCTAGCAGAACGAGATAAACAACAAGTACGCCGCCCCTAAATCCGAAACTCTTACCGACCGCTCCCTGATACGCCTCGGAACCACGCTTGAAGAGCCGGTTGAAGGGACGGAAAAACCAACCGAAAGTACGATCGATTCCCCGCGCGAACCAGTCCTTTTTGGCTCCGGGCGTATGCAGAAGCTTCGCTGCAAGCGCCGGTGAAAGAGTGAGCGAATTGATCGCGGAGATCACAGTCGAAATCGCGATGGTTACCGCGAACTGCTTGTAAAATTGACCAGTGATTCCCGTAAGGAATGCCATTGGAACAAACACAGCACAAAGTACAAGTGCAATGGCGACGATCGGTCCTGAAACCTCCCTCATGGCCTGGTGCGCGGCCTCACGGGGGCTCAACCCGTGTTCGATAAATCGCTCGACGTTTTCGACCACGACAATGGCATCGTCAACCACGATGCCTATTGCCAGGACCATACCGAAGAGCGTCAGCGTATTAATCGAATACCCGAGTATGTACAGCCATGCAAAGGTTCCAACGATGGAAACTGGAACTGCGACGAGTGGAATGATTGAAGCTCGCCACGTTTGCAGAAATACGATAACGACAATTACCACAAGGAACACTGCTTCGATCAGCGTATGTTGCACAGCGTCGATTGAGTCGCGAATGAATTCAGTCGGATCCCAGATGACCTTGTATTCGAGATCGTCTGGAAACGCCTTCGACAACTCGTTCAGCTTTGCATAAACCTCTTTTGCGACACCGAGCGCGTTTGCTCCGGGTGTCAGAAAAATGCCGACGATAGCAGTGTCGCGGGTATCGATGTACGTGTGCAAAGTGTAATCGCTCGATCCAAGCTCCACACGCGCCACGTCCGAAAGATGAACCACCTGTCCGCTGGTGCCGGACTTCAGCACGATATTGCTGAACTCCTCCGGTGACGTAAGCCGCCCGCGAACATTGATGGAGGTGAGGAAGTCAGGCTTGTTCGGCGAGGGTTCTGCGCCAAGTTGTCCTGCGGACACCTGCACATTCTGCTCTCGTATTGCATTCACCACATCGTCCGAAGTGATGCCGCGCGAGGCCAGACGGTTTGGATCAAGCCATACACGCATCGAGTAGTCGCCCGAACCCAGCAACTGCACATCTCCGATTCCGTTGAGCCGCGACAACTCGTCTTTCACGTGAAGGACGCCATAATTCCTAAGATAAAGCGCATCGTGGTGACCTTTCTTCGAAAGCAGGCCAACATACATCAGCGGAGTAGGCGACTGCTTCTGCGTGGTCACACCGAACTGACGTACTTCGTCTGGAAGACGAGAGAGTGCCTGGCTCACACGGTTCTGTACACGAACAGCCGCTGTATCCGGATCGACCCCCGGACGAAATGTCACGATCACCTGAAGGCTGCCGTCGGAACCAGCGACAGACTTCATATACATGATGCCTTCGACACCGTTGATCGCTTCTTCGAGTGGCTCTGCGACTGTTTCAGCGATTGCCTTGGGATTCGCTCCCGGATAGTTGGTTCGAACTACCACACTCGGTGGAACGACTTCTGGATATTGTCCAGAAGGAAGGATCGGGATCGCGATGAGTCCCAGAGAAAATATGATGATTGAAAGAACAATCGCGAAAATCGGGCGGTCAATAAAGAACTTGGAGATATTCATTGCGGTAGCCCCTTACTTCGTTACGGTCGTTGCAATCGTGGCTAGAGACTGACTGGATGCTCCCATGCTGGTCGCCTTCGGAGACACTGGTGCGCCCGGAAGGTAGATCAGCTGAAGCCCTCCCACAATGATGTGGTCATCTGGAGTGAGGCCAGACTTCACAACGCGCAGTCCGTCGCTTATGCCACCTAGGACAATGTCCTTCCGTTGAGCCGTATTTCCGGGACCAACGACGTACACGTATTTCCTGTCTTGATCCGTCAAAACGGCCTTGTCGTCGATCAGAATCGCTCGCGCAGGAACAGCACTCTGCAACTGAACACGCGCAAACAAACCTGGCGTCAACACGTGGTCAGGATTGGGGACAATGACGCGAGCTCGAATCGTCCCCGTAGATGGATTGAGCTGGTTATCGACGAAGTCGATGTGACCTGGATGTGGGAAGCCCCGTTCATCTGCTAAAGCTACGCGGACAGGGTTCTCCGAGCCTACGCCACTTCCGTGGTGTGCACTTTGTTCAAAACGCAGATAACTCTGTTCGTCACAGTCGAAATAGACGTACACAGGATCGACCGATACTACCGTGGTCAGTATGGTCTGATCTGCTTGCGCGAGATTTCCCAGAGTCAACTGCGTCCGACTGATCCGTCCATCGATCGGTGAGCGAACTTCTGTGTAGGAGAGATTGAGCTCGGCCGAGGCCACGGCGGCCTCAGCGGCCTTAACTCGAGCGCCGCTCTGAAGAAGGTCCGATCCACGATTCTGAAGCTCTTCCTGGGATACCGCGTCTGACTGCTTAAGCCGCTGTGCCCGCTCCTCTTGAATTTTGGCAAAGTCGGCTGCCGCACGCTCCCGATCAAGCTGGGCTCTCGCGTTGTCTGCGGCGTCTTTGTAGGGTCGAGGGTCGATCACGTAAAGAAGATCGCCTTTGTGAACCATCTGCCCTTCGCGGAAAGCGATGCGATCGATATATCCCGTTACGCGTGGCCGAATCTCGACATCATTTGTGGCCCACACGCGGCCATTGAACTCGTCAGCAACACGAATGTCTCTTGTGATGACCTGCGCCGCATCCACAGGAGCAGCTACCAACTTCGGCTTTGCTTCCGGCGCCTGCTTGCAGCCGGCGGCCAATACGGCGATGGCACACACTACCATCAACCGAAGTCCCGCATTTGCGAAGCGACGTCCCCGCTTGAGAAAGGCTGACATTCCGATCCTCCGAAATTTGTTACACCGCTCGCAGCTCACCCGGGATCGGGGAGCATTTCAGAACGGTCGTTTCAAAATAGATGTGGGGCGAGGCTATTGGATTCGGAGAGGCGCAACTTTTTTTGAAACGTATACTCCAATAATGGAGAGGAGTTGACCTATGAGTCAACGTGGGCGCCCCAAGAAATTTGAGCGGGAGAAAGTTCTCGAGGCGGCAATGCTGCTCTTCTGGGAACGCGGATTCGAGCAAGCCAGCGTCGATGAGGTGGCAGAGGCGATGGGGATATGCACCTCAAGTCTTTACTCGTCCTTCGGCGATAAGGAAGCTCTTTTTCTGGCGGCGGTCGATCACTATCGAACGGGCGATGGTATCCGCTATGACACCGCCGTAAACGAAGGCAAGACCGCGAAGGAAGGGTTCGCAAAGCTTTTCGAGTTCGCAGCCGCAGAGATGACCCGGCCTGGACGGCCTAAAGGCTGTATGCTCACGCTCGCACTCCCCACGTGCTCGCCCAGGTACGATAGCCTGCAGCAAGAATTGGATCGTCTCCGGGATGTCCAAACAGCTATATGGGTCAAGCGCCTGAAGGAAGCAGTGCGCACAGGGGAGATTCGTAAATCGACAGATCTTGAACTTCTGGCTGCTTATTTCCGAACAACCCTTTGCGGAATGTCGCTTCAGGCCCGTGCCGGAGCGACCAAGAAGACGCTTCTGGATATCGGCAAACTGGCGCTTCAGGTATGGCCTAGCTCTCCAGCCGAAAAGCTGCGAGATATTTAACGGGCCTATTGAGTGAAGGGTCGACCTGCTAGCCGAAGTGATATCGCCAGATTGGCGCCAAATCGCCATCCATGTAAGTCATCTGTCAAGAAAAAGCACGAGAGATCTGGGCGCGCTCAGGAGAGCGCGCATTCCTTCTGATCCGACCATCCACTTGCGCACGTGTGCCTCTCGGCTGGTGGTCCCTGCTTTCCCGCAGGACCGGACATCCATTTGCTGCCTCAAGCTCCTAAGAGCCGTCGCAGAAGATTGAGTTTGTGTTCTCTGCCAGTCCCGAAACAATGCGAAGAGAGCCTCGGGAGTTTCCTCCGTCGCCCGGGCGATTTGTGACAGGACCTGGCAGCCTGCGCATCGAATGATCTTGTTTTTGTTCTTCCTTATTAGGAAGGGTTTTTCAAGCCACTGCTTTGGCCGTCAGGTCTTCGGCCGGCACGAAGTCCTGTTGCCTGCGGTCCACCGCGAGCATGTAGGCCACCAGCTTCCTGGCTACCGCCAAGGTGGCCCGATTCTTATTCCCTCGTTGGATTTCCTTGTCCCGAAGCAGGGCCAGTTCGTGGGAGTAGCGGGGCGCCAATTTGGCGGCTTCCACCAGCACGTGCTGGATGTGCTTGTTCCTCTGCTTGGAAATCGGCGTGCGCATCACCTTGTCGGCGGAACTCTTCTCAGCGCCGCATAGCCCACAGTAGCTGATGGCTTGCTTCACCGACGGGAAGCGGGTGTAGTCTCCGATCTCTAGGGCCCAGGTGAGCGCAGTGATGGCTCCCACTCCGGGGATCGTCCTCAGCCGTCTCAGCCGCTCCGAGAGCAGCGGATCCCGTTCCAGGGAACTGATCAGCTCACGATCCAGTCGCTGTCCCCGCAGGATGTGTTCGCGGCCAAGCCGAAGCAGGGGCCGGATACTGTCGCTGATCTCCTCGTTGGTCGAGAACAGCTCGGTGAAGTAACCCATCTTGTGCAGCCGCTGCTTGTCATAACTGACCCCGCTTTCCATGAGCAGCCCCGATATACGGTTCTTCATCTGCACCACCTGCCGTATGACTAGCTGCCGGTAGCGCAGCGTACGGCGCCGGTCCCGGATCTCGGTTGAAGCCATGTGGCACTCAGGCAGAAAGTCGCATCGCAAGCAATCGGCGATCTTGCTGGCGTCGATCCGGTCGTTTTTCTTCTTGGACGCGGCGATGGCCCGCAGCATCAGCGGATGGGCCACCTTCACCTCCTCTGCATGTGGAAGCAGGTAATCGTAGATCCAGCCGGTGAAGATCGTCGCTTCCATGGCCATCATCCGGGGTTGAGGCAATATCTGGATCCAGGAATCCAGTGCGCGCCGGGTCGATCCGATCTTGCCTTCCCGGTGCACATGACCAGCCGCATCCTTCACGCAATAGCTGATCGTCTTCTTGTGAACATCCAGTCCGATGTAATACATATCCTCTCTGAGGAGCCTCCGAGATAGTTCTCTGAATCAGCCTCATGGCTGAGTTCAGCTTTTGCAACACCTCGTGCTCCTCCCTGACTTAGCATTTAAACAATGCACTCAGATTATGGCGCTGCCAAACTGTGTGTAGGATCGACGAGACGAAGTTTTCCATAGGAATTCGAATCCGCTGCCCACGCAGTAGCTGCTTTATGAAGGGCACTTCTGGACAAACATTGAAGCTATCTGTAATGGGGTGCCCGCAATTCATTTCAATGACAAAGTTGAGTTTTTTAATTCGGAGCCTTTGAAATAATCAACGGATCTCGAACGCTTAGTGTCATCATGAGACTATGCTTCCGGCACTTGAGTCTCAACTGGATAACATGCATTATCGTCAAGATCGGTCTGGAGGATCACCGGTCCCTAGAGGCGATGTGAGCAAATAAGAATCAAAACGGTCATTGCTCGCTTCTCTGAAACCCTGGCGCACCCTATGTACGGTTCAGCTGTTTGCACAGGTGCCAAGACCTCATGAAGCGGCATACGACCAAGTATCGTAGCCCACACGGAAGAGCAGGTCTTTTGACAGGAGGATGCAATGTCGGGTGAAGATGAAATCAATTTTCAGTTCTTCGCGGAAAACAGCGCGGATATCGTGTGCCGTGTTGGTTTAGACAAGGTGATGCGTTATGTCTCTCCCTCCTGCTTCTATCTACTTGGCTGGAGACCAGAGGAGATGACAGGCAAGGGACCTGAGGCATTTGTTCTTGCTGAGGATCTTCCCACTCTTGATGCCGCCGCCGCGAAGATTGTTTCCCCTGATGTCCAAAACTCTCCCGCAACGATTCGGATGCGGAAGAAGGACGGCTCCGCCGCATGGATGGAGATCAATGCCCGGCTCGTGCGTGATTCTGCGACGGGGGAAGCGCGAGAGGTCGTTCTCATCATGCGCGACGTTACCGAGCGCAAAGTGTTGGAAGAACGGCTTGCAGGATTGGCGCTCACGGACGGCCTGACCGGATTATGGAATCGCCGTGCCTTTGACGATGCTCTTGAGCGAGAATGGAAACGCACTACACGAGAGGGTCCGCAGATCTCCCTGTTACTCCTCGATCTCGATCATTTCAAAGAATTCAACGATCAATACGGACATCAGGTGGGAGATGACTGTCTACGAGCAGTAGCCGTGGCTATCAAAGGAGCAGTGCGCGCTACGGATACCGTCGCGCGTTATGGAGGAGAAGAGATTGCAATCATTCTTCCTTCCACTGATACTGCTGGTGCCAGCGAGGTCGCTGAAAAGGTGCGGTCTGCGGTGGAGTCTCTCCGGCTTACCCATCTGGGAAATCCGGAAGGCAATGGCTGGATGACCGCGAGTATTGGAGCTGCCACTGCCCTTGCTCGGTACGGTGGAACGACGAGTAAGCCGGAAGGCTTGCTTCAGGCAGCGGACAATGCGTTGTACAAAGCAAAGCATGGAGGCCGGAATCGTGTTGAGACAGCCCTGCTCGTTGCAGCCATGGACTGTTGAATATATCCATGAGTTCCAATTCACAATCTTCATTTAAAAACGAAAGGTGCATCAGGTCTTTTTCGACGGATACATTGCAGCAGGGCTTGATAATATGACTCGCTTTCAATTTTCTTCCAAATATCTCTGAGAAAAAGCCTGAAGCATCCACAAGACCAGTCCGACACTGCAAACACCGCCATTCTTTAGGCATCAGTGGACGTAAAGAAATTTGATCGAGAGTGATTTTTGCAGAGTTGTCGTCCGAGCTAAGCAGCCTCGTTTAAGGTACCGTGGACGCGGGGATAGGCCAAGTTGCAATCGCGGATTTGGCCTGGCGGCGAATACCCGGATCGGGATCAGTGATTGCGACCTGCGCCAGAGCATCCCCGATCTTTGGAGACGCCGTGAGGTTGCGGGCGAGTACGGCGATCGCATCACTGCGGACAAAGCTGGCGTTGTCGGAGTTGACGGCTTGCAGAAGGGCATCGGTCAGCGAGGAAGGCAGGGGGCGGCGAAACTGAGTGGCAAAGATGGCATCCGCACGCACAGTGGGGGCGATGTCGTTTACGAGGACAGAGGCGAGCGCGTGATCGGCATCGGAGTCTGTTGATAGACGAAGGGCGCGGGCTGCGGCGGAACGAATAACAACCGCCGGATCATGCAGAGCCTGTTCGATCACTGGAAGAGTTGCGGGTCCAGCGCTATTGCCAAGAGCAGCCAGCAATTCAACTCGCTCGCGCGCCTCTGCAGCATTCTGATATAAGGCCAGCAAAGAAGTGTCGACGGAGTCTGCTTCCGCCGGATGATCCGCTCGCCCCGCACGCGAGAGAGCTCCGGCGATCATCCGCGCAGCCGATTGGATGGCAGCGTTGGGATCCTGCAGCATAGCTACGGGGATCTGCATTGCTTCGCGGGTCGGATGCTTCATCTGCACAAAGGCTACCAGGGCATCGACGCGCAGTTCCTGCGGCAGACTGGCATTGCGCGCGAGTTCTCCGAGTACGGTCACGGCGGATGGCCCGCCTGCTGCTCCGAGTGCATTGGTCACCGTCTTTCGCGCCCCGTTTCTGATAAGGAGGATCTCCGCTTGCGCGGCGGCTTCGGGGCGGCGGCGGAACAAGGCTGACAAACGATCGAGTGGCGCGGACCTGGTGGATGAGAAGGCTTGCTCGAGCACAGCATCCGTGGTGTAGTCCTTTAGAAGACGGTCGTCTGCCTGCGCGCGGGCTATATCGGCATTGGATCGCTGGGTCACAATCGCGGAGTCGACTACCTCTTTGGCTGCGCGCTCGAGGCTTCCAACGAGTTCGCGAGCTTGACCGATGTGCAGATGATTGACATGGAACTCGGTGATGGCTGCAAGTTGCTGGGATTTGCCCTTAGACAAATTGATGGCAACTCGATTGCTGCCGTCGATGGCCTCTACGCGTTGATCGCTGGCAAGGGTGAAGGTTACCTCCGATCGGTCAACAGAGATACGCGTGGCCCCGGCGGGTGCGCCGGCTATGCCATCCGTGTACAGGTAGGCCAGCTTGCGTTTGAGGATGCGACCGGGCTGGGCAAGATAAAGTGCAGCGTACTCTCCCGCGCCATCGCGCTCCTGGGCAGTCCAGCTTTCTGGCAGGGTTTGATCGGCTGTGACGCTCTCCGGCTTAGGCCGCACGAGCTGCAGGTCCGTGGCGATCGTCTGCAAGATATTCCGGTCCGCAATGGACACGTCGCGCAGAAAATGCATTTGGAGCAGGCCGCCGTCCTGGCGGCAGGTTGCCCAGAATGGCTGCGACAAGCGGGCTTGTAGCGCGCTCAAAGCTGCGGGCGATGCATCCTTGACCGCATCGCCTTTGAAGCGAGGATCGATCAGCTGCAATTGCACGTCGTACTCGCCATCACGGACCGCGACGATGGTGGACTTCCAGGTTGCAACGATGTGAATGCCGGTCAAAGGTGTGGAGGCTTGCTCCATACCGGCGCGAAAGTCCAGGGACCATCGGGACTGATCGCCGAGCAGCGCAGGGGAAGTTGCACTCGCCGCCCCCGCCACTAGTGTGGTGGCGGCGGCGAGTGAGAAGGATGCAATGAGCGTGCGAAACATGGTCTTCTCCTTGAGCTACTGAGTTACCCGATGGCCGAGCCGAAGATCACAACCGTCGTGGTGCCGACGGTGTTGGTGCCGGATTTCGTCGTCATGGTGACCTTGTAGTAACCGCCTACAAAGCCATCCCATGTGGCCACAGGCGCGGTCGTGGTTGCGCCCGACACGGGAAGGGTGACCGGCGCGCCGGGATTACTGCACGCCGGCGTGCCCTCGTTGCAGAAGACCGCGGTGAATGCGGAGTTCAATGAACCTGTTCCGCCAACGACGCCCCCCTTGATCGAGACCGTTCCTGGGAAGTTGCCCACCTGAAGAGCTCCCGTGGTGGGGTCAGGGATCGCAACTCCGTTGGTGGAGCTGACAACCTGAGCGATGTGGACACCCGGCTGAATGTTCGTGACGTTTACGGTGACCGGTGTAGCGGTTGCGGTCTGCGTTAGGATCGTTCCTCCCGCGCTAGAGACGGTGGTGGTTGCGGTCAAGCCGATGGTCCACGTGGAGGTCGATCCGGAGGTGGGTGGTCCGAAGGTAACGGTAGGATTGGCACTGTGCGCACCGGTTGGGCTTACCGTGACCGTGCTGGCGTGGGCACCCGGCGTATAGGTCCAGGTATAGGTAGTGGTGTACTGAAGGCTGGAATCGTTGGGCGCACCAGAGCCGGCCAGAGTAACCGGCAGGCCGGAGGACAGAGTCGAGCCCGAGGTTGGGGATAGGATCTTCACCGTGATCGGATACCTGCACAAGGGCGCGGGTAAGCTAAAGAGCTTGGTATCGATCTTGTTGTTGAGCAGGCTCCACGACTTGCTGGCCAGGGGACCCCATTTAAACAAGGTGTAGGAGTCGGTGTAGCACAAGGGGCAGGCGCCAAATGTAGCGTCGAGATCTACCTGGCCTCCGCCGGATGAGAGGTTAAGGTCGCTTTTCAGAGCTCCATTCAGAGTGGCAGAGCAGACGGCCGGCCGATTGTCGATCACCCACTTGGCCTGTGCCTCCGTGGGCGTTGAAAGGGTGACGAGGTTGACCTTGGCATCCACGCTTCCTTCGGCGATTCCCAGGTTGATGCCGCCGCTGATGTGGCCGCCCAGAGAAGCGGTGGGAACAACACTCAGGTCCGCACCCGCGAGGGCCGCCGAGCCGCTGACTTTGAGGTCGGCGTCTACAGAGGCGCCTAAAGTGATGTCGAAAATCCAGATTTGGATCGAGGGCAGGTCGTATTCCTGCGTCCACGTGGGATCGACGCTGAAGCCGGTGCTGGGATTGAAGCTCAGGCCGCCCGAGGGAATCTCTTCGCCAAAGACGTAAAAGCCCAACGTTCCTGAGGACTTGGCCGGCTTGTAGGTTGGTATCGTTTCGCCGCTGTCGGTGTCTGCAGTGACTTTGGCGTCTACAACATCAACGTCGTCGCCGAAAAGCACGCCGTGGGCGGTGAAGGCAGCGTCGAAGTGGGTCAGATTTTCGTCAGTGCCTGCGACTGCGGTTGGGTTGAGGTTGCCCGAGAGCTGCCAGTAGGCGTCAAACGTCCCCTCGGGGTTCAAATCGCCACCCGTGTTGAAGGGAACGTTGTTGCCGGTGTCCAGCGGTTCTAGGCTAGCAAGCACAGGCGGCGCGCCATTGCCGGAGCGCAACGCCGAGGCAGGCACGGGTGCCACGATCCAGCCAGCGGTAGGGTGCGCGTTTTTCACCGAGTTGAAGTAGTTGCTCAGTATCTGGTTGGCCTTGGCTCTCTGATTTGCGCAACTAGTCGAAAGCGTGACCACCTTGCCGTGAACCGGCGCTGGAGTGCAGCTATGCGCCTCACCCCAGTAGGTTGGCATCGGCGGAATGAGGCCGGAGCCACTGAGATCGCCCAGAGGACTCAGCGCCAGTTGGGCGTGCAAAACCTGGGAAGACCCCCCCTTGAGGATTCCAAGGCTAACCCAGTTGGATTTCACCAGGTCGCCGACGCGATATCCACCGTTGCAGGATTTCCACGTGTAGGACAGGTTGGTGGAGGCTGTGCTTTGCGGAGTGTAGAGGCAGGTGAGTTCCGGGCTGGAATCCAGTCCTAGCTGAAGCTGCACGGTGGTCGCGCCGGTAGTTCCCGACTTCAACCGGAAGCTCGCGGGAATCTGTGTGGGGCTAAGCGTAAACGTCCGGCTGAATGCTTTGCTGCCCTGGGTTACCAGGTCGAGCGAACTGCCGTATCCCGCGGGAGGTGCGATACCGTTCGGGGACTGCACCAGATTGACAGAATGGACTCGCAGATTGTCGAACAGATATGCACCATCGATTGTTTCGGCGGAGCGGACTTCGAATTGAAAGACAAGGTCGGTAAATCTGACTCCATTGAGAGCGGACCGAACTGAATCCGGGATGGAGAAAGCGATGGTGTTGTAGATGCCCGCGCGGAGCTTCTGAAAGCTCACAGTGCCGAGAGATACCCTGTTCAGCCCCCGCGACTTGGAGGTTACAAAAGCTTCAATGGAGTTGGCGTTCGGCGTTCTGGTTGCCTCCAAGGCATCGGCATCCAGCTGTTCGAGGTTGGCCCCGGCACGACTCGGCGTCGGCTGGACCCGCATGTCGAGTTGGAGAAGCGCACCCTCCTTTCCGATGCCGGCCAGCGAACGGGCGGTCGATGCGATCTGGACACTGGTCAACAAAATCTCCTTCGGTGGATCGATCACCGACAACGCAGCATGGCCCTGCGTTCGCACCGTAGTCGAGGCCACCTTGGGATACGGCACGAACCGGTTGACAGTGACTTCCCAGAAACGCGGAGTCTCAAAACCGGTAACGAGATCTTCATTGGGATTGGAAAGGATGCTGCTCTGTGGAGAGCTTTCTGTCTCAATACTGCCCGCATCGGGAGCGGACTCCGCTTCTTGGGCCATGACGTAGTGGCAGGAAATCATCGCGATTCCTGCAGCCAGTATCCCGGCCCGGATAAAGGTGGGATTGTTTTTGGCGTGACTTGGACTCTTGACGACCCGGGCCAGTATCTGGCAGGCCCGAGCGGACATAGGCCACAAGGGTGCCATCAAGGCTACGACGCAGGCAATCAACGATTGCATAGAACTCATAACGTTACCTCCGGTGACTTTAAATCGCCTGATCGTTGGCTGCAGGCAGGGCGTGTTGAGGCATGTACGGCGTCAGATCTCTCGGATGGCCATTTCGACATTCCGCGTGAAGTGGTACGCTTTCCAAGCCTCTGCTGATCAAGGCGCAGGCTGTTCAACGGAACTATCATTTGCGGAAAATTTTTTTGATATGCAAATGCGCCAGGGCCGTCCATTGTGTAAAGGCGGTCTATAATCTGCCTAACTTCGCTACCCAAGGCCTTCATCCTATGGATTCGGTTGTGAGCTCTTCCTCGGAAATCGAAGTAAGCGGCCTCTTGCAGGCCTGGAGCGACGGAGATCCCGATGCGCTCGAAAAGCTGACGCCGATCGTCTACAGCGAATTGCATCGCCTGGCTCGACATTTCCTCAGAAACGAGCGCGCCAACATCACGCTCCAAACAACGGCCCTCGTCAACGAGGCGTACCTGCGGCTGGTGAACGTCAAGCAAATGCGGTTCAAGGATCGCGCTCACTTCTTGGCGGTCTCGGCGCAGTTGATGAGGCGCATCCTAGTCGATCACGCGCGCCGGCGAAACTTAAAACGCGGGGGAGGCATTCAGCACTTATCTTTGGACGACGTCAACACCATCGGGCCTGGACCCGATGCCGACCTTGTCATGCTCGACGATGCCATGACCGCGTTGGCGCGCTTCGACGCGCGCAAAGCCCGAGTGATCGAGCTGCGCTTTTTCGGCGGCTTGAGTGTGGAAGAAACCGGCGAGGTGCTGCAGGTCTCCCCGATCACCGTGATGCGGGATTGGAATACGGCGCGCGCATGGCTTTATCGCGAATTGTGCCGGGTGGCAGACCCGCCCGCTGTCAGCGCAGAGCCAGGCGCTGAACAACCCTTCTGATTGGTTGTTAAAGCAGATCTATGGAAGCCGAACGCTGGACACAGATTGAAGATTTACTGCAATCGGCGCTGGAACTTGCTCCTGACAGCCGCGATGAGTTCCTACGCGTTTCCTGTCGCGAAGATCCAACCCTTGCCGAAGAAGTCAGATCGTTAATGACGTCGTTTCGGAGAGCCGGCGGCTTTCTGGAGACACCTGCCGTCGAAATCGCCGCCCGCGCGATCGCGACGGAGTCAGCACCATCGTTCGGTGCGTCGCGCGCCGGCCAGATCGTCTCCCAGTACCGGCTCTTGAGCATGATCGGCAGCGGAGGCATGGGCAGCGTGTGGGTCGCCGAGCGATGTGACGGCCGATTCGATCGCAAGGTCGCCATCAAATTCATCCATTTCACTCTACTGGACACCGTTGGAACTGATCAGTTCAAGCGTGAGGGTGCGATCCTCGGCAAACTGGCCCATCCGCAAATCGCCGAACTGATCGACGCCGGACTCACGAAAGGCGGCGAGCCTTATCTGGCGCTGGAGTATGTCGAAGGCCAGTCTATTGATGGGTACTGCGACCAGAACAAGCTGAATATCGAAGCGCGTATCCGCTTGTTTCTTGACGTGCTGAGAGGCGTGGCGCATGCGCACAGCAATTTGATCGTTCATCGCGACATTAAGCCTACCAATGTCTTTGTCCGCCGCGACGGTGTGGTGAAGCTGCTGGACTTTGGCATTGCCAGGGTGCTCTCGCAGGACGCGGGCATGACATCCGCCGCGTGGGTTACACGCACCGGCGGCACTGCTCTCACGCCCATGTTTTCTGCACCAGAGCAACTCACCCAGAGCCAGATCACGACAGCAACCGACATCTACAGCCTCGGCGTCCTGCTCTATCTTCTCTTGACGGGAAGGCACCCGGCTGGTGCCGGCCCTCACTCCATCGCACAGTTGATTCGAGCGGTCGTCGAATCCGAATCCCCCCGGGCTTCGACCATGATTACCGAGGGGAGCGAAGAAGCGGCAGTGCTGCGCGGCACGACTCCAGAACAACTGCGCCGGCAACTGCGCGGAGACCTGGAGCGGATCCTGGCCAAGTCCTTACGAAAGGATCCCGCGGAGCGTTATCCAACCGCGTTGGCGTTTGCCGAGGATTTGCGGCGGTACCTCGAGCATAGGCCCGTACTGGCCAGGCCCGATTCACCTGGCTACCGCATGGCAAAATTTGTTCGCCGGCATCGCGTGGGAGTAGCCCTTGCCACAACTGCATTGATTGGCGCGACCTGCACCGTGGCCTGGATTGCGACGCAAAACCGCCGCGTGCGCGCGGAAAGGGACTTTGCATATAGTCAGTTGGCGAACCTCTACCAGCACGACGACTTCCTCGAATTCCTGCTCTCGAACGCAGCGCCCTCAGGCCAGCCCTTCACCGTGAACAAGCTGCTGGACCGTGCCACACAAATCGTGGAAAGGCAGAAGTCTTCACCGGCACAGGTAGCATTGCTGGACTGGATAGGATCCGATTATGCAGGACAGGATGAGCACGCCAAAGCTCGAGAAATTCTCGAGAAGGCATACAAACTTTCTCGGCAGGCAATCGATCCAGCCATCCGGGCTTCTGCTTCTTGCTCATTAGGCGCCGAGTTGTCTCGAGATGAAGACCTGACAAGGGGCGAAGCGTTGATCGAAGAGGGTTTACGCACTCTGCCAAACGACCCACGATACGCTGTGGGCCGCGTGAACTGCCTTCGCTTTGGAGGCGAAATCTCGAGGGAAAAGGGCGAGGGCAATGAAGCAGTGCACCGCATGGAGTTGGCGAAAAGCATTCTTCGCGCATCCCCATTCGATTCCAACCAAGAAGAAATGACCGTATCTCTCGACCTGGCTGCGGTCTATAGCGAAGCGGGAAGAGACTACGAGGCGCTCGCCGAGTTTCAGCGTGCTGCGACGCTGATGTCTTCCCTTGGCCGGGACGAGACGGCCACAGCAGTCGTCCTTTACAACGACTGGGCGCTTGAGCTGGATCAGGTTGGACAACCGCTTGAGGCAGAAAGAAACTACCGGAAAGTGATTGACATCAGTCGCGACAGTTCGAGCGAGGATTCAGTATCGGCCATGGTACTGAACAACTACGCGAGGGTTCAAAGAGAGTTGCACCATTTATCTCAGGCGGCAGACTATGCAGAGCGAGCTTATAGCAAGGCCAAGAAGACAGGAGATGAATTGGTGATTAGCCAGTCGCTGCTGGAGCGAGTCCGCATCTACCGGGAGCAGCATGACCTTCCGCGCGCCGAAGCCATGCTCGACGAGGTCGAACCAAGATTGCACAAACAATTGCCTCCGGGCCACTATGCGTTCTCGGTCGTCTCTACGGAGCGTGGAATGATCGCCTTTGAGAAGCGCGATTTGAATACGGCTTTGCGGCTGATCGATCAGTCGATCGCAATGGTTCGCGCCACCGTAAAGTCGGGAGGCTCGGGCGTCTACACCCTCCCTGGTTTGTACATTGACCGCTCCGAAATTGATCTCGCCCTGGGCCATGCCGGCCAGGCGGAAGAAGACGCTCAACAGGCCCTGGCTGCGTTGGAGCTGCACGGACCTCCAAGCGGGGTTTCCAGCAAGCTCGGCCATGCCTTTCTGGCCCAGACCCGTGCCTTGACGTCAGAAGACAAGAAGGCTCAGGCTCAAGCCATTGCAGTAAAGGCCTTCGATCAGCTCCAGGGCTCTTTAGGACCTGATCACCCCGACACGCGGGCCGCGCAGCATTTCATGGAGTGACACGTTGATCATCGCCCAGGGTTTACGTCTCTTCCCCAAAATGACCCCGCGGGTGCGATTGTTTTTCGGGTGCGAATGAATGGATTTGGGCCCGGAAGAATGGCAAAATCCCGAATATCCTGCAGGGCGATTGATCCCAAACGGCAGCTTACGCAAATCTCATCCAACTGGACTCAAATCTGCTAGACGAGACAAGTGGACATTGTAGAGTCACAGATGATCAACAATCCATAGCGGTCAAAATTGATCCCACATCATTTAGAAGATAACTTCGCTTTGCGTCGGGGCATCTCATTGCCAGGAGGATCTTATGGTTAAAGCAGGAGATGATGTGATCCGCAAATCAGACGATGCCAAAGGTGAGAACACAGCTCACACTCACGTTGAGAAAGAGGCTGACGAAGCGGCCAAGAAAGCTCAAAAGACTGAGCAAAAGTACGATAGAGCCAATAGCATTTTCACCAAGTAACGCTGCAAACGAAGGGCTGCCCATAGCGGGTAGCCCTTTCCTTTTTTGCGCCTGCGGAATTGGTCCCAAGATCATCCCAGCGACGTATAGGAAGTGAACATAATCATCAACCGGTCTGCCCGATGTTTTGACGACGATGGCGACGGCCACCTCGCTTGAATCTGAACCTGGTCGCGCCGATAATGCGTAAACTCCGGCTGCAAATCGAAAACACCTGTCGTAAGCAACGACCCAGGATCCTATTTGATAGTTTGATCGGCAGCTATGCCGGCTTTAAGGCGAATCGCGAGGTCCAGGGAAGTCCGTGCTTTATCGTAATCAGGTTTGAGCTTGAGCGAAGTTTGAAAGGAGGCAATGGAAGCGTCGATGTCTCCCGCTTCGGCGAGTGCGGTTCCAAGATTGTAGTTGTCGACTGGGTCAAGATTGTTCGCTGCGAGGACTGAGCGAAACTCGGCTACTGCTTCGTTCCATCTGGCCAGCCGCATGAATTCAAGACCCAGAGCGCGGTGCGCTTGCGTGTAGGCGGGATTGATTTGCAAGGCGAGACGCAAATGAGTCGATATCTCATCGCTGCTGCCCATCTGTTGCAGGGCAAGGCCCAGCGCATAGTGGGCATGGGCTGAATCTGGAGCGATCGAAATGGCCCTCTTGAACATCTCGGCGGCTCCATTGAGATCTCCCTTCGCGGCGTGTTGCGCGCCGGCTGAAATCAGCTCCTCGGCACCGCGTTGTCGGACTTCATTTTGCAGAAGTTCGAACCGCTTGAACTCAACAGCGGCGGCTTCTTGGTCGCCTTGGCGCTGCATCGTGAGCGCCAGGTCGTAGTGTGCCTCAGGGTCGTCAGGGCTCATAGCGACGACTGTATTGAGCTCTGTGGCAGCAGCCGTGAGGTCGCCGCTGTCTCGGAGTGTTGCAGCGAGCGAAAGCCGCGTCTCTCGATTGGCAGGATCGCATGCCAGGCCCAGACGCAATTCCTTGAGGGCTTCTGAAACCTGCTTCCGCTTCTGGAGGGCAATACCGAGGTTGCTGTGAGCCTTGCACATACTGCCGTCGAGGGTCAGCGCTCTTTGGAATTCGACGATGGCGAGGCTCTCTCTATCCGACGTGGCAAGGGCGACCCCGAGATCGTTGTGGCACTGTGCCGAGGCGGGACTAAGACGCACTGCCATGCGCATCTGCTTGACCGCCTCTGCGAAGTCACCCTGCTCTTCGAGGACGGCACCCAGGCCGCGGTGCGCCTCGACATCAGCGCTGCGCAAGGCGAGCGTGGCACGGTATTCGCGACTGGCGCCGGGCAGATCCTGAACACGGCGCAGCGCGCTTGCCAGCCAAAGATGTGCGTCGGCCAGTCTTGGCTGAAGTTTAAGTGCTGTTTGCAGTTCGCCGATGCCGCCTGGCGAGTCTCCGCTTTTGAGTAGCGCGAGCCCTAGATGAGAATGCGCATTGCCGGAGTCGGGATGATCCTGGACGGCGGCGCGAAACTCGGCAACAGCTCCAGCAAAATCTCCGTTCTGCAGTGCGGACAGCCCCACTGTAATATGCCGATCCCGATTAGCCGCAGACTTGGCGGTTGGGTCGATAACGGGCGCGGCACCCGCACTCGCGACAAATAGAGCAGGCATAGCCAAGAACAGGAGAGCCCCGATGCATCTCGAACCTTTGTTTTTCCAGACTTTCATAGGCATGTTCGTCTGACCACGTCAGTTGACGATCTGCCGGGTGACCAAACCACCCGCAAATTCCTACGCTACATATTACTCTTTTCGGGTTTCTTAAAGGGCATTATGATGCACTATAATCACTCTCGGCAAATTGACGCCAACTGGAGAGATTGCTGTGGATCGACGCACATTCCTGCAGGCGAGTTTAATGTCGATCGCAAGCGAAAAGATTCTCCCGCATCCTCTCTCGACCTCGCTTACATTCAGAAACGGCATGGCATCGAGCGGAGTTGGCTTTCGGCACAGGGCCAGCCGGACCTCCCAGAAATACTTACCCGAGTCGATGTCCGCAGGTGTGGCCATGTTGGACTACGACGGAGACGGCAGGCTCGACCTGTTCTTCGTGAACGGCGCAGCATTGAAGGATCCAATGACTGTGACCGATCGCCCCGATAAGACCAATCCGATTTATTGGAATAGGCTGTACCACAACAACGGGGATGGCACATTTACAGACGTCACCATCAAGGCCGGCCTTCAGGGCCACTCTTATGGAATGGGAGTGGCTGTGGCCGATTACGATAACGATGGATTGCCAGATATCTACGTCACCAATCTGGGCGAAAACATTCTGTATCACAACAATGGGGACGGTACTTTCACCGACGTGACCAGACAAGCCGGCGTAGCGGCAGGCGGCTGGTCAACCGGCGCCTGCTTTGTCGATTACAACCGCGATGGCCTACTCGATTTGATGGTTAGTCGTTATGTCGAATGGAATTTCTCGAGGAACGTGATCTGTGGAGGCGAACGGCCGCAATACCGTTCTTATTGTCATCCCGATTTGTTCCCCGCAACTACCCATCTGCTTTACCGCAACAATGGCGACGGTACCTTTACAGATGTAACTTCAGAGTCAGGTATTGCTAAATATCCAGGGAAGGGCTTGGGTGTGGCAATCAACGATTTCAACCAAGACGGATGGCCGGACATCGCCGTCGCTAACGACTCCCATCCGCAGCAGCTATTTCGCAACAACGGCGATGGAACGTTCACAGAATCTGCGCTAGAACTGGGACTTGCCTACGATGATGGCGGAAATGTATTCGCCGGAATGGGCATCGATTTTGCCGACTACAACGACGATGGCTGGCCCGACATTTTTATCAATGCGCTCGCGCGACAACGCTATGCGCTCTTCCGAAACGATCATGGCACTTCATGTGAGTACGTCACCAATTCGAGCGGGCTTGGCAGAATTTCCTTGCTCCATTCTGGCTGGGGTGCGCACTTCCTGGACTATGACAATGACGGCGTCAAGGACTTGTTCATTGCGCAGGGTCACGTAATGGACAATATCGCCATGTTGCAGCCCTGGATTCACCACACCGAACCGCCGATGCTGTTGCATTACGATCATGGATCGTTTTCAGACGCCTCGGCGAAGTCGGGCAGACCGTTCGCCACAGCGCTCGCTGCTCGAGGCGCAGCTTTTGGTGACCTGAACAATGACGGCTTCATCGATGTGGTGATCAATTGCAATGACAGCCCGCCGGTCATCCTGATGAACAACGGGAATGCAAACCATTGGCTCATCGTGCAACTCATCGGACACAAGAGCAATCGTGACGGTATCGGGTCGCGTGTCAAACTGATCTCCCGGTCGGGTAAAGCTCAATATGGATACGTGTCCACTGCCGGCAGCTATCTGTCGGCGAGCGACAAGCGGGTTCATTTCGGACTGGGTGAGGAAACCCAGGCGCGGCTCATCGAGATCACTTGGCCTGACGGCCATATACAGATTTTAGAAGCGATAAATGCGGATCAAATTTTGACGGTTCATGAGGCAGGAAAGAGATAAATCCTTGTTGTAGCGGGTTCTGCGCCCGCTTCAGAACGCTGCAAGAAGACTGGAATACAGGATGCATCACACGAAAATATTGTCTCTTATTATTCATTTTTATTCTTGACAGGCATCTTTGGATTCGACTACAACTTACCCCGAAGTCCAGCAGCAGTTTTTTCGCATTTCTGGCGTGACATAGAAATGCCGCTCATGTGAGTCGACATTATGAATGTTCGGATCAACGTCCAGGCATGATCTGGCGACGGGCGATGATGCGTTCGCGCATCTCCGTCCAATGAATGCAGCGCGTGTCACCGGACAGGTTTGATTTATCGGGAGGTCGAGATGAGGCTTTTTAGAAATCGCAGTTGCTCCTATGCGGTCGCACTTCTTGCACAGGTGCTCTGGGTAATGGCGGCTCATGCCCAGCTGACACTTGGAGGCATCGCGGTTAAGGTTGCCGACAGCAACCAGGCCATCGTGCCCGGCAGTCAAGTCAAGGTCGAAAGCATAGATACAGGGGCTGTTCGCGAAGCTCAGAGTGACGATTCTGGTATCTCAACGTTTGCTGCGCTGCCAATCGGCTTGTACAGGGTGAGCGTAAGCAAGGCCGGCTTCAGTACTGTCGTGACGCAGGCTAACGTCGGCGTGGGTGAGACGACCACGGTGAACATTCAGCTGACGGTCGGCGCAGTCTCGCAGACTGTTGAGGTCAATTCGAGCTCAAGCGAGTTGGCGTTACAGAAAGAGGATCACGTCATCTCGCAGTTTGTGAGCGAGCAGCAGATTGCTTCTCTGCCTATGAATGGTAGGAACCTGCTTAGCCTCGCCGTCATTGGACCTGGAGCACAGGCCGGCGGCGACGTCATCAACGGATCAGGCAATGGCGGCTCTGCGCAGTACTTTCAGGCAACGCCTGGTCTCATTATTCTTAGCGGACAGTCCGTAGGCCACACGACATTCCTGCAGGATGGAGTATCGAATGTCAGTCTGTTCACGCAGGCGATCAATATACTCCCAAGCCCCGACGCTGTGCAGGAATTCAATGTCCAGACGAACGGCATGTCTGCAAAATTCGATCAGCCCTCGGTAGTGAATATTGTTACCAAGGGCGGAAGCAACCGCTTTCATGGCAGCTTGTATGACTACTTCAAGAACCGGGTCCTGGATGCAAACAGCTTCTTTGGCAACTTCAACGACTTGCCCAAGGGAGTATTCCAGTACAACCAGTTCGGTGGAGCGCTTGGTGGTCCAATCAAGCGGGATCGAGCGTTCTTCTTCTTCAACTATGAAGGGCTTAGAAACAGAAGCAGCTCAGCATCTAGTTCGCGCATTCCCACAGCCAAAGAGCAGCAGGGAGACTTTTCGGAAGACCTCGCAGGCGTTCCTGTAGGCGGTGGTGTCATCGATAGCTTCATCATTTACGATCCACAGACCTACAACCCCGATACCCACACCATCAGTCCCTTCCCCGGTAACATTATTCCGCCATCACGTCTGGCTGGATTTTCGCAGACATTCAACAAGTTCTGGCCCACCCCCGAGAACACGATTCGCCCAGACGGAACGAACTTCCGTTCTACCCTCCGAAGCACTCACAACAGCAATCTCTACACTGGTAAGGTTGACGTCAACCTTACCGAAAAAGACGGGCTCCACGCTCTTTACGAAAACTACACATCTCCATCGATTGCCGATTCATTTGTTCCTGGATTGTTCGGAAATACCTACGATCAGCGTGGACAGAATGCCGCTGTCGAAGAGACGCATGTCTTCTCGCCAAGCCTCCTTAATGTGGGCCGCGTAGGCTTCAACCGCAGTGTTTTCTTTAATTCGGAATTGGGCGTAGGCGCACAGGATTGGGTCAAAGAGTTCGGCTTGAACAATCTCAACCCTACAATCGAACAGAACGACCCACCCTATGTCAGCATCAGCGGCTGCTGCGGGTTGGGAAATCCCTTTGCGCCGCAAGGCGCAATTCAGAACCGCTATCAATTTGCCGACGAGCTAGACATCACCATTGGCAAGCACCGCGTGTCCGTCGGTGCCGAAGTTGATCGCGTACAGTTCCAGGGCAACTGGGAATTAGTTAACTCTGGTTTCTTCACGTTCAACGGGCAATTTACGTCGAGCCACGACAATCCGGACCCGGCGGGATACATGTCCGGCTTAGGAAGTGCGGATTTTATGCTAGGTCTTCCAAACTTCGCCTGGGGGAGCAACGGCCACACCTTCGCAGAATTCCGAGAGACCGACTTCTCGGCCTATGCTCAGGATGACTGGAAGATATCCCCGAAGCTGACGGTCAATCTCGGTGTTCGTTATCAGTATTATTCGCCGCCTGGAGATAAGCTCGGTCATGCGGCAACATTCAATCTCGCCGAGGCCAAGGCAATCCCTGGATCGTGGAATCCGAATACAAAGGACTTCAGTCCGCGGATCGGCTTTGCCTATGCGGTAACGCCGAATACGGTAGTTCGTGGAGGATTTGGCATCTACTACACGACGACGCCTTACAATGTGCTCCAATTCCTGATGGCCAATCCGCCGAATTTCCTGTCACAGCAATTCTCCTTCGGTATTACGCAGCCGGTGTCGATAGCTGATCTTTTTCCACCCTTCGACGGCACTTCCGTGTTTGCTCCGTTTGCCATGGACAAGCACAATCCCGATGCGTACCTCGACCAGTGGAATCTCGACGTTCAGCGTACCTTGCCGGGCAACTTCGTATTAAGTGCCGCATATGTCGGTAACAGCGGCCACCACCTTTCGATTCGTCTCAACCCTAACCAGGCAACGCCGGATGCCGACCCGCTCAATCCCACGCCGATCCAGTCCCGCAGGCCATATCCTGCGCTGGGCGACGTCAATGCTCAATACCCAATCGGTATTTCTAACTACCATGCTCTTCAGGCGAAAGTGGAGAAGCAATTTACCAAGGGCGCATCCTTCCTCGCCAGCTACACGTGGGCTAAGTCGCTTGATCTGTTATCCACCGACGGTGGCGATCTGGCGAACGGCTTAGATCCCCGGCGCAACTATGGGCCGTCGGATTTCGACCGGCTACAGAAGTTGACTTTGAGTTATACCTACCTGCTGCCTTTCGGCCAGGGGGCACAGTTTTACAACCATGACAACCCTTTTGCTAAGTACGTTGTGAAAGGGTGGCAGATTAACGGAATCACAACATTTGCAAGTGGTCAGCCATTCGGAGTGCTCGCAGTGGATGAGTCGAACACGGGCGGCAATCATGAGTTCTATGCTGATCGCGTATGCAATGGGAATCTGCCTGTCGACAAGAGAACTCAGGCTAAGTGGTTCGACACCGCCTGTTTCACGCAGCCGCCGCTTGGGCGATTGGGAGATGCAGGCAGGAACATACTTCGCATGGGTGGAATTAAGAATTGGGACTTCTCGCTCTTCAAGAACATTCAGCTCGAGGGTTCGAAGAATATAGAGTTCCGCTCAGAGCTCTTCAACGCGTTCAACCAGCATTCGTTCACCGTGAGCGAAGTGGCAGTCAACGACCCAAAGTATGGACAAGCCACCGGCACTACGACAGACCCTCGTATTATTCAGTTCGCGGTGAAGTTCCTGTTCTAGGAATCTGGCAGCGCGGCGCGAATTAAAGCCTGGAATAGTTTATCCGTTCGATTGGATAAGCTGTTCCAGGTGCTGGCATTTGGAAGATAGCTGCGTGTTCCCATAGTCTGCGGTCCAACCGCAGCGTCAGAAAGGTTGGCAGGTGAAAGCTAACCGGCGCAAATGCAGTTCAATTTACAAAGAGGGCCGAATGGATAGAAGACAGTTCATGAAGACGGGCAGCGCATTGGCAATCGCAAGCGCTGCTGTCAAGCACCCTGCCGTAGCATCTGTTACCGGCCAAATCGTTTTACAAAATGCAGCACTCCGTTGGCAGCTTCAACGTACGGAGAAGGGCATTCGAAGTACTCGTTTTGACAATCGATTGTCGGGTCGCCAGTACGCTCTGGATGTCGAGGATGAGTTCAGTCTGCTCTTCAAAAGTGGGGAGAGAATAGAAATCTCAGGTTGGGAATCCTGCATTACAGACGACGATCACGTCGCTCCTGAGGCAGAGCGCGGCATGACGCAGTTGTATCACCTGGGCAAATCCGGCAAGGACTCGTGGTCCGCCGTAAGAAATCTCGCAGGCGGTAGGATGGGCGTTCAGTTCGGTGGCTACGGATGGTTCCGCCATGAGTTTCAACTGCCTGAGTCTGCTAAAGGGCAGGACATCGTCTTTGTGCTTGGAGGATACGATCAACAAGAATGGAACGAGTATTGGGTTCATGTGAATGGCAACCAGATTGGTCATCGCACCGCTCAGGGACGATGGAGGACTCCCGGTCAGTACACGATGCGTCCAGGCGACCCGATGTATGACTCCCTCCACTTCGGTTCTCAGGGATCCAATCTCCTGGCTGTCCGCACCCGGGGCTATGACTTCGCATTCGATGGAATCCCTACCTTGGTCCTGCGCAAGGTTGTCTTCCATCCATGGCTGTTTGATCAGTTCATCTCGATTGGCAATCCATACGTGCGGATCTCTTCATTTGACCTACGCGAGACCCATCAGGAAAGTCCGGAGAAGGTTCAGTTCGCACTGCATAATGCAGAGCACAAAGTCTCGGTCAATGCTCACTACGAACTTGACGGCTTTACGCGCCGCAAATGGTTGGAAGTTATCAATGACGATGATCGTGCACACGTACTGCTGGACATCGAAGTAGAGAATTTTCGAGTAGGATGTGAGCGGACCAGCGGTGGACATGGCGAGCCCATTTTTCTCGAGGACGATGCCTTCCTGGGACTCGAACATCCGGCCGGCATCAATCAGAGTTCTCCTGAGATTGGTTCAACTGGGCAACGCGTCGCTGGAAGCATTCGGCTCTGGCATTGCCCCGGATCGAGCATCCCCTCAGGCCATTCCATGCGCAGCCAGGTCTCTCTACTCGGTGTTTCGCGTCCCGGAGAGTCTGTCGATCAGTTCCATCGCTATGTGATCTCTCGCAGCCCCCGAGTAAGATCCAAGCACATATCTCTCTACACCTGCTACGGAATCAACAATCAATGGGGCGGCTGCCCGGCGCTGACGGACGTCGAAGTGCTGGACAGCCAGGCAGTGGTTGGTAAATGGCAAGCTAAAGGAGTGAAGTTCGATTACTTCACTCTTGACCAGGGATGGCCAAGTAACGATGGTGACCTCACCGAGTTTGTGGACGGTTGTTATCCAGATGGACCCCAACGAATGGTCAAGGGGCTAGAAGCCCTCGGCATGAAGTTCGGTCTCTGGTTTTCGGTTAGTGGAGGTCCGTGGTCCGATGGCTCTTACCCAGCTGTACAGACAAGCGCTATTCCACTGCCAGGCGCCACAGGCGAGCCGCCAACTACACCCCCTGAGCCGGCTTATCGCAATGGATTTCCCACCGGCGGCGGAATTGGACGAGACCTCTGTATTGCGTCTGACACTTACTTCAACGTCTTCAGGAATGCCTTGCAGCATCATGTTCACGATAACGATCTGAAGCTCGTCAAGTTTGATATCGGCACCTACTACTGCAACAGCACAACCCACCAGCATCTGCCCGGCAAGTATTCCTCTGAAGCGATGTTTAATCGCTTGATTGCTCTTGCCGACATGACGCGAGCGATCTCACCTGAGATGTTTGTGATCTGGTATTGGGGCGTCGGCGCATCTCCGTTTTGGGGTTTTTATGGAGATGCCATTTTCGAGTCAGGGTTGTTTCTTGAGGGATCCGGCACTAGTTATGTTCCAAGTCTCTACTATCGCGATTCGGTAACCTTGGCCCTTGATCAAAGTACTCGATTTGCAAAATATATTCCGCCGTTGCTCAAAGACAGCCTCGGCGTATGGATATCACAAATTCGATGGGCGAACTTTATGGGCAAACATCGCTGGCGCGAGGCCCTCGTGATGGATATGGGTCGCGGAAATCTCATTTTCCCTCAGCTATGGGGCGACCCTAATCTATTGGATGGCGAGGACCAGGAATTCCTTGCAAAGATGATGGCACTTACACGCGAGAACGAAGCATTGCTCATGCGCCCGCGCCACGACCTTGGCGACATCTGGAAGAACGAAGTATATGCATATGCGTTTTTCGAAGGCAATCGTGGTTTTGTCTTCTGCAACAACGTTCACTTCACAGCGCGTAAGATCCAGCTGTCTCTCGGCAAAGACATAGGTCTGTTGGTCCCCAAGGGAACAGTCCTCCAAATTTCGTCTCATTTTCCAGAGCGTGCCGAGATTCAGTCTGAAGACGGCGCAGGTTTTAAAGCAGGCACAAAAGCAGACATTTGGCTGCGTCCTTTTGAAACACTGCTGCTCGAGGTCAGCGCTGCGGGCAGTGGACGATTACCCAACCGCCCGATTGATGCCAGAAATGCCGATCAATTTGGAACCGCATTGTTATTGAAGGAAGGGTCTTCGGACACCCAACTGAAGTTGAAGTTCGCTGATGCTCCGCGCCTAGAGAAGAATGGTTTGCGCCCGAACAGCCGCTTCTTCACCAGCGAGTTGCCACAGTTTCAACAGCGATCGGTGCTGGCCATTCACGTCGCGCTATCGAAAGGCGGAGACGAATATCGATACTCACCTTATGTTGCCGAACTGGTTCAGCTTCGCGTGCGGCTTGCAGGGCGGGAGCTGCAACTCGATCCCGTACCCGATGCGCGACAATATGGCAACACTCAAAACGCGGGTTGCTCCTGGGTGGTTTACCAGATTCCTTTGTCAGACCATCATGCAGGGGAAAACATCAAGTTCGCTGTCCATACCTATCTCCCCGAAGGCGTCATCGCCGCAACCCAAGCATGGTTGGTTAAACAGTGGTGGCGGCTCGATACCCGTCCCGAAGCGGACGGGTATTATGGGGACGCGCCGTCTTAAGGTGCTGACGATTAGGTCGAACTGAAGACCGCAAGGTAGCGAGCCTTTTGCGTCTTTGACAATTTGGGCCCATGAGCAGCGCGCGCATCGAAGTAGAGTGCATCCTCCGGGACAAGATGAAATGTTTTGTCTCCGACGATGTAATCCATCTCACCATCAAGAAGGAATATGAACTGTTCACCCGAATGATCCAGCAAGGAGAACTTGTAGTTCTTTCCATCGATTGAAACGATGGTTGGTTGCATGTCCCGATGACGTCGACCGGGGGCAAGAAGCTCGTAGGTGTAGTTTGAACTGGTCCGCCGCCCACGAACAGATTGACGGCTGCTCTTGGGGCAATAGACGAGGCGGTTGTCGTCTTCAGACCACTCGAAGAATTCTCCAAGATTTACGCCAAGCGCATTGGCGATCTTAGCAAGCGTCGCAATAGGAGGGGAGACTTTGCAGGTTTCAATCTTTGAGAGGAGCCCCTTGCTGAGGCCGGCTAACTCACTCACCTGTTGTAGCGTCATACTCTTGCCCTGGCGAAGCTCGCGAATCCTTGTAGCCAGTCTATGTTCTGCAATCTCGTGCAAGCTAGTTACCTCTCAAATCCGCCATCTAAAAAGAAGACGAAAGTCATGCTCATTAGGCCCACCGGCTAGGAGCGTGAATTGCTGTCCATCATCCTTACCGGCTTCCATCAAAAGCTCTTGTAAGAATAAAGATATTTTCGCATAAAGAAAATGAATTCTTCAGGTGCATGAAAACCTTAAGCGATACACGAGGATAAGTCGAATGAAATCGAGACTCGCTACAGCCGACTATAGCTTCCCGCTCCTTACGTGGGAACAATCTCTACGACTAGTCGGTGACCTTGGATTTGAGGGAGTGGACATATCCTTGTTTGAGGGCCGATCGCAACTCAAGCCTGATCAGGTCTTGCAAGCACCGTATAAAACGGGTCGCCAGGTTCGCAACACCGTGATCGATAAAGGCTTGTCTATTGCTGATGTCTTCGGAATTCCCGGCGTTACATTCGCGGACCTCTGTCTCAATCATCCCGATGTGGCCGTTCGCAATGCCTCAAAAGATTACTTCAGCAGGATTCTCGAGTTCGCGGTTGCATGCGAAACCCATCATCTCAGCTTGCTACCGGGTATTGCATTTGAGACGGAAGCTTTCGATTCATCTTTCGCTAGGTGCGCTGAGGAACTTGCCTGGCGTACACTGCAAGCGTCGGCAGCGGGATTGACTCTATCGGTGGAAGCACACATCGGCTCGATCATCCATTCTCCGGCCATGGCCTTCCGATTGCTTGAGGAGACGCCCGGGCTGACGTTGACCCTGGACCTCGGTCACTTTGTCGCGCAGGGATTTGAGCAATCAGAGGCCGACCCCTTGCTTTCTCGTGTGTCACATGTGCACGCTCGTGGCGGGCGCCACGAACGTCTGCAGGAATCGCTCAAGACCAATACCATCGACTTTCCACGGCTCATGAAACAACTCAACGCCCTTTCTTACGCGGGCTGGTATGCAGTCGAATATGTGTGGATCGACTGGCAGCACTGCAACGAAGTTGACAACCTAAGTGAGACAATCATGCTGCGCGATTTGCTGCGCTCCGTTGGGAAGTCACTAGGGTGAACATTGAAGGCCTCTTTACCTCATAGACCCGGAGCGACGATTCAATGAATGCCATTCAATCAGTGAAAGCATTTCCACTGCGATATCCAGAGCCAAACGACTATGGAAGAATGCGCTATGTCACGCTCGTTCGTATCGAAACGGCGAGCAACGCGGTCGGCTGGGGGGAATGCATTTCGCAGTTCCCCGAGTCGGCAAAGTCCGTAAAGACCATCGTTGAAGACGGATATGCACCATTGCTTATTGGCGAAGATCCAATCGATATCGAACGCCTGTGGCGAAAGATGCAGGCACATGTCTGGTGGTATGGTCCACAAGGCATCGCCGGATTTGCCATCAGCGCAGTCGATACCGCTCTATGGGATCTGTGCGGTAAATTACTCGACCTGCCGGTGTGCCGCCTGCTTGGGCAACTGCATGACAAGGTTCGGGTCATGGCGTCCATACATATGGACACAGAAGATACAGACAGCATGGTGGAGACGTTCTCGTCCTTCTGTACTCAAGGCTATGAAATGGTGAAGGGCGGTTGGGGCACATCTCCGGCAACTGCCTTCGGCACCAATCGGCAACGGGACTTGTCCCTCGCGCGCAAGATCCGTGAAGCGATCGGGCCAGATGTCGAGCTCATCTTCGACATACTCGGCGCCCGCGTAAAGTGGAACCTGCAAGAAGCTGTCTGGTGGCTTAAAGAGTTGGAAGAGTGCCGTCTCTACTGGATAGAAGAGCCGCTGCCTCCACAGGATTATGCGGCTCATGCCATGCTTCGCAAAACAGTTCACACGAGAGTCGGCACCGGAGAGCAGGAGTGGACACCGGATGCCTATCGAAGACTTATCTCAGCCGGTGCGGTGGATGTCGTGCAGATGGATCCTGGCCGCTGCCTGGGCATAACAGGCTGCAGGAAGGTGATAGGGATGATTGAACTGGAGAATCTGTCCTTCTCCATGCATAGCTGGAGCAGCGCGATCAACACAGCCGCTTCTCTGCATCTGATGGCCAGTTCCTCACATGTTGAATCGATGGACTTCAAACCTGTTGAATCTCCGATGCAGCACGAACTTGTTTTGGATCCCTTGATCCAGAAGGGCGGCTGGCTAGACGTTCGCAACAGACCGGGACTCGGTGTTGAGATCAATGAAGAAGTCGTCCAGAAATACCTGATGGTCTAGGAGTTTTATGACCTCATTTGTCTTGCAGGATAAAGTAGCAATCGTTACCGGAGGCGCTGGAGCAATAGGCTCCGCGACCGCGACTCTGTTGGTACAGCAAGGCGCCCGTGTCCTGGTTGCGGATAACAATTGGAACGCGGCACAAGCGATCGCTGAACTCTTAGGTGAGCGGGCGCGAGTCCACACGGTGGATCTGTCGAAGCCTGCTGAGTGTAGAGAAACTATAACGGCCTGTATAAGGCATTTCGGCCAGCTGGATCTGCTGATCAACAATGTCGGTATCTGCCCGAGGCGTTCCATCGCCGAGTCTTCAGAGCAGGATTGGGACAGCATAGTCGGTGTGAATCAAAAGAGCATGTTCTTCTGTTCGCAGGCGGCCATCCCTGAACTTAAGAAAACTAAAGGAAGCATCGTAAGTGTCGCCTCATACGCTGGGCGAGCAGGAGCCGCTTTGGACGCCTGTATCTACAGCGGCACAAAAGGCGCAATTATTGCCATGACAAAGTCAATGGCACGAGAACTTGCGCCTGACATACGGGTCAATGCGGTTGCACCGGGCGCAGTCGAAACTGAACTGGTCAAAAATCTTCCGCCAAAGAAGATCGAAGCAATCTGCGAGTCGATCCCGCTAAGACGCCTGGCTCAAGCAGCAGAAGTGGCAAAGGCGATTTGCTTTCTCGCATCTCCCGACTCCTCCTATATGACGGGCGTTACGCTCGACGTCAACGGTGGATGGTATATGGCCTGAATACCAGATATTAAGACGAGATGAAGCTAGCCTTGTGTCAATCGCTTCCTGTGCACAGCAGAGAGCTCGATAGTATATCGGGCTCTCTTGAGGATCGCCTCATCGACCATTTCACCCTTCCAAGAGAACGCGCCCTGTTGTCTGACGCTCGCCTGTTGCAACAGTTCTTCCGCCCGTTGAACTTCTTCCGCGGTCGGCGAAAAGACTCTGGCGATGAGAGGAATGTGCTTCGGATGAATTGCCAGTTTTCCGTGAAAGCCGGACTGAAACGATCGACAGACAGCTTGGTCAACAAGTTCAGTATCCTCAAGTGCCACGGCAGGCGAATCGATTGCAGCCACACCATGGGCGCGGCAGATAGTGACCAGCATGCTCCTCGGCATGAGCAGTTCGGGTTCTCCGGGCGAAGGCTTGATCCCGCTCGTTATGCAGAAGTCATAGGCGCCGAACAGCAGGCCTTTCACGTTGGCAGACGACCTGACAATAGCCTCGCCACGCAGTAGGCCAAGAGGGGATTCAATCATTGGATAGATATCGAACTCAGGCCGTCCACCAAAGGCTTCCACGACCCGCAGGGTATTTTGGACGTCGTCGGAGGATTCGCATTTGGGTAGGACGACACCATTAAAGGCACTCCTCGTAAACGCCTTCAGATCATCCTCATACCACTCGGATAAACGGCAATTGATCCTCACGAGGACGCGCATGCCAGCGCGCCGAAAGTCGTCCGCATCCCAGGGAACGCTACGCGCGACAGCTTTGTTCGCGGGTAGAACTCCATCCTCCCAGTCGAGAATTGCCACGTCGGCTTCGGAGCGCGCTCCATGCATGATCTTGCGACCATCATCGCCCGGAACAAAGAGCCAGGAACGGGCTAGGGTAGGCGACAACATAATTCCTCACATTCAACAAAGATCTTGCTAGGAAACACGCAGACTGATATTATCACTTCGATCTGAATAACATGCCGACACCAATTGTAGTGACCAAAACGACATTGTCCATGTCTCAGGCGACCATTCTCCAGTGGATGAAGAAGGTAGGCGATCGAGTGTTGATCGACGAAACTTTGCTTGAGCTTGAGACCGACAAGGCAGTCGTCGAAGTACCAGCCATGGCAGATGGTATTCTCCTGCAGATCCTTCGAGACACCGGTGAAGTGGACGTAGACGAAGTCATCGGTTGGATTGGGGCTGAGGGTGAAGAGATTGCAGTAGAGCCCCCCAAAACAGTTTCGACCGATGGCGACAGTCTTGTCGAAGATCCATCAAAGCCGGCCATGACTCTCGTTCCTTTGCCGCAGGCAGTTACGCCAGCTGCACGTCGCCGCGCGAAGGAGCTGGGACTGAGTCTCGCAGAGATCGCAGGCACGGGGCCGAAGGGTCGTGTGACCGAAGCAGATGTGGAGCGATCTGCTGTAACCATCGAAGCGCCACCTGTAAAAGTGCTCCAGGCCCGTGGCTCCCTTGTGAAACATCTGACTGAGGCTTGGCAGACCGTTCCGCATATTCACATCATGCGGATCATGGATATGGACTACGTGTCCAACTGGAAGAAGCAGTCATTTGTAGACGGCGCAAATTTTTCCATAACTGATGTTCTGCTGTGGACGACCGCAAAGACCCTGACAAAGTTCCCAGAGATGATTGCTTCGACTATCAATGTTCCCGCAGACGGCATTGCACTCGCCTTCGCTGTAAATACAGTTGCCGGGGTCGTAGCGCCCGTGATTCACGGCGCGGATCGTATGTCGCTCATCGCACTTGCCGAACAGCGGAGGCATCTTACGTCCCTAGCACAAACCCGTCGGCTCAAGCCTGAACATCTGACGGGAGGATGTTTCACCGTTACGAACCTTGGCATGTTTGATGTTGACGTGTTTGCGCCAATCATCAACACCCCACAGATTGCGATTCTTGCTATCGGAAAGAATCGAGATGTTCCGGTTGTTAGAGCAGGTGAGCTTGGAATCGGCAGGCGAATGTGGGTCAATTTAGCAGTCGATCATCGGTATGTCGATGGTGCGCGGGCAGCCGAGTTTCTGAGTGCATGGCAAAATGAGATGGACCAACTACCAGAAGCCAAATAAAGAAGCCACCCATGAATTCGACGATCATTGAAGTCAACGCCATCTCCATCGAGCGGAAACTCGACAAGTTCTTTCGCGGCGGCACCTACCGGATCGACTCCCGTTACACGCTGATCACGGAAATACGGCTTGCCAATGGCATCGTAGGGCAGGTGTTCGGCGGCGATGAAGAGCGCTATCAAAAAGACGTCTGCGACTTGATCAATGGTAGATTCCAGGAACTGCTTATTGGGGAAGACGCTTTGAATGTTGAGCGGCTATGGCACCGCATGTTCAATGATAAAAAGTTGGGGCAGGCCAACCGTGGAATTCACGTGCTTGACTTAGCCAATCATGCCATTCTGATGCAGGCTATTGCCGGTGTAGACATGGCACTATGGGATGCTATAGGTAAATCCATCGGTTCGCCAGTGAGCAAGCTATTGGGCGGCTTCCGCGAAAAAGTACCCGTTATCGCGATCGGTGGATACTACGTGGATGGCGGCACAGAAGCAGACTTGCGACGCGAAGTTATCGGTTACAAGAGAGCCGGAATGTATGGCATGAAATTGAAGGTTGGAGGTCTAACTCCAGCAGATGATGCCGATCGCGTAAAGCAGGTGAGGGATGCAGTCGGAAGCGAATTCATTATTGCGTGTGATGCGAATCAGGCATGGACTGTGGACCAGGCCGTTGAGTTCTGTTCCCGCGTCAAAGATTGCAATGTTCGATGGTTTGAAGAGCCGGTGCAGTGGTTCGACCAGTTGCAGGGCCTGAATGCAGTCCGGGTCCGCGGCGGAATTCCCGTAGTCGCCGGGCAGGGTGAGATATCTGCATTCGGATGCCGCGATCTGGTGTCGTCCGGTGCGGTTGATGCGTTGAATGTGGACGTGACCATTGCAGGCGGAGTTACTGAATGGCGGCGCGTAGCGGCGATGGCAGGCATGATGAATGTCGGCATGGCTCATCATGAAGAGCCGCAGGTGGCGCTTCACCTGCTGGCATCGATTCCTCATGGGCTTTACGTCGAAATCTTCCCTAACCCAGAACGCGATCCGCTGTGGTTCGAACTTCCCGAGCAGCATCCGCGCATCGCCGATGGATACATGTATGTGCCTGATGGGCCCGGATTTGGCATTCCGCTTCGATCGGAAGTGATCGAACGATATCGGTCGGGCGCCATACCGGCCTAAGAGGGTAAGGGCATGTCTTTCGGACGCTATTATGAAGAATTCGAAGAGGGGCAGCAATTCAGGCACTGGCCCGGACGTACCATCTCTGAGGTGGACAACACCTGGTTTTCTCTGCTCACTATGAACCAACATCCGTTGCACATCGACTCGTACTACGCCTCGCAAACCCAACACGGAAAGTGCCTCATAGTCGGCACACTCGTGTTTAGCATTGCGGTTGGTATGAGCGTAGCCGATATCAGCGGACGAGCAATTGCCAACCTCTCTTATGAAGATGTGAAGCACCTGGCCCCTGTCTTTGCGGGCGATACGATCTACGCGTCTAGCATGGTGCTTGGTAAAAGGGAATCAACCAGCAAGCCAGATAGAGGCGTAGTTTCGATAGAAACTATAGCCCGCAATCAGAACGAGCAAGCGGTACTTTCCTTCCGCCGTCAGGTCTTGATTCCCAGGCGTCCCGTGGAGCAGCCATGATGGATAAGTTGCCTCTCGCCGGAGTGCGAATACTTGCGATCGAGCAATTTGGCGCAGGACCCTTTGCTACGCTGAATCTCGCCGACCTTGGCGCTGAAGTAATCAAGGTTGAAGACCCGACAACCGGTGGAGAGGTGTCTCGTTTTGTTCCTCCCTACAGTAATGATGGCGATGGTCTTTACTTTCAATCCTGGAACCGCAACAAGAAAAGTGTGACGCTAAACCTACGTCAGAACGGTGCACACGAAGTTCTTCATGACCTCGTGAGGAACGTGGATGTTGTCTTCAACAATCTTCGTGGAGATCAGTCGCGAAGGCTCGGCCTGAACTTCGCTGCGCTATCGTTCGTAAATCCTAAAATCGTATGTTGTTCGCTGAACGCCTTTGGATCCACGGGGCCGAGAGCGAGCGAACCCGGCTACGACTACATCATCCAGGCGATGACTGGATTCATGAGTATGACCGGTCCCCCTACTGAAATGCCGGTAGCATGTGGCGTGTCGATCATCGATCACGCCGCGGGATTTGCAGCCGCCATGGCAATGGTGAGCGCTCTGTACGCAGCCGAGAAGAGCGGCATCGGCAGAGACATTGAAGTAAGTCTTCTCGATACCGCCTACTCAATGCTTACCTACCTTGGCATCTGGAATCTCAATCGTGATTTCACACCAATCCGGTACGTCGGTTCAGCACATCAGACCTTGGTGCCCGTACAGACTTTTGCCACGAGTGATGGATTCATCACGATCTTCTGTGGCAAGGAGCACTTCTGGCGCGAGTTATGCAAGGCCTTTGAGGATCCAGAATTGGCCACAGACCCCCGGTTTGGAAAGTTCAGCGCCCGCTTTCAAAATCGCGACGCGGTCATTGAGGCAATCCAGACTCACTTCCTTAGGAAGACAACTTCCGAGTGGGTTGCGTGTCTCCAGGGAAAGGTTCCTTGCGGACCGGTACGTTCCTTGAAGGATGCACTCTCTCAACCCGGACTTGCTGAGTCTGGAACCATAATTGAGGTGGACCACCCTGACTTTGGAACGATGCGCGAGGTAAACACGCCCGTAAGGTATGAGGGCCAGCGTAGCCAGCATCTCTGTGCGCCGCGTGTCGGTGAAAATACCGACTTCGTTTTGAGAGAGTATCTGCATTACCCAGAAGAGAAGATCGAACAGCTCCGCACAAATTGCGTGATCTGAAATCTCAAAAGAGCTGCAGGTGGAGAATGACAATGCGCACAATAAGTATGCGAGATGCAATCAACGAAACACTACGGCATGAGATGCGCAATCAACCAGAACTCATTCTTCTAGGACAGGACATTGGCCAGTACGGTGGAACATTCGGGGTGTATCGAGGCCTCTACGAGGAGTTTGGACCTGAGCGCGTACGGGACGGCCCGTTATGTGAATCTGCAACTGTCGGCTTTGGCATCGGCCTCGCCATCAGTGGTATGCATTGTGTCGTTGAACTGGAGTTCATGGACTTCACCACCGTGGCCATGGACCAGATTGTCAATCAGGCCGCTAAGCTTCATTACTTCATGGGAGGCCAACTCACGGTTCCCCTGGTGATTCGCACTCCTATCGTGAGCCGCATGGGTATGGGCCCGCAGCACTCGCAGAGTCTTGAGGCCTGGTTCATGCACGTGCCAGGCCTCAAGATCGCGATCCCTTCGAATGCCTATGACGCTCGCGGTTTGTTGGTAACCGCGCTACGTGGAAAAGATCCCGTCCTATTCATTGAGAACGTCAAATTATACGGGGCTTCATGTCCTGTGCCGGATGAGGATTACGCCATTCCATTCGGACAGGCCCGCATATTGCGTGAAGGACAGGACGTCACCATAGTCGCGCTGTCCGGTACGGTGCCTGAGGCGTTGGCAGCTGCAGAGTCGGCGGAAGCGTACGGGTTCAGCGTGGAAGTGATCGATCCTCGTACGCTCAACCCGTTTGATGATGAAGGCATAGCACGGTCCCTGCGCAAAACACGGCGCCTCATCATCGTTCACGACGCCTATCGCACCTGCGGTGTCGCTGCAGAAATTGGGCAACGCATGATGGAGTTGGCATTTGACTATCTCGATGCGCCCATTGTTCGCGTGACGGGTCTGGATGTCCCAGTTCCTTCCGGAGTTCTGCACCATGGGGTCGTGCCAGATCGGAAGCAAATCCTCGAGGCGATTGAGTTGATGGTGAGCGTATGACGATCAAAACGGGAACTACTAAGAGAACAATTTCTGGAATGGATGGCATTGCCGGTCATGATCTCTCTCAACAGGAGTTGACAGCGCTCTACAGCCAGATGTTGCTGATCCGTCTCTTCGAAGACAAGGCAATCGAACTTTTTGCCAAAGGATTCATCACTGGTACCACCCATCCCTACATAGGACAGGAAGCCGTGTCCGTCGGTATTTGTTCAGCGCTTGGAAAAGAAGACCAGGCACTCGCGACCTACCGCGGCCATGGCGCTGCCATAGCCAAGGGATGCGCGCTTCCATCGCTTATGGCAGAGTTGCTCACCCGAACCACTGGTTGCTGCAAGGGGCGAGGCGGGTCGATGCATTTGTGCGATGTAAGCCAAGGCTTCATGGGCACAAATGCCATAGTGGCCGCACATATTCCGATCGCCGGTGGAATTGCGCTCTCCAATAAACTTCGCGGGAATTCGCAGGTGACGGCATGCTTCTTTGGAGACGGTGCAAGCTGCGAAGGAGAGTTCTTTGAGACGCTCAATATGGCAGCTCTATGGAAAGTTCCGTTGATCCTCGTCTGCGAGAACAACGGGTACGCTATCTCCGTTCCCACGCGGATGTCGCAGGCCACCCCTGATATCGCAGATCGAGCGCGAGGCTTTGGCATCGAGTCCGTCATCGTAGATGGCAATGATGTGCTAGCTGTCCGTCAGGTGGCAGTCGATGCTGTATGCCGCGCGAGAGCCGGTGACGGGCCGATCTTCATCGAGGCGAAGACAACCCGCTGGGAAAGACACAGCGCGTTCTCCGCAGGGCGATATGAGAATGCCGACGAAGCACAGAAGTGGAAATCCGTGGATCCAATTCCCCGATTCCAGCACGCACTGCTTGATCGCGGAATCACGCAATCACATCTGGACGAATACCGGGTGCGATGTGCGTCCCAAGTGGCCGCAGCCGTGGAGTTCGCCCTACAGTCCCCCTCACCCGATGCAGCTAGCGTCTACGCCGGAATCTTTGCAGAGTGAGACGAGACTGCGGTTCGTCAACAATCAGCCGGTGAAGATATGGAACATGGGTTCTCGTGGCAACAGTTTCCCATCGCAGTTGCCGTGGAGGTATGGCACCTTCGAATTGGTGCACTGTCCATGAAGATATCTTCGGGTCCTGCTCGCTTCCATCGAACTGGGGCAAGGTTGGATGACTGCCGCGTTTTTGGTCAGACGCATACTTCTGGATGAAGGATACGAGCGAGGAAGAGCCAGGATACTCCTCTACGACCTGGCCTGTTTCTGTCACAAGAAGGTCTGCGTCTTTGAACAAGATTGTCGGGGCCAGTCCGTGCCGTAAAGACATCTTGTTGAACCGATCCAGAAAATCAAGCGCCGCTTCTTGATTGTGCAAAGAGTATTGATGAGGATTGTAGCTTTCGGTAAATGCGACCCGATCGCCATGTCCAAAGCGCTCATAGAACGTTTGTACCTCACGGTACGACTGATGTGTACCCTGAATCGGAAAGGAATCCAATGTCGCTGCTGCGACCATGAGCGCGCGGATACATCATAAGCAGCACGTCAGTGCCGGTGCCGCCAAACCATGATGACACGGATATATTCACCTTCAACCAAGATTTTGGCCATCTCTTCCGCAGTTACGAGCAGGAGGGAATTACAAGCAATCGCGAGATCCGCCTAAGGGGCCGTATTACTTTTTAAGGTTTGCGGTCTATAACTGTGGGGCCGGTGAGTTGTCGCCGGCCCATTTGCTTTGAGAAGTTAGTTATTGAGGGAAGATTCGATCGAAGGTTCATCGCTTGAACGCGTGCAATCAGAGGCTTAATTACTTACTTTTTGCTCACCAGTTCAAGCTGCCCAAAGCGCTCGGGTGTATGAAATGTCTCACGCATAGGAGCTTTCCAGGCGATGGAATGTTGACGCTCAGGCGGGCCCTGGCTGCGGAACAAATTTGCCCGAAATACCTGTCCGGCCTCCGGGGCGCGTCCGTCGAGTGCAGCAAAAGGAATGCGCATCGCTCCGTACCAGACTTTCGCCTGAGGATCGATCCGTGCGGAAACCTGAAATCCGGAATTCCACTTCCAGCCATCTTCATGATGGGGCAACGAGAGATCGATGTCGAGGTCGACCCACTCCCCCTGCGGTGACATCTCAAACTCTTTGTATCGACGGATATTCTGAAAATCTGTCCCGATAAAAAGCTCTGCCACATCCCAATTCCACAACTGATTGGTTTCGCCCACAGTATCACGTGAGGGCTTTAAATACAGCTCTTCATATGGGCATATATAGAGCAGATATAGATTGTCTTTGGTCCAGCGTGAACGCACTTCAGTGCGATGGCCAGGAACGGGTTTGCCTTGAACATCTCCTTCGGCGTAAACCGGGGATGCTCCACGCCAGAACTGTGAGTGCGGGTCCGTTTCGAGAGCGACATTCCGCTCCGCATACACACTCTTGAAGGTATCTGCTTTCGGACGATCCGCACCCATCATTATGCCTGTCATCGCAAGTAGACTAACTGCCGCGAGGTGATTCATACAGTAATGCCTAATTCACGCGCAGCGTTTCCGTTGTAGACCTTGTGCAGAATCTGTTCGGGCAAATGAATGCCGTAGATATGCCAGCGGCCCTGCGGCGGAGTTTTCGCTGGCGCGTAATCGAAATACTCGTCGTCGGTCTCAAGAAAGCGATAGTAGATTTCATAGAGCTTGTCGTTGAAGACCTGCTGCGGATACTCATCCCCATGGGGCGTGGCGTCGGTTCCAAACAGAATCTTGTCCTGATGCTTCTCAAAGAATGCGCGAGACGTTCGAGGCTGACGGCCAAGTTCTCCGATGCGCGCTGCGATGTCGATACTCATGTTATCGAAACGTCCCAGATTCTCTGACACATTGGCAAGGTTCTCGGCGAAGTTTCCAACATGCAGAACAATAAACCGAGTCTTGGGATGGCGAGCAATTACTCGATTGCGCGCTTCGAGCAACTCTTCGTTCCGTGGAAACTCCCTTCCGTGGAACGACCAATCGGGATGATTGCTGAGTTCTTCATAGCGTTCGTTGAAACGATCTGTCGGCATGAAGAAGGCAATTGGATCGGAAACATGAATCGCGACAGGCATGTTCAACTGCCCGCAGGTATCCCACATCGGATCGAACCTTGGATCGTCGACCTTCACCAATGTTCCTGTCGTAATTCCTTCTCGCAAATAGAGCCCGAGCGTCTTGAGGATCTTCAAGCCTCGCGCGCCATTGCGGTGAGCTTGCTCGATGGCCTGCGCCTGCAGCTTGGGGTAATCCGCATTCATAAAGAGGGAGTACGAGGGCTCAGTGTAGGTATAAAACCGATCCTGAAAAGCGCGATCGTATTTTGTTACCGCCTCAGCCAAGCCTGCGTCATAGCCGCCGGTGAGATTGACCATGGAGCGAATGTTCTTCCGATCCATAACCGCAAGCAGCTCCTGCGGCGTACCGTAATACTCACGCTCAGCAGCCAGTTCCACGCCAGCCTTGGACCTTACAGAGCCGGAGATGTGCGTGTGAATATCGATCACAGGAAACCGTGCCCGCTCAACATGCGTTTCCCGCACCTGCAGCATGCTTTTCGGCTCATACTCCGCGAGGCTCAGTGGCTTGGAATCACCCTCTGTTCTGGAAGTCGAAGCACTCAAGGCGGAGGCCGGTGATATTGCTCCGCCGACCAGGCCCAATCCGCTATTGAAGAGCAGTTCGCGCCGATTCATGGGCAATTCTCTCCTTATAGGACACATTCATCTCTGGTCGCAAAAAGACACAAAGCTGGTAGTCGAGGAACGGCTGTAAGTTCTACAACTCTCTGACCGTAACATTATTCAGTCATTGCAGTCAGGCTACGGGTTTGCTGCGCACTTTGGCCACAGTCTCCCATTGGGCGCGTTGGCAGCGTTGTGGAGGTAGTCCTTTCAGGATCAGTTCTAGATCATCAACAACCATCTGGCCCATCCACGGCCAAATCTCTGGGATGTTGCCGGCATGATGTGCCTTCAGCAGTGTATTTGGAGTCGTGCGCGCACGATGGTTGAGGGGAATTGGCTCGTCTGGCCAAACATCGATAGCTACGCGAATGCGTCCGGATGCGGCTGCATCCAGAAGATCGTTGAAGTTTACAATGCCCGCGCGGCTGACCAATACGACGATGCCTTGAGCAGGCATCAGGTTAAAGAAGGAGCTGTCAATCTGCCCGGCGTTTTCAGTGGTAGTTGCGGCAAGAAGAAAGACCACGGAAGAGCGAAGGAAACATTCCCTCAATGAGGCAGGGGTGACGCCAGACTCGCGCAAAATCGAGGGATGAATCCATGGGTCGCAGGCAAGGATCTCTCCACCGAATGCTTTGACCATAGGCAGAAGCGCGCCCGAGATTACCGAAGCCGATGAGACCGATTATCTTACCGGAAAGAAGAAAGGAGTCGTAATTATCTCCTTCGCCATATAAGGTCTCTTGTCCTGCTCGGACTGTTTGCATCTGCCTCGTGGATGCGGCGCGCTAACGACAGCGCCATTCCAAGAGCCATCTCTGCGACAGGCTTCGCAAAAAACGGGGGCCGTGGACAAAACGGCAATTCCGCGCCGGTGACACTCAAGGTAGTCGATATTGGGCAAAAAGTTGCTCTCGACGTTGAAGATGACTTTGAGGTTTGGTGCGCGATCCAACCGTTCTTTGTTCAACGCGGATTGACCGATCAATGCGACGGTCTCACACAGATGACGCTCGATGTATTCGTCCGTAGCCGGTGAACCATCGTGCCACACAACATTGCCCAGCGCCTCAAGCCGTTTTTTGGTGGCGGCATCAAAAATCAGATCGATCGGACGTGGATGTGGATCGAGCAGAATCATAGGGCGAGGGTTAGAGTTCATGTCGGGCTTTCCTGTTGTCTATCCGAGTCCATGATTCGAGCAGCCATTCTGGCAAGCGTTACTGTACATACTTAATACAGCCCGGACATTGGCGATCACTGATTCCTTAGGATCGTTGCTGAGCTTTCCGGCACGAACATCGTCATACTGTCGAGGGCAATACTGGCTGAGGAGGGTTTCAGAAATCTCCGTCTGCTGAAGGTTTGTTATCAACCGTGCGATGGCGACTATAACCTCAGGAAACCGTCGGTAGTAGCGAATACGATCACTGCAGCTGTAGACACGAAGCAGGCGTTGCTGTTCCTCGTCTCCACGATAATATTTCTGCCAATTCGCGGCATGCGACAGTATTTTCGATTCCATTGTTTCGATAAGATTCGAGCGCACAGCAGTAGGCAATAGCTCCCGCTCCATGGCAGTGAGCGCGTAGAGCGTCTCCTTCAGCGCAAACGTCGGCGCAGGCCCAACCTTAAGAATCAAGAATCCATCGCGTAAATAATCAGACAACAAACCACCTCGTATACTGCAGCGTCCAGTTCGACGCCTTAGGCGTAGATTGCAAACTGCTCTACCACTCGCGTGATCAGTCCGTCGGGGCTGGGGGAGTCCGGCTTCAGGCCCATTTCAATGGATGCAAACAGTCCGAGCAGTTGGCCGAAAATTACATCGACCACCGGACGGTAGGCATCATCCAGGCCGTCAAATGCTTTTGAGTACAGGATGGAATCGCTAGAAATGCAGGGCTGCCCTACTGCCACAATTGTGCGCACAACCTGCTTGGCACGAATCTCACTGAGCAGGTCCAGATCATACCTGCGCCGCCTGTCATCGGTAGAGACAAAGCTGATGAAGAGAGTCTCCTTATTCAACATTGACATGGGACCATGCCTTAAGCCCAGTGTGCTCTCGTGCATCGACTGTATATTGCCGCTGGTCAGCTCCGACACTTTCAAAGCAGATTCGCGAGCGATAGCACTGAGCGCTCCGGCGCCCACAAAGCAAGCTCTGTGGTATCCACGCTGAGCGAGACTGTGTGCCAGAATAGCGCCCTCATCGAGGACGTAGTTTGCGGCCACCGTCATCTTTTCCAGCGTCTCTTCGAAATTCACCTCATCCCAGAGGTGCGCCAGCTCCTGGCCAAACAAAACCATGTTTGTAAATGAGCTAGTCATGGCCAGGCTGCGATCGTTGACCGCATCATCGAGCAGTATTGGGAAGCAGTTTTTACTCTGCTGCGCCAACTCCACCATCCGGGCATTTTTGTTGCAGCTCACGATCAGATGCCTGACCTCGGGATATAAAGCAAGCGCCTGCTCAAGCACTGCCACGCCCTCGGGACTATCACCCGAACGGGAAAATGAGATCCAGAGGTAGTTGCGGTCGGCGATGACGAGGTCTTCACGATTGGTCAGCAGGTCAGTGCTGGCTATGGCTGATACCTCGCAGCCCCAGCGTCTTCGCAACAGATTTGCGATGGAATGCCCGATGTAATCTGAAGTGCCGGCGCCTACCAGATAGATCGTCCATCGTTCTGTGCGTACCTGCTTGAGAAATTTGCTCAGATTCTTTCGTGACTCCTCGAAGAGGCGATGCGTCGTTTTCCATGTTGCGGGCTGCTGCGCAATCTCGACCGGGATATAAACATAGCCTCCCTTCTGTTTTTCTGACTGCGATGAGGCAAGTAGGAGAAAAAGTGGATTCACAGAACGGGTTCCTCGATTATTGCCATAAAAGAAATAATAAGAAGATAAAGTAAACCATAATCAAGAGTGCACGGCAAATAAAAATATTGAAACGGAACTGATATTCAATAGGTGATCAGGAGAGGAGCGCTCGCTTAATCTCTGATAGATAATCCTTTAATACCATCTTGCGCTGCTGGATTTGTATGTGGGCAGCTTTTCTTATTGTCCGATGAAGCTTGCAAAACGAAGGTTAAAGTAATTTCGGATTTAGCCGCATGACAAGAATTAAGCAGGCATGACAAGAGCAGGCATGACAAGAAAGGACCTGTTGATCACATTTCGAGTCAAGGTGCATTCAACCGGGCTCTGCCAACTTTCCGCGTCCTTGTGACAGAGTTCACTTTTAACACCGGTCATGCTGCGAATCCAATCTTGCTTCCTGCCGGCATATGCTTGATTTCCGGTATTGAATTGCGTTTCGGCAGTTCTATCTCTCAGAGGTGAAGGGAGAGGCCGGAAGTCCTGCACGATTATAGAGATGACACTCTGGACTGTTAGACCAGCCATAGCGCGCTGCAATCGGTTCTGGAACGCCAGCACTGCTCAGAATGACGGTGTTGCCGTTGATTGAAGCCTGAGCCGAGACGAACTGTCCATCCGCCCCTGCAATTTCAAATCCGCTAAGAGCAGCTCCCTTAGCTTCCAAGCCGACGGCATGATCGAACCATACCCTGAGCTTGTTTCCTTCAGGCGTTACCTGGCGAAAAAGCGGTCCGGAGTACTCCAGTTGTTCTCCGTAGCTGATGGCCCGAGCGGCCAGTGCAAGCCTGTGTCCTACCGTCAGCTTGTCGGTTGGGTGGACATCGTCCGGATTGCCTATATCGATGGTGACGGCCATGCCCGTGTTCCGCAGCGCGAGCGTGTTGCGTTGCGCCTCGCGAATCGGAGCCCAGTCTTCTTTAGGAGTGGAGGTGAAATTGGCCAGCTGGACATACAAGAAAGGGAAGTCGCCGATCTTCCATTGCCGGCGCCAATCCTCGATGAGCGTTCTAAACAATCGCTCATATACCGGGTAACGTTCCAGTGCGCTGTTGCTTTCTCCCTGGTACCAGATCACGCCCCGAATGGGGAAGGGTGTCAAGGGAGCGATCATTCCGTTGTAGAGCATCCCCGGGCCCCACATATCGAAGATCGGATGCCAGGGAAACTTTGGCTCCGGTTTGCCTTGCGCCTTGGCTTCGGCTATCTGATGCTGGCGTACCGGCTCCTGCAAGAGTGCTGAAGCTTCGCGCTCAGCCATGTGGCCGCGTGCGGTGAATATCGGCGCGAGGCCGGGATCTTCACCTAATGCGGTCAGTCCAGTCCATGCCTCGGCCACCGTTCCGCCCCAGGTTGAATCGATCATGCCGACCGGAACATGCTCGCGTTCTTCGATTTCGCGGGCAAAGTACCAGGCCACTGCAGAAAAATTCTTCGCCGTCTCCGGCGTTGATGCAGCCCATGTCGTTCCATTGCCTGACGGGTCTTGATTCACATCAGTCTGTGGAAAATCGACCGCGTGCCGTGTCACGATCATGAGCCGGATATGCGCATTGGCAGCCTTCGGCAGATCAGCCGCAGCCGTCGAGGCCTTCCTCATCTGAAACTCCATATTCGACTGGCCGCTCGCCACCCAGACGTCGCCCACCAGCACGTCCTCAAGCGTGATCGTGTTCGTTCCTTTTACGGTAAGATCGAAAGGCCCTCCAGCGGCGCCAGGGGGTAGGTAGAGGCTCCACCGGCCAAGCTCATTGGCTTGTGTACTCCGCGTCTCGCCACGAAAGCTAACCATTACGATTTCGCCGGCCGATGCCCAGCCCCACAGATGCACCGGCAGATCGCGCTGAATCACCATGTGACTCGCAAGCACTTTGGGCAAGATGATCTCTGCGCTTGCAGGTTGGATAGTAAGCACCGCCAGAAATGCAATCCCCAAACCAAGGAAGGAAGTTGCTGCTTGCAAGAAACGACCAGTCACACGGACCTCATCAATGCTGCGCCGGGCTGCGGCTTATTTTCGAAGAATAAAGAAATCACGAAAAAGGGTAGCATGCTCCCGCGGTACCCCACCACCCTCTGTGTGAGGGATAAATCTCCCAGAAAAACAGGATGTTAGCCAGGAAATCCACATGCCAAGAGCAACTTTCATGCGCATTGTGTGTCTGACCACGTGTGTTGGTTTGTCTGCTGTGGGCAACTGAAGCTCTGGAATGAACATCGGGTTAAGGAGCGATATTTTTTGCCATGCGCTTACCAGAACTCGAGCAAACCGGGAGATCGTATGCAGTCTGTGTTACAAGCCGCCAGGAAAAAATGGTCTCTCCTCATGGGACTGTGTCTTATGGCTGCTGCTCAGCACCTGAGTGCGCAAGCTGCCTTGTTGCTGGAGCAGCCATATGGAGTCTTCGGCACTCTGAATCCGACCGGCCATGCGGCAGTCTATCTACAGCGCGTGTGCGCCGATTCGCCTGTGCGCGTGAGAGAGTGCGACCCCGGCGAGATCGGCATTGTCATCAGCCGTTATAAAGGCATGGGCGGATACGACTGGGTCGCAATGCCGTTGATCCCTTATCTCTACTCGGTCGAAGATCCCGCAAAGGTTCCGGATCATGTCGATGAGGAAACGGTGACCCGGCTGAGGGAACACTATCGCGAAACCTATCTCGGTGAATTTGGAGAAAAACTTCCCCCCGGCAACTTCATCAATGGCGGCTGGACGCAGCTCGTTGGCACAGCTTATGACCGCCGCACCTATGCCTTTCGATTCTCGACGACGATTGAGCAGGACAGAGAATTGATACGTCTGTTGAACTCCCGTCCCAATCGTTCGCACTTCAACATCCTCTACAACAACTGCGCGGACTTTGATCGCTTCATTTTGAAAAACTACTTTCCGCGCAGCTTCGGCCGGACCATTTTCCCCGACGCTGGAATCACCACGCCCAAGCACATCACCTACACCCTCGTGAAGTATGCCAAGCGCCATCCCGAGGTAGAACTCACTGTCCTGGAGATTCCTCAAATCCCCGGCTATCGTCGCCAGAGCCGTGCCATTCACGGGGTAGCCGAGTCACTCTTTGTGAACGGATACGTCATCCCTATTGTTGTTCTCAACCCGTATGTGGCGGGTGGCCTTCTGGTCGACTACCTGGTTCGTGGCCACTACCACCTGGTTCCAAAGAACCCCATCATGGTCGGTCCAGAAAACATGGATGCGCTCATTCAGCCTGTATTGCCACAGCCTGAACTGATACAACCAGTGCCTTTAATGACGACGGTGTCGACTCTGCCCTCTGTGAACCCTGTTCTGTCGACCCAAACCAACGGAGCGGTTTTGAACGCTGACCCGAAGGTGGCCGAGCCTTTTGCGCTCACCGCCGATCACGAATAGCCAACTGCGCACCGCGTTCGGTAAGATCGTGGCCTATGCCAACTACAAAACAGCAAAGCTTCAGGAACCACGCCAGCCTTGACCCTTCGTATCACTTTGTTGCGTCGGCGGCGCTACTGGTTAATCTAGTTATCGGGATCATCCTGGTTGTCGTAAGCCTGCGCACGCAATGGCTGCTCGCAGTCTGGATCGTAATTCTCTCGATCGTGCTTATCCTGATGTACATCAAGCTACGCGTATATCCGCTCAAGATTCAAGACCGTGTTATCCGCCTCGAAGAACGTCTGCGCCTGGATGCATTGCTCCCGGAGCTGCTGCGTAAGCGCATTCCAGAGCTCAGTGAAGATCAGTTGATTGGACTGCGCTTTGCGTCCGATGAAGAGATTCCCACGTTGGTGGAGCTTACGCTGGACAAGCAGCTTACCCGCAAGCAGATCAAGGAGCGTATCCAGAACTGGCGTCCCGATTACTGGCGCATTTGACAGGCACATTTCTTGCAAAACAAAAGCCCGAAGGACACATGATCCCTCGGGCTTTTATTTTAAGCCACGGTGCGTTTACTTCTTCTCCAGCCATTCCTCGTACGGCCCCTTGTGATCTTCGATCACGCCGTGTTCGAAATTCCATACCCGTGTGCCAACCTCTTCGAGCAGGTCCTGGTCATGCGTCACCAGAAATACTGTGCCTTCATACCGCTGCAGAGCGATATTCAGCGCATTGATCGATTCAAGGTCAAGATGATTGGTTGGCTCGTCCAGGACAAGAATATTTGGCTTGAGCAGCATCAACCGGCAGAAAAGCAGCCGCGCCGTCTCGCCGCCGGAAAGAGCCTTAGTCGGCTTCAATCCTTCTTCACCGCTGAAAAGCATCTGTCCCAGCAGTCCGCGAATCTCCTCGCGCGTCACCTTCGGATCGACCTCATGCAGCCAGTCTGATACCGTCAACCCAGGCTGAATCATCCCCGTCACGTCCTGCGGAAAGTAGCCAATCTGCGCCTCGTGACCCCACTTCACGACGCCCGCATCCAGCGTGAAGTCCTTATCCGCGACATCGCGCACCCCAGCTAGCAGCGCCTTTAGCATCGTCGTTTTGCCCACGCCGTTGCGTCCCATCAGGCAGACCTTTTCGCCGCGCATTACGGCGCCGCTAAAGCCTTTGATGACCACCTGATCGCCGTAAGCCTTGGCGATTCCCTCGAACTCCAGCGTATGCTTGCCGCTCGGCCGCAGTTGATCGAACTTGATAAAAGGCCGCTGAATATTCGAACGCGAAAGTTCGGCAGATTGCAGCCGCTCCACTTCCTTCTTGCGGCTCGTCACCTGCGTCGAACGCGTACCCGCGGCGAAGCGCGCAATGAACTCGTTCAGCTGCGCAACCTTCTTCTCACGCTGTTCGTTCTGCGCCTCAAGCTGTGAGCGAATCTGCGTCTTGGCCACCACCATATCGTCATATCCGCCGGTATAAGTGATGATCGTCTGGTAATCGATATCCGCCGTATGCGTGGTTACGCCGTTTAAAAAATGGCGGTCGTGCGAGATCGTGATGACCGTTCCCTGAAATCCATTCAGGAACTCCCGCAGCCAGTGAATCGACTCCAGGTCGAGATGGTTTGTCGGCTCGTCCAGCATCAGCGCTTCAGGCTTGCCAAAGAGGGCTTGCGCCAGTAGCACGCGCACCTTCTGTCCGCCCTGCAGCTCGCTCATCTTGCGCTCATGCAGCTCGTCTGGAATGTCGAGCCCCTGCAGCAACACCGCCGCATCGCTCTCTGCCGTGTAACCGTCCTCGTCGCCAACCACGCCCTCCAGTTCACCCAGCCTCATACCGTCTTCATCGGTCAGCTCGGCTTTCTCGTAGATGCGGTCGCGCTCTTCAAGCGCAGCCCAAAGCGGAGCATTGCCCATGATCACTGTGTCGATCACGCGATAGGCGTCGAATGCAAACTGGTCTTGACGCAAAATTCCGAGCTTGCGAGGCCGGACAACGGAGCCTTTCTGCGGCTCCAGTTCGCCCGTCAGAATCTTCATAAATGTCGATTTACCCGCACCGTTCGGCCCGGTAAGCCCGTAGCGACGCCCTGGCGTAAAGCTCACGCTCACGTCCTCAAACAGCACCTTGGAGCCGTAGCGCATTGTTACATTGCTGACACTGATCATTCGCTTCTATTTCCTGCCATGCCGCACGCGGCGAGTTGGACGGCAACGCAGCGGGGCTCGCCCACCGGCTCGTCTGTTCAAGGTTTTAAGATGGTTCGGGCCTGCCTGCCGGGCCGCCCAGCAAGAGCTTCTGCTCTTCTAGTTTCTCACAGATGGCGCTTCTCCGCTCCCGAAGAGACGTCGTGGCGAGGGCTGAAAGGCTTGCCCGCGCCCTCAATCGCCTGTTAGCGTCAGGGAGTGCTTACACGCAGGCGCTTTCTCCAAGCCAGCAGCGTAGCGGCGATCTCGGCAACGCTGCCAACTTTGGCCGATGAGCTCCCAGCGCCAGATCATGCGCTGGAGATCGCCCCCTACACGCTCGACCTGGCGCCAAAGCACAGCATCAAAACCATCGCCTACAACCAGCAGGTTCCCGGCCCGCTGTTTCGCCTGCAGGAAGGCAAGCCGGTCACCATCGATGTAACCAACCGGTCGCCCAACACCGAGATCGTTCATTGGCATGGCCTCTTTCTTCCCTCCGATGTCGATGGCGCAATGGAGGAAGGCACGCCGATGATCCCGGCTGGCGGCAAAGCCCGCTACACCGTTACGCCACGTCCCGCTGGCTTTCGCTGGTTCCACACGCATACCACCGCAGGCGACGATCTGAAGAAAGGCCAATACTCTGGGCAGCACGGCTTTCTCCTCATCGAACCCAGAGAAAACCCCGCCGCATACGATCAGGAAATCTTTCTCGCTCTGCATGACTGGGACGGCGAAATGTCCGGCGGCGGAGACGGCTCTATGAGCCCATCCTACCGCTTCTCCGCCATCAACGGTCGCGTCCTCGGCTTTAGTGAACCGTTGCGCGTGCGGCAGGGGCAGCGTGTGCTGCTACACATCCTCAATGCGAGCGCTACAGAGCAGCATTGGCTCGCTCTCCCCGGGCACACATTCCGCGTCATAGCGCTGGACGGCAACCCTGTGCCCACTTCCGTCGCAGTACCGATGCTGCGCCTCGCGCCCGCGGAGCGCATCTGCGCCAGTGTCGAGATGAACAATCCGGGCGTGTGGATCCTCGGCGAAGTGCGCAAACACATTCAGGCTGCCGGCATGGGGATTGTCGTTGAATACACCGGCCGCGCTGGTAAACCAAAGTGGCAACAGCCGCAATCCCTGCAATGGAGTTACGCCCAATTCGCCGCGACCGATACTCGACCAGCCTCGAAAAACGAAGCCATCGAAATACCGCTGATTTTCGAATCGAAGTTCGCCGGCCACGGCGCGCCCGATCACTGGACGATCAACGGCAAATCGTATCCTGACACCGAAATTATCGCTCTCACGCACGGTCAGCGCTACCGTTTGCGGTTTGACAACAAGAGCAAGGACGATCACCCGGTCCACCTGCATCGCCACACCTTCGAACTGTGCAGCCTGCCCACGCATCCCGATATCCGCGGCATCATGAAAGACGTCGTGCTGGTCGATGCAGGTACCGAGACACAGGTCGAGTTTGTCGCCAACAATCCGGGCCTGACGCTCTTTCACTGCCATCAGCAGGACCACATGGACAACGGATTCATGATGCTCTTCCGCTATGCTTGAGTTGTGATTGTTCCGTCGCATCGGACTCATCTTCGATTCATCTTCCTGGCGATGACGGCCGCGTGGCTCCTTGGCGCGCTAGAGGTCCACGCGCAGGGAAACTACGAGATTCAGGTGTATGGCGCAGCGACACAGGAACCGAAGAGCCTCATGGTCGAACTGCACTCGAACTTCACGCCCGTCGGCGAGCGTCGCACCATCGATCGCGTCTATCCAACGAATCATCAGCAACATGAAACGCTGGAGCTAACGCAGGGCATCAACAACTGGTCCGAGGTCGGCTTCTACGTTTTCACCAGCGTACAGGATGGCCACGGATGGCAATGGGTAGGCGATCACATCCGCCCGCGTGTCCGCGTTCCGGACTCATGGCACTGGCCGGTCGGCGTCAGCCTCTCTTCCGAGTTCGGCTATCAACGCGCCGTCTATTCGCCCGATACCTGGACATGGGAGATTCGTCCCATCGTCGACAAATCCATAGGCCGCTGGTACTTCGCTGTCAATCCGGCACTCGAACGAACAATCCACGGTCCGGACGTCTCACAGGGCTTTGGCTTTGCACCCGGTGCCAAGATCGGCTACGACTTCACCAAAGCCATCAGCGGCGGACTCGAATACTACGCGGATTACGGCAACATCATGGCGATCTCCGCGCTCCACGATCAGCAGCAGCAGATCTTCGCCGTCACCGACCTCAACGTCTCGCCCAAATGGGAGATCAATGTTGGCGTTGGCATCGGCGCCACCGCATCCACCGATCACTGGATCGTCAAGGGCATCCTCGGCCGCCATTTCTCATGGGCGAAGCAATCGCAGATCGACTGAAGTCAAGGAGAATTGCAACCTCCACGCCCCGTCGTGCGTCCGATAGGATAGGTATATGAAGCGCATGGGCAAGATTCTCGTGCTGTTGTTGGCGATCACTTCGCTGCTCGCGCCCATGTCGTCGTTCTGTGCATCCGTCTCGAACCACTCATCGAGCCACCAGTGCTGCAACGCACAAGCGCAGCTCACGGTACCCTCCTGCTGTCAGGAAGCCGCTCCCAGCATTCCGATGCCGCAGCAGACGACGAGTCAATCGCTGAACACTCAGTCGCTTACCGCGTCCATGCCGCTCTACGCCGCGCTTCCGAGCCCGCGTGACCAGCACGCCGCGGCAACGCCTTCCGCGGCTGTCCCGGCATCCATCCTGCGGCCGGCGACCATTCTTCGCACTTGATTCTCCTTGAAATACAGCATCCGTCCTGACCTGAACAGATACCGATCAGAGTCGTGAACTTTGCTTGGCAATATTGCCTGCGTGATTCCGTGCACACCCGCCATTCACGCAATCCAACAGGAGAATCTCATGCTGCGCAGTTCCATTTTTCTATCGATGGCCCTCCTGGCCGTCTCCCCGATCTATGCCCAATCCTCCATGGACTCATCGATGCATGATTCAAAGCAACAGTCCTCGATGAAGATGGACATGAACATGGGTGGCCCCGCGCAAACCCTCAGCGAAAACATCTTGCGCCACTCCACCTCCGGCACCGATGTTGAACCAGATTCGACCGCACCGCCCATGCTCATGCAGATGCACCGCAACTGGATGCTCATGCTCCACGGCCAGGCTTCCATCGTCGAGCAGCAGCAGACCGGCGCGCGCGGCCACGACAAAGTCTACTCGGCGAACTGGATCATGCCCATGGCGCAGCGCACTTTCGGCGCCAACCAAATCACGCTCCGCACCATGCTCAGCCTTGAGCCCGCCACCATCTCCGGCCGCTATTATCCAGAACTCTTTCAGCAGGGTGAAACCGCCTTTGGAAAGCCCATCGTCGACGGCCAGCACCCGCACAATCTCTTCATGGAAATCGCCGCGCTCTACGACCGCAAGCTCGGCGAATATTCCTTGCTTTCCCTCTACGCGGCCCCCGTGGGTGACCCCGCTCTCGGTCCGGTCGCCTTTCCGCATCGCGCCTCCGCGGCTGAAAACCCACTCGCTCCACTGGGCCATCACCTCGAAGACTCAACCCACATCGCCGACGAAGTTCTGACCGCCGGCATCACATTTCACAAGCTTCATCTTGAGGCCTCAGGCTTCCGCGGCCGCGAGCCGGATGAGAACCGCTGGCACATCGAAGTCGGAGGCCTCGATTCCTGGTCTGCGCGCATGACAGTGGCTCCAACGAAAGACTGGGTCGGTCAGTACTCCATCGGTCATCTACACTCCCCCGAGGCTCTACACTCCACAGAAGACGTTCTGCGCCAGACAGCTTCCATCACTTACCACCACAAATGGCAAGCAGCCGACCTCAATGCTCTTGCACTCTGGGGCCGCAACCACACCATCGCTTCCACCGAGAACGCCAATGGCTACCTCTTCGAAGCCACGGCTCACATCCATGACCGCCACTCGATCTGGACCCGCATTGAAAATGTAGACCGCACCACAGATCTCCTCGGTGCTTCGGCACCGCCTGAGGAGTCCGTCGTCGGCCGCGTGCAGGCCTACACCGGCGGCTACGCGCATCATCTCTATTCCAACGCGTGGGCCGTAGCGGAGCTGGGCGCGCAGGGCACGGCGTACGCGACGCCTTCACCCCTGAAGCCATTGTATGGAGACCATCCCGCGGGAGTCGCCATCGTCCTGAATCTCCACCTGGGACATTGAGGGCACTGAGCCCCCGAGCAGCTAGAGCAGCCAGCTATACTGGCGTGAACCGGATCAACCTGCCCGATTGCGTACGACATTTCCGGCCTAGAGCGCATCCCCATCTCCTGGAGATTTCATGACCTGTATCCGGCTCCGCGCCCGCGTCCTTGCGATTGCCTTGTTGCCTCTGCTCATCGCTCCACCTCCTTCGATCTTCGCTCAACAAACGGCAGAAGATGCCAAAGCCAATGCGCAGCTCGACGGCTACTCGCAAGCGGCCTCTGATACGGAGCGCCAGTGGGAAGAAAAGTTCCGCGCCACGCCGGTGCCTGACAACATCCGCGAGAACATGCGGCGCCTCTCGGCACACCCGCACCACGTCGGCTCGGCCTATGACAAAGACAATGCGGAGTGGATGCTTTCGAAGTTCAAGGAGTGGGGCTTCGATGCGCAAATTGAAAATTTCTACGTCCTCTTTCCCACGCCGAAGGAGCGGCTGGTCGAGCTGAAGGATGCCGGCGGCGCAACCAAATTCACCGCCACTCTCAAAGAGCCGATCGTCTCTGAAGACCCAACATCCAACCAGACCGCCGAGCAGCTTCCCACCTACAACGCCTACTCTGCCGACGGCGACGTCACGGGCCCGCTCGTCTATGTCAATTACGGCACGCGCGAAGATTATGAAGAGCTCGATCGCCTCGGCATCTCGGTCAAGGGCGCAGTGGTGATCGCTCGCTACGGCGGCGCATGGCGCGGAATCAAGCCCAAGGTTGCTGCGGAACACGGCGCCGTCGGCTGCATCATCTACTCCGACCCCGCCAACGACGGCTACGGCGTGGCCGATTCCTATCCCAAAGGCGCAGGCCGTCCTAAAGATGGAGTGCAGCGCGGCGGCGTCAACGACACCGACTTTCCCGGCGATCCGCTGACCCCCGGCGTCGGCGCGACAAAAGATGCAAAGCGCCTAGACCGCAAAGACACGCCCATCATCACCAAGATTCCCGTCCTGCCCATCTCCTACGCTGACGCAACGCCGCTGCTGCAGGCCATGACCGGCCGCGTTGCTCCTGCCAACTGGCGCGGCGGCCTGCCGCTCACCTATCACCTTGGCCAGGGAATGGGAACATCCGAGGCTCCTAGTGAAGCCAAGGTGCATCTGAAAGTCTTCTCCAACTGGGACACTAAAACCCTCTACGACGTCATCGCCAAAATCCCAGGCAGCACCACTCCCGACGAGTGGGTCATTCGCGGCAACCACCACGATGCCTGGGTCAATGGGGCAGACGATCCAATCTCCGGCATGTCCGCTGAGCTTGAAGAAGCCCGCGCACTCGGCGCGTTGCTCAAGCAGGGCTGGAAGCCGCGTCGCACTATCGTCTACTGCGCATGGGATGGCGAAGAGCCCGGCTTGCTCGGCTCAACCGAGTGGGTCGAAACTCACGTCGCCGAGCTGAAGCAGAAGGCCGTAATGTATCTCAACAGCGACAGCACCGGTCGCGGCTACATGTTCATGGAAGGCTCTCATGGCCTCGAGCATTTCATCAATGGAGTCGCGCGTGAGGTCACCGATCCTGAAAAGGGTGGAACCGTCCTCGAACGAACACGCAAATTGGAGATCGCCCGCGGCCGCGGCAATGATCGCGCAGAAGCCCGTAATCGTCCGGACCTGCGCATCGGCGCCCTCGGCGATGGCTCCGACTACACACCCTTCCTCGACTTCGCCGGTGTTCCCGCGCTCGACCTGGGCTTTGGCGGCGAAGATCGCGGCAGTCAGTATCACTCCATCTACGACGATTTCTACTGGTACTCGCACTTCGCCGATACGGAGTTCGTCTATGGTCGCGCCCTTGCGCAACTGGCCGGAAGCGCAGTCATGCGCATGGCGGATGCGGAGCTGCTTCCGTATAACTACGCCAACACCGCGGACACCGTCGGCACCTACGTTGACGAAGTGAAGAAGCTGCTCAAGAGCGAGCAAGATGAGATCGCCGAAAAGAACAAGGAGATCGACGAAGGCATCTTCATCGCTACCAGCGATCCCAAGAATCCCATCGCCGCTCCTAAGCGTGAAGAGATGCCGCCGTTTCTAAACTTCGCCCCGCTCGAGAATGGCGAGACCAAGCTGACCGAGAGCGCTCGCAAATACCAGGCAGCCGTAAAAGCCATCGAAGCCAACGGCGGCGCGGCATTGGATGCTGCCTCGGTAGACGGCGTGAATCAGATGCTCATCCAGATTGAGCGCGCATTCTTCAACGAAGCCGGTCTGCCGGGGCGTACCTGGTTTAAGCATCAGATCTACGCGCCTGGGGCCTACACCGGCTATGGCGTGAAGACACTGCCCGCCGTCCGTGAAGCCATCGAACAGCGCAAATGGGCCGTCGCCGATGAGTCCACGGTAAAAGTGGGCAAAATCCTCGAAGATGAGAGTGCAGCCATCCAGGCCGCCGCTGAAAAGCTGCATTCCCTCACGCCTGAAGGCAAGCCGGACGCCGGAGCAAAGTAGACTCAGGCAGCGCAATCCTCAAACAAGAAAAGGATTGCGCTGCTTCTCTTCTCCAATGCTCGTATGTGGGCCGTGCCCTGGCAGCACTCGCGTCTCTTCCGGCAAGACCAGCAGCCGGCTGTGAATCGAGTCGATAATCTGGCGTGAGTTTCCGCCCGGCAGGTCGGTCCGTCCGATACTTCCAGCAAAGAGTGTATCGCCCGCGACGAGCAAGCTCAACGGCGCAAAGTAGAGGCACACGCTGCCCTGCGTATGACCCGGCGTATGCAGCACCTGCGCCGGGTAGCTGTCCAGCCCAACCCGCAGACCATCTTGCAGGCTGGCATCCGGAGACTCCGTCTCTGGCGTCGCTACGCCCAGCCACCCTGCCTGTATTTCCATCATCTGCAACAGTGGCAAATCATTCTCATTCAGCAGAATCGGCGCGCCGGTCAACCGCTTCAGCCGCAGCGCTCCGCCAACATGGTCAATGTGTGCATGGGTGATCAGAATTTGTTTCAGCTTGAGCCCATGCTCGATCAGTCGCCTGTGTATGCGGCTAATCTCCTCGCCTGGATCGATGACAATGGCTTCTTTCGTAACCGCGTCGCCGAGAATGGTGCAGTTACATTGCAGCGGACCAACAGGAAAAGTCTCAAGGATGAGCGATTCGGCAACCATAGCTGAATTGTAGGGCAGGGAATTGAGGGTGGAGCGCTAACAGCAAAGGCAGACCGCAAGGGCCTGCCTCAAATCATGCTTGTTATCCCGATATTTGCTTTGTCATCTTGAGCGAAGCGAAGGATCTGCTTTTTCTCGTTTTACTTGCCCGGTTTTGCCGGGGCCGAGACCGGCGCCGTTCCCTTCATGCCGGAGAAGACCGACGAACCCGCGCCCGACGACCGCAAGTAGAGAATCGTCAGCGACAGCGAAGTAACCATAAACAACGCCGCCGCCCAGCCGGTCATCTTTGTAAGCAGGTTGGCTGCCGCGCGAGGGCCAAAGGCCGTCTGCGAGCCCTGCCCGCCGAAGGTTCCTGCGAGGTCGGCGCTCTTGCCCTGCTGCAGCAGAACAACCCCAATGAGGAACAGACATACGATGACGTGGAGGGCGATTACCGCGTAAAGCAAAGCATGCATTTGATGACTGCTTTCTGAGCCGCAATCCTAGCTTTCTGATTGCAGAAGCCAGGACGGGAAAATTGTTGGTGCGGAGGAGGGGACTTGAACCCCTATGCCTTGCGGCGCAAGCACCTCAAGCTTGTGCGTCTGCCAATTTCGCCACCTCCGCATGAGGCAACCTTACGAGTATATCAAAGGCCCGAGTGAGACGAAAAGCACAGTGGCGCAGAACGCATTGTGCTCATGCATTGGCTGGCGAAATTACCGCCAGGTGCAGTGTTCGCCGAACCCTAAAGCCAACCGATTCATACACGCGGATCGCATTCGCATTGTGTGCATAAGACGTCAGAAAGGGTACTTCTCCGCGCTCATGAATGGCACGGGCGACAGCAGCCACCAGAAGTTGAGCGTAGCCGCGGCCACGAAAGTCAGGGTGCGTGCACACCGCGCTCACCTCGGTAAGCCCCGGCGGCGAAACACGCTGCCCCGCCATCGCCGCCAGCCGGCGCTCATGACGAACTCCCAGGTAGCCGCCCAGTTCGAAGGTACGTTCTCGAAACGGCCCAGGCTCAGTCAGAGCCGTGAGCTCAAGCATCGCCGGAACGTCATCGAACCTCAGAGCTTCGAGAGGAACGCCTGCACATGTCGAATCAGGTGGAGGATCGGGACAGATCATCTGTACCAGCGAGTCATGCTTCAGCAGAGCCCACCCCTCTGGCAGTCTTGGTTCTTCCTCCAGAAAGAGAACCGCCGGCTCCCCTGGCTTGAAGAGTCTCCGCAGCGAGTGATACGCCTCCGCGCTTTGCTGGGGCAGGCCCGCCAGCGGCCCAATATCTGCTTGAAAGCGCCGGGCAAAACCATCGCCCTCGGCAAATTGAAGTTGGCGGGTCGAAAGAGCATTCCAGATTGGGTTGTCGAGCTGTGCGTAAGCCTCTGTCATAGTCGTAAAAGTTGGATGAAGCAGCTCTTTCAAAGGAGCAGAAATGCTGCGTCTGCCGAAAAAGCCATGTCAGCTCCGCATCAGATCAGGAGTCTTTCCATCCAGTCGGCAAGAGCCTGCTGATCTGCCGTTCCTATCGCATGAGCCGCCCGCACGCTGTTTCGGTCTTCTTCAGGACGATTCTGGCTCAGCTTGAACTTGCCCTCGATCTTGCTGATCGGAATGCGAAATCCGACAATCCCGCTGGTCATCGAGATGCGATAGCTGACCGGCAGCGCATTCCACTGATCGGCGTAGGCCGGCTCGTGCGCCTGGATCAGGTTCTTGAGCAGCGCGTCCTTTTTCGCATGTGTAGCGGCCGGATCGTTCGGATCGTCTTCAACAATCTGCAAAACTCCGGTCGCATGAATCGCAATGTAATTCCACGTGGGAACGGACCTGGGATTCTCATAGAGCGCAGGCGAAACATAGCTGTGCGGTCCCGGAAAGACCACCAGCGTCTCGCGCCCGGCCAGCGATTTCCAATGCGGATTGGCCAGCGCAAAATGCCCCTCCAGCACGCCGTGCTCGCCCTCGTCATGCACCACCAGCGGCAGATGTGTACCAGTCGGCGCCCCGTGGGTATCCGGCCCAAAAAGAATGGCGAAGGAGTACGCGCGCATCGCCTCCAGCAGAAGTGAGCGGTCATCAATCCGATTAAAAGCAGGTGTATACATTGCGTTCCTGAAGTAAGTGTCCTTAGGGTTCTGATTTCAGCCCGCCAGCGCCGCGATGCCGTGCGTCGCGGCTACTTCGTAGTGGCTGGCTTTCTCATCCCAGCGCAAAAGATGTTTGCGGCGCACATCCGGTATCACTGCTGTCTCGTAATCGGGACCGGCAACGGCGCGAATATTTTCGATCGAGTCGAAGAGCAGCACGGTGATGAACTCCACCTCCCCGCCAAGCGCACGGCGCATCAGGTAGCTGCCGCGATACCCAGGCACCTTGCTGATGCCCGGTAAAAGCTCAGGCTTGAGCATGTTCTCGTATGCGTCGGCGTGATCGGGTGCCGTATATCCATGCCAGATGCGTGCAATCATGATCGCCTCCGTAAGCAAATGCGGCTCCTTGCGCCGTCGACTCTACAATATCCGCTCGAACCGGAATCCCGCTTCGCCCAGCGCGTGGCTGATGGAAGTAATGTGTGTAGCCCCGCGCGTCTCAAGCGTCACATCGATCACCGTCTCCGCCAGGCTTACGCCGTAATACGAGCGATTGTGAATGGTCTCAACAATGTTGGCGCGTTCCCGGGCCAGAATCTCCGTCAGGTGCAGCAGCGCGCCCGGCCGGTCCAGCAGATAGACGCGAATCCGCAACTGGCGTCCATCCTTGACCAGACCGCGCTCGATAATCTTGGCCAACAATGTGACATCGATATTGCCGCCGCAGACCAGCACCGCGGTCTTACGATGCCGCAGATTCGTCTTGGCCTGCAGCAGTGCCGCCAGCGCCGCCGCGCCTGCGCCTTCCGCCAGCGTCTTCTCCTGCTCCAGCAGCATTAGAATCGCGCTCGCGATCTCCTCATCATCCACCGTCACAATCTCGTCCACGTAGCGCGACACCAGGGGCAGCGTCACATCCCCCGCCCGGCGCACTGCAATGCCATCGGCGATCGTCGCCTGCGGAGAGATGGTAATCGGGATACCAGCCTCCCGCGCCCGCAGCATCGAAGGCAGTTTCTCCGGCTCAACCCCCACCACCCGAATCTTCGGATTGCGCTCCTTGAGCGCGCACGCAATGCCACTGATCAGCCCTCCTCCGCCAATCGGCACTACTACTGCCTCCAGATCGGGCACCTGCTCCAGCAACTCCAGCCCAATCGTCCCCTGTCCCGAAATCACCACCGGATCATCGAAAGGATGAATGAACGTCAATCCCTGTTGCGTGCAGCGAGCCAGAGCCTCTTCGCAGGCTTCGTCGTAGTTCGCGCCGTGAAGAATGACTTCCGCTCCAAACCCGCGCGTCGAGACTACCTTGACCAGCGGCGTCGCCTGGGGCATCACGATCTGCGAACGGATGCCCAGCTTGGTCGCATGAAAAGCCACGCCCTGCGCATGGTTACCCGCCGAAGCGGCAATCACTCCGCGTTTGCGCTCCTCCGGCGTCAGCGTCAGCAGCTTGTTCAGCGCTCCCCGCTCCTTGAACGAGCCGGTGCGCTGCAGATTCTCCAGCTTCAGGTAAATCGGCAAGCCGATGCGCTCGGAAAGATGATGCGAAAGCTGGCAGGGTGAGAGATGAATCGCATCGCCAATACGTTCACGCGCGGCTTCAATGCTGGCGAGGGTTACGGATTCCAAAGGTTTTCTCCTGAATATATGGCCTTACGTACAAAAGCCACCTGCCGGCGGTGCGGGAGGTGGCCATCATGCTGCTTGTCGGTTTCTTTTGCAGAAATCTCAGGCGTCGCATCCCGCACACGCGCCCGATTCCGGATTGGAGCCGGTAATTCGAATGGCGGAAATAATGTGCGGAATCATCTGAACTGAGTGCATACGTTTGAAGGCAGTAGACCAGAGCCGCAGCGGGTGCGTCAAGCAACTTCCGGCCACGAGTGCCTTCATCCATCCTCTCCCACACTTTCATCCCGTGAAACTATCCCCCTGCGCGATACAAATTGTTGCGCGCGAATTAAGACTTTTAAGTTACGATTTGCCTTCTGCCGACACCTTCTCAAAGACATTGCTGCGAGGCTTTTTCCGAGAACTTACTTTCTCGGGGGAACTTTGACATTCTTTGCATACTTTTTGCGCTATTGTGTGCAGCAGGGAAAATTAAGATGCGGTTTGCGTCCGTATCTACTGGACTTTCTTCCTTGACTTGCTATAGGCGCTGGTGTAGTTTCTGGGTGTTCAGTCTGAACTCCCCCTAACACATAGGAAATGGATGAGGCGTATGACTGCGGTGCGTAGAGTAAGTGTATGTGGCGTTGCCTTGTTGGCAGCATTCAGTATGGGAGTGAAAGCGCAGGTCGGCGATCCGGCTACCTTGATTCAGGAAAAACTGGTCTCCCAGATCAAGTTAACCAAGACTGCGGCGGATAGGTCGGACATTGTCACTGCCGGCGATGTCGTCCTGCTGCACAAAGACGGCTTGATGATGTGCAGCACGGCATCCGACTACGGCTTTTCCAATACCTACGCCAATGGTGTACTGGTTCCGAATTTAAAAAATCGCGCCAAGAGCGCTCTTAAAGGCTGGGGCAAGGGAATTCTGACCGGCGGCGGCAGCGACGTAGCGGGTGCAGCCAACAACGGCTGCCCTTCCCGCAAATTCGTCGCGGGAGAGAAATTCTGGGTCACCGGCGTCTCCATTCAGAAAGATGGAATCGTCGTCAGCACTTACAGCGATCCTTATAATGACGCCCGGTACTACGGCGAGATCAAGTTCATGTACCCCAACAAGGGTGCCGTGCCGCCGGTAGATGCTTTTGTGAAGACTGTCCAGGAAGTCATCACCGTCGCTCCATCTGACGACAAGGGCGGCCAAACCGATCAGGCACAGTCTGAACAGCAGGCTCCCCCGGCCCAGCCCGCTGCTCCAGCCGCCGCACCGGTCGCGCCGCTGCAAGCTATCGCTCCTCCTCCGCCACCGGCTGACGCTCCGCCCCCGACCATCGCGATCGGCCAGACCAAAGACCAGGTGATCGCCGGCTTCGGTCAGCCGGTACGTCAGGCAAAACTTGCAGGCACCAAGGAGATTTATTTCTACAAAGACATGAAAGTGACCTTTACCGCCGGCAAAGTGAGCAATGTCGAATAGAAATCTACGCTGGCAGTGCAGAGGCGTAGGAACATTCAGGCTTCGAGTGTTACGAAGCCGTTGTAACGAACAAAGTTGAGCATGCACAAGATCAATGTCCGCTTATCTCGGTAGAGCGCGTGATGCGTTGATCTGAAACAGGGAGAGAAACCGATGAACACGCAGATTTTTCAAAGCACCAAACAACAAGGTCCGGCGATGATCGTCCTCGCGGCTTTACTCGGATCGGGCAGTTTGGCCTTCGCAGCCAGCAAGCCCTCCGCTCCTCATTCGGCCCCGGCTCCCCATGCTGCGCCGGCAGCCCATTCCGCTCCCGCTGCCAGGCCCGCCGGCGGCGCCGCGTCCCACGCTGCCGGTCCCTCTGCAAGTCACGGCCCGACGACTGCCGGCCACGCAACAACGACCACTGCCGGCCACGCAACAACGACCACTGCCGGCCACACGACAACCACAACGGCTAACCACGCCACTACGACAACAGCCGGTGCGCATGCAACGACTACCACTGCCGGCGGCGCTCATGCAACGACAGCTACGTCCGGTGGAGCGCACACGGCGACCACTGCCGGAGGCCCGCACGCAGCAAACACCGTTGGGGGAGCGCATACGGTAGGCGGCGGTGCTGCTGGTGGAGCGCACGGATCGACCGCAAATGTACCCCATGGCACAACTGCTTCGCACTCGGCCATCAGCCATCCAGTTCCAAAGGGATCCACGGAACACGTCGCCAAGAATGGCAGCGCGGTGCGCACGCGTCCCAACGGCAAGGTCAGTGACGTTCACGATGCCAAGCGCGGAATGGATGTGCACCACGGCCTCGACGGCAGCCGGCGTGTTTCAGTGGCACGCCATGACGGCAGCCACCTCTACGCCGAGCACGGCCGCCGTGGCTATGTCGAGCGTGGATACCACTATCACGGCCATGACTTCGGCCATCGCTCGTACTACTATCACGGACGGGCATACGACCGGTACTACCGCGGCTATGGCTATCGCGGCGTCTACCTCAATGTCTATGCTCCCGCGTATTACTACAACCCTGGCTTCTATGGGTGGGCCTACAACCCCTGGGCCGCGCCGATCGCCTACGGTTGGGGATGGGGCGGCTCGCCGTGGTTCGGCTTCTACGGTGGATACTTTACTCCCTACCCGGTCTATCCCTCGGCTGCCTTCTGGCTTACCGACTACCTGATTGCCGAGAACCTGCAGGCTGCTTATGCCGCACGCCAGGAAGCAGCCATCGCTGCCGGCGAAGCAGCCGCGGCCAGTGGGCCTCCCGTCCTGACCCCCGAGATCAAACAGCAGATCGCCGATGAGGTCAAAGCCCAGATCGCTCTTGAAAATCAGGAAGCCACGCAGACTGCGGCCAACCAGGATGTCGATGCCGGTTCCAGCGGCATTGCCCGTATGCTGGCCGATGGCCATCAACATGTCTTCGTGGTGGGCGGCGGCCTCGACCTTACCGATGCCACCGGCGCTGAGTGCGCGGTCACTGAAGGCGATGCCCTGGCGCTCAAGACGCCCCCGCCGGCCGATGCCACCACCGCCGATCTGGTTGTGCTGGCCAGCAAGGGTGGAAAAGAGTGCCAGTCTGGCGGTACGGTTGCTGTCAGCCTGACCGACCTGCAGGAGATGCAGAATCACCTCCGCGAGACCATCGACACCGGTCTCAAGGAACTGCAGTCCAAGCAAGGCAAAGGTGGTTTGCCGCAGGCTCCGGCCTCGGCTCAGGCGCCTCCAACCCAATCGCCCTACGCGGCCGTAGCGCCTCCGCCAGACCCAAAGGACGCGGCCGATATTCAACAGCAGGCGCAGCAGGCTGATGCCGCTGAGGCGGAGGTTGTCACTGCCGCCACCGCCGATGACCCCGGTACCGGTGGAACACCCATTGGCGCAACCACCACTGCCGCTCCCGTCACCGTGGCCCTCGGTCAAACTACGGACCAGGTCACCTCCATCCTCGGTAAGCCTATGAAGACCGCCAACCTGGGAGCCAAGGTCATCTATTACTACGACGGCATGAAGGTCGTCTTCAAAGACGGCAAAGTCTCTGACGTCGAGTAAGACCGCCCCGTAGCAAAACAAAGCGGCGCAACCCACTCGGGTAGTGCCGCTTCACTTTTGAGTAAGAACGTCTCATTCTCGCCACGCATCCTCTAAAAAATCTGCGCCAATTCGCGGAACGAGCCCACTTCCAACAGGGTTTGCCCCGCAGGAGCTGGAACAATCTCGGCGTGTTCTAGCACCCAGGTGTCTTTGTGAAAGATAAAGACAGCATGAAGCCCCGCCGCCAGCGCCGGATTGATATCCGACTTCGGGCTGTTCCCGATCATCCACGTGCTGTGTGGAGCACACTCGTGTCGCGCAACCACATCATGATAGGCAGCGGGATTTTTCTCCGCGGGAATCTCCACCGCGGTGAAGTACTGCGCCAGCCCGGAACGCGCCAGCTTGTCTGCCTGCTCCGCCTGGCTGCCCTTGGTCATCAGGATCAACCGATGCCGCAAGGCCAGCTGCGGCAACAACTCGCCCACTCCCGGCAACAGTTCGATCTCCCGCTCCGCGATGCTCTGCGCAAAGCTGCGAATCTGGGCGTGGTGATGGTCACCAACCGGGGTTTCGGTAAGCCGTTCAAAGCATGTGATCAGGGACTGAGTAAAACTAGTCAGTCCGTAACCGTGAGAGAGGATCGTCTCTCGTTCGGCCTGGTTGAGCGCCAGGCGTACCTGCTGCGGCGTGTGGGTCTCATGGTCAAGATACGTGATAAAAGCTGCAATTGCCTGCTCGAAGTAGATATTGTTTTCCCATAAAGTATCGTCGGCATCAAAAAGGAGAGTCTGGCCCGCAGGCACGGTCATTGGCATAGGACCATCATAATCAGAGGGACAGAAGATCATAGAGATAGAAGGTCTCTACAGCCTGCCTCGTCTCCACGCCTGCTACCTATGAGAGCCCTTCTCAGCCAGCCGTGCAGCCCAGCCGCTGACCTCTTCGGCAGAAAGCGGCTCATCCGGCCGTGTCTGGGAAGCCAGTTGAACCGCGAAGTTCCCCAACGTAGACCCTTCCACCTCTCCCGGATGCACCTTCAGCCCGGTACTCTCTTCCGTAAGGCGGCTTAGCAAGCCATTCCTGCTACCGCCACCCAGCGTTGTGATGCGCTTGAACGTGCGTCCTGTGTGAGACTCCAGATCACGAAGAACAGTGGCATAGCGGTTGGCCAGGCTGGCGAAGATCACGCGCGCAAATATCGGCTCATTCCCTGGCAAATCGGGAATTGGTTGCAGCCCAAGCAATTCCAGTTCGTGGTTGATACGCGCCGGCATCTCTCCAGCCAGCAGTAGCGGTGCTGCATCCACATTGATCAGGCCAGGAATCTTCGTGATCTCCGCCGCTTGCGCGATCAGCGCAGGCAAGTCGATCCAACGCCCCTGTCCGTTCCAATGATCGAGGCACTGCTTGAGCAGCCACATGCCGTTGACATTGCAGTGAAAGCAATATCCACCGGCCGCGGCGCCCTGGTTGGTAAACCCCGCCTTGCGCGCTTCATCGGAGTTCACCGGACGGTCAACCACTGTGCCCACCAGCGACCACGTGCCAGAAACGATATAAGCCGTCTCGGTCAGGTCATGAGCGATCGACGCAATAGCAGATGCGGTGTCATGGCATGCAGGTGCAATTAGGAGGGTGTCGGTATATGCCGGCAAATTCGCCAGATCGCCCGTGAGCTTGCCCAGAATCACGCCCGCCGGCACAATCTCCGGAGCCGCATCCATGTAAAGCCCAAGCCGCTTGAAAAGGGAAGGCGACCAGTTTCCCGTGTGGATGTCGACCAACCCTGTGTGCGTAGCATTGGTATATTCCGCGACACGCCGTCCGCCAAGCCAATGCAAAACATACTCAGGCAATAGCAGCCAAGGTGTCGCCGGATCGACTCCCGCCTGCCCGTCCGCAAACAACTGGTATACGGTGTTGATGCTGAGCGGCTGTGCGCCGCCCTCGGCAAAAAACTGCTCTGGCGAAACAATCGTGTCCGCGGCAGCTTTGGCCGCGGGGTTTCGCTCGTCGCGGTAGCAATACGGAGGGTAGAGCGGCTTTCCATTCTCTCCAAGGCGGACCATGTCGACAGCCCAGCCATCCACGGCAATTGACCGAATCCCTTCTGGCGCGTGCGCAGCAGCTTTTCGCAGCCCTTCCTCAAGACCGGCCAGGATGCGGTCCAGCGGCCAGCGCAGGTGCGGCCCTTCGTGCACCGGACCATTCGCGATCCGGTGCAGCATCTCGATCTTTGCCTTTGGTTGAGAGTCATTCGTCCAGCGAAGCAACGAAACGCGGCAACTCTCCGCACCAAGATCGATGGCCACAAGCGCTCGCCGATCATGAGGCTGCGCCAAAGGTGTCACCTCAGAAATGCCTCGGTCAGACCGCCGTCCACAGGAATCAGATGACCCGAAGTGCAGCGGGAACGATCTCCGGCGAGGAACAGAATCGCCTCGGCGCAGTCAACCGGATCGATCGGCGTATGCGTCAGCGTCCGCTTGGCATAGAAGTTCGCCAGCAAGGTCCGCAATTCATCATCGGTCAGCGATTCTTCGAAAGGAATGTTGTATTTCGAGAGGGATGCTCGAACCCGGTCACGCGGGAACATCGTCGATCCCTTGACCACAGTCGCAGGGCTGATGCCGTTGACTCGCACCTTGGGTGAAAGTCCGATGGCCAGTTCACGCACCAGGTGGCTCAATGCAGCCTTGCTCACGTCATACGCCTCGCTGCCGCGTTTCGAAACCACAGCGTTCGCGGAGCTGGTGAGCACGACTGACACGTCCAGATCCTGATCCTTGAAGAGCTTGGCAGCTTCGTCGGCAAGCAGGTAATTCGCCGTGACATTGATGTTCAGCGTGGTGGCCCACATCGCATCGGAGATGATGCCATCGGGCGAAGAGGGAAACATCGCAGCGGTGTTGATCAGAATATCCACGCCGCCGAAAGCATTCACGGCCGCATCGAGCAATTTGCGGATCGTCTCGCGATTGCTGATGTCGACTGGCGTCCACGTACTGAATTCAGGGGATGCAAGCTTCTTCAACTCGCCAACAACACGTTCCGCGCCGGTCGTATCACGATCAGCGACCACGACATGAGCGCCGCGTTCAATAGCCAAACGCGCCACCTCGCGTCCGATTCCGCTTCCACCGCCGACAACCAACACAACCTTGCGGCTGAGTTCTTTTTCTGGAGGCTGCCGGCGAATCTTGGCCTCTTCAAGAGCCCAGTATTCGATGCGGAAGGCTTCAGAAGGAGGCAACGCGACGTAGTTCGTGCAGATGGAGAACTGGTTGGAAGCAGCCGCCGGTCCCGCCTGCGGTACTTCCTCTCCGGAGCGAATCTCCGCCTCACCATGACCCAGAGCGCTGGCGCCTTCCATCACATGGATGGCGTTGGTATAAAACTCGCCCGTAATGCGAGCCTCGGTCTTGTTCTTGCCGAAGCTGAACATGCCCACGCCGGGAATAAGAACGACTGTCGGGCTGGCGTCGCGGAGAGCCGGTGAATCGGGCAGCGCGTGCTTGCGGTAATACGCGTCGTAGTCTTCGCGGTAGGTCTTCAACGAAGCGACAATTTGTTCCTTCAGCGCAGCGACATCGGCGCCCTCAGCCCAGGGCACAAACATGGGGCGGATTTTGGTACGGATAAAGTGATCCGGGCAGCTTGTTCCGAGAAAGGCAAGCTCGGCTGCATTGGCTGAATTGACAAAGCCAAGCACGTCTTCCGAGTCAGAAAAACTGGCAATGGCGCGTCTTTGTGCTCCCAGGCGTCCGCGCAGAAAAGGCAGGATCGCTGTCGCAATCTCGCGGCGATTTTCGCGAGCGGGCTGCACCTGGCCACCGAAGGTTTGTGCGCCGACTTTCTCCCCGTGGCGGCTGATGAACTGACCCAACTGATCGATGATCGTGATGGTGTTCAGATAAGACTCACGCTGCGTGTTGCCCCAGGTAAAGAGACCGTGGCCACCGAGAACGATGCCATCGCAATCGGGATTCTCCGCGACGATCCGCTTCATCATCATAGCCAGCTCAAAACCGGGCCGCTGCCAGGGAAGCCATACCAGCTTGTGGCCAAACTCCTTGTTGAACTCCGCCATTTTGGCACCGCCGTTGGCAGAGGCCGCCAGCGCAATACCCCAGTCCGGGTGCAAATGGTCTACGTGCGGATAGGGCAGGAAAGAGTGCAATGGTGTGTCGATCGAGGCTGCAACAGGATTCGCGCGGAATGCCGCCAGAGGGTACAAGCCGACGATTTCATCCTCGAATTCCACGCCCCGGTAGCTCTTTTCAAGAGCCAGCACCTTGTCTTGATAAAGTGTCGCAAAGCCTGAACGCTTGATGCTGCCCAGATCCCCGCCGCTGCCTTTAACCCACAGCACCTCAACTGGCTCTTCGGAAAGAGGATCGATTTCGGAAATCTTAGAGCTGGTATTGCCACCGCCGAAGTTGGTAATGCGCAGATCCGATCCCAGAAGGTTCGATCGGTAGCGGAGCAGCTCTGGCCCATCAAGCGTGCTGGCGACGCTGTCATCCCAGCGGTCTTCGAGGAATTTCAAGGTAGGAGAGAGTGTAGTGGTCATGGCAAATTTCCTTGCTGAGCTTCAGGAGACAAGTTGATATTTCAAGCGGCGAACCCCAACTACGATAACACGGCAAAAACAATAGGGGAAGTGTTTCTGATTCGAACTTCAAGAATAAATTTACTGCAGTCTCGCCACCGGGAATGGATTCGATACCACGCCAGATTTAGTCGTCGGTTTTGAGATCTTCCGGCGTCACCACCCTGTGACGGACGTAGTTGTAAGGCGGCACGGAATTGCCTCGGACCAAAGTAATGCCCAGTTGGATCAGGCGTGGTCCATAGGTCTGCGCTTCGTGCGACACAGAGCCAATGATTGCGCTTTTGCCGCTCTTCATTTCTGCGATGACCTCGGGAATGCAATCCTGGCCTGCAATGGCGAAGTCCTGTTCCCGGCCGGCTTTGCGTGCTGCGTCGAGAACGCCCAGGGCGCTGGAGTCGGTCGCGGTCGCAACCAGGATGCGCTCACCGCGGCGCTGCGCGCTCAGAAACGAGGCAATTGCCACGCTGCTTGGCTGCCGCATGCCCCGGCCTTCCAGCCGCAGATAGCGGTCAGCAGGAATCGAGTCCAGGCGCGTGCGAATGCCTTCAAAAGCGCCTGCGATGCGACTCTGAACGAAGCTTCCTGCCTCAGCAAGCCCGATGCCGAGAACCCAATCCGCTTTGCCCTTCCACCGGCGCGCGGCGTGCTGGGCGAGGAGGACCCCCGCTTCATAGCCCACTTCAAAATTGTCCACGCCAAAATAAGTCGCATTGGGGTGGGGAACGTCGATGGCGATCAGCGGGACACCGGCATTCTTAAAGATGTAAGCGACGTGCGGAGCGACATGTTCCTCCGCTTGAAATTCAAGTACCAGATCGACTCGCTTGCTTACAAACTCTTCGGCATTGCGAATTGCGGTTTCAGCGTCGAAGTGGTTGTCCAGGATCAGCAACTCCACCCCGGAACTGGCCGCGGCGGCCGTGACGCTGGCAGCAACCTGCTGCGAAAAAGGCAACTCAGCGCTCTGGACCGCGAGGCCGAAACGCAGCCGCTTGGGGCGGGAGACGAGGCGATATTCGCCGCTCTCGCCGTGTGCAACGTAACCGCGATGCACCAGCGTCTTGAGTATGCGATAGACACTGGTCTTGGATATCTGCGTGCGCTGGTAAACGTCTTCAAGTGTCATGGAGGCGTTCTGTTCCTCCAACATTTCAAGTACATCAAGCGCCTTGGAGAGAATTGGAATCAGGTAAAGCCGTTTGATTTTGCCTCGCGCCAACGTAATTCTCCTTCATTGGACATGCACAGGGGCCGGACATTAACCTCAGGTCCATCACGTACTTAATCCGGGCCGCATGGCTAATATTCGCAGAAAATTCCGGTTTCGTGACGAAAAGTTTCAAATGGGAAGTTTCAATTGAGAAAATTGCCTTGTCCTGGTCGATGAAGGCCTCTCTCGAAGAGTAAAAGCAGTCGTTGACAACCCAGCGCGGCTTCCCATAGGATGCGCTCGGGTTTCATTAAGCACAAAGTTTGTCAAATTAAAGGAGAGTGCCGCGCTTGGTGCCCAATCCTATCCTCGGCGTTTTTCTGCACTGGCTCGGCGGCTTGGCCTCTGCCAGCTTCTACGTTCCCTACCGGAAGGTGCAGGGATGGTCTTGGGAAACCTACTGGCTGGCCGGCGGAGTGGTCAGTTGGCTTATCGCCCCCTGGGTAATGGCCGCTCTCTTCAGCAAAGATCTTCTCGCTGTGCTTCATCAAGCGCCTGGTTCCGCGTTGTGGTGGTGCTTTTTCTTCGGACTGTTGTGGGGTTTTGGCGGCCTCACCTTCGGCCTCACCATGCGCTATCTCGGCCTCTCGCTGGGAATGGCGGTGGCGCTCGGCTACACGGCTGTCTTCGGAACTTTGATGCCGCCCATCTTTCGCGGCCAATTCCACAGTCTTCTGGAACAACGCTCCGGCATCGTTATCCTGATCGGCGTCGGCGTTTGTGTGTTGGGAATCATCTTTGGAGGAGCTGCCGGAGTCTCCAAGGAACGCGAGTTGTCGGTGGAGCAGCAGAAAGCCGATATCCCCGAATTCAACCTGCGCCTTGGCCTGTTGGTCGCAACCTTCTGCGGCATTATGAGCGCGTGCTTTGCCTTCGGACTTGCAGCCGGCGATCCCATCAAGGCCCTCTCCCTTGAGCACGGCACCTCGGTTATGTACCAGGGCCTGCCAGTATTGATCATTGTGCTGACCGGTGGTTTTCTCACCAACTTTGTCTGGTGCTTGATCCTCGGGTTCCGCAACCGGTCTTTCGGCGAATATCTGCGCATGCCTGCGCGGCAGCCCGTGACGGCATCGCAATTCAAGAACTATGCTCTTTCCGCCGTTGCTGGCTTCACCTGGTACCTGCAGTTTTTCTTCTATTCGATGGGCGAAACACAGATGGGCAAAAGGTATGGTTTTTCAAGCTGGACGTTGCACATGGCCAGCATCATCATCTTCAGTACCCTTTGGGGAATCGCGCTGCACGAGTGGCGCGGCGTGGGGAAGCGCACCAGGCTGCTTGTTTTTCTGACACTTTTTGTGCTGGTTTCTTCGACAGCGATCGTCGGATATGGCAACTGGTTGAGCAGTCACTGAGGCGGAAATGAGCTAAGAAAACGACTCTTGACGAAATGCAATAGACAATCTATATCTGTACAGAATCTTTCGGGAGTCAGTTAATTGATGATGTGAAACTTTGTACGCTTTGAGAATACGTTTTTTCAAGTAACTGGTTTGACCGTGCGTAAGGGGAAAAGATGGATATGGGCACCGGTTCTAAAAGCAATCTGACTGAACGGGCTTTTGCCGTTTTAGATGAGTTTCACATTGAAATCCCCTCGTGGGGCTTTGCAAATACAGGCACCCGGTTCGGCAAGTTCGTACAGGCAGCCGCAGCGTCAACCATCGAAGAGAAGTTTAGCGACGCGGCCGAGGTGAATCGCCTCACGGGAAGCACCCCGACCATGGCGCTGCACGTCTTGTGGGATCTGCCCAAAGGCCTCGAAGATGTCGATAAGGTTGCCGGTTTGGAAAAGCACACATCGATTCGAGCCGGCTCCATCAATCCCAATCTATTTCAGGATCAGGAATACAAGTTCGGCTCATTGTGCAATCCATCGCGTGAGATTCGTGCCCATGCCGTCAAGCATATGGTGGATTCGATCGAGATTGCCAAGGCGCTGAAATCGAAGGATGTCTCGCTCTGGCTCCCAGACGGATCGAACTATCCGGGCACGCAGAGCATCCGGCATCGTATTGCGTGGCTGGAAGAGGCACTCAAGGAATCCCACAGCCATCTGACCAAGGGGCAACGCCTGCTGGTCGAATATAAACCCTTTGAGCCCGCCTTTTACCACACCGATCTTGGCGACTGGGGCATGGCGTTGCATCTGGCTAAGGCCGCTGGCCCGCAGGCTAAGGTCCTCGTCGATACGGGCCATCACTATCAGGGGCAGAACATCGAACAGATCGTGGCGTGGCTGCTGCATACGGGTATGCTGGGCGGCTTCCATTTCAACGACCGCCGCTATGCCGATGACGATCTGACTCTTGGTTCGATCGATCCATATCAGGTCTTCCGCATCTTCCATGAGATTCATGCCGCGGGCGCGGACGGATTAGCGATGGATGTTGCATTCATGATCGACCAGAGCCACAATCTCAAGGGCAAGATGGAGGCGATGGTGCAGACCGTCGTGGCCGCGCAGGAACTCTGGCTCAAGGCCGCCACCGTCGATTGCGAAGAATTAACCCATCTGCAGGATAAGTGCGACTTGGTTGCGGCCGAAGAACTTTTCCGCCGGGCCTTCTGGCTGGACGTGCGTCCGCAGATTGCGGAATGGCGCACGGCACGCAATCTTCCCGTAGATCCGCTGGAAGCGCTTCGTTCGGGTGGCTATGTCGAACGGATCACCAAGGAGCGTGCCGGCAAGCAATCCACCGGCGGCAGTTACGCCTGAATCAAGGCGTTCACGGTGAATTCGAGAACCGCCTGCGCCACGGATGCAGGCGGTTCTCTCCGTTTGAGTCACCCTCACGTGTATAAACGGTTGTCCGGGTTTTACAGCCAATGCCGTGTTGTATCAATCTCAGCGGTTTTTGAATTTTGATCGAGGTGCAAGTATGCGTCGGTTCTCACGTATGAGTTTTGTCCTAGCCGCATCGTCCGGGCTCCTAGCCTGCATATTTGCTCTCCCCATGCCTACGACGGCGGAAGGGGCTGGTTCAGAGAAATCTGTTGGCGCTCCGGCAAAGCTGCGAACCGACGACCTGATAACGCCTCTCGGCCTCGACGACCAGGCGCCGCATTTTGCCTGGCAGTTGAACGATCCCAGACGCGGGGCGCGACAGTCCGCATATCAACTCCAAATAGCCACAAGCCGCCAACAACTCGCGTCTGGCAAACCCGATACATGGGACAGCGGTCGCATTGCCTCCGACCAGTCTGTTGGCGTGAGCTACCAGGGCAGCACCCTCACGCCTTCCAAGCGCTACTTCTGGCGTGTGCTCGCCTGGGATAAAGACGGCAAAGCCTACCCCACAAGTGAGATCAGCTGGTGGGAAACCGGTCTGCTGGGTCAGGAGAACTGGCGCGGTAAATGGATCGGCTACCAAACATGGGAGGAATCTGCCGTTCGCACCGCAGGCGCATCCTGGGTAACCACCGCCGACGGAGATGAGCTGGCCAAAATCAAATCAGCCGAACAGCACATTGCTTATCGCCTGCCTTTCACAGTCAGTGGTCCGGTGCGGCATGCGGTTCTGTTTGTCACCGGCGAAGACGTGGCATCGGCCTGGGTCAACGGCACGCAAGTTACGAAGGGTGAATCCTTGCCTCCCTGGAGACAGTTGCCGTGGAAGAAATACAAGCAGATCGATGTAACCTCGCGGGTACGCTCTGGAAGCAATCTGCTTGCAGTCGAAATCACGCATTACGTTGAGAATCCGAACGGCATGGCGAGCGGCGATCCGCTTCCAATGAGCGCGACACTCGTAGCACAACTCACTGATGGCTCGATTATGCACTTCGTCAGCGGAACAGGTTCCGATTGCAAAGCTTCTATTCACGCCGCCGCAGGATGGACGGACGGAGCCGGGGAAGATGCATCCTTCAAACCGGTAGTCGCGTATGTGCAGACGCCCGGCCCAAATATGGAGCCCATCGGCAATCCATGGCCGACGCAATCGGTCAAAGCGCTGCGTACCGGCTTTGAAATTCACAAGCCAATCGCCTCCGCTCGCCTGTATGCGACCGCGCTCGGCGCCTACCAGGTCTTCCTGAACGGGAAGCGCGTCGGCGACGAGGTATTATCTCCGGGCTGGACCGACTACCGTCTTCGCCTCAAATATCAGACCTTCGATGTCACCAGCCAACTGGACAAGGGCGAGAACGCGATTGCAGCTCTGGTTGCGCCCGGCTGGTACTCAACGCCTCTTGAATGGTTTCAGCAACCCAACGTCTTTGGAACAACACCGCCCTCGTTGATGGCTGAGTTGCGCATTGAATACACGGACGGCAGTGTCGATTGGGTGGTTAGCGATGAGAAATGGAAAGCCGCAAACTCCCCGACCCTCAAGGCCGAGATCTACGATGGCGAAACCCAGGATGCGCGGCTTATTCAGCCGGGCTGGAACACGGCTCGTTTCGCAGGCAGGGATTGGAAGCCTGCCGAAATCCATAGTCCCGATCTGGCGGGCATCAAGATCGACGGCCAGGATTTTCAGCCCATCCGCGTTGAGCGCACGTTGACTCCCAGAGCTGTTACCGAGCCGCAGCCGGGCGTCTATATCTACGACATGGGACAGAATTTTTCCGGTGTGGAGAAGCTGCGTCTGCAGGGGCCTGAAGGCACTGACATACAGGTGCGCACCGGCGAAATTTTGAACCCTGATGGCACCCTCTATACCGACAACCTGCGTACGGCAAAGTCCACGGATCATTTCATCCTCGCCGGCAAAGGGGTCGAGGAATTCGAACCTCAATTCACCTTCCATGGTTTTCGCTATCTCGAACTGACAGGTCTCAAGGGCAAACCTCTCCCGGATGCGGTGCACGGCGTGGTCTTCCATACCGATGCAGCTTTTACGGCGCAGCTCAAGACCGGCAGCAGCCTGATTAACAGCCTCTGGAACAACATCCTCTGGGGCCAGCGTTCGAACTTCATTGGAGTGCCGACGGACTGCCCACAGCGTGATGAGCGCCTTGGCTGGACCGCCGATGCGCAGGTCTTCTGGCGCACCGCAACCTTCAATATGGATCTCGCCGCATTCTCGCGGAAATACACCGGCGATGTCCGCGGCACGCAAATCAACAGCGGGAAGGGAACCGACGTCGAAGGTGCGCTTTTCGGTATCTTCGCTCCAGGCATAGCGACAACCTCCTCTAATTCCGGCGCCGGATGGAGCGATGCCGGCGTGATCATCCCCTGGACCTCCTGGGTGCAGACAGGCGACACCGAAGTACTGCGCGAGAACTGGGATGCGATGGCTAAATATCTCGCTGCCATCGAACGTTCGAATCCCGATTTTCTGTGGACAAAGAATGCTGGAACTCCCTTCGGCGACTGGCTATCTCCGGAAGGCCCGACTCGCTACCCCGTGGTCGCAACGGCATCGTGGGCTTACGACGTCACGCTGATGCAGCAGATGGCCCATGCTCTCGGCAAGACAGAAGACGAAGCAAAGTATGCACAGCTTTTCGCCAATATCAAGGCTGCCTTCGCGGAGACTTTTGTGCGAAACGATGGCTTTGTGGCTGGAGCGGATACGGGTGAATCTCCCTTCGGCGTCATCAACAATCCTGATGCCAAGGCCAAGGGTGGAGATACCCAGACAGGCTATGTCCTCGCCCTGCATATGAACCTCGTCCCAGACAGCATGCGCAAGGCCGTTGCCCAAAAGCTGGTCGACAAGATCGAAGCCAATCACGGGCTACTCGGTACCGGCTTCCTTGGTACTCCGTATCTGCTTTCGGTGCTGACTGAGAGCGGCCATCGCGATCTGGCCTACAAGCTGCTGCTCAATACCAGCTATCCATCATGGGGCTATCTCGTAGACCACGGCGCGACAACCATGTGGGAGCGGTGGAATGGCGACCAGATGCGCAACGATCCCAGTATGAACTCCTACAATCACTACGCCTATGGAGCTGTTGCCGACTGGATCTATCGCTACGCTGCCGGAGTCGACACGATAGCCGCTGATCCCGGCTTTCACACCATTCTGTTGCACCCGGCCTTCGACACGCAGTTAGGCAGCATCGATTTCACATACCCATCCCCCTACGGCGAAATTCACTCGGCATGGACCATCAAGGGCGACACGGCAAATTGGAATGTGACCATTCCCGCCAACGCTTCAGGATGGTTGCCGCTTACCGGCGATGAAGTAGGCCGATACTCGCTGGGAGGCGCCCCCATTGCACAGAGCAAGCTGGTCCAGGCGGCTTCAAAGGATGGCCGATCTGGATTTGTTCTTCTCCCCGGCAGCTACAGCTTTACGGTCAGCGGGGTGCAATAAGATCGATTCTTCGCATCCGCGTAACGTACCGGAAAATCACCTTTGTGCCAGCAAAGATTGCACTTTTTGCGTACTGCGCAAGTGTCTTGGAAATGATAGCCTTGGCTCCGAACCCAATTACTGAAACCGGGTAAGCGGAGATCGTTTTGGAGCCAGCCAAGGGAGAGATCACTGTGCTTCTGGCACGGTGGAAGGACGGCGAAACCTCGGCATTTGAGGAACTGATGCCGTTGGTCTATCCGCATCTTCGTGAAGTAGCCGCCGTCTATGTGCGCCGCGAGCGCAATCCGGATGTGCTACAGGCTACCTCGCTGGTCAACGAACTCTATCTCCGTCTGCTCAATCAGAAGCAGGCCAACTGGGAAGATCGCCGCCATTTCTATGCCTTCGCAGCCAAAATCATGCGCTTGATCCTCATCGACCACGCACGCGGCAATCAGGCTCAGATGCGTGGTGGAGACCTGCAGCGTGTCCCACTTAATGAAGATCTGGCATGGATCAATATCGGCAGCGCTGAGCTACTGGACCTCAACAACGCCTTGGAGGATCTCGCTGCGATCGATCCCTACAAAGTGCAATTGGTCGAACTGCGGTATTTTCTCGGATGCACCACGGAAGAAACGGCCTCCCTCTTGCAGAAATCGAAAGCAACCGTGGATCGCGATATGAAATTCACCAAAAGCTGGCTCTACCGCCGCATTCATTCCGGTGTTCCAAAACAATGAACAAAAACTGCAACAAGAAATGACACAAAATCGCACCCGTTTCCGCAGTCTTTGCTAAGGATTGCAACTTACAGTTGAGGTCGTCGTATCCATGAACCAAACGACCGACAGCTTTCTGCGGATCGAAGCCATCTTTCATGCAGCTTTAGAATTGCCTGCCGAAGCCCGTTTCGCGTTAATCGAGGAGCGGTGCGGTGGTGATCGAGAACTGATCGCGGAGGTAAACGGGCTGCTGGATGCCTGCGAAGCGGAAGAGCAGATCACCGCCTCCCGGCGGCTCATCCGTGAAACCGTCCGCGAACCGCTCCCAGACCGCCGCCGCGTCGGGCCTTACGAGATCGATCGGCTCCTCGGCCGCGGAGGCATGGGCGCTGTTTATCTTGCGCATCGTGTCGACGGCCAGTTCGAGCAGCAGCTCGCGATCAAGCTCATCGATCTTCCTCTCGCAACAGACCTTTTTCGCGAGCGCTTCCGCATGGAGCGGCAGATTCTCGCTGGACTCCAGCATCCATACATCGCGCGGCTGCTCGATGGGGGAGTAACTGCCGAAGGCGATCTATACCTGGCTATGGAGTATGTGGATGGGACGCCCATTCATCGCTTCTGCAGGGAAAAGCAGCTGACACAGACTGAGAAGCTCCTTCTCTTTCGCAGTGTCTGTGAGGCCGTTCAATTCGCCCACCAGAATCTGGTTGTTCATCGTGATCTCAAACCAGACAACATTTTTGTAGCGGCAGACGGCACTCCAAAGCTGCTCGATTTCGGCACGGCAAAACTGACCTCGCCTTCAAAAGACAATGTTGAAGGCGACCTGACACGCCACGGATTTCACTCGTTCACACCCCAGTATGCCAGCCCCGAGCAGGTGCTCGGTACAGCTGTTACAACGGTCTCAGACACCTATTCCCTTGGAGTTCTGCTCTACCTGCTGTTGACCGGCAATGTGCCCTACGAATTGAAAGAGTTGAACACAGGTGAGATGGTGCGCGTCATTTGTCATGAGCCGCCGCGCCGTCCTGTTGTCTCTCCTGATGCGGTGAGGCCAGGATCGAATGCCAATGGCTCGATCGTCCATCTTGACCAAGACCTGGAGGCAATCCTCCTGAAGGCTTTGCGCAAGGAGCCCTCTGAGCGTTACCAGACTGCCGATCAACTTGCCTCTGATATTCAGTCTTTTCTCGAGGGCAGGCCAGTCGAAGCCGGTCGCGGCACCTTCCGCTATCGGGCTCAGAAATTTGCCAGCCGCAATCGTCTTGCACTGGCCGCATCCGGTGTGATCGCGGCAATTCTTATCGCCGGCGCAGTCGGAATCCTATGGCAGGCGCACGTGGCTAACCAGGAACGCCGCAAGTCCGAAGCGCGCGCCGCCGACCTCCGTGAGTTGAGCAATAGCCTGCTTTCAGAATTGAACGAGGCCATCCAGCAACTGCCGGGCTCGACAGGTGTACAAAAGCTCCTCGTCACACGCGTTCTCGAGCATCTCGACCGCATGGCAAAGGATGCCGGCGGTGACCGCCAGACCAAGCTAGACCTCATTCGTGCCTACACCCAACTGGGAGAGGTGCAGGGCAACGTATACGACCAGAATCTGGGCGACACCGCCGGAGCGCTTGAAAGCATCGGCAAAGCGCTGACCATCGCTGAGCCGCTTGTCACCGAGAATCCGAAGGATCGCGAAGCTTTGCGTGCCTTGGCGGCTGCTCAGGAAGATCGCGGCGAAATTTTAAGCGCTGGAGATGACGTACCGAGCACTGTGGCCTCGATGCAGGCGGCTGTGCAGACCTATGACCGGGAAATTGCTCTGCCCGGTACCACTCCGCCGCAGTTCATGGAGGCAGCGATCTCCAGTGAAACGCTTGGCGATGAACTAGGCCAGGACACAGGAATGGCCGATGACGCAGCCGCTTTGGTCTCGTATCAAAAAGCCATCGAGCTCGATAGCCAGGCGCTCCGCCTAGACCCCAACTTTATGCGCGTACGCCGGGGCCTTGCGCATATGCAATTCAAGATGGGCAACCTCGAGCTCGACTACGATCCAGCATCGGCTCTGAGAGATCTCAAGATTTCAATGCAGAAAATCGACGCTCTTCCCGACGCCGAGCGAAACAGGCCAGTGACCATTCGATTGCGCGCGATCGTTCAACGCAAAGAGGGCGCAGCGCTCGCGGAGCTAGGGCAGTACGCGCAAGCTGTTCCGCTCTTCGAGGCAGCCGTTCAAACATTTCAGCACTATGCCGGTCTTGAAGTAAAAGGCCCTATCGATGTACATGCCGCAGGCGATCTGAAACGGGCCTTGCTTGATGAAGCCATTGGCTATGAGTATGCGGCTAATCCCGTGCTTTCAAGCCGGCCGGCTGACCGTCAGAAGAACCTTGCCAAAGCACAGCAGATCTACGAAAAGGCTGAGGCAATTCTCTCGAGAATCGTCGAGCAAGAGCCTTTGAATGAGGACTGGAAAGTTGAGTCGGCATATTTCCAGGTGCGCATCGCATCTCTTCAGCAAAGCCTTCACGCGGGTGCCGGAACGGAGGACCAATCCAGAGCCGGTCTTGCAGTCCTGAAGAATAGCGCCGAAAAAGAAAGAGCCTCATCGATGGTGCTCGATCATGCTGTGGTCGCCCTTCTCAACGTCGAGCCTGAATCTCTTCGAGACCCAAAACGAGCTGTGATCTGGTCAGAGCGTGGCGTTGCGTTGACCCACCGCAAAGTAGCCACCTGGATGCTTTCTCTGGCTCAGGCCTACCGTGCGGATCGCCAGGTTGAAAGAGCGTGTGCCATTGCCAAAGAAGGACTCGCGTTATTGCCCAGCCCTCAGCCCGGCGATCCAAAATCCTGGATTCGTAAGCTGCTGGAAAACGAAGCGCGATAAACAACTCAATTGCTGAACGTAGGTCGCTTCTCCGGCATCCATAGTGCGGAAGCAACCAGTGCAGCCAGAAGAAAACTCCTGGCGGCGGCAGGATGGGGCAAGAAATGAGACAGGGTGCAGTCGCGCTTTGTAACCCTTGCGGCTGGGACGCATCTACTAGTATTCAGGCGCATGAACGGAATATTGAGAGCCGCGGTCATGGGTGCTGCGTGAGGAATCAGAAAGTGACGGGCGAAATCAAGACGAATGTGCCGGAAGGAAGAACGCCGGCCGAGATGATCGCTCAGGTGCTGGCCGGAGAAGCACAGGTCTTCCACGAACTCATTCGCCCTATTGAGCGGGCTGTTTTCGTGATGCTCTTCATGCTCCTACGCAATGAATCGGATGCGGAGGATGTAGCCCAGGAGACATTCATCAAGGTTTATCGCAATCTTCATAGCTTCCGCGGCGAGTCCAGATTCAGCACATGGGTGTTGTCCATCGCGCGTAACGAGGGCCTGGCGTGGTTGCGCAAGCGTTCCACTCGCCCGGAAGAGCCGCTCGAGCCAGTGCTGGACGAAAATAGCGGAGATTTTACCCCCGCGCTGCTGACCGACTGGCGGGAGATTCCGCTTGAAGCCCTGGAGCGTAAAGATCTCGGTCAATGTATCCGTCAGGCCATTTTGGGTCTGCCGCCGATTTATCGCGAAGTTGTGCAGCTAAGAGACGTTGAAGAATTGGACGTACAAGAGACCGCCGGCATTCTCGGTATCACCGCAGGAGCTGTGAAAGTGAGGCTGCACCGGGCGCGAACGATGTTGCAGAAAGAGTTGGTGCCTTTGCTCAAGGGTTATGCACCGGCTTCAACCCAGGGTTGGCGTAGGTTGTTTGGGAGTCGCGTATGAAGATCGATTGCAGGCATGTGTGGGACCACATCTCGGCGTACATCGACGGCGATGTGGATGCCGAGTTGCGCGCCGAAATCGACCGCCACCTTGAACACTGCGAGATTTGCTCGGCCGTCCTGGATTCAACCCGCAACTTGGTCGTGCTGGTCGCGGATGAGCGTGTCTTTGAGATTCCGCTTGGCTTCAGCGAGCGGCTCCATCGCCGTCTGGACCAGGTTTTCGCCGAAAGTTAACAGCGCGAAAGTTTGATCGAAACAAAATCCACTGAGTTCTGTCAGGCGTACCCCACATGCAGGAGGAGCGATGCCGAAAATCGGACGCACTGCCGGATTCTCTTTACGAGACAGGGTAATGCAGTTGACAATCCTCCTTCAGGTAAGAGGCGGGATTTTGCAGAACGCCCAAAACTGTATTCTTTGTCACATTTCCGAATTTTCAGGTTGCGCGTTGTAACCTTTGCGCCGTAGCTTGACTCCTACGGGGCGAAACACGATCTCTGCGGATGTGTACGGCAATTCAAGTGCCTCCGCACGGTAGCCATCAGCGGAGTCGATCCGCCAACAATTTCAATTGAGGAAATGACAATGAAAAACTCTCTGAAAGCACTAATGCTCACCGCGGCTTTGACCGGTCTGGTTGGCGGTACCTCTGCTTCAGCCCAGGCCCCGAACACGAGCAATGGACCTGCCAAGGCCTCCGCCTCCCAGTCGGCAGCACAGGCCGGCGTTCGCCTGGTCGGTATGGACGACAAGGACAAGCATTCCTGCAAGGGCAAGAACGATTGCAAAGGCAAGGGTGGTTGTAAGGCTGGAGACAATGGCTGCAAAGGCAAGAACAGCTGCAAGGGCAAGGGCGGCTGCGCTACCGATGGCTCCAAGAAGCCTTCCAGCATCTAACGCTGTTTCCATCGTCTTCCCGTCTTCGGGAGACAAAGCTGTGACGGGGACATGCTCTCATGCTGTCCCCGTTATGGTCTGAGAGCGCTTACATCGGCCGCGCATCTGAACGGGAAAAAGCTCGGTATTGAGGAAATCATGGCCGCAAATCGATTCAATGCATTTCAAAATCACGGTGTAGGTATCGGTCTCCGCATACCGCACTACGATCATATTTTTGCCCATCAGCCGGCGGTGGATTGGTTCGAAATCATCTCTGAAAATTACATGGTGGACGGTGGCCGTCCGTTGCACATGCTCGACCGCATCATGGAAAACTACAAGGTCGTCCAGCATGGAGTCTCGATGTATTTCGGCTCTGCGCAGCCTCCAGATCTCGAACATTTGCGCAAGCTCAAAAAACTTGTTCAGCGCACCAATACTCCCTGGCTCTCAGATCATCTCTGCTGGGGCAGCATCGACGGCACTTATTCGCATGACCTCCTTCCTCTGCCTTACACCTGGGAAGCAGTCGAAAAAACCGCGGCCCGTATCCGCGAAGTGCAGGACTTCGTCGAAATTCCAGTTGCAGTAGAAAACGTCAGTAGCTACGCGGAGTTCGTCGCTTCTGAAATGACCGAGTGGGAGTTCCTGAATGAAGTCGTCGAGCGTGCCGACTGCGGTATTCTGCTCGACGTAAACAACATCTATGTTTCTTCTGTGAATCACGATTTTGCTCCGATAGATTACGTCAACGCTATCCCCGCCGAGCGTGTGGCCCAGATTCATATCGCCGGCCACACGCGCTATGAAAAATACATTCTCGACACACATGATCATCCGGTGATTGATCCGGTATGGGATCTATACGCGCGCGCCATCGAGCGCTGCGGGCCCACGCCTACGCTACTTGAGTGGGATGATCGCATCCCCGAATTTGAAGAGGTCTGGGCCGAGGCACGTAAGGCGGAGAAATATCTACAGTTTGAATCACCGGCGGCAAACGAGAAACACGAGCATGAGCTGGCAGGTGCTGCGCGATGAGCACACTTACCGGTTCTTCAATGACCTTGGAGCAGCTTCAGCGCGAGATGGGCGCAGCCGTGATGCAGCCCCTTACCGCCGATGAACAGATGCAGCCCAACGATACCACGGGCCGTTGGACTGGCCGCCCAATGGGATCGATTGCCGAGACCTTCATCCGTCCGAACAACCGCCTTACTGCCTTCGAACGCCTTGAGATCTACAACCGCCAGTACTGGTTCCGCCTGCAATCTGCCTTTCACGAAGATTTCCCCGGACTGCTGTCTGTCGTGGGTGCGGAGCGGTTTGAAGCCTTGATGAATGCCTATCTCACGGCTCATCCCAGCCGATCTTTTACCCTGCGCAATCTCGGCCACAAATTGTGTGAGTGGCTCTCGCAGAATCCGCAGTACGCGGGCAAAAAACTTGCACTCGCGCTTGATGTTGTTCGTGTGGAGTGGGCCTGCATTGAAGCCTTCGACAACGCTGAGTTGCCGCCCTTGACCCTTGCTGAAGTCGCGGCCCTTGGTGGAGATTCCCGCCTCGGTCTGCAGCCCTATGTACAACTGCTGGCTCTCAGCTATCCCGCCGACGATCTGGTTCTCGATATGCACCGGAAGCAGAAGCGGGAATCGAGCGAGGCCGGCACGCGAGGCGAAACCTTCGATAACGATTGGAAGCCTCTGCGCCTTACGAAACGTGCCACCTGGATCGCCGTTCATCGCGCCGATATGTCTCTCTACTACAAGCGGCTGTCGCGGGAAGAATTTCAGACTCTCGCCGCGCTCCAGCACGGGCTCTCCGTTTCCGACTCGCTCGATGCCGGATTTGTAGGTTCCCGGGCATCTGCTGCAAGCCGCCTTCGTCTTGTTGGGCAGTGGTTCGCCAACTGGGCTGAGCTTGGATGGATCTGCAGCCCCGGTGCAGACTCGGATACACAGAAAGGTTAGGCATGTCTGCTTCGCTCGCTTCACGCATCTCTGTACTTCATAACTCATTTGTAACAATCCTGAATTACGGGCAGAGCCCATTGCTTCTCGCCATTCGCCTCTATTGGGGCTGGCAGTTTGCGCAATCCGGCTGGGGCAAACTGCATCACCTGGACCGGGTCACGGACTACTTCACCACGCTCAATCTGCCTCAACCGCACTTCACCGCGATTTGCATTTCGTCACTCGAGTTGGTGGGAGGAATTTTATTCGCCCTCGGTCTCGGCACACGCGTAATTTCGCTCATCCTGTTCGTGAACATGACCGTGGCTTACTGGACTGCGGAAAAAGATGCGTTCCTGCAAGTGTTGAGTGATCCCGATAAATTTACTGGAGCAGCCGCCTATACATTCTGGCTCGCAACCCTCATCATTCTGGTCTTCGGTCCTGGATTCTGGGCTATCGATACTTTGCTTGCAAAGCGCTTTCGCGATCCTGATTCCCGTTTCTGACGATTCAGGATTTTCAAATACATGACTGGCCATGCGTCGGCTCGCACAGTGAACAGGGTATGATCGGTTCATCCGCAATCCTCTAATTTAGAAATCCCCAGCGGATGAGAAACCTGTGCGAATCCTATACGTGCTAACTTCGCTGGGCGTTGGCGGAGCGGAGAAGCAGGCTATCGCCTTAGCCGAGCGAATGGCGGCTCGAGGCCATACGGTCACTTTTATCGTCCTCAAGCACACCGCGGAAGAATGGCCGGTCAAGCTGCCCGTGCTGCGCCTCAATCTCAAGAAAACTCCGTTAGGCATCGCGCGAGGTTTGCGGTTCGCTCAAAAATTTCTGACGCTCTTCCGCCCGGACATCCTACATAGTCATACCTTTCCAGCAAACATCTTCGCCCGCCTGTTGAACCTCCGATCCTTCAGATCGGCGCCGCGAGGTAATGTGCCCATCGTGGTCAACACCATCCACAATGTCTACGAAGGTTCATGGCATCGCACGCTCATCTATCAGGTTACGCAGCCGGCGGCGCGTTTTGTCACGGCCGTGAGCGCAGATGTGGCGGAGCAATTCTTGCGCTTACATGCCGGCTCCAAAAGAAAGATGCGGATACTGACCAACGGCATTGAAACGGAAGCATTCGTTCCTGATCGTCGTCGTAGAAAGCGTGTTCGTGCCGAAATGAAGGCAGCGGGCGCGTTTGTGTGGCTGGCGGTTGGAAGAGTAGTCCCGGCCAAGGATTATGAGAATCTGTTGCGGGCCTGGGCGCGGATACAGTCGATGCATCCGAATGCTCGGTTATGGATCGCCGGCGAGGGAGACGTCTCCAATCTCCTGCTGAAACACAGCGTAGTCTCGAACGTTGTTTGGCTAGGCCTGCGCCGCGATATTGCCGATCTGATGGATGCCGCCGATGCCTATGTTTTACCCTCCGCCTGGGAGGGGATGCCGCTCGCTCTTGGCGAGGCCATGGCTATGGAGAAGGTGGTAGTCGCGACAGACGTGGGAGGGGTTCGAGAGCTGACAGGAGAAGCAGGCCTCGTTGTGCCTGCCGGGAAGAGTGAAGTTCTGGCGGACGAGATGCTCAACGTAATGGCCATGTCAGAAGAGGCCCGCCGTATCATGGGGCGCGACGCGCGGCTGCGCATCGAGTTGAATTTCTCCATCGAAGCCAAGGCCGAAGAGTGGGAACAACTGTACGGCAGCCTCACGAAGCCGGAGCAAGCGTGATACAACCGCCACGAAACAGAGCTGCAGCCGAGCGTTGGCCGCTCGCAGCAATGCTGATCGGAGCCACCATCCGTCTCGCTCTGATGGGCGCGGCCTATCTGTGCACCGGTACACAGATCATGACGCAAGGCGATACAGCCAGCTATCTCGAACCAGGACACAATCTCATCTTGCACGGCCGCTATGTCAGCGGCGGTCTTCCGGAGATCGATCGCACTCCCGGTTATCCGCTCTTCACCATGTTGAGCGGAATGACATTCGATAACGTGCTGCTCGCCATTCTCGTGCAGATCGCGGTATCGATGCTCTCGCTGCTCCTGATATGGAAGATCGCGGAACGCATCTTCCCCAATCATGGTGCCGGGAAAGCCGCTGCCTGGCTCTATGCCCTCGAACCGGTCTCTGTCTTGTACACCATCCGGCTCATGCCGGAAACGCTTTTCATCTTGCTGCTTCTGGCGATGATCGATCGGCTGCTTTCTTTCTATAAGACCGGCAAGCTATCAACGCTGACAGTAAGCGGTCTTCTGCTTGCTGCTGCAACCTATGTCCGTCCCGTCAGCTATTACCTGGTTTTCTCACTTGCTCTGGCGCTTGTTGTGACCGCGCCGCGCAGCAGAGGTCTCCGGTGGAAAGCGCCAGCCTTGTTGCTGGTTTCTGTCTTGCCCTGGCTCGCACTCTGGCAACTGCGCAACAAAATGGAGACTGGATATAGTGGTTTCTCCAGCATCGTCGAACAGAATCTTTACTTCTATCAATCAGCCGAAGTCGTCGCGGAGATCGATCACATATCGCTTGGGGAGGAACAAAAGCGGCTCGGCTATCCCGATGAAATCAGCTATTTCGCCGTGCATCCCGAGCAAAAGAGTTGGAGCGCAGCGCAGCGCCTGCAATTCATGCACACTCAGTCGTTGCGGATACTCGCCAACCATCGTGCTCTCTATCTTAAGACCCATGTAGCGGGCGTGGCCGTTGTCGCCTTCACTCCCTGCGCTACCGAACTGCTTCAGCTTTTGAATCTCTATCCGCAAGACGAAGAAATGCCTCACCGCATCTTGAACGAAGGCATACTGCATTCTTTCGTACGCGTGCTGAAGATACATCCCGGCGTCACTGCTACCATGGCATTCTTCGAAGTCACTCTGCTGGTCCTCTATGCCTTTGCGTTGTACGGAATAATTCGAGGTAGAGGAAAGAGAATATCGCTGTTCCTGCTGATCGGCGTGTCGCTCTATTTCCTGCTCATCTCCGGTGGAGCGCAGGCCGTAGGCCGCTATCGCCTGCCCATCATGCCCGAAATTTGCCTCCTCGCCGGCGGCGGATTTGCCGCGTATCGTGCAAAGAAAAGAGCGGAGCCTGAGAGACTCCGCCCATAGTTCAAGATGATCGTAGCTAGAAGCTGAAGACAGCCTGCAGAAAAATGCGCCGCGGCGCCGAGCCTGAAGAGAAGATCCGTCCTTGCAGGCCGCGCGATCTGCCAAAGTCCGGATCGCCGACCACACCGTCCGGCGTGCCGTAATCGATGTTGTTGAACAGGTTCAGAGCTTGAACGCTGAAATTCAGATTGTACTTGCGCCCGGTGCCTTGACTGGCGAACATGCCGCCGGGTCCTCCGCGCCCGCCACCACCGCCAAAGCCGCCAGGTCCAAAGCCTCCACCCGGACCGCCACGCCCGCCGCGTCCGCCGCCCGGAGGAGGACCGCCACCCGGCCCACCATCCGGGCTGCCGCTCGCATCGCCCTTTGCCAACTTAGGCCCAACTCCAAAGGAACGGCTGATGCGCAGGTTCACAGCCACCGCCGCAGGCCCAGTGCCCCTGTTCCTTTCCAACAGCTTTTCGCCTTGCAGCGGTGTTGCATTGGTGTCGAGGCATCCGTAAGCCGTTGAGTAAAATCCCGCGGCGCCAGACGAGCATTGTGCCGTGTCCGCAAGGTAAGGCCGATCGTTGAAGAAGGTATCGTTGTTCAGATCCTGCTTGACAGTAATGTCATATGGCCTGCCTGACTGGGCCACCAAAAATGGATTGAGGCGAATGCCCCACTTCGCGTTGTAGTTGCCGATCAGAAAAAGCTGATTGCGAGAGACGAACGCCGCGCGCCCATAATCCAGTCCCAGGTTGTCGGATCGGGATGCGATCGACGAACCCGACCCATCTGTATGGGCAAAGCTCAGCGTATAAAATCCGAATACGTTGAAGTTGGGAGAAAAGCGTGCATTGGTATTGAAGATGAGCTGATCCTGTTTGTAGATACCCTCTGGCAGAAATTGAAAAACATTCCCCGAAGCCGGGTTGTAGTTCTGCAGATACGGCGCGTTTGCATTGATCTGAACAAGCTGGTGAACCCCCTGCGAATGCAGGTAGGTTACAGTCGCCGTTTGTCCCTTGCTAATCTGCCGTTCGATGCTGGCCCCGATCTGTTGGGTGTAAGGCGAACGATACCCCGGACTTACCTGGTAGATGGATTTTGTTCCACTTGTTCCCGTCCCGCACGCCGCCTGAATCGACTGAGCCGTGCCGGTGAATACCTGGTCGAAGCACCCAACGCTCACGCCGCCGTTCTGTGCGTTGATCGTGTACTGATCTTGCAAGAATGAGCGATTGATGGTGAGAAAATCGCCGATGCCCAGCCGGTCGTAGAACAGCCCATACCCTCCGCGTAGAACGGTCTTCGCCTGCTTGCCGCCCTTGCCATCCAATGCATACGCAAAGGAAATACGCGGCGCCCAGTCGCTATGGTCGGAGATATGATTCTGCGACTCCCAGCGCAGCCCTCCGGAAAGCGTAAGCCTGGGGTTGAACTTCCAATCGTCCTGAATGAAGACTGCCGCGTCGAAGACATTGCCTACTGCGCCTTGCGTACCGGTTGAATAGGAAAGCTGGCTCGGTGTCGAGTCCGATTCGGGCCCGGTGTTGAGCGCGCTTTGTACCGCGGCGGAATACGTCTGTGTATCGGAGAAGGTGAAGGTACCGTTGAATCCCGCGTCCGATGAATTCGCGTCGCGGCTGTCGCGCAATCGCGTACCGAACTTCACCGCATGCTTTCCAAGCGACATCGTCGTCAGGTTCTGAAACTCCCAGCGATCGGTATGGTCATGCGCGCTTTGCCCGGCACTTCCGCCGGAAGAAAAGTTGCCCGCCTGTACCGCAATCGTCGGGGCAGTGCTTACCGGCGTCGTATCGGACGTAGAGCGGTCATACTGGAACAGCGTCTCATTCACCACATGATCGTTGATGATCTGCGTATCGCTGATCTGCAGGCTGTGATCGTTGGTTGTCTCAGTGCTGGATTGAGTGGGCAGCTGCGTGGGACTGATATCGCCCGACTCCGAATCGTGAAAGTACTGATAGCGAGCTGTCAACGTGTTTTTCGCGCCAATCTGAAGATCGATTCGCGGAGAAACATTGGTGCGTGAATGCGGATTTGAAATCGAACCGCTCACCGGATTGCACACGCCAAACTGATCGCAAGGCGCGTCATACACGTTTTCATTGTTGATCGATCGATGCTCCGCAGCAATAAAGAACGAAGTGTTCTTATTGAGCGACCCGTTCAAGGTTCCGTTGTATTGATAGCTGTAGTAAGGCGGAATGTTCGTGGTAAAGGGGCTGTTGGTGTTGAAGCTGCTGTCATTACCCTGAATCATGAACTGCCCATGCAGCTTGTCCGTCCCAGGCTTGGTGAGAATCTCGACGCGTCCAAATCCCAGCCGGTCAAACTCCGCCGAATATGGGTTCTGATTTACGCGAATCTCACGGATCGACGACTTCGGCGGAAGCTGCCCGCCCGTAAAGCCATCAATGTAAATCTGCCCGCCATTCGGGCCCGCTGAGGGCCCTGCCAGCGCAGACAGCTCATTCGACAACTCATCCGGATCGTCGGAAAGCGCGTCCAGGTCCTTGTCTTTGATCACCAGGCTGTTTCCATTGTTATCCGCTTCCACGCTCACCGTCGGCGTCTCGTCGGTTACGATCACGCTCTGCTGCGCAGCTTCAATCGCCATCGCAATATCGACGCGCTTGATCTGGCCCGCGGTGACAACGATGCCCTGAGAGACGAACGGCGCAAAACCGGTGGACGTAGCCGTGACGGTGTAGGTGCCGGCAGGCAGAGCTTGGGCTTGGTAGCTTCCGGATGCGTCAGCCGTGGCACTGGCAACTGTCTGTCCCTTGGCGTTGCTGATGGTCACCTGCGCGCCGGGAATCAATGCGCCCGAAGGGTCGGTGATCTTGCCGCGAATGGTCGCCTGCCCACCAGCCGTCGACGGCGTTTGCGCGATCGCACTCGCAGCCAGCAGCAACAAGGAAAATGAAACACAGAAGAACGATGTCAATTTTGAGTACAAGAATCCCCCAAGGTCGTACAAGTCATGAGTCGAAAGAGTTCGTGCTTACTGAGCTGCTTCTGCGCCACCGGAACTCATGTTCCAGTTGGAAAGCAGCATGTTTTGCGTCGATGCAGGAGCTTCCAGCAATGGCTCGACGCCGGCAAGTAGAGTGACGGCTGTAACCTGGCTGGCGCCTTGCGTGGACACCAGCATCACCGCATCGCCCTTCTGCAAATCGGACAAATGAATTGCGGGAGCACGATTGAGCATCTGCTGCAGGTCGCCTCCGCCGCTACGTCCCCCTGCGGCAGCATCCCCATAGGCAGGACGCGCGCCACCGGCCTGTGGCGCGGCATTGTTTCCAGAGTTATTTGCAGCATTGCCCGCCGCAGGTGCCGGCTGATCCCCAGCCTTCGTGCCCGGATTGGTGCTTGGATTCGTGAGAGCAGCGAGCCTCTTGGCCATCGTGTCCGGCAGCTTGCGCATCTGCGCGTCAGAGCCAACCATCACAGTCACCGTCTGCTTGGTTGCCAGATCTTTCAGCGTCAAGGTCATAGCCGTCTTGTCGATGGAACTGATGGTGCCCGAGATATTTCTGAAGCTGCCCGAAACGACTTCATCGGCAGTTACTTCCAGGCCGTCCGCGCTCTTGGTGCCCCGTGCGCGCAATTGGTCGCCGGCTTTGATCACTTCCATCGGAGCGGGCTTGGCCTGGTCAAAACTGACCGAGTTCGCCGCATAGCGTCGCAGCACCGTCGTCGGACTGGTGTGCAGCGTAATCGTCTTTTGCGTGGGACCGGCCCCGGAGGTAATTATGATCGTTCCCGTTCCCGGCTCGACACTTTTCACCAGTCCACCAACGCCGTTGCGTTGCCATTCTTCACGTTCTTTCTGCTGCTTCTGGGCAAGATCAGCCTGCGGAATTGCCACAATCGAGATAGCCGTTACCGGGTCTGTCGCGGGATCGGGTGCAATCCGCACCAGCACACGATCGCCAACGGCGAGATCGCTGAACTGAATCACCGCCGCGCTGCTCAGGTCCTTGGCTCCCGGCGCTACGCGCTGTATGCGTATGCCATCTGGCACCGTTACTTTACGCTCGACTCCTGCGTCGGTCTTGACCGTCAACGTTCCGGAAGCGGTCGCGGTAATGGTCCCCAGGAAACGGTTGGCAGCAGGCGCCGCCTGTGCTGCCGCGGATACCGGTCCGGATGCAAGAGCCACCCCGGATAAACCTAAGAATAAGAGCGTACTTGCAGGTAAAAGACGCACTCGGTGCCAGTTCGGTGTTGGTTGCATATCTTCTCCAATACGGCGGGCCAATCTATGAGCCCAAAGCTTTCATTTCCGGCGCGTACCGGCGAGGTCGAAATGCAGCTTCTTGCCCCATGTAGACGAGAAGCGCGAAGGGAAAGTTTACCTGCGGTTTGTAACGAATTGTTGCCTCATTTGTTACGTAACATTACATTTGCCATCGCGCAGAGCGTAGAAAGTCGAAACTTCCAGAAGGGCTGATAGCCACGTTCGTGAGGCTGCGGTTGTGCACCACGACCGAATCGGGGTACCACAGGTTGAAGGCCGGCAGGTCGCGGGCCAGGATCTGCTGAGCCCGCGCATAATCCGCTTTTCTGCGGGACTGGTCGGTCGATGAAGCGGCATCGTCCAGCAGTGCATCGAAAGCCGGATTGTGGTAGCGGCTGCGATTTGGTCCTTTGGGCGGAATACGCGCCGTGCTCAGAGTAGTGAATATATCCGGCTGTTCATTGCCCCCCACCCAGCGCAGGGCGTATAGCTGAAAAGAGCCTCGCGTCAGATCCTGAATAAACGTCGCCGATTCATAGCTGCGAATCTCCAGTGCAATGCCGGCCTTCATAAGCTGCTGCTGAAGCGTTGCAGCCAACAGACGGGTAAAGTCATCCGTGCTGGTTTTCATGGTCAGGTGAAGGCGAATGCCCTTGGAATCCGGACGGTAGCCGGCTTCGTCGAGAAGCTGCTGTGCTCGCTTCGGGCTGTAATACGGTAGATCGTTCGTGTCGCTGAAGTAGGCCCAGTGCTGTTCCGGAAGCAGGCTGGATGCCAGGTGCGCGCGGCCTGAAAGCAGAGTCTTGAGTATCAGGTCGCGATCGATAGAGCAGGCAATCGCCCGCCGCACGCGCGCATCGCGCAGAAGAGGGTCGATGGTGTTGAAAGCCAGATACTGGACCTGTGTACCGCCTGTGCTTTCGACAACCAGATCTTTCTCAGCGGCAAGGATTGGAAGCATATCCGGCAGCAGCGTGTTGCTGGCGATATCCGCCGAGCCTTTGCGCAGCTCCAGCGCGCGTGTAATTGCATCGGGAACTACGGCAAATCGTACCCGTTGAATATTGCCTCGCTGTTGAATGGTCTCATCTGCTTCCCAGCCGGAGGGATTGCGTTCAATGACCACCTCTTTGTCAACCTCCTGGCTGACGAAACGGAACGGTCCCGAACCGACGGGATGCTGCCAGAAGTCGCTTCCGCTATCCTCGGGGACGATTCCCATGGCGCCGGTGGACAGGTTGCTCAACAGAAAGTTGTCCGGCTGTTTGAGACGCAGGATTAGCGTCGCCGGGTCAGGGGCTTCGACTGACGTGATTGAAGCGTAGCTGGTGGCTTTCGGAGTGATGATCGCTTTCGCGCCTGTGATCACCCCGGTGCGCATGGAATTGATGGTCCACAGCGCATCTCGCGACGTCAGAAGCCGGCCATCATGAAAATGAATATTCGGACGCAGATGAAAGATGAGTGTCTGCGGGTCGGGCTGCTCCCACCGCTCCGCCAGCCCGGGTCCGAATTGATAACTCGCGTTACGGACCACCAGCCCATCGAATATCAGCGCGTCGATGCGTTCCGATTGCGGATCGACGCCGATACGTGGGTCGAGATTGGTGGGGCTTACATCAATGAGAAAGACAAGCGTGTCGCGCCGATGATGACTGCGGCAACTGGCGCACAACAGCGCGCTGAACGCCAACAGCAGAGGAAGAACTCTACGCATACGTGACTTGCCCCAGGATCACGGGACGCCCCGCCCCAGTAGCGGAGGGCAGATTGCCCGGGCGATGGTGCCAGGTCTGCCAGGCCAGAAGCGCAAAGGCTGCCGCCTCCTTGGCCTCTGCTGGCAGACCGAAACGATCGCTGGTATTGACGGTGCAATTGTGCTCCTTGAGCCTCTCCGACAACTGGCGCATGAGCGTAGCATTGCGCGCGCCTCCGCCGGAGACAATGTAGTCGATTGGGCCGGAGATCATTTTTGTTGCGACAAATCGGCTATAAGCATCTGCAATCGATCCCGCCGTCAGGGCGGTTGCTGTGGCAATGGCGTCCTGTCCACGAGGGCTCGCTTTTTTGCAGTCTCTTAGAAATGCCGATGCAAACTCCTTGCCGAACTGCTCGCGTCCCGCGGTTTTTGGCGGTTGTTTGCGAAAGAATGAATGGCTCAGCGCTCGCTTCAGCACGGCCGGCAATATCGCGCCACTGGCAGCGACTGCTCCGTCCACATCCATCTGTTTGTTGTAAAGCCGGAGCATCAACTCATCGATGACCATGCTTCCCGGCCCGGAATCGAATGCTAGAGCCTGCTCCATTGCCGCGGCGGCAGGAATGGCGGTCATATTCGCAATTCCGCCGATGTTCTGCAAAATACGGCCTCGTTTGGGGTGCCGAAACTGGGCAAAATCAAGCAGTGGCACGAGCGGCGCGCCGTGCCCTCCGGCCACCATATCAGCGGGCCGAAAGTTCGAAATTACCGGGACGCCGAACTCCCCGGCGAGAATGGCCGGCTCGCCCGCCTGCCATGTACAAGCGAACCGCGCTCCTGCAAAAGGTTTCTCATCTGATTGATGATAAAGAGTTTGCCCGTGGCAGCCGATGAGGTCGATTTTCATGGGGTTAAGCGCGAGTGTGAGCCAGACCGCTTCCGCATACGCGACGCCTAGTCGCCAGTGCAGGCGGGCCAACTGGGCGGTCGAGGTTTTTTTAGCGTTCATGGCCGCCAGCACTGCTTTTCGCAGCGGAGCTGGGTAGGGGATGGTTTGGTGTATCAGCAGATCGAGCTTCGGAAAGCCGTTTCCTGGCGAGGGAAGGCGGACCAGAGCTACGTCAATGCCGTCGGCCGAGGTGCCACTCATGATGCCGGCAACGATCATAGGCGACTCTCGAATGGAGCCGGGCTGCGTCGGCTTGGTGCTCCGGCGTGCATTCGAATTTCATTTTTGTGCTGAGTATTATTCATAAAAATGTGCATTCTTATTGTAAAAACTCGGGATCTGTATTGATAACGATGCGAACCAGCAATGAAAACCGTGCGAAATGGAAGAATAACGCTCAGGGGGTCTGTCGCGCTTCGATCATATCTCCGAATTGACGGACTGTACTGGCCAGAGTTTCAAGCTGGGTACCTGTGAGAGCACGGCTGAACGAAGAACTGAAACGGGCGGCGCGTAGCCGGGCTCCGGCTCGAGCGCGATCAAGAAGCAGTTTGCGAAAAGCGATCGATCGCTCCGCTTCATGGAGGAGAGATTCATAGCAGCGCAAGATCAGCTCCGGGCTGTGGCAGATTTCGATCAGGTGCATGCCGGCTCGAACTGCGGCGATGGCAGCTTCTTCGATGGGCATGTATTTGAGGATGCCGCCCATTTCCATGTTGTCGGAAAAGATGAGACCGCGATAGCCGATGCGTTTCTGCAAAATAGTGGTGATCCAGAATGGTGAGGCGGTTGCCGGCGACGTGCCTCCGCGCGTTTTGGGATAGGTGGCGTGACTGACCATGACCATTGGCAATTCTGAGCGCAATGCGCGATATGGAGCCAGGTCTTCGCTCCAGAGTTCAGTCCAGGTCCTCTCGATAGCGGGGGTGGTGAGATGAGAATCGAGCGTGCCACCGCCGAGGCCGGGAAAATGCTTGGCGCAGCCGGTGACGCTATGCGTTGCAAGGCCGGCGAGGAAGGCGCGGACGTAGCGGATCACTCCTTCCGGGCCGGCTGATGCAGCGCGCGTTCCCATGACATTGGCCGATACCGGCAGTGCGAGGTCGAGGACCGGGGCGAGGGTGATGTTGAAACCGAAGGCGAGCGCTTCTTTCGCGATGAGCTCACCATGACGGTGCATGAGCTTTGTGTTGCCGGTGTTGGTTACGGCTTGCGCGGAGGGTATGGGAGCGACTGCGTCGCGCAGGCGGTCGACGGTGCCGCCTTCAAGATCGACGCAGCGCAAGTGAGCTGATTGGCAGAGAGCAGTCGCGTTCGAGAGTAACGCGCGGGTCTGCCTGGCGTTGTCGATATTGCGGCGGAAGAGAATGACGCCTGCGGGAGCAATGAGCTTGAGCCATGCGCGTTCGAGGGCAGTGAGTTCATGGCCGGAAAGGCCGACGACGAGCAGGGAACCGGCGGATTGGCGGAGGGTGTTCATTGGGAGCGACCCGAGACCGGGGACCAGGGAACAGAGAGCGAGAAAAGCAGATTCCCTTCGGGAATGACAACAAGAAAAGCAAGAGCAGAAACAACGGCACAAGCAGATCCTTCGCTGCGCTCAGGATGACAACAATGGTGGAAGTTGGTCATGGCTTGGGTCACGGCTAGGATCACGGTTGGTTTAGCTCCTGTTTGAGTTCTTCGAGGAGATTGAGGGCCTGCAGGGGCGTGAGGGTGTTGACGTCGGTTTCGGAGAGACGGTCGACGATGCGCTGCGAGAGTGGGGTGAAGATGGTCATCTGCATGGGCTCGGCGGTTTCAACCTGTACGCTGCGGCGCTCCTGCTTCTCATGTTGGCGAAGAATGTGGCGGGCGCGTTCGAGGACAGCTTTGGGGAGCCCGGCGAGTTTGGCGACTTCAATGCCGTAGCTCTTCGACGCGGCGCCGGGCTCGATGGCGTGCAGAAAGACGATGCCGGAGGAGGTTTCCTTGACGCCGACGCGCAGGTTGAGGACGCGCGGCAGTTTTTCGGCGAGCATGGTGAGTTCGTGATAGTGCGTGGCGAAGAGAGTGCGCGCGCCGATCTCTGCATGGAGAAATTCAACGGTGGCCCAGGCGAGGGAGAGGCCGTCGAAGGTGGCTGTGCCGCGGCCCATCTCGTCGAGGAGGACGAGGGATTTGTGGGTGGCGGTGTTGAGGATGGTGGCGGTCTCGGTCATCTCGACCATGAAGGTGGAGCGGCCGCGGGCGACGTTGTCGCTGGCCCCGATGCGGGTGTAGATGCGGTCGACGAGGCCATAGCGCATTTTGGCGGCGGGAACATAGCAGCCCATCTGGGCCATGAGGACTAGCATGGCGGCCTGGCGGAGGTAGGTGCTTTTGCCGCCCATGTTAGGGCCGGTGATGAGGAGCAGGCTTGGCTCGGCGAGAGAATCCGGGGCTAAAGCCCCTCCTTCTTCAAGTCCCTTTTCAGGGGCCTGAAGGCCCCTGCTCCCTCCGCTTACTATTGCAGGGGTACGAGGATCACTGCTCCCTCCGTCATTCTTTCTTCCGTCAGCGCCATTTACTTGGCTGCTCCCTCCATCTATTAACTCGTGGCCGTGGAGGTAGAGGCTGTTGGGGATGAAGCGAGTGCTGCTGCTCTCACTCATCCAGTGCTCGATGACGGGATGGCGTGCGGCTACGGCTTCGAGGACCGGTTCTTCGACAAGCTCGGGACGCGTGTAGCTGCGGATCGAAGCAAGATGGGCGAAGCCGGCAAGAAGGTCGGCTTCAGCGACGATTGAAGATGCGCGGCGGATGCGGCCTGCTGCTTCAAGCACGCTGCGGCGCAATTGGGCGAAGAGCTGCTTCTCGATCTCGATGGAGCGGTCGTGGGCGGTGAGGACTTTGACCTCATAGTCTTTGAGCTCGGGCGTGGTGAAGCGTTCGGCGTTGACCAGGGTTTGTTTGCGCTCGTAGTCGGCGGGAGCGTTGGCCAGGTTGGCCTTGCTGATCTCGATGTAGTAGCCGAAGACGGAGTTGTAGCGGACCTTGAGGGAAGCGATGCCGGTGCGGGTGCGCTCGCGCTCTTCAATCGCAGCGATGGAGGAGCGGCCCGTGTGGCTGATGGAGCGCAGCTCGTCGAGCTCGGCGGAGACGCCTTCGGCGATGGCTCCGCCGTCGGCGAGAGTGAGTGGAGGCTCGGCAATCAGCGTTTTTTCCACCAACGCGGCGATGTCGGCGAGCGTGTCGAGGCGCGCTGTGAGGTCAAGCCAGAGCGGAGCGGTCATGGCCGCCATGGCGCGCCGCAGTCCGGGGAGCCTGGCGAGGCTGGCGGCGAGTGCGGCTACGTCACGTGGGCCGGCGCTGTCGAGCGAGAGACGGGCGAGGAGGCGTTCGAGATCAAGGATGCCGTTGAAGGCGCGGCGGAGCTCCTCGCGGCGCATGAGATCGCCGAGTGCTTCGGCTACGGCTTCGTAGCGGCGGTTGATAGCTCCAGCATCATAGAGCGGACGGAGAATGGTGGCGCGTAACATGCGCTTGCCCATGGGCGTCTGGCTGCAGTCGAGGGTGTGAAAGAGAGTGGAGCGCGTGTCCGGATTGGATGAGGCGTGGCCAGCAATGAGCGGCTCGACGAGCTCGAGGTTGCGGACAGTTACGGGATCGAGCTGGAGCTCGTTGGAACGCTCGACGAAGCGAAGGGAATCGAGATGGAGAGCGTCGATTTTCTGCGTGGTCTGGACGTAGTGAAGGATGACTCCGGCGGCGATGGCGGCGCAGGGGTGGCCGGCGAGACCGAAGCCTTCAAGAGAGCGGACGCCAAGTTTGCGCTCGACAAGCGGGATGGCGTAGTCGCGGGTCCAGACCCAGTCATCGATGCGGGTGCGGGCGGCTACGCGGTCACCGGTTCGATCGATCTCGAGGGCGAATTCCGGTGGAGATGAGATAGGCAGCAGGAGTTCGCTGGGCTGGGCTTTATGCAATTCGTCGAGAGCCTGCTGCTGGGCTGACAGGCCGCTGAATTCAGCGGTGCGGAAGTCGCCGGTGGAGAGATCGAGCAGGGCGATGGCAGAGGTCTGGCCGTCCTGGTGAAGGGCGGCGAGGAAATTGTTCTGGGCCTGATCGAGATTGTTGTCGAAGGCGGTGCCGGGAGTGAGGACACGGGTGACTTCGCGGCGGACGATCTTCTTGGTGAGCTTGGGATCTTCCATCTGCTCGCAGATGGCGATGCGGAAGCCTTTGCGCAAGAGCCGCTGGAGATAGCCCTCGGCAGCGTGGTAGGGAACGCCGCACATGGGGATGGAGCGCTCCCGGTCGCGGGCAGTGAGAGTGATCTGGAGCTCGCGGGCGGCGGTGATGGCGTCGTCGTAGAACAACTCGTAGAAGTCGCCCATGCGGAAGAAGAGCAGGGTGTCGGGATGCTCATTTTTGGCCGCCGTCCACTGGCGCATGAAGGGGGTGAGGGATTCTTCAGGGGGCGGAGGAGTCGATGGGGTTCGGGTGGGCACGGTCGCTTTTCAGCTTACCGTAAGCGCGGGGGGCGCTGGTGAAAGGACAAAATACAGGCTCAATTTGATTTTAAAATACCTATTTTAAAACTAGTTATTTTAATGATATTGTTGAGCATGGCTAAAAATCCTGAACATCGCGACCTTTTTCCGGGGGCGCTGGAGATGATGATTCTCCAGTCGCTGCGGCTGAGGCCTATGCACGGCTATGGGCTTGTGAAGCATATCAAGCAGGTTTCCGAGGATCTGCTGCAGGTGGAGGAGGGATCGCTGTATCCGGCGCTGCAGCGGATGTTGAGGGCAGGATTGCTTGAATCCGAAATGGGCACGTCGGCGAAGGGAAGGCCGACGCGGATTTACCGGCTGACGGAGGCGGGTGTTCGCCATCTGGAGAGCGAGATGGTGAGCTTCGAGAAGATGTTTGCAGGTTTTACGCGGGTGTTGGCCGCAGCGAAAGCGTGAGAGGTACGGTATGTCCTGGATAAGTCGTTTCGGGTTGAGCCGTTTGTTCTCGAGAGATCGCCGGTATGACGACATTTCGGTTTCGATTGAAGAGCACATTGCCGAGCGGGTGGATGAGTTGGTGGATGAGGGAATGTCGCGCGCGGAGGCGGTGCGGGCCGCGCAGCGTGATTTCGGCAATGTGACGCTGCTCAGGGAGCGGAGCCGCGAGGTGTGGCAGTGGCAGGGAGTGGAGCGGCTGCTGGCTGACTTGAAGCACATCGGCCGCCGTCTAAGGCGGTCGCCGGGGTTTGCGATCACCGTTGTGCTCACGCTGGCTATCGGTATCGGAGCGAATACGGCGGTCTTCAGCGTACTGAACTGTGTGCTGTTGAGGCCGCTACCCTATCCGGAGCCTGAGCAACTGGTCTCGCTCCACCTGGACGCGCCGGGTGCACCGGGGCTAGCTGAGTTTCGCAATGAGCTGCGCCTGTCGGCCTCGATGTATTTCACGTTTGCGACGCACAACCAGGTTTTTCAGTCTGTGGGCATTTGGGGGCCAGGGACGGCAAGCATTACCGGCATTGCTCAGCCGGAGCAGGTCAACACCGCGCAAGTTTCCGGCGGGGTTCTTGAGACGCTGCAAATCCCCGCCTTCACCGGCCAGTGGCTTACGGCAGCCGATCAAGATGCCCATGGGCTGGGGCGCGTGATGTTGAGCTATGGGTATTGGCAGCGTCGCTTCGGAGGCGACCCCAGTGTTGTGGGACGCACGATCAACGTCAATTCGGAGCCGCGCGTAATCGCAGGAGTCATGCCACGCGATTTCAAGGTGGTGAATTACGACTTCGATCTGCTGGTGCCGATGGCTCTCGATCCGGTAAAGGAGCAACTGGCCGGTTTCGCTTACCGCGGCATCGCACGGCTGCGGCCGGGAGTTACGATTCCGCAGGCGAATGCCGATGTGGCGCGTCTGCTGAATGTATGGATGGATTCATGGACGAATGGCCCGGGCAGCGATCCGCATTGGTATCTGCGATGGAAGATCGCGCCAGCGCTGCAGCCGCTGAAAGAAACCGTGGTGGGCGGCATCAACGCGGTGCTTTGGGTCATTATGGGTACGATCGGCGTGGTGATGCTTATCGCCTGCACCAATGTGGCGAATCTGCTGCTGGTCCGCGCCGATGCGCGCCAGCAGGAGCTTGCGGTTCGCTCCGCACTTGGCGCGGGACGATGGCGAATTGCGCGAGAGCTTCTGCTGGAAAGCGTGACGCTGGGCCTGCTGGGGGGAGCGGCAGGCGTGGCTGTGGCCTATGCCGGACTTCATCTGTTGACGGCGATCGGGCCTGTGGATCTTCCGCGCCTGAGCGAGATCTCGCTCGACGGCCGGTCGATCGCTTTCACGGTCATCCTGTCGGTGCTTTCCGGCCTGTTCTTCGGAGCTATTCCGGTCCTGCGTTATCTTCCTTTACGGCAGCGCGTCCCCTTGCTCGGGGCAATGCGGACAGCGAGCGTAAGCCGAGAACGGCAGCGCGGCCGCAATCTGCTGGTGATGGCGCAGGTAGCCATGGCGCTGGTGCTGCTTATCGGCGCGGTCCTGATGATCCGCACCTTCCTGGCGATGCGCAATGTCGATCCCGGGTTCTCCGATCCGGCTTCCCTCCAGGTCATGCGCCTCTCCATTCCGGAGACGCTGGTGCGCGATTCCATGCCAGTCGTGCGCATTCAGAACAGCATCATAGACAAGCTCGCTGCCATTCCTGGCGTTTCTTCCGCCGGATTCGCTGCTGCCGTTCCCATGAGCGGAGCAGAGCCAAGCTGGGATCAGATCTTCATCGAAGGTAAGAGCGACCCAAGCGACAATGCCCCTATGCGTCTCTACAACTATGTCTCGCCTGGATATTTCCACACGGCTGGTACTCGCTTTATCGCCGGGCGTGACTTCACGTGGGCTGAGATCTACAACGTGAGACCGATCGGCATCCTGTCCGAGAGCCTTGCTCGCGAGCTTTGGGGATCGCCCAACGCGGCCATCGGCAAGCGGTTCAAAGAACTTCCCAGCATGCCGTGGTATGAGGTGGTGGGCGTAGTGCAGGATGTCCGTGAAAATGGCGTGGATCAGGTATCACCGGCAACGGTCTATTGGCCTTCGTTGATGCCCGACGGGGCTGCTGCGGACAAGCTGGGGGCGTGGCGCACCGTCTACTTCTCGATACGCAGCAATCGCGCCGGAACACAAAGCTTCATCAACGAAATGCAGCAGGCCGTGTGGTCGGTGAATTCAAATTTACCGGTGGCAGACATCAGCACCATGCAGGATATCTATGGACAATCGATGGCCCGGACTTCGTTCACGCTGGTGATGCTGGCGATTGCGGGAACGATGGCGCTGGGGCTGGGGATTTTGGGGATCTACGGCGTGATTTCGTATGCGGTCTCGCAGCGCAGGCGGGAGATTGGCATACGGATGGCGCTGGGGGCTAAGAAGAACGAACTGGCGTGGATGTTTGTGCGATCGGCGCTGGTGCTGACCGGCGTGGGTATGGTAGTCGGGCTGGGAGCAGCG